>Ga0210409_10000017_pt1 | contig 440655 bp, 414 predicted proteins | sample IncBWH17MmetaG_FD_161649 | JGI IMG/M metagenome (GOLD analysis project Ga0210409, IMG submission 161649) | Forest soil microbial communities from Barre Woods Harvard Forest LTER site, Petersham, Massachusetts, United States - Inc-BW-H-17-M | ecosystem: Environmental > Terrestrial > Soil >...
GAGTCGCTCCTCGAGAGTGCGGATGGAAGCATGGCGACAGCGGCCACTCGGCGGGAGAACAACGTTGTTTCACCAAGCCAGTGAAGAATCAACTTGACTCCGACCGGCCTTCTCATGGAAGGCCATTACACGTTTTGAGATTGGTCAATGAGCGCTATGGCGATTTTTCGCCAACTGTTTTACTGGAGCAAATGCAACTTCAATACAACGCCAGCCACGAAGAATGGAGCAACTACGAAGACCAGCAGGCCGTTCCGCCAATTACCTCCGCTTAGGAGAGCTACAAGAAGTGCAATCGCCCCGTATGACGCGATCACCACAGCGGTCACACCACCGACCGGAGCAGAGAAAAAGGCGCATCGCCGAGAGAACCATAGAAATGCGCAAATCCAGTTTTCGCTCACGCCCACAATGAGACAGTAGCTTAGGAGGAACCAATCCGGCAGCCTCAGCAGCTTTTCCGTCGCGGCTCCTTCGCCTTCGATTGCAGGTAATGTCTCTGGCTCAGGGACTAGCGCTATCAGGACAAATGCGGCAACTGCGAAGGCAAGTGCGTGCACCCCCCAGCTTCCTGTATATAAGAACCTTGCGATACTTGCGATGTAGGCAGACAGCGCCACGAGTAGTACGATCCCACGAACAACGGTCCCAGACAGACCCGCGTTCTTTGCCTTCGCTGTGTTTCGGTGTTCGAGGATTTCGGACACTACCTCAATTATCAGTCGGGACTGGCACCCAGCGCAGATGACTGACGTAACCAGGCGATCACACGTTTTGAGAATTGGCCGGGCAGGTCAATGAGCGATATCACGATGTTACAAGAGTTATGGGAATGCGCCCCTAGGAGATCGTTCGCGAACACTAGAGTTCGCTTGAGACCTATCGCCTGCCGGCTCCTCCCGCCGCCAGAGGGAAAGTCTGGGCGCTCCCACGGCCAACGCACCCAGAGTAGCGGGTTGGGGAATGGGCGTGGTGAGCGATGCGCTGGGTTGCTTCGATATCCTCTGAGTCCCTGATCCTACCGGTGACAATTGGCTTGTTCGGAATCGTCTCGTAAGCGTAGCCGGTCAGCTTCGTTTTGGGCCGGTGGTCGGTCGAAATGTATCCCAGCCGTGCCCATCCGTAGTGAACCTGTCCCTTAATCGTGAATCTCAGAACCGAGATAAGCTTGCTTCTTTACGCCCAGCCACTGGCAAGTCGAACGAGGCTCGCCGGACTGGTAGCTCTTTGGAGGAACAACCAGGGACCCGCCGGCCCCGTAAAAAGGACTCCTAGGTCCAACTTTTGTTCCCTTAGGCAAGGCAGGGGCGCAGAGATCGTTCTAGCTCACAGAATAAACAAATGCGTTTTTTAGTTGGTTTGATTTCCCCACGTCCACGGCCAAACTGCGAAGAGAACCCCTGGAAAACGTGGCAGACGATTTGGCGTAAGCCAGAAAGAATCCCTTCGCAGTGGTGGGTGGTCTTCGGCGGATCTTCAATCGAGCCAGGTGGAATTCTCTTGGTCTTTCTCATCCACTCGGCGGCTCTTTGTTCGGCCTCGAGCACTTGCTCCATGGTCATGGCCTTATTGACATCCGGGCAGAGTACAGTTGTGCAAGAGCGAGGGAACGGCTACTATGCAGCCCGATTGTGCGACTGGAGGCGGCGATGCTGACGGGGCAAACTTCGTTCAGTTTTCCCATAGCATACCGGGCGGATCGTCGGTTCGAATGATGGGCCTCTCACACTCAACCGCGATGGCGAACACTCCCTCTGTTGCCTTCGCGTCGACCCTAACTACTTTGCCTTCGCCTACGAACCTAATAGGGTGGACCACCTCAGCGCTTAGTACTGTGACGATGAAACTCACAGGAGTATTGTGCGGGATCATGGAAGAGGTTTCCAGCAGCACGCCGCACATGCCAATGTTCCTGCTCACGGCGTCGAGCTCAACTATCGACTCAGTGAAGCGAACCTTCAGGTGGACCGGATGTTGCAGAATGAAGCGACGATACTTGCGTTCTGGCCGAGAGAACAACGAAGCATCGTCGTTGGGTTTTTCCATAGCGCGAGTCCCAATCCGTGACCGAGCCTGGATAACGATCGTGATTGCACCCCGCCAAATGAACACACCGCTTAAATATTGTACCAAATCGAAGGATGGTTTGCTTCTCCTTTCGACAGCTACCGAACTCTAGTAGACCGCGGCATCAAGTTCAACTTCGCGAGTGCAGTAGCCATTTGAGCTCGGTCGAGCCTGTCTAACGTTCTCAGCCCTGCATCGGCATAATCCGCCTGAGGCACAGATCATCGCGATGCCCGGATTAATGACGCTTCATTTCGGCGAGACTGCGATGAGTGCCGTGGAGAGGTCCGCTGAGGCCTAGTCGAGCCCTGGCTACTTCCTGAGCGTGTCTTTTGTTAGTTTGCTGTTTAACAACATAGAGCGTAACTCGTCCAAGTGTGCGAGTGCGGCAGCAAATTGGGTTCGTTGAGGCGTTGGACGCATATCGGATACCGACAAGGGATGGATACCGTTTGCAGCGATCCACGACTGCAGCCCAGTGAGCGAATCTGACACGTTACAAAACTTGAAACCCGCTTTTCCGGCTTCATACCACACCAAACCGCAGTTAATTTCAAAATCGCAATCTCCCGAGAATCTAGCTCGCCGTAGGTGCGTATTGCCGCCATCCAGGGGCAATGCAGTCTGCATCGAAAATCCCGCATCATGGATGTCGAGAAGTATTCCACCGTTTTCGTCGCCTAGACTTACATAGGCGATGGAATCCACCGCAATACGAAGTTGGCGCCGACGTTCCGTGGAGGATGTAGTCGATGCGGACTTGATTTGGCTGGCCAGTTCGGTCGGCTTTCGAGGTTCGACAATTTCCCGCTCCGATTGCAAACCGGAAACGGGTGACGCTACGGTTTGCGGGCATCTTTCGGTCCGCGCTGCCTCCTCTTGCAGTTGGCTCGCGTTGGCGCTGACGACATTTGCCGGAGTGGGGAATGAGACGGTCGCCTTGGTTGGCGCGGCGGGTGCCACTGGTTTGCCATCCCAGACCATATCGCTGCACTTCGATTGTTGGAGTTCTGAAAGAGCTCCGCCCACCAAATTGGCCAGAAACTGCAGAGAGAGGATGTGGGTTACGTTGAAAGCACTCTCTGTTAGCGAGAATACCTCGAGAACTGCGAGGACGTGATTGTTTCTAATCACGGGAATGGCAATCAGCGACTTTATACCGCGACGGCGTACTTCGGGATCGACGCGAGGGTCAGTTAATGCGCTATGACTGATAAAGACTTGGTGCGATTTAACACAAGATCCTGGGAAACCAGCTTCGGAGGCGGTGCGGGCGCCAATTGCCGAAACCAGTTCTCCAGACCTCGCGCCGCAGATAAGATTGGGTCCGTCAGCGAATGCAATGGCCACGCCGGCCGCATTCGCTATCTGCCGCGCACCATCGCAGCAAATCTGCAACATTTTTTCGAGAGTTGGTCCTTGTTTCGGATTGCGGGCATAGTTCCCATAGGCCACTAATACCGGCTCGGTCCAGCGTCCGAGGATAGTGCGAATCTTCTCAAGATACGCTGACTGATCTGGATTCAACGGTTTTGCCGAGGGTCTGGTGGCGTGCGTCTGGGGAGCTGCCTCTCGCTTTTGCATGTCGTTTTGCCCACCAGATTTTTCACTCTCGCGATTCGGGATCTCCGCTTCACTCACGGGACGTTCCCTCTCTCCTGGTTCCGACAGAGCATCACTCTCAACTGACCGCCTGGGTGACCGTATGTTCCAGGTCGTACTGTTTAATTTTATACAGAAGTGCCTTGTAGCTTATGTCTAGTAGCTGAGCAGCTCGCTTACGGTTCCAATGGGTGCGCATCAAGGCCTCAGAAATTGCAATGGCTTCGGCCTCACCCATGGCTAAACGAGCAACCGACTTTAAATTCGGCAGTCCCGGGTGGGTGGTTGACTCGAACCGCGCCGGGATGGAAACCAACTTCCTTTTGTGGCTACTGGGTAGTACTGAATCCGCCGTAGTGGGCATTGCTAGTTCCGCGATCGCGGCATGCTCGTCTCGCAGGATCAACAACCGCTTTGCAAAGTTCTCCAGTTCACGCACGTTACCCGGCCAGGGATAACTATTGCAGGCGTCCAGGAGGAGCGGACTCAGCTCAAAGGGCTCGATATCCCACTGTTTTGCCTGCTCGGCAGTGAAGTGTTCGAGCAGCAAGCTGATTTCATCTTTGCGCTCGCGGAGCGGGGGCATGCGCACGACAAACGTATTTAGCCGATAGTACAAGTCTTCTCGCAGTTTGCGATTTGCGAGCGCTTCAGGAATATTAATGTTGGTCGCCGCTAGGATGCGCACATCCACGTTAATGGTGGTCCGACCGCCCAAGCGCGAGAACTGGTGATCCTGCAAAACGTGCAGTAACTTCGCTTGCAGGTTGGGATGCATCTCCCCGATTTCATCAAGTAGAATGGTTCCCTTGTTGGCCTGTTCAAATTTCCCGGGTTTGGCATGAGTCGCGCCGGTAAAGGCGCCCGGCTCGTAGCCGAACAATTCGCTTTCTAGTAGATCAGCCGGCATCGCCGCACAGTTGACCTTGAGAAAAGGACGATTCGCGCGGGGCGAGATGTTGTGAATAAGCCGGGCAATCACTTCCTTTCCGGTTCCGCTCTCGCCTAATATCAAAATAGGCGAATCTACCTTAGCCGCAAATCCACAATAAGAACGAATTTTGCGCATCTCCGGGCTGGAAGTTACCAAGAAGCGGCCTTCCCCGACGTCCTCAATCCCAAACTTATTTTTTTGGGTTGCCTGGATTGGCCCCAGGCATCGGTCTACGACTAGCTCAAATTCGCTCTTGGGGAATGGTCGGACCAGACAATCTTGCGCCCCCATCCGCATCGCTTCGATTGCGTGGCGTGCATTCCCAGAAATCACGACAACATTGCTACGCGGATACGTCAGTCGCAGCTTCTGCAATATGTTCTTTCCGTCGCACAATGAAGTATCAAGATCCAAAAATACAAGGTCAGGCTTGAGTCCGTCCTGCAGTTGCTGCAAAGCCTCGCCACCGTTCTCTACCATTGTGGCCTGGTGCCCCGCCAACGCCACGCTGCTGTACACGTAGCTGAGGAGATCGGCTTCATTCGCTATCACGAGAACCTGAGTGGAACTATTCATGCTGACCCTATCTTCCAAAAAAATGAATTGCGGACGCTGCACTCGCAAGCTGATCAATCCTTGGAAGCAATCGTGCGTGGTAAGTTGTCGGAACCCTGGAATCGCCGACTTCCCGCCCCGCGGAATGTGGCCAATCAACTAGTCCCAAATTCGGGTTCGGGATTGACTTACAGGAGAACCTGTTGGTCGTGGCCTGAAACGTCGGGGGAAATGCGTTTCAGGTTTGAAGCCCGAATTTATTTGGCAGTAAATGAGCAACCACCGCTATACGCTGCCAAGGAACGGCACTAATGTACCCTATTTGGGAAAACTTGTGAATAGCCTATGGGAGGTAAAGTTATGGCCCGAAAGTGTTAAGTGTGAATCGAGAAGGGCGCGTCGTAGGAACAAGCGCACCATTTCAATGGCGAGTCGCAAGCGGCTCGGAGAGGGTGAGGCTGGGGAGTACCTCGCCCTCAATGATAATAAAGGTTAGGACAGCAGCTTCTTCCGCAGAAAGCACCCTACCGCAAGCAAGCCAGTGCCCAAAAAACTCAACGATGCTGGTTCAGGAGTGGTCAGCAAAGTCAGGTTGGCCGATTCAATTAGACCTGAACATTTTCCGTTCCCGCCGCAATTTGCCGTCAGATCGATTGCAAGCGTATTCGAGCTGCCACCGGCGAATGTGTAGGTCCCCAACCTGTGATCGAGGGTAATGGTAGAAAGGATTAGCTGCGCTTGAAAGCTGGCCGTTTTTGACCCTTTGGTTACTATAAAATTCGCGCCGCTAAGCTGGGCCGACAGAAGAAGTGTACCATTTGGAATGCCGAGAGCGGCGATTCCGCCATAAATATCAATTGACCCTCCGGAGTTGAAGTCATATGTGGTCGTCAAGCCTACAGTGTTCTGCGAGCTTTCGCCAGCGGTTAAGACCGTCAGAAATCCCTTAGTTATGGTGCAAGAACCGCCGCACAACCCTACGTCGTTAAGGAGGGACTGAATAAGCGCGCCGTCCGTTTTTGCAGTGCCAATACTTAGTTGATCTCCAATACCTGGCGTGAACGTCAATTTCCCATGTCCCTTAAGGGAGCCACCATTAAAATCGAGCGTCCCGGCCCAAGCTGGCCCAGCTGCCAAGGCGCAAAAAACAAGCGCCCCTCCCAATAACAGTTTTAACCCACGCATTCTCATTGCTCTTCTCCGATGGCTTGGGCGATAAACTACAGCGCTACAGACATGTGACTGCACTTGGGATTCCATCCACCATCGGAAACAAAAGGAATAGGGCCATTGTTTACTTGTAGTTCAGAGCGTTAGCGGCTTCCTACAGAAATCTCCCAGCTTCCCGGTGTTTGCAAGTGGCACTTATAAAGATTCCATTCTTGCTTTTCTGCAACATTTTGCACTAAGCGAATGAGGAGATTCGATCACCCGCAAGGCACCACATGCGACTGCCTTGGCGGCGATTACTTGGAAATGCGCTAACTCGTGCTCTATTGGCCGCCGGACCCCGTGGCTTCATCCAATCTGAGCTAGCGCCTTGTGGATTTCACCTGCCTGAGAAGAGTTGGGAGAAATTTTCAAGGAGCGCTCCAAGTGGGCCCTCGCTTGGACGGGATTATTGTGCTTGCCATAGACCATTCCCAAGTGGTAGTGGAAGAGCGCGCTATCGGGAGCTTTCTTGACAGCCTCCTCTAGGAGATCCGCAGCGAGGCCGTAAGCGCCTTTTTGATAGTACGCCCATGCCAAAGTGTCCGCTGCGTCTGGGGAGTCCGGCATCTTCTGGCGCGCAACCTGGGCCAGGGAAAGGGCAACGTCGCTGTTTTCGCCGTGATCAAGCATTCCGTATGCAAGATTATTCGCAGCCAGCGGATAGTTAGGCTCGACTTGCAAAGCTTCCTGGTAAAGCTTTTCCGCTTTGGGCCAATTTCCGTGAGCTTCTTCAAGCGTTGCTGCAACAAAGTAAACTACGACGCTCTTTGGGTTATCCTGAATCGACTTATACGCGGTGGCGAGAGCCTTGTCATTATCACCCTGATTCAACTCGACTTTAGTTAGCAAAGCAAGAGCTGCCAGATTGTTTTTGTTCAAGCTTACTGCCTTTTGTAAGGATGCTTCTGCACCCGGCAAGTCTTGGTTCTCTACCTGCAACCCTCCAAGAAGGGTGTAGTAGCCGTCATTGGTCGGTACTTTCGATAGCTGTTCCTCTATTCTTTTTTGGGCTTCCGCGTTTTGCTTCTGCTTAATCAAGATTTTTACCAATCCGCCAAGAGCGGCAATTTGGTTTGGATCTCGATCCAGCGCTTGTTCGTAGTATTTTTGTGCATCCCGGAACTTGCCTTGCGCTGCGGACCAGCCTCCCATGGCCGAATATCCGAGCGGGCTTTGAGGGGCAACTGAAATCGCTTTGTTGATATCCGTTTCCGCGGCTCTTTCTTGTTTTGCAGCAGACTCAGCGTCGGCGCGAAGAAGGTATCCCCGCGGATCAGAGGGCATACCCTCAATTATCCGTTCCGCAGTCTGGCTGAGCAAATCGCGATCGCTATTCCTGACCGCGATCTGGGCCAATGCTAATTGCGCTTCCATCAGGCGCGGTTGCAACTTGACGGCCTCTCGCCACTCCTGCTCAGCGCGCCCCCAATCCCCGGTCCTGCTAAAAGCCAAACCTAGCTCGAAGTGTCCGCCAGCATGTTCCGGCGAGTCTTTGAGCGCATCTTGCAAGGTGCTTATCGCCTCGCTGAACTGCCCATTCAGGCCCTGGATACGACCCCGCAGCATCAGTGCGCCCGTGTCTTTGGGATTCTTCTTGAGAATTTCCTCATCGAGCTTGCGAGCTTCTTCAGGCTTGTTTTGTCGAAGCAGCAGGTCAATGTAGTCCTTCCTTACATTCAGGTCCTTCGGGTATTGCGTCGAAAGCGACGCGAACTCGGCCGTGGCTTTGTCCAACTCGCCAGTGCTAGCATAGTAGTCCCCGAGCACGCGGTACTCGTTCCCTTCGCCTTTTAGGTCCTTCTTAGCTTGCACCATAACCTGCTCGGCATCTGCCTTACGACCCTGCGCCAGATAAAGACGAGCTAGGAGCTGGCGGCCTATTAAATTCTTGGAATCCAGCTCCGTTGCCTGCTTCAGCAGGTGCTCGGCATCGTCCCGGCGCCCCGTCTCCTCATAGACCAGCGCGAGCGATTCAATGGCGGGAACGAATTTCGGATTTATTGCTAGGGCTTTCTTCAAAGTTGCTTCGGCCAAATCCAGCTGCTTCATGCCTTGTAGTCCCGCCAATTGTACGTATAACGCGAGCCGGCTGGGATCGAGATCGATGGCTTTCTGCATTTCCTGCATGGCACCATCACGATTCCCCTGTGCAGTATCCAGATTAGCCTGTAGCTCATGCGCCTCGAGGTTGTTGGGATTTTTTTGCAGGATCTTATCGGTGATGGCCTGCGCGTCGGCAAAGGCGTGGCCGCCAACCAACAGACCGCCCAATTCGATCTGGGCCTTTGCATTATTGGGATCGACACTAACCGTACGTTGCAGCTCGCGGTAAGCATCGGGCCAAAATTGTAGCTTGAGATAGCTTTCTGCGAGGCGAAAATGCGCCTCAGCGAAATTTGGATCCACTTGGATCGCGTTTGAGAATTGGATGACCGCCTCGCGATATTTCCCCTTCTCAAAATAACGGTTCCCACTCTCCAGGTACTTCTGCTTTTTGACATTAGGGTCGCGGCTGCAGCCAACCAAGGCCAACACGAAGCAAAAGGAGAAGAAACAAACAACGAAACGATTCGCACGCATTGTCGTACCTCGTCAAATGAAAAGTCAAAACTCCGGTGCCTATTTCACCCACAGCACCAACTAACCGTTTTTTACATGTGTGCCCGAAATCCAAGCGACCAGCTGACCTCAGAGGGGCACATACTTGTTTAATGACGGAGCAATCTGCTGCGCAAATTGAACTGCGCGTTTTTCAGCAGATTCTCGATTTTCCCCGTACGCAATCGGCGTCACTATACGGATTAAGGCTCCATCAGTCCGGTTCAGACGAATAGCATCGGACGCCAAGTAGAACCTGGCCCAATATTCGCTCGCGACCACCCGCCCATGCGCTTGATACCAATAAATTACCAGTTGGCGTTCGGCGCCTTTCTGAATAATGTATCGATTTACCGGTATGCTCCCCCCGTTTGGAACTGGGAGCATGATTTGCGATGACTCCGTCGGTGCCCAGCCGGAACTGGGGAGGCAATTCTTGGGAGAGTGCATGGTATCGCCAGTTTGTTGCGAAGGAAAATAACCGAGAAAGAAGCCAATGTAAGGCAGGCCGACCTGACTGTAAATGCGGGAAAGAAAATCCCCGGGTCCTAGAACGCTCAACGCTTCATCATCGATTCTTTGGTCCTGACCGACCCAGCGGCCTACTTGGATCGGAAAGGTCTTCACGGGTTCGCTCTTAGGCAATACCTCGTTTTTGTGACGTGCCTGCAGGAATACCGCCGTTCCGGCTAACAGCAGTGCGATTACGAGAAATTGAAAAGTTGACTTCATGTTGCCTTCGGGGCGGATCGATCGATCGTTCGTAGAAGTGAATGCAAGCCGAATAGCATCCCTAATGAGACCACGAAAATAAGCCAGCCAGAAAATTCGTGAAAGAATCCTTGCCCTTTATCCGGATCCCAGTACTGCACGGTAAGCCCAGTGCCCACAAGCCTAAAGGCATTGGCCGCGATTGCCACCGGTATTGACATTACCGCCAGCGCAGCCCTCCGCCAGAATTTTGAGTCCGCGAGATAGCCGTAAATGATGGCCATAGTCCCGAGAGACATAAGGGATCGGATGCCGCTGCAAGCCACAGCGACTTCTAATGGCATACTAGGCAGAACAATGATATTTCCTTCGCGCAGAACGGGGACGCCGAGGGCGCGAAGAATATCTGTCGCTACCTGCGACGCAAAGAATTGCAGAGGCAGAGTAATCTGATTGAAAACAATGCTGGGGATTGGAACCATGAGAAACAAAAACAGCCAAGGAAACAATAGAGCGCGGAAAAGTAGCCATCCGCCAAAGTAGATGACTAGACCGGCTAGGAGCAAAATAAGGGAGGATCGCGAAAGAAAAAGCTCGGCGCCCAGTACTCCGGCAATGAGAGTACAAAGCGCAAAAATGACGACGGGCAGTCCGACCCAGGATTGACGGACGGGAACTTGAGCTAGACTCTTCCGATTGCGCCAAACTACGAAAGCGGAAAACAATGGAACGAAGAATCCATGCGAAAAATTAGGGTCAGTCCACCACTGCTGGAGTAGTTTCCATGAGATGCTCCAGTAGAGGGCTCCGATCAGGCCGACCAGAACTACCACCTGCCACGCTTGTATCCTTCTCGTGACGCTCTCACTCGCCGCCAAGTGCGGCATTACTACGATGTCTTGGGCAGTAGAGTTCACGCTAAAGCTTCCTCATGTTCCGAATTGGAACTTAGTGCAATTGAACTACCATGCCCAAACCATAGAAAACTGGCGTCGTTCTCCGTTGTGATCGCCTAAAAACGCGTGATAATCCCATAAAAGGGAAAACGTTTTCCACTTAGTGCCCCGTGCATCTGAAGAAGTCTGTCCCCGCGTATCCTAATTGAGAGCCATGACTTAGGCCTTGCAGAGGAACTACTAGGGTTGGCACTGGCTGCGCGCCCGTGAGGACAAAACAGCATAAATTTTCTACTATGAGGATTATGGATTACCATCGCAAGAAACTCTTGCACTATGAAAAGCCCTTCTAAGTAGTTAGAAATATGGGATCACTCCCTTTCTACAGCTCAAAAGTAGTATCTATACAGCCGCGATGGCAAGCCCCGTGCACACGAGCCAGTGCACGTCGTGTTTCTCTCCTAGAAATCTATGCACCTGACAGCGCAAGCCCGCGAAGTATCGCTTCGGGCTCTTTCCGACACCGAGGTTCGCTTTGTCAACGGCGTAAGTCCGTCGACAGAAAGTTTTGTTCGCGCACTCCACGGCTTAGCACAGAGTAAGGCACCAGTGCTGATCATAGGTGAAAGTGGGACTGGAAAGAGCACACTGGCATCCGAGATCCATCGGATTTCAGGGGGAACGATAGAAAATATGGTTCCGGTCAATTGCGGGGATCCCGAGTTGGAGTTGTTAAGGAGTGAATCCCTTCACGCGGGCACCGTCCTTTTTCAGCAGATTTCTCAGCTGTCAGCCGCTCAGCAATTAACGATGTTGCAAAGATTTTTCAGCGCGAAAGACGGGAATGGTGCTTCAAAACCGCGGCTGATCGCATCCAGCCGGCATACTCTGAATGAGGACGTACGTAGTGGCAAGTTCCGCGAGGATCTCTATTGCCGGATCAGTGGTTTTTGTTTGTGCCTCCCACCCCTGCGTCAGCGCAAGGAGGACATTCCAGTCCTGGCACAGCATTTTGCGGCTAAGTTTTCGGCTTTGCTAGGACGGCCTACCGAACTGAGCCAACGGGTCCTCCAGCTTTTTTCGGAGCACTCGTGGCCGGGCAATATTCGGGAATTGGAATATGCAGTACGGACAATTGTGGCGATCGGCGACGAAAATATCGCCCTCGCGGCGATCCGCGCGTCCGGCTTCAAAGGCATCGGGGACCATGCCAAGGTGGAATCACTCTCCCTGAAACAGGCATCCCGCGAGGCTTCCCGCAGGGCCGAACGTGAGTTGATCCTAAACGCCCTATCCCGTACGCACTGGAATAGGAAACGCGCCGCTCGCGACCTTCAAATCAGTTACAAAGCGTTGCTTTATAAGTTGAAGCAAATCGGGATTGATAACGATCCATCGTTGGGAGTGCAAGGATGATTCGCTACTATCGAATTCTGTTTTTGGTTGGAATTCTTGGAGTCTCCCCCCCCGTGATTGCACGATCCGGACAGGACTCGCAGGGTGGACAGTCTCAAACGGATACCGCAAAAAAGGCGCCCGTACCACCCCCGGTCACGGATCCGACGTATATCATCGGCCCTCAGGACATGTTGAATGTCAACGTTTGGAAAGAAGCAGAGATCTCTGGTAACGTGCAAGTCCGGCCGGACGGCAAGATTTCGATCCCACTCCTCAACGACGTTCAAGCCACAGGCTTAACCGCGATGCAGTTGTCCGCTCAACTCACCGCCGGGCTTAAGAAGTATGTAGCTGATCCGCGCGTGACGGTGATCGTAACTGCGATTAATAGCCGCCGCGTATATGTGCTAGGCGAAGTGCCCCACGCTGGGGCTTTTGGCTTGCTTCCTGATATGACAGTGCTCCAAGCAATTTCCAACGCTGGAGGTCTTACTCAATTTGCGCATGGAAAGAAAATCTATGTGCTGCGCAACGAAGGCGGGCAGCAGATCAAATATCTATTTAACTACAACAAGGTATTGAAAGGGGAGAATGCGGAACAGAACTTCCCACTCAAGTCCGGAGACACGATTGTTGTTCCGTAAATTCAGTTATGAAAAACAGATTCCAAATTCTCCTGTTTGTCAGTTTTCTCGGAAGCCTATTATCACTGCCTGCGTGGGGGCAACAGGATTCCGCGCAACCGGGGCAAGACAACACTCAATTGAGTAATAGCTCGCAGGCTATCCAGGGGACTAACCAAGCGGAGAGGTTTGATCCAGACGAACGTCCACTCGCGGGTGACAAAGATCTGTCATTCGGTATACCCGCGGGGGCGGAGAATGTGCTTAACGCCTCGATTAGAGTTGATGAACGGCTCGATTCGAATCCGCGGGTTGCTGGAACTAAAGGTGGATGGCAACAGGACCAAGATGTATTCGGTTCGCTGTCGCTGAATCGTATCTGGAAGCGGAACATGTTCACGGCGGGTTATGACGGCGGAGGCATCTTTTATCCCGGAGGTAACATTCGGAGCACGCACTTTGCAAATCTATCGGAATTGCTCACGTGGAGACGTTGGTCCTTAACTCTTTCCGACGAGATGTTCTATGCCCCTGAGACGCCGTTCGGCATGCCCGGCCCTCAACTAATCTCCCTTAATGGTACGAATATCCCTTTTCAGCCGAATCAAAGCATACTTACCAACCAGACTACACGAATCAGTAATACAAATATCGTCCAAGTCGATTACGCGTTGAGCCGCGGCAGTTCGATTACCGGAACTGGGTCCTACGGTCTCCTGCACTACACCACATCGGGTGCGCCTGACAGCCATCAGGATGGGGGAACTCTCGGCTACAACTATGCACTCACCCCGCGGGACAAGGTCGCGGTGACTTATGGCTATGAGCAGCTTTACTTCAATAGCAGCAACATCGATATCCAAACCACGAACCTAAGCTATGCGCATCAAGTTACGGGTCGCTGGAGCGCGGAAGTCGCTGCGGGGGCCCAGCTGGCAAAGCGGTTTTTCAGTGGCGTCACGCGCTCCCACGATAACTTGTATCCCGATGGTCATGCCAGTTTGATGTACGAGCGGCGACGTAACGTGCTGACGCTCTCCGCGTCCAAGTCGTTGCTGTCAGGAATGGGTCTATTCGTAGTGACCAATACCACAATTGCACAGATTGTTGCCTCGCGGATTCTAACCCGTAAGCTGCATGGCTTCATTGGCGGAGGCTATGCGCAGAATTCCGTCATAGGCGAGAACCATAAGATTCGTTCTGGGTTCGCGACTTTGGGTTTGGAGCGAACTCTTGGACGCCACGCGGCGCTCGATTTTAACTATCACTTTCAACGGCAAACGGCAAACACGGTCTGTAGCGGGTCGGTATGCGCTGGGGACTTGTTGCGTCACACGATTGGTGTCGGATTTGCCTGGAACTTCAGTCCCGTAGTTTTTCACTGAAGGAGAACGCTTCTTATGTTCGGAGATCGTGACCTTAACTTTGACCAGTACCTTGCCATATTGAAACGGCGGGTATGGTGGATCGTCCTGCCTACTGTCTTGTTCCCGGGGCTTGTGTATCTCGGGTCCTTGCTGATAGCCAATCAATACATGTCCCAGACACTGGTGCTTGTCGAGCAGCAGAAAGTTCCTGACAACTTCGTGAAGCCGGTTGTTACCGAGCAGCTGAACGAACGTTTGGCCACCATGCAGGAGCAGATTCTCAGCCGTACCAGGCTGCAGCCTCTCATTGAGAGATTCGCGTTGTTCCCCTCCGACATGGGCAAGGTGCCGATGGAGGACCTCGTAGATCGAATGCGGAAGCTGATTTCTGTAACGGCGGTTCGCGCGGATTTTGGAGCCCGTACTGGTGGCTTGCCGGGATTTTATATCAGCTTCACGGCGCGAGACCCACACATAGCCCAACAGGTGTGTTCTGAAATTACATCCATGTTCATGCAAGAGAATCTTCTAGCTCGCGAACAGAGCGCCCAAGGCACGACTGATTTTCTGTCGAGCCAACTTGAGGACGCCAAGCGAAAGCTGGATGATCAAGATTCCAAGCTAGCTGCGTTTAAACAGCGCTACATCGGCCAGCTACCAGAGCAAGAGCAAACAAATTTGAGTGTACTGGGCGCGTTGAACACTCAACTCGATGGCATTAACCAAGCACTTGCGCGTGCCCAACAAGACAAAACTTTCGCTGAATCTCTATTGTCAGATCGATTGGCGGCCGGAACAACCGCCCCTTCCGGAGAAGATCCCCAGGATCTGAAAAAAAAGCTTTCAGATCTCGAATCACAGCTAGCGCTTTTGGAAGCGCGTTATACCTCCGATTATCCGGACGTAACTAAGACGAAGAGTGAGATTGCAGAGCTCAAGAAGAAGCTTGATACCAAACTTGCAGCGAAACCGGCCGAGGATACGGATACGACTGCGGATAAGTCTGCACAGCTGGAGTCGCCGGAGATCCGCCAGCTTCGATTGCAGATTCATCAACTGGACGGACTGAAACTCGAGAAGGCGAAGGAGCAAGAGAGACTTCAAGGGGAGATTCGCGCTTACGAGTCACGCGTTCAAATGAGTCCCGTGGTGGAGGAAGAGTACAAGGCGCTTACCCGAGATCACCAGAGCGCCTTGAACTTCTACGACGAACTACTTGCGAAAAAGACACAATCTGCAATGGCCACGGATTTGGAAAAGAAACAACAAGGGGAACAGTTCAAAGTTATGGATGCGCCCAACCTTCCGGAAAAGCCGACTTGGCCGGACCGCAAAATATTCGCTTTGGCAGGAGTGGCCGGAGGGCTTGGAGTGGGCTTTGCGTTGGCATTCTTCTTCGAGATGCGCGACAAAACACTACGCACTGACGAAGACGTCTTGTTTTATCTCAAGCTCCCAGTATTGACCGAGATACCGACGGTATCAACAGTTCGAAAGGTTAAAAGTGGCAAAAACAAAGTTTCAAACGAAAAAGCTCCACGATCGAGCCAGGACCAAGTGGAGGCCTGAGCAAAGTTATGTATAAGAACTTTTTCGGTTTACGCGTCGCGCCATTCAACGTCAACCCGGACCCGCGTTTTCTGTACATGACGCAGGGCGTGCGGGAGGCGCTGGCGTCGCTCAGCTATGGCATTTACAACCGGAAAGGCATTGTCCTGCTCACGGGTGAAGTCGGGACAGGTAAGACGACTGTCATCAACAAGCTTCTGGAGTGGTTGCACCGCGTACACTTCTCGACCGCCTTCATTTTCAATCCACGCCTGACGGTCACGGACTTCTTTGACCTGATGATGGCTGATTTCGGTATCGTGTGCGAATCCCGCGAAAAGGGGCAGCGCTTGCTGCGCCTCAACGAATGGCTCCTGGCACGTCATCGCAACGGGCAATCCGCCGTCCTGATAGTGGACGAAGCCCAGGGACTCTCGATCGAATTGCTGGAAGAATTGCGGCTCCTCACCAATGTCGAAACATTCAACCAGAAATTATTGCAGGTGGTTCTGTGCGGCCAACCGGAATTAGATGCCAAACTCAAGGACCCACAACTACGGCAGCTTCGCCAGCGCATCATGGTTCGCTGCAATATGCATTCCTTGAGCCAGCAAGAAATGCCCATATACATCAACGAACGACTTCGGCGCGCAGGCGCGGTGGGTCCGCCGATCTTTACCAATGAGGCGATTGAAGCCATAGCGCGCTATTCCTGCGGGATTCCGCGCGTGGTGAATCTTCTCTGCGAGCACGCCTTGATCGGAGCGTTCGCCGACGAGCAGCGACCGGTGCTCGCCTCAACAGTCCAAGTTGTGGCCGAGGAATTTGAACTGGATGAAATTCCAGCGTTACCCGCAACCATCCCGTGGACAAGCGAAGATCGCGTCATGGGGGAGCGATTGCGGGCAGTAGCGAGCGTGGGCAGAGGAGTCGCGGGCGCTGAAAATACCCTAGACATCCCCACCCGAAGGAAAGTATGAGCAGAATACACGACGCTTTACGTAAAGCAGAACGACAACAGTCGCTGGACCACGACCCTGCGATCGACATCCTGGCCGACTCTGCCGCCGCTCAGGTATTCCCAGACATTGGGAAGCCAAGCGACGGAAAGCCAAGCAATGGGGACAAGGCCGCAAGCAAAGCGCAGGCTGATCCTGCGCGGTACTCAGCGGTAGGCATTGAAAGCATCCCAGAAATGCCCGAAACCAAAATTGGCGATCTGAGTGAAGGTGAAACCGCACCCCTTTTTCCGGAATTCCTCGACGGTCAGTTTCACCAATCTTCCTGGGCAGCTCCCGACCCGGACGCGCTACTCTTCGTTCAACCGGAAAATATCCATGAGATCGAACGTGAACAATTCCGAACCCTCCGCTCGCGGCTCTACCAACTGCGAATTAACCGGCCGGTCAAAACCGTCCTGGTTTCGAGCGCTCTGCCCGCCGAAGGAAAGACCTTCGTCTCCGCAAATCTGGGCATGGCAATGGTGCTGCAGCATGGACGCCGTATCCTGCTGGTTGATGCCGATCTTCGCAAGTCAGACTTGCATCAATTTCTGGGTGCCCCGCCGACTCCCGGCCTAACGGAATACCTCGCCGGCGAAGCCGACGAAATGGCAATCATCCAGAAGGCTCCGATTTCCAATCTATGCTTTATTCCGGCAGGCAAAGCGGTTTCGAATACCGGGGAATTGATCGGCAACGGGCGGCTGGCGAAACTGATCGAAAGAGTTGCGCCGCTGTTCGATTGGATCATCCTCGATTCGCCACCAGCCGTGCCCATCTCAGATGCGAGCTTGATTGCTGAAGCATGCGACGGCGTGATCCTCGTGGTGAAGGCGAGTTCAACTCCATTCGATGTCGCCAGAAAAGCATGCACTGAGTTTCGACGCAAACCTATCCTTGGCGTGATCTTGAATCACACTGGCAAATCGCTGATGTGTGGCGCTTATTACGACCAGCACTATGTCAAGCAAAAAGTCACGAGCAAGGACGAGAGCTGATTAAGTATGGTTCGTCTGTTTCACGTCTATTACCCGGTCCGCACGCTGGTTCTGCTGGCGGGCGAGGCCGTCATTGTTTGTCTTTCTTTTCTGATGGCGGCGTTAATTCGGTTTGGTCCCGATTCCTACCTCGTTCTGAATTACGAACAGGGCCTGTACAAGATTCTCGCGATCACAATTCTCGTTCTCGTGTGTTCACATTATTTCGATCTTTACTCTCCTCAGCGGCTAACTTCACGGAGTGAGACTTGGTTTCGTGTTTTTATGGTGCTCGGCACGTCCTCGTTCTTGCTTGCAGCTATTGGGTACTACTTCCCGGGAACTATGCTGGGAAGGCATGTGGATCTCTTCGGATTGATCATCTTGACTGGAACTCTACTGCTATGGCGCGGAGCCTACGCGTGGCTTCTGCAGCAGCCATATCTTTGCGAACGCGTCTATGTTCTCGGCTCCAGCGAGCGGGCTCGTCGGGTGGTTGACGCCATTCGGACGCGAAAAGATCTGGGAATGGAAGTTGTCGGTTGGGCTGGCGCCTTTGGGGACGTGGGTTCCGACCGCGATAGTCTCGCTGCTGCCATTCGCGGATTGATCGGAAAAAGCCGCGTTGATCGGGTCATCGTCGCGGTCGCCGATCGGCGCAATACACTGCCCGTTCGCGAACTACTTGATCTTCGGCTTAATGCAGTAAAGGTGGAAGACGCGAGCTCAGTACTGGAACAGATTTCGGGAAAAATTTCAATCGAGAACCTTCACCCCAGTACTCTCATCTATTCGGACGGTTTTCGCCTGGGAACAGGTTTTCTCCTGGTGCGCCGCGTGGCGTCATTCATCATCGCCGCGGTAGCGTTGGCAATTTGCTGCCCGCTGATTCCGCTGATCGCGCTCGCGGTAAGACTAAGCTCGCCAGGCCCGGTGCTTTTCCGTCAACAAAGAGTAGGCCGCCGCGGCGAAGGATTTACCCTGTACAAATTCCGCACCATGGGACAAGATGCAGAGGCCAGCACGGGTGCAGTATGGGCCGAGAGGGATGATCCCAGGATCACAAAAGTAGGAAGGTTTCTTCGCGCCACCCGCCTTGACGAAATTCCCCAACTATGGAATGTCCTTTTGGGGGACATGGGATTTGTCGGACCGCGTCCCGAACGACCAGAATTCGTACAGTGGTTGGCGGAAAAAATTCCTTACTACAACCTCCGGCACATCATCCGCCCCGGAATCACTGGCTGGGCTCAGGTGCGTTACCGGTACGGAGCCTCCATCGAGGAAGCCCAGGAGAAACTTCAGTACGACCTCTACTACATCAAGCATCTGTCACTCGCACTGGACTTATTGATCATGTTTGAAACGATCAAGACCATCATTCACCGTCGCGGTGCGCAATGACCTGGGCAGTCTATCTATTCTGGGTTTCCGCGCTGTTGGTGACTTACGCGTACGTCGGCTATCCCGTATGGTTGTGGCTACGACGCAGCTGGCGTAACGAGGCTGTAAAAAAAAGTGACATCACGCCCTCCGTTTCTATTGTGATTGCGGTCCATAATGAGGCCGCGACGCTGCCGCGTAAACTTCGCAATCTAAGCGAGCTGCATTATCCGCAACATCTGCTGGAAATCATTGTGGTCTCTGATGGCTCAGCCGACGAGACGGAACAACTGCTGAAAGCGGCCGCCAGTCCGGCCGTGCGACCTCTCCTTTTATCTGATCACCGCGGAAAAGCCGTGGCGTTGAACCAGGGCATCGCAGCCGCTAGGGGAGAGATCGTTGTCTTCATGGACGCGCGACAGGAAATTGAGGCAGATGCAATCGCGATGCTAGTCAGGAGCTTCGCGGACTTCGGTGTAGGTTGCGTCAGCGGAGAGTTAATGCTGAAAGGTCTTACTGAGGCGGGCGGTCAGGAAGGGCTGGGTTTTTATTGGCGCATCGAGAAAGCTATCAGGAAAATGGAATCAGAAACGGGATCGGTCGTGGGCGCAACTGGCGCATTGTATGCGGCGCGAAGAGAACTGCTGGCGCAGATTCCTCAAGGTATGCTGTTGGACGATGTTTACCTTCCACTATGCATCGCGGCGAAAAATAAGCGAGTTGTCTTCGAACCGGAAGCCCGGGTCTGGGACGAGATGCCGCATGACCTGGTAAAGGAATTCCGCCGGAAGGTGCGTACGCTCACCGGGAACTATCAACTGGTGGAGCTTGCGCCGTGGCTCCTCTCCGGCGCCAACCCCCTGCGGTTCCAATTCATCAGCCATAAGCTGCTGCGCCTCTTGGTTCCTTTTGCGCTAGCCACATTGCTCGCAAGTTCGAGTTTCTTACACGGACCCGCATATCGTACGGCTCTGGTCCTGCAGGTCTGCTTTTACGCATCTGCCGCCGTGGCTGTCTGCCACGCCCCGCTAGGTCTCATCACCCGGCTGAGTAAGACCGCATTGGCATTCTTGCTGCTCAATCTCGCTGCTGTACTGGCATTCGTGAATTTCGTCTTCGGAAAGAGGGCAGTGTGGGTTCGGCCGTAGCAACGGAGGCAAGTCGGCGATCTGAACCGGCGGTCACGGACCGAAGGCTCCCCGGAGATCGCGATCGCACGCTCGTGCTTACATACCACGCGGTGCATCCGACATTGGACGTCTGGCAAAAGCAAAAAGCCTCCGACAGGTGGTATGCCGTGACCGCCAACCAGTTCCATCAACAAATGGAATATATCCTGCGTGCTGGCTACGCAACAAGCTTACTGAGCGCGTTTCTCACGAAGCAGACGCATCCAAAATCCGTCATCCTGACGTTTGACGACGGGCACGAGTCGAACTACGGGGTAGCGCTGCCGATCCTGCAGCGGTTTGGCCTGCGCGCTGAGTTTTTTGTAACGGTTTCACGGGTTGGCCAGCCAGGGTTCATGACATGGGAACAACTCCGGCGCCTACAGGATGCGGGCATGTCAGTGCAGTCTCACGGATTGCATCATCGTCCACTAACGGATCTTCCCACGGACAAACTGGCAGACGAATTGCGCACCGCCAAGCAATCGTTGGAACACAACCTGAGTTCAGCCGTGAAATATCTGGCCATACCCGGTGGATTTGCCAATCGACGCATCTATCACGAGGCCCTAGAGGTCGGCCATGAAGCGGTCTGCAATTCTGAGCCAGGCCTTGCCCGTCCTGGAAAAATCATTGCGCGGGTCGCTGTCACGCATTCCACGGCGCAAGGCGAATTTGAGGGCTTGGTCCGCCGGAAGTTATCCTTGCTCCTGCTGGTCAGCGCCAAGCGGAAACTAGGCAAAGCCGCGAAGCTCTTCCTGGGAGTGCAACGGTGTGAAGCTTTAAAGCAATCGCGGCTCTCCTCCGCCACGGATGGGAGCGATGTCTAAGGGTCGGGTGTTGCTCATTTCCCACTGGTTTCCTCCCGCTGGCGGGATCGCGGTTCAACGCGCCCTCAGTCTGGCAAAGTATCTTCCGCAATACGGATGCGAGGTGCACGTACTAGCCCCCACCAATCCGCCCTCACCCGTGCTCGACCCCTCATTGCTAGCCCAAGTCCCCGCCAGCGTCACCATCCACCGCGCTTGGACACCGTCACCGCCTTCGCAGTTAAGAAAACGGATGTGGGGCTTCTTTTCGGGAGGAACTGCCAAATCCACGAAGGCGACGCAGCCGAATAATAACGGGAGCTCGCACGTATCAAACTTAATACGCCGCGTGCTCTGTCCCGATCCCGAGGTGGTGTGGTTTCCCTTTGCGTTCCGACGGGCGAGCCAGATCGTCAAGAAACACGGCATTGACACAGTTCTAGTTACCGCACCGCCGTTCTCTGCGTTCCTGATTGGCAACGCACTCAAACGAAAGTTCCCGCATTTGCGGCTAATCAGCGATTTTCGCGACGAGTGGTTGAGATTTTTTTTATCAACGTTCGACTTCCAGAAGAGTCAGTATATTCGCGGCCACGCCGAAGCAATCGAGCGAGCCACAATAGAACTGTCAGATATAGTGGTTTCCATAACACCGCCCATAGTAAGCGAACTTCGAGAGCGTTATCCAACCCAGCCTGAGAGCAAGTTTGTTTGTATTCCTAATGGATACGATCCTGCGTCGTTCGCCAACTTCTGCGCGCGATCTCACGAAACTTCTAAGATTCTCGTGACCTACGTGGGCACGGTATACAGTACTACGTCACCGCGTCTCTATTTAGAAGCGCTCGATGCACTAGGCGAATCAGTGCGCATGCGGATTGAGACTCTCTTCGTGGGACGCATTGCCGAGGACCAGCGTAACTTCTTGGAATCGCGGCCGGACGTCAAACTGCTCGGTTATGTGACTCAAAAGGAAGCTCTGCATCGTATGGAGGAAACGGATTATCTCCTGCTTGTGATGAATGATCCGACGTTCGCCACCGGCAAGATTTACGAATATCTTGCGACCGGAAAGCCGATTTTGGCCCTCTCGCCGACTGGCGGTGAAGTTGAGCGGACTTTGCAAGAAACAGGCGGCGGGTGGTGCATCGACCCGAACGATGGGCAGGCCATTCGGGCAGCTCTAAAAAAAGTCGCCTGCAATGATTTGGCATCTCAGTTCCGACCGAACCAGGACGCGATTCGTGGTTACGAGCGGCCACGATTAGCGGAGAAGTTTGCCCAGATCATCCTCGGTGACGGCAGGTCACCTTCCGCGCGCTCTGAGTGCGCAGCCGTCACGCACGCACACTAGATGTTGCCGATGTGAACTCTTGGCGCACGGCTTCTATCTGCCGCAGCACTTCTTCGGCGACTTGCGCCCACGAGCGCGTCTGGCCTCGTTGCGCAATGATTTCGCGCTCCCAAGGCTTGCAAAGCGCTGCTGCCAACGCGGCTTGCAGGGCGAGCGGGCTGTCCGGGGGCACGATGATTCCGTATTGCTCAGAAGCTATCATTTGGGGAACACCTCCCACGTTGGTAGCCACGACGGGGGTGCCGCAAGCGAGTGCTTCATGAATGACGTTGGGCCAACCCTCGCGCGAACTCGCCAGACAGAACACGTCAGCCCCCGAGATCAGCCTGGCAAGAGCCTGCCGATCGATGTGTCCCAACATTTGAACGCGATTTTCTAAGCCAAGCTCGGTGATCTGTTTGTGTAGAGCGGGTTCGTAATCCTCTCCACGGCCCTTCCCGCCCGCGATGCGGAGTTGAACATCTACGCCGTCATCGACTAGACCGCGAACCGCGCGGACAATATGGTGGTGGCCCTTGAGTTCGATCAAATGGCCTGCTGACACGATCAGACGAGTCTTTCCGGAGATCCCATACTCCGCGCGGCTGCCGGCACGGTCGCGCGGATGAAATATTTCTTTCTCGATCCCATTGGGAATGGTTACGCATCGCGATGGTTCAACCCCGAAGTCAAGAGCCAGGGTGTGTAGGTTCTCGGAAACCGCAATGACCCGCCCGGCCCGCCGGAGAGCCCATCCCATGCATCGCCGACGCAGCCATCGGTGGCCGTGCATCTGCTCGTTGCCCCGCATGGTTATGGTGAACGGACAGCGGAATACCAATGCCAACAGGGCGGCAGCCACGCCCTCGGGGTGAGCGAAGTGGGCATCGATGATTTCGAACCGGAAGTTGCGGCGAAGGCGTGCGAGCGGCCACAGAGTCGACAGAAAGAGAAATACTGCGTTCAAGGCCCCGCCAGCTAGCGGATAGAACCACCATGGGCGGATCACCTCCATTAGCCCGTCGGATTCGTGTCCCCGAGCTGTCCGACGAAGCTCCAGATGCCGGCGGCCATAGTTGATGATTGGTACAGGAGCTAGCACCTTGATCTCAGCGCCTACGGCCATGTGCCTCAGGCGCGTCTGGATAAAAACGCCCATCTCGGGCTCGGACGGGCTTGGGTAAACAGTCGACAGAGTAAGAATCCTAGGTTTCACCATGGCGGGCCGGAGCAACCGGAATCATTGCATCCGCTGTAAAAGCAGATTAGAATTTACAAGATAGCACACCTTCCCCTGCAACCAATGTTTCGCATGAGGGGTTACTGCGAAGATCACCCGCGCATTCACTAAGAACGTTGCCCCTATAACAGCAATCGCTGCCGACTAGGTGACGTTTGTCGACAATTTTTTCGCCAGATTGAGACCGGGTGATCCTTATCAGGCTAATCGCCAGCGACACGCTTTAGCAACAGAATATGTGCGGCATCTGCGGAATTGTCGACCAAGATCGAAGCGCGCCTACCGATCGCTCGCTGCTAAGCCGGCTTAATGCCTGCTTATTCCATCGGGGACCGGACGAAGGTGGCGAGTGGATCGACGGTTCGGCCGGACTGGCTATGCGCCGGCTCGCCATTATTGATCTAGTGGGCGGCCAGCAGCCTATGTTCAACGAGGATGGCAGCGTTGCTATCGTCTTTAACGGCGAAATCTACAACTTCCTTGAACTTCGTGAGCTGTTGGAGAAGGCGGGACACCACTTCGCTACCCATTCCGATACAGAAGCCATCGTTCACCTTTACGAACAATACGGTCCCGAAGGCTTGGCGCGGTTGAACGGCATGTTCGCACTGGCAATCTGGGACCGACCGCGCCGTCAACTGCTGCTGGCGCGGGATAGGGCAGGGAAGAAGCCACTGTACTATTGCAGCGTCGGCACGCAGCTGGTTTTCAGCTCCGAACTCTCTGGTCTGCTGGAACATCCGCATATATGCCGCGAGGTGGACCAGGTTGCACTCGACAATTACTTTTGCCTTGGATACGTGCCCGCGCCACGTACTATCTTTCAGAGGGTGAAACAACTAGAGCCGGGTCACTATCTGTTGTGGAAAGCGGGCTCGGTTGAAACCGCCCGCTACTGGAGACTGCGGCCACGGGCCCCGGCTGGTCGCTCCGAGCAGGACGCTGCAGACGAACTGCTGGAACTTCTTAAAGACGCGGTTCGCATTCGTTTGCACAGCGATGTACCATTCGGAGCGCTGCTCAGCGGCGGTGTCGATTCCGGGCTAGTGGTCGGCCTTATGAGCCAGCTAATGAACCGGCCGGTGCAGACCTTTACGGTGGGATTTCCGGACGAGAAATTGGACGAGTCCCGGTATGCCGCGGAAGTGGCGCGGCACTTTCACGCCGAACATCACGACATGGTAGCTCGTCCGCATTCCGCGGTTGAGCTGATCAATAAACTCATCACGCACTTTGGCGAGCCGTTCGCCGACGCCTCGGCGATTCCCACATACCTGGTCTCTGAGATGGCGCGCCAACACGTCACCATGGCATTGAGCGGAGACGGCGGCGACGAGGTCTTCGGGGGGTATCTGTCCTACCGCTACCACGCCATGGCCGCTGCCTACCGCAATGTCCCGGTGCCGTTTCGAGCGGTAATAAGGGCCGCGGCCAGGAAAACGAATGGCTCTGGCGGAAATCTGGGCAGGCGTTTGCGACGTTTTGCTGAGGAAGCGGAGCTACCGGTCGAGCAGGCTTGGCTTCATTCGCGTAGCCTGTTTACCGATACAGAACTCGAGCAGCTCTACACGCCTGAGTTTGCCGCTGGGATAACGCTCCAACAGCGTGGCTTCCAGATTAAGGACTCGTTTGCCCACTTTCGCGCGACCGACCAAGATGCGGCCGTTCTCAATCTTGTTGACTATGAGACTTATCTTCCCGGCGACATCCTGGTGAAGGTTGATCGTATGTCGATGGCGAACTCGCTGGAACTTCGCGCGCCACTGCTGGACTATCGCGTGGCCGAGTTTGCCGCTGGTCTTCCGCGGGAGTGGAAGTGGACTCCTAGGGGAGGCAAGCGGATCCTCAAGCGGGCAGCGAAATCGGTGCTGCCTAGTTCCGTGCTCACTAGGCGCAAACAGGGTTTTGTGCTGCCTATAGCGTCCTGGCTTCGCAATGAACTGCAGCCATTTGTTCGCGAAGTGATTGCTTCCAGCAAGGCGGGCCAAGTGATCCGTCTCGATTATTGCCGCGATTTACTGGACCGGCATGAGCGCGGTGAATCGGGTGGCTTAGAGCGCAAATTATGGTCCATCCTTTGCTATCTTCTGTGGCACGAGCAATTCGCGAGTTGACAAAAAGGGAGGAGCTTCGCATTCGGCCTTGAAACGATGGATCAAGTCGGTAATTTTTTTCTGCCTCTACTACTCCGGGGTGGAGTGGCTGCTGGCGCGAATGCTGCCTGCAAAAGCCGTGGCCGTCCTCATGTATCACGGTGTCTGCGATCGGGCGCCCATACCGGCTCACATCAATTTTCACGTCAGCCGCGACGTTTTTGAACAGCAAATGCGGGCGCTCAAGCGCAGCTACCGCGTGCTTCCGCTGAGTGATGTAGTTGACTCCGTCAACCGTGGCAAGCCGCTCGAGAAAGCGGTCGTACTCACTTTCGACGACGGTTATAAGAACAACGCTCGCTACGCTGCGCCCGTACTCAATCGATTGGGATTGCCTTTCAGTGTCTTTGTTGCCACTGCCTATGTCAACGACGGATGCTGGATGCCCCTGAACGAGGTCTATTGGATGTGGTCCGAGGGGGAGATAAGCTGGGATGAAATGTCATCGCTGCGCGAGGGGCTTCGGAATAAGCCAGCCGCAGAAGCGCTTAAGATAGTGGGTCCGAAGCGCAAACCTCCAAAGGTCGTTTCGATCGCTGCTGCGGAAAGCTTCGCAATGCTCAGCTGGGAGGAGGTCCGCGAGATGGCTGGCAACGGCGCAGAGTTCGGTTCCCACACCCACTCCCATTGCAACATGGCCATCGAGGGTGAAGCACAGCAACGACAAGAACTGCAACTTTCCAAGGAACTATTGGAAAAGCACGTAGGGTCACCTGTGCGACTGTTTGCGTATCCCTATGGATATTTGTCCGACATCTCTCGTGCCAACGTCATCGAAGCCGGTTACGAGTGTGCACTGTCAACTGATTATGGTCTGGTCACCAACTGTAGCGATCGTTTCGCAATGCCTCGGCTAGGGCATCAACGGAAGATTTGGATGTTCACAGGGGAACTCTTGTATCAGTTCTGCAAACAAGCGGCTAAGGATTCGTGGGCCGGACTGGTCAGGCGGCCTCTGCCGGAAAGTGCGCTGCGCAAACGAACCAAGGAACGCAATGGCTGAAGCGAAGTCATCTGGTCCCGATAATGGTGAGCCAATCCACGTTATGCATGTGGTAAGGCGCGGTTTTGCGGGCGGGGGAATGGAGAACGGAATCGTGAACGTCGCCAACCGCTTGTCGGCTGAGCGGTACCGTGTTTCGGTGTGCGCCCTCGACTCGTCAGAAACATTTTCTCAGCGTATCCGCCGGTCTGACTCCGAGTTCCATCTTCTTCCCAAGTACGGAGAAGGCATTGACTGGGGATTGGTCTGGCGCCTGGCTCTTCTTTTGCGTCGCACCAAGCCACACCTGCTGCACTCTCACAATTGGGGCACTTTTCTGTATGCGGTTCTGGCGGCGAGGCTAGCGCGTGTGCCAGTAATCCATGGTGAGCACGGTAAGAATTTCGGCGAACTGGGCCCGGAGAGCAGACCAAAACAATGGTCTAAATCAATTTTGGGTCCGCGGCTTAATCGACTGGTGACGGTAAGTAAGGTGCTAGCTGACGAGTGGGCAGGGTACGGAGTGCCGCCCGACAAAATTCAGCACATACCGAACGGGGTAGATACCGAGCGCTTCCGGCCGCGGTTAGATACCGCGGAGTGTCGCCATAAATTCGGATTGCCTGAAGACGGCATTCTCGTAGGCAGCGTAGGCCGGATGGATGAGTTCAAGAATTACGGAGTGCTGATTTCCGCGTTTGCAAGCATCGCTTCCGAGTTTCCGGATATGCACGTCGCGTTGCTGGGGGACGGTCCGGACGAGCGGAGTCTGCGGGCGAAAACACAGGAACTGGGCGTAGAACGGAGAGTTTTCTTCTTGGGCCGTCATCTGGACTCAGAGAATTTCCTGGCCGCATTGGACATCTTTGCCCTACCGTCCAAGACTGAGGGTATGTCGAATGTTCTGCTCGAGGCTATGGCCAGTGGTTTGCCAGTTGTGTGCGACGATCTGCCGTGCCATCGCGAGGTCTTTCAAGCCGACCGGGAGGGTTTGGTCGTTTCACCATGTATAGCTGGCACCCTGGCGGGCCGGCTGGCCGAACTGTACCGCAACCCGCCTCTTCGTCGTGTCCTAGGGGCAGCGGCTCGGGAAAAGGTGCTGTCCTGCTTCAGGATTGCACGAATGGTTTCGGACTATGATCGCCTGTATATTAACTGTTGGCAAGAGAGAGTGGAAGGTCGCTCTGCGTGGCAGGGGAGTGCTACGCGAATTTAGCGGAACCCGTCGAGAGAGATATGGAACGCCGCATCATCGCAGTCCTGATTGGAGAGATTGGCGCCGCGCTGATGGCGGTTATTTACCCGTCCTTTGGCCTGCTCGAGCTCCTGTTCTTTACCATAGGCCGTCCCCAGGATGATCGTCCGAACGTGGTCGTTCTGCATATTCCCATGGTGCTTGTCATCGCTATCGGAATTGGGTGTTTGATACGGCTGGGTTCCGTTGTCGGCCCGTTTATGGCTGGCATCAAGCGTCTCTGGATCATCCTGGTGTTGTATGGCCTCGTCGCAATTTCTGCAATGAATAATTGGACGCAATGGTCAAGCAGTCGACTGTATGACCTCACGACTGTGGTATGGCTATGTCTTCTGACTTTCGCACTGGTCACGTCGGATAAAATGCTGCGCGGCTACATGGGCGTGCTGCTGGCTTCCGGCGCCTATGTCGTGATTAGAGTGATCAGGAACCCGAGCAGCATGCACGAGGAGATCGCTGGTCAAACCTTTGATCGCATGGCAATCGCTAAGGGTGGTGGCGGGAACTTCGGCGGTAGTAATTACCTGGCTCTTTTGATGGTACTGACCATTTTCCTGAGCATTGCCCTGATGATTTATTACCGCTCCATTTGGCAACGCATGGCCCTCTTAGTGCTTGCTGGCGGCTCAGGCTATGTCTTCTTCCGCGCGAATTCTCGTGGCGCTTCTCTGGGGTTGGCTGCTGGCGCGTTATGCCTGTGGATAATGCAGAAACGGAAGCTGAAGGCCACAGTGATTGTGGCGGTGATCGTCCTGTTTGGTTCGCTGCTGGTACCGCAATCGTATTGGGATCGGTTGCAGACTGTGGCGCACTATGAGGAAGACGCTTCTGCGACCAAGCGTTTGGAGCTTTGGAATATAGCCCTAAACCTTATACCGGCGCACCCCATTCTGGGCGTCGGACCGGACAATTTCCGATTGTATGCCCCCAATAGCCCGCATGATGCCTACTTACAGATCGCATCTGAAGTAGGCTTGCCGGCGCTGTTGGTTTACATTTTAATGCTGGTTGCCGCTCTGTACTCGGTTTGGCGCGCGCGACGACTCAGTTCGCCAGATCGGCAGGATAACCCACTTATCTATGCCGCTTCGCAAGGAGTCTTTTGCTGTCTGATCGCTATTGTTGTACAAGGTTTCACCACCGGACTCGCGCACCGGGAATTCGTGTACGTCATGGTTTCTCTTGCTTTCTGCCTGCGCATGTTTGCCGAGAAAACGCAGATCGGGGAAGCACTGAACGATCCCGCTTCCGAGCATGAAGCATCACTCGAGCCAGCCTGGCCCACTGCATAGTGTGAATTGGAAACTTTGCTGGAGTGACAGATTGAAGTTTATTCAGAACTTACGCTGCACGATATTCCAAGGTTAACCTGTCAGGGACATGAAGATATCGGTTGTCATACCTACTTACGATCATGCCCACTGGTTACCCGAATGCATTGAGTCTGTGCTACATCAGAACCTCACGCCGCACGAAATCATCGTAGTGGATGACGGTTCTAAGGACAACACACGAGAAGTCGTCTCGCGTTACCCAGTTAAGTATGTGTATCAACAGAATGCAGGTCTGTCCGCGGCGCGCAACAAGGGGATCAGTGAATCCACTGGCGATTGGATCGCATTCCTTGATGCCGATGACTATTGGCTTCCTGGAAAATTGGAGAAGCAGGTTGCGGTCATCCGAGACGAGAGTTTCTGTTACTGCGGGTTCACAAGGCTTTGGGCGGATGGTCGTACGAAGGCTGGCGAGTTCTTCGACGGCGCCACCGCAAAGTCCGTTCTTCGCCACCACTGCTGCATTGTTCCAGCTGCGGTTCTGGTTAAGCGGGATGCCATAATGCAAGTCGGCGGTTTCAACGAGAAAATGCCAGCCGCAGAAGATTGGGAAGCGTGGCTCAAACTTTCTCGTATTTGTAAGTTCGTTGGCGTTCCTGAGCGCCTTGTGATGATCCGCATAACCGGAGCGGGTATGAGCGCCAATCCGGACATCGTCCTGCGTAGCATGGAGTATGTTGTTGCGGCAGGGACGGCGGATCTTCCACCAGTGCGTCGTTTCATCACATCCCGGCGAATGCGTTCTAGACGCACAGCACTCGCTGCCCTCAAATATCGGGATAAGGGTGATTACGAAAATACTTTGCGCTATGCTTTGAGGGCCTTCGCATACTGGCCGTCTCCCTTTTTCGACAGGACTTTCAAAATCCTGTTATTGGAGTTGGGAAGACGCTTTTGCCAGCTTTTCCGGGTCAGCATTGCTTGATTTAGCGCCCCGCAAACCGCAACCGGGCGAATGATGCACTTTTGTAGGCAGACTTAGCTCGGAGAGTAAGCCTCACGGTACTGTCTCGGTTTGCCGTCGCCTCATAGCGTAGCGCCAAACCGCTGGCGCGTCAGTCCAGAACACAGTCAAAGCACCTAGAGCGGCTACCGGCGACAACACTATCATCTCAAGAAAGAACCCTACCAGGCTGGAAGGCATCCAGTAACGTTCAGCAAAATAACAAGTTACAGCAAACGGCGAAACGGCGATTAGAGGCCGGAGCCAAACTTCACGGGCGAAAAGAGATTGAGGCGTACCCAGCAAACGGCAGGCAAACCCGGGCCATACGAATAAGTGCATAATCGCTGCGGGAATAGCAGTCCCGAGGGCAACTCCGACAATTCCCATCGACCGCGCCAGGATCACACTCAGGATGAGGTTCATGGCTCCTTCGGTGATCGTAAGCAAGGCCAGCCATCGCTGCTTTCCGAGGGCGATAAGTAAACTTGGCGAGCCTAGATTCGGTAGGGCAAGTGCCGCAGCGATGGCGAGGACTTTGAGAGCTGGAGTGGATGAGCGTCGGAAGTCCGGCCCAATCCATAATCCCACGAACGTGCCGCCTCGTATAAAAACCGCAACCACGATGGGAAGGGTCACAAGCAAAACCAGTTGCGTGCCTCTGATTTGAAGTTGTCTCAATCGGTCAAACTGCTTCCGGGCCTCGAAGGTGCTTGCTAGCGGAGTAAAGTACTTCAGTATCGCCGCGGCAATCTGCCGCACGTACTCTAGCATCCTGCCCGCTACTGCGTAGTAGGCCACGGCCGATGCCGAAGCAAAAGCGCCTACCACGATATTGTCGCAGGAAAAAATCAGGTGCCCCGCAAAGTTGTAACCGAGAATATAGAAACCGACGCTCCAGAGAGCCCTGAGCAGCCCCCTTTCAGGCACTTGCCTAATCGTCAACCTCAGTTGCGGGTACATTCGAAAACAGATGAATGCAGTTGCCAGGTTGACCGTCATAACCCCGGCAAAATAACAGTAAGCCATGCCAACAATCCCGTAGCCAGCCCTCACGACAGGTACTAATCCTGCCGTGGTGAGGATGATTTGCAGCAATTCCAAGCCTGCCATCAAGCCGAAAGCGCCAATTGCCATCAGGGTCGATGCGAATACGGAGAAAACCAGGGTGACGGCGAAGGTCAATCCAACAATCAGCAATCCAACCCGCGCTGCCATCATGTATTGCCCAGGAATTCGGAACAAGTGGGGCATTAGTCCAGCAATTGTCGAGGTGAGAAAAACAACCGTGACTCCAGACCAAAATCGTACCCAGACGGCTGCCGAAACAATGCGGCTTACCTCATCATGATTCGAGTTGGCGTAGTCCCGAGCGACAAACCGGACAATGGTCGCACGCAGTCCCAACTCCATCAAGAACATGTAGGAAATGGTGGATTGGATCAGAATCCAGACGCCATATCCCGCCACGCCGAGGTGGTGGATGAGAAATGGCGCCATCAAAAAACCAGCGATGATGGACGCGAGCGTCCCCGCCCAACTTACGGCTACGCCTCTTGCGAGTTCCCGGACCTTACTCATTGAACGTGTATCTTGCGCAAAACGAGCGCTGCGGTGGGATGCAGGCGAATTGAACTGTCTCGTGCTGCTGCACTAGCGTTAAGACTTTCTTTAGCGGCCTAAAGAGAACACCATGATATCAAAGGCATGATATTCTGTTTCGCCGGAAAGAGGCGGTTCCGGCGGGTCCGGTCGGTCCGGTGTCCCGAGGACCTTTCAAAAAAGGAGGCGTTCCAGAATAGGAGGAGCCATCATCGGAAATGATCAGTCCTGCGAACCGTTCGTCGGAACTTGCAGTATTGGGCGTTCGAACAACCTCGGGATGAGCTTCTTGGAAAATTGGCCTCTCTTTGGATTTTCGGTTGGCTTTCTAACAATCGCCCGCCGACCTGTCTAAGCGTCGCGGCCAACGATGCAGAAGCAATGTTCAACGACCGCTGATCATAGCGGACTCTTTAGAGTTATAGCGCAGATGGAACCGACGAAAAAAGAATTGGTCTTGGCGGCTAGTTTCACACTGCTGCTTCTTCTACTGATCGAGATTGGGCTGAGAGTGCTACATGTCGAATTTCAAACTGAATTCTTTGCTTTGAGTCGCCAACGAGGTTGGGTCTTGCGCCCCGGGACAACAGGAGAGGTGACGACTGAAAACAAACAGCATGTACACATCAACAGCAATGGCTTCCACGACAAAGAACGCACGCTAGCCACGCCGATTGACACCGTCCGCATCGCTGTGTTGGGTAACTCGTGGACAGAAGCCATGCAAATACCATTGGATAAAACCTTTCCCTCCCTTCTGGAAAAAAAATTCAGCCACTCGGAATGCTTTGGCGGACGGAATGTTGAAGTATTGAATTTCGGTGTATCGGGTTATTCCACGGCGCAGGAGTTGTTGACGCTGCAGCAGGAAGTGGTCAAATATCATCCTGACATTGTGCTGGCGACGTTCTACGCGGCTCGCGACGTTGCCAATAATGTGCGCGAATTTAATAACACAACCGATCCAGCGGAGTCACCGTATTTTGTGCTTCGTGATGGTCAGTTGGTTCTCGACGATTCTTTTCGCAATCTGCCCGCGCTGCAAGGGCGGCAAATCATGATGCAGACAGTGCGCGCCAGCGTCGCTGCGCATATCAAAGTGTTGCAAGCGATCAATAGCCTGGTGTTATACGGTCGGGCCCGGGTGGCAGCGCTGACAACTCCGAACCGCGCTCAGCAAACCGGCATCGACAATATTGAATTCGCTACATTGAAACCCCCATCTCAACCTCAAATGGAAAACGCCTGGCGCATTACCGAAGCTCTAATTGTGGCCATGCGGGACGAGGCGCATAAACAGAACGCGGACTTCCGAGTCGTGACGCTAGCCACACGTCCGCAGGTTAATCCCGACTTGGTACAGCGCACTGCATTTACGAAATCGCTCGGTGTTTCAGATTTGTCATACGCCGATAAGCGCATTCAGACACTCGGAGAAAAAGAGCACATTGCTGTGACTACCCTAGCTCCTTCGTTGTCGGCGTATGCTGTGGCCCACCACCAGTACTTGAATGGATTTGACGCTTTGACCTTTGGCGCTGGGCATTGGAACGAAACAGGACACGAACTCGCGGCGGAAGCAATCGCGGCAGACATGTGCGGTCAGCCGAACGAGGGGATAGGGCAGCTTACATCCGACATTAAATCCAAATCTCAGGAGTCCCATTCCCGGTGACAAGCAAAACAGGCTTTCGGAAGCAGCTTCGCGACCGATTGCTGGCATCCAGTCATGACGTCTTGCTACGTATCGTAGTAGGGCCAAATTTTCGGGAACCGATTGAGTTCACTGGCGCCGACATCCTTTCGCGTGCGGAGCAACTGGCTGCAAGTAACGTTTCGTCACCGGGCGGGAACGTCGTTCTTCTGCTGTTTCCCCACTGTCCAGAGCTTTTCCTCTTGCATTTGGGCTTAGTTCTTCAGGGAGATATTCCGGCAATCCTTGCATGGCCGACGAGCCGCGTGGACCCTGAGAAGTACCAGCGCAACTTGGTTCACCAGCTCAGTAATCTACCGGCGGGCCAACTGCTCACCGTCAGCCGCCTGGCGGAAAACTTGGCCAGCAGCCTGCCTTACGAAGTCAGCAGTGTCGACATAGCAAATGCAGGGATGCACGAGAAATTGTTTCCAGCTGGGGAAATTCGCGAAATGATTCAGCGTTTGCCCTCGGCGCCAAGAACAGTCCCTAGCCCGGACACGACTTTTTTGCAGTTTTCAGGGGGTACCACCGGCGCTCAGAAGGCGGTCGCCGTGACTGGTGAAATGCTTGCGACGCAACTGGCTCGGCTTCGCGACGCCTTAGATTTTAATCAAAAAGACAGTGTGGCCTCATGGCTTCCGATGTACCACGACATGGGTCTGATTGCCTGTCTGTGGATGCCGCTGTGGCATGGGGCATCTTCAGTCCACATTGGCGCTAACGACTGGGTCATGAAGCCGATGCTACTACTCGAATACATTTCCCGTTTTCGATCAACATTCTGCTGGCTACCGAACTTCTCGTTCTCGTATCTGAGTCAACAACGTGCACAGTTCCACGACCCATTGGGGCTTGAGAGTGTGAAGGCTTGGATCAATTGCTCGGAGCCGGTGAGGCTCAAGTCAATGTCGGAGTTTGCCAATGCCTTTGCGGACTGCGGAGTGAAGAGCGACCGCTTGCAAACGAGCTATGCAATGGCCGAGGCTGTATTTGCGATAACGCAATCACAACTCGGCACACAGCCACCGACGGTGCGCCGAACACAGCTCATTGACGCGACTTCGCCCTTTACGGACCTGGCTTTCGATGTAGTTGATAACGTTTACGTCTCGTCAGGACGGCCGATTCATGGCACAGAGGTCAAAATCATGCAGGCCACCGGATCAGAGTGCCCGGACTTGGTTTGTGGCGAAATCTACATAAAGTCCCCATCGCTATTCTCCGGCTATTGGGGTACGGATGGCTTTCAGTCGCATACGCTACAGTCTGGTTGGCACGCCACCGGCGACTTTGGGTTCAAACATCACGGTGAAGTGTTCGTAATTGGCCGTTATAAAGACATTGTCATCGTGGGCGGACAAAATGTCTTCCCGGAAGATGTCGAGGGAGTAGTGAACGCTTTAGATGGTGTCCACCGCGGCCGTGTGGTTGCTTTTGGCGTCGAGGATCCCGAATACGGGACGCAATCACTGGCGGTGATTGCTGAAACTAGCGAGTTTAATGAGCACACCGAGAGACGCCTCGAAACTGAGATTCGCAATGTGGTGCTTGCAACAATTGGCATCGCTCCGCGGTACGTAGCTGTATTACCGCGTAACTGGATTGTGAAGAGCACTGCCGGTAAGATCTCCCGACGGGAAACTCGCGAACGCTTCCTTCGTGAGCGGCTTACCACAACAAAATAGGAGGTTCTCTAATTTGGTTCCAAACCGCAATATCATCCGGAATGCAGCGTTTGAGGCCGCTTCTGAGATCGTCCGTCAGCCTGTCAAGGACGACGTTCGTTTGATTTCATCAGGGATGATCGATTCTCTTTCGGTCCTCAGGCTGATTACGCTGATTGAAAAAAAACTTAATGTGACAATTCCAACGGAGACGCTTCAGCCTGAAGACTTTGACGATCTGGACTTGATTGTTCAAACCGTTGAACGAGTCGCGAAGGGCCGGTAGTTGACACCATGCGTTTTGATTCATCTCTGTACCTCATTTTCCTCGCAATCGCTGTAACTGTGTTTTGGCTTATTCCCGCGCGCTTGCGGTGTATTTTTGTTCTTGTCGCGAGCGCAGCTTTCTATGCTACTTCTAGCTTATTTCTTATCTCCGTGCCAATTGCCGTAGCCGGGCTACTGTATCTGTTTAGCCGAAAAATCGTGGCGGCGCCGGACAACGGAAAGTTCTGGGTAAGAATGGGCATTGGTATTTTAGTCGCACAATTACTAATGTTCAAATATTCCGGTTTCCTGCTACAAAACTTTGAACAGGTTGTTACGGCGGCAAGACATTTAAACCGGATCGAGCGGATCGGAGTTCCATTAGGAATTTCGTTCTTCACTTTCGAGGCGATCGGCTATCTCGTTGATGTGCGGCAGAAGCGTATTGGAAGAGTCAGCTTTATTGATCTTTGCATCTTCATGCTTTTCTGGCCATCGGTGGTCGCAGGTCCGATCTTGCGGGCACGCGAGATCGTGCCGCAGCTACGATTCCGCACGAACTTCGAAGCGCACTTTATCTTCGGAGGACTAGACAGGATCATCTGGGGCCTGGTTCAGAAAAATGTCCTCGCCAACACTCTTGGCGTGTGGGTTGATCGTGGATTCAGCGCGCGTGCCATGACGCCATCCACATTCGACAGTTGGCTATTGGCCGTTGCTTTTGCGCTGCAGATATACTTCGACTTTGCGGCTTATTCTAGCATCGCCATCGGCGCCGCTCGTTTACTCGGAATTACTATTCCCGAAAACTTTCGGCAGCCATATCACGCAGCTACTCCGGCGGAGTTCTGGTCGCGATGGCATATGACCTTGTCCCGCTGGATCCGTGATTATCTTTTCTTTCCTATTAGCGCGAGATACAAAAGCGCAGCACTACCTTTGTACTTGAGCCTTATCGGAGTCATGGGTTTGGTGGGACTCTGGCATGGTGCCGGCTGGACATTCGTTGTTTGGGGTCTTATTCACGGTATTCTCCTCGTACTTTATCGTGTCTATGGGTCAGTCACTCAATCTCAGGCGGGGGCTTTCACAAAGGTTCCCCGGAATGTGTGGCGGATTCTAACTCTTGTCGGGGTGTTAGCCGCCTGGGTACCCTTTCGCGCGTCCACGCTCGCAAAGGCATGTTCCTTATGGTCACGGATGTTTATCCACTACGTGGCTGGCACGTCTTATGGAATGACAGCATACGTGTTCACGGCTGCAGGTGTGCTGTTTTGTATCATGGAGCCTTGGCTGGATAGAAGATTCAGTGCAGCCGATATGAAACTTGGAACCCCCGGTTTGAATTGGGGCCGCATTGTGCTTCGCCCAGTTGCATACTCTCTAGGGCTGCTGCTGTTTATGATTTTCGACCAGCAGAGCGCCCAATTTATCTATTCGAAGTTTTGACGGGTAGGATGTACGCACCCCGCGATGAATCCGTCCGCACTGTCCCCAACGAGAGAGGTTAAAACGGGACCATACGCCGGAATGAAAGGGCATGATATTCTGTTGCGCCCGTAAAGAGGCGGTTTCTTGCGGCTTGCACCGGCGAATATGTTCACTGAGGGAGGTATTCCGCGATCGCAGGAGCGGTCAGCGCATATGATGAGTCTTGTGAACCGCTCCGACAGCGCGTGGGTGCAATACGTCCGCTCGTTGGAACTTGCTGGCGCTGCGCGGTTTCTCGAACAGGCTCCGGGCAGGAAACTCCTGGAAATCGGCGGCTCTGATGGATTCCTGGCAAATCAAATGTCTATGCTTGGGTTCGAGGTAACCAGCATTGATGTTGCTCCAAAGCTTCCTCACCATTATCCGGTTCGAAACGGCAGCGTGATAAATCTCGATTTTCCTGATGGCAGTTTTGACGTCATTTTTTCCTCGCACGTAATTGCGCATATCCGCGACAAGGCACGAGCTTTTCGCGAAATGAAGCGAGTGCTCACAGCGAATGGCATTGGCGTCCACATTGTCCCTTCCACATGGTGGTCGTTAGTTAGCAATTTTTGGCATTTTATTCTGTTGCCGGGATCTGTTGTGAAACGTCTTTTCCGAGGTAAGCGCAAGCAAGCTATCCGCGGTGGCAAATCCCCTTCTCAATCCGATCTTGCCATGCCGGGTGCAGACTCCTCTGCCCTTGTCAGTCCCAACGAAAAACCATTGCCCGCAAAGATGAATCAGTGGGTTCGGCAGATGCTTCTCCACCCGTTGGGGGAGCACCCCAGTTTCTTGCACGAAATCGTTTTCTTCTCACAATGGTATTGGACGCGGTTATTTCAACAGAATGGTTTCTCCGTCTTGCAAATACAGCGAGGACCGCTGCTGCAATCCGGTTACCGACTTTTTCCATTTAGAGCGCTCGAAAGCAGGAAATTCCTGGCGCGATGCACCCCTAGCAGCCTGGTCCTGTTCACCCGGCCAATGAGGAATCTTAAACCTATACCGGAGAACGGTTGACGGGAGAAAACGCTTGTCAGGTGAATTCTATGCCCAAACGGATTCGTTCAACCACGACGCACAACCTCGATGAAACGGGAGTGATCTTGCAGCGTCGCACCGCCTTTGGAGGCGTTGCAGCCGCAGTCTGCTTGGTAGCTATTGTCGGCGCTTTGTGTTTGGACAAGTTGCACAACTCGCAGTCTGCTTCGGGAAGTTCCTTGTTTAATAAGAATGACGCGCATGGCGGTATAGCACTTTACCACCCCCGTATTATCATTAACCGCGACTTAAATTTGGAATCTCTAAAGCGTTTGGCCAAGGGCCCGTTGAGGTCTGATTACGATGCTCTCGTTCGAGTGACTCCGCCGCGTACGGCCCCGTTTTGCAATGGATCCGACGAAGTTCTCATGTCTATGATTTACGCTTACGGATACCTTTACCAAGTCTCCAGGAGTGACGCATATGCCGACGCATTGATAGATCATTTTCTTAAGACCTGCGCTAAGCCAAGCTTCGGCGGAGATGACTCGGGCGCTTACACTCTAGAGGGTTATGCAATCGCCTACGATTGGGTTTACGATCGCATCGTCCAGCGCGATCAGGCTGCTTCTAACAATCCGCTCTCACCGGATCATGGCCTTAAGAAATTTGTTCAAGATACTATTGCTTCTTACTACAAGCTGCTCTCCAGCAATCCTTACTTGCAGGACGCGATTCGCGAGTCCGATTTTCACAACTACATGACCGAGCTGGAATATGCATATCTGGTAGCTGGTCTGGCTTTGTACGGTGACGTCCCTCAGGCCCAGGAGATGATTGAACGCGGCTGGGGCATGATCAACGATGGCTATTCTTTCGATCCGACCGGCTTCGGCACAAGCTATACCTACAAAATCAAAGACTCTATTAATGATTTGACTGATGGAGCGATGAATTGGGAGGGACCCGTATATTGGCGGAATGCGGCGCCGGAGACTCTGCGTGCGATTGAAGCTTTCGATACCGCGACCAATCGTACGCATGACGAATGGCACACCGACTTCATCAAGACTGTGAACGCAGGCTATTACAAGCTTTACTGCATGCGATCAGACCTGACCATGCCAAACTTGAACGATGCTGACCCTGCCCAGAAGTTAAGCTGGAAGGATAATTTTGGACTGGCCATTTTGGAGAGTCGCTTTCAGGACGGCTACATCAAGCAGTTGATAGATACAAATGAAGGCGGATGGTATGGCGGATATGGCACCGGAACGATAATGAAACTCCTTTTCTACGATCCGAAAGTAAAGAACTGCAGCTTTACGAGCTTGCCGCTCGCTCGACAATTTGGCCGGGAGATTTACCTGCGTTCCGGCTGGGGCCCGAACGATACTTTTATAACTTTCGTGGCCGGCTTTGGCGGCGTTTACCATGCACATCTGGACAACAATGGGTTCACATTATTTAAGCATGCCGACTTAGCTTTAAACGGCGGAGGGTATATTCTCGCTAGTCCTTATTATCAAAATTATTTTAAGCGGACGGTTGCGAGCAACAGCATTACAGTCACGGATCCTTCGGAGTGTTGGCGGGACAATAGCCAGACCTGCACTTTGAGCAATGACGGAGGTCAACGCTGGCAGTTGCGACGCTTTAATCCGCCTTACGCAACCAGGGAATACGGGATTGATCGTTTGTGGTCGGGAACCGAAATGGTCACTAATCCCGACGCGAACGAATTGTTCGGAAACGCTACGAAGTCATTGGAAAGCACTGCCAGATATGATTACATCCGGTCGGATGCGACTAAGTCATACACCAACCGCTGGAGCGGCAGAGGCGACAATACGAACGCCCGAGTGTCGGAAGCTGTCCGCGAATTGTTCTATTGGCGTCCGGACTTCGTGATCATTCTCGACCGTGTGACGGCTACTGATCCTGGTTTTAAGAAAGCATGGCTGCTCCACATTATTAATGCACCTGCGGTCCGCAATAATGGATCGTGGGAAACACCACCAGCAGGCATCACGAATTATCCAGCCAGCGACCTTAGAATAGACAATGGCAAGGGACACCTCTTTATCAAAACGCTGTTGCCTGGAAACACGCGGATCCAAGTGATTGGCGGCAAAGGCTACGAAGGCTGGGTCGACGGTACGAACTATTGGAACCCCAAAATCTCGAAAGCAGCCGCTACTTGGCGGATCGAAATCCAGCCAGCCGTTCCGGCAAACGCCGATGTTTTCTTGAATGTCCTCTATGCTACGAATAATTCGGTGATGCCGACGATTGCCGGCATTTCAGGGAACGGGATCGCGGGTTGCTTGCTTACAGATTCCCGAGAGCGGGAAGTCGTGATGTTTTCGACTAGCTCTAAGACCATCACCCGCGCTGCCTATGTCGTGGCCCATTCCGGATCGGCGCAGCACGATTTGTTGGACTTGGCGCCCGGCGCTTACGATGTTTATCAGAACGGAAAGAAAGTGTACACAGCACTCTCAGCCACAACACAGGGCGTGCTCTCGTTTGCCGCGAATGGCGGTGGAAATTTCGAGGCCGTCCAATCCAGTACCTCTGCGGCTGTGGTTCGTTTCGCTCGTTGATGCGATTGTCAGCTTTACCGCGCGGACGAGGCTACAAAACCGATTTAATTGCATCAATGCGCAAATCCAAAATCCATGCCAGCACCTTTCTCGACGGTTTGATCCTCATCGGGGTTTTATGACTCCCGTGAGGAGTCGCTTGATGCGGCCAAAGAAGGTGGCGAGAGCCGGGCGCGGATCGTCGCAGGCCCACACGTAGTAAGTCATTTTCGGGCGGAAAGCCAGCAAGTATTGTGCCAGGGCCCGCCAACGCGGCATGGGTCTCTTGAGCAGGACTTCCTTCAACCACTTTGTCTCCCCGACCAGAAAACGACATTCCAAGCCCACCGGATAGGAAAGCGGCGCCATCGGGAGTGCGTGCGGCGAAGAAGTCCGATAAAGCTCATAGGGGAAATCGCAACCGGCATGGACGGCGAGCGGGACAGACCCCCAGAGCCGGCCATTAACTTCCATCAGGACCGCGCGTCCGGTAGCGTCGTCTTTGCGGAACTCCACCATCGCTACGCCGTCCCATTGCATTTCTCTCAGTAGCGCGACCGACCATTCGCACAGATCCCGATCGAGATCCATACTCCGGCAGCAGGTGCTGACGCCGCCACTGATGGGATACTCGCGGACCCTCCGATGCTGAAACATCAACGCCGGTTTTTCTTGCCGCATCAGGACTTCTACACCCACACCGTAACCCTTGCAGTACTCCTGAACCAGCGGGTAGTTGCCGCTCGTGTGGAAGGGAGTCAATGCCCGCACCAGTTCTTGATAAGAAGCGCAGTACTTTACTTTGAAAGCCGGAGTTGCCAGAGTAGCGATGTCCTGATGGCAGGGCTTCAGGACCACTGGGAAGTGTAGTTGTGCGGCTCGGGGTACCTCGTGTTCGCTGCGGATAAAGAAGGTTTCCGGGCACGGCACCCCTACGTGGCGTGCTAACTCCAGGGTCTTGTCCTTGTGAATCGCGAGCGCAACAGTCTCAGTTGGAGGAAAAAGGAGTGTCGCATGCTTCTCTAATGCCTCCCGTTGTCTGTTCAGACGCATGATCGCGGGGTCTGAAGTCGCCAGGATGTGAGTAATTCGTTCCCTTCGCACCAGTTCGAGCACGACCTCGTCGAGATCGTCCTTGTTTGGTGGCAGGTCCCAACGCGCGGCACAATACCGGGAATAGGTTGCCACGCCTTCAGCGGAACTCAGCGCCACTACCCGAATGCCCCGCCTGCCTAAAGAACGTACGGCGGTGAGTGCGATAAATGTGTCGGCCGGTACCACTAGTACCGTATGACCAACCGGGGATGCTACCACTTAGAGGATCCTTTTGAAACCGCGGCGGATCGGCGCGGGCACACGGAATCCCAAGCGTTTCAGTGTCTGGTAGATGGCGATACAGCCATCGTAGAATGCCGTTGCGGTGCGACTGCGGGCGCGGCGCAGGAGCCCGGCGGGGGCGTCATAAATCGGGATGGCTTTACCGTAGTTACAGATCTGAACCCTGCCACCACGAATTGATTCTAGGATGGCATCCGGCTCGCGGCTGGGGGCCTCCACTTCCAATGAGACATTCGAGAAATCAGAGTAGTTATGAAAGTCCATGCCGCAGACGGCAACCAGTCCGGGCGTATCTTGTCGGAGTTGGTGAAAAAGAGTTTGGTTGGCGGGGCGAGGGCTCCGCCGGCTGTCATAACGGGTGTTCCAAATTTCGACCCCGGCTAACATTGGGAGCACATCCGCAGGGATGCCCTTCCTGATTTTTACGGGATGGGAAAGGACGATGAAAGCGCCGCGTCGGTGACAATCCTGAGCGAATGAGAGGAGCCCATCGTAGGAACGCGGTCTGTCAACGCCGAAGATCAGAATATGCAGTTCGTCGATCTCAATGCCCGGAATCAGTACACACTGCTGATTGGAAACCTGCTGGCAAGCGTCGTATATCTCCTGCATCCGCGGCAGATCCAGGTCTTCAATGTGCTCCGACATCAATACGAAGTCGAATCCATGAGAAGCAAAAAAAGCGTGAAGCTGGGCGATCTCCACCTTCCCATCGAAGCTGAAGGCGCTGTGAACGTGACTTATTCCTCTTAAGCTACTCAATTTTGTTCCTCACAATACGCGCCGGCGGGCCTGTTCTGCAAATCGCCAAACAGTATGGGGGAAGAAACCGAGAAGTGGCTTGAAACGACCGCCAGAGGGAATTGTCGTATCGTTCAGTTCGGAGAAGGTAGCCGTCTGGAATTTGTCTCGGTTTTCCGCCAGAAACTCGCAGAGTTTGCGAAAGCGCCGCATTACGGTTTTGTCGGCGATGCCGGCTGGCTCTCCATTTCGATCCACACGTTTGATGAGTTCGAAACTGTGCGAGACGATAACGAACGAATACCAGTTCTCGCGACAGGCCCGAAGCAGGGCAGCGTGAAGTTCCCCGAAAGAGCAAGCACATAACTCGGCATGTCGGTAGTGGCCGGGCCAGTCGGAGAAGTAGCTGACCGGGAACTCATACACTTCCTCGATCCGGCGTGGCTGAAGGAGCGGTTCCTCGGTCGGCATGTCACACCTGGTGCCCATCAAGCAAAAATTGTGGCTGGAGTCGTATGGAACGCCGTTGCGCGCCAGGGCCCGTAGGGTGGCGAAGTTTGCCGCATACCCACCGGCGCGAAAGGAGCAAACCTTCTCGACGCCGACTTTTTGAAGCTGCTCAATCCCCTTCTCGATCAGTATGTTCTGGTCATCCTCAGAGAAAAGGCGCATCATCGACCCCTCTTTGCCCGGCAGCACGGATACGGTGGGGGCGCGCCTGAGCCATTCCGGGTGCAGGTGAAGACCGACTTCGTGGCCGCGCGCCTGGATTCCGGACACAATTTTCTGGAGCGGCTCGATGCCAGCGAAATAGCTGAACAGGGCTTCCACGAAGAAAACACCTTTTAAACCAAAGGACTTTAGCATTTCAGCCTGGTAGAGAGCGCCAAATTCACCCTCTGGTGTGACGCCGTCGATATCGCGGCGGATTTCCGGAGCCAAGCCGCGGGCCGCCCAGTTCGCTGAAGCGGGATGCGCTTCAGTATCCGTTGTGAAGAAAACACGAACCATCCAAAGAGTATAAACCCTGCGCATTGGCGTGATCAGGTTTAGAACTTACAGGTATCAACCAACTGCCCCTCAGCAGCGAGCTCGTCGCAACGAGGATCTACGGAATCGCTGCCATTGCCCGCCCAACGGGCCAACTCTGGGAGTTCGCTCCCTCCCGACTGAATGAACGCATTAGAATGGCTTTTTCAGCCATCGTCACGGACCGGAGAATTAGTAAGTGCTGAGCCGATCGCGGAAACGATCTCCGGCTAACGAGATGTTGCGCTTTTTTCTGGTGCTTGGCATAATTTAGACCCAGTCGGCAGAAAAGAGTGCTGTCGGACATTTTAGAACTGAGCGGGGTGTCCAAGGCGAGTTATGTGGACGCGGCAGACTTGGAGCCTGCGTATCTCCGTTCTCTGCATAATTGACAGATATCTGGAGATGACAGTTGGCACTTCACAAAGAATGGTTAATCCCGTTCGCTCGAGTAATTCGGCAGCACGGCGTAAAAGGACCTGCTCTTGGACTTGGCGACCAGCAGACATTGTTTACGCCTCGGTACGCGGCGCAACGACTACAGGCCGCAGGGCTGTTGGTAAATCCGAGATCTCAGGTGATCCCAGATCACGTGCACTCTGAGTGCATATCTTTTCGCTCTTTGTTGGCGCTACTAGGAGTTGATGACTACAGCGATATCGACCTCAACGGCCGTGCGGCCTTGAGGATCGACCTTGGTAAACCGGTTCCTGAGAAGTACTACGGAGTTGCAGGCTGTGTGTTCGACCTCGGAACGCTGGAGCACGTATTTGATATTGGTGAGGGGTTTCGGAATATCTGCCGTCTTCTGCGCCCAGGCGGATGCGTGATTCACTTTTCGCCCATTACCGCGTTCAATCACGGTCTGTGGAATGTTACTCCGCAGTTGTTTTTTGGCTTCTACCAGCTGAATGATTTTGAGGTCCTTGATCACGGGGTTATATTCTCTCCCCTTTTCACCCTGTGGTCGAGTCTGGTGTCGACGAAGGCCGGACAGAAGTGGGAACGGACAACGGGGCGAAGTCGTTTGGTGGTCCGCGTGAATAGTTTGAGCAGAGGACTGCAGTATTTCTGCAACTTCTGTCTTCATCCCCCTCGCATGTACATGTTCTTCGCTGCTAGAAAACGTTCGTCTCACGAAATAAGGACCTTTTACCAGGTCTGATTGTGCTTCTCAACGGACCGCTCAGCGCAAGGGAACACCATCGCTCGTACGCCATCATCTAGGCGGGAGGGCGAACTATCCGCTCGTTGGTTTGTGTCGTTAGATATCGTTCGAAACTGAAAGCCGCACCGTGGAGGGGGCTAAGATCGAAATGCGGGATTGCCCTTCGGATTCGTGTAAATTCAGAACTTAGGAATTGGAAGCTCCTTGCATTATCGCCTCACAGACTAACCTAATCGAATGTGTCGATTGAAGGACAGACGATCTATGGAATTGCAGCCTTTAGGCTGCGCATCACACCAGCCTTAACATCACCATAACACCGTCATCGAGGCACCAGCGCGAACTTGATCTGCTCGTCAGTTTGCGTAGTGTAGGTACTGTCTATGACGCTGCAGGCAGTGCTGGTAGTCGGAGTAATGTTAAAGTAAGGAACTTCCGCCGATACCCACGTCCATGCCACTGAAGCCGTGCAGACCCCGCCCGGACATTTTGCATCTGTAGATGACACATTGAATTCTTGACCGAACGATGTGGCTGCTCTGGCTTCTAGTGAGTAACCGTGGTCACCGCAAGGATACTGCCCCCAGTCTGGGAAAGAAGCGGTATCGAAATTAGCCGCCAATCTGGTCGTGGAAGCTGTGGCGCTGAGCAGCGTGGCGTAAGAACTGATAAAGGGGTCAGTGTTCTGACCATTAACGCAAGAACTGGTGCCCACTTTAACACCCAACCAAGCAGTGCCGATGAGATACGGATTGTACGTTGAATCTAGGATGCGATCCAGATAAAAGCGAATTGCTTCATTGCCGACCGCGACGGATGGAAGGCCCATCTCCTGCAAATGAGAGAGGACAACCGACAGTTCGCTGTACTGAAAGTTGGCACCATACGCACTGGCCGGGAGGTCCACGTCTGGAGCCGGAGTAATCGGGCATGAGCCAGACTGCATCTCGTGAAGTGCGGCGGGAATTGTCGTACACATCGAGGTCGAGGTCTGGGTGCATTGTGAAATCACCGTGGCCCGACCCCAGTCCCAACGGTTTGCTGCGAAGGCGTTGTAGGCGCACGAAGCTCCTGAACAGTTGGTGGTCGAGGGAGTCAGCGTCGTTCCCGTCAGTCCCATCGCCCCTTCCTGCACTTCCAGATTGGAATTAACCATTGCCGCGTAGTAACTGGCTTCGGCACTGCCGTCGGGAGCAATGTAGGCAGCGTGCCCCGCAGATTGCAGGGTCCATGCTAAACATCGCAGACAGCTACCTCCGGGGTTGGCATAGGCAAAGATTCTGTTGCTGGTGGAGTTTGAATTCGCGATAGAGTTGGTAGCGTCAAGCTGATACGATGCGCTGAAATACTCTTCTTCCAGGTAGTAAGGTGATCCAGTTAACAAATAAGGCAGATAGGCGAAGTCAAGCCAGTGGTAATAGGCTTCTTGCAGGCCCCACCCTCCGGGCTCAATAAACACAGTTCCCACCGGAGGAATCGGCATGGTCGAAGTGGTTCCCCCGAACTGATCCTGAGAATGCGCATGGCGGGAAAGCGCTTTGCCGGTGGCATTGTTTGGCCCGCTCGGGTCAGATACATTCCCATCCCCGCCCCCGAGACAAGAACTACTACCACTGTTCAAAGTGGCGTTCCCGGCGACGTTCTTATTTTCAAACTGTGAAACGTAAAAGCAATTCCGGCCGCTCTGGTTCCCGCCGCTGGCCACAGTGCGTGACTCCCGCATGTGGAAAGGGACATTGCCCATGTTGAACCAATCTCCCCCGCCCCCCGCAACGCCTATCAAGCTTGTGCTAGCGTTGGCATCAACCTCACCGGTGAGCATGTCCCAAGCTTTCGCGCATCTTCCGTTTGGCGTCCCACAATCCACACTCATGTTGTACAGATAAAGCAGGTCATTACGCTGCAAAGGAGCGCCCTCGACCACGTTGGAATAACTCTGATCCCAGCCGTTCTGGCCTCCGATGTCTCCTCTATCCGTATTGGCCCAGTCTGAGTAAGCCCAGCTACCGCAGCACTTTCCACTGGCGGCGTAGCCGTGATCGGGATATGCGCCGCTGATGGTTAGATCATAATTGAGAATTGCCTTGGTCGAAATCAAATAGGGAAAATTGTGGTCGATGCGAATGTGGCCTGGAGGGCCTCCGTTGGCAGTACCGCTCCAAAATATCTTGCGGTGCCGTGAGAACGCGTATTGCAAATCAACGTAAGCGGTCAACGACGACCCACTCAGCGCGCCAGTTTGATCGGACGCCAAGAGCACGGTGACATTGCTCGAATTGACTAACCTGATGATGGTTCCACAGTACCAGGTGCTGCTGACCTGAAGGCAGAATGGTGATCCTACATCGCGAGAGGTAAAGTTGGCGGTTGCGGACGCCGCATTTATTGTTACCCGCGGAGAGTTACCAGCGCCGTTATGTGGCGACCTTGTACTGTAGCCTGACACCACTATGTCAGTTAACTCGCGTGCGCCTGTCCGACTCCAGCGTGAATGAAGCGTTCCGCCCGAGTCCGCCGTCTCGAAATTGAGATCGGCAAGTTGGTCCTGCACCCGGCCCGCCCAAGGCATTTCCATGACCATCTCGCACTGTACTGCTGTAATTCCGGGGTAGAAGTAGCAGATGAATTGGGGATGAAACGTAGCGGTCGAGGCATTGCCCGTGACCGGAGAAGTCATGGTATTGCCATTCCATGTCCAGCCGAAATCATATGCTGAGCTCGACGTGCAATCCTGAAGGACGACGGCAGTGACAACCGGACCTTGCAGCCAGTAATCATTCTTGCAGTCTCCAAAGGTGTTTGAGCCGGGATCACTCGCAGCTAGCATGGTTTTGGCGTCGGAGGTAACAGCAGCTTCGCCCGCAGGAGTGACTACGATTTGTGCACCCCAATTGCCCGCATTAAAACCTACCATTTGAGACTGCATCAGGTAACCTGTGTTGTTGCAGGTAGATGTGTTCTGAAAGGAGACTTCTGTGGCGCTGTTGGCGGGTAGAGCCTGAGCAAAGCTGACAATAGCGAATTTGACGCTGCCATCCGGCCAGCGGTTCTTGACATCCGACTGGTAATTGCTGACGCGCGCACCTCCAATCACAGGCTGGGGACACTGTGCGATCTCACTTCGCCGAAAGACCCGCCCCAATGTGACTGGACGATCCGTTTGAGCAATTCCGTCGACTTCAAAAATCGTCGCCGTGTCGGTGGCCGGGGACTCAATCGTAAGGGCGAGTTGTGCATTCGCGGAATTATTGGTTGCATCCGTGACTTGGACCGTGAAGTTCGCGGAGCCGGCCGTGAACGGCGTTCCCGCGATTTCGCCCACAGAGCTCAGACTCAGGCCGTTGGGCAAACTGCCAGTGCTGATTGCCCAAACGTATGGTGGAGTTCCGCCCACTACTGAGAGCGAAGAGGAATAGGCAACACCAATCGTCCCAGTAGGCAGACTCGACGTGCCGACGCTAAGCGCCAGGCCCGACGGATTGACCATAAGGGTTAGTTGTGCACTCGCGGAATTATTGCTTGTGTCTGTGACTTTCACCGTAAAGCTTGTGGGGCCAGTTGCCGACGGCGTTCCGGAGATCTTGCCCAGGGAATTCAGACTCAAGCCGCTGGGCAAATTGCCACTGCCGATTGCCCAAATGTACGGTGGAGCTCCGCCAGTTGCGGAAAGCGAAGAGGAATAGGGAACACCCACCGTCCCGTTAGTCGGGCTGCCGGTAGCAATAGTCAGCGCCGTTTTTTTGAAACTCTGGCTGGTCGATATGCCCCCGCATCCGCTGCTGAGCAGGAGCAGTGTCAAAAGGGCCGCAAGTATAAGATTCCATTGTAGGTAAACACGATAGACAAACGGGCGGGGGAAAAGACCGTGCCATGCGCTCATGCCTTGATTTTAGGTACGTCCAGCCCATTCAAGTAGATCACGATGGGACACCTTTGCACCGGGTCGAATATGGCTTCCCAATTCGAGAAAGGACGAGAGGAGACAGTACCAGCGTGCTAGGCGAATTTGGGCCGTCTGACCAAAGATGCGACTTTACACTGATTTATGGTGAGAAGGGTTTGAACGCGAGCTGATTTCGGAACCTAGCCGAGATCGATGACCGGGAGGAGCGACCCGACACCAGTCCGGGGTATCGCACGCCCCGACGAGTTGCCGCGAGGTTAAGATCGTAACGTATACGGGGCTAATTCTTTCGAGAGTACGTGCTTTGCATTATATTAGGCGGATGACCGGAGGAACCGGAACGTTAGCCAATTGCGCGCCAGTATTCGTCGTAGGCTGCCCGCGTTCTGGCAATACTCTCCTGTATAGCATGCTGGTCTCGGCCGGGGGGATGGCGGTTTACGACGCTGAGTCCAATGTGTTCAACCTTCTATTGCCACGGTTTGGCGACCTTGGTATGCCGAGGAATAGAGAGCGCCTGATGAGCACATGGCTTCGAACCAAAATGTTTGCCGTCTCGGGTCTGGATTCCAAACAGATCAATGCAAGAATCTTGGATGAATGCAGAAATTACGGCGACTTTCTCAGAATCGTGATGGAAGAAATCGCGCTGGGGCAGAACGTTCATCGTTGGGCAGAATGCACCCCCGCGCACGTCTTGTATTTGCGGGAAATTAATAGGAGCATCCCCAGAGCCTTATTCATTCATATCATCCGCGACGGACGGGATGTCGCATTGTCGCTCGATAAACAGAAGTGGGTTCGGAGTTTTTGGTGGGATAAACGGCGAAGCCTGGTGGCCCCGGCACTATATTGGCAGTGGATGGTAAAAAGGGGAAAGGACTACGGTCGGATCCTGGGCTCCAGCTATATGGAAGTGCGGTACGAAGAGTTGGTGAGAGAACCGCGCCGCGTTCTGGCGGAGGTAGGCCGCTTCATTGATCATGACCTGGATTATGACCGCATATTGAGAACGGGCATGGGCTCGGTGAGCAAGCCCAATACCTCCTTCGAGCCCAGCCAAAAGTCGGAGTTTAGTCCGATTGGGCGCTGGAAGAACTTGCTTGCACCCCAAGATCTGGCTGTACTAGAAGGACTGATTGGAGACGTCCTCCTCGAACTTGGATATCCGCTGGCGACAGAATCGAACCGGCTCTCGAGCAAGCAGGTGAATTTATCATTAACGCGTATGCTCTACGATTTGCGTTATGACTTCAAACAGTGGATTAAGACAAGGACGCGTTTGAATGAGTTTTGGCATCGCGAAGTACCGCCTCTGGCACCCTTCTCGGCTGCTGGTAGAGTACCGCCGAACTTTAAGAAGACATAGTGTTGCCCATCCCGTGGAAGTGGCCGTCGCCGCGCGGCGTCTAAAATAGCCGGAGTCGTAACGGCCGACTTGGCGGGCTTCGCCTGGTTCCCGTGGCACCAGAGCTGCCGCAGATTTTGGTGGCGAGGGTCGCCGACAAGGATCCGGCCGGAGTCTACGCCGACTAGCCCAGCAATTTGGGTGTGGTGACTTTTTGTGTTTTCTTCATGCTTGCTACTTTAGTTGCAACCCTTGGAACCTCTGAAATAGGCTGTAACAAAACCGTCACGCAAAGTGTTCTTGGAGGAAAAAGGGGTATAGGGCAGGTGTCCCGGGACACGCGATGCCCGGAAATTTCTTGGGCTCTGGTGGTGGCGACGGGATGGCCAACTGCCGTTTGCCGGGCTAAATCAGACCTGTGCTTGTTAGGAAGAGCTGGGAAAGGCGTCTTTGCAACTCCAATAAAAGGACTTTGAGAGCCCTGTTGTAAAACGGAGACGGCCAGCATGCGAAGGCCCTCAAAGCATAGCGAAGAGTGCTTGAGTAATCGCCCTTGTCACGATATTTGAGGGCGGCGAGTGTCGTACGTGTAGAATGCATTCGGCGAGATTCGATGAAACGACGAACGGGGGGAAGATCCGCCGTCCCTGCCGCAATAATATAGTCCATGCTTCGCAGAACGATCTCCGGATTGGCGCTCAAACCTTGCCCGGTTAAACGGATCATCACAAGGCGCTCAGGAACGCTAACGAACTTACAAATACGAGAAAGTTTGAGCCACGCTTCCCAATCTTCTGCTGCCGGCATTTTCTCGTTAAAGCCGCCGATTTGCGTAATGACATCGCGCTTTACCAGAACCGAAGACGGATTAAAGAAGTTGCGATAGCGAAGAATGGAGTTCGCGCTGCTGGCATCGAAGAACTCGCCCGCTTTGCTGCGCCCATCGTTGTAGAACTTCGTGGTGGCACAGTAACAGAGACCTTCGTCATGGATAGCGGCAACCTGCAACTCCAGTTTTCCAGGAAGCCAATAGTCATCGGCATCAAGGAAGGCGATCCAATCCCCCGTGGACTGCCGAAGCCCTTTGTTCCGGGCTGCCGATATACCCGCATTCTCTTGGTAGATATACTTCACGGGGTAGCGCGAGACGACCTCTCGTGTGTTGTCTTTGGAACCGTCATCCACTACGATGATTTCGTGCGGCTTGAGGCTCTGATTGAGCGCCGACTCAATGCATTCGGCCAACCAGTGCGCATGATTGTAGCTAGGTAACACAACCGATATCTTCATTTGCCTGTCAGATTAACCTCTTGTATATCGCGCAGCGTAGGTTTCGGCGTATTATAACCTGCTTGTGACGGTTCGTATTCGAAGCCCTCCAAAGCTGTACAAAATGTTCTTCATAGTCTTTACCGTGGGATCGATGCAATCAAAAGTTTTTCCGAATCACCGCTCCACAATCGACCAGGCTGGCTCAAATGGTGCTTCATGCTTGGGATTAGGATCGTGAACTGAATCCGCCGCGTTATTCTTCTCGGCAAACATTCGCAGGCAGAAAGCAAGAGACACCATTACGTACACGAACTCTCGGTGCGCTAGCCCGGTCGTAAAACCCTGAACCACAATAGCAATGAGGCAGCAAAATATCCCTTGCGAAGCGGCATAGATGAATTGGTTATCCTGCCGATCTGGCGAACTGATTCGCCGCGCACGTAAAACCGAGTATAGAGCGGTATTCAGCATTACGACGCAGATTAAACAGCGCTGGCAGTCCCACCTCAGAGGCAATTTGCAAGCGCTTCATGAATTCCATCTTTGACTTCGGCACCGGTGCAACGGAGGATGACATAATCACCGCGAAGCACAAAGATGCCCATGCCGCAATAGGTTGGCGGCCGGCGTGCCCATCCGCCGCCTCTCGATGCGAAACCAACAGGAAACGCAGTGCCCTCCGATGACACCCAAGCCAGATGCGTAAGAAAATGCCTTGTTGAATGGCATGTTATCCCTTCATGGGACGTCTCCGCTGCTGGGTATGTACTCGCGCTGGGGGCTTGTAGACAAAGAGACGGCTCGCATCGAACGAAGAAACGCGCTTGTGTCCTACCGAGCGCTCGTAAAGGTTGACAGATTCACTGCCGCTGACTAGAATCCGTCCACCTTCCCCACAGGGTTCTCCTGGCTCATCGCTCCCATTGCTCAAAGGTGCCACTCCCATGAGTATTAGAACTGAAATCCGCCAAGTCCTAGCACCTTGGCTCTCCCGCCATTCTGCCGTGAAGCGATCTCTTGTCGCGGCAGAAACCAGTGTGGGTTTAATTAAACATTCGATCGCAGCTGTCGTCCCGGCAATAATTCAGCCGACGCCGCGCAACCTTACTGTAGCGATAACAGCAAACTGCAACCTGAGATGCGTAGGCTGCCGTTACGGTCGTGACTTCATGAACGGCTCCCAACTCTCTTGGCCAATGATGAGGGATTTGCTTGACGATGCAAGACAGGGAGGCATCGAGCACGTCCGTCTCTATGGTGGGGAGCCTCTCTTACATCGGGATCTGCCCAAGATGGTGGAATATTGTTGCCAGATAGGGCTTACACCGTATGTCACCACCAATGCGATTCTTCTTGAACAAAAGATTGACGCGCTTTACGCCGCTGGGCTTCGTGCAATCACGGTTGGTTTCTACGGCGTTGGTGCCTACTACGATGCGTATGTCCAGCGAGACAGTCACTTTTCCCGTCTAAATGCAGGAATAGCGGCTGTTCGCGACCGCTATGGCATGGATGTTGCTCTACAGATGAATTGGTTGCTGATGAGGCCTTCCTGTAATCAGCAGGCGCTGCGGGAAGCGTGGAAGTTTGCTGATCTTTACTCAATGCCGATGCAGGTTGACCTGATTCACTATTCTCTCCCCTACTTTACCGAAGGGCCTGACCGCTTGCTGCAGTTCCGACCAGAAGATCGCCTAGCGATCGAGGAGGTTGTCACGGAGCTGGTAAGGTTAAAGAGGTCACGCCCGGAAATGATTACGCAGTCAGCAATTGGTCTCGCATCCATTCCAGAGTGGCTGATTAAAGGCCCTGAGATGAAGGTTCCATGCGACAAATATCAGATGATATGGGTAGGAGCCGACGGCACTGTGCAGTTGTGCTATGTGACGTTCAAGTTAGGGAATCTTCACGAGAAACGATTATCGCAAATGTTGTTCCGACCAGAACACAAGTCCGCTGCTCGAGATGCATTTGCCTTGAAGTGCCCAAACTGCCACTGCGGTTACGATTCGCGCGTACAAAAATCCATCTCGGCTCGGCGCCACCTCGAGAATGACCTTGTGCGTCTAACGACACCAAGAACGATGGCGGGATAGTCCTGGCGCGGACTTCGATCTTTCGGTGTGAGTCTGGTGACCGCATCCCGACCAGCCATTGTTGCGCACCTAAACTTCTCCGATAGAGCGCCGTCGCGAGGTTCATAGCGGACCTCTCCACGGGAAAGAATGGACTTCCATTTATGGAAATCCCAATCTCCCCGTCGCAACAGTGAATGCCAGATACCATCAGTTGGCGAGCTTAATCGGTATCGCCCAAACTGCAAGCCGAAGTCCACTACGCTGCGCAATCAGGTCGGCATGCACGAAAATACATTCGCAGCCCGGCCGACTGCGCCGAAGCGAGCTATGCCTACACGAACTCGTGATTAGATTCTTAACATTCTTAACAACTAAAGTTTATTGGATGGGGCGCCCGATGCCGAATTCATCTCTTCAAGTGTGATGCACGATGTCATGGCAAACAGCACAGAGTGTTATCAGATTATGCTCAGAATCATCGCCGGATTGGCTGCGGAATTCTTTGTGATGGACCTCGAGGTTGGACATTGTGCCGCACGACTGGCATCTCCAACCGTCGCGGCGTAGCACTTGATTGCGCAGCTGTTCATACAGCTCGGGATCGAGCCGCACGCGGCCAGGTTTCGGTCGCTCCCAATTCATGACGCCTTCTCGGTAACCTGGCCGAGAAACGCCCGCCTCTCTTCGCCGGGTAGGAACCTGAAAAACCGCAGGGCCGACTGCAAGAGGACTTCAGGGTTTTCATTCTCCAGGTTCGCGCCTGCCAGAAAGTCGGCGCAGATCATCTCCAGACAGTAGCCGCGTGATTTGTCCGTTCCCAGCATCAAGGCTGCGGTTTCGATTGCTTGCTCCACGACCGGCAACTGGCTTTTGTACAGCTTAAAATAGATAATCTCCCACGGTTCCGTTTCCCGCCCGGTTAACTCCTTCTCAACCTCCTGCCTAAACTGCTCCTTGGGCATCTGGCGAGCTTTGTGCAACCAGGTTGCACAATCGAAGTCCTGCCCGTCCCTGCGTGCTAGTTTGGCTAGTTCGACCCCCTTCGTCCATCCGACTTCCTTCAGTTCCCGCCGCGCCTGTGGCGGAAGGTGCTCATGGATCGACATCAGGTAGTAGGCTTTCCTTCTCGATTCCGGGAATCGTCGCGTAAGGAAATCGTCGAACGATGCCAGCTTCTCGACTCGCCAGTACTGCCGCGCGCGAACTTCGCACAGGTAGCGCCCGAGTTCGACGAAGCGCGTGTCGCGTTCTGCCTCGTTCTTCTTTTCCCACGACAGAATCTCGTCGATCTTCGTGAGGACAAAGAGCGCTCGTCGGTGATTCAGCTTGGGCAACACGGGCGCATTCCTAGTAAGCAAGCTCGTCAAGCCAACCAAGGTTTTCTGCTCCAGGGCGTCGCACGAGACGAGTTTCGACCGTCTGAGGTTTCCCGAGGCAGAGCCCGACATAGGAGCAACTGCTGCAGGGATTTTGCGGGAAGCGAACCCCGCTATGAGGCAAGAAGTGAGCAGACTCAATTCGCCCAATCGTGTCTTCGGCCAAGTGGCCGAACTCGCGACGTTGTTCATCAGTGATTGTGGTGCGTAAGTATTGAACCTCAACCAATCGTTTGCGGACGAAGACGATCTGAGCAACTTGAGCGATTCCCGTCATCCAGGAATAGCAGACTAGTTGCGGATCGAGTGCCAGCAGCCCATCCGGTTCTTCTGAGTAGCGGCTCGATGTGGTTTTCCACTCGATCAGACAGCGCTGTCCATCCAGTTTTCCGATGGCGTCAACATACGCTACGAAGTCATTTGTTCCAGAAACTGGCATGGTGAACTTGATCTGCAGATGGCGCCGCGGTTGACGAATGCGGATGCGGTCGTCCTGGCAGAACCGGTCTAGGAGCTGAATGCCCTGTTGCAGCATCCGATCCCATGTGTCGCCCTTCGAGTAGTGCAAGCCTTGGTTCTGGCAGCGCGACCACTCGCGGAACAGAACAGTCGCAGCGTCCTCGCGCCGGAAGTAGGCGGATAGAGCTTGTTCGAAGGCGCGCCCGAAGAGCATGGCTGCCCGAGTATCTTTTTCTTGCCAGCCATCGAGGTAACGGTGGCGATATCGTCGCGGGCAAGTTAGGTACTGGCTGATCTGGGTGTAGCTGTAGGTCATGGCCTCACCTCGGGATGAGCGGCGCTTGCAGGCGAAGCGCTCGAGTGGTCTTCCCACTGGCTGGCAGGCGCGAAACCATCCAGGTTGAGCAGGGAAGTGCCGCGCACGACAACGTGGCTGATCTTAACCACTCCGCGAAGACCGACCAGGTTCTTGTCGTCGATCTCATCTTGTCCGAGTAGGTCGGCGTCGTAACCGAAATCGCGCAAGAACCAGTTGAGTTTCCACAAAGCTCGGGGCGTGCAGTAGAGGCGGCCGGCAATCGAGTGTCCCGTGAGTTCTCGGGGCTCTAGGATTGAGAAGCGGAGCAGATAGAACGGTTTTCGTGAATCCCAGCGATGGTAAGCTCGCTCGACGCGAACCAGTAAAAGACCGTCGCGAACTTGAGATGCAGAAGATTGATCAGCCTCGTGCAGACCCTGGATTCGGCGCCTCACGCGGCACCTTCTTTGGCACCGAGATAAGTGTTGAGCTGGCATAGCAGGGCATTGCGATCTTTCTCTGCCCAACCGGCCAAGTGGGCAACGAAGTTTTCGACTTGGTCGCGTGTGGCCTCGCGAAGGGTTTTGACCCCGCAGAAGTCGGTGGCGTACGACTTGACCAAGGTGGCATCTAGCTGATGTTGGCGAATAAGCTGGCAGAGATGGTCACGGACCGTGCGGCCGCCGTAGTTCCCATTGGCAGGTTGAGGAGGTAGCTTCTTCGATTCTTTAGAGGATTTCGCCGGTTCGGTCAACGAACCGATCTCCTCGACCGAGCAGATGCCGATTCCGTAGGCTTTGCGCAGAGCTCGGTTGACCGCCCTAGTTTCGGCAACGCGCATTTCGGCGCCGTGAACCAGGGCAGAAACGTTAGAAGGATCGGCATCGCCGTATCCGATGAACCCCTCAGGTCTGCCGACACGGAAAACCGTGGCTTTAAAGGTCCAACGGTTCATCGAGAGGTCGCAGAAAGGTGGAACGATCTCAACGTGAATACCCGTACAGCCGCGCCGAGATGACAACCGCAACAGCCCAGCGTGCGTAACGTACCAGCCTCCATCCAGGCAGATAACGTCGCCCTTGCTAACTGAAAGACCATAATTGGACGTCAAGCTTTGCAGCGAGGCAGAGAGCGCCGGCGAAAGGCTACCCCAAAGGTGCTTCGCTAACCGTTTGTTGAGTCGAAAAGCCTCTGACATTCGTTTCATGCATCCCCCTCGTTGGTCAAATGGCAGGATAAAGTTTTATTTGTAACGTCATAGTAGCGCCATTATTATAGCGCTATAATAACGCTACTGTCAACGCACTCTTTGGCTACTTTAATCGTTTATGGGGATTGATCCTGCGGGCCCCTTCCAGGGCGGCTGTGGCGATAAATGAACTTAGACTGACGCCCTGGGAGGCTGCAGCGGTGGCGATTTCCTCTTGCTCGCTCTCAGTGTAGTACGAAGTAATCCTTTTTCTGACCGAACTGGTCAATCTCCGGCGGCGTAAGATTTCTTTCTTCCGCATGACTGCATCTTAACCCCGCTTTGGTTCGAGCCTGTTTAAAAAATGAGAGTTATCGAACGGAAGAAGACACGAGCTTGCTGGATGACTTCGCAACGCTCTCACCAGTCGGGCTGGGCGCTTAGTATCGAGGTCAAAACTGGCTTATTACAAATCTCCCGGAAGGAAGGCCGAAGTGTTGCCCAGATTTGGGAGCTCTTTCTCCCGAGGTGGTATTAGCGAGTACGAAAAGGACGGGGCCGCATATGTTCATCGACTGTTAGCACGATCAAAGGATAAGAATTAAGTAGTACGTTGCTGGGCAGCCCACGACAATCGCCTTTCTTGTCTGGCGGGATCGACAGATCTTGCTTTTCCATGGTCCGTGGAGAAGCACGGCACGAAATTCCTCGAGCGCATGCTGGGACGGGTGGGTACCAAGCCCGCAGACTGAGTTTTGCCGACGCGTCCCTTCGTCGACCGAAGGAACGACACCGCAAAAGGGAAGCACTGCCAAGCCTGACTCCGCCAGAGTATCAGAAGCAGGAGCAACGCCATATTGCCGCGAAAGGGGCGATCGCCTGTCGAGCATTTAGAAAGAATGCGCTTGCGGCATAGGGCGGTATCGCGGCTAATCGCCGACGTGCACACATAACTCCGCCGTGATGGCTGCAGAATCGTATCTTTACCAAAACGACTTATTCCGGGACGCAGCGCGCAACTCGTACCGGTACCATCTCCAGCGGCAGGTGATCCACGGGATTCTATAGGGGATCTGGTTGACAAGCGGAATAATTCGTTTAGTGAGTCGGTGATCCTCAGCTGCCGGAAATCCCCCGGCCCAACCAATACAACAATAACCCGATTTCAATGCCACTAAGCACGGGTTATTGGCGGAGGGAGTAACCGAGCTATATGATGCGGAGGGCTACCCGCCGAAATGGAAATCGCTATCTTCCGCATCGTTCAGGAGTGTCTGACCAACATCCACCGTCATTCCGGGAGTGCCACGGCAGCCATACGTCTCACCCGGGAAGGCGACCATCTCTTTGTTCGGCTTCAGGATAAGGGATGGGCATACCTTTGGACAAACGGGAACTGATCGAATCAGGCCGCGGCGGGGTCGGATTTGCCGGTATGAGAGCGGCTGAGGCTTCTCGGGGGGAGTTTGGAGATCCAATCCAAGGACAGTGGCACTTTGGTGAGCGCGACCCTCAGGGCGCAATAACCCGCGGTAAAACCTTCCGACATCGAAGTGCACAGCTCACCAGACGGAACAAACCCCGTACCTTCGAATAAGATCTTGCTATTACATTGGTACCAGACAAAGAAATAGGCCGCCGCGCACAACGAATACGAAGAACGAGGCCGGGAATCCCGCAAAGGTGGGTCAGCCGTCCGTAAGGCCCGGCTACGCTATCCAGCACGCCCTCTCCAGGGATTCGCCCGATTGCCCTCCTCATTTCGCTCTGCCAGCATAATTCCGCTTCGAATTATTCGAAGGAGACAGTCAGGAGGATTTCCATGAAGGCTGTTTTCGCAACATTTCTAACGTTTATGGCGCTCGTTTTCTGTGTGGGCATCACGCAACAAGCAGCCCTTGCTCAATCCAGTACCGTAGTCTTTGGCGGGAGTGCCTTCGGTACCGACGCGTACGTAGGGACGACCGTCCTTTCCGGAAAGACAGCCTACGTCACTCTGGGCGATTGCTCCACCACGGTCGGCGCGCACATTACCAACTCCGTGGCAACGGTGAACGCACCTCCAATTTTCACAACCGGCGCGGTCAACACAGCTGCCATGACCAGCGCAACCATGTCCCAAGCCAGTTCCCGAGTGCAACAAGCCAGTGCGCTGTCGGGACTTATTACCGCGGATAACATCATGGCGGTCAGTATGACCACGGATCAGAATGGAACCTTACAGGTCAGCGCAACTGGATCGTCTTTCACGAACCTTGTGGTCGCTGGCAACAAAATCCAAGGGACCCCACCTCCCAATACTAAGGTCGACCTGCCTGGGTTTGGCTACGTGATCCTCAATGAGCAACGCTCCCACGTCACCGGCTCCACGGCGAAGCTAACCGTGAATATGATCCATGTATTCGTGACGGAAGAAAATATATTGAAGATCCCGAAGGGTGCACAGATCATCGTGGCCGACGCTGTCAGCGAGCTGCAGCTGGCTCAAAATGCAGCATTGGACGGTTTTTCCTACGGTAGCAGCGCACACCTGGGGAAAACGATCATTTCAGGTCGCAGCGCGCTCGAGGTCATGCCGTGTCTCGGCACCGATGGCAAGATTCTGGAAAACACCACAGCGGGCGTGAAGGTGCCAAAGATTCTGAGCACCGGAACCATAAAGGATACGGTTCAAGGCACCATCTCTACGGCTTCCAGTGTGGGCGAAACGACTTCCAGCGTGAATGGGGCCGATCTGGTGAGTGGGCTATTAACGGCAAAGGTGATCAAGGCAGACGCGAACGCAACCACTTCGAACGGCGGGAAATTCACCTTTAGCGATAAGGGATCGAAGTTCCTGAGGCTGAAAGTAAGTGGTCATCGAGAAATCCACGACAATGTGCCTCCAAATACCAAGGTAGAGATTTCCGGCCTCGGTACCCTATGGTTGCACCGAGTGATCCGGACACGCAGCTACATCGAGGTTAGGATGGTGGAGTTAGTCGTCACCCAGAAGAACACATTCGGCATCGCCGTCGGGACCGACGTCCGCATTGCGGACGCCCACGTCTCGCTGGACACCAATTAACGTAACCTGAGGAAGAGGAGGCAGACAAAATGCCTCCTCCCGATCAGCCAGGGCCGAAGATTGGCTGTAATTGTTGTTTGATTGTTAACCAACACGTTAAGCATAAAGGCGGGCACCGCCACGCGGTAATCCTAGTGAAAGGGTCAGCTCGCCTTGTGCGAATGAGTTCTATGGCGGAGCCGATTTGGAAAACCGCCGACGCGCCAGTCCTTCCCTGATTTCATCGAGATAACATACAGCAAACTGCCGATTGAGCCTGACCGGGCGGCAGTGTGAAGATGAGACTTGGAGCAATCGGAGTTGGCCGGTCTAGACAAGTTTCCCCGACTCACCTCTGAGCCCGGTCAAAGACAAAAAAGCCGGTACCGGGACAATTCCGGGTTGAGTCAAGGAGATCGATTCGCACCAAATGAAAGGCGGTCGTGAGGGTCTGAATGTCGAACGAAGCCCGCTGCTAACCCATGGCCGCCAAGCCTCAGCACGAACCGTAATTCAAAAATAGTGCACGCTTCGCGTGCGGCAATACGGTACTTACTGTATCGAACAGTTTTGCAGCGAAATACTGAGCAAAGAAGAATTCTGCCAACGCTTGCTGGAAGCGGTTCACGTGCTCGAAACCTTGAACCGGAGTTGGTATGCGTAATCTAAATCACTGATGCAAAGGTCGGACAAAGAACTCTTGGAAGTGATTTTTTATGCGCGGAACAACCTGAGCGCGTTGGAGGTCGCGATTGAGAGCGGCAGCCATGACAACTATTTTGCACGGGCTGCGAAGATCGAGGCGGACAACGTCAGCCGTTTCCATGCCGTTTCGGGTGTTTAGGCAACTCAGCATGAGACAAGAAATAAGGTTCGCAGCGCGATCCAGCGCAAAGCGGCATGGCTGTTCTCTCGCTTTGCACCGCTCGTTTCCGAAATAGACGGCGGATTTTTCTTTTGCATGCATGTATCGCATGTAGGACAATGCCCCTATGCTGACATGCCCCCACTGCGGCGAGCAGACGACTTATCCTTTCGCCGCCGAGTTCAAGCGGGCCGATGCTGGTCGGTTCATCTGTGGACACTGCAAGAAGGAATTTTTCGTCCTCGATAATGTACCGATGACTAAAAGGCAATACGCCGCCAAGATCAAAGTCCCGCGACGACGCGCAGGCTGACCTATTCATGCACCTCTATCCGGGGAAGGATATCGAACCAGCCATCCTCATCCTGGTCCCCGGTGTTGAACCAAGTGGGCCAAGGCTCGACCAGTTTTTGTTCCATTTCCTTACGCATTTCAGGCCACTTCCGGCTGGCCGTAGGCTCGGGATGGCGGACAAATCCCGAGGCGCGAACCGAAGTTTTCAACTCCTGCGCTCCCGCCTCTACGAATGGTTCCCCCATTGCGTATCTGACTTACACTACTTCGGCGGTGACACCGGAGCCAGCTTCCTTGCTCATGCTAGGTAGTGGACTTGTGGGTATGGCCAGCCTGCTGCGCCGCAAGTTGCTGCTGTAGTTTTTTTTTCTAGGCGCAACGGCGGCCCTAGGATTTGCGGTTCCGCCATATACGCAGACATTAAACATCAAAGCCATCCGCCTTCTGCTTTAACTTTTGCTTCCCAGGATCAGTGGCTCGTCGTCCGAATATTAAGTGACGCGCTTCTGGAGAGAAAACTTGGAAGACCTGGCCGTTTGGGTGGTTGTGGCACGGCGTGATCAGATTCCCCGCCTTCGTTCTACTCGCTGCATGGTGGCTCGATTTGGGTAATTCGTTACCATTATTAGCCTCTGCCAAATTACAAAGTTTTGCATCTCGATTTTCCCTGCGACGCTTTTACTATTTAAAAAAGAGCAGCAAAAATAGTTATCACGGTGTAAGCCATAGCAAATGCGAAAGTCCTGCGTATTGACTAGAGGCAATTCGATATTGGAATCTTGCCCAGAAAAGCTTTGGGTATAAACGTGCACTTCGGCGGTTCTGGTGCTTGGATTGCCCAATCCCAACATGGGATTCGGTATTCCGCACGAGCCCTCGGAGGAAGTTTACCTTGAAAACAACTTTGAAAACTACTTTCGTCGTTCTCTCAATTGTGCTTCTGGCCGGATTTGCGAGCGCGGGCGATGTTAACTTCGTCGGCTATTCGCCGTATAACACCCCGACAAGCTTCGTGTCCTACCAGGGACTCGACTTCACCCTGATTGGCAACCCACTTTTTAATTACGTCTGGTGCTGCAATAGCCCGAACGGCAATGGCCTCCCGGGGCTCATCACAGCATACGGAAACAGCGAGACAATCACCCTTACCGGCGGTGGAACTTTTGACCTCAAAAGTGTCGAGATGACGCTTAGCTGGTATACCAGCAGTATGTCAGAGACCATCTTCGCCAACGGCATTCCCATAACCTTGGTTCAGGGGCTCCAGACCTACAATCTGAATCTCGACAACGTGACATCGGTCGTTTTCACCGGGATTCCTGACGGCTACTGGTTTATGACCAACGTCATGTACAACAGTTCAACGGTGACACCGGAGCCGGCTTCGTTGCTCATGCTAGGTACTGGACTTGTAGGTATGGCCAGCCTGCTGCGCCGCAAGTTGCTGCTGTAGGTTTTTTCTAGGCGCAACGGCGGCCCCCAGGATTTGCGCTTGCGTCATATACGCAGACATTAAACACCTTTCAGCCCAGGAAGCTGGCTGTAATAGAAGGACTGATCGGAGACCTCCTGCTCGAACTTGGATATCCGCTACTAAGCGAAAAGGCCATCAAAGCCGTCACCCTCTGCTTTAACTTCTCAAACGCACTTCCCAGGATCAGTGGCGCGTCGTCCGAATATTAAGTGACGCGCTCTGGCAAGAAAAACTTGGGAGACCTGGCCGTTTGGGTAGTTGCGGCACGGCGTGGTCAGATTCACCGCCTTCGTTCTACTCGCTGCAGGGTGGCTCGATTTGGGTAATTCGTTACCATTATTAGCCTCTGCCAAATTACAAAGTTTTGCATCTCCGTTTTATTATTCAACGCTTTCCCTCATTAACACGAAAGAGTCGCCAAAAATAGTCATCACGTGCTAACCCTCAGCAAACGCGAGAGTCGTACGCCTTGACTGGAAGCAGTTCAGGGTTCGAACGCTCACCTTGAAAACCTTTTGGTCGTAAACGTGCACTGGCGAAGAGGGACGAAACGTAGGCCAGAGGCCAACGAAAGGGACGACCATGAAGATCTTCGGAGTAGTTGCCACTTTGCTCCTCTGTGCGTGCATGGCTTCCGCCGGCTCATCCCCCGCGGTCAGTTTCACTAGCGTGAATACTAATTTCACCAACGGCACTTGGAGTCTCGGATGGCAGTTCACAACCAATGCTGCGGTTGATGTAACCGCCCTTGGGTTCTACGACGCCGGCCTCACTGGCGGGTCTCAAGGCTTGGCCGGTTGTGTTGGATGCGGCCAAGTGGGTATCTATAATTCGACTGGTACCCTGTTAGTCACGGGACTGGTAACTACTCTGGGCACGCTGGTGGGCGACTTCTACTATGTGAACGTCCCACTAACACTACTAGCTCCTGGCCAGACATACTTCGTGGTGGCAGAAACTGGCAATGCCCAGTATACGTGGAACCCGAATGGGTTTTCAGCCAACCCGGATATCAACTTTGTCAAAGATGCTTATGTATTCAGCCCCGTTTTGGCTTTTCCAACATCTAGTAGTGGGGTAACAGGATGGTTTGGCGCGAATTTTCTATTCAACCCAGTTGCGACTCCAGAACCCTCGTCGCTGATGATGATGGGCTCGGGTTTGGCCCTCATGGGTCCTTGGCTCCGCAGACGCTTAACACGGTCCTAGGCAGTCTGTTTGCGTCTGCCTAGAGCCCGATAACAGGGTGGCTCTGAAGCCGCCCAGAAGCCTAGTACGAATAGGGAACGGGGTCAGACCGGAGCCTTCGTCAATCCTCCTCCTGGTTCGGGACTCCTTGGCATGGGTCCGTTCCTTCGCGGTCGCTTCGCTCGCACCTGAGGTTGGTTTGCTCTCTGGGCCAAGGCCAGTTGGATCGCGGGCCGCTTTCAAACCACTGCATTTGTTTTCTCGTCACAACTCTCTGTGGGGTCATCCTCAGTAGTTCTTGCCTTTATCCGCCATGATGTGTGGGCGCTGGCCATTCGCTCTTGCAGCGAGAACGCCTTCCGTTGTCTCTTGTCGTATATCTTGTGTCCGGGCTACCCCTCACTCGGGGGACCACTACGTTGCGCGGCATATCTATAAAGTACGAAAGGGAGCATTCGGACAAGCGTTTCCAACCTTATCTTCTCCCGCACGGACATCTTCGGTTAGGGGTAAGCTTTGTTCCACAACGGCATTGAGGCTGTACTACGATGGCAGTGTATGTGGTCCAGACGCCTGCAGTTTTCCTCACAGGCATGTTGGTTCAAACGTTCTGCTGATTAGAACATCGAGAAATTCATTTGAGAAATTCTCGAGGACATTTTTCTCGGACAACATTCACAATATCCTAAACTGGTTCCCAGGTAATTTATGCATGTCCTTCACGTTGTGGGCGCGAGACCGAATTTCATGAAGGCCGCGCCAGTGATACGCGCACTTAATCAGCGGAAGCAGATCCGTCAGAGCTTGGTTCATACTGGCCAGCATTACGATGCCAACATGTCGGATGTCTTCTTCTCGCAACTTGATATGCCGGCACCGGATGTGAATCTAGAGGTTGGTTCGGGAAGCCATGCACGGCAAACGGCAGAGATCATGACCCGGTTCGAACCAGTGCTGTTGGAGCGCAGGCCAGACATTGTTCTTGTTTACGGGGATGTTAATTCCACTGTGGCTGCTGCTTTGGTCTGTTCGAAGTTGCTGATCCGGGTCGGCCACGTCGAAGCCGGTCTGCGTTCATTCGATCCAACCATGCCGGAGGAAATCAACCGCATCGTGACCGACCGACTTGCCAATTTCCTATTCACTCCTTCGGAAGACGGAGACGAAAACCTCCAACGCGAGGGCGTTGAGCCGGGAAAGATTTTTCGTGTTGGGAACGTGATGATCGATTCCTTGATACGACTCTTGCCTGCGACTATGCGATGCCCGGAAAAGGGGTTTCCTGAGCGATTTGCGCTCGTCACGCTGCATCGACCGTCGAATGTCGATGACTCCGCCACTTTGAAAAGCATCCTCGATTCTCTGCTTAAGGTGAGCGAGGGTCTGGACGTTATTTTTCCTGTCCATCCTCGGACACGCCAGCGCATTTCGCAGTTCGGCACAGAGGCCGCGAAGCTTCACTTGCGCGATCCGTTGCCCTATATTGAGTTTTTAGCGTTGCAGCGCCGCGCTACCGTGGTCATCACGGACTCGGGTGGAATTCAGGAAGAGACAACCTATTTAGGCGTACCTTGCTTGACATTGCGCAGCAACACGGAGCGCCCCGTCACGGTGACTGTGGGAACGAACACGTTGATCGGCTCGGACAACAAAAAACTCTATTCCGAGTTGTCCAATATTCTAGGAGGCAAGGCCAAATCGGGTACAATCCCGCCGCTTTGGGATGGCCATGCGGGAGAGAGGATCGCGGAGATTCTTTGCCAACTTTACACCAAATCAAAGGATCGTGGCACCGCGGTTGTTTGAACATTCTGAAGCGTTCGCACCCCACGGTGCAGCCTATTTTAAACTTGATTAATGCTGCAGGGCCGCAGGGCCGCGATGCGTCCCGACGAGAAACTCGTAGACTACCGATTCCATTTGGGATGGTGCTGAGAGTGAATTTGAGTGCCTGGAGGATGAGACATTATCGGTGACCCGAGAGGGTATTTCGGGTGAAGAAGCAACAAAAGAAGATATTAAATTCATTTAGTGGTTGTGAATCCGGGCGTGGCATCTCGCGCAGAGCGGCTCCGTGCAAGCTCTGTGGTCTCCTGCAGGAGCTTGGCAGATCTGAGGCTGCCGGGACACGACCAGAGCGCGACGTTGCCCCAACAAACCAGGTGCGCGAGCGCATACTTATCCCCTCTCACTAATGCCCTCTCTCACTAATCCCGTAGCCTGGTCGCTCAAAATAGATGATCGGGCAACAAATGCCTTTTGCAAACGCCGAATTATTCCATAGATCGCTAATGTGAGGATCACTGACGTCTTCACGGGAAACCGTGTGCTCGCTCATTTCGCTCAACCGGCCCGGCGGCGGGAATTTCAAGGAATCGGATTCTACTTATGTGAAACGCTATGCATACACGACTGAGAATCGAGGTGAGCTTGCCAAGGGCTGGTATCTCGCAAAGTGCAGCAAACATCACCAACACGCTCCTCCCGCTTCGCGATCGCTTCGAAATCACAACGGTTTGGTAGTTGGATTGCACGAACCGGAAGACCAGGCTGACCGAAAAAAACGAAACGAATTTTCTTGAAAAGGTAGCTTTGATGGTATTTGCCATTCCAAGGACATTAACTTAAACAGCAGGTATCTCGCAGGAGGAAAAAATGTCGCTTCGCCTTGTGCAGCGCCTATCACTCTTCGCAACAGCCGCGATTCTGTTCATCCTCGCGGTACCGGTTTGGGCTGGTACAGTTTATCAACAACCCACGAATTTCGGCGGGGCCTATGCTTCGCAGAACGACACCAACAGCCTCGGCAACTTCGCCACGGCGTACGACAACTTCACCTTAGGCGCTAGCACCAACATTACCAGCGTGTCGTGGATTGGATCGTTTTTCAACGGCGGCACGGGCACAATTACCGGCTTCACCCTCGATTTCTGGTCGAACGCTGGCGGCGCTCCAGGAACTATGCTGTACACCGAGACCGTCGGAGGCAACGCGGGTCAGACGTTTCTCCAAATCGACAACGCGGGCAACCCGACTTACTCCTACAGCCTGAGCACTGCCTTTTCCGCCGCGGCCGGCACCACGTACTGGCTATCCATCGTTCCTGACATGGCCTTCCCGCCACAGTGGGGCTGGGAAACAGGCACGGGTGGTGATGGATCCGCCTGGCAGTGCTTTATGGGGAAGTGCGGGTCGATTCCGAATGACCTCGCGTTCGCGTTGTATGGCCCCTCGACAACCCCCGAACCGGGCAGCCTAATTTTGCTGGGTACTGGACTTTTGGGACTCGCGGGCTCAATGCGCCGCAAAGTTCTGGGGTAGTTCGGCACGAAGGGGCGCGCGGAAACTTGCTGAGTACCAACCGCTCTCGGAGGCGAAAGATGTGCCGGCGAACGGCGGTTTTGCCAACCGAAACTGCAGCCGCGTAAAGAAAACAGGAGAAGATATGAAGCTTCAATCACTTGGAATCGCAGTGGTTGTTGTCCTGGCGTCGACGGGGTTCGCGAACGCCCAATCGTGGACACCGCTCACCAACCAGCCCGGAGTTAACGTTGGTGTTATGCTCCAGCTAAGGGATGGGAGAGTTCTTGTTCATGAAGAACAGGCGGGTAATGCCGCTGCCTGGCACATCCTCACCCCCGATGCCAGCGGCAGCTACGTGAATGGCACGTGGAGCTCTGGCGGACTTCTGCCACCTGGTTACGCGCCTTTCTATTTCGGTTCGCAAGTCCTGCTGAATGGTACGCAAGTGGTCATCGAGGGTGGCGAATACAACTTTGGCTCCGCAGTCTGGACGACCTTGGGCGCGATCGGGACCGTGACGCCATTCAGTGGCCCTCTGAGTTGGACAGCTAACCTCCCGCCCGTTGGATGGAGCACCATTGGCGATGCCGAGAGCATTATCCTTACCGATGGAACGTACATGCAGTCGAACTGCTGCACGAACGAGAACGCCTTGTTCAACGGTCCGAATTCCTGGACCCCGACAGGCTCGGTCAACCAATCCAGCAACGACGAGTCCGGATTTACGCTGTTGACCAATGGCAAAGTGCTGACTGTGGATGCAAAGTTCGACGCCCCCTGCAATACCAGTACGGGTTCGGAGCTTTACGATCAGGGCACTGGCGTCTGGTCGTGCGGACCAAACACTCCTGTCCAACTCTATAACGCCGCCGACGAAGAATTGGGTGCTGCGGTCCTAACGTACAACAACACGGTCTGGCAGATGGGGGGGAATGTGGTGGCGAGCGCCGTTTACCACGTAACCTCCAACACCTGGTCTGCAGGTCCGACTCCCTCCGGAGGCCTTGATCAGGCCGACGGACCTTCAGCGCTGGAACCGAACGGGAAAGTGCTGGCCATGCTAAGCCCAGGGTTGTTCCGCTCCGGGTGCCAGTTTGTCGAGTACAACCCGACCTCTAACACCCTTGCCAACGCTCCAAATCCGGCGGACTGCCCGGCTGACTCGTCGTTCGTCGGACACCTGATGATCCTTCCCACCGGCCAGATCATGTTCACCGACTTCAGCGGTTTCGTGGAGGTCTACACGCCGGCTCCAGGAGTTGTCGGGGGCGTGGCGCCCACGGTCCTTTTGCCTTCCACGATCCTCAATAGCGGTTCGACCAATAATCTGCTGTATGGCCTTCAGCTAAATGGCTTGAGCCAGAACAACGCCTACGGCGACGACTATCAGGGTGAAACCGACTACCCGCTAGTTCGCCTCACGAGCGTTGCCGACGGCAGCGTGCACTACGCCTTCACCCACGACGACAGCACCCACTCAATCGCTCCTCACACGTTCGGGCACACCAAATTTGATTTGCCGGCTCTAACTCCCGGAATGTACGATTTCGTCACCGTCACGAACGGCATCGCGTCGAATCCGATTCATGTGAGGGTGCAATAAAGAAAAAAAGAAAAAACCGAACGCGGTAGCATGGGGAAACTTGCGGGCGGCTCTCAAAAGCCGCCCCCCTTTATTTTTGCACGCTTGAAATTTCCAGCCATTCCGGCGCAGTACCTGGTTGCGGAGCTGTTCGTACAACTCGGGATCAAGTCGCAGGCGAGGACGTTTTGGTCAGACGCAATTCACGGCGCCTTTCGCGCAAACCGCTCCAGAAAAATCATTAGTTTTAGGATGGAAGATGTTTTGATCGCGATGAGTTGGGCTATCGTGAGAAACGTCGTTCCTTAATAAGGGGTGTCTGAAAATAAGGGGTGCCTGACGCATGGTCTACCTGAAACCGATCTTTGCTGGACTTTGTGCTTCCGCACTCACCTACCTTTGCTTCCTCGCTTGGGTGCACTCGAAGACCACGTCCGTCGCTGAAGAACACGGCACAACTGGCTTGGTTCCCATAGCAAGCAGCCAGGCTCACGTGCTGCATTCGCCAGCCTTCTGGGCGCTTGCAATCATCAGCTTTGGGTTGGGGTTCTTTCTGTTCCGTAATGGATGATCGGAGATTCGGAACGCTTAACTTTTTCCGATTGAGGCAGCCGAAAGGCCGAAAGGTGGGGCGTCGTCTGAGCAGGAAGAGAGAGTCCCGGTGCGTTCCTGGAAAGCCATGGTAAGCGGCGTGAAAGCTAGTTGAGGGACTTTTTCTTCCATAGGCTACCAGCGACCGCCAGTAGGCCAGTACCTAGCAAGACTAGGGATGCTGGTTCGGGCGTTACTCGAATGTATTCTTGCGGCGTACCGCAATAGTTAGTGCCGCAAATCCCGAGACTGGTCGGGGTGTAGATCACAATGTGTGAACCATTGCCTCCGTCATGGTTTATTCCCGCCATGATATCGGTATTGATGGCGCTAAGATATGGCAATACATTTCCCCAGGTTTCGTTTCCGTTACTCTGATTGATTAGGCCCGGAGCCGTAAGATCCCAAATCGCCCATTGGATCTCCCCAACGGCGGTTGGATTCGAAAGCTCGGCGATCATCAACTGGCCGAGGTACTGTATCGCTTGATACTCCTGCACCTGAGAAAGAACCTCTTTTGATGGGTTACCGTCTACACCGGCGCTTATAGTAACCCCTTTCCATTTGGCTTGGCCCAGTCCGCCGGCAATGGTTGAGGAAGTGGCCTTCCAGGTTTCGCCGTTAAAGACTTCGTTAACCGCATCATCGCAGATCGCCATCATGTGCCGGCCATTCACACTTATCGTGTAGGGACCGACGTAGACCCCCCCCATCGCGAAGGCGCCCCCGTGATTCCAAGTACCGGCGTTGACGAATTGAACGTTCAGGTTGCCGGCGAACGCCGACCCGGCCCCGGAGAAAAGGAGAAGAAGCATGAGTAACAGAGCGGCCGAACAATGCGATTTAGGCACTTGCAGACTCCTTCGTCTCGGACAATCGTTTTTCAAAACCGAACAGCAACTTCCGCCGCACTTAGTCCCACTCCCAATGCCGGCGTAGGCAAGGGCCAAGAGCACATTCCGGGGCCGGGGGACTAGATTGTATGCAGGCACTTATGCTGCCATTTGAAACAGCTGATAAAAAGACATTTACGCTCACGGTCATGGGCGGCTGGGTAAGGGTATTCCAATTAACTGCAATCAGTTGCGAGGTTCTCCGATTCCGAACATGAATTGACATCAGGTCAAGTACAGTTTCCGTGTGAAATCGGCAATTAGCGCGCCCGGGAAGAAGAGCGGCATCACCGAGCAAGTAAGACTTCAGCAGTGATCCAAGGAGTGCTTCGAGGCGACTGTGAACAACGCAGTGAAGATACATAACAGCAGCGTCGACGAGTACGCTGCGACACTCCGGCAATCCGGCATCATTCCGAAACTCTACTGAACTGCCTGCCCATGCCTTGCTGTGCCGCAACACTGTTGTAACATCGCGTCTCTGACAGTGTCGGCCCGTGTCAAGCACTTTTTGAGCGCACTACTGCATGCACTCCGGGAAAAGCGCCATTTCGCTCTCATGGATGGTGTTGCTTTTCCAACCGTAGGCTCGCTCGTAATCCATTCAGGTCACGGAATGGCGCAGCAAGTATTTCCACTTGATGATGCGCCTGGGCCGGAAGATAGCCAAGGTCACCATGGCGCGGCGCTTGGCGATTGGTCTCTATTGGATGTGGCGCAAGGGGTGGAATTACGAGTAAGTGAAAAAGTTCGGTTCGCACGCGGGCCAGCTCGGACCAGGCCGTGGTGTACAGTCAAACACGGAGTAATTGATTGGGCAGCCCGCTCCTCATTTACCGGGGAGTTCGAACTAGTAATCATGATCGAGGTTGTGACTGAAGAGATGCATGGGTCGGACCGAGTTCCTGGAACTCTCCGCTGTCGGTATCCACCGCAGCAATTTGCTGAAACTCGGGGTGAAAATCTACTCCTATAATGATCATCGTTCGGTTCCTTTCTCCCGAGCCTGTTGGTTGGATTCAGCACCACCAACTTTACTCGAGCGTGGGAGCCGACATTGTCATGGAATCAGTTACACTCATCGACCCCGTACGGAGCTCGGCCAATTCTCAATGAACGCTATGGCGTGGTTTCTCACGGTTGGTCATCATTATGAATAAGCTGTGGAGAGCTGTGGACAATCAGACCATCCACACACTAAACGCCAACACTTCAACGCATTGCAACCCCGGTAAACGCGCTCCCCAAATTCAGGCTTTGCACTGAAAAGCGGCATTGACAGCTCCGAAGCAAACGTTTACGGTGACACGCGTCGACGGCTGAAAGGGTTGGCTTAATTAAACTTTTGCCAGTCCGAAGTAGGCTGAGTGATCAGTTCGCTGGGGCAACCCGACGAGCAGCCAGACCTGAAAAAACCGACGGCTCTGCGAGAGGCAGTTGGGGTTTGGGACCGCGAAAGCGGTGATCGCATCAAGGGCTGTGACGGTACATGCATCCACGCTGTTGGTTCCCTCGCAGGAGCTGGCGGCTAGAGCATAACCAATGTCACAGCCTTTACCGTTTCTAGTATTCTTCGTAGACCGCTCGTAATAGCGGTTCCCAGAAAATTCTCTCCGTCCCGATGAAGAAGGTACTGAATTCGAGTCGTCGTCTCAGCGAGCACATTTTGACAGCGTTAAACAAGATTAGGAAACCAAGCACCGCTGACGAAATTACCGATTTGCTCAATCGTGACCTGGACCCAGGGGACCGCCCTTTCCAAGCAAAAGAAGTCGCGGAGTGGTTGCGAAACACCGAGGACACAACGTTGACACTCTATTGGTCGAGGGCTCGTCCCCGAAAGTAAGATAATCCAGCTAATACTGGCCGCCATACTCGGTAACCTTGCGGGCCTGACCCGGGGGGGCTGGCTACGTGCGCGGAGGAGAGGCTACCTACGCATCCCAAGCGGATCAGGGTGCGCGAAGCCAGGAGCCGTTCCGAAGGCAGAACGGATAGCGATTCTTCTGCTGTTGCTGTTGGCTCTTCCCGTTCACGCACAAGACAAGAAACCAACGACTCTACGAGAGGTATTGCTGGCGGAGTTGCGATCCACACACAGCAGCGCAGAATCGTTCGTGCCCGCGAATACTGCCGTCACGGGTTTGACGGCCGAGCAGGCAAACTGGACCGATGGCAAAGGGAATCACTCGCTCGGCCAGCTTGCGTATCACCTCGTGTTCTGGAATCGGCGGAACCTCGCGAGACTCAAAGGAGAGGACCTAGAAAAATTCTCCTGGTTAGCAGATCATGGTCGTGTGACAATTTGCGCTGGCGATTCCGATCGCCACGCGACACTTTCCACGCTAGGTTCGATGCCATGTCCCAGTCTCCAAACCCATCCGCGCCGCAACAAGTGGTGCCTCTGCTCGCCTTGGCCACTGAGTTTCTCAGGGCTGGGCGACCAGCCGATGCGATCGCGCCGTTGCGCGACGCGGCACTGTTGCAGCCGTCCAATGCCATCATCCAGCACGATCTCGGCCTCGCCTGCCTTGAGGTCGGTCGAGTACCGGATGCCATCGCGGCATTGGAGCGGGCCGTCAGCAGCGACCCGCGCTATACCGACGCGTATTTCCGCCTGGGAATTGCCTTGGAGAAACTTGGCAACATCAGCGGGGCACTCGCTGCGTACGACCGCGCCACGAAGCTGCACCCATCCTTGACCGAGGCTTGGTTCCGCGCCGGCGCCCTGGTCTACACACTGGGCCATCGCGGGGAGGCGATCGGCTGTTTCCGACGCGCGGCGGCGACCGGAGGCAGGACTAGCTTCGGCCGCCTTGGCAAGGCGCGGGCGCTGGTGATCGAGGATCGCAATCAGGAAGCTGAACAGGTATTGCGAGAGATGCTGGTGGCTGATCCGAGGAACGCTATGGCGTACGATCTGCTCGGCAGCGTCCTCTCTGAGCTCGGCCGCTTCGAGGAAGCCCGCGCGTGCTTCGAACGGACGGTCGTGATCGCGCCGCTGCTGGCGGGAAGCTACTACGACCTGGTCCGGTGCCGCCCCGTCACGAGTAATGACAACGGTCTGCTTCAAGCAATGCAAGCCGCTCTGACTACGCCGGGACTGGAATTGGGGCAACGCCTGCGGGTTCACCTCGCGATTGGTAAGGCGGCGGAGGATCTTGGCGACTACGCCTTGGCCATGCAGAATTTCGACGCTGGAGACGCTGTGAGGAGAGGCGCTGCGTCGTTCGACTCGGCGGTATTCTCCATCATGATCGACCGTCTCATTGCCCGCTGCACACCCGAATTCATCGCGCGGACGCCCGAACTCGGCAGCCGCGACGCGACACCGGTGCTGATCATCGGTATGCCGCGGTCCGGCACAACGCTGGTCGAGCAGATCGTCTCCATGCATCCTGAAGTCGGGGCCGGCGGCGAATTGAATTTCTGGAACCAGCGCTTGGCGGGCTGGCTCGGCTCCGGCGCGGACGACGCGTTTCTCACCAAGGCGGCGGCAGACTATCTTGGCGTGCTGCGCGCGATCGCGCCGACGGCGGCGCGAGTGACCGACAAGATGCCCTTCAACTTCCTCTGGGCCGGGCCGATCCACGTGGCATTCCCGCGCGCCATCATCATTCATTGCCGCCGTGCTGCAATCGACACGGCGCTGTCGATCCATCAAACTCATTTCCATCCGACCATGCCGTTTCCGACCGGAGGCGCTGAACTGGTCGCGTATTTCCGCAGCTACCAGCGGCTCATCGACCATTGGCGGAACGTGCTGCCGTCGGATCGCTTCATCGAGGTCGACTACGAGGACCTGACCCACGCGCCCGAATCAGTCATCCGGCGAATCATCGCGGCCTGCGGTCTGGCGTGGGACGATGCGTGTCTGCGTCCCGAATCCAATCCGCGGGCGGTGAAGACCCCCAGCAAGTGGCAAACCCGGCAGCCGATCTATCGCACGTCCGTCGAGCGCTGGCGACGCTACGAACCCTGGCTGGGCCCCCTGCGCGCGCTGGTCGACGACTGATTTCGAAAACTGCACATATTCTGGTGAGAATTTCTCTCAAAAAAATCACTCGATTTCGCCCAAATCTAGAAAACAAAGGACCGGGAAAAATTCTGACCTATGACTATTTAAACGTGATCATGCCGAACAGCCCGTCCTTCCCGCTGTTCGGGCCTGCGGTGAAATACAGTGTGTTGGTCTTGCCGTTGGACGAGGAACCGCCGCCAAAATCGAGGCCCCAGAGTTGGTCAATCTTGATGGGTTTGCCTTTCGAGTTCGTAATCGTGCCCACGAGCGCACCAGTTTCAGGATTGAATCCGCTGATTGTGCTGGCTAGATTGTTGTCGTTACCACCAGCAATGTGTTGCTCAGTGGGCCAAAATTCTTTGGCGCCAATGGCAAAGCCCCAAGGCCGGTTCAACGGTTTGCCATGAATCAGTCGTTTCACCGTTGTCCCAGCTTCTTGGAAGACGTCGACATATCCGCCGGGCCCACCGTTGGTTGCGGCAAAGGACACATAAAGCATCCCGTTTATATCTTGCACATTAAAGGTCGAGAAGCCCTTGGGTACTTTTGGATCCGTGAACGACTTTACGAAACTGAAATTGCCGTCGTACACCTCGATGCGGTTGCTATTGAAGTTGGCAACATAGAGGAAGTTGCCTGATGTATGCGCGGTGACGGCAATACCCGTATAGGTTGCATTCTTGCCATGATTGTCCACGGCAACCAGTGCTGAAGAGCGGTTGAAGTGCGACCATCCCTGGATCGAGCCGTCAAGAGTTGCGAACAGAAAAGCAGAGGGCCAGGTCTCGATCTGGAATTGGTTTGATCCGTTATACGCGACCCCTGTGGGCGAACCTGAGCCAGATCCGTTGTGGGTTGGAACGATAACCTGCAACGACCGCGGATTTCCTGAGCCATCGTAGAGTGTGGACCAGCCGTCATTTTCATCGCTGACCCAGAAAGGCTGGCCGGGGCCATAAACCAGTCCCCAGGCGTTCTGCAGCAGCGGTCGGTGTGCTTGGCTCCGCTCACATTGGCGGTGAGTTTCGTTAACGAGTAAGACTGCGCCTGCGCGGGGCTGGGAAGAGTTCCGAGCGCAAGGCCCAGAACTGCGGCCAACGCGAGAAGCCGGCTGGGTTTGCTATTCATGTTGTCTCCTTAGCGCGTGCCGCGCTTGTTCCATTTGGTTTGCGCATTGTGACGATACTAGGTTCGCAGGTCGTCGAAGTTGTCAAAGAGCGATGAGACTTGTGTTAAAACGATTTTCGCAATGACGCTAAGAAATTGGAAATCAGCCTGAAGGGCCGCGATACTCGCCGTGCTCGGTTCTCCCCGGAGTGGCCTGTGCAGCTTCGGTGCTCATAGTCCTCCGACACGAAGGCAACGTCCACGAAACAGACTCTGCATAACGCGGAGCTGCGCGCGTCACATCCGCGAGAAAAAGTTCAGCCCTTTAACAGAAAATTAACCGGATCGTCACAGAGCCGTCACAGGTCGTCTGTAACGATTACTCCGGTTGTATTTTCCACCCCGATGTCGCACAGCCGATCCCAGTTGCGTGATGAAAAAAATCCAAGGAGGAGAACGGCACATGTCCCGAAAAACGGCTCAAAATAACTCTCGACAAAAATCTCGAAATAAATCTCGAAATAAATCTCGGATCAACCGTTTGCGTCCGCTCGCCGGCCTGCTGGCGGCGGGGCTGAGCCTTCCGGGGCTCGCCGCTGCTCAGTCCCAGGAGTACCCGACCTACTTCACCGGCCCACAGCCGAACGGCTCGTGGGTCGTCAGCAGCGGCCAGGTCATCACCCCAGCCGGCACCCAAGTCAACCTCGGCATCCGGGTGCGCGCGAAGGCCATCGCGCTGAACCCCAATACCAAAACTCACACCGCCGCCGTGCTCACTCTGGGTACGTCGGCGACCGATGGCGACGGGGCCGTCGAAGTGTTCGACACCAACACCGGCGTTGTCCTGCAGGACTACATCACGTTCGGAACGGATTCGAGCGGCAGCTATAGTGGCATAGCCTATTCGGCGGACGGCAAGCACCTGGTGTTCAGCCAGGACAGCAGCCATGTCACCATCGCCAACGTCACTGCAGAGGGCTTGCTGGAAGACGGCGCGCAGGTCAGCGTGCCGCCGGACCCTTCCTTCATCGTCTGCTTTAAGAACAGCCCTCCGGGATCTTATGGCGTGCCCTGCGGCACGTTCTATAGTCCGAGCACTTCTTATCCCGGCGGCATCGCTCTCTCACAGGATGGCAAGAGCGCTTACGCCCTGCTAAACCAGAACGATACGCTCGCCCCGATTGACCTGACCACGGCTACGGAGGGTCAGCAGATCCGCGTCGGCAACGCGCCGCACAGCATCCTGATCGACAGCAAGGGCACGACTGCCTACGTCAGCAACGAGGGTGGCCGGGCCGCTACGGAAGCGGACTTCCAGATCTGGTCCGCCGGCACTGAAATCGTCGCTGACAAGGTGGTTGGCGCCGCGATCACCGGTACCGTTTCTGTGGTGGATCTGCCCTCGATGACGGTCAAGGCTACCATCTCGACCGGTCTGCACCCGACCGGGATGGCGTTCTTCGGAAACTTCCTGTTGGTTGCCAATACCTATAGCGACACCATCTCGGTGATCGACACGACTACCAACAAGGTGGCGTACACGATCAACGTTGGGCTGCCGATCGGCGTGCCCGGCGAAAAACAACCAGCCTATGGCGCCGCGCCGAACTCGATCGCCGTCGATGCCACGAAAGGCGTTGCCTACGTCGCGCTGTACAATGCCAACGCGATCGGAGTGGTCAACCTCACCAAGGGCGCGAAGAATCCTGTCATGGGCATGATCCCGGTAGCCTATGCGCCAAGCTCGGTCGTGCTGGACAGGGTCAGTAACACGCTCATCGTAGCCAACGACAAGGGCATCGGCACGCGTTATTCGTTCGAGTGCGACTACAACGTCTGCGACTACAATACCCACCAAGACAATGGCACCGTCAGCATCGTCCGCGTGCCGGATAGCGAGAAGTTGAAGGAGCTGTCGAAACAGGTTTTCGAGAACAACCACTGGGATCTCACGGAAAATATCAAGTCTTCCTCCGGTGGCAACCCGAATACCAAGCCAGTCCCAATCCCGGCCAAGATTGGCGATCCGTCACTGATCAAGCACGTGTTCCTGATCGTCCGTGAAAACCGCACCTATGATCAGATCCTGGGCGACGTGGCCGCCGGCGATGGCGACCCCAGTTTGGCAGTGTTCGGCTACGACGGCAAGACGCACCTGGACACTCCGAACGCTCACAAATTGGTGAAGCGCTTCCCTCTCTTGGACAATTTCTACGACCCCAGCCGCCAGTCGGCTGACGGTCACCAGTGGATCACCGAGGCCATGGCGCCCTACGCCGACGACATCGAGTCGCCTGACTGGGTCCGCAGCTATCCAGGCGGCAACGGCGGCGATGCACTCGCCTATCAGAAAAAGGGCTTCCTGTTCTCGGAAGCGGAGGCCGCTGGTCTGCCGGTGAAGCTCTACGGCGAATACGTCGAGGGGGATACGTTCAAACAGCCAAACGGGTCGACCAGCGAGCCGAGCTGGAGCGACTTTTACCTCGACTCGCAGATCTTCGAGGCTGGGAAAGAGAAGACGCTGTACTATCAGAACACGGTCAGGGCGGAGTCCTCTATCCCAGCCGTGTATAAGCACCTCATCAAGAACTTCCCGCAGTTCGATCTGGGCATCCCCGACCAGTTCCGCGTCGATCTGTGGGTGCAGGACTTCAATAATGACGTCAAGGCCGGTACGGTGCCCGCGTTGAGCATCCTGTGGATAATGTGCGACCACACCGGCGGCCCGCCGACCCCGGACGCCGAACAGGCCGATAATGACTTGGCGGTTGGGCGCATTATCGACTACATCAGCCACAGCAACGTGTGGTCTTCGTCGGCGATTTTCATCGAGGAAGACGACGCGCAGAACGGCGTCGACCACATCGACGGTCATCGCAGCCCAGGGTATATCGTCAGCCCGTACGCCGTGCAGTTCGGACGCACCCAACCCTACTACTACACGCAGGTCAACATGACTCGGACGATGGAGCAAATCCTCGGTCTGACGCCCATGAACCAGTTCGACCTCATCGCCTCGCCGATGAGGACGGCTTTTGTCAAGGGCATGCCGCCCAAGGCCTACTTCAAGCCGTGGACGCACGTGCCGAACCAGGTCCCGCTGGACCAAGGCGTTACGCCGGGCGCAGACAACCCAACGGACAGCCCGAAGGTCAAGGCCCTGAGGGCAGGTTGGCTCCAGAAGAAGGCGGAGATCTTCGCCGGTAAAATGACCAAACCCGACGCCGAAGACCCGGACACCGTCAACCATCTGAACTGGTACGAGGCCACCGGGTTTAAGCGGCCCTATCCCGGCGAGAGCACGGTTCGCCCCCCGAGCGACTTCAACAACCCGGCACCCACCGGCGAAGACTCGGACGACTAAAACACGTTCCGACTCTGCAACGGACCCTCTCCCCGATGACCGGGAGGGGGTTCCTTACAGACAGCAACTCCTTCAACCTACGGGATGAAGGTCAGTCCCAGTCGATACGCGCGCTTGGATCGGGCTGGCTTCCCAAAGCTGGCCCGAGTCAAAGCTTTTGGGATTCCAGTATCCTTCATCTAAGCTGGCAAATAACGCGGTACGGAAACGCAACTTGCGTACAGCCCGCGTAGGTTTAGCAGGCTCGGAGTTCGGCAGCGGAAATCGTTGGAGGAACCAGGTTGAGGCAATCCGTCATTCGATTCAGCGGGAGAATGACAGTGGCCAATCGTCTGGCTGTGTGCAGCATTTTGGGGGTATTGGCGAGCTGCGTAATGCTGGCCGCTCAAAATGTGGTTTTGACGGGCGCGCTCAGCGGGCGATTCACAGACCAGAGCGGGGCCGTGGTGCCGGGAGTGTCAGTGGTTGTGCGTAACCTCGCGACCGGTGTGCAACAATCTGCCGAGACCAACCATGCCGGACTTTACTGGTTTCCAGAGGTCATGCCAGGTTCCTACTCTGTTCACGCCAATCCCAAGGGGTTTCGCGAGGTCGAGGCGCTGGTGCGGGTTCAGGTGGGAAACACCACTTCGCAGGACATCAAGCTTCAGGTGGGAGCCAGCGCAGACGCAATCAAAGTAATCGGGACGACGCCCCTGCTGCGGCCGACGGAATCTTCCGCCACCACGGTGCTTGAGCGCTCGTTAATTGAGGAATTGCCTTTGAACGGGCGCCGTTATACGGGCTTCGCAACGCTGACGCCGAACACCAGCTATGACGGTGATACCGGTCTCGTCAGTGTCGCCGGACAGCAGGGCGGCGAGGACTCCGGATACGCCAATGGAAATGGTTCCAATGCGTTCACCGTGGACGGGACTAACGCCACCAGCAACTTCTTCGCCGACATCATAGGCCGTTACCGCATTCCCTACCTGTATGGCGAGGACGCAATCGAAGAGTTCCAAGTCTCGGTGAGCCCATACTCAGCCATCTATGGAGGTGGAGCGGGCTTCGTCAACGCCGTGACCCGGTCGGGAAGCAACGCGTTCCATGGCAGCGCGTTCTATTACAACCGGAACTCCGCGACAGGAGCCAACGACGCAATCGATAAGGCGAACGGCCTACAGAAACCGAAAGATGCTTTGCAGCAATTTGGCGCCGGATTGGGCGGGCCGATCCGGCCCAACCGCTTATGGTTCTTTGTGGATTATGAGCAGCAACTACGGAACAATCCGATTCCGGTCATCAACCCCGCTTTGGCAACAACGCCGGCGACCTTAGCTACTTTCTTGAGTGCTAATTTTAATATTCCGGCCGGAACGGTGCTGCCTCCGCCGAACGGGCCCTTGCCCTTGCCGGGCGGCGACACTGCGCCTGACCCCACCAACCCGGTTTACCTCCAGCAAGTGTCCAACACTCTGAACGCGCTAAACTCGAATCTCGGCACCAAAGCCAGAGAGCGCAACGATTTGGTGTTCACGCCCCGTCTGGACTATCAGCCAAACTCCAGAGATGGCCTGTTCCTCAGTCTTAATGTGAACCGGTTCAACTCGCCCGGCGGCGTCATCACCGACCCTACTATAGGTAACTATGGGACGCAGACTCTGGCCAACGCGTACGTGCATGCCTTCCAAGCCAGCCTGGGATGGACGCACACTTTCTCCTCCAACCTGCTGAACGAATTCCACGCCGGCACCTCGCAAGACAACCAGATCTCGACCCCAACCGGTTCGGCTCCAAATCCCCCCACCTTGATTCTGGATAGTCCCGCCGCCTTCATTCTGGGCAACGCTCCGTTCTCCGTTGGAAGGGTTTTTGAAAGACAGTACTCCGTGGCCGACCGGATCGATTACGTGATCGGCAGGCACACCTTGCAATTCGGTTTCGATATGAGCCGCGCCTGGGACGCGGATAATAATGATGGCGGCGCTGATCCGAACGCCGCCGTCCAGTTCGGGTCGTTCCTCGGCAGTTATGAATTTTCGAATCTGGAGGCTTTTGCACTGGGGGAATACAACCTCTTCAGCCAAGCCTCGGGGAAACGAACTTTTTCTTTTTCCGTGCCCTACTACGGATTCTACGTCCAGGACTCGTTCCGGGTTTTGCCGAAGTTGACACTGGAAATGGGCTTGCGCGAAGACTTCCAGGTTTACCCGCAGCCCGAGAAGAATCCGGCCTTCCCGCTCACCGGGCAGTATCCAAACCAGTTTCGCCGCCTAGCGCCGCGCTTCGGATTTGCTTGGCAACCTGAGTCGAAGACGGTACTGCGTGGCGGATTCGGACAGTTCTATACCAACATGAACGGCCTGAATTATCGCAACGCGGTAGTGTCGAACGGACTGCCCTCACAGCAGTCTTCGGCAAGTGTCACTTATGGGGCGGGTCCGCCGAACCAGCAGGTGCCGACGTTCCCGAATATCCTCGCCGCTAACTCTCCCCTGTTCGCGGCTTCTCCCGACATTTCCCTGGTTTCTCCACTGTTCAGGGCACCCTATGTTTTGCAAGCGAGCTTGCAGATTGAGCGCGAGATTTTCGAGGACACCACTCTAACCATTGGCACCATGTGGAATCACGGGGTGCATCTGCTTTCCGGCAGTGCCTATGACTTAAACCTGAATCCGTTGCGAGGCGCGACGACGTATGTAGTCTGTCCCCCGAACGCAACCACCGCACCCTGCAGTGGGCCGACGGTCAGGCTGCCAAACATGGACAACGGGTTGCTTACCGAAGGCCGGATCACCTCCAACTTTAACGAGATCAACGAACTGATCAGCCCCGGGCAAAACCATTACAATTCGTTCTTCCTGCAGTTGCAGCGTCTCATGTCACAAGGACTCTCCCTGCAATTTTCTTACACCTTCGCCAAGAGCATCATGTTGGATGGGATGGACTTCAACAATCAGTTTGACTTCAGCAATACCCATGCTGCCTCGCTGCTCGACCAGCGACATCGAGTTAGTTTTGGTGGCGTCTACCGGCCCCGGCTGGAAAGACTCACCAGTTCCGATACAGGGCGCGCCTTGCTCGCGGGCTGGAGGCTGAGCAGTGTTATGGAGTTCTCTTCCGGTCGTCCCTACGCCGGTCTGCTGAGTCCCGCATGTACCAGTTCGACCCTGTCATTCGCGAATTGTGACGGCGCCAATGGAAACCTGAACGACACGGCCTTTAACCAAGGCACCGCGAACACTGCGGCGGGTATCAATGGCGGTGGCCCCACACCGGGAGTCGGCCTGAATTCTTTCTACGGGCCGTGGCTGGAAAGGGTCGACGTCGGACTGGCCCGCAGTTTCTCGATCAAGGAAGGCAAAGAACTGCAATTTCAGGTGCAAGCGTTCAATTTGTTCAACCACGCCAACTATTACGTGCAGAACGGCAACGGGATCAACCAGTTGCAATACAACCCCATCGGCACCAACTGTGGTGATGGCGCGACGCCGAATCAGACGTGCTACCTGATGCCCAACTCGGACCCGGGCAATTTCGGAGCCCTCCAGGAAATTAGCCCAAGCGGTCTTCCACGCGTGTTGCAGTTCGCTGCACGATTCACGTTCTAGGGGCGCGTGAATCTCCCGAGGACTTTAGCCAGAGGAAGGATGGTGGTCCCGTTGCAGAGGCGCGGCTGGATTGTGAATGGTATTCGGGGCAAGTGGCGAAGTCACGAAGTCATGCTGGCTGCGGATTCAATCTGTCAACCGTGTGTTTGCTCTGACACTTACTTTCGGGCTGTGGGTCCTTGTCAAATGGGATCCGGAGAACATGCCAGCGGTGTGTCTCTAATTTCTTAGCAAGTCGCGGACCGATGTGTGGTGCTTCGTACGGTGCGCCCGGACGGGTGATTTTAAATGATTCCATGATGCCTTCTTTCTCAGACCGGGAACTGGGGCGGTGTTCCTAGCGTCGAGCCTGCGGTTTCACCAGTTTAGTGACCTTCGCGAAATCTGGTGTCCTGACCGTACCGGTCTTTCTTCTAATACTGAGCGGGCCGCAGATTCCTTTTGTTCAGAGCGGGAAGTTGCCGAAAAGAGCGCGGTCGCAAGTTCTGGATATCGCCCCATGAGTTGCCACCACTTTGCTGGTGCAGAGTCTCCAGGTGTTCGGCTTAGGCAAGAGTTCGCCATCACGGTCAGAGACCCTTCACGATGCTTGCGTGTGACTGGACTCCCATGCCCCAGGAATGCCTCACCTCGTCCTGCATCGTATCGTCCAGTGGCACGGCTAACGCCTGCGTGCTGAATGCCAAGGAATGTTCCGCTTCATAAGTGCTACGCACACGGTGAGCCTGGCGGCATCGCTCTTCGGCAATGTTTGCATACTCGTCGTAAAGTTCAATCCCAATAAAATGACGCCCAAGGCTCGAGAATCGAGAAGCGTACGAGATAGAACGGTTTTTGTGCGTCCCATCGATGATGGGCTCGCTCGACGCGAACGAGTAGCAGACCATCCTGAACTTGAGATACAGCAGCCTGATCGGCCTCGTGTAAACCTTGAATGCGAAGTCTCACGCGGCACCTTCTTTCGTGGGGAGATAGCTGTCGAGCTGGCACAGTAGGGCATCGCGATTCTTTTCGGCCCAATCGGCCAAATGCACGACGAAGTTTTCGACTTGCTCGCGAGTGGCTTCCCGAAGAGTCTTAACCCCACAGAAGTCGGTGGCGTAAGACTTGACCAGGGTGGCGTCTAACTGATGGTGGCGAATCAGTTGGCAGAGATGATCGCGAACTTTTCTTCCGCCGTAATTTCCGTTGGCAGGGTGCGGAGGAAGCTTTTTCGAGGATATAGACGGCTCCGCGAAGGAGCCGATCTCCTCGACGGAGCAGATGCCGATTCCATAGGCTTTCCGCAAAGCACGATTGACCGCGCGATGTGGACGACAGAAATCGTATCGAAAAGGGAGAATCTCAACGCAAAGTCGAAGCCAATCGCAACGCGAGATCGGCGCCGAAATACTTCTGAGTGCTGGCATGGAATTTGGTGAAAGTATGAGTGGCTACGCCGGAAGTGGGATGGCCAATATAGACTATTGAAGGCAGCAACACTGACCTTTGGTACTCTGTTCGATACGAGCAATGCGGCACAGCATCTCGATTAATTAGAGGAAAGCGCTGACTACGCAAGGATCCGCTTTATCTTCGGCTTTTCCTGTTGTTCATATCCGAAGACTAGTCCCTTGACTCGTGCATCGAGGTGGGGCTGGCCGCACCGTCCAATTACAACTGCCCTCGGTTCTTGCCCATCTGCGCGAAGCCAAACGACTCATTTGGCGCCGGTTTCGCTGAACTTCTTTCAGCGGAACAAGAAATATGTGCTTGACAAAGCAACGGCTGCCGCTAAAATGAGGTCTAGCTGAGTGGTTGCTGGTCTTGAGTAAGGAAAATTCTACTTGAGCTGTTGGTCTGTAAAACCTCTCTGATCGGTCATTAAAGCCCCACAAAATCTAAAGACTCGCCCTCCCGTCACCGGTTTGGGCTTTGGGGGATTAATGAAGAGGCAGCGGACCGTCGGCGCGGCCAAAGCCGCCGCCAGCAAGAAAAAGTCGAACCCGAAATCGGTACGGGAAAAAACCGATACAAAAGAGCTGACACCCACCGCAGGCGAGCGCCTTCCCGACGGAAGCATGCTTGAGCTGGTACGGAATTCATCCGACACGGCAAGGTTAGCCCTGCTGCACCGCGTCGGGCAGCACGCCACAATCGCGTACCACCTTGATCACGGCGACCGCCGCTACGTCCCGATAAGTGCCGATCCCGGTGTGGTGCGGCACTTGCGGCTGCCAATTAAAGATCTCCCCTGCGGGCTGACCCCGGAGTTGGTCGATCAAATTTCGTCGATACTGATGCAAACGTCGGAACTGGGCGCAGATGATGCGTTCATGGCGGCGGTCTTTGCAGTGGCGTCATTTTTTGCGGACTGCCTCATGGCACAACTCTGCCTCCGGCTCGTGGGGTCTGCGAATACGGAGGCCATGGCGTTGTTACGCGTGCTCGGCTGGTTTTGCTGGCATCCCCTGTTGCTCCTGGATGACACAGGCATCGACCATTTGCCCGAGAACTTGACCACCACCCGCTTGTTCTATGCCCCCTTGCCAAGCGATAGGCTTCGAAAGCTCATCTCGAACTTGGAAGCACCTGGGTTCGGTGTCTTCCGCGCTGGTTTGCTGCGAGAGAATCGCGGGGCGACCGTGATTTATTCGGGTCTGGCAGACATGGGACGGGCTTGTGATGACGCCTGCCTTCGCTTGCCAGTCGCGCCAGCGACGCGGTCTCTCAGTCCAGGCGATGAGGAGCGCCACCGCGCTGCCGTTGACGAAATACGAGCAAGACTTCTCAACTATCGATTGGTGCACTATCACGAAGTGTGCAGCTCTACGTTTGATGTGGCGGATCTTAGCGGACAAACACGCGAAATTGCACGCGGGATAGGAGCGTGCCTTGTCCATGCACCTGATCTTCGGGACCGTCTCATTGCGCTTTTGCGGGAGCAAGATGAGAGCGTGCGGATGGAGCGGTCAGCCGAGATGTCGCCGGTGCTGGAGTCTCTGATGGTGCTTTGTCACGAGCGCAGAACCAGCGTGCACGTCGGCGAAATTGCCACCATAGCGAGCCAGATTCTGTCTGCCCGGGGTGAGTGGGACACGCTGACTCCCAAAGAGGTCGGGGGTAAGCTAAAGGCGCTCGGCCTTCGCACAACCCGTTTGGACGCGGGCGGTCGTGGCCTCAAGCTTACGCGTGAGATTTGTGCCCGCATACACCGGGCAGCGAGGGCATTTGGAGCGCCAGCGATCGAGAAAGGTTTGCCCGGTTGTCCTGACTGCAAACAAGTCCAGGACCAGTAATTTAATTCTGCACATTGTGCATGTCATGCACATGATGCACGTGATACATGGAGGATGGTAGCGCGATGAAGCTTGGTGCCGATGAGAGATACAGGGGCGTTGCCAGGTTGCGGGCGGCAGGAATCCCAATCCCGTTGGAAAACCATTTTAGCAAGAAGCCGGACTTGCTGGTTGAATCCTTGGAAGGAAGCCTGGCGCTTGATCTGACGATGGGAAGTGAATATCTGCTGAATGTGAGAATTTCCAACAATTCCTACGGCAACTTGATGCTAGAGGAGTTGCGGGGACGTTTTCTGGGGCACGCCTGGAACCTGACTTTTCAGGGCGATCCAAAGGAGCACGACCCAGAACGCAAGACGTACCCCATGCTGAGCGGCAGGTGTGTTCCCTACGAATCAGTTCTGAATCATCGCCTGGTCGATGAAATTGCAGCGGGGACAAGCATCGAAGGGAACCTCTTGGCTTCGAGCATCACTGGGAAAATCCCCCGGGAATATCTCCACGGCGACTTCGTTCCGTTGGAACTAATCTTGACTGACCAGTATGGCAGGAAGCACCCGTCGGTTATCGAGGTGGCGGTTGACCGCATCGCCACGATGGCGAAACCGAAACTCTTCAGCCGAGTTGGTCGAAGTCTTTACGGCGGTTTCCCACGACCGCCCGAGTTTGACCATAGCCTTAAGGCACGGCAAACAATTGACAAAAAAACCGCGGGAGAAATCGCAGAGGAGGACTCGAAGCTGATGAAGCGGCTTACCGCCCTCCTTCAAAGGCCGGATGTCGAAGCCGCGCTGGAGGGATGAAACTCAACAACAGACAAGGACGACGCAGCCTGTCTTTGTTCCAACGGGTTCTAAAAATTGGAGGAACGATTTTCTCGACAACTACGCGGCAGCTAGCGCGGGCGTTCTATCTCGCTGCTAAAGGTTTCGTCGCGCCGACAAACTAGACTGGACGGTCTTGGAGGTGGCGTTATGCGTATAGCCGGGAAAAAATCGTGGCTAGAAAATGTGCTTGTGCTGGCGTTGGTTGCGGTTCTTGCCGGCGCGGCCGGAGGCTTGGCGGTTGGCTTCATAACCGGTCGGACTACGTCCGCTACCTCTACCGCGCATTAAGAACAGTCTGTCAATGTAAAGCTCTCGAAGTGCGCGGGGATGCAAAACTCCTGCCACGTCAGCAGTTGTCACCAGATGCCTCAGATCTCGAATCAGGCCACGGCTTCGCGCGCACCTTTCAACTCCGCGAGCAGTTGCACCACGGTTACGATCCGGGCAAAACGGCGACGCAGCGCGTATTCGGTGCGCTCCCGAATGGCATGAACGTTCAGTTCCTCTCCAGGCTTGTCCCAGTTCGGAATAGGAAAGGTCATGGTTGCTTCGGTGACAAAGTCCACGGCATAGCCGAGATCGGCTGCGACTCGCGCTGTGGTTTCGCAGCACTGCTCCATCTGGATGCCCGTGATAGTCACACGCCGCACCCCACGTTCCAGCAAATACGGCGCCAGCGGCGTGCTGGTAAAACAATTGCGCGTACTCTTGATGAGCACTGGCTCGCCCACACGCGGGTGGATGAAATCCATAAGCTTGAAGAGAGGGCTGTCGGTTGCGAACCCTTCATCACTGTCGGTGTGCAGAACATAGACGACTGGCAAGTGTGCGGTCCGATACGAGTCGATCAGCGCAGCCACATTCTTCTCGAAATCGAGATTGTTACGCTGTTCCCAGTGTGGTGTGGCTTTGAATGAATCCTGCGCGTCAATGACCAGCAGGGCTGATTGACTGATCGGCACTTGAGTGGAATCCAACATAGTTTCTCCTTATGGCACCTTCGAGAAGCCGACGCTTTCATAAACGCGGTCGCCGTGACTCGGCGGTTGCGAGATGACGAGAAAGCGAGCCGCTTCTCCGGATCGGTTACTGATTCGATGCCGCACCTGCGGGAGAATGTGCAGTCCTTCTCCCGCCTGCAATCGCACCACTTCCTGCTCAACCTCCATTATCACTTCGCCGGACAGCATGAAGAAGAACTGTTGCGCCGCCTGGTGCGAGTGAAGTTTTTCGGAACTGCCTGGCGGCATGTGTTCCTCAATGACACTGAGGGCCGCGTCTTTGACGAGATGCCACCCGTCGCAATCCATGCCCCATGAATAGTGCTCCGCGTTCGCACGGCTGATCATTGTCTTGTTCATGGCGTCTTGTTCACAGCAATGCCGCTATCAGTTGCTAACGGTGATTTCACTCCCCAGTCGCAAGACCTCGCGTACCAGGATGTCAAAATCCTCGCGTCGGGTGCGATGATTCACGTTGGCGACCCGAATCGCAAACCGTTCGCCGATGACGGTTGCGGATGGCGCCGCCACTCCCGATTCCTGCAGTCGTAAGAGTATCTCCTGGTTCACCTGCTTCATGGTCGCTTCATCTTCGAGGTTGCCGCGATAACGGAAACAAACCACATTGAGCGGTATGGGAGCCAGCAACTCAAGCCGCCGATCTCCGGCGATCAGCTCTCCAAGATATTGTGCTTGCGCCACGTTCTGTTCGACCAGTGTCTGGTAGGTCTGGAGGCCGTGCTCCTTGAGCGAGAACCAGACTTTTAAAGCACGAAAGCCGCGCGACAGCTCAAGACCATAATGGCTGAACCATTCCGGCCCTCCCGCCAAGCCTCGAGTTTGAGAGTTCAGGTATGCCGCCCCATATGCGAAAGTATCGCGATGATGCTGAGGAAAGCGCACCAGGGCGCATCCCACGTCATAGGGCATGTACATCCACTTGTGCAGGTCGAAGGCCAGGGAATCCGCGCGTTCCATTCCGCGCAGTAGCGGCCGCAACCTGGGTGAGATTGCTGGGATGGCCCCGAACGCGCCGTCCACGTGAAACCAGAGATGCTCTTCGCGGCAAAAATCTGCTAAGGCGGTGAGGTCATCGATCGCACCCGAGTTCACCGTACCTGCGTTTCCAACAACGCATATCGGACGTTTTCCGCTGGCGCGGTCAGCGGCGACAGCCTGCCGCAGATGGTCGACACGGATACGGAAATTGCCGTCGACTTCGATCTGGAGTAATCCATTGCTGCCCAAGCCAAGTAATTCTACGGCCTTTACCACGCTGCTGTGGGTCTCGGTAGAGCAATATACGGACAGTGGATTTTCTCCAATTGCCAGGCCCTCCGTCTTGACATTCCATCCAGCTTTTGTGTTGCGAGCAACCGCGAGGCCCACGAAATTTGCCATTGAGCCGCCGCCAACCAGTAGTCCGCTTGCCTCAGCCGGATAACCCAGCGCTTGCTTGAGCCAGGAGATAACCTGTCGCTCGACATAAACGGCCGCGTGGTCTCCGCCGTGTCCGCTGGAATTCATTGCGCCGCTCAGCAACTCGGCAAGCATTCCACCCGCACTACCGGTTCCGGAAACCCACGCCCAGAAACGCGGGTGAATATTCCCTGTCGGATAGGGAAGAATGTTCCGGCAGAACTGCTCATAAGCCGAATTCGCGCCCTGTGGCTCCTGCGGAACCGGCTCGGCAAAAGCCTCCTTCACCTCGGGCGGGATCGCCTGCCAGACCGGTTGCTCGCTAATATTCTCCAGATAAGAAAACATATCGTCGACCATTCGATGTCCCAATCTTCGAAGGGTCTCCCAGTTTTTAGGATCGAGGCCTTGCTCCAACTTTAGGGTAGTGGTTGCACTCATCGTGTCCCTCCGAGTACCAACTTAGCTGAGAAGCTTCGGATGTGTACAGATTCAGATTAGTGATACTATGACCGGTACAGTTCTCAAATCAGCTTGCAGTTCGATCACGATGCCTATATTGGAAATTGACACGGCGGCCCCCCTTTACGTTCAGATTGCCTCGACCTTCACCCGGCAAGTTGCGAGTGGAACGCTTCGGCCAGGAGACCGTGTGCCGTCGCTGCGACGGCTCAGCCGGCAGCGCCGCGTCAGTATGTCCACGGCGCTGCAGGCATATCTGTGGCTGGAGAACCATGGGTACATTGAAGCGCGGCCGCAATCCGGATTCTACGTGCGCACACCGTTTTCCCGGCTAATCCCGGAGCCGCAGTTTGAAGCCAAACGTCTGGTCCCGACGGCTCTGGGGACGGAGGCGATCCTTTCCAACATCCTTGCTGCAGCTGAAGATCCCGCGAACATTCCATTTGGGGCCGGATCTGCCAGTCCGGAGCTTTTCCCCAATCGCCGGTTAGATCTAATTTTGCGCCGCATTATCCGTGAGCATCCGCTGCACAGCAGCCATTATGTTTTCCCGCCGGGAGCTGAGTCTCTGCGCCGTCAAATCGCGCGCCGGGCTGGAGAAATGGACTGCAATGTTTCGCCCGGAGAAATCATCGTCACCTGCGGAGCTCTGGAAGCCATTCACTTTGCCCTGCGAGCGGTAGCCCGCCGCGGCACGGTGATTGCCGTAGAGAGTCCAACCTATTTCGGAATTCTGGGGAGCGCGGCATCGCTGGGCATGAGAGTGGTCGAAATCCCGACTCATCCGCAAGAGGGGATGGACCTGGGGGAATTGGATCGAGCCGTTCGCAAACACAACGTTAAGGCGTGCATCACCATGACGAATTGTCAAAATCCGTTGGGCTATGTTTTGCCTGACAGTTACAAAAAAGCGCTCGTGCAACTGGCGGAGAAGCACAACCTCATTCTTATTGAAGACGAGGTGTACGGCGATCTGGCATTCCAGGGACCGCGGCCTCGTGCTCTGAAATCCTTTGACCGCAAAGGCATGGTTTTGTTGTGTTCATCGATTTCGAAAACCGTTTCGCCGGGGCTCCGGATCGGCTGGGTAGCGGCGGGACCATTTCATGGCGAGATCGAGCGCCTGAAACTGCTTACCAGCGTTGCTACAGCCGCGTTGCCGCAGCTCATCGTCGCGGAGTTTCTGCAGTCGGGTGGCTACGATCGTCACCTCAAGCACTTGCGCGCGAAACTTGCGGGACAGATGGAAGCAGTACGACAAGCGATCGCAAAATACTTTCCGGCAGGAACCCGCATCAGCCGACCCGCCGGAGGCTACATGCTTTGGATTCAATTGCCGCCCCAAATTAACGCTTTGAAACTCTATGAGGATGCTTTGGCCGAGCATATCAGCATCTTGCCGGGCACGATCTTTTCCGCAACTGGACGCTTTAAGAACTGTATTCGTATCAACTGCGGTCACACCTGGTCGGAGACCCATGATCGCGCCCTGCTGACTTTGGGCCGGCTGTGTGACCGATTTGTCTAGACCGGTTCTGGCAGGGAAACCGACGCTATTATGATGTCAACTGCGGAAACGACCTCAGCCTGAGTTAGAGTCACTCACGCCGGGAAAACCTGTGTTCATCGTCCCGCGAAGCCGAAGAGGGATCAGGGGTGACTTGCGGGATCATCACCGATGCCACCGCAGAACTCGCTACGGACAGGCCAACGCAAATTAACATCACGATTCGGAATCCAAATACAAATGCTTCCGCTATCGATTGCCTAACAGCGGCTTCCGTAGTCGGATTGAGGCCCGCAGGAACCTGCAAGCCGGCGAGCTGTATTTCGTCCGACTGAATCACCTTCAACAAATCGGGTGGCAGCGAGAGGTGAACCAAACTGTGATTCAGGCGAGAGCCAAAGGCCTTGACCATTACGATTCCCAGGACCGCAATCGCCAGCACCCCGGCGACGCGCGCAACTGCATTGTTGATTCCAGAGGCTGTTCCGACTCGATCCTCGTCCACTGAATTCATGACGACGGTTGTGAGTGGAGCCACGGTAATCGCCATGCCAAAACCAAGCACAACCACCGCGGGAAAAAACGCCCTCCAGTAGCTGCCGCCAACCGAGGGTACGGCGAACAGAAGAAAACCTAACGCGGCCACGAGCGGTCCGATGATCAGCGGAAGTCTTGGCCCGTAACGTGTCACAAGCCCGCCCGACCAGCGGGAAAGAAAGAAGATCAAGAGGATCAGTGGCAGCACAGCGGCGCCAGCAGTGGTTGCGGAATATCCTTGAACTTGGATCAGATTCAACGGAAACAAGAAGAAGAAAATTCCAATGGCGGCGTAGAGGAAAAGGGTCAGCAGGTTGGCACCGCTAAAGCTGGAAGAGGCAAATAGCGCCAGCGGAAGCATCGGCGAAGTCGCGTTAGCCTCGACGAACAGGAACAGAATCAAACAAACGCAGCCCACAATCAAGCTGGCCAGCACCACAGGATTTTCCCAACCCAGGTTCACCGATTCGATGAACCCATAAACCAACCCGCCTAATCCCACTGTGACGATGAAGGCTCCAAGCAAATCGACATGGTCTGCGGCGGCGCTACGGCTCTCGGGAATATGCCAAAGCGAAATAGCGATCACCGCTGCCGCCAGCGGAAGATTGATGAAAAATACCCAGCGCCAGGAAGCGTGCACAACTAGCCAGCCGCCAAGAAGCGGCCCTACCGCTGTCGTGATCGCCGTGAACCCGGACCACGTGCCAATCGCCTGACCACGATTGTTCTCATCGAAGGATGTACTGATAATCGCCAGGCTGCCGGGCACGAGCAGTGCCGCACCCACCCCTTGAATGCTCCTCGTAATGATCAGTTGATGTATGTTGGCGGCAACTCCGCAACCCAACGAAGCAACGGAGAAAATCACCACGCCCAGGAGGAACATCAATCGGCGGCCAAACAAATCCCCGAGCGAGCCGCCCACGAGAATCAATGCTCCCAGGAACAGGCCATAAGACTCGACCACCCACTGCACATCCACCACGGTCGCATGAAAGTTGGTTTGGAGCGCAGGCAGAGCGACATTGACGACCGTACTGTCAATGAACGCCATGCTGGACCCGATAATAGTGGCGGCAAGAATCCATGTCCTCGCTTCTACCGCACACGGAGTTACGAGGTCTGCCGACCGGATTACGGCTTCGTCGCAAGGGGGTCTCATGGGCGAGCGATGCAGCAGAGCATCTGATTCAAGAAAGATAGCAGATCGCGATGATCGGTTTCAGACGCTCATCGCGTGGCATGATGCGTTAGGTCATGAGGCCGCTCAAGCAGGCAGTCATCGCTGTTGTACAATGCCTTCCTCGGAACTGTCTGCAGGATGCAAATAAACCAACTCCATGGCGTGCTGCGAAGCCAGGAAAGCGCGTGTCCTTAATAAAAGAAAATGGGCTCGGTAATTCAAGTTGCAAAGAGCATTCTTCTGGTGGTGAGCGCACTCTTTCCGATTGTGGATCCGATCGGAGGAAGTCCGGTCTTTTTGTCGCTTACGCGGGATTACACGACGGACACGCGGAAATTGCTGGCCCGCCGCATCGCAATGGACAGTTTTATTCTGCTGGTCGCGTCCTTCGCCGTCGGATCGCACGTGCTCTCATTCTTTGGAATTTCACTTCCCGTAGTCCAGGTGGGTGGGGGATTGATCGTGATTTCAACGGGCTGGGCGATGCTGAATCAGAAAGACGGGAATGATCGAAGCGCAACCCGGCGCACGGTCAACTGCACTGACATTTTGAGCGATGCATTTTACCCGCTGACGTTGCCCTTAACGGTCGGTCCAGGCTCTATCTCGGTGGCGATTACGCTGGGCGCAAACGAACCGCGTCACCTGGGAGCAAACCTGTTGGCCCTGCTCGCGGCGGCGATCGGATCAGCGTTTGTCGCGGTAACCATCTATCTCTGTTACGCCTTCGCGGATCGACTGGCGGGCGCCATGGGCCCGACCGGGATGAACGTAATTCTAAGGCTGTCCTCGTTTCTGCTGGTTTGCATTGGCGTTCAGATTCTGTGGAACGGCGCGAGCCAGTTACTCAGTTCATTGCCGCGAGCTGCAGGTCTTGCGCTGCCGTTTTGAGAAAGTGGATGCTCAGCAGCGACTTGATTTTCCGGAACTGGTGTGGGGAATCAGCGCCTAGGCTTATTTCAAGAGCGCTGACTGCGAGGACGATGTCGCTCGAGCGGTTGAACTTGGGCTCAACACCTCCGCCTCGATCAGCGATGCCGCCTGGTCCCATACCTGCGGATCATTCTCGATTTCGTGGTGAGGCTTGTTGAAGGTTCGAGCAAACCAGGGATAGTTGTTGCAATTAATCGAACGTCCCTCATACGTCATCCGAAAGTTTCCAATGATCTTTGTCCGCGCTGGATCCGCGGCGAGAATTTCTGAGCGCCCATGAAGGAAGCCTTTTGGCTGATAAAAATTGACCGCAGTCGCTACATTCGTTGGAATAATGGAATCCCGCTGACCAGGTTTTGCAATGCTGTCTACCTGGATCGTGAGCAGCACCGGGATACCCTTCCGCCCCAACTCTCTGGCAAACGCGACTGTTTCCGAAGCGCCCCAACTGTGTCCGTAGATGATGATGCGCGCCTGCTCTTTCTCCTTGGCCGTAACGGCGCCGTCGTGATCAGTATCGAGAAAACTCAAGACCTGACGCAGAGCTTGTTGTGCATTGTGATTTGAAAACACCGCTGCGTGGATCGCAGAGGGATAACGATCGCGAAGGTACGCGGCAAACTGCACTTCAGGATGCCTCTGGTCATCGTGTTTAACAAAGCCTCCAACAAACCCGATAATGATCGTCTGCTGAATGGCGGAGTCCACGGTTGCAGGGCGCTCTCGCAGACAGGCCTGTCGCAAAGCGTCTTTCACGGAGGAAGGCGCCGCTGTTGCTTGGCATATGCTTGCGGCTGAGATGCGAGTGCTTTCTGCCACGAGTGATGCAATCTGCGCCTGCGTCGAGCTCAGCGGCAGAAGGTACAACGCGACCACAATAAATAACGACCTTATGCCGCTTGAATACTGAAGGTCTCTCATGCGAATTCGCCTCACCCGTTCCCACTCAGGCGAAGCATCTACGTGCGCAAGATGCCTGCCCCATCCCCGGCTGAGGAGACCGGGAACGGACGCGATATTATCACGCTAGCAGCGAAACAAACTTCGTATTCGGATAGATGACAACACCCGCAGACTTGGTTCGACCAGCTTACGCATTCTTTGGCACCTATCTCGTCAGCGCAAATCGGAAGTTCGTTCGGGATGGCTCCGGCATAAGAACAGGCCACACGACCCTCAGCCTTTCGGGGCTTGTGCAAGCTCGGCATAGGCCCGGAAGTCTTTACACTAATGTTTAGCGGGGCTGTAAGACCATGGCTAGCGCCACGCTGCATCGTCCTTGCCGGAAAGGGCTCTGTCCAGATAGGTTGCGGCGCTGATCAACGCCAGATGTGTGAATGCTTGTGGGAAGTTGCCAAGATGTTGTCCGCTTGGACCAATTTCCTCCGAGTAGAGCCCAAGATGGTTGGCGTATCCGAGGAGTTTCTCAAACAACAATTGAGCTTTTTCCAACTCTCCACCGCGCGCCAGGCATTCTATGTACCAAAACGAGCATGGCGTGAAGCTGCCCTCTCCGCCGGGGATTCCGTCCACATGGGTGCGCTCCGCGTCATAGCGTCGGACAAGGGTATCTTCGACTAACCGGGCCTCAATCGCTTTCATTGTGGAGCGCCACATCGGATCGACCGGGCTGATGAACCTCATGAGCGGCATTAGCAGGGCGGACGCATCCAGGTCTTTCGTTCCTTTCGACTGCACAAACGATTGCAATTCCTCATTCCAGAAGTTCGTGAAGATGTCCTTGCGAATCGCATCGCGGGTTCGCAGCCAATCGCCAAATGGTGCCGAAAGCGAGCGTTTCTGTGCCAGCCGCAGAGCCCGATCGAACGCCACCCAGCACATCAAACGCGAATGCAGGAATTCTCGCGCCCCGCCCCGAACCTCCCATATGCCTTCATCGGGCCGTTGCCAGTTCTTGCCCAGCCAGTCCAATATCCGCTGGACTTCCTGCCAGCCAGCATGGGAAATCGCGTCACCGTACTTGTTTGCTAGATAGATGGAGTCCATCATTTCGCCATAAATATCCAGCTGCAACTGTTGATAGGCAGCGTTTCCGATGCGCACGGGCGACGATCCTTTATATCCCCGTAGATGATCCAGCGTGAACTCATCAAGCTTCTGCCCGCCGCCAATCCCGTACATCACCTGCAACGGTCCGCGCTCGGCATCGTCACCAAGCCTACCCTTCAGCCAGTTGATGAATGCTTCAGCTTCATCGACAAAACCCAGCCGGATCAGCGCATAGAGCGTGAATGTCGCATCTCGCAACCAGGTATAGCGATAGTCCCAATTGCGCATACCGCCAATTTGTTCGGGTAGGGAAAATGTCGGAGCGGCAATCAGCGATCCGTGCTCCCGGCTGATCATAAGCTTCAACAGCAAGGCGGAACGGTTGACCATTTCGCGCCAGCGGCCCTTGTATTTTGATTTCGCGATCCATGCTTTCCAGAAACTTGCTGTCTCCTTGAAGCGCTGCTCTACAAATTCCATCTCGGGTTGCTGTCCTTGGGCGCGAACTCGGCCAAAGACAAACGTCGCTCTCTCACCAGCTCGGAGACTGAACTCGGAGGTTACATCCTCAGACTGTTGTCGAAGGGCAACAGTGGAGTACAGCGCCATCGGCGGGCAAGCATCGCTCGCCGGTGAAAAAATTGCGCACCGGTCTTCGACATTCAGCGTGTGACCAGACATCGCATAATTAAATCGTGGCTGGCACCGCACCTTGAAGTTCACCTCGCCTCTGATGACGGCGATCGTGCGGATGATCTCGTTCGGTTGCTCGCCATCGATTCCGATAGGCATATAGTCCGTCAGTTCTGCGACACCTTCCTCCGCTAGAAATCGCGTGAGCAGAATATTCGTGTCTGGCAAATACAGCTGCCGTACATGTCTTTCCTGGAGTTGCGGCTGAATCTGAAAATAGCCACCTTTCTCATCATCGAGCAACGCTGCGAACACGGTCGGGGAATCGAAATTGGGATAGCAAAGGAAGTCGATTGAACCGTTCACTCCCGCCAGGGCAATCGAGCACATGTTGCCAATCACCCCGTAGTTTTCGATCGGTTCAAAGCTCATCGGTATGGGCCGGGTTCAACATGAATTCTAGCTGGTACTAGCGTGTCGCTCAAAGCGTGGAATATGGAGGTGTGCAAGGAGTCTGCTCGGCGCCCTGGAACTATTCTGTGGCGTTATCGCCCCTATCCCCAGACCGCTCAGGCCAGAGAGCGGATAGCAGAAGGCCGACGGCAATCCCTAACGACACTTCGAAGAACCGGTGAATCGCAATTAGCCAAGGGTGGCTGGGTCGGTTTACAAGCATTACAATCACCAGCGTAATGCTCGCATACCGGTAAGCACTTCTCTCAATCCGCAAAGCCGCGCAAAGGATTCCAATGACAAAAACGGCGACACCTAAAGCCCAGACATTTCCCGCGAAGTAAGAAGCGCCTACTGCCCCAACCACGGCCCCGATCGCCGTCCCCGCGAAACGCTGCATGGAAACCGGCAATGCGGCACCAAGCGTCGACTGCATGACAATCAGCGTCGAAATCGGAGCCCAGTAAGCTTCCGGCAAGCGGAATAAACGGGCGATTAAATAGGACACAACCGCCGCCACCGCGATTCTAGCCGCATGGACCAGAGACGCAGGGTTCTCTCTGGCAACGATCAATTTGCTGAAACGCTCTATGTTCATCAAGAGATTATTCTGCGATCGATCTGTGAGCTGGCTCGCTTGTGTAGGAGTTTTTTTAGACGGCTAAATCTCCTGCCGCCGCGCGGTCCGCGAAGACGACAGCGCGATCTTGGCGAATCCGTCCCGCCGGAATCGATGGGTCGCCCTTGCGCAGGCGCACCAGCATGTCAACTTTTTCGCTTCCCGTCACCAGCCACAGGATGCGGCGGGCACGATTGATGACCGGATACGTCAATGTCATTCGCCGCCTCCCTTGGTAGATTCCGGTTACGGCCACATCGGTGTCGGTAATATTGAGCACTGGGTCTCCGGGGACCAGAGATGCTGTGTGTCCGTCCGGCCCCAGCCCCAGGTGAACCAGGTCGAGCGTCGGCGGCGTACCAGCGAGCTCGCGGAGAGTCAAGGCATACTGCTGGGCTGCCGATCCCAGATTTGGCGATTCAACAGGCATGGCATGGATGTGTTGCGGGCGCGCCGGTGAATGATTGAGCAGGGTCTCTTGAATGTGCGTGAGATTTCTATCCGGGTGCCCAGCCGGCGCCACCCGTTCGTCCACCTGCACTACATGCACGCGATCCCACGGGAGCGGTTCGTCGGCCAGCGCGCGTAACATGATCCAGGGAGTACGCCCGCCGCTGACGGCCATGACGAATTGACCGCGCGCGGCGGCGGCAGCATCGGCTTCCGCTGCAATCATTTTCGCGGCCACTCGAGCGGTGGTTTGGTCATCAGAAAATACTTCAATATTCATCCCAATGTCTCCTTCTCCTAATCACGCCCGCGCTTTATCGATCATCTCCGTCCAGATCCCCTTGGACTTGAGAACAAGTTCAACAGCTTCGCGAACCGCACCGCGACCCGCGAGGGCTCTGGTCGTGTAGTGTGCGGCCTCTTTTACCTCAGGGACGGCATCGCCAACGGCGACGGCCAGGCCGACGCGGCGCATTAATGGAATGTCGGGAAGATCATCGCCGATAAACGCGACAGCAGAATCGGAGACACCCGCTTTTTTTAGGATCTCTTCATAGGCTGGCATTTTCACCGGCTGCTTCATATAGATAAATTCCATTTTCATTTCATGGGCACGACGGAGCAGAGCAGCACTTTCTCGTCCGGTAATGCAGCCCGTTCGCAGGCCGGCGGTGTGTGCGAGAGTCAGACCCTGGCCATCGTGAGCGTCAAAGGTTTTGATTTCGAGAGCGCTGCCGTCGGGTTGCGAGAGCAGAGTAACGCTGCCATCTGTCATTGTGCCGTCCACGTCCATGAGGAGCAGTTTGATTTGGCTGGCGCGTTTCTTCAGCGTGGAAGAGATTTTTGGAAATTGGGCCAACGAAGCCTCCAGGAAATTGGTGACAGCTATGTTAAGGCCTAATCATCGCACACCAAAATACTCGCTCTCTCCCCGTGCCCAATGCATCCTTTGATGAGCTTCTCGCGATAGCGAACAGCAATACCTTCGCCGCGAGAGTATCGAGACGCCCTGCTGCAGAGGAGTCGACGACGTGGCAACCTACGACCCGTCGTGGTTTGTCTTGCGGAGTTGAGAGTAGCGGAAACAGCCGATCAGGTGGTCGTTCACCATGCCAACCGCTTGCATGAAGGCATAGCAAATCGTAGTGCCGACGAAAGAGAATCCGCGCTTCTTTAAGTCTTTGCTCATGGCGTCTGATTCTAGGGTGCGGGCTGGGACTTGGTTCATAGAGCGCCTGGAATTCACCATCGGCGAGCCGCCGGTCAATTGCCAGATGTAGGCGTCGAACGATCCGAACTCGTCCTGCACTTTGAGAAATGCTTTTGCGTTTTGGATGGTGGAGGCAATCTTCAGGCGATTGCGGATTATGCCGGCGTTGTTCATTAGGCTTTGGATCTTGCGACGGTCGTAGCAGGCTATCTTTTTGGGATCGAAGTGGTCGAAGGCGGCCCGGTAGTTCTCGCGTTTTTTGAGGATGGTGTCCCAGCTTAGGCCGGCTTGGGCGCCTTCCAGGATTAGGAATTCGAAGAGCGTTGTGTCGTCGTGAACTGGGAGGCCCCATTCTTCATCGTGGTAGCGGATGGAGAGATCGTTGGTGGCCCAGGGGCAGCGGATTAAAGTGTCGGATGAATTCATCGTAATAGTCGAGCTGCGCTCGACTGGACGGCTCAGTGATCCGTCTCCACAGAGGATTCCCACACTAAGCGCAGACGGGCGAGTCGCCTGTCTTCACACAGGCTCACAGCAAACTACTTCAGCGATTTTGGGTCGGAAAGGTTCTTTGGGCTCTTCTTGTTTAGGAGCGCTACCAGTTCTTGTGCGCTGGACGGGTTGCTTACTTTGTGTTCGCGAATGATTTCTTTTGCGCTCAGCTTGCGGCCGTACAGCTTTTCGTTGGCGCTGCCATCTGAACGGAGCGTCGAACCTTCGAGCGAGATTCCAGCGAACAATCCCTTGGTGCGGGAATAGGACAGAATCTCGGCGTTCATTACGACGTCGGTCGCGCCTTCCGCGGTGCGGCCTTTGGGTCCGGCCGCGGCCGATGCGTCACCGCCCAACTTTACTTTGCTGCTTAGCAGGGAACGAGCTCCTTTGGGATTCATTACCAGCAGCACGAAGTCAGTGGCTTCTCCGCCCAACTGGAAACCGATGTTGAGGCCTTCCAAGGCATACAGTGCGGGTGGACCCCAGAGCCCGGTGTAATGTTCGCCGCCGCGGCAGATCATGACCCCGCGGCCGTAGCTCGCTCCCACCCCGAAGGCGCCCTTCTTTACCGACGGCAAAACGATGATGCACTCGGCCTTGTTCAGCAGATCCTGAGGGATGTCGTCCGGGATGTCCAGAATCTCTTTGAGAACTTCGCCGGACTCCTTAACCCGCTCCTTTTCTTTTTCGTTGCTGGCAAGCGCCGGTAGAACGAGGGCATAGACGAGCAAAAGCGCTAGTAGGGTTTTCATCGAGACTCCTGTTTTGGTGGTGTGGCCATTTTAGCTTGTGTCGAATCGCGGTGGCGAGAATAGATGGTGCTTTCGGTTAGCCTTTGCGCGCTTTTGTTCATGTCCCAACGAGTGCTCCTTTTGTAACTTGGCAGGTGCTCAAGTGTCTCCTAAAGTCCTATCAGTAAAGCGGCATCTGGCGGGTGCTTCGGCCCACGGCGTGCATCTAAATAAGGTGGATTAGCTTGACGGGCGGAGGACAAACGCGGTAAGTCGGGACGGGATGTGGAATGAAGTACATAGCCAAGTATTTTTTGCTCGGAGTGCTGGTGGCTGCGGCCGGGTTGCCGCTGCCGGCGCAGGTGACATCTTTCGCTCCGGGCAGCGACGCAGCGGTTTCATTACCTCCCTCCAGCCCTGATTCCGGCCAGCCTGACGAGTCCGTTCTTACCATCAAGACGCGGGTGAACGAAGTTAATGTGCTGTTCATTGCCACCGACAAACATGGCAAGTTTGTGCGCAACCTTAACGAGAAAGACTTCGCGATTCTTGATGATCACAAGCCGCCGCAATCGATTGTGAATTTCCGCCGCGAAACCGACCTGCCCATCGAACTTGGACTGTTGATCGATACTAGCGGCTCGGTGCGCGGGCGCTTTGACTTCGAGCAGGATGCCGCCGTCACTTTTCTGCAAAACACCATCCGCCCGAATTTTGACAAGGCCTTCGTAGTGGGCTTCAACGGACACAGTCAGATGATGCAGGATTTCACCGACAATGCTGCGTTGCTTTCGGCGGCCGTCCATCGCATGCACGACGGGGGTGGAACTGCACTTTACGACGCCATCTATCGAGCCTGCCACGAGAACCTGATTAAGGATCACGAAGACCATCCTTCGAGGCGCGCCATTGTTGTAGTGAGCGATGGCGAAGACAATCAGAGCGAATTCAGCGAGTCCCAGGCAATCGAAATGGCGCAACGCGCGGAAGTGATCGTTTATGCCATCTCGACCGATGACAGCGGCTTGGTTCTGCGGGGCGACAAGGTCCTGCAGCGCATGGCTGAGGCCACCGGCGGCCGAGCCTTCTTTCCATACAAGATGAAGGACATCAAGAACGCGTTCGCAGCCATTGAAGACGAACTGCGCAGCCAGTACATCATCTCTTATCACCCTGCTGATTTTGAGGCCGACGGACGCTATCGCCCGATTGAAATTACGGCTGTCAAGAAGGATCTTCAGGTACGCTCGCGGAGAGGCTACTACGCCCCGCGACAGTAAAATCCCTACCTCCAAGCCTTCAGAATCCCTAGTCGAAATGCCTGACCAGCCAGCGACTCCTGGTTTTTTTTTACGCTTCGGAGGGCAGGCGACGGTGCTACAATTTGAGGTGGCTAAGGTGGTTTTGTAAAGATTTCTGCAAGACTGGCCGGTGCGGGCATTCCTATGTCAGGTGGATCATTGAAGCCTAAGGTTCTCTTCGTCCTGATTCTCGCAAGTTTGCTGCTGGTTAGCCCGTGTTACGGCCAGCGACGGCACTCCACCACCAGTCAGCCACCAGCACAAGAGCAGCCTGCGCTGGAACTTCCACCGCCAACGCTGGCTCAGCAGCCGGCATCTCCTCCCCAAGTTTCGTTCCAAGGCGGCCAATTGACCATTTCGGCCGAGAATTCGACCCTGGGCGATATCTTGAAAGCGGTTCGGGAGCAGACAGGTGCGACGATCGACCTTCCGGGTACGGCATCGGAGCGAGTGGTTGGACATTTTGGCCCAGCTCCGGCTCGCGATGTACTGACGGCGCTGCTGAACGGATCGCACTTCAATTACCTTCTGCTGGGCTCGTCGACTGACCCAATGGCGCTGGATCACGTGATTCTGATGGCCAAGTCGGGCCCTTCCGCCGAGAGCGCTCCCCAGCCTGCTGAACAGGCAGCCACCTACAACCAGAATGTGTACGCTCGTCCGATGGCATCGATGGCCGCTCCAATGGCACCGGCACCGGGAGGAAATACTGTTGTCGTTGAAGGTCAAGACGCCGCCGATCAACCGGATGATTCCGCTGACTCTACCGATGATGCTACGGCTGCGGATGATCAGGCTGATCAGACCGACCAGACGGACCAGACAGACGACCAGACGGCAGCCGACGATCAGCAACAGCAACAAGATGGACAACAGAACGTCAAGACGCCCGAGCAACTCCTGCAGGAACTACAACAGCGGCAGCAACAATTGCAGCAGCAGGGAGTACAACCTGGAGTGCCCCCGGGGATGCGACAGTTCCCGAATCCTGGAGTCCCAGGCCAAGCAGGTGACGGAACCGGCCAGCAGCCCCCACACTAGCCGCGGTTAGGTATCGGAAAGTGCATCGGCCTTACCTGAAAGTGTAACCTCGCCTGTCTACGGTAAGTCGTTTTGGAATAAGAGCTTAATTTAACACTGTCAGTTGGCGTGCGGGCTAGTGCCCGCCAGCGTGGGCAGCGCGGGCTTGGCTGGGGGCCAGTACAGGCTTTTCTGAGGCACGTTGCTGGGACTGCTTAGCGAAGGCGTGAAGAATCCCAATAACGAACCCGTACGCAGATAGAATTCCAATTGCCAACACTGTAACCACTGTAAAACACAGAATGCAGACGCTCAATAAACTGCCCAAGGTTGCTTTCCTTTTACGGATTACCGGTTTCTGTTAATGTCGCCGCGCTCCCTGAATCTACCTGCATTGACGCTTGCCAGGGTTAGCAAATAAGATACGTGAGTAGAGCTGCGCACCTCCACTTTCCAACATCTCTGGGGACCCGTCCACATTACGGAAGGTCACCGAAGGGCAGTGCTTTCGCGATTTATGGCCATTACCAAGATTTCGGTACGGGGGGCACGCCAGCACAACCTCAAGAATATTGACGTCGAAATTCCCCGTAATAGCCTGACAGTAATTACCGGCCTGAGTGGATCGGGCAAGTCATCGCTAGCTTTTGACACCATCTATGCCGAGGGACAGCGGCGTTATGTCGAGACGCTCTCGGCCTACGCTCGCCAGTTTCTGGATCAGATGGAACGGCCTGATGTGGATGCCATCGATGGGCTGAGTCCAGCAATATCCATAGAGCAAAAGACCACCAGCCGGAGCCCTCGCTCCACAGTCGGAACGATCACCGAGATTTACGATTATCTTCGTCTTTTGTTCTCATCGATCGGAGTGCCACATTGTCCTAAATGCGGGCGAGCGATCAGCCGCCAGACCGCCGACCAGATCGTGCAGCGTGTGATGGCTCTCACCCCGGAAGATCGCGTCATGGTGCTGGCACCCATTGTGCGGGGGCGCAAAGGTGAGTTCAAGAAGGAGATGGAGAAGCTAGTGCAGCACGGCTTCACGCGGGCGAGGGTGGATGGGGAGTTAGTAAATCTCGACGATGACCTGGCGCTGGACAAACGCAAGAACCATACGATTGAAGTGGTCATCGATCGTCTTCTCGTGAAACCGGGAATTGAGCATCGGCTCGAGCTTTCCGTAGGACTGGCAATGAAGCTGGCGGGCGGCTTAGTGCAAGTCGCGGTGGTGGGGGGGGAGGAGCAGCTTTATTCCGAGCGGTTGGCTTGCCCGGATTGCGGCATCAGCGTACCGCAACTCGAGCCACGTTCGTTCTCCTTCAACAGTACGTACGGCGCCTGTCCCGAATGCCACGGGCTGGGCAGCCGTTATGATTTTGATCCTGCAAAGGTGATTGTTGACTGGTCGAAGCCGTTGCTCGATGGGGCCCTGGGACCCGGATCAGCCTCGCAAAACCTGATCCACATGCTCCAGATCGCAGCTACCGCGCATGGTCTGGACCTTAGCACTCCGTTCGAAAAGTTTCCCGAGAAGGTACAGAATCTGCTGTTGTTCGGGGAAACGGGCAGGGGAGGGAAGAGTGGTTTCCGCGGAATCCTCGCCTACCTCAAACAAGTGTTGGAGGAATCCACATCCGAGGGCTACCGCGATTTCCTGCTCGATTATATGTCGGCTACGGAATGCCCCGCGTGCCACGGTCAGCGCCTGCGTCCGGAAAGTCTCGCGGTCAAAGTGAACGGCCTGTCCATTGCGGACTTCACCCGGCTGCCGGTTTCTCGTTCGTTGGAGCTCGCGCGAAAAATCGAGCTTACAGGGCGCGAAGCCGCTATTGCCAGCCGCGTCATGCACGAGATTGTGGAACGGCTGCAGTTTCTGAACGCCGTAGGATTGGGCTATATCGCGCTCGACCGCTCTGCAGCAACGCTCTCGGGAGGTGAGGGACAACGCATTCGTCTGGCCACGCAGATTGGGTCAAAACTGAGGGGCGTGCTCTACGTGCTCGATGAGCCGTCGATCGGGTTGCACCACCGGGACAATGCGCGACTGCTGAAGGCGCTCGAAGAACTGCGCGATTTGGGCAATACGGTGCTGGTGGTTGAGCATGATGAAGAGACCATCCGGCGCGCGGACTATGTGATCGACCTTGGCCCTGGCGCAGGAAGGCACGGTGGCGAACTCGTTGCCCACGGCACGCCAGAACAAATCATGGAGGTGCCGGGATCGCTTACGGGAGCTTATATCTCGGGCAGAGTTCAGATCGAGATGTTGCCGCAACGCCGATCGACGAACGGCGCGGGGATTGCCATCCTGGGTGCGCGTGAAAACAACCTGAAGAATATTGACGTCACCTTCCCGCTGGGCGTGATGACTGTGGTGACAGGAGTGTCAGGCTCCGGCAAATCGACGTTGGTGAACGACATTCTGTATCGCTCGCTGGCGAAGACACTGTACCGCTCGCGCGAGGAGTCGGGCGAGCATAAGGCGATTACAGGCGCGGAGAACATCGACAAAGTGATTCGCATCGATCAATCCCCCATCGGACGCACTCCGCGCTCGAATCCCGCGACTTATACCGGTGTCTTTGCGCAGATTCGTGATCTTTACGCCATGCTGCCAGAGTCCCGGGAACGGGGCTACAAGCCGGGCCGCTTCTCATTCAACGTGACGGGCGGACGCTGCGAAGCCTGTCAGGGCGAAGGACAGCGTCGCATTGAAATGAGCTTCTTGCCCGATGTCTATGTGCTTTGTGAAATCTGCGGCGGCCGCCGCTACAATCACGAGACCTTGTCGGTGAAGTACAAGAGATACTCCATCGCGGACTTGCTGGAAATGCCGGCATCCGACGCTCTTCCCATTCTCGAAAATATTCCGCAGGTTCGGCAGAAACTGCAGACGCTAGTCGATGTGGGCTTAGGATACATTCACCTCGGCCAATCGGCGGTGACGCTGTCTGGCGGTGAAGCTCAGCGCATTAAACTCGCGCGTGAGTTGAGCAAACGGCAAACAGGAAAGACTTTATACCTACTGGATGAACCCACGACTGGCCTGCACTTCGACGACGTCAAGAAGTTGCTGGATGTGCTGCATCGCCTGACTGATCTGGGAAACATGGTGGTCATTATCGAGCATAATCTGGATGTAATCCGCAACGCCGACTGGATCATCGACCTCGGTCCCGAGGGTGGAGAAGAAGGTGGACGGATAGTCGCTCAAGGTACGCCGGAGCAGGTTGCGAGAAATAAGAAGTCCTACACGGGCCAGGCGCTGGCGGAGTATTTCAACGGAAACCGGCAACCGACAGTACTTTCGACGGCCTAGCTGCACCTGGGTGAAAGTGTGCAGAGTTAGGCATTTTGCATGACACAGGATAGCCAAACCCGATGTGACGCGGTTTCCACCTGCACAGCAGTCTCCAAGCCGGCCCCTGCAGCAGTTTTCTTTTTCGTGTAAATTCAAAATGTCCCTTCGATAATTCTGAACATCGCGTGTCCTCACCTCCCAATCCGTACACCGATCCTGGACTGCTTCCGGTCTCGAAACCGCCGGCGCCTGTGGTCGCTATCGCTTCCGAGAACCCCGAGTGGAGTGGGTGGGACGTGTTGCAGATTGTGTTTTTGACCGTTGTCGCGGTTGCCGTTTTCCTTCCAGTCGTCGCGCTAGCGGCGCAGCGGTTGCTCTATCCCAAGGTTTCGCTTCTCCAGGTCGTGACCTATCCTGTGGTGACGGTTCTGGGACAAGGCTTGGCCTATCTGTTGATCCTTGCCTTCATGGTTTCGATTGTGAGGCGCGCCCCCGGGCAGCATTTCTTGCATGCGATCCGGTGGAATTGGCCGCAGAATTGGTCCGCCTGTTTGTTGTCGGGTGTCGCCGTGTCGTTTGCGTTGCAAGGCATCGCACGCATTCTTCCGATGCCGAAAGAACTGCCGATGGACCGTTTTTTCCGCACGCCAAGCGAAGCCTGGGCACTCTCGCTATTCAGCATAACCTTTGCGCCTTTGCTCGAAGAGCTGTTCTTTCGCGGCTTTCTCTATCCCGTGCTGGTTCGCCGGCTAGGCGTTGCCATGGCCGTGCTGACGACGGCCGCAGGCTTTAGCCTTATTCACGCTCCGCAACTGGGACGCGCCTGGGGTCCGGTGCTGGTCATCTTCATGGTGGGGCTGGCGTTGACTCTTACTCGCGCCATCACCAAGTCGGTCGCAGCCAGCTTGCTCATGCACGTGGCCTATAACGGCACGCTTTCGGTCTTGCTCTTCATCGGAACGGATGGCTTCCGGCACCTCGAGCGGCTGAATCAATGAGGCGGGCTTCAGTCATTAGGCTTCGGGCGTCAGGCGCTAGGTCTCGAGCATGCACGCTTGCTTGTCGGTTAAAGCCTAGCGGCGCGGGCGTTGAAGACCGGAGCCTGATGCCTGAAGCCTGGAGCCGCGTCGTGCTATCTTAGATTTTCCATGTCTTCTTCCCGTCAGGAACTTTTGCGTTTATTGGCAACGAAGTCTTTTCGCTTGGGAGAGTTTAAGCTTTCCTCGGGCGGCACCAGCGATTACTACGTGGATTGCCGCACCACGACGTTAGACGCGCGGGGCTCGCAGCTTACCGGCCAAGTCTTTCTCGATGAAATTCGGCAGCGCGGATGGCGTCCGCAGGCCATCGGCGGATTGACCATGGGCGCGGATCCCGTGGTGGTAGCGGTGGCTGTCGTGAGCGGCGAAATTCATGGTTTTCTCATCCGCAAGGCTGAGAAACAACATGGTACGGGACAGCGGATCGAGGGCTTTCGGGAGAAGGGCGCGAGGGTCGTGATCGTCGACGACGTTTGCACTACCGGATCTTCCACGATTCAAGCAATCGAAACGGCACGTGAATTCGGATTTGAAATCGCTGGTGCGATGTGCCTGGTCGAGCGCGAAGAAGCAAAGGGGCGCCCGAATGTAGAGAAAGCCGCCGCCCCCGCTCCCTTTGTTTCGATATTCACATCCACCGATGTGCGCAAAGAACACTTGGAGCACATGGACGACACAGCTCCAATCTTCGCAGTCGCCGCCAACTGCGAACTGTGCGGAAGGCCCGTAGTAACAAACATGCCGCGAAACCGTTGCGAAGTACACAAAGCGTAAAAGAATCTCATTGAAAGACGCCAACGACCAACGACAAATGATTCAAACCCTGGAATGGACTGACAAAGGCGTACGCTTCATCGATCAAACGAAGCTGCCCACCGAAGAAACCTACGTTACCTGCAAGAACTACGAGCAGGTCGCCGACGCCATCCGCAACATGGTCGTGCGCGGCGCGCCGGCCATTGGAGTGGCCGCGGCCATGGGTATTGCCCTGGGAATGAAGAACTCGAAAGCCGAAACCGGAGGCGATCTGAAGCGGGAGTTCGACCAGATCTGCGATGTAATCGGCAAAACCCGCCCGACTGCGGTGAATCTCTTCTGGGCCATCCGGCGCATGCGCGACAAATTGGAATCGCTCCGAGTTCGCCCGCTGCCTCAGATTAAGCAAGCCCTGGTTGAGGAAGCGCAGCGCATGCACGCCGAAGATATCGCCGCCAACCAGGCTATGGGACGCTACGGCGCGACTCTCATGCCGGCGAGCGGAGGCGTACTTACTCACTGCAATGCCGGAGCACTCGCCACTTGCGGCTATGGAACGGCGCTGGGCGTAATTCGTGCAGCCGTCGAGCAGGGAAAGAAGATCAACGTGTACGCCGACGAGACCCGTCCATTCCTCCAAGGTTCGCGGCTGACCGCTTGGGAACTGATGAAAGACGGTATTCCCACAACTGTGATTTCGGACAACATGGCGGGCGCAATCATGAAGCAGGGCAAGATCGGAGCGATTGTGGTCGGCGCAGATCGCATCGCGGCCAATGGCGACGTCGCCAATAAAATCGGAACTTATACCGTTGCCGTATTGGCGAAGGAGAACGACATCCCCTTTTATGTAGCTGCGCCTCTCTCGACCATCGATTTCGAACTCTCGGACGGCAGCAAGATTCCCATCGAGCAACGCAATGAAAGGGAAGTCACGCACATCGCCGGCAAACAGATGACTCCAGAAGGAGTGCAAGTCGAAAATCCTGCCTTCGACGTCACCCCTGCGAAATACGTAACCGCAATTGTCACCGAGCGGGGAATTGCTCGGGCGCCTTACGAGGCTTCACTTGGGAAGGTGGCTGGCGCTGAACGCGTGACGACGAACTCGGAGTGAAGCTTTCGAGGCGCTACACTTGATTCGTATCAGGGCATCGTTTTAGCCAGGCGAAGTCGGGATCGCGTTCCGGCGCTGCGAATCGCAGCATTCAACTTTCAGCGTGCCGGGATACCTGAATGTGGCAGGCTTACTTCTGTTCCGCCTTCTTTTCCGCAGCCTTCTTCTGCGCAACCGTCCAGGGAGGGACAATGCCATTCTCTCTCGCGTAGGCCACCGACTGCCCAAGGTGCTCGTGCGCATCAGCGACCAGAATGTAGACCACATCGCCGGCATTTGCCTGCGGACCGAGCTTCGGCAACAGTTTCGCGAAATCGGCGTTGCTCATGCCGTTGATCGCCTTCTGGGTGAACTCCCATGACTGGTTCAGTTCTGCAACGATCTGGGCTCGATCGGTGGTGGATTTCTCAAACTTCTTTTCATCGAATCCGGCCGGAGGCGCAACTCCCATCAGGCCTAGAATTGCATAGCGCTCGCCCGCGACGTGCAGAAAAACCTCGGCGAAAGAACGCGAATCCGCCGAAGGGCGCCAGGTGATTTTGTCAGCTGGGAGCGCATTGGCAAGGTCCACAAACTTCTTCTGCACGCCTTGCAAGTCCGCCAGAGACTGCGCCTTCATGTCATAGCTGGGAGCAGTGTGATCGGCTGCAGCCGCCGCATCCGAATTCTGCCCAGAAGCACTGATCGTGCCAGTAGTAAGACTGACCAAAAGAAACAATACTGCGAGAAACATTTTGTTCATCTTCGCTCCTCCTGAGAAAAGTCGCTGCTTCCCTTGGACGTGCACATGAAGAAAATGGTCCGCAACAGCGCACAACTTTTTACAAGGATGTCAAACTTAGAAGGTTTCCGACAGGGTCGAGCAATCTTCTCTCCCTGAGAATCGCGAGAACCAGGAGCGACCTCGGGCTCCCAAATGCCCTCGAAATCCACGACATAGCCTTGGGCACGGCTCGGGCCCTAACTCCCGTTTTCTAGATTTCCATATAACCAATGTAAACTCAGAGATGTAGCACATGGCTCGCAAAAATTAATTGTTTGTTTTCCGGATTTTGTAGGGGTATCCGGCCCCCAACCTGGTTAAGCTTGCATTCAGCTTGCTGTCGCTAACGTTAGTGTTTCATCAGAAACCCAAACTCAGAGAACGAGGCACAAGTATGAGGCATTCGCGTTCTACCTGGCTGCGCCTGGTTTTGTTTATTTCTCTGCTGGCGACATTTTCAGCTGCGGCGGATTCTGCCTATCACATCACCAAGACGTATAAGTTGGGCGGCGAGGGCGGCTGGGATTATCTGACCCTCGACAGCTCCTCGCGGCGCCTCTACATCTCCCGCGCCACTCACGTCATGGTGATCGACGCCGGTTCAGGCAAGCCCGTCGGCGATATCCCGGAAACTCCTGGCGTTCACGGCATTGCGCTGGCTCCTGAACTTGGACGCGGATTTGTCAGCAATGGCCGCGAAGGCACAGTCACGATCTTCGAAATCGATTCTCTGAAGCCGATCACCAAAGTGAAAGTCGGCGACAATCCTGACGCGATCCTCTACGACCCCGCCACCAAACGCGTTTTCACTTTCAACGGAAAAAGTCACGACTCGACCGTGATCGACGCTGCGAAGGGCACGGTGTTAGGCACAATCAAGCTGGAAGGCAAACCCGAATTTGCCGCCAGCGACGGCAAGGGGGAGATTTTCGTCAACATTGAAGACAAAAGCCAATTAGACGCGATCGATCCCAACAAAATGGAAGTGAAATCACGCTGGCCCCTGGCGCCTTGCCAGGAACCCAGCGGCCTCGCGATCGACCGCAAGAATCGCCGCCTGTTTGCCGGCTGCGACAATAAAATGATGGCTGTTATTGACGCCGACAGCGGCAAAGTGCTGGCCACACCCGCAATCGGAGAGGGCGTCGATGCCACTGCTTTTGACGAGGGCACCGGACTGGCCTTCGCCTCCTGCGGCGAAGGTGTGCTGACCGTAGTGCGCGAGGAGTCGCCGAGCAAATTCACTGTCGTCGACAATGTGAAGACGCAGGAGGGTGCCCGCACTCTGGCCCTCGATGATAAGACCCACGAGGTTTTTGTGGTGACGGCAAAATTTGGCCCGCCCCCGGCGCCGACTCCGGAACAACCGCATCCTCGCCACTCGATTCTGCCCGATACTTTCGTTGTACTGGTTCTCGGCAAATAGAAAGCCAGAAGCGATAGATCAAATCGATCGAATCGATTAAATCGATAGTCGAAGCCAAGGTGCGCAGCGCCGCACTTACGGTAAACTATGCCAACCCCGGGTATGCCAGAAGCCCGGAGTTGAACGCCCATGAGCAGCAACACAGACAAGTTCCAGCGCGCGACAATTACCAAACGGGTAGATCTCGCTCCAGAGTTATGGATGATCCGCGTCCGGCCCGAGGGCGAGTTCAAGTTCGCTCCTGGACAATACGCAACTCTGGGTCTTGAAGCTCCCGACAAGCATCGGGAGCGGCCCTACTCTATCGTCTCATCGCCCCACGAGAGCGAACTGGAGTTCTTTTTCGAACTCGTTCCCCCTGGAGATCTCACTCCGCTACTCTACAGACTCCAACCTGGCGATGAAGTTCTCATGCGCAAGGTTCCCAAGGGACGGTTCATGCTCGATACCCAGAGCGGCCGCACCAATCATCTTTTAGTGTGTACCGTAACCGGCGTGGCTCCCTTCGTCAGTTATATCCGTACTCTCTACCGTGACTGGAAAGAAGGCAGGTTCGCGGGAGAGCACAAATTGTTTTTGCTGAATGGAGCCAGCCGCTCGTGGGAGTTCGGGTATCTGGAAGAGTTGCAGAAGTTCGCCCAGGAAGCTCCCTGGTTAGAGTACGTCCCCACCGTCAGCCGCCCATGGGAGGATGAGAAATGGACCGGCGAAACTGGTCGCGTGGATGACGTTCTGCGCAAATACACCGACCTGTGGCGTCTCGGCCCCAATGCGATCGCGTATTTGTGTGGCCATCCGTCAATGGTCGAAAACAGCAAAGGAATCCTCCAGCGCATCGGCTTCACCAAAGAAGGGTTGAAAGAAGAAATTTATTGGGTGCCATCCAAGGGTAAGCATGTCGGGTCAGCGTCCTAGGTGGTGGAGATCAATCCAAGTACCCACATTCGAACTCCGGCGTTCAAGCAGAAGCACGATGCCGTCGGGGTAAATGTTTTGGACGGCGGGCCAGTCGTCGCTTCGGATGGGCTGGATGTCAAGGTCCAACATGTGCAGATTTGATTTCGGCAAAGACGGCGGCTTTGACCTTATTCCGTTTCCGCAGGCGCGAAAAACACCAGCACCGTCAACTCCTCAGTGATCTCATAAAAACGATGCTCTTCTCTGGCCGCGACAAAAATGATGTTGCCCTCGCTCACCGCCCGGTCCTCGGTACCCACTCGCATGCGGGCTTGACCGCGAACCACGTAATACATTTCGTCTTCTTTGTGGGGTGATTGAGGATCGGTACCGCCAGAGGGCAAGACGTAGATTCCAGCACTCATGGCTGGAACACGGAGAAACTCCGCGTACCGCTTCCCGGATTGCTTGCGGTGCGTCTCTGCGTCGGCGATGTTAAAGAAGTTTGCCACTTGCGCGATGGCCCAACAGCATACCGGTTCCACTTCTTTTTCACGGTAGAGACGTAGCTTGCTACGTCTCTGCCCACGACGAACGTAGGATAGACTGTTGCTACTGTCAGAAGTTAGTTCGCGCGAGCACTTTTGTGATCAGAGTGGTCGAAATTTCCTCATTGCGAATCCCACGCATCATGTATCTCCACAAACTAAAGACTTTGTACGAGTGGCACACTTCTTGCACGCATTATTTTGAGAGATTGTCGTTTGTGTGAAAAATAGGCCGCGCGCACTTCATCTTGCAGGGAGGTCATTGTGAAAACAGCGCTTCGACAAATAAATTCGCCAGTGTGGGTTTTACTTTTAGTTTTCGCTCTATTCCCTTCGATTCACGCCGAAAACACCGTCATGGGTGAGGTTCAGTTCGAAGGTAAGTCTCACGTCGAAAAGACCTCGGGCGTCTGGGTTGACGGGCAGTATGTAGGTTATCTGAAGGAACTCAAGGGATCGAAGAAGGTTATGCTTTTGCCGGGCGAACACGTAATTACTGTGCGTCAGGATGGCTATCAGGATTTCACGGAACGCGTCGTCATCCAACCCGGACAGAAGGAAGTCGTTCGGGTGGCCATGGCGAAGGCGCCTACAGGACCGCTTCCCCGAGTTACCGCTGAAGTCAAAATAGCGGTCAATCCATCGCGCGCCGCAGTTTTCCTGGACGGACTTTTCGTAGGACACGTCGGAGAGTTTGAGGGCGCGGGTCGCGGAATGCTGGTAGCGCCCGGACAGCATCAGATTAGAATTGCGCTTCCGGGTTATCAAACTTTTGAGACGGCGATTAATCCAATCGCCGATCAGAAGGTTGAGATCAAAACAGACTTGGTCAAGAATGGCGCTCCTCTGAGCGATCCTCTGGTCAACACGCAAACTGGTGATGCCACACCGCCGCCTCCCCCTCCGGGAGCGACGAATACTTCGCACCGTTGAAGGGCTTTTCACCACAGAGACACAGAGAAGGATCTTAGATTTATTCGTCTGGTGGTTTCGCTTTCTTGCCTTCTCTTGTGCATCTGTGGTGAATGACGGGCCTTCACCAGTCAGTATTGGCCGTAGTGTCCTTTTACAGAATCAATCAGCTTCTGTGAGTCGTAGCCGACGCCGTCTTTGAAGACGATCTCCACTGTTTCAATGTCTGAGATATGGCTGCCAGGGTCGCCCTTGATTACCACGAGATCTGCGTTTTTTCCTGCAGCAACGGTGCCGATCTGATCCTGCTTGCCCAGATAGATGGCGCCGTTGAGGGTCGCGATTTTGATGGCTTCAAGGGGCGAAAACCCGGCCTCGACCAGCAGTTCGATCCCGCGCTGGTCGCCGAATCCAGGCACCACACCTCCGTTGCCGGTGGGGTCGGGACCGGCTAGCAGCAATCCTCCAGCCTGGGCAAATGCGTGTTCCAATTCCATGTCGCGCTTGAACAACGTCGGCCAATCAGTTTTTGGCGGCTTCAGGCCCGCAGGCCGCTCGCGGTTGTAAAGATAGGCTTCGCGCGCTTCTGGCGTCATGGCGTCGAGAACCTGCTGTCTCAACGGAGGACGTCCTGGGAGCGAGCCACTCTCAAACACGGGCAGCGTAGAGGTAATGGCCACGTGATGCTTCACCAGCGTGTCGATCAAATCCTTCGCCTCCGGACTATTAGCGGGCATGTGTTCCAGTGTGTAGGCGCCAAAGCTTTCGCTGCAGAGATCAGGTTTCTTATCAGGATCCAGTTGTGTGTTCACGAAAAATCCGTGCTCGAGATCGTCAATGCCAAGCTCTGCCGCCTCCTTGTAAGTTACCGAGCACAGGTGACCCGTGATTTTGAGACCACGCTTGTGGGCCGCCTCAATTGCGGCCTTCAGTTCCGTGCGGGTAATGTTCATGTATGCCTTGAACGATGTCACACCGCGGTCCGCCCAATAGTCGACCATCTGTCGTGCCTCGTCGGGCCCCCTCAGTTGATGCATCTGGAGGAAGTAGCTGTTGGGGCCCTCCAGGTACGGCCCAGTCACGTCGATGTGCGGGCCGGGGAGTTTGCCCTCGTCGATCGCGCGCTTCAGGTTCAAGTCGGTGTACGTCTCTACGCTCCCGGTGGTGCGCATGGTGGTCACGCCGCCGGCCAAGTACAGGCGGGGTGCGGAGAAGGTCATTTGCGGCACCAGCACCGGCGTTTCGTAGTTCCACTGGCTGTCTTCGTTCGGCCGGGCGACGTAAAAAAGATGGTTGTGCATCCCGACGATTCCCGGAATCACCGTGTATCCGCGCAGGTCCAGGACCGTAGTTCCCTGGGTTAAGGGACTATTCGCGCCCGGCTGCACTGCTGTAATCTTGCCCAGTTCGATGATCACATTCTGATCTTCGACGGGCGGGCGCCCAGTACCATCGATGACACGCACGTGCTGCAGTACGACTTTTGGTGCGTTCACTCGCACATACTTCTCCACCGCCGGAGACAGCGAAGAGGCTGCCTGCGCGGTAGCCCACAAAGGAAGCGCCAGGAACGCGGACAAAATCAGCAAAGGATTAAAGCGCATTCGCATTCTCCAGAGTCGGGTAATTGTAGCCGATAAATAGTTAGCAGCGGGATGGACCGAGCCAAAACCATTTCTGCCTGAAAGTGCATAATGAAGGTGAGCCCAATTGCGGCTCGTATTTTTATACCCGGTGGAGTGCACGGGACGAAGCGCGATTTCGCCTTCGACCTCCGCCGAGAGCACCAAGGAGCAGGATTGTGACATTGCAGCAAGACGCGCTTTGGTATAAAGACGCGATCATTTATCAGGTCCATGTCCGGACTTTCCACGATAGCAATGGCGATGGCATCGGAGACTTCCGTGGACTCGCTCAAAAACTCGACTATCTGCAGGAACTGGGCATCACCGCGCTGTGGCTGATGCCGTTCTTTCCGTCACCCCTGCGCGATGACGGATATGACATCGCGGACTACAGATCGGTGCATCCCAATTACGGGACGCTCGACGACTTCAAGAGTTTCCTCGCCGCTGCCCACGAGCGCGGTATACGGGTGATAGTTGAGATGGTATTGAACCACACGTCGGACCAGCATCCCTGGTTTCAGGAATCCCGAAGTTCTCGTGATAACCCTCGCCGGGATTGGTACGTGTGGAGCGACACCGATACGAAATACAAGGGCGTGCGGATTATTTTCCTCGACACCGAAACATCAAACTGGGCTCGAGACCCGGTGTCGAAGTCATACTATTGGCATCGCTTTTTCAGCCACCAGCCCGACCTCAACTACGACAATCCGGTGGTCCGGGAAGAGATGTGGTCGATCATGCAGTTCTGGTTGGAGATGGGAGTGGACGGGTTTCGGCTCGACGCAGTTCCCTATCTTATCGAACGGGAAGGAACATCTTGCGAGAACTTGCCAGAGACCCACGCAATCCTAAAGGACTTTCGCAGCCGGGTTGACAAATATTTCCCCGGAAGGATGCTGCTTGCCGAAGCCAACCAATGGCCGGCTGATCTTCGTCCGTACTTCGGGGATGGCGATGAATTCCACATGGCCTTTCATTTTCCGGTCATGCCTCGAATGTTCATGAGCGTGCAACTCGAAGACCGCAAGCCGATCATGGATATTCTCCAGCAGACTCCGGCCATCCCGGACCTATGTCAGTGGTGTGTGTTCCTGCGCAATCACGACGAACTAACGCTGGAGATGGTAACCGACATAGAACGAGACTACATGTACGATACCTATGCTGGCGACAAGGCTATGCGGTTGAACCTTGGCATTCGACGGCGGCTTGCGCCTCTTCTGGACAATGACCGGCGGCGGGTTGAACTGATGACCGGAATGCTGATGTCCCTTCCGGGCACCCCGATCATCTATTACGGTGATGAGATTGGAATGGGGGATAACATTCACCTCGGCGACCGGAATGGAGTGCGCACGCCCATGCAATGGGATGGAGGTTGGAACGCCGGCTTTTCCACGGCCGATCCGGAAAACCTTTACTCACCATTAATCCTGAATCCAGTGTATGGGTATCCGGCGGTGAATGTTTACTCGCAGAAGCGATCCAGCCATTCGCTCCTGGCCTGGATGAAACGCATCATAAGTGCGCGCAAATCAACGCAGGTTTTTGGGCGAGGTTCGATCGAGTTCCTGCATCCCGCGAACCATCGTGTGCTCGCTTATGTGAGGCAACTCAAGAATGAAACGGTACTGGTGGTGAACAACCTTTCCAGTTCCGCGCAGGCCGTGGAGCTCGATCTGAAGCGCTACAAAGGCAATATCCTCGTGGAGATGTTTGGCAGAAACATTTTTCCGCGCATCGGGGACTTGCCATATCTGCTGACCATGGCACCTTACCAGTTCTTCTGGTTCCGGTTGCGACGGATATGAAAAGATAAAGAGCCGAAGTAAAGGCTCAGCATAGGCAGGGGTTTCGACTGGACGAAAGCAGCGTTCTTACCGATGATTTTCTTCGCCAACTGATCAGTGTGGGCGAAGTGGACCTGCTGGTTGGTGTGCCTACGCACAACAATGCCAAGACGGTTGGAGAAACGGTACAAGGGATTCGCGCTGGACTGCTGAAGCATTTTCCTCGGGAACGTGCCGTCATCCTGAATGTGGACGGAGGATCGAAGGACGGCACGCGCGACGTCGTTGCCGCTGCCTCGATCAATGATGTACAGCGTTCCTCCGATTTATATGCTCTCCGCACTCTGCCTTGCATCAGCACGGTCTATGGTGACACTCCCGCTACTGAAGTTGCTTTGCGAACAGTTTTTGCGGCGGCGGAATTATTGCGCGCCCGAGCGTGTGCAATCGTGTCGCCCGAATCGACCAACATCACAATGGACTGGATGGAGCGCCTTCTGCGCCCGGTTTACCGGGATAATTTCGATCTGGTCACGCCCGTGTACCGCAGACATAAGTTCGATGGATTGCTTTTGCGAAACTTCATCTACCCGATGACGCGGGCGCTATATGCCAAGCGCGTCAGGGAGCCATACGCGGTGGAGTTCGCATTTTCCGGACGATTCTGCAGTCACCTCCAGGAAATGCAGGTGTGGGACCACGACGGGGGCGGCGTCGGCACCGAGATTCGCATGACCATAGCCGCCATCGCGGGAGGATTCCGGCTTTATCAGACATTCCTTGGAACGAAGCCTCATCTGGATCGAGGTACGGCGGACCTGGTGGCCGCCATGCGGCAGACGGTCGGTACTCTTTTCTGGTCGGCGGAGCCTAACTTTCCGTATTGGAGTGCGAACCGCGAGACCGAAGGCATCCCCACTTGCGGTGCAGAGTACGACTTAACCACAGAGCCGATTCGAGTGAACCGAAAACGGCTCTATCAGCTGTTCGGCTCCGGCGTCGGCGAACTTGAGCCGGTTCTCAAATCGATTCTCTCGCCTCAAACGCTGGAAGATGTTCAGGGCATCGCGAAGATGTCGGAAGAGGAGTTCAGGTATCCCCACGAGCTCTGGGTGAAAACGGCTTACGAGTTCGCGTCTTCGTACTACAAATCCGTCATCAATCGAGATCATATTATTCAGGCTTTAGCTCCGCTTTATCGCGGGAAAGTTTATACCTTTCTGCTGGAAAACCGTGATGCTTCAGGAGAGCAAGTAGAAGCAAATGTCGAAGAATTGTGCCTGACATTCGAGCGCCTGAAACCATATTTGCTTGATCTATGGAATGCAAGAGAGTGAGGTCACTATGTGGGAAATGATAGGCGGAGAACTGGACCATGCGGTGCATGAGCTAGCCCAACACTTCGCGCACCTTCTACCCCGTTTGCTGGCGATGCTGATCATTGCGCTTTTGGGTTGGGTGGTCGCGTACGCTCTGAAAGTCACCCTGCGCGGTATCTTAAGGATCGCGAAGTTCGACAGACTATCTGACAATGCAGGCACGACTCAAATACTGAACAAGCTGGCTCTGCCGTCGTCCAGCGAACTTTTGACCCGGGTTGTGTTCTGGGTGGTGTGGCTCGGCTTCATTCTGCTTGGGGTGCAGGTCCTCGGCATCGTCGGCTTGCAAGAATACATTTCAAGATTCTTCCTCTACCTGCCAAGATTATTCGCGGCGCTGTTTATTGTCTTTTTCGGATTGGTTGCGGCAAGTTTCTTTTCCCGCGCTGCGCTACTGGCGGCGGTCAACGCAGACTCACCATCCCCGGGACTGTTAGCAACCTTGATTCGAACCATCATTGTGCTTTTTGCGGTGACTATGGCGTTCGAACAGCTTGGCCTGGCCGAGAGGACAATCCTGGTCGCATTCGCCATTGCCTTCGGTGCGCTGATGCTCGGCCTTGCTCTCGCCTTTGGCATTGGTGGCCGTGACCTGGCAAAACAATTTCTGGAGAGAAGATTCCTTAAAGAAAAAGAAGAACAGAAGCAAGACGAACTCTCGCCCCTGTAACGTTCCTGGATGGAAAGCTCGCTGGAAGATGGGTGGTCAACTGAGCAATCTTGCACAGTATTAGGGATCTTGATGTGTCATGGTGAGACAGTCGAAAGAGCAAGAGTGAAGACCTGCAATCCTGAAAAGCAGTTCCAGGAGATGTTTCTTCCTCGACCTCATACGACCACTTGGTACCGTTGATGCATCTTATGCGAGTTCGTAACTTGCTCAGCTCGATGTCTGACTCACTGAGGAATCATTTCTCGAACAAAACGCGTCGTGGGGATTTCGGATCACCGAGGATGTGCCCATTCTGCGGGCTTATCACCCCGCGGTCCAAACCACACTGTTTGGAGTGCGGGAAGTCGTTCCGGGGAATTCAGGTGGGGCAGAAAGATGCCAGGCAGGTATGAGCAATTCGACAAATGAGCGGAGGAGACAAACATGCTTTGGACAATCTTCGTAATACTCTTGATTATGTGGCTTCTGGGCTTCAGCCTTCACGTGGCTGGCGGTCTGATCCACTTGCTGTTGGTGGTGGCATTGGTAGTTTTGGTCATCAATCTCTTGAGCGGCCGCCGGGTCGCGTAGAGCCGTTCTTGAAACTCAAGCGCGGGTGAGCGTTTCTTTTCCAGCATGCGTTCCTACTTATGCTGGAAAAGGACGCGCAGGCTACGGGTCGTAAACGCCTTCAGCGTTCGCAGAGCCGACCAACCGGAGTTCTCCGGCGGAGAAACCTTGGCTGCCGCCACTTCCCGGTCGATATGCGTTTTGAGGGACGGATGCCCGGTGCTAAGCGTGCACTTCTCTTTAGGCTTAGCTCCACACCTCGGGCAACGCACGGACAATATATGTCCCAACATCAGCTTCTGGGGTCTCACACCGATATTATTCAGCATTGCCAGTCGGAAAGATGGTCAATCTTGCTCGCAGGACTTTTAAAGTTCCCCAAAACGGGAATGAACTGAGAATCTTCCTGCCTGCTCGCGCAAAAGGTAGGGTTTCCCCATTGCGACAGCGGGGTAGATCAATTCTTACCTGCGCAGACTTCAAAGTGCGCCACGACCACCCAGTTTGGTGGGCACCGACGTCCGCAAATGCAGCGAGGTAGCATGCTGATTGATCATCGCTGCCGCTTGCGTGCGGCGGTTGCCATTGGTGAGGTTGAAATCGAGAGTCGAGACGCTATGCTCGCAGAGGGTGCACTTGAAGGTAGTGCCGCCGTTCATCGGCTTGGTTGTGTAATATCTCACATCTTCATTGTAGTCCTTCTACATCTCCGGGATTCGGGCATTAGGTGTGCGACCTTCGAGCAGGACAATCGGTTGACGACTCGGGTCAGTTTCTCGACTTTCCGCCACGCGCTCCGGCGATCGCCATGGCAATCCCGCCGGCAATCAGTGCCGCGCTGACAATTGGCGACACTCGTTCGCTGTGAGTGGTTTGGATGCCGAGGTTAACATCGCCAGCTTTAATGCCATGCGTTTCAGTGTGGGGAAGGGGCACGAGCAGGGATGCGATTCCGAGCACAACCAGAAGCAAGCCGGCAAATAGCAGGATTTTCATAGATGGATAGCCTGGAACATGGCAAACATCATGATATCGAACTACGCTGCCGACTTCCGCATGGCTTTCATGTAGCTGTCCATCGACTGCGTCAATTGTGCATCCACCTCGTCCGCGATGGTCATAACATCGAGCAACACCAGGCTGAAATCCAAAGAATTCAGATTGCTCTGCAAGGTTCCGAAGATGGTCACCTGCAGTATTCGCGATTCATGCACCAGCATCGCCGGAGTGTAGCCTTGCTGATAGCGCAGCTTTCCATGGGCCACGGCGGCAGCGGAGAAGATAGCATCGCTATCTTTGTCGGTCGCGCTCGGCTTGCTCAGGCGGAGCGCCAGGTCTTCAACCAGCTTAGGCAAATGTCCAGTGCGCTCTTCATCGCTAAGCGAAATCAGGTTCAGTTCGCTGCTCTGCTTGGTCCGCGTTAACCAGCCTTCGACAATTGCGGGAGTGCACCGTCGCAGTATCGCGCCCACGCTCTCCTTGGTCCCGCGTTCGACCGGCTTGCGATTGACCACGCGTTCTCGGACAAGGTCGGTGAACCGTCCAATCTCGAATGGTTTCACGACGATTTCGTCTGCCTCAAGGAGAATCGCAGCCATGGCGCTTTGCACGTCAGGGTAGCCGCTAACCAGCATGGTCAGCGCATTCGGTTGGGAATGGCGCATGGCGGAGACTACCGTGAAACCATCGCCTGGGTTGGGCATGTGAAGGTCAGAGATGAGCACGTCAAAGCGCTCGTCAGCGATTCTTCGCAGAGCTTCCGTCACGTTTTCGGCGCCGACGACATCAAATCCCTTACGTTCCAACCCTTGCGTCATCATGCTGCGAACCGCAGCGTCATCGTCGACCAGTAAAACTCTATGCCCACACCTTGGTTCGGTAGGATCCATACAGCACCGCCTTCCTGACACGAACAATGCCAGTTTAACTCCTGATGTTTGTCAAAACTGTGCAATTTTGATCAGCCGTACCACTTTGGGAAACGTAATGTGCAAGCTGTTCGACGGGACAGCCGTGGGTTGGTGTCATGCCGATGAATTTTCAGTTAACACCCTGAGGCTCGATGCTCGGCGGCGTGTTTCCCGGCTTGGGAAACGCTGCATAGTTAGAAGGTGTAGGTGGAAGGTTGCGCTTCACTGCCAACCTGGGAATGCCCAACGCGGGTGGAAACTCCACATGGACAATCTCATTCTTCACCGCATACAGCACCAGCTCGGCGATGGAATGCAGGCTGAGCTTGCGCAAGATATTGCTGCGATGCGTCTCCGCCGTTGCCAATGACAAGTTGAGGATGGTGGCAATTTCCTTGGATGCTTTGCCTTCGCACACGAGCTGCACCACCTCACGCTCGCGCGGCGACAACTTGGGAACGTGGGACGAGACTGAAACAACCCGATGCCGCTTGTAACCTTCCATAATCAGATCCGACACTCGCGCACTAAAGGTAGTCTTGCGTCGTTGTAGCGCTTCCACTGCTGTCATCAGATCCTCGGTTCCGTCGGACTTGAAGACCCATCCGCGTATCCCGGCTTCCAAACAGTCCCGGACCACTTGCTCTGAGTCCACGGCGGTAAGAATCAGGATTGCCTGGTCAGGATTGTGTTTCAGAATCTGCCGGGCTGCATCCAACCCATTCAATTTTGGCATGCAGATGTCGAGAATAAGCAGATCTGGCTTCAAGCGCCTGCATTTCTCGACCGTGTCCCGTCCGTCGCCAGACTCTCCGCACACTTCCCAACCTTGGTGAGTTCGAAGCAGCGAGCACAAACCGAAACGGAACACCGGATGATCGTCAGCTACTAAAATGCTAAACGTATTCATAGAACCTCCCCACCATCGAAACACAACTTATCAAGCTCTACACGAGGTGTCTGAGCACAATTGCTCATCTGTCACAATTGGTGTCTTAGAGGCTTGCGGAAAGCTCCTGGCATTGGAGTTTTGAAAGGTCATACCTTACGAGCCCTGCCCTTTCAAGGCTCCAGTCGCGGAGTTGGACGCTGGCTTGGAATAGATCGGAGTGAACGAGTGGAGCTTCTAATCGTGCAGCACTACATTGAGCAGGGAACTGTGCACCTGCAGATCACCGTTGTAGTGGATGAAACCCAATTTTCTGAAACGGTTCATGAAAAAACTCACTCGTGACCGCGTAGTGCCGATCATCTCGGCCAGGGTTTCTTGACTGATGTTGGGAATCACGGTCTCCGGCACACCTTCTTTACCGAAATGAGCGAGCAATAATAGAAGGCGGGCCAGTCTTTTTTCGCTGGAGTTGAACAACTGGTCGACGAGATCCTGTTCATAACGGATATTGCGCGCCAGCAAATAAGCTACGAACATATCGGAAAATGCGTGCTCGCGGTGAAGGGCATTCATCATCGCTCGCTTGTCCACCCGCAGCAGTTCGCAATCCGTCATCGCGGACGCGGATCCCATACGAACGACCTGACCGGCCAGTGCGCCCTCGCCAAAGAAATCTCCTTCCTTCAAGATGCCGATGGTCGCTTCTTTACCTGTCTTGGAGACGACGGTGAGCCTTACTTTGCCGGTTTGGATGTAGAACACAGCGTCCGCCTCATCGCCTTGAGTGAACACCATATTTTTCTTCAGAACTGGAAAGAACTTCCTGCCCTCGCCAATGGTTGCGAGGAATGTGTGGGGCGCGAACTCAGACGCCCTTTTAACACTTGCCTTTGTCGTCATGTTTAGTGCCACGACAAGATTAGCGCGCTTCAATTGATTCGGGGGAACTCTTAGCAGGTTTTAGCGTTACGCAGACAGCGTATCCTGCTGACAATACGTAATTTATTCTGTCGGTACGCTACCCCCCCCAAAGAATGAGCCAGAGCTCGTGTAGATTTTTAGTTGCAGGATAGGATTCTTTGCGCTACGATTTCGCGCATACGCATAGGATTTTAGGAGAAGGGAGGCTGTCGATGGGACGAAACGGAAATGGAAATGGCACGCACTACCAGTCAGTAAATCGGACTGAGGTTCCGCAGGGCCGCAAGGGCAAGCACCGTCAAGCGGTTTCGGACATTCTGGGGGATTTGGAAAAGCTGAATCCTCAGCAAGCGATCAAGATTCCGCTCAACAGTCTCAAGGGCGAGAAGATGCAGAATCTCAGGTCAGCATTGAACCGGGTCACGCGGGAGAAAAATATTCCCGTGGTAACCTCGAGCGACGAGGAGTATCTGTACGTTTGGAAAGCAGACTCGTCTGAGAAGGCGAACGCGAGCAGTTAGCAGACGTCTAAGCGAAACCCTAGTCGTGCAGAACTACGTTGAGCAGCGAGCTGTGAACCTGCAACCCGCCTTCGATCCCGCCAGCGTATTGGATGAAACCCAGTTTCCTGAATCTGTTCATAAAAAAGCTTACCCGCGAACGGGTGGTTCCCACCATATCCGCAAGACTTTCCTGGCTTATCTTTGGAACCACGGTCTCGGGCACACCTTCCTTGCCAAAATGAGCCAGCAATAACAGAACACGGGCCAGTCGTTTTTCACTGGAATTAAACAACTGGTCGACCAAGTCCTCTTCATAGCGGATATTCCGCGCCAGCAAATAAGCCACAAACATATCTGAAAACGCGTGTTCACGATGAAGCGCTTCCATCATTGCCTTTTTGTCGATGCGCAGGAGCGCGCAATCCGTAATTGCAGACGCGGATCCCATACGCATAGCTTGACCTGCCAGCGCACCTTCGCCAAAGAAGTTCCCTTGTTTTAACATGCCGATGGTGGCTTCTCTGCCGGTTTTGGATACAACGGTGAGCTTCACTCTTCCCGATTGGATATAGAAGACCGCGTTGGCTTCATCTCCCTGGGCAAAGATGCCTTGCTTCTTGCTAACAGCCAGGTTCTTCCTCCCCGCGCCGATGGTCGCGAGAAAAGTAGTGGGATCGAACACCCGTTTTTTCTTACTGCCCGTAGCTGCAAGAGAACTCATTAAGAAGGATTTTACAGTAAGGGAGTTGTTAGCTGACACAAATCGTGACTGAACCGAGGGCCGGTTTCTTTTTGGACTTACAGTTCAAAAGTGAGCATTTTTGCACAGTATTTCGCAATGCGATAAATGAAACTTAGAGGTTCGGGTTCAAATGGAGTTGCCCATGACAAATGAAGTTCAGGTTGGAAGCATTTTAATCGATCAGCGTCCGGCTATGGCGAAAGCTCTGGGATTGCAAAGTGAGCCTTACTCTACGAATTGGGGATTGGTCCAAGCGCTCGACGGCGCGTCCTTTGCTCAAGCGATCCACGCCGCCGGATGGAACTTCTTCTTCATGGCCGCAGAAGTAAAGGTGACGTTCTTTGGTGCGATCGGTGCCAACAGCATCCAGAACGCGCTGCGGCGATTGCTGGAAAAAGTGAAACCGCTGAGCTTCAATTGCCTCGAGGTGACTGGAATTGTGGGCAAACGATTTCTGGGTGTGCCCTACACGGTCGTTTTGGCACACTCCCGCCATATCCAAAAGAGCTGTTACCTTGACGGGAATGGACTGCGGACGTCCCAGCGCGATGCTACGCCTCGGTGAAATAAGTTCCAACTACTTCTCTGCACCCGCCAAACGCCGGTCTCGATGCGGCTCTGTCCGGGGTTGACCGGTGCCGAGTTCGCACTTTTCTCCGGGCTTAGCGCCACAAGTTGGGCAACGAACCGACATGGCTTGTTTGCGTTTGGCTTTCATAGCTACATAATGCAGCGAACGTCTACAGCAAACTGGTCAATTGTGATCACATTCTCGGAATCCCCGACCCATCAACCGAGAGTTGCCGATTCCGTCCGCTCTGGTGCAACCCTAAGGCCGAACCCTCCGGCGTCGTGATAAGATCGCCGGAGCGCAAAGGGCGCATCCGGTCCGCGGAAAGGGTAGAAGCCCACCTGATATCGAACAGTTTTGCGAACCTTCTTTCAGCCCGAGGTGCGGACAACGGGCGTCTCGATGAAAGGAGGTCGCTATGCCGACCGATTCTCCAGAAGTACCCCGTCTGCTTCCTGATCGTCCCAATCTCCGGCATCTCAAGGACCAAGCGAAAGACTTGCTCAAAGCGGGGAATGCCGTTTCGATCACTGAGGCCCAATTCAAGATTGCGAGGCTGTATGGGTTTGCGAGCTGGGCCAAGCTCAAAGCCCACATCACTTCCATCGAAGAGGTTGGACAACTCAAGAGCGCGATTGACGCCAATGACTTTGAGCGGGTCAAAACCCTGATGACCCGCAATCCGGCACTACACCATGCCCCCCTCGGTTATAAAAAAAATGGCCCTCTCACTTGGACCGCCGAATGCCGCGTGCCTTGGACGCCGCCGGCACGCGAGAGGCTGGCAATGGCCGAGTGGATGATTGATCACGGGTCCGATGTGCACCAGGGCGGCGATGGCCCGTTGATGCGGGCTGCGCTTTTCGGCTATCGCATTCCGATGATGGAGCTTCTCGTTTCGCGTGGCGCCGACGTGAACGCGCTGTGGAGCGGATACTTCCCAATTATTTTCGCGCCGTGCGAGACGGTAGAGCCCTTGTCCCTCAAATGGCTTCTCGATCATTGCGCTAATCCAAACTGTGATGACCCGCACCGGAAATATCCGGGTACCGCCTTGGACTATGTGATTGGCACATACGGTCGTTCGGCGCAGCTTGGTGTCTGCATGGACATTCTCGTGGAAGCGGGCGGTGTCACCCGGTACAACCTGCCTCCGGTACTGGACCTGCTACGCGGTCGGCTCGATCTCCTGACGAAGCATTTGGAGGCCGAGCCGTCGCTGTTGCAACGACGTTTTCCTGAACTGGACTTCGGAAGCACTGGCCAGCGTCGCCTCACACTTCAGGGAGCTACATTGCTGCATGTCGCGGCTGAGTACGGTAATGTGGAAGCGGTTAGCCTCCTCCTTGATCGCGGGGCTGACGTCAATGGTCGCGCTTCGGCGGATGAATCGGGCATAGGTGGACAGACGCCAATCTTTCACGCAGTCACGCAGTTCTTTGATTGGGGATTGCTGGTGGCGCAATTGCTTATCCAGCGCGGGGCAGACCTGTCGGTTCGTGTAAAGCTGCCGGGCCACTACGAACGGTCCGATGAAGTCGTTGAGTGCACGCCCTTGGGATATGCGCTGCTCTTTCCAGGCGCTCCTTATCAGAACGAGAAGAGCATAGCTCTATTGCGGGAGCACGGAGCGACGGAATAATTGCGGACGCACGCATCTTAAATATTGCCGAGCTCTGATATTCCGGTTCTCTAAATCGTGATAAGATCGCCGGAGCGCGAAGGGCGCATCCGGTCCGCGGAAAGGACAGAAGTCCACCTGTTCGAAACAACTCGATCTCACGAACTTACTTTCTGCCCGTAAATGCGGACCTCGGGCTTGTGAAAGGAAGTTCGTCATGCCGGTAAAACGCCTCCCATCCGATCCGAACCTCGATCATCTTAAATATCAAGCGAAAGACTTGCTCAGGGATCATGCCGCCCGCACCATGGGAGCGGCGCAGCGGCTTAGAGAATTCCATCCGTGTTGGAATAAGGCCACGGACGCTGAAATCTTCGATGCCGACCTAACCCTCAGTGACGCCCAGCTCACAATCTCGCGCGAATATGGATTTCAGAGCTGGGCAAGACTGAAGCGGCATATTGAAAAACCGACGCTCTCCGATCAACTGAATTTGCCCCATCATGAACGAATTGAAGACCGCACATTTCGTCGCGCGGTTGAACTTCTGGATGCCGGTGACGTCGCCGGTTTGCGCGCTTACCTCCACACACACCCAAATCTGACGCATCGCCATATTGTGTTCGAGGGCGGGAACTACTTTCGGAATCCAAGCCTGTTGGAATTTGTCGCGGAGAATCCGGTTCGCCGCGGCAAGCTGCCACAAAACATTGTTGAGGTTGCCAAAGTCATTCTCGATGCGGGCGTGGAACAATCCGCACTGAACGAGACCCTGATACTGGTCGCGACCGGCAGCGTGCCCCGCGAATGTCGCGTGCAGCTTCCATTAATCGATCTCCTTTGTGAGCACGGAGCGGATCCCAACTCCGCTATTGTGGCCGCAGCCTTGCACGGCGAGTTGGAAGCGTTGAATGCTTTGATCAGGCGAGGCGCTCGAATAAATCTGCCGGTTGCGGCAGCTCTGGGACGCACTGAGTCCGCCCGTCAGTTGCTTACAGAAGCGGACAGCCGCCACCGCCACTTGGCGCTTGCTTTAGCAGCACAGTATGGTCATGTTGAAATCGTCCGATTGCTGCTCGATGCGGGCGAAGATCCAAACCGATACAACCCTCTCGGTGGCCATTCCCACACCACACCCTTGCATCAGGCCGCCGGGGCAGGCCACGCAGAACTGGCCAGACTGCTCGTCGAACGCGGAGCAAGATTAGATTTGAAGGATATCCTCTGGCACGCCACCCCGGCCGACTGGGCAAGACACGCAGGCAACACAGAACTTGAGGAGTATCTTCGCGCGCAAGAGACAGAGGGCAAACAAGAGCAAACGTAATCCGTGAGTATCCTGCATTTAAGAAACGGCAGCGAATTGGGATACGATGATTCCTTCAGATGAAATCCGCCGATAGCAGGGTGGTCCGGCTAATCGCATTGTTCAAGCTGTTCAAGGCCATTCTTCTGATTGCGGTCGGTGTGAGCGCTTTCAAGCTCGTTCACCAGGACGTGGCGAGTGTGGTGGAACATTGGGTCGCGGTGTTTGGTCTGGATCCGGGCAAACAGTACGTCTACAAGGCACTTCAGAAGGCCGCCGACCTTACGCCAAATAAGATAAGGGGATTGGGAATTGTCAGCTTTATTTATGCCGGACTCTTCCTGACTGAGGGCATCGGCCTTTGGCTGTTAAAACGTTGGGCCGAGTGGTTCACCGTAATCATCACTGGTTCGCTCGTCCCCATCGAAATCTACGAGATATATCGGCATCCACGTCCGATAAAGATAGTGGTGATCATTCTTAATATTGCAGTGGTGGGCTACCTTCTCCATCGAATTCGCAACGAAGGCTCCGGCATGAACTGAGCGACACCTACAACCTTTAGGTCTGAATGGTGCATTTGCATTCCGGACGACGCTCACTCGTAGTCGTGCGGCGTTCCGGCCTGTGCTTCGGACCATTCTTCGATAGGTCACGGCGCAACGGGCTCTGTGATGCTGTGATTGTGGTTCTGTTCCATTTCTTAAAACGATGGTTCATAAATCAGTGGCTCAACCAGATCGTCGGTACCGTGATCACCAAAGCGAGCGTTGAGACGAGAAGCATGGAAGCGGCTCTGACTCGACCGCTTTGTACCTTGCCGCAAAGAGCACGACCACGGTAGCCAGCGGAAAGCTGCAGCACACCAGCGCCTCACGCGCGAACGGACTCACAACGTGCAAGAGATGTAGTAGGGCGAACAGAACCGCGGATTGCACGGTGACGCGCGCAAGAGTTCCAACCAATACAGCAGGTGAAAAGCGAACTGGATGAGCTGCGAGGACAAGACCTACGGCAAAAACCGCTACTCCGGAAGTAGCCGAGCCAATCAGTTCGAAACAGGCAGCTACCACGGCTAGCAGGTCTTGCCCAACGAGCAGACGGCTGGAACGTCGCCCGCTTCAACAACCTAATGCCACACGTAAGAGCGCGGGCCAACGACCTTCGGCAGCGGTGGATTCATTACTGGAAGATGACAACGGGACATCGCGCGTCCATGATCACAAATCCACGCGGAGTGTCTGCGTCGGCGCCGGGTTCCCAATAATATCGGCTGTCCAATCGCGCCTCAGTTGGCGAATCGTCGGCTACTCGGAAGGTGACCAGAAACCGGCGTCTGGGAAATCGATTGAAAAATGAAGTTCTCATTCCGCCGTGTAGTTGATTTCCATGCGCCGGACGTGAACGCTCGATGCGCAAAGAGCCAGCAGAGCCACGGTCACGACGCCGATGACTGCGATCGTGCCGGAAACCGGATCTGGATTCGAGATCAACATAGCAAACAAAGGCGGAGTGCCTGGTGGCGTCGGAACGATCACCGGGCATAGGGACTTCAGGTAGTAAATGACACTGAACTCTTTGAGCAGCGGAGGCAGAAATGGGTTTACGGCTTCCCAGATCAAGATCGCGGCAGCAGGAAGGATCGGATTCCGAAACAGCATTCCTGCAGCCAAGAAAAAAGCTCCGTACCCGAGGCAGGCCAGAGCCGTCACTCCCAGATAGGTCATTGCGTGCGCGAGTCCGTGATTGTGGTACAGGTAGAGGTTGCGCATATTTGGACTGAAATGCCAGGTGAAGGCAATAATCTGGAGCAATTCACTGGTTACAAAAATCACACAGGTTGCGAACAACCCTGCGAGAAACTTTCCGGCCATCAGGACTTCGCGGCGGATGGGAGCTAGAAAGTAAAAGTGAAGGCTGTGGTCGAGGACTTCGCCGCGAAACAAGTTCATGAAGATTCCCAGGCAACCGAAAAAGACGGCCAGCCGGATAAAGAAGAATTGGAACACGCCGGCAAACACGATGGTGTCCTCGCCGATGTTCGAGCCTTCGCGAATAATGACGCGTTCAACTTTGCTATCGGTCAACTCCAGGTACAGATCATTGCTTCCGTCAGAGTAGTGATAGCTCTCGTGGGCGACATTGACCGATCCGCCCCGCTCCAGCCCTCTTTGCCTGTTCCAATGAAAACGAATGGGCGGCTTCCCGATCAGAGCGACGACTTCTTCGCTCGTCATCCCCGATTTGACTGCCTGCAAATCCTGGTAAGTCAGCGGCCTCTCATTTTGCCGGGCAAGCCAGGCGCTCCGCTCGCGCTGGTGTGAATTGGCGATCGTATGGCCGATCAAGAGCAGAACGGGCAGCAGCGCCAGCACGTAAACCCACAGACCACGCTTGGCGAAGAAGGTTTTCTTTATCTCCATGCGGATTACGGATCTGATCTGTGCAAACCAGCGTCTCATAGCTGCTCTGGTCGTCGGTTCGGTCATTGGCCCACCTCATCGTTCCCGATCAGGTATTCGTAAACGGAATTCACATCGTCGTCGGCGGGAGCGACCGATTCGATCTCAATCCCGTTCAACGCGATCTGGTTCAGCATGAGATATAGACCGTCGGCGTCGCGCGTTTTGACGAGCACGCCGCGCTCGTCATGGTGAATCGACACGGCGATGGTCTGTTTGCACTCCATGGTTTTGGCGGCGAGTTCCCGCGGCCGGCTGCATCGGATGAGAATCTGCGCAGGATGCTCCTGGATCTCACCGCGTAAGCTCTGAATTTGGCCTTCAGCTACGACGTAGCCGCTGCTCAGCAGGATCACCTGATCGGAAATTACATCGACTTCGTGCAAAATGTGGCTGGAGATGATCAGGTAACAACCTTGCGCCGCTGCTGCCCGAAACAGCGCGATCATTTCCGCGCGCGCCAGGGGATCAAGTCCGTTCAGAGGCTCGTCGAGCACCAGCACCTGCGGATCGTGCGCCAGAGCCTGGGCCAGGCGGATTCGCTGGCGCATCCCTTTGCTATAGCCGGCGATATTGCGCGCCGCGGTATCGACCAGGTTCACGCGCTCGATGGCCCGCCATGCCAGTTGTTCGGCGCTCGCCGAATCCCGGCCTCCCAGCCGGAGATAGGAATACACAAACTGATATCCGGTCAGGCCCTTGGGAAAAGCGTCAAACTGCGTGCAATAGCCGAGGATGTTGAAGAGCGCTTCCGGTTCGTCGGTGCGGTACCCCAACACATGGATGTGCCCGCGCGAGGGCCGTACCAAGCCAGTCATCAAGTTCATCAGCGTGGTTTTACCCGCACCATTCGGCCCCACCAAACTCGTGATTCCGGCCGGGATCGAAAGATTCACGCGGTTCACGCCCAGAATCTCGCCGTAGAACTTCGACACATTTTCGAAAACGATACGGTCGTTCATGCGACCGCTCCCGGGCCCTTCATTTGATCACCTCGTAGGCGCGCACCTTGCGTACGAGCAGGACGAGGCAGAGAGCACAGTAAACCAGGAGAGCGACCCAAGCCTGGAGGGCGGGCATCGATCGTTCAGCTTCGATCCCGAAGAGGGAGGTCCAAACCGTCGCCATCAGATACACAATGTTGAGGAAGTCTCCCGATTGCGTGCGCATCACGTTGTTGATGGCTTGCGCGAAACCGGCCCCAAAGAACAAAACGCCCAGCAGCAATGCCCCAGCCACGATTTTCCATTTAACCCATGCTGAGAGCGCCATCGCGAGCAGCGACAAAAACGCGATCCATATCAAGAATGAAATGACCAGGCTGCCGGCAATCCAAAAGTGATCTCGCGTCCACGCGGAACCCGCCAAGATCGCCTGCACGACGAAAAGAACGAGGCCGGGAATCCATGTTACTTGCGAAAGCAGAATCGCCAGCACCGACGATTTGCCCAGGACATATTCCATCCGCGAGAAAGGGCGGCAGAAATACAGTGGCAGCGCGCCATTTGCAATATCGGGCGAAATCAGGCCGGGTCCGGTAAATGCGGTCAAAAGAAACGCCAGCACACCCTGTACGTTTACGAAGTAGAAGAAGAACTTGTTATCGATGATCACAAACCGGCTACCGGCTCCACCGAACGATTCAAGAAAGCTCAGGTTGTGCGCCAGATAGATCGCGAATAGACAGGCCACAGGATAAAAGAAGCAGAGCGCGAACAACGCAGTTTGGAACTTTGAGCCAAACAGATTTCTACGCGAATACCGAAAAAGAACGAGGTAGCGCGACCATACCGGAGTCAGCGCTCCTGAATACGATGCGTAGGTTCGTCTATAAACCGCCATCAACGCTCCTAGCTTTAGAGGCCATTGGCTTTCAACTCTCCATCGCCTTCATAAAAATATCCTCAAGCGTGTCGCGCCGGAAATTAAGACGGCGAATGCGCACCTCGCGCTCTGCCGCCAGGCGATAGATGTCGCGAACCTCAACGCCCTCGGCAAGAATCATTTTCATGTGGTTCGCTGTGACCGCGCACTCACAACCCAGTTTCTCAATCGCTTCGGTGAAGTCGCCATTCGCGCCGTAGGTTTCCAGCTCCAGAAATCTCCTGTTCGCACGCCGCTCTTCTTCCAGATTCGAGTAGTGAGCGATTCTTCCCTGTTTCAGAATCAGCACCTCGTCGCAAGTGTCCTCCACGTCTCGCAGCAGGTGCGAGCACAGCACGGTGCGCAGTTCGTTGCCGTCGCGGATTTCGCGAATCATGCGAATCATGCGCTGGCGCGCCAGAGGATCGAGGCCGTTGGTGGGCTCGTCGAGAATCAGAAGTTTGGGCCCGTGAACGATCGCCTGCGCCAGCTTTGCCAGTTGCTTCATGCCCAGGGAATACGTTCCCAGCTTGCGATAGCGGGCTTCTGCGAGTCCCACGTAAAACAATGCCTCGTGAGCCCGCTCCAGCGCCGTGGAAGCAGGCAGGCCGGAAAGTTCCGCCATCATGCAAACGAATGAGACCGCGCTCATTTGTGAGATAAACGCGTCGTTTTCCGGCATGTAACCGACCAGGCTGCGGATTTTCTTCGTCTCTGTGCGGATGTCGTAGCCAAAGACCTGCGCCGAACCCGAGGAGGGCGGGTAGAAGCCGAGCAGAGTATTGATCAGAGTAGACTTGCCCGCGCCATTTGGACCGAGCAGCCCGATTGCGCGCCCGCGCAGAGAAGCCGTCAGATCCCGCAAGATTTCGCGGCGGCCAAACTGGACGGATAGGCCTTGAAGTTCGACGAGCGGCGTTTGCGGAGCAGCAGGCGGAGTTTGCACATTTTCGGCGCCTGCTGCTCCGCGTTGTATCACCATGCTCACTGAGACTGCGTTCGGGGCACCCGATTACCGGGATTGCTTAGAGCTCTGCCCAAAAGCATCTGCGGCAAGAAAGGCCCATTATCGCCCATCGTGAGCAAGGTTCCTAGATCGAATCCCATAAAACCGGTGTTGCTCGCAACTACGATCCGATCGGGCTCGCCATAGGCATAAATCAGGCCGGGCGCGGAGTTCGCTGTGAGCGAGTCGATCGAATGCTGCTGTTGCGAGGTCAGGGCTCCGCTGGATTTCAGTTGCTCCGCGATGGGGCCGACCACGGGACCGATATTGTGATAGAAGATCGCCGAGAAGTTCGTATACCCATCACTCGGCAGCAGCGCCTGAAATGTCGGCGCATGGGTCAGCGTATATCCAGCCTGCCGGCTTTGGATGGCCCGCGACAACGTGCCCCGGTCGGGCGCGGCAATCAGATAGCTATCCACGAAAGTGTAGTCAACCTCATCCGTGTGCTGCGAATTGGTGATCGCAAAGTAGGTTTGCGAACCAACTTGCCGCTTCGTTAGCTGCAGCGAGCGGCCTTGTGCGGAGCCCTCGCGATTGCAGCTGTCCACCAGCTTCGCGATAGTCGCCTGCAAAGTCGTCGGATCATACACTTCGAATATCAGCTTCCAGCGCGGTGTGGGCAACATGGGGCCGTCGAACGCCATGGTCACTTCGCCGCCGAGTGGAGCCGCAAGGTCATCCAGCACGCTCACCCCTGTTTTCGCCTCGAATTCCGACAGATGCTGACTGAAGTTCGTATCGCCGCTCCCCAACATCTGGAAGAGCCCTTCCATGATGCTCCTCGGGTTCCGAATCACGGCGGACGTCACCATACTGGCCTCGGGGGAAACGAATTCCAACGAACCCATGGAGGCCGGCGCGGCCAGCCACGACGCCACTCCCTGCCGTTCCGCAGCGAATGTCAGGTCGGCACGATTGTCGGTCTTGCCGCCAACCTCCCTGTGTTCCATCGTCAAGTATCTGACGTCTCCAATCCCCGGAGGCAGATCGTGGTTGCTACCACTTTGTACGTTGTGCGCGACGATTTGTTCCATGTCAGCGCACAAGAGCCATCCCGCACCCTGCTGGTAGGAACGAACGATCTGCTGATAAAGCGGGGTTTCGGCAAAGTGGCCAGGGCTGGATTGTTGCACCCGGCTCGACGCGCGTTGCAGTTCGGCAACATCCGGGCTCGCCATCAACAAGTCATCTTTTACATAGACCAGGATTGACTGCCTGCTTGCGGAAGGCGTTGCCCATGGATTGCGAACTATCTGCAAAGCGGGCCGAGATCCTTTCGCACTGAGCTGCCTGTTCTCTCGTTGTAGAAAGGCCTCCAGGCCCGGTTGGCGCACTCTGGCGAGCACCACCGGTGCTCCGTAGACGGAGCCGTTTTTTCCGACGGCGAATACGATCTCGTCGCCCAAATAGCTGCTGAAAGTTTTCAGTTGATCCATTACGTCTTCGATCTTTGGTCCGCTACTTTTTTGTTGCTGGTGCCACCATTGGCGAAGCGCCGGGCTCTGCTGCAGGCGCTCCTGGAAGATCTGAGTGGCTTGGCCCAGAGTGGTCGCGAGATTCGGAATCGCCACATAGACGACCGTGTCATCCGGAACATACGACACCAGGTCGGAACTGTAGCGTAGTCCGGCTCCTGGAATCGCCGCCAACTGTTTCTGCAGGACGGCAAAGTCTCCCAGCAAAGCAAGGTATTTCGCGGCGTTCCTGCTCCATGCGATTTCGTTCTGGATTGAATTTGTCGATACGTTGGCGCTCGAAGTCACCTCGTCGCCGGCGTGCAGCTCGCTGGTCCGGTCGCCGTAGTCCACCCGCACCAGACCCTGGATTACGGCCACACGAGAGCCTTTAATCCCGCGATTGACCGAGAAAATCGTCCCCTTCACCGAGACCAGGCAATCGCCGGTCGCCACATAGAGTCGACCCGTACGCTGCTTGGCCGCTTGCACAATCACTTGGCCGCCATCCAGATGAATCGTGTTGCCCTTCCATTCGTGCGACAGCGAAATGTCGGCCCGCTCCCGCATTTCAACCAACGAACCGTCGACCAGCCGTACCATCGCACTCGCCCCTTTCGCTGTGCGGATCTCATCTCCGCTCCGGATCTCATAACCCGCCGGAACGATACGCACAGTGTCGCCGGTCACGGCGTAAAGCGAGCCATCCACATTCTGAACGACGCCGCGAACAACCTGCTGCCCGGGAAATATGCCCAGGGACAGAGCGAGCGCGATCACCGCAACTATCGCCACCGCACCGGCAGACATAGCCCATCGCCATACCGGAAAACTGCGGCGATCCGTTGCAGGACGCCAAACGGCTTGTTGTTCACCGCTGCGGGCGCGCTCCACAGCGTGCCGGCAGGCGACACAGGCGTGCATGTGATCCTCGAACAATAGACCCCGAGCTCCCGCCAGTTGTTTCCCTAGGTATTCCGGAATGAGCGCCTGAAAGTCTTCACAGTTGCGCAACTTGTGCGGGCTGACGTCGGCCAATGGCGTTCCGGTAATCGAGTTCCAGACGCGTCCCCCCGCCTGGGAGACTAGCTTGTCATCCACTTGTTCGTTGCGAATCGCCGAGAGCAAACGATTAAACTTTTCATTCTTCTCATTCTTCATGACTTATCTCCTAAGTTGCGGCCGTGTTTCCAAGCGCCCCCTACCAGCGAGATTGCGATGTAGGCGGCAATCCCCGCGGTGCCCCAAACGCCCACGTGGCCGGTCGCGGCGCCAATCGCCGCGCCCATGACGCCCCCGAGAGCCACCGACAGGCCGAGCGATCGGGCGTGGCGAAGTTCTTGTTGCACGCGATACCTCCTTAAATCAGTCGTTCTTTGAACGAAAATACGGAAGCAACGCCTTCCGGAGCTGTTGCCGGGTACGATGGACAATCACTGCCACCAGTACCTGAGAAATGCCAAGTATCCGCGCAATCTCCGGATTACTGAACCCTTCCAGGAAACGCAGCGCGAAGATCTCCGCCGGCCTGGGTTTAAGTTGAGCAAGCGCACGTCCCAATGCCTGCCGCAGCTCAGGCACAAGATCGCCAACATGGCGCGCTGCCATGTCATCCGGCAGATCTGGGAGTTGGACGATTGGGTTGGCACGTCGCGTTCGGATTACATCCAGTGCCGCATTGATGGCCGCCCGCCGTAAATAACTTTCCTGGTCTTCGACAGCGTCGGCGTTTACTCCCCGACGGGCAAGCCGCAGAAAGACTGTCTGCAAGACGTCCTCTGCATCCGCGGCATTGCCCGTAATCCGGTACGCCGTGCGGAATACCAGACCGTGGTGCGCCCGAAAAGCTCGTTCGAGTTCGTCAGGGATCGCGATCGCCGATTCCTCAACCAGCACGCTTCGCAGGGTACGCCTCCTGTCACTCTCTTTCACCACTAAAGACGGTAGATAACCTGAATTATTACAGCGGCTCTCCGCCGAGTGTTACCCCACGGAGAGACATCCGTGGCAAGATCGGGCCCGCGTTTGCCGTGATCCGCCGCCAACAAAGAAAGTGCCTCTCATCTTGAACGAAGCGGAGTCGAAAGATCTGCGGTTGTTGTTGCTTTTACCGCGCCGTCGAAACCCATGGGGATTGTGGCTCGCGGCGTGATCAGCCCAGCAAAGCTCGGCTGCATACCAAAATTAATGCAGAGCAGCTTAGTGCCCCGCGGCACTCGATATTGCTACTTAGTTAGCAGAAATACGTCACTTCTGTTGGACACCCATTTCTCGCGCCCATACACTGCGCTGCCAAACGGTGAACGCGCCGACCCTAAACCTGCAACACATCGCCTTCTCGGGCGACCATCTCGTACAACACGGGATTGATGAAGAATCCGATGAAGAGGCGGGAGATGAGACCGGCCACGATGACGATGGCAAATGGCCGTTGAGTATCCGATCCAATGCCAGAGGAGAGGGCCGCCGGCAGTAATCCAAGGCAGGCCACCAGAGCGGTCATCATGATTGGACGGAGTCGCAGGAGCGAAGCTTCCCGCGTGGCCGTGCGGATATCCATTCCCTCCTGCCGCAGCTTATTGATGTAGGAAACGAGAATTACCGCAGTCTCCACCGAGACCCCGAGCAAGGCCAGAAGGCCCAAGACTGAGGAAACGCTGAAGGGAGTGTGAGTGACCTTCAGGGCAATCAGCGCACCCACCGGTTCGGTCATGATTACGCCCAGGGCAATGGTGACAGGGAATTTGAAATTTCCGTAGAGCGCGAACAAGATCATGAAGATTATCACCAGGGCAAGTGGACCGATAAAATACATCTGCGATTTGGCCTCGAGAAACTGGCTGTATTCGCCGCCCCATTCCATCCGGTAACCCTGCGGCAGGGTCACAGCCTTCTTGACTGCTGCTTGGGCATCTCGCACCCCGCGTTCCAAATCACGTCCCTCGATACTGTATTGCACTCCGATGTAGCGGGAGTTGTTTTCGCGGTAAATAAAGGATGCGCCGTTTCCCTGGGTGATATTGGCGAGCTGGCCGAGCGGGATCTGCTGCCCGTCTGGTGTACCCACCAACAGATTTCCGATCTCATGCGCGCTGCTGCGGAATTGAGGTTGCATGCGGACAACCAGATCGAACAGTTTCTCGCCTTGAATGACTTGAGTGACCGCCTGCCCGCCTACTGCGGCCGAAATCACAGCTTCCACGTCGGCAACGTTGATCCCGTACCGCGCAATCTTGTTGCGATCGACGTCGACCAACAGGCTGGGCTGGCCGAGTTCTCGTACCACCGTGAGGTCGGTGAACCCGGGCACATTGGAGAGCGTGTTCTTGATCTGGATCGCTTTGTCCTGCAGTACGTTCAAGTCTTCACCGTAGATTTTGACTGCCAAAGAACTCTTCAGACCGGTCAGCGCTTCATCCACGGCATCTTCGGCGGGCTGCGTATAGTTGAAGATGATTCCAGGAAAGGCAGTGAGTTTCTTATTGATCGATTCGATGAGCTGTTTTTTTTCGCTGATCTCGCCGGTCCATGCTTTGTCTCTGTATGGCTTGAGGCCAACGTAGAACTCGCAGTTAAAAAAGCCGGTGGGATCGGTGCCGTCGTCTGGCCGTCCTAACTCTGAACCCACGACCGTCACCTGCGGATAAGACATCAGAATGTCGCGTATCTGCGGAGCGATCTTGCTGGCCTCCTCGAAGGAAATGGTGTAGGGCATGGTAGCCCGCACCCAGAGCGCGCCTTCGTCGAGATGCGGCATGAACTCACCTCCGATGAAAGGCACCAGCAGGAGGGTCGCCCCGAATATCAAAGCCGCGATCGCTATCGTTGTCTTGGGCCGAGCGAGCGCCCAATCCAACTGAACGGCGTATTTCCGCTTCATCCATTCAAAAGCCCGATTCGGCTTTTCACGGACGCCCTTCTTGAACCAATAGGAGGCGAGCACGGGGATCAGCGTGAGCGTCAGGATGAGCGCGCCCACCAAGGCAAACGACATGGTTTCAGCCATGGGGTGGAATAGTTTCCCCGAGGCTCCACTCAACGCATAAATCGGCAGATAACCGGCGAGGATGACGGCCACGGAATAAAAAATCGGGCGATCCACATCCTTCGCAGCTAGAAGAATGACTTCGTTCAGGTTGTACTGCTGGCCCTCCCGCAGTGCCAGCTCGCGGTAGATATTCTCAATCATGACCACGGTGCCATCGATGACAATTCCGAAGTCAATGGCGCCGATAGAAAGCAAATTCGCGGCAACGTCGTGCGCGTGCAGCACGATGAAGGCAAACAAAAGCGAGAGTGGAATCGTAAGGGCAACGATGACGGCAGCACGGAAGCTGACCAGAAAGAAAATCAGCACGATCAGAACCAGCACCATGCCGCGAAGCAGGTTCGCTTCCACCGTGTCCGTGGTCAGGGCCACTAATTCGCTGCGGTCGTAATAAGGATGAATCTTGACGTCAGGTGGGAGGATCTGGCGGTTCAGTTCCTCGGTTTTTGCTTCAACTCCCTTTAGTACGTTCTGAGTCTGCTCGCCGCGCAGCATGAGGATGACGCCCTCCACCGCATCGTCATTTTTCTGGAAGCCGAATTCGCCTAGACGTGGTGCGTGCCCGATCGTGACATCGCCAATGTCACGCACCCGGATGGGCACGCCTTTGTTGGCGCCCACCACAACGTTTCCAATGTCATCCGTGTTGCGTACGAGCCCGATGCCACGAACGTAATAGAACTGTCCGCCCTGAGAATAGAAACCGCCGCCAGCGTTCGAGTTGTTGGCAGCCAGAGCAGTAATGACTTGCGGAACGGTCAAGTGATATCCGTAGATGCGGGCTGGATCGAGCAGCACTTGGTATTGCATCACCGTTCCGCCAAAGCCTGAGTCGTCAGCGACGCCATGGACGGATCGATAGGCGCGCTCAACCACCCAATCCTCAAAAGTTTTCAACTCTTGGGGGCTACGGTCGGGACTCTCCAGAACATAGCGATACACCAGGCCGCTGGGGCTGAATAAGGGCGCAAGGCTCGGGGTTACTCCCGTCGGCAGGGTGGCTTGAGCGAGCCGTTGAAAAACGATCTGTCTCGCAAAGTAGCTATCGGTGCTTTCTTCGAAGGTGAGGATTACATCCGACAAACCATAGAGCGAGATGGAACGCATCACCACCATGTGCGGGACGCCGTTCATCTGGAGTTCAAGGGGAAGCGTGACCAAGCGCTCGACTTCTTCGGCGGCATGGTCTGGCCACTGGGTAATGATTTCGACTTGGGGAGGCGAGAGGTCGGGATAGGCGTCCACGGGCATCCGCTGAAATGAAAGGATCCCTCCAACCGTGATGAACGCGGTCAGCATCAACACGAGGAACCTTTGCCGCAGCGCCGCTTGAACTATTCGGTGGATCATTCAGTTGAGGTGGACACTATCCTTGCCAGACTTCTAGAAACATTGTTCAAAGCGTGCACCAACTCGCTTAGCGCTGCAGCGAGTTCGCAAACTGCAGGAACAAGCTGCCATTTCCGATGACCTGGTCGCCCGTTTTCAGCCCGCTGGTAATCTCCGTCTGTCCATTCAAGCTTTCGCCGAGAGTTACTGAGCGTCTGCCAAACTGGTTCGAAGACGCCTCCACATATACGAAAGGCTGATTTTCACTATCCCGCAGGACTGCAGCATCCGGGAGCGCAATGGCATTTTGAATCTTGCCGGCGTTTACGGTCGCAACCACGTACATGTCCTTCTTCAGTTTTTCGCCGGGATTGTTGGTCTCGATGCGCGCCTGCAGGGTACGCGTGCTTGGATCGAGCGAAGCTGCCACGTACGCAATGCGCCCATGAAACACTTCAGGGTAAGTATCCGTCTGAATTGTGACCTGATCGCCCACACGCACGTAGGGCAAGTCTTTTTGATAGACATTAACCAACACCCAGACTGTGCTGACATCGGAAATCATGAAACATTGCGTGGTCCCGGGTTGAATGAGTTGTCCCGCAGCAATATCCTGTTCAACGACCAAGCCGCCAATCGGCGCTTTTACCGGAACCTCGAAAGAAGGTGGGGCTTTCACGAGTGCGTCAGGATCAACGATTCCCATGACTTTCAGTGCAGCTTGCGCCGCCACCAGATCGCCGCCCGCCTGCACTTCTGCCGATTGCGCCTGCTCTAAATTCTGTTCGGCAATCGCGTGGTGTTGATACAAGTCTTGAGCTCGTGCGTCTGCCTTTTGCGCCAGAGCGTAGGCCTCCTTAGCCTTTAAATAGTTGGTGCGGAGCTGAGAGTAATCCGGGCTGGCCACGTACAACATAGGCTCGCCCCGATTCACTTTCTGCCCCGGAACGACCACCACCCTGCTGACTGGTCCACTCACTTGGGTGATCACCGGTGTCGTGCGAAAGCCGTTGTAAGCCACGGCTCCGGTCAGCCGGAGAGACCGAGTCAACTTCGTGGGCTGAACGGTCAGGACCTGCACATGCGACATCTGATCCTGCGGAACGGTAAATAGCTCGGGATTGTTTGAGTTTCTCTTACTGTTCGAGTCAGCTGCGGCATTCGATCCCGAGCCCTCGCAGCCGGCGAGCACAAGGGTGATCGACGATACGGCGGCGAATGCAGCCAAGCTTCGCCAAAGCTGCGGGCGCACGGCCGTTGTACGGACCCTCATGGCAGGTTCCTCGTTCCCACCGCTTGCTTCAACTGCTCCAATGCGGTCATATAAGAGGCCAGCGCCTGGCGATAAGCCAGCTGAACCGATCGGTAGCTGCGCTCGGCGTCGAGAAAATCCAGCAAGCTGGCGGCGCCACGTTTATAGGCATATTCGCTTATATCGCGCGAATCCTGCGCCTGCTTGAGATATCCGGACGTATAAAGTTGCACCACTTCGTCGTTACTCCTGACCGCCTCGTAGGCATTGGAAACATCGGAGAGAACTGTATCGCTCGCTGCTTGCTGCTGCTCCTGCGCCTGTGTGAGTGCATAACCGGTGCGTGCGATCTCTCCTTGGTTGCGGTTAAAAATCGGCAACTCAAAATTCACAAAGATGGAAGCAGTATTCTCACCGGAAACATGGGTAAAGTCGTAGGTGCCGTTTACGTCCACCTTGGCATTCGCTTTGGCTAGGAGGATTTGACTCTGTGCGGCGGTTATCCCCAATTCCGCGGCACGGAAGTCGGGACGTTCGCGCATCGCCTTTGTCTGCAAATCTTCCAAGTTCGCCTTGAGTGGCTGGTATGCCAGATCACCAATTACGTCAAAATCGGCCGGCACCGCGTTGTACCCCAAGAACTCACGCAGGCCCACCAGTGCCTGCGCTTTGGCCAGGCGGGCAGAGGACACGTCGGTCTGAAACTGGAGAAGCTGCAACTTGATCTTAAGATAATCGCCTTCACCGATGTATCCTGCTTTGAGTTGTATCTCGCTAATGTCGACCGTTTGCTGGAACCCCTTTAGATCCTGAAGCGCGAACTGAAGAGTGGATTCTGCGAGTAAAACGCTGACGAACTGCTGCCCCACGTTGAACGCGAGGGTTCGCTCGGCGTCGCTGATTTGGGCGCGAGTGACGGCTGTCTGATCACGGGCAGCCTGCAGCCGCCGCTGCCGTTTGTGGCCACGTTCGAACAAATACCCGATGCCAATATCGAACTGCTGAGTTTCGTTCAGATTTTCGCCAGAAAAATCTTGAGGACTGAAAAATGGTACAAACTGGCTGTCCGCCCCAAGAGTCGGATTGGGGCGAAGGTTCGCGGTAATCTCCTGGGCCTGATTCTGCAGAATCAGAGTACGCGTGGCTTTGATCGAATGGTTGTGCGCTAGCGCCAGATCAATCGCCTGGTCAAGAGTGATCAGCGTAGCATTCTGCGCACTGGCTGCCCGCATTAGGAGCAGGAAAAACAAACCAGCCAGGGCGAACATCCGAGAGTACGTAGGGCGCATAAGGATTGAGATCAAAGCGCGCTGCCTGTAGCGCAACAGATCTCGAACGGAGGCTCGAACCTAACGAGCACTTCGCCAAGCTTCATCCTGTAACATCCTCCAGTATCTAAGACTGCGACTCGGGGTTTAATGGATGTATTGTAATTCACGCCATTCACGATTAAGAGTGACCGCCGTGCCGTCGGCGAATCAGGCCATCGCGGCGATACCGTTCGGCGGATTGCGTCTCGACCCGGACACGGATCTCGGCATGATCGTGGGTGGAGTGCCAGCATGGGGTCCGGCCTAAGTCGATCTGGCGAGCACCGGGGGACAGATTAGCCTAATCGCATTAGGAGAGCCGCACAGATCCTTCGGTGGCCAGGAGTTGATCGGGGAGTTGTTCCCGATTGCTCGGCAGTTATTGCGGCACCCAGTTTCTTGGAGAATAAATCATCTTCTGGCTTCAGCGCTTCGCTCGCGGTCCAAAACGGGCTTCCAGGAAACCGGACCTCGCGTCCCCGAAATCGACTTCTGGGCCGCGTCGTCGGGGAGTCTGCTAGCCCATTCCTCCCAGTACGATGTAACGGAGTGCTGATTCAGCAGGTTGATAAAGTTTGCGCTGAGGGCCTTACCCCCTTTGCGACAGGGTGGGGCTTTTGGGTGTTGGAATTCTCACCTCCCACGTTTCCGCAAGCAAAAACAAAAAAGCCATCCGTTTGCAGAACGGATGGCTAGGTTTGACGAGTTTCGCTTCAGCCTAGAATGTTAAGCGTAAGCCGAATTCGATTTGCCGTTGCGAGCCGAGCGAATACACGCCCGTGCCGTTGCCGACACGGAACGATTCTTGATCTGACCGCGTGGTTCCGTTAATCGAGCCCGTTCCGGGGCCGTTCAAGACGCCGAACATGGTAGTCGGCGGCAGGTTGAAGTTTGCGAAGTTGAATAGGTTGAAAAAGCCCACGCTCGGCTCGATGGTGTATCTCTCAAGGAACGTGTGCCGCCACGCCAGTTTCAAGTCCGTCGCCCGCAACCAACCAAAATCAACCTGGCTGCCGGGAGAATTGTTGGTGCACCCGGCTTGCGAGGTGGGTGGTGGTGGGCAAATGACCGGAGATACGCCACCTAAGGCTTGCAACTGCGCAAGGCTCATGACGCCGTTGGCGATCAAGACCTTACCCGCAGGTGTAGCCTGATTTGCCTGGGTAGAGTTGTAGTTGTTGATCAGGTTAGTGAGACCGGCGGCGTTGATGCCGCGATCAAACGAGCCGAACGTTGTCCCCGGGAGTGGATCCTGGATGGTTCCGTCCCCGGTAAAGTCCGTCCGGAAGATTTCGCCGGCCGAGCCTGTGTTGGCAGCATCAATCGAACTCGCCAATGGGCTGTAGAAGTGGGAGATCAGCCCAATGCGGAATCCTGCTGGTACATCTACATACCCACCAAAAGAGAGCTGGTGGGTACGATCCAGCAGTGATGGTCCGAAGTATCGACCAGGGTTGTTGTTGTCGGGGGCGATCACGAGAAAGTCCAGATCGTTGTCTGTCGGTGTTCCGGTAGCTTGTGTGCCACCAGTGTTGGAGAACCGCGACAGGCTGTAGGACACCTGGAAGTTCGCCGCTTTGATTCCGCGCATCGGGTTGTTCAAGTTTTGCTTCAATGACATCTGCAAAGCGTTATAAACCGAGCGTCCTATGGGTTTGAGGAAGTACATCTGCGCCTGGCTTTGATTCGTTCCTCCAAAAGCGCACGGACGCCCGATTCCATTGACGGAAGTGCAACCTGCGCCGATGTCGACCGCGCTGCCGAGACCGTTCTTGGCGAAATCGGCCATGGTCGCCGCTCCTGCCGGAGTGGTGGCCGTGGCTGGATGGAGTCCGGGACAGCCTCCTGCGGCAGCAGCAGCATCAATACTACCGGCACCGCAGGCCGCCAGGGTGGCTGCAACAGCAGCATTTGCACCCGCCAGGTTAAAGACGTTGGCGTCGCCTACACGGTTGACGTCAATACCGGATAATGCGCGCGTTTCCACGTTGCGCAAGTAGTCGGCGCTGAATACCATGCCATGGCGGATTTCATGCTGAACGCCGAAGTTCAGCTGCAACGAGCGCGGTGTCTTGTAATTAGGGTCCAACAGGTTGACCGCGCCGTTCGTGCCTATGCCGCCATTCATGAGGTTGCCGATGTAACTGGGGTTGGGAGCCTGCAGATTAAACGGATTCCCAGTCTTCACCTGGTTCCAGAACGACAGGATCGCCGGAATCTCGTCACCGATGCGATTGGTATTGCTGCAGAAATCAGTTGAGCCTTGCTGGCCCGGCGCTATCGTTCCGCCGACTACCGGGACGCCCTGCGCAACGCCGTTGATACATGCTAAGGTCGCCTGGTTGAAGGCACCGGTTTGCAAGCGCAACGGCCGGTCAAACAGAACGTTGTTGAAAATTGCGTTTTCGAAATAGAGGCCGGCGCCGCCGCGAATCACGGTCTTGCCGTTCTTCATCGGGTCCCAGGCAAAGCCTAACTGGGGCGCGAAATTGAGGTTGGCCTGCTTAACCGGGTTTCCATAGCCGGGGAAGGCGGCATTGATTTGTGGAATGGCGGGTAGATCGCTGTCGGTACGGCCACTATCGCGGTCATAGCGCACGCCGACGGTGAGGGTGAAGTTGGGCTCAATCTTCCAGCTGTCGCCCAAGTAGAGACCGATCCGGTTATCCGGTCCCAGTCCGCCTGCGGGGAAGCCTAAAGCCGGTTGAAGCGTGTTGAAGCCCTGCCCGTTGCCGACGGTAAGCCGGTTGACAGGGTAGTTCAAAGGATTGGCGGAGCCGCCCGGGAAAGGTCCAGCAGCGGCGAAATCCGAGCACAATTCGGTTCCGGAGGGGCCGCAGTTCGTCGAACCCACATTGAAGCGAACCCGCGGCGCGGTGCCGAAGAAATCGGCAAAGCCGCCGCCCTGAATGTGGTTGAGCGAGACCCCGTAACGAATGGTGTGGGAGTGCAGCACTTTGCTTCCATCGTATTTAATTTCATTGTTCTGCTGGGGGGTGCTCTGCGGAGCCAACAAGTTTGGTCCAAACAAGGACTGGGTCGTGTCGCCAATCTCCAACCCAGTGCTACTAAATGGAAGAGCAGCGTTGCCTGAAGTTACGTCCGCGATCTGGTTCTGGAACTTCAGATACGAGTAACGAATGCTGTGAGAGAAGCTGCCCGTGGTGAAGTCCACGCCTGCAACATGTGTCCGGGTGTAGTCCTTGTTGTCGTACACCTGGAAACCGAATCCGAAAGTGGCAAACAATGAGTTCTCGAAATAAGAGTAACGGTAGAACGCCTTTGCGCCGTTGCCGAAGTTGTAATCGACTTTGCCCAAGAGGTTGCTTTCGCGGAAAGGCTGGCTGAAGCCGCCGCTCAAACTTGCGAACGGAGAGCCGGCGAGCGAAACGGCCGCAAACGAATCCTGCTTGGTGCGCTCGCCGTCGGCGAAGAAGAACAACTTGTTCTTGATGATGGCCCCACCGACGCTGCCGCCGAACTGCTCGCGTTGAAAAGCATAATCGTGGCCGCCGGGTGCGCTGGCTGCGAAGCTGTGGTCACGGATGAAACCGAACGCTTCGCCGTGAAGTGTGTTCGTGCCGGACTTAGTGGTCACGTTGACCGCCCCGGAGGAAGTCAAGTCGTTCGAGAGATCGAGCGAAGACTGACCTAACTGGAATTCGTCGATGGCGCTGGCCGGGATATTGGAGGTGGTGGTACCTACGGTCTCGTCGCTGATGTCAACGCCGTCCACGTTGATGCGTGCGGTACGGCCGAAACGGCCGCCGAATGAGATTGAAGAGTAACCGGCCTTGGTCGGATCGAAGTTCTGGCCATCCTGAATTTGCACGCCGGGTTCAAGCTGCGCCAGATCCAGGAAGTTGCGGCCGTTCACCGGCAGGTTCGCAATCTGCTCTGAATTCAGGACGCCTTGCACCTCGGCCTGCTCGGTGTTGACTGCGACCGTGCTGGCCTGCACTTCAATGACCTGGCTCTCCTGGCCAACTTGTAGCTTGATATTGGCAGAGGCAGTGTTGCCCACTTCCACCGTGATTGTTTCATTGACGCTGCTGAAGCCCTTGGCCGAAACTTGCACTTTGTAAGTGCCAGGGTCCAGAGGACCGGAGGCGAATGCGCCCCCAGCGTTTGCGGCCAGATTGAGAGCCTGACCTGTTCCGATGTTGCTGATGACTACTTTGGCGCTACTCACCACCGCGCCGGTGGGATCGGTTACCGTTCCGGTAATGCTGCCTGTGCCCACTGTTGACTGGGCCCATCCGGATACGGCGAAAGCCAGCATGAGCAACGCCAGCGCAATCATAAAGAACGATCCATGCGTCTCGCCTCTGTTCTCCGCTGGTCTTGCGTCCTTCGTATAACTCATTTTGTTTCTCCTTGAAGTCCTCTGAATCAGTCCTCTAAGAATTGAGGACTGTCCGTGCACACCATGTCGAAATAGCATTCGGATGACCAAGAGCTTCATTGGTATGAGACCGACCAACGGACATGGTGAAATCGGGAATGAACGTACAACCACAAGTCAACGGACAAACGTGATTCGGGAACTGGTGCAAACCACTGGAGTGGCTGAGTTGACGGTGGAATCTACCAAAACAGAAAGTTCCGCGATAAATCTCTACCAAAAACCGGAGCGCGATTGAGCGCATAAATACATTTCGCTTGACGCTGCGATGGTTACCATACATACTGGTTGGTATCTTGATTGCACGCAAGAATTCGAGACGTAGGGCGGCCGGTCTGCGCGACCCTCAGCGCACGCGGGGGCTCTTGCTGCAGGCGGCATTCCGAGAGGTCTACAGATCGGGTTTCCAAAGTGCCGGCCTAGACACAATTCTGGCCTCAACTGGGGTTACCAAGGGAGCGCTGTACTACCACTTCGTCAGCAAAGAAGCATTGGGATACGCCGTCGTCGAAGAGATCATCGGCCCCGACCTCCGTGCCAAGTGGTTGCGGCCATTGCAGAGGGGCAATGACCCTATCAACACTTTGATCGGCATTGTTCAAGGTGAATCAGTTCGGCCCGAGGACGTGCGGGGTGGCTGTCCCCTGAACAATCTGGCACAGGAAATGTCTCCCCTTGACGAAGGTTTCCGCAAGCGGTTGGCGATGGTGTTCCATGCCTGGCAGGAGGGTATCGCCGCCGCTTTGCGAAAAGGACAGACCTACGGAAGGGTTCGTAGCGATGTGGAACCCGCTGCGGCTGCTGGCTTTCTGATCGCGACGCTCGAAGGGTACGTCTCACTGGCAAAGAATGCTCAGGATGCGAAAGTGATGAAGGCGGGGATCAGAAACATCGTGGGCTGGCTCCGGTCCCTGCGCCCGCCGGGCAACCACAAGCGGGGCTAACCGCATAGGTTGTACAGTGGGCGGCGTACTGTTATGCATACCAACTGGTACGTATGTCATGGCGAATTAGCACATGGAATGAGTTCTACGACCGATGAAGGACGGCAGTTGATGTTAAGGTACAGGGGAACGCTATCGCAGCCTCAAACAGTATGCTGGCCGGCTCTATCGCAAAGGAAATCGATGACCCTGCAACGTCGGACAATGGGTGCTGTTGCCACGGTGTTAGTTGTGCTCGTCACAATTCAGCCCAGTCACGGCCAGACTACACCTGAAAATCCTGCGGCCATCAAGCCCTTCAAGGTTCATATTCCGAATAGCGTGCTCGCCGATCTACGGCGCCGCCTGTCGGAGACCAAGTGGCCCGATCAATTGCCCGGCACAACCTGGGAATACGGCGCTGACATCAGCAAGGTCCGCGAACTCGCAAACTATTGGCAGAAAGACTATGACTGGCGCGCACAAGAGGCCAAAATCAACCGATTCGATCAGTTCACCACCGAGATCGACGGACAGACGATCTACTTCATCCACGAACGATCTTCGCGAACGGATGCAATCCCCCTGATGTTGATTCACGGATGGCCGGGCTCGATCTTGGAATTCTTTGCTCTGATCGAGCCACTCACACATCCGAAGGACAGCAGCACCCCTGCTTTTGACGTCATTGTACCTTCGCTTCCTGGCTTTGGATTTTCTGGGCCAACGACAAGTCGTGGCTGGGATCCAGTTCGGATGGCCAAAGCCTTCATCGTTCTGATGGATCGTCTGGGCTACTCGAGATACGGGGTTCAGGGCGGTGATTGGGGTTCGGAGGTTGCGCAACAGATGGCGCGTCAGGCTCCTACCCAGGTTATCGGACTCCACTTGAACCTTATTGCTGTTCCGCCTCCCAGCCCGGATGCAATGAAAGAGTTGACCGCCGAGGAGCATCGGCGCTATACGGCGTGGTGGGACGAGAAGCGAAGTACGTTCTTTAACCTTCAGTCAAGCGAGCCGCAGACGATTGCCTATGCCCTGACCGATTCACCGGTGGGGTGGCTGGCTTGGTTGGCAGTGAAATTCCAGGACCTCACCGACAATGATGGAGATTTCCTGCACACGGTGGATCGTGACACGTTCCTCAGCGATGTGACACTTTATTGGGTCACCGGGACGGTGGGCTCCTCAATGCGCATCTACCGCGAGCACCAACTCTCCGAAGGGGACGAAGCTCCGCCCAAAGTGAAGACTCCGGTGGCCTATGCGGTATTCCCGAAGGAAGTCGTTGCTGCGCCTGAACGCTGGATCGATGGAACCTACAACGTCGTGCAAAGGACGGAAATGCTCAGAGGCGGTCACTTCGCCGCACTCGAGCAGCCGGATCTGATGGTGCAGGACATTCGACTTTTTTTTGCCAAGCTCAATTGAGGGCAAGACTTACTCAAACTCGGGAGAAAATCGATGAACCGATCAATGTGCACGGGAGAAAATCTGATGACCCGAAAGAGATTCAAGACGATCACGTTGGGAAGCTTCGCGCTGATTGTCGTGCTGATCGCGCCGTGGACGATGCAAGCTCAGGGCGCGCAAGCGGAGGATGCCAAGACGCCTTATCCGAATATGGCTCCGATCGAGCACTACGTCATGGCGGATCGCAATGCGGAGATAGCCTTGGCGCGAACCGCCGCCCCGAAGTCCATATCCAGCGATGCTACGATCCTAGTTCTTGGCCGGCATGGCTACGAGACCGCGGTCGAAGGCAAGAATGGTTTCGTGTGCGTCGTGGAACGAGCGTGGATGTCGCCGTTCGACCACCCGGAGTTTTGGAATCCTAAAAATCGGAGCCCTATCTGCTACAACCCGCCCGCCGCGCGGTCCGTCCTGCCGTACACTTTTAAGAGGACGGAATTGGTATTAGCGGGATTGACCAACCCGCAGATGCTCGACCACATCAAGGCTGCGGTTGCCAAGCAGGAACTACCGCCGCCGGAACCTGGCTCGATGTCCTTCATGTTGTCGAAGGAACAGTACCTTGCCGATTCCGTTGGACATTGGTTTCCCCATTTGATGTTTCACATTCCTAAGACAGACGGCGCGAGCTGGGGAGCAAACCTTCCCGGCTCGCCGGTCGTGCTGGATCCCCGCGAGGTTCCGGAGCCAGAGACCGTCTTCTATGTACCAGTTGGAACGTGGTCGGATGGAACGTCTGCACCCGTAATGTAGGCCTCCAAGATGAACACAGTGAAGATTGGTTCAGCCGGACGTGCAACCTCGATTCCAGAGGATGCTAGCCCCTCTCTAGTTGACCGAACGGTTCCGCATTCGTGTGCACCCTTAGTGACAGCACGCGACGCGGGAGAACAGACGGTGAGATTAATGGAGATTTTCGCACGGTTGCAAACGCTTGCGAAGCCAAAGTCTCTCCGGGCGGCCATCAAAGTCAGGGGAAAAATTCTCTTTATCGATCTGGGTGACGTGGTCTCCGTTCAGGCTAAGGGTAAATGCGTGTGGCTCCTGCGGAACCAGAGTTCCTATCTACTACGTGAATCTATCACGGTGGTGGCAGAAAGGCTCGAAACCCATGGATTCATCCGCATCCACCGATCTGTGCTCGTGAACACCTCATTTGTTCAAGAAATCAGGCCGCTTTCGACAGGAGAATACTGTCTTCGAGTCGATGGCGGAAAGGAATACACGGTCACCCGCACTTACAAGAAAAATCTCAAATCCCTTGCGGAATTCTGGATCGGCACGGGTGCGTTGTTCCCTGGTTAAACCTGGATTGGTAGGCGCGGCAGGAATCGAACCTGCAACCCTCGGATTAGAAATCCGATGCTCTATCCGTTTGAGCTACGCGCCCGAGCGATTTACGTGGTCAATGAAATCTGCTGGTCAGCAGTATCTTGATTGCTGCTGGCAGCGCCCTGGCCGTGGCCACTTTCACGCGCTTCTCTTTTCGCCTACCGCGGCGGCGGCCTGCGCCCATTCGGCGCGTAGCTTCGTATCATCAAGTACGCGGTTCGTTTTAGTTTCCACGTCTGAAAGTATATCAACAAGCTCGGAGGCAACGGCACAGTTCGCTTCATTCGCCTGCGGCTTTGGCGGGATGGGTCAATAGTTGGCTTTATGCGAACGAGATGGCAGCCGGATTCATGGTCCGGCTGCCACGACTGTCGCTCTGGCGCTTAGCACCGCGGGCGGCTACCAGATCGGCGTTCCGTCTTTGTCGCGGAAGACGAAGGTTTCACTGCCGCGAGTGACTTCGCGGGCGAAGATCGTTTCCACACCTTCAAACTGCACCTTGGTGCCGACCACCGTGACCTCGTCCCCTTTGTTGAAGACAAGATCGTAGGTCTTTACGAACTTCGTGGTTGCAAGGTGAACCTCGATGGTTTTGTTGCCGGCCAACTTCAAGATCAGATGCGACCCCATGCCACCGCTCACCGGGCACTGTCGATTTCTTACCTCTTCCACCGTCCCCTTGAACGTGGTCTCGACCGCCCGATCATACTTTGGAACTGCGGCGCTTGGTTGGGACGTCTGCCCCAAAGCCGTCGGTGTTACCGTCAGTACCAACGCAATAACTGCAAGAGTCAGAATGATGATGCGCGAGGTTTTCATAAGCTACCTCCTGCTAAACATCCAGCTTCCGATTTAAGTGTGGCCCTTTTCGATCCATGGCGCTGTGATGACGATCACCGGGCGCTGTGAGCCGCACCAGTCGCGAGCTGCGTACTTCCCGGATGTTGAGAGGAATGTCTTGAAGGGACCCGCTAGGTGTATGATTTCCGCCTGCCTGGAGTTCCCAACAAAGGACCCTGGCTTTGGAAAGGTAACCATGAAGGGCGACACTAACGTCATTGCACTACTCAATCAGGTGTTGAAGGCGGAACTGACGGCCATCAATCAATACTTCCTGCACGCTGAGATGTGTGAGAACTGGGGCTACGAGCGGATGGCCAAGCACACCCGCGCCGAGTCCATCGAGGAGATGACGCATGCGGAGAAACTGATGGAGCGCATTCTCCTGCTCGACGGCACTCCCAACATGAGCGATTACTTCAAGATCAACATCGGCCAGACTGTTGGTGCTCAACTGAAAAACGATCTCCAACTGGAGTACGACGCCGTCAAGCGCCTGAACGACGGAATCCAAACCTGTGTGAAGGCCGGTGACAACGGATCGCGCGAACTGCTGGAAAAGATCCTGAAAGATGAAGAACACCACATCGACTGGCTGGAAGGACAACTCCACGCCATCAGCGAGATGGGCATGGAAAACTACCTGGCGCAACAACTCCACGATAAGGAGAAAGACTAAAGACAACCCGTGACTGATCCGAGGCTCTGGCTCCGGGGTGGCTCGTATTTTGGAGGCGTCATTCCGAAGCCCCGCGCTTTCACCAGCGGGGCGAGGAATCCCGCGTGAACTATTTCACACCCTGATCCACCACCTGGCTAAGAAACCGCTTGCTAGCCGCAATAATTGATGCTAAAGTAAAATCGCGGACTAAAACTTAAAGCGAAAACGCGGCCCCACAAGGGCCGCGTTTCTTTTAGCGCCCATTTTCAGGGACTTCTCGACAGAGATGGCCCACGACAGGAGTTTTTCAAGGGACCTATTCATGACAAAACCGAGAGTAAAGATCAAGCACTGCAAGCGGCGCGGGGAATGGGCCGAGATGCGCTTCATGGCCATGGCAGCAGAAAACGGACTGGAAGTCACCAAGCCCTTTGGCGACACCGCACACTACGACTTCGCGGTGGAACACCAAGGTAAGTTTGCCCGGGTGCAGGTGAAGTCCACGGTCGCTAAATGCGGGCGGGGCTATGGGTGTACCGTACGGGGGAGCCAGGGTCCATACGGGCGCAACGCGTTCGATTACGTGGCGGTGTATTTGATCCTGGAAGACGTGTGGTACATCATTCCAGCCAAGAATATCCGGGGACAATGGGCCGTCTGGCTGTGTCCGAACCTGAGCAACGCGAAGTACGAACCATACCGTGAAGCCTGGCACCTTGTGCGGGGAGAGTCGGCGAAAAGTGGCAGAGTCCGGTCCATCGAGGCCTGCGCCGAGGAGTGGACGATCCCTCCGTTCCCAGTCGCCGGTTCTCCCGAGGAGAGATCTCATATCCCGTTAGCCGGTGTGTAGCGAAGCTCTGACTGAGTTCGCTCTGGCCCGGTTGTAAAAAAAGCACTCCCTCACGGCATGCAGAAAAGCCTTGAAAATCAGCGGCCAGAGCCTTGAAGGGGCGCGGCTTCAGCCGCGCCGTATATCGTGTCTTAATGACTGACGGCACGGCTGGGAAGCCGTGCCCTTTCAAAACTCCAACGCCGGGAGTTTTCCCGCAGTGGGTTTTGGCAAGGGCTTCAGTCGTGCCGACAAGCGAGTTCAAAATATGTCCGGCTTCAGCCGCTGCGGTTCACTTATTGCGAACTAACCGACAAGGACACGGATTCCACACGTCACCAACGGAGGCCGGGAAAGCGCAAATCCACTTCTAGTCCTTGTCGGAAGATTTTGGTTTCCCAGGTTGCAGTGCTGCCGCTGCTAGCCGTTCAAAGTTATTCGGTGCCGTCGGGCCTTCGATATATTCTGTTTCTTTCATGGGATCAAGTTTCTTCCTAGCAAGTAGCTCCTAATGCGGAGTGCGTCTTTATGCAGAGTGAGGCAGCTAGCTGAGGACGAACTCTTTTGGGCCCAACATGATCGGCTAATCACAAGAGAGTGACGGCTTCGCATAATCTGCAAATAGTCTGAACTTGATTGACCGATTGGATACTCTCAACTTGCGCGACGACCAGTTCGCGAAAATTCACTCCGCTCAGAACTGACACCTGTCTGCTGTTTGCATGCTGGGAGATTTCAGAACTTGTATTGCGAGGGAACAAGATCGGCCTGTATGATCTAGCGACGTTATCCACGCTCGTTTCCCTTGGTTCAATCAGCAGCTGTGATCGGTACGTGCTTCACACCGAGGAGATCCAATGCGACCGATGCCGTGCTGTCTCTTACTTGCGCTTGTGGCGTTTACTTCGACAATCGCGGCGCAGAACTCTCCCAGTGTCACGACGCGACCCCCCACTGCGACCATCTACCTCACTCACGTGACCCTGATCGACACGGTTGCGGGGAGAGAGTTGCCCGATCGAACCGTGGTTATTTCCGGCGACCGCATTTCGGAGGTGAAGGCGGCAAAGGGCACAAAGCTACCTTCCGACGCGCAGATCATCGAGGGCAAGGGCAAATATCTCATCCCGGGCCTGTGGGACATGCATGTTCATGCGCTGTTCCCGGAGCGCGTTGGCAGCATGTTTCCGATGTTTGTGGCCAACGGCGTCCTGGGCATTCGGGACATGGGCACGTCCATGCCTTTGGCGGACATCGAGCGTTTGCGTCAAGAGATTGCAAGCGGTTCGCGGCTTGGCCCACGCTTCGTTGCTGCCGGACCCCTTCTGGACGGACGCCCGAAACCTTTGCGGCCGAATTTTCTTGCCATCACCACGCCGGAACAGGGCCGGGCCACGGTAGATTCGCTAAAGAGTGATGGCGCTGATTTCATTAAGGTTTACTCCTGGCTCTCGCGAGATACGTTTCTTTCCATAGCCGGCGAAGCCAACAAATTGAAGATCCCCTTTGCGGGTCATGTGCCATTTTCCGTGCCCGCGCTCGAAGCTTCTGATGCTGGCATGAAGAGCATGGAGCACCTGCACGGCGTGGTTCTGTCATGCTCCGCGCGGGAGGACGAACTGCGGTCTGAGATGCTGAAAGGCGGCGCTAATCTGCCCGGTGATGATCGACTACGGCTGGAGATGCACGAGGCTGCCGCTTCTTACGATGATCGCAAGGCGGCCCCAATATTCGCGCACCTCGCCAAGAACAAGACCTGGCAGGTTCCCACTTTAGTTGTGCGGGTACCGTACGTTCAGTCGTTTGATACGCGCGTAACCACGGATCCCAGGCTGAAGTATATTCCCCCATCTGCTCAGCAACGTTGGACTGAAGAAGCTAAGTCCTCGACCGACGGTGCGACCTCAGCCAGAACCTTCGAAAAGCAATCTCAGGTTGTTGGTGCCATGCAGAGGGCTGGCGTCCCGATCCTGGCGGGGACAGACGCGGCCTGGTATCAACCCTACACTTACGCTGGATTCTCGTTGCACGACGAACTCGGTTTGTTGGTTCGTGCCGGGCTGACGCCAGCACAAGCACTGCAGAGCGCAACAATCGATCCCGCGCGATTCATGGGGATGGATCAGGACCTCGGAAGCATTGAAAGAGGGAAGTTCGCCGACATGGTCTTGCTGGACGCGGACCCTCTTTCCGACATCTCAAACACGCAAAAAATAAACACAGTAATCGTCAACGGCCGCGAACTGGACCGCAAGGCACTCGATTCCTTGCTGGCGGACGCCGAGAACGCAGTCAAAAACCGCTGATTTACTGCCACAAAGCCCAACGAGCGGTCGACGAGCAAACCGGAAATTGAGGTTCAGGCGAGTCCGAAAGTTCCGCTTCGTCCTCACAGCAGCGCGTGTAAGGTCAAGTCTCCGCCGTCACACACTGCAATAGCGAAGATCATTCTGGCGAGTACTGCACCTGAAGTTCAGCCTCAGCCGGGTTCGAGGTGGCGGTCAAGGCCGTGATTCCGTACTCTACTCCTTTTTCGAAGGCCTTCAGGTTCAGCTCTTGGAAGCTAGCCGGGACGGAATCCGCGACTGCTTTGCCTACGGCGTCGGGGTCCAGCAGATTCGTGACTGCGGTGAAGAATCCCACCATTACCGAATTCAGCACCATGCGCTTACCGAGCACCTCGGCGATGCGGGTGGCGGGGATACTGAAGACCTGAAACTTCTTACTATCCGGGTCAGACACTCGCACCAGATCCTGCTCGACGATCAGGATGCCACCATCTTTCAGTTCGGGGATGAAGCGAGTGTACGCCTCTTGCGACATGACGACGAGGATGTCCGGACGGGTGACGTACGGATACAAGACCGGTGAGTCGGAAAGAACAAGTTGGGCGCTGCAGGCTCCCCCTCGCGCTTCCGGGCCGAAGTTCTGAGTCATGGTGGCAAATGCGCCTTGAAAAATCGAGGCGGCTTTGCCTAGAACGATGGCCGAAAGAATCACTCCCTGGCCGCCGAAGCCTGCGATACGAATTTCAGTTAGCTGCATACCATCTCCGCTTGTTCCACGAAGCGCTCGCCCAGCGATTGGGCGTATTGCGATCGCATCAAGGTTTGGTAATCGGGGCGGTCGCGGTCGACGAATTTGCCCACGACGATTTCTCCGGTCATGGTCAAGCCGACTTCGCTGGTCGGCGCTCCATGCCGAACTTTGCTTTTTTCTTTGTAGTACTTCATGGTGTCGAGGCCATCGCCCAGCTTGTTGCGGCGCTGGTAAAGGGTGGGGCATGGCGAGATTACTTCGATAAACGAGAAGCCTTTTTTCTTGAAGGCTTCACTGATGGAGCGCGCCAGTTGCCGGACGTGGAACGTAGTCCACCGTGCGACATAAACCGCGCCAGCGGCTTCGACCAGGTGCGGCAAATTGAATGACGGCTCGAAGACGCCGTAGGGATTCGTCGAAGTAATCGAGTCATCCGGAGTGGTGGGCGCGGTCTGTCCGCCAGTCATCGCATAAATCAGATTGTTCACGCAGATAACTTTCAGATCGATGTTGCGGCGTGCAGCGTGAATCAGGTGGTTGCCGCCGATGGCCGAAAGATCGCCATCGCCAGAATAGACGACGACGTTCAGCTTTGGGTTTGCCAGCTTCAACCCGGTGGCAAAAGGAATGGCGCGGCCGTGTGTGGTGTGGAAAGAATCCAGTTGGACGTAGCCAGCGACGCGGCCCGTGCACCCGATGCCAGAGACCAGGGCCAGTGATTGCAAATCGATTTTCGACTCGATCAATGCCCGAGCAAAAGAGTTGACTGTGGTGCCGATGCCGCATCCCGGGCACCAGATGTGAGGGATGCGATCGCTGCGCAAGAACGGCTCGACCGGATTGCCGACGTCGTTAGTCAAAATGTCTGGTATCAAACTGTCACTCATCGGCTGGCCTCCACGATTACTTTGAGAATGTCGTCGGGGTTGTGAACCCCGCCGCCGGCGTGTGACACGGGAAATGTTTTTGCTTTGCCTGCGGCTGCACGCTCCACCTCTCGCACCATCTGGCCGAGATTGAGTTCGGGGACAACGAACGCTTTCACAGTGCCTGCCAGTTCGCGGATCTTGTTTTCAGGGAATGGCCACGCGGTGATCAGTCGCAACTTGCCAACGCACAGACTCTGTTCACGAGCCGCCTCGATCGCTCGTTGCGCCACTCGGGAAGTGATTCCGTAAGAAACAACGACAACATCGGCGCCTTCAAGTTGCTCTTCTTCGAACAGCGCAATGCGATCGGCGGCATCGCGAATCTTGCTTTGCAGGCGGCGAACCAGTTTGTCTTGCACTGGCGGAGTCATATTGGGATAGCCGCGTTCGTCGTGGGTCAACCCGGTGACGTGAAACTTGTAACCTTCCCCGGCATGCGCCATTTCCGGGACCTGATCACCATTCGTTTCGTAGGGAAGGTAGTCGTCAACTGACTTGCGGGTATGACGGCGCGGTACTACGTCGATCTGGTCCGCAGGAGGAATTACGACCTTCTCGGTCATGTGGCCCACAACTTCGTCCATCATGAACATCACGGGCACGCGAAATTCTTCCGCCAGGTTGAAAGCTTTAATCGTCAGGTCAAAACATTCCTGCGGAGAATTGGGACAGAGCGCAATGATTTCATAGTCGCCATGCGAGCCCCACTTCGCTTGCATCATGTCACTTTGGGCCGGGAGGGTGGGCAGACCGGTCGACGGGCCTCCGCGCTGCACATCCACGAACACGCATGGCGTTTCGGTCATGGCTGCGTAGCCGATGTGTTCCATCATCAGAGAGAAGCCGGGGCCGGAGGTCACCGTGAAAGCTTTGGCTCCGCCCCAGACCGCGCCTTGCAGGGTGATCGAGGCCGCGAGTTCGTCTTCCATCTGGATAAACGTTCCGCCTACAGTAGGCACACGCGAGGCAAAGCGCTCCACGATTTCTGTCGAAGGAGTAATGGGATATCCCGCCGAGAAGCGGGCGCCGGCGGCCAGCGCGCCTTCGCAGCAGGCGTGATCACCATCGATGAAGTGAGTGCCAGTGAGCACTCCGCGAGGATCAGCCTTCATTTGTCACCTCCCCCGGTGGGGGTTACTTTCGTCGCGTAAATGGCGAAGTCGGGACAGAACATTCCGCAAAGATCACAGCCGCTACACTTTTCGGGATGGACCACGTGCGGCGGGTGGTAGCCCTTGGAATTAAAAGCGGAAGAGAGCGCAAGCACATGGGATGGACAAAACTCCACGCAGAAGCCGCAGGCTTTGCAGCGCTCAACGACAACCGAAACACGTCCTTTTGCCACAGGATCTCCCCGCCGGGGGTAGAACGCTCCCCGAACTCTTGGGTAATTATGGGTTGCGGCGGCGCGGTCGGATGTGACAGAAGTCACCGATATAAGTGAGGACGCGCACACTCCCATGAAATTGGCAGGGGGGGTGTTACCTCATGGTGACGATGGGCACAACCAGTTGTGTTTTTGATCACAGCATTCGAAAAAGCCGCGGACTAAGAATAGGAAGTGGTCTACGAGATTCGCGCCCGTTTAAGAGGAGACTGCCATGTTTGAAGCCGAAGTCGAAATGGAACGACGCTCATCATTTCTACCGATGTTGCTCCTGGTGTGTCTGGTAGCGGCAATTGCGGGTATGGTCACCTATGTTGTATTCCAAGTCAGGGCGAAAACGCCGCTCAGCGCGCAGGAAGCGAACGGGATCGTGGCAGCCGCGCTTCAGGGGCCGGGTCCAGCAATTATTCATTTTCGTAGTGGTCTGGTCGTATCCAGTGTCGCTGAAAAGCCGGGAGACCCTAATTATCGACTTTTGGAAAAGGCGGGAATTGTGAAATTGGCGAAGGCGTCCCACGGGGCCGAATTGATCTCGGTCACACCCGGAGGAGAGCGCCTGGTGACGGCGATCCCTGGTTTCAAAAAATGGAAAGAAGCGGACGGCACCTTCACATACCAAGTTCCCCTGGCTCAGCGGCAATTGATGAATGTTACCGCGGTCAACATGATCGGGGTGAACAACGCGACCGTCGAGTACACATGGAAATGGGTGCCTAATCAGATGGGAGACCTGTTTGACGCGGGCGGTCCGCTGGTGAAGGGCTTCAATCTTTGGGATCGTCAAACCCTCATCAATAAATACGAGGCCGATTTCTATCATGGGAATCCGACAAAATCTACGCTCGCGCTGGCGCGGACCGACCGGGGCTGGAACATCTCTACGCAATAGTTGGTAGCGAATGCGATGTAGCAATGCAGTCGCTGTTTGATTTATAAGTGTGCTTGGACTTGAGGGAAGAAAGTCCTGGCGCAAAGGAGAGAGTGTCATGAAAATGGTTTTAATGTTTACTGCTTTACTGTTTTTCACCTGCACGCTTGCCGCGCAGGACCAAACCAAAGACCAAACAACAAAGACCATCCAGCACACCACCGTTAAGTCGACGTCGCCCGCATCGGGCGAGGAAATGTTCAAGACTTACTGTGCGGTTTGCCATGGGACGGACGGCAAGGGCGGAGGACCGGCGGCCAGCGCGCTGAAGGTTCCTCCCGCTGATCTGACCCAGCTCAGCAAGAAAAATGGTGGGAAATTTCCCGCTCTGAAAGTGATGTCCGCCATCCGCGGAGAAGGCGATCTTCCGGCGCACGGATCCAAAGAAATGCCGGTGTGGGGATCGTTGTTCTGGAATATGAGCCACGGGCACGAAGCCGAAGTGCAGCAACGCGAGGCGAACCTAACTAAGTACATCGAATCGTTGCAAGAGAAATAGGCAAAGGTCAGTTCAAAGCAGCTCGGGGCACAAGCGCTGGCTTGTGCCCCTTTATTGGAGTATTGAGGAAATGTGCACGTTGCTTCTTGAGCGGGTTTCGTCGGCCCGGCAGGCGGAAAAGAATCTAGTTCTCAAGGCTCTAGCGGAGTAGTAACATCCCCACAAAAGACAAAAGCCCGATTCGGAGTCGGGCCGGAGCCTGTTTGGGCAGCACTCAAACAGTAACACAGGAGTGTGCCCGAGTGCTAACTGAAATTGAATGGCATCTACCGAACACCATTTCGACCTTAAGAAGATCGTCAGATGGTTTGCCAAGGAAGAGGTAAAGACTCCCTTGTCATTCTTCTTTAAGGTTATTCCATACATGACGGCGGCATGGGTTGCTGTTCTCTATGCGCCAGGACTGGACGGCGCAACCAAGTTCGCCCTGATTCGATTCAGCGCATACATGTTCGCGGGATTGTGTCTTCTTGTTGCGATCTTTGCTCTTGTGAAGCCTACCCATTTGGTCTATGGCGAAGCTGGTCATCGAGCGGAACGCAAGATGGAATTTGGGACTGAAAGACACACCATTACAGCTACTGAATTGGAACAATTGCGCCCAGGACATAATCCGCAGCAACTAGAGGCCGGAGAAAATCCGGAACAATTGTGAGCGTTCTTCTCATCACACACGCGCTAAACAATAAGTTCAAGGACTACGAGCCTTTCTACGCTGCACTGAAAGCCAACTGCACTCATTGGTGGCACTATTTTGATTCAACGTGGATCGTTGAAACGCAGCATGGTGCCCATCAATATGCACAATTCTTATATCCACACATGGAAACGAACGACCGCCTTCTTGTCGTTGAAATTACGCCACTACACCAGGGCTGGCTTCCAAAGGAAGCATGGGAATGGCTCAACGCGAGAAGTTACTAGTCTGTGGAAATCTACCTCCTGCAGCGCGCCCCTTCACGTCGCCTTTGGCGCGGCGTGCAATGCCCCGGTTGAGGTAGGCGTTGGCGTAGTCGGGCTGGAGCAAGATGGCCTCGGTGTAATGCTCCAATTCGCCCTCCATGTCGGCGCGGCGAACACGTTAAGGAAATGCGCGGATGCCACTGATGCTTGCATGGTGACGAGTTGTCATCGCGAGCAAAGCGGAGGGATCTGGGCGTTTGCGTCCATCAGAAATTCCAGCGGTGCCAGCAAGAACCCAGATCCCTCGCTTCGCTCGCGATGACAGCTGTTCTTGGGGCGACAACGGTTCTCGGGTGACAACTATTTTGTGTCGACGCCGTATTTGAAAAAGATCTAGTCCGCCTGCGCTACCGCCTTTGTGATTTCCGGAGTCGCCGTGAGTGGTTCAGTGTCTCTCGCATCGACCACCGCGATGGCGACGACGTTCACGATCTCTTCTACTTCTGCGCCGCGGGCCAGCAAATGCACCGGTCGAGCCATACCCATGAGGATGGGGCCAAGGATCTCGGCGCCGCCCACTGTGGTTAGCAACTTGTAGGCAATGTTGGCGGAGGCAAGGTCGGGGAACACCAGCACGTTGGCGCCGCCCTTCAGCGAACTGAAAGGATAGGTCTGCTCCAGTTTTTCGGGAGACACGGCAACGTCGGCCATGATCTCTCCGTCCACGATCAGAGTTGGGTCAGCTTTGTGCAGCAACTCCACCGCCTTGCGGACTTTGTCGCAGAACGGGTGCCTAGTGCTGCCAAAGTTGGAGAAGGAAAGCATGGCAACTCGCGGCACCAGGTCAAAGCGCCGAGCCTCTTGCGCAGCACACAAAGCGATTTCCACCAGATCTTCCGCGGTGGGATCGATATTGACGCTGGTATCGGCCAAAAATAACAGCTCTCCATTGCGGGTGATCAAGGGATAACATCCCGCGACCTTGTGCAGGCCTTCGCGCATGCGAATGATTTGCAGTGCGGGGCGAATGGTGTCGGGAAAGTGCTGGCTCACGCCGGACACCAAAGCATCCGCATCTCCCATGTGAACCATCATCGAGGCGAAAATGTTGCGTTCGTCGATCAGCGTGCGCGCCTCGGTGAGCGTGACGCCTCGACGCTGGCGTAAGCGGAATAGTTCCCGGATGTAGCCCTCGCGGAGCGGCGATGCGGCCGGATCCACGATTTGCGCGTCTTTCAGATCCAATCCGAGTTCTGCCGTTTTGGCGTGAATGGTTGCAGCGTTGCCCAGGAGAATGGGCGTGGCTATTTTCTCTTCCAATATCGAGTGGCAGGCGCGCAGGATTTTCTCGTTGTCTCCTTCGGGGAAGACGACGTGCTTAGGTTTGGCCTGAGCTTTGAGAATCATCATGCGCGAGATCTCGTGCGCTTTGCCCAGACAGCGCTCGAGTTGTTCGCGGTATTCCTCAATATTGACGGGTTCCTGGGCTACTCCCGTTTCCATCGCGGCCTGGGCTACAGCGGAAGACTCCCACACGAGAACGCGCGGGTCAAACGGCTTCGGGATCAGATAGTCGGGACCAAACTCCAGCCGCGCAACGCCATAAGCACGGCATACTGAGTCCGGCACATCTTCCTTGGCCAAGTTTGCCAGAGCGCGAGTCGCGGCGAGCTTCATCTCTTCATTAATTTCCGTGGCATGCACGTCCAGGGCGCCTCGGAAGATGAAGGGGAACCCAAGCACGTTGTTCACCATGTTGGGATAGTCGGAACGCCCCGTACACATGATTATATCGGCGCGGCAAGCTTTAGCGTCTTCGTAAGTAATTTCGGGATCGGGATTCGCCATCGCGATGACAATCGGACGGGGCGCCATCGAGCGAACCATATCCTGCGAGACTACGCCACCGACGGAGAGTCCGAGGAACATGTCGGTGTCGACCATCGCCTCGGCCAGCGTACGCAGCTTGGTGTTCTGCGCGAAGCGCTCCTTGTATGGATTCATGCCTGTGGTGCGGCCCTTGTAAACCACTCCCTTGGTATCGCACAAAGTGATGTTCTCGCGCTTCATGCCCAGCCGAACATAGTGCTCGGCAGTGGCTACGGCCGAGGCGCCCGCGCCGTTGATGACGAGGCGGATTTTCGCAATGTCTTTCCCCGCCACTTCAAGAGCGTTCAATAATGCAGCTCCCGAAATGATAGCGGTGCCATGCTGGTCGTCATGGAAAACCGGGATCTTCATTGTCTTCTTCAACGTCTCTTCGATATAGAAACACTCCGGGGCCTTGATGTCTTCGAGGTTGATGCCGCCGAAGGTGGGCTCGAGAAGTTGGCAGACTTTGATGACTTCATCGGGATCGTGTGAGTTGACTTCAATGTCGAAGACATTCACTCCGGCAAAGCGTTTGAATAAGACGGCCTTGCCTTCCATGACCGGTTTCGCCGCGAGAGCGCCGATGTCTCCCAACCCTAGGACTGCGGTGCCATTGGTCACGACGGCGACCAGGTTGCCGCGGCCCGTGTACTTGAAGGCATCGTGCGGGTTGCTATGGATTTCCATGCACGGTATCGCCACTCCGGGGGTATAGGCGAGGCTTAAATCGTGTTGGGTGCGGCAAGGCTTGGTGGGAGTGACTTCAATCTTTCCCGGGCGTGTGCCGAAGTGGTAGTCGAGCGCTTGTTGCTTAGTAACCGGCATGTATGCTCCTCATTAAATTTATGATGACCTGATTCGCGACCATTTTCTGATTTCGGTTGACGCGAAAAGTGTGTTCTAGTCTCCGCTCAGAATTCTCCAGGCTTCGCGACCGGTGACCATTACGTGCTGCACACTCTTCACCGCCTTCATGTACTGCGCCCGCTCGAAGGCTGAGGGGTTCGGGCACCGGATCTGGCTCATGCTGCCCTTCATCTGCTGAACTGAATCATATTCGTGCTTCTCCATCCACAATCGCACGCCATCTTCGATGTACCGGAGATGACTGATGCCGTTCCGCAGGAGCGTGGAACAAAGCATGGTGACGTCGGCGCCGACCATCAGCAGTTTGACGACGTCCTCTGCGCCGTGCACGCCGCTGGTGGCTGCCAGGTTAGCCCGAATGCGACCATACAAAATACCGATCCAGGTGAGCGGCAGGCGCAGCGCTTGCGGAGTACTTAGCAGAACGTTCGGCTGAATCTCCAACTCATCGAGGTTAATGTCCGGTTGATAGAAGCGGTTGAACAGCACCAGCCCGTTGGCGCCAGCTTCGTCGAGCAGCTTCGCCATATTGGCCATATTGCTGAAGAAAGGGCTGAGCTTGACTGCGACGGGAATGGATACCACCGACTTCACGGCCTCAAGAATATTGAGATATTGTTGCTCGACCGCGATGGAGGTGAGCTCGGGATCCGTGGGGATCGAGTAGATGTTGCATTCCAGCGCGTCCGCTCCGGCCTGCTCCATCAGCTTCGCGTACTTTATCCAACCCCCGACAGTCGTGCCGTTGAGGCTGGCGATGACCGGCACTGCTACTGCTTCCTTGGCACGACGGATGTGATTCAGATAGCCGTCGGGACCCAAGCGGAATTCAGTTGGCTGCGGGAAAAACGAAGCTGCCTCGGCGAAGCTGTCTGTGCCTTCCGCGAGGTGGTGTTCCAGTTCGAAGCTCTCCTGCCGCAATTGCTCCTCGAACAGCGAATACAAAACCACGGCGGATGCGCCCGCATCTTCGAGGTGGCGGATGCCGTCGAGCTCTTGCGAGAGCGGTGACGCGGAAGCTACCAAGGGCGTGCGAAGCCGCAAACCCAAGTAAGTTGTGCTGAGGTCGACCATGATTTCTCCTTGTGCGGGAGACGTTGCAAGCAACGTCTCTACCACCGGTTTACGTTTTCTGTAGAGACGCAGCTTGCTGCGTCTCGGTCTGCTGCGGCGTCTTGGCAGGTTCTTTGCCGTTTTTCCGCTGGGCCAGATATTCATAAAGATGAAAGCGAGTCTCAGCGTCGTGCTGCGCCTCATGCCAAAGGTGCTTAGCCTCGTCCGGATTGCTCTTGGTGAGCATCTTGAAACGCGTTTCCATCGTGAGGTAATCCGAGACCTTGCGCGTAGGCGTTCGTGAATCCAAGGTGAGCGGATTTTCGCTCTGGGCGGTTCGTTCGGGGTTGTAGCGATACAGCAGCCACTGCCCCGAATCGACTGCCGCTTTTTGATTCGACATCGCCGTGGTCATGTTGATGCCGTGAGCGATGCAATGCGAATAGGCAATGATGAGGCTCGGGCCGTTGTAAGCCTCAGCTTCGAGGAATGCCTTCAGCGTATGCTCATCCTTTGCGCCCATGGCTACGCTGGCGACGTAAACGTTGCCGTAGCTCATGGCAATGAGTCCCAGGTCTTTCTTGGAGCCGGGTTTACCGCCAGCGGCAAATTTCGCGACTGCCGCACGGGGTGTAGATTTGGACGCCTGGCCTCCGGTGTTGGAATACACCTCGGTGTCGAGGACGAGCACGTTGACGTTGCGCCCGCTGGCCAGTACGTGATCGAGGCCGCCGTAGCCGATGTCATAGGCCCAACCGTCTCCGCCGACGATCCAGATACTTTTCTTCACCAGCAGGTCGGCGACGGCAAGCAGTTGTTTGGCGTCGAGCGAATTCGCGCCGTGCAGTTTTTCTTTCAGCAGGTCCACGCGCTGGCGTTGTTCGTAGATATCGGCTTCATCTTTCTGCGGAGCGGTGAGAATCGCGGTCGCGAGTTCCTCCCCGATCGTTCCTGCCATGCGTTTAACTAACTCTTGCGCGAACTCAGTCTGCTTATCGATCGAGAGCCGGAAGCCCAGACCGAACTCGGCGTTGTCTTCGAAAAGAGAGTTCGACCAGGCGGGTCCGCGGCCGGCTGCGTTTTTCGTCCAGGGTGTTGTGGGCAGGTTGCCGCCGTAGATCGATGAGCATCCAGTTGCGTTGGCGATGATTGCTCGATCACCAAACAATTGCGACATCAGTTTGAGATAGGGAGTTTCTCCGCAGCCCGCGCAGGCTCCGGAGAACTCGAAGAGCGGTTCCTGCACTTGCTGTTGGCGGATGTTGGTGACTTTAATGTTGCGGCGGTCAAGCTCTGGAATCTTGAGGAAGAAGTCCCAGTTCTCGCGCTCGGGCACGCGCAGCGGAGGCTGCGGCACCATGTTGATCGCTTTAAGGCGGGTTTCGGCCTTGTTCTTGACCGGACAAACTTCGACGCAAATGCCGCAACCGGTGCAGTCTTCCGGCGCTACCTGAATCGTGTACTTGAGGCCTTGCCATTCTTTATCGCGGGTCTCCGTGGATTTGAAAGTTGCCGGCGCGCCTTGCAGTTCTTTGGAGTCGTAAGCCTTGATGCGGATGACGGAATGCGGACAAACCATGGCGCACTTTCCGCACTGGATGCAAATCTTCGAATCCCAAGCAGGGATTTCGAGGGCCAGGTTACGCTTCTCCCATTTCGCAGTTCCCGTGGGGAAAGTGCCGTCGACTGGGAATGCGCTGACCGGCAGTTCATCGCCGCGTCCTGCGTAGATCACGCCCAGCACGTCACGTTCGAACTGCGGCGCTGAGGGAGAAAATGGTGGTGGCATCTCAATCGTGCTGCTCAGTCCGGCAGGGACTTTCACTTCGAACAAATGCGCCAGAGTTTCTTCCACGGCCTTCATGTTCTTCTGCACGATCTCTTCGCCTTTGCGGCCGTAGGTAGCGCGAATCGATTTGCGAATCGCTTCAATCGCTTGATCTCCGGGCAGAACCGCGGAGATGGCGAAGAAGCACACTTGCAAAATCGTGTTCATGCGACTGCCCATGCCGGTGTCGCGCGCCACTTGATAGGCGTCGATCACATAAAACTTCGCCCGCTTCGAAATCAGCTGCTCTTGAACGGGGCGCGGGAGACGGTCCCAAACTTCGTCCTTATTAAAGGGGCTGTTGAGCAGGAAAGTGCCGCCGGGAACCAGGGAGCTCAGCATGTCGTAGCGCTCAAGGAATATCCACTGGTGACAAGCGACGAAGTTGGCCTTTGAAACCAGGTAACTGGAACGAATCGGCTGCGGTCCGAAGCGAAGGTGCGAAATCGTTGCCGCACCCGACTTTTTCGAATCGTAGACAAAGTAGCCTTGCGCGTAATTATCCGTGTTTTCGCCAATGATCTTGATCGAATTCTTATTGGCACCCACCGTGCCGTCCGCGCCTAGACCGTAGAACATTGCGCGAACCACATTCTCAGGCTCGGTGGAAAACTCGGCGTTGTAGGACAAACTGGTGTGGCCGATGTCGTCCTGAATGCCGATGGTGAAGTGATCCTTTATTTTGCCGGCGGGTTGATCCGCTTTCAGGTTGTCATAGACCGCCTTGACCATTGCGGGTGTGAATTCTTTGGAGGAGAGCCCGTAGCGTCCACCCACAACCGCCGGTGCAGCTTTCCGAGGGCTGTATCCAGCTTTCACTCCTTCATGCAGCGCGTTCACGACATCGAGATAAAGAGGTTCGCCGATCGCTCCCGATTCCTTAGTGCGATCAAGAACCGCGATTTTACGCACGCTGGCAGGCAAGGCTTCAAGGAACGCCTGCACCGGAAACGGACGATACAAATGGACTTTTAGCAGTCCAAGCTTTTCGCCTCGCGCGTTCAGATGATCGACGGCTTCGTGAGCGACCTCGGCTCCCGAGCCCATCATGACAATCACGCGCTCGGCATCCGGCGCGCCCACATAATCAACCAGGTGATAGCAGCGGCCCACGACCGCAGCGAACTTATTCATCACGGACTGGACGATTCCCGGACAAGCTTCGTAGTACGAGTTTGCCCGTTCGCGCATCTGAAAAAAGACATCGGGATTCTGGGCTGTGCCCCGCAAAACAGGATGATCGGGAGAAAGTGCGCGCTGGCGATGCTCGAAGATGCGATCCATATTAATGAGCGCCCGCATGTCGTCTTCGGCGAGCATTTCGATCTTGTTCACTTCATGCGAAGTGCGGAAGCCGTCGAAGAAATGCATGAAAGGAATGCGCGATTCGAGAGCCGCAGCGTGCGCGATGAGTGCCATGTCCATGGCTTCTTGCACGGAGTTGGAGCACAGCATGGCGAAGCCTGTAGCGCGGCAGGACATGACATCGGAGTGGTCGCCGAAAATCGAGAGCGCGTGGGTAGCCAACGTGCGCGCGGTAACATGGAACGCCGTGGGGGTAAGCTCTCCCGCAATCTTATTCATGTTCGGGATCATGAGCAGCAGGCCCTGTGAGGCGGTAAACGTTGTGGCCAGCGAACCCGTCTGGAGGGCGCCGTGCACAGCTCCGGCGGCGCCGCCTTCGCTCTGCATCTCCATCACGTGCGGTACCGTTCCCCAGATATTCTGTATGCTCTGAGAAGCCCACTCATCCGCCCACTCGCCCATGTTCGAAGACGGAGTGATCGGATAAATGGCAATCACCTCATTCACCCGATAGGCAACGTAGGCGACCGCCTCGTTTGCATCCATGGTTTTGAACTTGCGTTTCATGATCACCCCGTCTGCCTGAAATAAGATTTCGTGGTTCCCACTTGGCCTGCATAAGCATGGACGATTGCTGGCCAGGAACGCAGCAAGGCGCGTCACAGGCGCATGTGACGCACGTCACAATGAGAGTTGTGAGTTAGATCACAACGGCGTGTGCCTTGCAGCACAGCCAAGGGTTTCATCTCGACGGACACTGACTTCAGACAAGACCGGCTCAGCTAGCTGGTGTCATACGTTTGCGACAGGAGGCTAGTTCATGCTCTCACCATATGGAATGGAGATTGTCGAAAGTTGTCTTACGTGCAAGCTGCGCGCCGACCGTATTTTCTGTGATCTCCCGGCTACCGCGCTGCAGACCTTTGAAGGCATCAAGTATGCAACGGCCTATCCTCGGGGAGCTGTGCTGTTTGTTGAAGGGCAGATGCCCCGTGGCATTTTTGTTCTCTGCAAGGGCAGCGTGAAGCTTTCCATTAACTCGCCCAACGGCAGAACCATGATTGTCAAACTGGCGGAGCCAGGGGAGGTTCTGGGGTTGAGCGCCACCATCTCCGGCAAACCTTACGAAGTGACGGCGGAGACGATCGATCCCTGCCAGGTCAACTTCGTTAAGCGCGATGATTTTCTTCGTTTCCTGAAGGATGATGTCGAAGCCTGCTTCAAAGTGGCCGAACAGCTGAGCGAGAAGTATCACAATGCCTGCAGTGAAGTGCGGTCGCTGGGATTGTCACACTCCGCCGCCGAAAAATTGGCGAACTTGCTTCTGGAATGGAGTTCGAAAAACGGCGAATCGTCCAAAGCGGAACCCCGGCTGAAGCTGAGGCTTACTCACGAGGAAATCGCTCAGATGATCGGAACATCGCGAGAGACGGTTACCCGGCTGTTTGCTGACATGAAGAAGCATCAGATCGTGCAATCGAAGGGTTCGACACTGGTAATTCGCAACACTGCGGCGCTACGCGAGATCGCAAACCACAATTAGCTGTATTTTCCGCGAACTCGCGTAGTCCCCGGCCGCCCTCGTCCGAGAGGCCGAACAAAGCGCGGCCGTTCGACTGCGCTGACAAACTCTGCCACGAAGTTATCTTCCCATTAGGCTCCCGGACGAGGCGTCCGGGGCTAGGTGTGCGTAGCCAGGGATCAGCAAGAACTCTCGTGACGTCCATCACAATTTCCGGTGATGAGTGTCACCGCGAGGCGTTTCGTGCTCATCTATCGTTGCGCCTAGGGTGAGCGACAATCCAGGTTCTTAGCTAGAGAGGAAGGCTGCATATGACTCCGTCGAACGGGAATGGGCAGGAGGCAAATCAAACAACCCAAAACAAGCCACGATTGATTTTCTGGGAGCTGACCAAAGGGTGTAATCTCCGCTGCATCCATTGCCGGGCCAGCGCTACCGAGCTAACTTCGCCAGACGACCTCTCTACCCAAGCTGCACGCGATATTATCGATCAGATTGCCGAAGTTTCCACTCCCATCCTGGTGCTGAGCGGCGGTGAGCCACTTTTCCGGTCGGATATTTTTCAATTGGCACGCTATGGCACGGACAAGGGTCTGCGCGTGGCGCTGGCCACCAATGGAACTCTGGTTACCAAATACGTCGCGCAAATGATCGTTGATAGCGGCGTGCGCCGCGTGGCCATCAGTCTGGATGGCGCTGATGCGCTCACTCACGACACTTTCCGCGGCATTCCCGGCGCGTTCGACGCCGCCATCGCTGGGTTCCGTAATCTAAAGAGCCTGGGCATGTCGGTGCAGATCAATACGACCATTGCTCGCCACAATGCCCATCAGCTTCCGCAAGTGCTCGAACTGGCGAAGTCGCTGGGAGCGGATGCCCTGCACACGTTTCTGTTGGTCCCGGTAGGCTGCGGCGTCGACATCGCCGCCGAGCAGATGGTTCCGCCAGAAGAGTACGAGAAGATGCTGAACTGGTTCTACGATCGCTCGCTCGAAGGTGGCATCGAAATGAAGGCAACTTGTGCGCCGCACTACTTCCGCGTTGTTCGTCAACGCCGCGTTGCAGAGCACCGCTCGGAAGCAGCGGCTGCTCAGGTTGCTAAGCCAGTGGCCGAAGTTGCTCAAGGTTCGCCGCATATCGGACCCACCGAGATGGCGATGCCCGGCTCAACCGGCATCGAACTGAAACCTCATGGGATCGGAAACGCCGTGGGACACCCAGGAACTCATCCTTCCGACATGAACGCCATGACCAAGGGATGCCTTGCCGGAACCGCCGTGTGTTTCGTCTCGCATCAAGGCGAGGTCTTTCCCTGTGGATATCTGCCAGCCTTGGCTGGGGATCTGAAAAAGCAGTCGTTCGCCGACATCTGGGCAAACTCGGTGGTGTTCAATCAACTGCGCGATGTCAACAATCTGAAAGGGAAGTGCGGCTGCTGTGAGTTTCGTAACATCTGCATGGGATGCCGCGCGCGTGCCTACGCCGCCACCGGCAACTATCTCGACGAGGAACCGTTCTGCGTCTACCAGCCACGTGCTGCAAGCTTAAAACTCACCACAGAGACACAGGGCCACTGAGAAAGTCGTTAGAAGCTTCTGACTCAAAACTGGTGGATGAGTTCCTGTGCATCGGTCTTCTCTGTGACTCTGTGTCTCTGTGTGGTGAAACGCCTCAGGGGCTAAAAGACCCGGTCCAGCGTCATATCCCGCAATTCAGCCTGGCAAGGCCTACGTCTTTTCCGATCGTAATTATCCTAACTTGATGAAAACACACATCGATTACTGCCAGTGCGCGTCGCCATTTTTTGGCACCGAGCATGCTTTTCCTAAAAAGTGGTCTGCAGGAGATGAAGTTTTGGAACCCACTCTCATGGTCGTCGGCCTGAACTACCGCACAGCCCCCGTGGCAGTGCGAGAGCGTTTCTGGATCGCCGAAAACCGGCGTTATGAAGCGCTGGTGCAACTGTCGAGGGCAGAGGGCATTGAAGAACTTATCGTGATGGCGACCTGTAATCGCACCGAGTTTTGGCTGTGGGCCAACGACGTGACCCTGGCGGCCAACTCGGTGATGCGGTTGCTTGGCGCCGAATATGGACTCAAGCTATGCGAGTGGAAGCACTTTTACCGCTTGCTGGATGAAGCTGCCCTCCAGCATATCTTCCGGGTCGCGTCCAGCCTCGACTCCATGGTGGTAGGCGAGCCCCAGGTCGTGTCCCAGGTGAAAGAGGCTTGGAAGCTGGCGCAAAAGGTAGGGGCAACGGGCCGCTTTCTCGATGCCGTGCTACAAAAGGCGCTCACCGTCTCGAAGCGCGTGCGCAGTGAGACCGCGATCGGCAACGCGGCGGTATCGATTCCTTACGCCGCGGTCGAACTTGCGCGCCAAATTTTCGGCACACTCGAAAAGAAGAAAGTACTGCTGTTAGGCGCCGGTAAGATGAGCGAACTCTCGGCCCGTGGATTGCTGAACCATGGCGCCAGTTCGGTCCGCGTGATCAACCGCACCCTCGAGCACGCAGCTGAGTTGGCCACGAAGCTGGGTGGAGTCGCGACCCCGTTCGAGGAGCGCTGGGAGCACATGGGGGAGGCCGACATTATTATTAGCTCGACTTCCTGCCCCCACACCATCCTCAGCCGCGATGAAGCGGCGATCATGGTTCGCGGACGAGAGGACCAGCCTTTGGTGATCGTGGATATCGCGATGCCCCGTGATATCGACTCGGCAGTGCGCGATGTTGAAGGCATTTTCCTCTATGACCTCGACGACCTGGAAAACGTGGTTGACCACAATGCGGGCGAGCGTGAAGCTGCCGCCGCCGAAGCACAGAAGATTGTGCAATCCGAGGCGCAAGGCTTCCGCCGCAAGCTGATGGCGGAGCGGGTGGTGCCCACCATCGTGGCACTGCGCCTGCGGTTGGACGAGATTTGCCGGCAAGAACTGGATTCCTTTCGACAAGAGAACGGGCCTTTCTCCCAGGACCAGGACGAAACGTTGAACGCAATGATGTCCCGAATGACGCAGAGAATCGCCGGGTCCCTGGCTCGTGAACTCAAGGAACTTCCAGAAAAAGTGGAGCAGGAACAGATGACCACCGCTTTACAGCGGCTGTTCCACCTGCAACCGCCCGAAACGGCGCTTGCCGGCACCAGACACTGAAAGGACAGTTAGACCCATGGTAAAGAAAGAAGAGATCGCCTCCACTGTCCAGCCCGCTGATCGCGGAAGCTGGACCAGTACCCAGTCCTACATCCTCGCGGTCTTCTGTTTAATACTCGGTGTTGCTCTTGGCTACCTGTTTCGCGGATCCGCTTCGCCATCTCCGACAACAGTTGCAGCATTCGCTCCCACCGACGGAAGCGCTGCTCAAGGGACGCAACCGCAGTTGACTCCTGAACAGCAGAAGGCAATGATCGACCAGGCTGTCGCGCCTTTGCTTGCCACTCTCAAGACGAACCCCGAAGACGTCGACACGATTGTTAAAGTGGCGAATCTGTACTACGACGGGCGGCAATATCCGGAGGCAGTCAAGTATTACCAACTCGCTGCTAAGAGCCAGCCCAAGAACGCGGACTTGCTCACCGATCTGGGCACTTCGCTTTGGTATACCGGAGACGCTGACGGAGCCATCGCCGAATTTCAGAAGGCGCTGAAGTATCAACCCGATCATCCTGGAACGCTGTTCAACCTGGGCATTGTCCGCTGGCAAGGCAAGAGCGATCCCAAAGGCGCGGTGCAGGCCTGGGAGGAATTGCTACAAAAGAATCCGAACTACCCGCAGAAACAGCAACTCCAGGAATACATCAGCAAGGCCAAGCAACACGCCAAGGGTTAGCAGGGAAGCAGTTGCAAACTCCGGTGCCGCCGCGCTCCACGGCGATGAGAGAACTGGCTTCTTGTCCCTGCGCCGTTGCCTAGATCAACGGAGCTAATACGAGCACGAATCAATCAAATCGCGATTTTCCACGGATTACACGAATCCTTGTGGCCACAGACTTTTCGGATCAGGCTAGCAAAGCCTTTAACTGGGCCCAGTCTTTTGTCGCCGCATTCGGAGCGAAGTTGGTTGCATTGCATGTCATCGACATCTTCAGCTTGGCAGAGACAAGTTGCGTCACAACCGGCCTTGATCCGCTTCCGCTGCTTCGAGAGCACGCTCAGCGGTGTATGGACGGGCTCAAGCAGTTGATGCCCGATGCGGAGACGCTGGTTCGCGAAGGTTCGCCACGTCCGGCCATCGTCGATGCCGCGCTCGAACTGAACTGCCAAATGATCATCATGGGCACCCACGGCCGCTCAGGGTTGGCGCATTTGCTGCTGGGCAGCGTCGCAGAGTATGTCGTCAGAAACAGCAAAGTACCCGTGCTTACCGTTCGCACGCATTGATATTGCAGACAGCAGTGAATCACCCTTCGTACCCACATCACCCGATCGCGCATTCTATTCATGAGCGAGGCGCGATCAGTCGGGCAACCTCGCGCATAACACCAACCTCAACCACAGCTCCAATTTTCAGGGATTGTACTGCGACTGTCACGGCATCACATAAGCTTGTGCGCTTGGTCACAGCGCGCGCTTAAATTGCCGCTCATAGTATCGGCATCTGTGGAGCGGGGTCTGAGTTTCGCGGGGCGAACAATCGAGGACTCCAGGAAAAAAAGTAAAGCAGTGCGCCCGCCACCAACCAAGGCGGACGCTTGGTAGTTTAATCCAAATTTGATTCGAGTCCGGTGGACCGCAGGCGGTCGAACAAAACCGTGGACTCCCAGGAGAAATTCTATGGCAAAAACAATGAAAGCGGCGTTCGTCGATAAATTCGGCGAACCGTTGAAGATTAAGGAAGTTCCAGTTCCAGATCCAGGGCCGGGCGAGGCGCTGGTTCACGTGGTCGCGAGTGGCGTCTGCCACACTGATCTGCACGCGGCCGAAGGCGATTGGCCGGTCAAACCCACTCTGCCCTTTACACCTGGGCACGAAGGTGCGGGATTTGTGGCCAAGCTGGGCTCGGGCGTAACTCATTTGAAAGAAGGCGATCGAGTGGGCATTGCCTGGTTGCACAGCGCTTGCGGACACTGTGAATTCTGCCTCACTGGGTGGGAAACGCTTTGTCCGGAGCAACAGATGTCAGGTTATACGGTAAACGGCAGCTTCGCTGAATATGCATTGGGTCAGGCCGATTACCTGGGTCGGATTCCGGACCAACTATCCTTTATCGATGCCGCGCCGATTCTCTGCGCCGGCGTCACCACCTACAAAGGTTTGAAACAAACCCAAACTCGCCCCGGTGAGTGGGTAGTGATTTCGGGCGTGGGCGGACTGGGCCACGTCGCGGTCCAGTATGCGAAGGCCATGGGGCTGCACGTCGCCGCCATTGATATCGGACCCGAGAAGCTGGCTTTAGCTCGTAAGCTCGGCGCCGAAGTGACGGTGGACGCGAAGGAAGAAGATGTGGTCCAGACGATCCAGAAGAAAATCGGAGGCGCTCACGGCGTATTGGTCACTGCTGTGTCTCTGCCGGCATTCAAACAGGCGCTCGGGACGCTCCGCCGTGGCGGGACCTGCGTTCTAAACGGCCTGCCTCCCGGCGAATTCCCGGTTTCCATTTTCGATCTGGTGCTGAATGGCCAGACCGTGCGCGGCTCGATTGTTGGCACACGCAAGGATCTCGAGGAGGCGTTGCAGTTTGCCGCCGAAGGCAAGGTTAAGGCCACCATCGAGGAGCAGCCGCTCGGATCCATCAACGATATTTTCGACCGGCTAAAGAAGGGGAAGGTCAACGGCCGAATCGTTCTCGATATTGCTGCGGAGTCCGGTACCAAGAAATCAACCGGCGCCAAGCCATATAAGAGTCACGCAGTCGCCTGAGTTACAGCCCGAAGGTGTTGGGACTCTTCTAAACGACCTCGAGCAGGATGTTGCAGGGCGAGTGCACGGCTCTCGCCCTGTATTTTTTGGAGGGGTCGCTCAAAAGACCAAAGTCAAAGGCGGCGGACAAGAGTGTCCGCCCCACATTCACTGATCTTCAGCCATGGTGGCTTGGGAGGCTTCTTCGTCGCCGCGGATTAGGCCGAACTTTTTTAGTTTGTAGCGGAGGGCGTCGCGGCTGATGTCCAGGAGTTTGGCGGCGTGGGTTTGGTTGCCGTTGGCTTGGCGCATGGCTAGCTCGACCATGGCGTGTTCTACCTCTTCGAGCGAGGTGCCGCCTTCCGGGATGTAGAGGCGCGGGAGGGTACGGCCGTTGGGCAGAGTCTGGCCGCCATCCGCCGGCGAGGTTCGTTCGAAGACGGTGCGGCCTCCTGATTCGCCTACGGAGAACGGCAAGTAGACCGGGCGCAGGAAGGGTTCGTCTTCTAGAATCATGCCGCGCTCGATGGTGTTTTTCAATTCGCGAACATTGCCTGGCCAGTTGTGACTGAAAATCAGACGGCGGGTTTCATCAGTAACACCACGAATCGATTTTTTGAATCGGCGGTTGTAGCGGTCGATGAAGAAGTCGACCAAGGGCATGATGTCCTCTTTGCGGTCACGCAGCGGCGGGATGAAGATTGCGATAATTGCCAGGCGGTAATAGAGGTCCTGACGAAACTGTCCGTCGCGCACCGCCTTTTCCAGATCGCGGTTGGATGCAGCGATGACGCGGACATCCACCTGCATATCGCGAATGCCACCGACGCGGCGGACTACCTGATCTTCGAGCACGCGCAGTAGCTTGGCTTGCAGCAAAGGAGAGAGCTCGCCTATTTCATCGAGAAAGAGCGTGCCGCCGTCGGCGGCCTCGAAGAGGCCTTTCTTCATTTGCTTGGCATCGGTAAATGCGCCTTTTTCGTGGCCGAAGAGTTCGGCTTCCATCAGCGTCTCGGGGATGGCGGAGCAGTTGATGGCTACGAAGGGCTTTTGCTGGCGCGAGCTTTCGTAGTGGATGGCTTTGGCGATCAGGTCTTTGCCGGTGCCGCTCTCTCCTTGAATCAGGATAGTGGTGGCTTCGCTAGAGGCGACCTTGCGGACGAAATTCATCAGCTCGGTCATCTTGGGGGAGACGCTGACTACGCTGTCGTAACCGGCTCCGCGGCGAATTTCGCTTCGCAGGGTCTGAACTTCGGTGCGGAGGCTGGTGGCTTCGAGCGCGTTCTTGATGGTGATGTGAAGCTCGTCGAAATCTACCGGCTTGCCTACGAAGTCGTAGGCGCCGAGTTTGAGGGCGGCTTTGACATCGTCAAGCTGGGGATCGGCGGTGATCATGATTACGGCGCGGGCGTCGCCGCTTTTCTTTAGTTGATCCAGGACTTCGATACCGGTTAGGTCGGGCATGCGTACGTCGAGCAGGACCAGGTCGGGGGTTTCGTGCTGGGCGAGTTTGAGCGCGGGTTCGCCGGCATCGGCTTCGATTACGTGGTAGCCCCACTCCTCGCACTTCTGCCGCAACGACCAGCGCACCAGGCGCTCGTCGTCCACAATCATGATCTTCTCAGCAGGCATTGGTGTTTAATTTACTACGAAATGGAGGTGTAGCGCTTTCGGGGTTAGCCGCAGTAACGCCGGATGGGCGACGGTAAGTCTCGCCCTACTCCTGCGAAGGGCGAAGGCCTATTGCTTCGTTGGTTTGCGGCGAGGCTTCTGCTTCGCGGAAACTGATCGGATAATAAGTTTTCTTTTGCCCCTGAGCTGAAGCTGCGCCTTGGACTTAGCCACAGCAGCCGCGATCAGCGCCTCCACTTCGGGACGGGCGAGAACCTCCGCCGATTCCATACGAAGGAACCGAGTTTGTTTACCTGAGCCTAGCAGCATCTTGTGTGGATCAGGCAGGCTAGCCCCGCGGATGAAGCACAGTCCTACTCCATTGGCTGCGGCAGCGATCGAAAGAATGCAATCCGATGGGCGTTCGGTTGGACCATAACCGATCACGAAGAAGTTATAGTTGTCGTATACAAGTTCGTGGGCGGTAGGCAACCGCTTGCGTATGGCCTTGCGCACCGCCCGAATTAAGGCTTGGTTCTTGGGCTCGAATTTATCGATGAAGCTTTTGAGTTGCTTTTCGGCGTCAGCCGGGGCTGTCGGAGGGATCTTCTTGACTGCCTTCATAGATCGTTCTCTCCGGGTAAATTTCACGGCTACCAGAATCAAATAATCTCATGAAGCGTAGCACGGCTCACAAGCAGGTCTGTACAGGATTTTATCCTCAATGGAGGCGCTAATCGAAACGAATGTTAGGCCGGGACGTGCGCGATCGGCACTTGAAAAGGCAGCAATACTTCGAACTTGCTCCCCTTCCCCACCACGCTGCTGACTTCAATGCGGCCATGATGGTCTTCCACGATACGGTGGGCGAGCGAGAGGCCGAGGCCGGTGCCATCGCCTTTGGTAGTGTAGAAAGGCCGGAAAATGTTTGGGAGGTTCTGGGGAGAGATGCCGCGTCCGGTGTCGCTGACCGCGACGCTGGCGTAACTATTTCGCGCGCCGATTTCGACGCGCACTGTGCCTGCGCCCTCCACGGCCTGCACCGCGTTCAGAAGAAGATTCAGAAGTACCTGATGAATTTGATCGCTGTCGTGCTCGACCTCAGGCAGGTCGGGCGCTTTCTCCAGTTCGATCTTGATTGGTCTTGAGAGTACCTGCTGACGAGCCAGCATCACGGCGTGTTCGACGGTGGTGTTCAGGTTGCTCCGGCGAATATCGGGGCGGCGAGGCCGTGCGGTTTCCAGCAGATCGGTCAGGGTCCGACTGATGCGCGTGATTTCCAGGCGAACATCTTTCACGACGGCGCGCGCCGGACTCGTTGCGGGCAGATCGCGGCCGACGATTTCGATGACGCCCGCGATTCCGGCGAGCGGATTGCGAATCTCATGGGCCAATCCTGTGGCTAGCTCGCCGAGCGTTGCCAGGTGTTCGGCGCGGGACATCTGGGTGCGATGCAGGCGTTCTATCTCCTGCCGGCTCTCCCGCAATTGTTGCATCATGTGATTGAAGTTGCGGCCGAGGTCTCCGATTTCATCGTTGCGCCCGGAGAAGCTCACTGAGACGTTGAGGTTGCCTTCACTCACCTGCGCGATTTTCTCCTGCAATTCGACCATGGGCCGTTGAATCACGTAGGCCAGCACTGCGATCAGGACAGCGCAGATCACGACCGCTCCAGCCCCGGCCACGATCAGCACAGCATGGCGCTCCGGGTCACGTAACGATACGGTCGCCAGAATGAAGAGCAGCAGCCCCGCCAACAGGACGAGCCCTACCGGCAGGATTGCTTTCAGTTGCCAATTGACCCGTACAGAACTCAATCCGAAATCCTCCACCTGCGAGCGGCCTGCGGACAATGTGGGCTTGTGGCCACTCAGTGGAACTGGAGGAGGGCGGACCGCCGCAGTCGCCTCGGATGTCATTTCCAGTGGCTCAGTTGCACTCGGCACGGAATAGGTGCGGCTAAGCATAAGCATGTAGTCCTGGCAGCAAGTAAGTCACACCGAAGAAAGTGAACATCACAACAGCGAATCCCAGGATGGCGAAGTAGGCGGCGCGGCGTCCACGCCATCCCCGAGTTACGCGCATGTGTAAATAGCCGGCGTAGACCAGCCAGGTAATCGCGGCCCAGGTTTCTTTTGGATCCCAGCTCCAATACGAGCCCCAGGTGCGATTGGCCCAGTAGGCGCCGGCGGCGATCATCAGGGTGAGTAACGGAAAAGCAATAGCGATGGTCTTGTAAGTGATGCGGTCGAGTTCCTCGGCGCTGGGCAACATGCGCTCGAGATCTTCGCGCCGCCACAATAGCAATAGGTAAAGCAGTGAAACGAAGATGCCGCCGACCAAGCCTGAGAGAATGAATGGGCTGGCGGCCAAGCTGGTTGAGAAAAGGCCGTCAGCATCGAGTGAACCGTAACGGCCATCCCGCGCCCGCAGCAGGAAAAATACGAGCGCCAACACTTGCAGCAGGATGCTGACAAAGACCGCACGGTTCGCGATGTCGATGAGGTTTTCTTGACCAGTCTTTCGCCAGACGAGATACAGAGCGAGGGGAGCAGCGACGGCCGCCAGTACCATCAGCATCAGCCAGCCGAGATCGGGAATCACAACAAACAGGCGCACGCTCTTGGCCAGAAACACTTCCGACTTTCTTTCGGGATCCCAGGCCACTACGCTGAGACCGCCCCATTTCTCGAAGCGAGTCAGCACGCCAAGATAAGTGCCGATGCCGAACATGCTGGTCGCGGCGAGGAAGGTTTCTGTCTTCATCTTGTCCTGGATGAGGAACATCATCGCCAGCGCGAAGCTGAGCGCGCAGGCTGCGTACGCCAGCATGGCCAGCGTCACGTGGACGTGCAGCCAGGTCGATTGCAGCGCGGGTACAAGCGGATGTACTTCAGTGCGCAGCAACTGCATCAGCACCACGCCTACGATCGCGACAGGCATGGTCACGGTGCCGATGACTTTCACTTTGAATTTCTTCTCCGCAATCAAGGTCAATACGGCGAGCGTCCATACGAAGCTGAGCAGCATTTCGTAGATGCTCGCGAATGGGGGATGTCCGGCTTCATACCAGCGATGCGCGACGGCGCCGGTGTTGGCGATCAGGCCTGCCCAGGTCGCGAGTGATGCGAAACGGACATAAGAAGGAATCCCGGTCACGCCGAAGCCAAGGTAAAGTGTGCCCGCGCCCGAATAGAAAATGAGCGCTGCGTAGAGCAGGTTGGAGTCGTTGAGCAGATTCCCGCTCTTGACTACGTTAAGGAATGCCATGAACAGCAGAAAGGTGACTCCCAATCCCACCATGACGACCAGTGTTGTACCTGTCGCCGCTGGTTGCTGCTCGGCTCTTGCGACTCGTGCCATAGACGCATCCTCCGTTGCCGGATTTATCTTCCGGTGAGTGAAGCAACAGGCGTCTCAGCGCCTGTCTTCGATGAAACTTTGAGCTCCGCTTCGATCTTCTCAACCAACTCGTGGAAACGTTGCTCAAACGCATCCTTGTTCTTGTTGGCGGTTCCACCAATCCACAGCATCAATTGTCCCCGGGCGTTGCGCACCGGAGCGGCCCACACTCGTATGTGGACGAAGTAGAAAACCACTGTCAATCCAAGACCCATGACGAGTACGCCTGCCCACACGGACCACTGTCCGGGCTCGTGTGAAACCTCCAGGCCGGTGAAGTAGGCCATCTGGAGGTCCTTGCCCTCGAAGCTGTATGGTGAGGACGCGTTCTGCTCGAAACCGGGGATGGCGGGCAGCCAGAAATTTATGGTTTGACCTGATTTCTTGGACTCGACCACTAAATGGGCTGCTGGGTTTTCCAGTTCACTGGAGCGGGTGTAAATCTGACTATCGCGCACCACGTAATCGGGAATGAATTCGGCGAGGCGGACGGTGGTATCAGGATCCAGCGGTACCGTCTCGCCTAAAGCAACGGTAATATCTTTGGCAGCTCCACCATCGCGTGGGCTGGCAGTAAGCACAAGTTTGTCGATCTTTCCGGTATTGCCGTAGCTCGCTTGATAAAAACGTATGCCGCGGTAAACCAATGGATCGTTAACGACGATCTGCTTGCGCACGATTGACTGGCCATTGTCCAGAACGACTAAGTCGGACCACCATCGCTTGGGTGTGCCATCGCTGTAGTTCTCTTGACCAGCGCCGTCGCAGCGGACTGCAAAGCCAAGATCGATTTTGCGGCCATTCTGCGTTTGTACCTGACTGGACTGTTGCCCGCGATTCAAAGTGACGAAGGCCCGCCATCCGTACAACGCGTCGACGATGCCTCCGAGAAAAATGAGCAGCAAACTTGCATGCACGATATAAACTGCCAATTCGGAAAAGCGGTTGCGCTCTCCGAATAGAGAAAAGCTGTTCTCGCGGACTATGTGCTCCGGCCTGAAGCCTGCCTTTTGAAATACGCGCTCTGCGACGCTCAGTGCCGCTTCTTCATCCTTGATCGGAATTAATGCGTGATTGGGGAGAGCGTTGCGAAAAGTCTCGTCAGTACTCTTATAAGGACGCGAGAAAAATCTCCATGCGTTAGGGAAGCGCTGGACCGAAGCAGCGATGATGCTGACGCTCACCAGGCTGAGGAGTAACACGAACCACCACGCATGAAAAACGTCGGTTAGTCCCGCGCCGTCGAGCAGGCGGAGCACTTGAGGCGAATAGGCGCGTTGCATTTCGTCGGCTTCAGTGGCGGGCCGCTGCAGAATTATCGTCCCTGCCGCCGAAATAATGACTACGAGAATGAGCAGAACAACGCCGGTCTTGATCGCGCCGAGGGTTTGCCAAATTTTCCGCACTGTTTTCCCAACTGCTGAGTGGACGGTTGCGGTCATGTGTTTCCCCTTCCCCGTTCTCGAGAAAGCACGTTTCGCACCATTGCCGGAAATTGAGCGAAGTTGCTGAAATTCCTGTAATAAGCCACTCGGGATCGAAGCCTGCAAGCGCGCGGCTTGGGCCATATCACACAGCGGATTGGACTTCTGCTGGAATTTGCGCAGGATGGCGGTTCCGGCGAAGGAGGACTTCAGCGCTTTTATTCCCGCCGAAAAATGGCGACTAAGCTCTCTGCGATTCGCATGCGAATGTTTCCATGTGACAGAAATCACACGGGGATGGGCCGAAAGTCACAGCAGGGGAAAATGCCAAAAAGCATCTTCGCCGACAGTTTCTTCGCGCGTGAACTCTCACCAGAACCAACGCTTGGTTACTTGCGTCATTTTGACCATTCCAGTGTGGGAGAAGCCCCATTGTGATGAAGCTTGCAACAATTTCGATTTCCTATAGAGTGAAGTTCAATTCACAACTGATTTTGTTGCAATCTTTTATAACCGCTGTGGAGAAAGCTCGCGGACGAAGCACTAAGGCGAGAGGCGTGCACAGCAACTTCAGGAGGCGGCGGTGGGAGTGACCCTGAATTCCAAATCTAACCCAACGGCAAATTACAAGTTAAAGGTGCTGGGATGCATCATCGCGATACTAATGCTTGCGGGCCGCGTCTCCGCGGCGAAACATCCAGTCCCGCTTGACCCAAAGGCAGACACGTCCACCTGCCTTGCCTGCCATGAGGACAAAACCAAAGGCAAGTCGGTCCATTCCGCGATCGCCATGGGCTGCACGAGTTGCCATGAAATCCGCACTAATAAAGACGTCACTCGGGTAAAGCTGATCACGAGTACTTCGCAGGCACTCTGTCTTACCTGCCACGCCGACAAGAACGCGGCCGAGATCAAGGGGACGGTTCATCCTCCGGCGGTCCGGGATTGCGTGAAGTGTCACGATCCGCATTCGTCGGATAATAAGTTTCAGTTGTTGAAGGCCGAATCAGGGGACGAGAAAGAGAATCTCTGCCTGAGCTGTCACAAGACCGGCCTGAACGTACCGGAGAAAGGCAGCCGCCATGCTGCCCTCGACATGGGCTGCGAAACTTGCCACGTCACCCACAAAACCGGAGAGATCGGTAAGATTGAATTCGACTTCCATCTCACCAAGGCGCCGCCTGAACTTTGTATCGGCTGCCACGACGTAAAGGGCGCGGACCTGCAGAAGGCACATCAGAACCAGCCGTTTGAAAAAGCGAATTGTGTGAGCTGTCATGATCCGCACCAGTCCGCCGTTCCCAAACTGATGGCAAAATTCACCCATCCGCCATTCGCCGACAAGCAGTGCGATGTCTGCCACGCGCCGGCGAAGGATGGAAAAGTCGTATTGACGCAGGCCGACGCCAAGGCTCTGTGCGTGACCTGCCACGACGATAAGGCCAAGCTGATCGAGACTGCCAAGGTGCAGCATCCGGGGGCAGCGGGCGATTGCACCGACTGCCATAGCCCCCACGCCAGCAGGCAGCCGGGGCTGCCCAAAACTAACGCTGTCGAGATCTGCTTGGGCTGCCACAGCGACATCGCGGACCAAGCCAAGAAGCCGTATCACCACCAGCCGGCTTTCGGCCAGGGTTGTGCCACCTGTCACCAACCGCACGGCGGAGACAACGACCATTTGCTGCGCACTGCGACCACGAACGCGCTCTGCCTGGAGTGCCATGGGCCAGATCGGTCACCGAAAAAGCTGGAGGCTGAGCACGTGGTCACGATCTTCAATGGAAGCGTGAAGCTTCCCGAAGACTATTTCACCACGAAAAAAGTTGTGGTGTTGCCGTTGAAGTATGGCATGGGGCACCCCGTGGATGGGCACCCAGTTTCTGACCTCATGGATCCGGCGAATCCGGGCAAAGTGAAGACTCCGATCAATTGTCTGACCTGCCATCAGCCACATTCGTCGGCTCAGCCCGACCTGCTGGCAAAGGACCAGGCCAACAACATGGCATTCTGCCAAACATGCCACAAGGACTTGAACAAGCGATAGCTCGCAGCGGAGAGTGACACCATGATTACAATTCGACCAAATCTGACTCGCAGTGGCCAAAGATTTCTGGCGTTGCTGGTTCTCTTGAGCTTAGGGCTGGGATCGCCAGTCTCGATGTTGGGAAAAAAGAAGAAGGACGCCGAACCGCCCAAGACGCATCCCCCGGTCGACTATTCCAATATCGTCTGGCCCAATCCGCCGGCCATCGCCCGCATTCGGTACCAGACGTGGTATGCCGCCGAGAAAATCTCGCAGGTCGAGGCGGGAACTACCACTAAGAAGGCGAAATGGATGGACCGGTTGGCCGGCACTCAGCCCGCCGTTGACAACACAAAATTTCTCTGGCAACTCGGAGAGCCCTACGGCTTAGCGGTGGATTCCAAAGGCAATCTCTATGTGGCCGACCAGAAGGTGGGCGCCATCTTCATCTTCAACACCGAAACTCGGGATCTGGAACTCATCAAGAACAAAACTCATGGCCACTTCGTTCGTATCATTGGTTTGGCCATGGACGACAACGACCGTTTGTTTGTCTCCGACCCCGCGCTGAGTCACGTGCTGGTATTCAACGCCCAGCACAAGACAGAAGACGTGATCACGGATGGTCTCGTCGAACCCGGCGGGCTGGCGATCGATACCGAGAACCGGTTGCTTTATGTCGCCGATGTCAATCAGGACCAGGTCCTCGTTTACGATGCCGACAGTCTAAAGCTTAAGCGCAGGATCGGCACCGGCGGACAGAAACACGCGCTTACCACCCCCGGTGACTTCGCTCGTCCGGCGGGGATGGCGGTTGACCACGACGGCAATCTTTACGTCGCGGACAGTCTGAACAATCGCATCGAGATCTTCGACGGCGATGGCAAGTTTGTCAGCACTTTCGGCAAAGCCGGTGACGGGCCGGGATACTTCGCACGGCCCAAGGGTATTGCCATCGACAGCGATGACCACATCTGGGTGGTCGACGGAATGCAGGACCGCGTACAGGTGTTCAATAAAGATGCGCAGTTGCTAATCAGTTTCGGTGGCCACGGACTTCTGCCCGGCATGTTTCAAGGCATTGTCGGAATCACCATTGACAAGCAGAACCGCGTGTTCACCTCGGAAATTTTCCCCGGGCGGGTGCAACAATTCCGTTACGTGACCGACGTTGAGGCTGAGCAGATGCGCAAGGAGAAAGAGGCGTCGCGCGAGAAAAAGGCTAGCGCATCCGTTCCTGTAGTGGCTCCCGCAGTCCAGGCGACGGCTCCGCAGGTCAAATAGAAGAGTCGCCGTTCTCTGCAGCGCGTGTGGCAAAACTACCCTAATTTCCAACACAATCTCTTCTGTTGCGTTTCTCAACAATTCTTAAGGGTGCCGATATTGACCTCGGCGCCACTGCGGAATTTCACCAATACATTACGAGAGTTTGGTTCTTTTCCCGCAGTTAGGGTTCTCCCAGAATGGGAGCACTACATTACCGAAGTTCGCGAACTTGTTATAAATAATTGACTTAGCGGCGATTTACTTGCGCCTAGGTTGCGTTCACTTTTCGGTGGGGCAGTTGCATTAACGCTGGCAGGGGGCGGCTGTGATAAGTGGCAGCCCAGGGCCTAAGCCTCCGAGAGTTGTAAAGAGATGCAACTAAAACAGGAGGTTTTATTCATATGAAAAAAGTAATGTTACTAGTTGTTTTCGTCCTTGCCGTCACGGGACTGATGATGGCCCAAAATTGGTCGTCACCGGTTGACGTACTCGGCGCGCATAACAATCAAGGCCGCGGCTGCGCTGGCTGCCATGCTCCTCATAGCGGCTCGTTCGGTTCCGGTCACGGCGGCGCAGCCGACGCCGGCAGCTATGCATTGTGGGGCCAGGATGCCAGCCCACTGTATAACCAGACCATCGCATTCGGCGACGGCGGAAGTTACGTCGAAAAGCTGCCCGGCAGCATCACCAGCGGCAGCACCGAAGTCGGCGGCATTCTGCTCTGTCTGAGTTGCCACGACGGCAACCTGACTGCTTCGAACATGATGACCGGCGCGTCGTACGAACAAGCGATCGGCCTGTTAACCAATACCACATACGGCAGCCAGAACATTCCAACCCTGCTTGGCAATGATGGCACCACGGCCGGCAATTACACTAACGATCACCCGGTGGGCGTCAATGCCAACATCAGCACCAGGATGCCGGGCCTTGTCTATGCCAACGGCATATTCACCGTGACCCCTGGAAGCCAATATGCCCAGTTCGTAGCCAACTACGGCTGGCCGGCGCTAGGGCCGGGAGCTTGGGGCGTCAATTACGGCGTCAACGCCGCAGGCGCGCCCTATGTGGCTTGCACCACCTGCCACAACCAGCACGTGATGACGGTTTACACCGACAGCGCGAAGAATCAAATCCAGAATGACGGTGGCGGCAAGTCCTATGCCACGTACTTCTTCGTGCGAGGTCCCTACAACCCGAACCTTCAGACCTATGCCAAGACAAGTGCGCCTTCGACGACTCAGTTCTGCCGTCAGTGCCACTTTGGCGAGGCGAACGAAGCTAACAACACCAATAACATTACGACGCAGTTCCAGTAGAGATAGCTTGAACCGAGGGGAGAGAATCAATCTCTCCCCTTTTTTTCTGAGATAGTGGGTGAGGAATTATGAGAAACAAACTTTCAATCTGCATCCTGCTAATGACGACTGTCGCCACTGTGGCCCAAGTCGCCTCCCACACAACCACCCCCGTGTTGGCGCCGGCAACCGCTTCAGTGACATCACCGCTGCAAGTCAGTGACAAGCCGGTGGCGCGAGTGAACGGTGCGGTGCTGACGGATCGCGACTTAGTGCGCGAGATGTTTGCCATCTTTCCCTACGCCAAGCAGCACAACGGATTTCCTAAAACGCAGGAAGCAGCCATCCGCCAGGGTGCGTTGGAGATGATCATCTTCGAGGAACTGGTGTATCAGGAAGCTGGACGGCGAAAGATCACGATTTCCGCGGCGCGTTTGAACCAGGCCGAGGCCGATTTTCGCAAGCAGTTCAATTCTCCCGACCAGTACCAGCAATACTTGCAGACCGAGATGCATGGCTCGCGGCAGGTTCTGCGCAAGCAGATCCAACGTTCGCTGATGATCGAAGAAGTATTGAAGACCGAAGTAGACAGCAAATCCGCGGTGTCGCTGGCCGAGGTGAGAGCGTATTACGACAAGAATGCGGCACGCTTTCAGCAAGCGGAGTCGTTTAACTTCCAAAGCATTTCCATCCTGCCGCCGCGAGATGCCAAAGCCGGCGTGGACGTCGCGAAGGAAAACCGTAAGCGCGCGGAAGACGCTCTGCGCCAGGCCCAGGCGACGCAGAGTTACCAGGAATTCGGACTGCTGGCGGAGAAAATCTCCGATGACGACTTCCGGGTCAACATGGGCGACCACAAGGCCGTGGGCCGCGATAAATTGCCGCCGCAAATCGTGACAGCGGCGCTGGCCATGCAGGCCGGACAGGTGAGCGGGCTCATCCAGATTGAAAACGCATTCACAATTTTCCGGCTGAATGCGCACAATCCGCCGAGGAAGCAAAGTTTCGCTGAAGTCAAGACCGAGCTGCGAACAGAAGTGCAGAAGAGCAAGTACGAGCGCCTGCGCTCGAATTTAGCAAAGAGCCTGCGCGTGAAAGCGAAGATCGAAATCGTTTAAGTCAAGTCCCATCTATACCACGTAGGCCCGGCCGTCTCGTCCGGGCCCGCCGTGACTTAGCGCTCCCCCACCTGCGGAGTTGCGGCCGGACGCGTGGGGATGCCTGCCGTCTGTGCAACCCTTGAATTTCTGGCGAGTGCGAACTGTTCGTTCGCTGTTCGGACGAGGGCGTCCCGGCCTACGTGAATTGTGGTTGGCCTGCATGGTTGCGGAATTCAGCACGCTGGGCGTGGGATATCGCGCAGCCCTTTCCCGAGGCCCTATTTGGGAACCGATACCTACTTAAGTAACCCCTTCATTATCAACTCTTAATGATTTCTGCTGACTGGACCAGAGTGGCAACGGTTGTGCCTTCCGTAAGGTATCGCTGGCCGAAGCAACGAGGGGTTTCTGAGCGTGGAAAACGCTGGCACAATGACGAGATTTGCCACAGGTATCGCTGGGCTTTTACTGCTGGCGATGACGCCGCTGGCTTCGGCCCAGATGCAGGTTGGAGACAATCTTCAGATGAAGGGGAGCGGCTTGCTGACTGCGGGGTACCAGGGAGTTTACGGAGACTCCACCCAGATCGAATCGAGTCATGGGCTGAACTTCGGAATCGACGGCACCGTGTCTGGCTCTTACTACAATCCTAGCTTCCTTTCCTTCAGCGTGAGCCCTTACTACAATCGGTCGCAGGCCAACTCCGCCTTCCAGTCGCTGACCGGCGCCAGCGGGGTCACGGCGACAGCAGATCTGTTTACGGGCAGCCATTTCCCGGGCACCGTCAGCTACCGGGATGACTACAACAGCACAGGGACCTTCGGACTCGCGGGTGAGCCCAATTTCACCACCCACGGCCACGGAGACGGTTTTGGCATTGGATGGAGCGCGCTGCTTCCGGGCCTGCCCACGCTGTCGGTCGGCTACTCGCAGGGCAGCGGATCGGGTACGGTGTTCGGTACCAGTCAGGAGACCGGGTCCGATACGAAGTTGTTCAACCTGCGGTCCACATACGCGATCGAGGGTTTTCACCTGAACGGTTTCTACGATCACAACAGCCTCCACGCCACCTATCCCGAATTCCTGGCTGGCGAACAGGAGACAGTATCGAATACCATCGGCCACGATTTCGGTTTTGGCGCGAACCGCAACCTGCCGATCAACGGCTCTTTTTACGCCAATTACAGCCGCTCGGAGGCATCGACCGATTTCCTGGGGCAGAACGACACCACGTCCAACTACACCACCAGCACCGAGACTTCCGGCGTCACCTTCCATCCGACGCGAAAGCTGAGCCTGTTTGCGAACGAAAGCTATACTGACAATCTATCGGGGTATCTGAACCAAAATCTTATCAACAGCGGAACTCTGCAGACGCCGTTCAATCTCGGAACCGGATCGAACTCTCTCACGCTGGGCGGAGGCGCCGGCTATCAGATCAGCAATTTTATGGGAGCGCAAGCTCAGGCCACTTATTACGATCAACACTATTTTGGCCAGAGCTTCACCGGAACCTACATCACCGGCACCTTGAACTACAACCGCAGAATCCTCGACATGTTTACCTTTTCCGCGGGTGTGATCGAGGAGTCGAACGGGCAGGGCAGCAATTCGGTGGGCTTCATCGGCAATGCGAATTACTTTCACCGGATCAAGGGTTGGGAGACTTCAGGCACGTTCAGCTACGCCCAGAATGTGCAGTCGCTCCTGGTCACCTACACAACCTCTTATTACAACTACAGTGGCCGACTGCATCGCCGTCTCGGGCATGGCTGGTCATGGCTAGCGAGCTTCAGCGGAAGCCACAGCGGCTTAACCCAGCAAGCAGGCAGCAACAGTGACAGCAAGAGTTATTCGACTTCGATCAGTTCGCGACGATTCACCTTGACCGGGAATTACACGCGGGCCAGCGGAAACTCGCTTCTCACCAACGCCGGGCTGGTGCCCATTGCGCCGACCCCGGGAGTGCCGGAGAGCAACCTCATCCTCTTCAGCGGCGACAGTTATGGTGGCGGCCTTTCCGCGACGCCGCTGCGCAAGCTTACGCTTTCGGCAACCTTCAGCCGCTCTCTCAGCAATACGCTCAGCAACTCGACGAATTCGCACAATAATGAAGAGATATTCAACGCTCAACTGCAGTACCATCTCAGGAGGATTGGCCTGCTCGCCGGGTATACCAGATTCACTCAGGGCATCAGTGCGACCGGCCTGCCGCCGGGAACCTCGAATTCGTATTTCGCTGGAGTATCCAGATGGTTCAATTTCTTCTGAGCGGACCGTGCACCAGGCTATTGCGAACATGCTTGATCGTCGCTGCTTTCCTGGCGCTGTTGAGCGTGCCCGCGGGGGCTGGCAAACAGCGCAAGGCAACGCCGCTGCAGCCCGCTCCGCCAGAGTTGTTGCTCGACGGCGGCCGGAAACTTACGTTCGAGCGCAGCTTCAGTCTGGAGCGCGAAGTGAAGCCGAGTCGCAGCTTCTGGACTCGCGTGGTGGATGTGATCGCGGGCGAGCCGGACTTCCACTTTCTGGTCAATCCCTACAGCATCACAACCGATTCGCGCGGACGCGTCATCGTAACCGACACCGGAGCTGACGGGATTCACGTCTTCGATTTCACCGAAAAGAAATACAAGTTCCTTTCCCGCAAGGACAATGGCAAAGATCCGATGCTCTCGCCGCAATGTGTTGCGGTGGATGCGGAGGACAACATTTATGTGACCGACTCGCAGGCCGGCAAGATCTTCGTCTTTGACGCCAAGTTGAAATTCCGACGCGTGATCGGCAGCCTGAAAGGCGGGGAAGGGTACTTCAAACGACCCACGGGAATCGCGGTCGATTCCACGGCGCAGCGCATTTTTGTCAGCGATACCTTACGCAACAAGATTTTTGTAATGGACATGCAGGGCAGCGTGCTCGCGATGATCGGAAAGGCTGGTACTGGCGAAGGCGAATTCAACTTCCCGACCGAGTTGCGGCTGAACGGTCTGGAATTGTTCGTGGTCGATGCCATGAACTTTCGCGTTCAAGTGCTCGACCGGTCCGGCAGCTTCCACTACGCAATCGGGAAGATCGGAGACAGCGCAGGATCGATTTTCCGTCCTAAGGGGATTAGCTTTGATTCGGAAGGACACCTTTACGTCGTTGATGGCCTGTGGGGTATGGTGCAGGCGTTTGATCGCGAAGGCCGGCTTTTGTACTACTTTGGGCAGCGTGGAAGCGGACTCGGAGAGTTTCAGTTGCCGACCGGGCTGCAAATTGACAACCAAGATCGTGTCTATGTGGTCGATTCCTTCAACCACCGCATCGAGGTGTTTCACTACTATGCCGCGGCGAAAATTTCTGAAGGGGCCAAGCCATGAGGTGGATCTTAGCCTCCGCTTGTGCACTCCTCCTGGCTCAAAGCCTGGCAACCGCGCAGGTGCCCGCAGATGTGCTGGGTATGCACAATCTATCACTGCCCAGCGGAGCCTCGGTCTATTCGCAGGGAAGCCTGGGGTGCACCTTCTGTCATGCTCCGCATAGTGGTCTTGGGGGGATCTCTCCGTTGTGGAACCAGACGTATTCGAAAGCGACCTACACTCCATACACCAGCACAACCTACGTTGAGCAAGGCAACACTCAGCCGACTCTGGGATTGACCAGCAGTCTATGTCTTAGCTGCCACGACGGCACCGTAGCCGTCGGACAGTCGGCAGCGTATGGCCCGCTGCCCGTGACTGGGTCGATGAACGGCATTGATTCTTTCGGGACGAACCTTACTGGGGCCCACCCTTTCAGTCTGGTTCTGCCGATGAAGGACGCATCGAACCTGGTGGCCTCGTTAGTTTCGCAGGGGAAGACTGGGGATCCGACCGGGGCTGTGAAACTGATCAAAGGAAACATCGAATGCACGAGTTGTCACGACCCGCACGTGCAGAGTACGGATAAGGTGGCGCAGGATTTCCTGGTGCGCGACAGTTCCAACGGACAGATGTGCCTCGCCTGCCACGATCCCAACCGGGTGATCCAAGGGCAGCCGAATCCGCTCGCCGGCTGGACCAATAGCATTCATCAAATCGCAACCAATCAGCCCGCAGCCAATGCCCATGTCGGCTCCTACAGCACAGTTGGCATCAATGCTTGTACGTCGTGCCACATGGAACACGATTCAACGTCGCCCGCACGGCTGCTTCGTCCGGCGAACCCGTCAGCGCCCGGCATGGATACGGTGACTCAGGATTGCGTAACCTGTCACAGCGGCGGAACCCTGCTGTCGCCTGCGGCTCCGAATGTGATGGCTGAGATTGCAAAGATAAGTCATCCACTGCCTGCAGGAAATAATTTTCACGACGCCGCTGAAATACCCGTGCTCAACAACAATCGCCACGCCACTTGCGTCGACTGTCATAGCGCGCACGGCGCCAACCAGGTGGTCACGTTTGGCACGCCTCCTGCGATTCGTCCCTCGCAAGCCAATGTAACCGGGATCAGCGCCAGCGACGGAGTGACCGTCATTCTTCCAGCCATCAACCAATATGAGAATTGCCTGCGATGCCATGGCACGAGCGTAGGTAAACAGAGATTGCTGATCTACGGCTACGCGCCCACGAGATTGGTTTCAGCGCCCGATCCCCTGAACGTAATTCCCGAGTTTAGCGCGAGTGCAACGTCGAGCCACCCAGTGACCCACGACAGTCTAAGTCCGCTGTCGCAGCCCAGTTTGCTCACGAACATGTTGAATCAGAATGGCGCGCCAGGACGCCTGATGGGAGTCCGAATTTTGTGCAGCGATTGCCACAACAGCGACGACAATCGCGAGTTTGGTGGAATTGGACCGAATGGCCCGCACGGCTCGGTCTACTCGCACATCCTCGAGCACAATTATCAGTTCAGCCAGGCCGCGGCCCCAGGAGGCCAGGTCACGAACCTATTCCCCAATCCCGACCTCAGTCTCAACGGACCTTACGGCATGTGCGCCAAGTGCCATAATCTGACCAATGTTGTGAGTAATACGAGCTTCACCCATCACGGCAACCACGTATCGCAAGATGGATTCTCCTGTTCGACCTGCCATACCGCGCACGGCATGGGTTCGGTGGCTCCTGGGGTCTCGGGCGAGCGCCTGGTGAATTTCGACATCAACGTGGTGGGACAAAATAACGGCGCTCCGATTTCTTATAACCGCGGTAGCAACACCTGCACTTTGACCTGCCACCAGGTTGCCCATAATGCCAACGGATCCATCACAAGCGCACAGAGCATGGGGCATCACAAGGGAAAGTGATACGCGGGACGCCGGGGCAAAACGCGCCCCGCTGGGGGGAAAGACCCGATTCGGAGCGCCTTTACAACTGAGAATATTTCGCAGTCCCGCATAAATCGCTCAAATCAGAGGCAATCGGCGAGGCTGCCCAAGTCTTGGTTTTGGCAGTTCCAATGCACTCTGACCGAAGGGGCATTGTAAGTTTGCCTAGATATCTGGGAACGCTCAAATAGGAGTTCAGAGAATGGCCGATGACCCGAACCGGCGCGACGATTCCAAGCTGACTTGGCAGCCCAGAGCGTTGGTGGTGATGTGCGCCGTGTGCTTGGCAATGGGATTCCTAGCGGGCTACTTACTGCGGGGCTCGGCTTCCGCTCCAGCGCAAGAGCTTTCGGCCGCAGCGCAAACAACGAATGTCCGTTCGCCTCATGCAATGGAAGCCGAAAGCCAAGTACAAACGGCTCAGCAGAAGCCGAAAGAAATGCCCACCTTGGACGACCTGCAGCACATGGCGGACAAGAAGGCCGCGCCCCTGTTGGCGAAATTGAAGTCCGACCCGAAGAACCCACAGTTGTGGAACCAGGTCGGCCTGACTTACAAGAGCGCTCACCAATTCAAAGAGGCCGCCGGCTACTTCGAAAAATCCTTGCAATACGATCCAAAGAACCTTGGAGTGCGAGCTGACTATGCGTCCTGCATGTACTACACCGGGGACGTCGATGGAGCACTCGCGCAACTCAACCAGTCGCTGGCTTACGATCCCAAACACGCGGGCACGCTGATGAATATCGGCATCATCAAGTGGCGAGGCAAGAATGATGTCGATGGCGCGGTAGCGGCATGGGAAAAATTGTTGCAATACCATCCGGATTTCCCGCAGAAAGATCTGGTCGAGCGCATGCTCACGCAGGCGAAACAAAGCGCGAAGACTGCGGGCGAGGGACAAAAGGGGTAAACCCCTGTCGATGTCCGCAAGACCGATTGCTGTGGAATCGATAAATGCTGGTTATATGTTTCGGCATTCCTCGGCGCAGCTTGTGTGCTTTGTTTACGCACGAGGACGGCCAGGGCTGGAAACCAACGGGTCTGACGACAAGGTTAGGCCCAAGGAATCAGATCCGATCCAGCCCTGATCGTAATCTGGGAACGTAACAACTCGAGGTTATGGCAGAACAGATCACAGCGCTTGCTTCGAGACAAACAGAGCGTGCAGCTTCCGGCTGGCAGGTTTGGGCTCTGCGGATTACGATCGGGCTCTTTGCGCCACTACTTCTAATCGGGCTAGTAGAAGTGTCTTTACGAGTTTTCGCGGTCGGATTTCCCACCGATCTCACCGTTCCCTGTACTGTCAAAGGTCGGCCTGCCGCTTGTTACAACTTGTTCTTTACCGCTCCGTTTTTCCCGCCCGGCATGATCAAGGAACCACAAATGTACGCGATTCCCGCCGAAAAATCGCCGAGAACATTTCGCATTTTTGTGCTCGGGGAATCGGCTGCGATGGGCGACCCCGCGCCCGCCTTCGGATTCAGTCGATATTTGGAGGTGATGTTAGGTGAACGCTACCCTTCAATGAAATTCGAAATTGTGAATACCGGCAGCGTCGCCATCAATTCGCACGTTGTGTTGCCGATCGCCAAGGGGCTGACGAAGTACAGCCCGGACATATTTATTATCTATTCAGGAAACAATGAAGTCGTCGGACCGTACGGTCCGGGCACCGCACTCACGTCAGCCGGGATGAGCCTCCCCGCAATTCGCGGCAGCATTTTCTATCACTCGAGCCGCATCGGACAGCTGCTAACCAAAGTGGGCACGGCAAGAAGGGAATGGGGCGGAATGGCGATGTTTCTCGACAAGCAGGTTCGAGCCAGTTCGCCGCTCATGAAGTATGCATATACAAACTTCGAGCAAAATCTGCGTGACACGATCGCTATAGCACGGGAATCCGGCGCCAGAGTTATTGTCTCGACTGTAGCCGCAAATTTGCAGGACTGCGCTCCATTCGGCTCCTTGCACCGGGAGAATCTGGGACCGGATGCTTTGCGTTCCTGGTCAACACTGGTTCAACAAGGAGCCGAATTGGAAAATACCGGCTCGTATGCTGAGGCGTTGAAATCGTATCTCGCCGCAACCCGCATTGATGGTGAGTACGCAGATCTCGAATTTCGGATCGCCCGTTCCCTGGAAGCTCTCGGAAATTACAAGGCAGCGAGCGAACACTTTCTTCGTGCCCGTGAACTCGACACGCTTCGCTTTCGCGCCGATAGCAAAATCAATGACATCAATCGCTCCGTCACACATGCATCCCCGGGCGCTGAATTGGTTGACGCCGATGCGATCTTCGCCAAAGAAAGTCCAAGTGGAGTCATCGGAAGCGAACTTGTATACGAGCACGTACACTTGACGCCGCATGGTAGCTACCTTTTGGCTCGCGCCATGTTTCTTCAGATCGCAAACCAGATGCCTTCCACTGCGGGGCATTCACTTCAGCCTGAAGATGTCCCCTCCCAGCCGGAATGCGAGCGGCTATTGGCATTTACAAAGTTTGATCACTCCCGCGTAACGACGGAGATGTTGCGACGGCTGCAAGAGCCCCCTTTCACCAATCAACTGAACCATTCCGATCAGATTTTACGGTTGATGATGAAGGCAGATGACTCCGACGAGAACCCGAATGACACGGCCGCGCAGTATCAATGGGCGCTGGCTCGAAGACCCGGCGATCGCACCTTACACTTCAATTACGGCGTATTTCTGAATCAATACAACCTCGCTGCGGCAGCCGAGCAGTTCAACCTTGCCCGTCCGTGTGACGGCTTTCCCCTGGTTACGCCTGACGGTTCGGTCCACTAAATTCGGTAAATCCTAGTCGTGGTACGCTGAGAATTAGACCGTCTTACGTCAGGGAGGACCTGCATGCTGTTCGACTTCGCGACCATCTCCGCTAAGGATCGCTACAAGCTTTTGGTGTCGACGGTCGTTCCGCGCCCGATTGCCTGGATTGTGAGCCAGGATTTGAGGGGCGAGTTAAATGCCGCGCCATTCTCGTTCTTCAACGCTCTCGCGGGCGATCCTCCGGTTGTGGGTATCGGCATCGGCAGCCACGACCACGTTCGACCCAAGGACACGCGACGCAATATTCGCGAGACAAAGCAGTTCGTAGTCAACCTCGTTTCCGAAGAAACCGCCGAAGCCATGAACATCACTGCTATTGAGTTCGAGCACGGTGTCAATGAACTCAGTCAAGCTGGCCTTACCGTGGTGCCGTCCTCATACCTGAAACCCCCGCGCATTGCCGAAAGCCCAGTATCGATGGAATGCGAACTGCTGCAAATCGTCGAACTGGGCCCGGAGAGTGGCCTTGTCCTGGGGCGCGTACTGGCGATGCACGTGCGCGAAGATTTCGTCATCGACCCGGCCAAGCATCACATAGACACACCCAAGCTGAAGCTGATAGGCCGCATGCATGGCTCTGGATGGTACACCCGCACGTCCGATCTCTTTTCGATCGATCGTATTTCCCGCGAAGCCTGGAAGCAACGCAAGCCGACGGTGCTTTTGCCGTAACGCTGAGTTTTCAGCGCGATCGCACTTCCGGTTCGTGATCGTCTGAAGCCCTCATCTTTTCTTCGATATGTCGCTGCAAGCGGTCCCATTCGGAACGGACCATCATTTCCTTGATGGCGAACTTGGTTTCGTGTTTGGCATCATCTACCCGAACCGCAAGCTCATTTTTGCGGAAACGGAAGTCGATGGTTTGAGCCAGCGGGATGAGCGAGTTGGACAATTTTCCCACGATGACAAACACGACGCTATCCGATACCAGCGTGTATTCAGGGCAGGACTCCGGTCCTATTGAGTTCGAAGGACCGCCAAACGCCACCATGAAGCCGTGGCCGGCCGGAATGCATTCGCCCATGTGCATCCGCACGACCGAACCGTGTTGATAGATTCCAATTTGCGCTGCCAGCAAACCCGGCAAACTGCAAAACAAGAAAATCAGCGAAAATACGCGTTTCATGGAATGTCCTCCTAATGCGCGATGTCTGAGCGGTAGTAGTAACCGCGGCGGCAGCGAAATTGCCAGTTGAGATTGTGGGTGGGGAGAATACGAATCGAGTGGAAATCTGAGCCGGACTCCGGCAATGCATACGTCACTACGCGGGCTGAATGCAAATCATCAATGACATCGGTGAAAATCCTGGCCGCGCCCTCGCGGATGCGAACGTAGCGGCCTCCGGATTCGTCGGCAATCTCTTGCAGCATTGCGGCTCCGTTTGACGGTTGTCCGGGATTGCCAACGTCGATGGTATAAACCTGCGCTTCGCTGGTCAGCGTTTTCTCTATCGCCCGCTTGAATGAGGCCTTGCTGATGGTGTCGTCACCATCTGAAAAGAGAGCAATCACTGGCCAGACATCAGGCTGCCTGCGCTTGCTGAGGAGGCTGGCTGCGGTATCAAGAGCGTCAAATAGCGGCGTCGATCCTCCGGTGGGCAAGGAAGCAACCCGAGCGGCAGTAAATGAGTTACGGCAATCTCCAGCGCAAACAGGGTGAGCTTCTGTCCCGCTGAATGACAGAACCGATACATTGTCCTCTGGGCCCCACGGCCACTGCGAAACCAGGTGTAAGACTTCTGTGATCTCTTGCTTGAAATGCGGCAGAACTGAGTCGCTGGAATCAAACAGCACAATGACGTCGAGTTTGATTGCGGCAGGACGGGTGAAGCTGCGGAAGTCCCGGATCACTCTCTCATCGTCGACTACTGCAAAATCAGTTTTCTGGAGGTCCTGAACAGCATGATGGTGTTCGTCTGTAGCAAAGAACACGAGGCGCACTTCGGAAACGTCGCTGTGGTAGGTCAGAGCTGAGGCTTTCTCAGAACGGCTGGCTGCTGATTGGCCGAAAAGGAGGGTGCGGCTGCATATGGCTGTGAATAGGAACACGGGCAAGAACAAACGCCTGACCTGACTGCCCATGAGCACGGTTCCCCTGACCTTGGACGTAGAAAGGTAGAATAAGGTTGTCATCGGCATAAGCCAATAACAACGTGAGAATTGGTCATTCACGGGAGTTACCGAAGTTTGAAGCAGTAAACAACCCTGTCGCCACGGTCAACTCCAGCTGACATCAAATCTGGAAAAGCATTCTGCCCCAATCGACAGGTGCCGTCAACACCGAATGTTTCTATCTAAATGTTCATGATCGTACTCGCGTAAAACCTCGACTGGCGTGTGTTCAGTGAGAATGATTAGCGATTGTCCTCATGATGCTGCAGGCCTGACGGCAGTTCAACCGATTCTTTCAGAAACGGCGGTACATGAACTGAGCCGCACCAGCGCCCTGAGTGTGCGTCACGATCGAGACCACAAGTAACGTCAATCCATACAGAGGCGGGAGCCAATACCAGCGATTGCGGGCGATAGCGGCAACCATGGTTGAGCGCGCGTGCGCAACTTCAGACTCCGCCGAGTAGCGATCAAGCATGTCGATGACCAACAGCGCCGCGGCATATCCGGACGCCAAAGCGAACACCAACAGGTACAGACTCCCGCTGAGAAAACGCGACAGATAGCTAGCAGGAGAAATTGCAGCCGATAACATCTGACCCGCCTGCGGCATTGAATTGGCGCGAAAAAGTACCCATCCCAGATTAATAAACATGATCGTGGCAAGCCAGGAGAGCGGCGTCCACAGGACGCTTGGCGGATTCCAGCCTAGCCTCCTTTGTAATTGCTGGAACTGACGATGCAAGACGAGAAGTGCTCCGTGATAGCAACCCCATAACAAAAACAACGCAGTGGCCTTATGCCACAACCCGAACAGGACCATGGAAAGCACTAGCACGAGATTGCGCCACCACGTTCCACGGCGCAACATTGCCAGGGGTAGGAAGACGTAATCGCGAATCCAGAACGATAAAGACATATGCCATCGTGTCCAAAAAATCGAGGGCGTCGTGGAATGAAAGGGGCGCGCAAAATTCTCCGGCAAGGTGAAACCCAGCGCTTTCGCCGCGCCGATGGCAATGTGCGAGTAACCGGCGAAGTCAAAGAAAAGCTGCAACCCGTATCCAAACGCCAGACACCATACGTCCGGGCCGCTCCAGCGCGTGACGTGATCGAATCCACTGTTGATTCCATCGCCTGAGAGAATACCTTGTCCCAGCAGTCGGGCCAACTGCATCATTAGGACGCCCGTTGCAATGCGGGCACAGCCGCGTCCAATATCGTTCCACCGGGTTAGCTTCTCGGAGCGAAATTGCGGAAGCATCTCTGGCATCCGACAAATTGGCCCGGATATCGCAACCGGGAAGAAGACCATGTACAACGCAAACTCAAAGAATGATGGGTCGAGTTCCTCGCCTCGGTAAAGATCAAACAGGTAACTCATGGCCTGGAACGTCCAGAACGAGACGCCCAGCGGCAGAGCGAGATGAGCAAACCGCTGCAGCGATGGAAAAGGAAGATTTGCTGCCACCTCCGGGAGATACTTGAAACTGCCCAGAAGCGCAAGGTTGAGTAGAATGCCGATTGTCAGAGCCAGGCGAGTGGGCCTTCGGCGAAGCCATTCCCCAAGCAAGAAATTCATTACCGTGGAAAAGAGAAGTACGCCCGCGAACCAGACGCCCCAACTGAGATAAAGCACGTAGCTTCCGATCAGCAGAATGGGCTGTCGCACTCTTCGCGAGCCGACGTTCGCGAAGACCGCAACGTTAAGCAAGAAAAAAAGAGAATATAGGATGCTTCGGAACAATGTTCCTCGCTGCGGTTATCGTATCTGAAAGCCTTCACTCTCACCGGATACAATGACCGCAGCGTGAACCAAGTTCGCAATCTTATTGAAGCACTCGATGCGGCACCGGCGGATCATCCGTTTGTTACAGCCTGGATCGACGAAGACGAACGTGAGACCGTAACCTTCGCCGAGTTTCGCCACCGCGCACGACAGCAAGCCAAAGCCCTTCGCGACGAGGGCGTGAGCCCCGGCGATCGAGTGATCGTCATCATGCCGCAAGGCATTCCCGCGATGAGTACCTTTGTCGGAGCGATGATGTTGGGTGCGGTGCCCTCCTTCCTTGCTTACCCTAATTTCAAGATTGAGCCTTCCAAATACCTGTCGGGACTGGCTGGAGTAACCGCAAACCTGAGCGCCAAAGTCGTGGTGATCGACGAAGAATTTCCTGAGGAAATGCTCAGCTACGTGTCTCTAACCGACCAAACTAGGCTGCTTCGGGCCAGCGATAGTCGGACGCCAATCGTAGAGACCGAACTTCCTAAGCTAGAGCATTCGTCCGAAAGCCTGGCATTCATTCAGCATTCGGCGGGCACAACGGGACTGCAGAAGGGCGTAGCCCTCACCCACGCCGCCGCGTTGCGGCAACTCGAACATCTAGCGGAAACGCTGCAAATAAGTTCGGAGACGGACCGCGTTTACAATTGGCTGCCTCTCTACCACGACATGGGATTGATCGCCTGCTTTATGCTGCCCATGGTTTGCCACCTGCCCGTCGTAATTCAGTCGCCGTTGGATTGGGTGATGCGTCCTGAGACCATGCTGCAGATTATCAGCGAATACAAATGCACGCTGGCGTGGATGCCGAACTTTGCCTTTCAATTCGTTCCTCGCCGCACACCACGGAACCGGTGGGCGCAGTACGATCTTTCGTCCGTCCGCGCCTTGATTAATTGCTCCGAGCCGGTCCGCGCCAGCAGTATGCACGAGTTCCAACGTGCCTTTGCCTCCATCGGATTGAAGAGCAACGCCATGCAATCCTCCTACGCTATGGCGGAGAACGTTTTCGCGGTGACCCAGTCGGACATCAGCCGGCCTTCAGGCCCGGCCAGTGTTTGGGCGGATGGGCAACAATTTCGCGCAAAACGCCTGATCGTTCCAGTCGCGGAAGGTGCTGCTGGATCCGTTTCTTTTAAATCATCCGGCCGGTTGTTACCTAACAATGCGGTGCGTATTGCCTCCGATTCGGGCGAGTGGCTCGACCACGGGCATGTCGGCGAAATTCTTATCAAGAGCGACAGCCTGTTTGAGGGATACTTCAACCGTCCCGACCTCACGGCCAACGCGATCATCGACGGCTGGTACCACACCGGCGATCTCGGATTCTATCTCGAAGGCGAACTGTTTGTGGTCGGCAGAAAGAAAGATTTGCTCATTGTTGGAGGCGAAAACCTCTACCCGCAAGACATTGAAGAGATTGCCGCAAGCCACCCCGCCATTCACGATGGCCGCGTCGTGGCGATTGGCCTGTACAATCCCGATTTGGGGACAGACGACATCCTGGTAGTTGCGGAGGTAGAGCGGGAAGCGCTTATCGAAGGTTCTGCAGCGATCGAACAGGACCTACGCAATCTTGTCGTAGCCGGAACTGGCGTCGCGGTCCGAGCCATTTTCCTGAAGCCGCCAAAATGGATTGTGAAGAGCACCGCCGGGAAAGCAGCGCGTTCGGCCACACGTGAAAAGTTATTGCACGAGCATCCCGAACTCAGCATCGAGCCCGAGGAAAGCCAATCTACATGACCCCTGAAGCGCAGCAAATGATTGAACACATCGTTCGGTTGATTAGAAAACCGAATGTGAAAGTCGACGAAACCACGCCGCTGGTTTCGTCGGGATTGATTGATTCAATGGCCCTGGTGGATTTGTTGCAAAAGCTCGAAGATCTCACTCACATGCGCATCCCGCCAGGCAAGGTGCAACCGAGAGATCTGGATACGGTAGCCATGATGTTCGCGACCGCGCAACGCGTGGGCAAGCCTCGGAAGTAGCCGGACAAAAAACGTAACCCCGGAGTTATCACCCCGGGGTCTCGGATCATCACTCGTCAGGCGGTCAACGCTTCGACGAAGTGCTCGCAAAGTGTAGTCTCGAGATTGTAATAGTTCACCACGACCGGCGTGGTCAGGAACGGTTTCAGGATGTCAAATACCTTGGGATACCACTCTCTCTCATAGCGCTCGGCATCTTGCTTGGTCGTCCAGAGGCTGACGGCAAATACCTTGTTCTCTCTCATCTTTTCCGCGAAAAAGGGCAGAATCTCCAGAAAGCCATTCTGCTTCTTGAGGATGGGCAGAACGTGTTTATCTAGAGCCTTCACGAACTCTTCTTTCTTTTCCAGTTTCACTTCGAAATCAAGGATACGGGCAAACATGGTAGTGCTCCTTTTCTTTTACGAGATTAACCGCAGGTGCCAGGCGGGGGCCCTCGGTCCAAAGAGGCTTCAGTGTGTTCCGAATGCCGGGAGCTCGAGCCGAAAGAAACTTACCACGATCAGTTTCGATAATGCGGTGATGGATGACTGCCATCGCAGTGCCCTACGGCACACAGGAGTGACCATCGCGCGGGGACGAGACCCAACAGCTATGGTACGAGCCCAAAACTCGCGGCCAGGAGTATAGCGAAAACCAGGACATGGGCCAGTTCTGTCCATCCAAGGCGGCGGACCACGATTGTCTGAGGCTTTTTCGCGAACCACAAGAAACCACGAAACAAAACCGGAGCGAATGCCATCAACGTCAACTCTGGCAACCAGCTAAAACGATACGCAATTGCCAAAAGTCCGCCCATGAGCGTCTGTCCTGCCAGGAAACTCCAGCCCGCCCTCAACTTCTCGCTTACTCCTGCGGCTCGCGCTCCACGAATTCTGAGCCACACAAAGTGGATTTGATCAGCGGCGAACAGCCAGTTGAGCAACCAGAGGGCCCATGCCTTTCCATCCAGCCGTCCCATGACCACCGCGTAGGCGGCGGGCGCCGTCGAGGTCAGCACCAGGGCGCCCATCACTTCTGCCGCCATCCGCGTTGCTCGTCCCATGCTTTTCAAAAACATCTGTGCCGCAAACGCAGGGCCAGCGATGGTTGCAAGCCAAATCAGCTCCCGATTGTTTCCGTGCCAGAAAAGCGCGCTCAGAGTGGCTGCGGATATCGCAACCAGCGGTAAAGCGACGCCCCGCACTAATTGACGTTCCTCCCGAGTCTGGACGCGGACCGCGCTGGTCCCAAGCCAACTCTCGACCGGAGTCCGCAGCCAAAACACTGCCAGCGTTGCCGTCGTCAACAGCAGTACCGGAGCAGCGCGCCCTCCGGCCAGTAAGCCCACTGCCGCGCCCGTGGCCAGCGGAACCAGTAACATCCCCCACGCCCCATGCTCACGGGGTACGACCAGCGCACGGCGGCGTTCTTTCTGCGGGGTGGTGACCACAGTTGCGGTTTCAGCCGCATCACAGCCAAGTCTTTGCGCGGAGGGTATTTCTATCTCGTTGGAAACCATTTGCAACAGCTTCGCAAAGACACTTTGCCGGTGCGGTGAGCAAAGTCACCTCCGCTTGTGATTAAAATCACGCAAGCCTCGGAAGTATTTCATTCCACAAATGCTCGTTCACGCTCCCGCCTTTACAGGCAAGCAGGTTCCGACGTAAATTTAAGGACCGATAGTTTGAAAAGCGGAGTAGCATGTCGCGATCTTTTTCTGATCAACCCGTTCCCACACTCTCAGCCAATACCATGGTGGAAGCCTTCCTTTCCAGTGACCTCATGGAGACTCTTCCGGATGCCATTGTTGCCGTCGACCGCGATGGAATCATGGTTCAAGTCAATTCGCAAACCCAAGATCTGTTTGGCTATGACCGTGACGAATTGATCGGCCAGAAGATCGAAATGCTTGTGCCCGACCGTTATCGCAACCAGCACCACCATCATCGCGAGAATTTCGTGCAAACACCGAAGACGCGACGAATGGGTGCGGACTTGGATCTCTATGGAAAACGGCGCAATGGCTCGGAGTTCCCGGTAGAAATTAGTCTCAGTCCTGTCTCCACGGTGAATGGAACGTTCGTGCTGAGTGCGATCCGCGATATCAGCGATCGCAAAAGAATTGCTGAGGAACTGCGAAGAGCCAATGAAGAACTGCATCGCAAAACGGCCGAGCAACTTGGCGAATCCCGTTCCATGCTGGCGTCGATTATTGATTCCTCGGAAGACGCGATCCTGAGCAAAGACTTGCGGGGCACCATTACCAGTTGGAACAAGGGAGCGCAGCGCATCTATGGATACAAACCAGAGGAGGTCGTCGGCAAACACATATCCCTCCTCACCCCCAGTGATCGTCCTGACGAAATCCCGGAGATTCTCAGGAAGATTACGAAAGGCGAAAGCATCGAGCACTATGAATCGGTACGCGTAACTAAGGACGGACGCCACCTGAACGTTTCCATTTCCGTCTCTCCTTTGCGCGGCGCGGCCGGCGAAATCATAGGCGCGTCAGCAATCGCACGCGATATCACAGCCCAGAAGCGGGCCGAAGGCCAGCTTCGTCAAGCTCAAAAAATGGAAGCCATTGGCCGGCTTGCTGGAGGAGTTGCACACGACTTTAACAATGTCCTGGCTATCATCAACGCCTGCAGAGAGTTTCTTCGCGACCGCATTCCTACCACGGCCGATTCGTCGCTCTATGTCGACAATATCAAGAAGGCGACTGAACGCGGAGCGATGTTGACCAAACAACTGCTGGCCTTCAGCCGAACTTCAGCTATCCAACCCCGCGTTCTCGATCTGAACGAGCGATTGAAAGATATCAGCAAGCTCCTGCGGCCGCTAATGGGTGACGATGTCGAGATTCTCGTGGTACCCAAGTCGCCCTCGGCCGTAATCGAGGCGGACCCTGGCCAACTCGACCAGATCGTGATCAACCTTGCGGTGAACGCGCGCGACGCTATGCCGCGTGGCGGCAAGTTCATTCTCGAAACTGGCGCAGTGAGATTTGATGAGGCCTTCGCCGACGAGCATCAATCCATGCCAGCAGGTAAATATGTTCAGCTAGCTGTTAGTGATACCGGCATCGGCATGGACGAAGCTACGATATCGCACATCTTCGAACCCTTCTTCACAACAAAGGAGGTCGGCAAAGGAACTGGTTTGGGCCTGGCCACCGTTTATGGGATCGTCAAGCAGAGTGCAGGGCACATCCTGGTCTACAGTGAACCGGGACACGGGACGACATTCAAGATCTATCTCCCTAGCGCGGATCACAAAGTCGGTATCGGATCCAAGCCAGAACCGGAGACCGTCAGTCCAAAACGGCAAGGCATTACGATCCTGCTCGTGGAAGATGATGAAATCATGCGGAGCTTAACCAAACAACTTCTCCAGGAACACGGCTACCGCGTGGTCGAGGCGAATGACGGCAAATCAGCCCTCGAATTGGTGCAGTCTCATACCGGGCCAATTGACCTGTTGTTGACCGACGTGGTGATGCGGCGTGTGAGCGGTCCTGAGTTGGTTGAGCGACTGAACGTCTCTCACCCCAGCTTGAAAGTCGTATTCATGTCAGGCTACACCGGTGAACTGATTGCGCAACGAGAGGTGTTGAAGCGGGGCATTACTCTGCTCGAAAAACCTTTCACCCGGACCGAGTTGCTCAACACGATCCACGCCACGCTGGGTTGAAAGCTCGGTCATGAACACCAAGGCCCGGACGCTTTGTCTGAGCTGCGTAATGACCTTGACACGATTCGTGGCTAGGCATAGCCTTCAGATCCATCGGAACAGCACCCACCCCAGGGTCACCCATCACCGTAACCAGTACCTATAACCAATCAATCGGTGATGGGGATCACACAGCGCTGTGTGAAAGCACGCACTTCCGGGAACGAGGCCTATGATCGACGGGTACAGTCGCATCTAGTGGAATCAAAGTAAGCCATTTATCTTGTTGCAGTTACAAGATCTAGGGGAGGTTCGGTCCCGATCGAGAAGAGTGGCGAGCCAGTTGCCAAAGTAGCAGTGAGCGGAGGCACCACATGGCCACACACAGCGTAAACCCAACTCAGAAACTGGCACCAGCCGAACAAACCTTTTGCGATCTACCTGCAGTCGTAGCCAATGCCCTGGAGCAAGAGGCACTCACTACTACCTACCCTACAGGAGCGGTGTTGTTCGCCGAAGGCCAAGCTCCGCGCGGAGTCTTCATCGTCCGTCGAGGCCGGGTGAAGCTCTCCATTTGTGGCAGCGACGGCAGGACGTTGATTCTGCGAATTGTCGACGCCGGTTCCCCATTGGGAGTAGCCGCTGTAGTTTCCGGGCGACAGTATGAAGCCACCGCTGAGACCCAGGAGCCGTCTGAGATCAGCTTTCTACGGCAAAGCGATCTGCTGCGCCTGATGCGCCAGCACGGCGAAATCGCCCTCTGGGTAACCCAGCACATCAGCCAGGATTACGCCGGCACTTGCCGCGAAATCCGCGACCTCATTCTTTCTGATTCCGCCAGCGAAAAGCTAGCTCGGCTGATGGTGGGATGGCTTGACCAGAACGCGACCTCCTTACATCCCACGCAGGTGAAACTGGCCCTCACTCACGAAGAGATCGGACAAATGATTGGCACTTCGCGCGAAACCGTCAGCCGCCTTTTCGCGGGTTTCAAAAAGCAGCATCTCATCCAACAGACCGGCTGCACTCTGGTGATCCCCAACCGCCTTGCGTTGGAATCCCTTATCACTGCGTAACGATGAATTTAGGCGCGGGCGCCATTGGCCGCGCTTGTGCAAAGGATGGTCGTCCTCGCGAGCCAGTCCTGAGCGAAATCACTTGTACGCAATCGCCTTCAGCCAGCACCTGAACCTAAACTCTAATGTGGAATTGCGGCGTCGCCATTCACAGGCAACAGTCGACGAACTAAAAGTTACGAGAACTGCTCTGTCTTGTCACGCAGTCGGTCCGTCGCCAGCTTTGGCGGCAGCCGCCTTTTTGTCTAGCTCATCGGCGGAATCAGCGGGAGGCTTGACGAGATGGGCTCGTTCCAAAGCCCGCAGATACTCCGGACGGGAATGGCGGTAATGATCAGCCGGGACTTTACCATTGAGCCAAGCCGTATCCATCGGGTAGACCAGCGGATCGAAGATCACCATGTAGAAGTGCCAGAGCAAAATCGAGAAGGTCGCAAGCAGCGCCTCATAATAATGAATGGCGGTCGCAGCATCCGAAACCCACTTGGGAAAATAGCGCAGCGTGAAATTGTTAAACCACAATAAAAAGCCGGAGACCGTCATCACCACCGTGCCCCACATGAACGCCCAGTACTCTACCTTCTCCGCGTAGTTAAATTTGGCAAACCGGGGTTCGATCTTGGTAATTCCCAGATTGTGGGCGAACACCTGAACCAGATCGGTCGCGTCTTTGAACTGCGGTAACATCGCTTTCAGGAACAAGCGGTCGCGCCTATTTAGCGCGAGATGAATCACGTGGTAGATGGTCGAAGCGATCAGCACAATCGCGGCGGTGCGATGCACCAACCCGCGAAACGCAAAGTGACCCTCCCAAAGCAACAACGGACGCGCCCACCAGGTCTCCGGATACTTCAGCGCAAACCCTGTGAACACCAGTATCGGGAAGCTAAGGACCACGCCCGCGTGAGCAATCCGGAAGTTGCGATTCATCCGCGACACTTGCCCACCAGTTTCATGTCGTGGCTGCCGCCGAATGAGCTTCGCCAGAAAGTCCAACAGATTGTGGGCGACCATGAAGCCGAGGGTCAGCGGGATCAGCAGCCAGTAAGTCCAACGGATCCACTTTACGACCGGATGAGCGGGCCCGGACGCAGTCTGCACGTGCACCGGTCCGATGACAAAATGATCACCCGCACCAGCGTGACAATTCCCGCATGTCTTTGAGAGGTTCGCTGCATTCACCGTTGACCGTGCGTCGGCCGACCGGAAGATGTTGTGTACGCCATGGCAGGAAGCACAATTGGCAACACTCTGCGAACCGCCTCGCATGGCAAGACCGTGGTAGCTGTCAGCGTAGGAAGGAACACGATCGGCGGGCAGGTTGTAACGCAACGCCAAGCGTTCATCGCTGTGGCATCGTCCGCAAGTGGCCATCGAGACGCGCCCGGCGTTCACCAGCGATCCCTGCTCTTTTGGCCCCAGGATCAGGTGCTCCCCGTGGCAATCGCTACACACCGGGGCACCGGACACGCCGGCCTTCATGGCTTGCCCGTGCACACTTTCAACGTACGTCTTGGCGATGTCGGCGTGGCACTGTCCACAGGTTGCGGGAATATTCCAGTGGTTGACTTTGGAACGGGCATCCTGCGAGGGAAGGATGCCGTGGCTCCCATGACAATCCGAGCAGCTTGCGGCAGCGCCATCTCCATCCACCACCGCTCGTCCGTGCACGCTTTGTCGATAGAGCTCGACGGGATGCGCGAATGGAATCTTGTGACGTGAGAGAAACTCCCGGTTGCTGTGGCAACCAGCACAAGTGTCCGGAAGATTTTTCTTAGCTACCGGCGATGTCGCTTCGCTCGAGGACTGAATCTCATGCACAGACCCGTGGCAAGACAAGCAGTTCGGAGCGTCTGGATCGCCTGCCGCTGACGCTTGTCCGTGTATGCTTTTGCGGAACTCCTTCACTTCATCGGCGTGGCACTGGGCGCATTTTGCTGGCGCGGTCTGGATCGCCGCAGCCACCTCGTGCGGATCGCCGTGACAGGATTGGCAAGCTCCATCACCGAGGGCGGCATGGATGCTGCCGGTCACGTGTGAAGCCTCACCGGAATGGCAAGTCGAGCATTGAACCTTAGCCACTTTATCAGGGTGTGGAAAATCCTTGATTGTTGTATGGCAGTCGTTGCAGCCCAAAGTGCCATGGACGCTGGCCACATGTTTGGCGGGATCAATGGAAATGCTTTTGCCGCTGGTCGACGTCATTCCTGCCTGGCCGTGGCAGGCGAGGCAACTTTCATCTTGCTTTAGCGGATGCGGCGTCTTCGGTTGTGCTCGAACTGTGGCGGGTATCAGGGCGCCGAGTGAAAGCAGACAAACAAGCAAAACCACATAGACTAAGCTCGGGCGTCTCATGGTTCCCGCCGCGCGTTTCGTCCTTTTCAGCAAGCTCGGTCTCCACCACTACTTCATTCCTAAGTCAGTTAGGACCTTAGGATTTTCTTCACCCGCCGCTAGAACTTGATGGCACGAAGAACAGTCGTTGGTGATGGTCTGCCCATCAGCGCTCGTATGACTTCCGTCATGGCAGCGGAAACAGCCTGGCGAATCGTTGTGCCCCAGGTTATTGGGGTGCGCGCCCCAGGTCACACGCATGTCCGGAAAAATGTTGCGCAGGTAGATCGCTGCCACCTCGTCGCCCGCCTGTTGCACCAGTGTGCGCCGCGTCTGATAGATCGCCGCGTAGTTCGTCCGATAAAAATTGTTGATTTCGTCCCTGATGTTCTGTTTTGCAATCTCTCGGCTGGGATAATTCACTTTCAGAACCTCAACCGCCTTTTTCCTGATGTAGGGAAGTTCGGGGCTGATACGGCCAACCGACATTTGCTTGTCCACAGCGTTTTCGGGCAAGTCGAAGGCGTGCGTAGGACGGTTGTGGCAATCCACGCAATCCATTACACGATGCTCCCCCTTGTCCAATTGTTGTTGGGTTGCTTTTGCGTCGCTGGAAATGAATTCGGTGGTCTTTCCTGTATCGTCGGTGTAATAGACGGCCGGAATCGTCTGCCGCTCAGGGTCGGTCGAAATGTAGCGGATGCGCGCGTTATCGGCGAGATGGTGCCCGTGAATGCCGACCGAGCCCTGCGCGCCGTGGCCGCCCACTTTCAGCAGTAACACGTCTGTCTGTGGCGTGTTCTTTTCGTCGTCCTTGTAGCTGGTGTTCACCAGGAACTTGTCGCCGGTAAAGCGTTGCGGCCAGTGACACTGCTCACAGGTTTCACGCGCCGGGCGGAGATATTTTACTGGGGAAGGAATGGGGCGCGAATAAGTGTGGAAGGTGACGGCAACGACCTGCCGTAGGCCGGAAAGCTTCGATCGCACAAACCATCCCGCTCCGGGTCCGATGTGGCACTCGACACAAGCCACCCGAGCGTGCGGGGAATTTTGATAGGCCGTGTACTCCGGAACCATCGGCCGATGGCAAGTCGTCCCGCAGAAACTAGTCGAATCCATGTACTCCACACCGCGGTACGATGCCGTCCCAACAATGAGCAGATTGAGCACCGTCGCCAATGCCACCCACTCGAGGGTACGCCGTACTACGGGCAGGCCCAGGTCGATGGCGGGATAAGTTCCCGGTAGTGTCCCAGCCTCGCGCAGACTTCGTCGCCTTAGCCAGATGCCCAGTGGAATCAGCAACAGGCCGAGTACAAAAATGCCGGGCAGGATCAGAAATACGAGAAGACCTATATAAGGATGTGGTGGTCCCGGCAAAAAAACGTCATAAAACCAGAAGGCGATGGTTACAAGCGCCGTGCTGGTCGTCACCACAGCGCCCGTCAATGTGATCGGGTTTTGCCCTAGAAAATAGATTGGCTGTGACCAGTCCCGGATGCGTTCTCGCAAATTCATTTGAGGCGGCCGCTCTCCTTTCTTGATGCTCGGTTGCATAGGCACACTCCACACGTTGCCGGAAATCACTCCCAGCGGTGGACCCTGACATTGATGGCAAAAACCGGATAAGATTACTTCTTCAGAGTACGGATGTACGCCACCAGTCCCTTGATTTCATCCGGCGTTAGAGACGCATATTTGGGCATCTTGTTTTTACCGTTCTTGATGGTGTCCGCGAGGTCTGTGTCCGACATTTTCTGTACGTCGGCACTTGTGAAATCATGGGCGCCCATTTTTTTCCCCATGGGCGAACCGGTTCCGTCCGCACCATGGCAACCGGCACATTTTGATTTGTACAGCGCCGCTCCATCTTGCGCGCGTACGGATAGGGGAATAGTGAGAACAGCAGCTAATACTGTTGCGAAAGTAAGCACTTGGACGTCAAATCTCTTCATCTTCAAGCCTCCATTCAAGTTTTCGCTGCCCAGCCTTGAAATTAATACATCCCTACGTAGCAATATTGAACTCTCCGAGGACTGTCGTTCTGTGACCTCGGTCACACATGGTGGTTAATTGTAGCCTTTCGCAACATCATCGTGACCAGGAATGCTACGACTATGGGGTCGACGAGGGGTATTTTGCGTTCGAGCCTGTGGATAACGCTCGGTGATGCTCCTCACTTCCAACTGTGATGTCGGTCACGGCGCTACTTGGGAGCATGGGCCAAACTATATGGTGAGGGTGAGTCTATGCCAACGGATAATCGCAACCTACTGGAAGTGCTGAAGTTTGAACTGGAGTTTCTTGAGCAAGGCGGTTACGGGCGATTACCGCGCGAAGCCTGGCGGCCACGGTTTGTTTTCGAGGATTCCCCCACATGTATGAACTTCAACTCGAAGGACCGCGAGCCGTGCGAAGAATGCCTGCTAATGAAATTCGTCCCGGAGGACGCTCGCGCGGAACAAACTCCGTGCATTCATATCCCGTTGTCGCCTACTGGAGAGACGATCGCGTCTTTATACCGCACCGGAACTCAGCAGGAGCTTGAAGAGGCACTCGGCGCCTGGCTGCGGGCGACGATCAGCCGGCTCGAAGGGGAAAAAGAGAAGAAAGCCGCACCGGCCAACCAGTCCCACTGACGGGTTTCCATTGCTCCGTTGAGACAGATCGTACCAAGTTGACCACTTCATTGGTCCCGAACAAGAACAAACCCAGCAAACAAGTATTATTTCTCTGCGTAGACCGTTCCGGCAGCATGATAAGGAGGATCGGATATCAGGCGGATGTAAGCAATCAACGCCTCGATGTCTGTCTTGCTGAGTGTGTAGCCATACGGTGGCATCAATGCTGACTTGTTAAGCGCCGGTCCGCCGTGGCTGATGATGGCAGTCAGTTCGGCATCGCTCATTTTGTTGAGCGTGGCGCCTTCAGTGAACGGGTGGGGCTTGACTTCGAGATTGTCGTAATTTGATACACGTTCTGCGGATGATTCTGAGTTGTGGCAGCGCGCACAATATTTGTCGTCGAGCTGATATCCCACCTGCTGCTGATATCCAAGGGCAATTTCTTCAATCTTCAGCTCGACTGATTTCTGAGCTTTGTTCAGTGTGTAAGCGGTGAGTTGATATCGGCCAGCCATCCCGCCCAGCGCGACATTGGTGGTGGCCTGCCCACTGGAGTCGGTTAAGCCGCTTGCAGGATCAAAGCTCACTCCAGTTGGTCCACGAAATTCAACCAGGGCCCCGGCAACGGCGGTCCCTTGTTCGTCGTTGACTTGTACGACCAGAGGTTGCGCCAAAACCATGCCCGTTGGCCCGACCTGTTTACCCCCACTCGACTCCACCAACGCGGCGCCAAACGCAGTGGGTTTTAGAGCAGAGACCGGTCCCGGCCTGCGACTACACCCTGCGATGACAATCAGGGAGACGACGAAGAGCGTCCGCAAATATCTTTTCATTTCTTCGCCTCCAGTTTGCTGGAGCTTTTGAGCGTCATCAGGAACGTGGTGAGCGCGCGGGCATCTTCGTCACTCATATTGCGATTCGGTTCGATGGTGCCGGGCCGCATGGTTTGCGGATCTTTGAGCCAGTAATAAATCCACGCAGCATTCAGGCGCGAGCCCACCTGTGCGAGCGTCGGTCCGATGTAGCCCTTATCGACTTTCGTGTCGATGATGTGGCAAGACTGGCATGCATATTTGGAATAGAAAAGCTGTTTCCCCTGCTCTACCTGGGCAGGCGGATAGCCGCTGGCTGGCATCGAGTCGCGATCGAATGCCGGAGTCTGATAAACGGTGATGATGTAGTCGGTGAGTTCCGTGATTTCGCTATCCGAAAGATTGAACCGCGGCATGCGGCGGATCAGCGCCGGGCGCAATGTGCCGGGATTCTTCAAGAATGCCTGCAGCCACGGCCGCTGCACCGAACTGCCTTCCCAGGTCAGGTCTGGAGCCATATCGCTGCCGCGACCGTTGATGGCGTGGCAACTGAAGCAGGCCAGATCCGCCATGAGCTGTCCGGCCTTGCCGGCGGGCTGGTAATTCGAAGGTGGTTGTGTTGGCACGGTCAATGCGAGCGGCAGATCATGTGCCCGATCGGTGAACGAAAGCAACGTGGTGGTGAGAGCATCGATCTGCGCTGGTGCGAAAGTGTACTGCGGCATCTTCAGTGCCGATCCAAACGATCGCGGCTGCCGGATCTTGGCTGAGATGTAATCCGGAAGAGTGTGCTGCATCCCCGGCAGGAAGATAACCTGGGTGAGTGGCTTGCTCCCGATGCGCGTCAATTCCGGTGCGAAGTTATCTGGCTTTTTTATGCCGCTGATCTGGTGGCACGAGGCGCAGCCGTTCTCGGTCACCAGAATTTTGCCGTGCGCAATCTGCTCCGGTGTGGCGGCGTCGAGGTGCACATTGGCCAGCAGATCGGAATCAGTCTTGTTTCCGAGGAAGCCAGTCAGCAGGGAAACTTGCTGATCGGTGAAACGGTAATGCGGCATGGCGGTTCCCGGATCGTAGACGCGGGGATTGCGCAACCATGCCTGCAACCATTCGGGCTTCACCTTATTGCCGATCCGGGTTAGTTCGGGGCCAACATTTCCGCCAACCACATTTCCAGCAGCGTTCTGCACCGCATGGCAGGAGGCGCAGAACGACTCTCCGTACAAGCTGGCCCCAGCCGCCGGATCGGGCGTTTTCTGATCCTTACTTACCGGCGCCGTGTCCCCAGCAATCGGCGTGCTGTTCGCGATCAAAAAGGCCGAAATGTCACGCGCATCGGGATCGCTCAATTTGAAATTCGGCATCGTGGCAGTGACGGCGTAAGCCTGAGGATCCTTCAACCAAGCGTAGATCCATTCCCGCGTGGTCTTATCGGCGATGTGCTCAAGGGATGGCGGATCATCCGTCGGCTTGATCGCGGTGCCATCGGAGAGTTTTATGGTGTGACAATGCACACAGCCATATCGACTCAGCAGATTGCGTCCTAAGTTCAGTTGCGGTGTGCCGGTTAAAGCAGCGCGATGGCATTGGCCGCATGACGATTGGACATAGCGTGCCGGCAAAATCGGCTGCTCCCAGGCCAGCGTGCTGCTGTGAGCTTCTTCGACAGTGGTGGCCGCGCCTTGCCCGCGGTGACACATAGCGCAACCGAACTGGTCAGAGGTGTGCGGAATTGCGGGATGCGGGCGGAATGGTTGCGTGCCGACATCGCCAAGACTGGCTTCTTTCAACCCCACGTGACATGTAGTGCAGCGATCGACAACTCCTAATTGTGGAAGCCAGATTTGCTGAATCCCGTCGTGAAAGTGGCGCTGCAAGGTGACCGCGTCGCCCCGCGTCCGAACCAGCGCCAGATACTGTTTCTGATAGTGGCGCCATTCACTGAAATGATTCTTCGCCGGTGCGATGGCCAGCGAAACTAGCAACAGCAGGCTGACCACGCCAAATGCGCGAACCGGATGGCCGAACAACGTCTGCCACAAGGACGCCATGTTTTTGGAGGATGATTGCAATTAGCTTCTCCAGGGCAACACCCAGGACCAGCCTGGGCCGCGAAAGAAAGTGCCAACCGCCGTGAGCACGGCCAGTTCGAACAGAAACCAGGTCATGATCCAGAAGGAAAGTGGTTTGGCCGCCAGATAACGCCGGAAAGTCGAAGTCGACCGTGGCGAACTTTGCGCCGCCAACGCCATGAATGCGGCGACGATCAGGGTCGGCACCAGTGCCACGTACACATCGAAAAACAATAAGAACAGCGAAAGCCCAGCCGCCACCAGATAGAAAAGAAGGATGCGACGCTTGCGATCCTTCAGAAATACGCCTTCGGCTTCGACGTTGATGTTGAAATACGGAATCACAACCAACGCGATCACGACCAGAGTTGGAACCAGGACACCTGCCACGACTGGAGGAAAGTAGTGCAGCATTTCCTGCAATCCGAGAAAGTACCAGGGCGCCTTCGCGGGGTTGGGCGTGTGTGAAGGATCGGCAATTCCCTCGAGGGGCGCGTTGAATAAAAGCGCAACTCCCACCAGCGCGATGGTAAGCACCTCGATGGCGACGATGGCGCGGAACAAGACTTCCGGATAAGTCTGAATCTGATCTTCGTCGCTAACCTTGACTTGCGCCGAGGTTCGTCGCGTGACGAAGACCACCCGTGTCGGCGACTTGCGAGCATTCGAGTCCATGCCGGCAACGAAATCTTTCGGATCGGTCATCGTCTATTGGGCTCCCTTCACAGCCGGAACCGATTGGGCCGCGACCGTTTTAGGCTCACTCTGGTGCGCATACAACCCGCCATCTTTGCGAATACGCCAGAAATGGATTGCGACAAAAAGCATTGCAACCAGGGGCAGAATCATGCAGTGCAGTACATAAAAACGCAGGAGAGCATTGGCGTTCACCATATTCCCCCCAAGCATCAGGAAGTGAACCTTGTTTCCCATCACCGGCACGGCGGAAGCGATATTGGAGCCAACTGTGATTGCCCAAAAAGCCAACTGATCCCATGGCAGCAAGTAGCCCGTGTAACTGAGCAGCAGCGTGATCAGTAGCAGGATGACTCCAATGACCCAATTGAACTCGCGTGGCGGACGGTAGGCGCCACGGTAAAACACCTTGAACATATGCGCGAATACCAGGAACACCATGGCGTGCGCCGACCAGCGGTGCAGGTTGCGCAGAAATAATCCGGAAGACACTACGAACTGCAGATCCTTGGTATCGGCGTAGGCTTGCGGCACCGAGGGATGGTAATAAAACATCAGGGGAATGCCGGTGGCTACTAAAATCAGAAACGTGCCGAAAGTCAGCGTGCCCAGATACCAGGTCGTGCTGAAGCTGAGCATGCGGGTCCGCACCTTGGTCGAGAAAAGGTGCAGAAACACGTTCTGCTGCACAGCGAGGGCGCGGCGCAGAGTGCTGGATCCGGTCCCCCCGCGGAAAACCGAACGCCAAACCCGCGTACCGCGCAACTCCTCGAAATAATTCGTCATAGTTTTCGGCAAGCTCACACCCTCACAAACTGCATGGGACGAATGTTCATGGAGCGGTCCACCATTAGATCACCCTCGTCGCTGACCCAGGTCTGCAGCCAGGGCAGCGGCTTGGGGGCAGGGCCTTCAATCTTGACTCCGTCCCGCTTGAACTTGCTGCCATGACAAGGACAAGCGATGATCCCCAACTCCGGTTTCCATGCGGTCATGCAGCCGAGGTGAGTACAGATGGCGCTCAGCGCAAAAAAACCTTCCTGAGCACGGATGAGATAAATTCCCGAGTTCACATCCAGCGTCACCGAATCCACCGCATAATTCTCCGGCTTGCCTGCGTTGACGATGGGAGAAGGCTCGAACAATACATTGGGTGAGAGAAACTGATACGCAAACGCCGCCGTGCCGGCAGCGGCGATACTCAGCGATCCGAGTCCCAGCTTCACGAAAAATGCGCGGCGATCGAACTCTTTGCTGGGTTCTCCTGGAGCGATATGCTTTTCCTCTGGCATTGGTTATCTCGGGCCTCCAACGACGACTGCTGCTTTGGGTCTGAGCGGTCCATCGATGGCTTCGATCGAAATCAATCCGGTCGGCTCAGCGGAAACCAGGTTGTAGGATTCCATGGTGATCGTCCCGACCGGACAGCGCATAGCGCAAAGCCCGCACCGGATACAACGAGTCTCGTCTTTCAGCATGGCTGAGCCAGTCACGATGCCAAGTTGATCGGCCGCAACTTCATTGAGTTCCACACCAAATAATTCCTGATGTTCGCGAATCTGCTGCACCGCTTCCGGTTCGAACTGGATGCGATCGAGCGACACAAGCTGCAGGCAGTTTTCCGGACACACGTCCACGCACCCGCCGCAGAGAATGCACATGCTCCCATCTTCCGGGCTTCCCTCAAAAACGGTATTTACCCAGCAGTGTAGGCAACGCTGAGCTTCCTCCATCGCGGAAGGGGCGTCGTAGCCTACCTCGACTTCGGTCACGCCGGTGCGACGCTCCAGCGGCAGCATGGGTATGGGCGGCCGGGTCAAATCCAACAACTCCAGCGGCATGCTGTGGCGCTTGAAGATTTCGACTTCGACAATGGGCTCGGGATGTTTGCGTCCACGCAAAAATTCATCAATGCCCACCGCGGCGCGCTTGCCGTCGGCGACGCTATCGATGATCAAGCGCGGGCCGAAGACGCAATCGCCACCGCCAAAGATTCCGTTCGCCGAAGTCATCAAAGTTTGCGGATTTACCGCAATCAGCCCGCGCGGAGACAGTTCCACGCCGTCTTCGGGCTTGAGAAAGTCCAGCCTCGGTGCTTGGCCGACCGCCATAATAATGGTGTCGCACTCCAGTTGTGTTTCACTGCCCTCGTAGAACGCCGGATTGAAGCGCCTGTTCTGATCGAAGACCCATTTCGTCTTCAGCGTCTCAAGCGCCACAACTTTTCCATCTTTCCCGATCATGCGCTTGGGACCGAGACCGGGGTGCATAACGATGCCTTCCGTCTCGGCCTCTTCAATCTCTTCTAGCGCCGCCGGCATTTCTTCACGTTTTTCCAGGCAGACGAGATGCACCTCCTGCGCGCCCAAACGCAGTGCAGAGAGCGACACATCAACCATCTCTTTCGTCGCCACTGCGCTGACGTTGTCCTCCGAGGGTTCGAGATCTTCTACTCCGGCGACATGCTGCCGGACGACTTCCCGAGCCGCGGACCGCGCCACGTCCATGGCCACGTTGCCGCCACCGATCACAATGACCTTTTTGCCGATGGTGAACTTGTATCCGAGATTCACGTTGAGCAGAAAATCGATGCCCTTATAGACTCCGTCCAGGTCAACGCCTGGAATCGTGAGATCGCGGCTGCGGTGCGCACCCACGGCAATCAACACCGCATCAAAGTCCTGTTTGCGCAGATCGGAAATCAGAAAATCGCGTCCCGCCGCCTGATTGAGCTTGAGAGTGATGTCGCCGGTAGCGAGAATCTCTCGCACCTGCGCTTCCACCACGTCACGCGGTAAACGGTATTCGGGAATGCCAAGGTAAAGCATTCCGCCAGCCACGGGAGCAGCCTCAAAAATCGTGACTGAGTAACCCATCAGAGCCAAGTCGTGCGCCGCTGATAATCCGACTGGCCCGCCGCCGACCACGGCGACTTTGAAGGGTAGGTTGTTCTGACCTCGTCCCGCATTGATGTCGACAGGGTGCTTGGACTCGGGGCCGTGGCGCTCCGTGAGAAAACGTTTCAGAGCTCGAATGGCAATGGGGCGATCGATATCCCCACGACGGCACGCAGTTTCACAAGGATGAGCGCAAACCCGACCGCAAATGCTCGCAAGCGGATTGGGTTCGCGGGCAAATTTATAAGCTTCCTCAAAGCGTCCTTCCGCAATGAGCGCAACATAACGCCCTGCGTTGGTGTGGGCGGGGCAAGCCATCATGCAGGGAAAGTTGGTATTCAACCAATCCCGGTCGACTTTCTTGTCTTTGTACCGTTTCAGCAAGATGGCATTTCCCTATGCATTGCTTGGATGGAAAGCATTCTACTCGAAGAAAGAAGGGAGCGGACGTGAATGCCCGCTCCTTATTGTTCTCTTACTTGCTGACGGTGAAGTCGGCTTTGGTTTCGCCCGCCACAGTCACTGGCTTGGACTGGTTCTTGGCGCCTTCATGCCATACGACTATGGTGTAGCTGCCGTCCGGAACGTCTTTGATCTTGTAGTTGCCGCTGTCGTCCGTTTGGGCAAAATAGGGAGTCGGGCTGACAACCAGATAGCCCGCCATTTCCGGGTGTACATTGCAGAGCAGCGGCACGGCGCCGGCCTTATCGAAGGTAAAGGGCCGCTTTTCACCCTTCGGCCACGTCCCGAGGTTGTGCCCTGCTTTCTTGTCGCCGCCAATGGAAGTCCAGAAGACGTTGTGTTGCACATTGTCGCTATTCAGGAACTCAACGGTTGTGCCCTGTTGTACGACCACGATGTGGGGTGCAAACACCAGCCCTTTTTGGTCGATAACCGGGTGCTCTTTCGGAGCGGGAAATGTTTTGCCCGCAATGACGTCGACGTAAACCACCGACTGTCCCTTCATTCCCGTAACCTTGCCGTCGATATCGCCAGCCCGCGCTGCGACGCACACTCCGGCCATCAGTACTGCCAAAATGAATCCCTTGCACCTCATTGCGTTTTTCTCCTTTTGATTTGTAAGTAATTGCTCGCGTGCATGTCAGAAAACGAATTTCACATCTAGATAGATTGTGTTGTTACCACTCGCGCTGCGGCCCGAACCATCGTAGTTGGTTGCGCCGCCATTGAAGCGCGTATACCCGGTATATTGGGCGGCGAGTTGCAAATTCTGCCACGGCCAATACGAGGCATTCAGGATATAGCCGCTGCCTCTAGGATCTCCATTGAAATTGCCGCTCACAGCACCTGGCGGATATAGCAAAGGATCAACCGTGCCACTCGTATCAAACCAACCGAATGCGGCGGTGTATTTATTGCCGAAATGATACTCGGCATTGGCCATAAAAGTATTCAGATGGTGATCGCGCACCGCCGCGGCACCCGTAAGGAACGAGGCTGCCAAGTCGGAACTTTCGTGGATATACGTGCCGCGCAACGAAAGCACATCATGCCTGAACAGCGTCCGGTCAATCTGAAAATCTATGGCTGCATCCGTGTAGTGATCTTCCGGTCCGGCGATCGTATTAGGACTCGAATTCATGTGGATTCCGTAGGTGCCAACCTCATATTGCGTACTCGCTGTCCCTTGTTGCCAGGCGACCCGCCAGTACGGCGCCACCCCGCGGATGTTGAAGCCAGCGCCCGTTCCCGGATTCGGCTGGGGACTATTCACATGTTCCGAGCGATAAATCGCTGCATCCAGATAAAGATGATTGTCCCACATCGCGAAGGCACCAGCGCCTGCAACATCCTGCGCCAAGCCACCATTAATGATTGGAGACGCGTTGACGCCGGGGGCCGAATCGCTGTTGACCCACGGGAAGCCCCATGCCGGCGTACTATTCCACAGATCCTCAACGGTCGGATTGTTGTTGAGATCCAGCCCGTAAACCAATTCCTTCCCATTCCACTTCCTCAGGTTCGCGAAGCGAATATCTGTGTTGTCGCTGGTGAAGTGATCGTCCTGGGTATCGTACGTCACTTGCACAAAGCTGCCCACATGGCTTGTCCATGCCCCGGAAAGAAAGAGCGAGATATCTTGAGGAAATTCAAAACTGCCGTTCTGCGTCCCTGGTATCGACGACTTGGTCGAGGTGAACGAAGTCTCAAACATTATGGAAAGGGGTAGTGAAGCGAGCAGGTCAAGCGCAGCGCGCGTTTTGCCTGAATCCGCGTGGATGACCTTGGTCTCATCCGCTCTATCAACATAACCGAGCAGCTTGAACCGTCGTCCGGCGGGGTTGAGCTCGGGAGGCGCATAGTGGCAGCCACTGCATGCCAAGCCCGTCTGCCGCGCATAGCTTGGAACCGCGAACACGCGGGGTGGATTCACTGTTGTAAGAAACAGCAAAATCAGGATAAAAACCGTCACAGGCAAGGAGGCCGTCATTTCCTTTATCTGAAATCTCATTTTTCTCTCCGAAAACAGAGCTGACTAGTATTCGTGCGATGTTGCAGTATCTGTTTCCCGGATAACACTTGGCTGTGACAAAGCGCACTTCGTATGGTGATGTGTGTCACAAAACGTGACGCCAGCCTTCTGTTCGCCGCCACTTACGGTTGGGCGCCTGCCAGGATGTTTTCTTTGGAGTTTCGTTCAGGAGGTGTCGCTATTGCTGCAACTCATCGGCCATACAGATTGAGAAAAGCAAGGTGAACTCCAGTCTCGTCCGGAGGCTCAACGCGAAACCCCAGCTTCTCGATGAGGCCACGCATTTCGATGTTCTCCGCGAGCAAGTAGGCCTGCATTGAATCCAGGTGTTCGTCCCGCGCTACCTGGATCAGGCGGCGAAGCAACTCGATTCCTAGACCGCGGTGCTGATACTGATCGCGCACGAGCAGTGCCATCTCCGCTGTTCTTCTACCGTGAAGCTTGCTCAGTCGCCCGATGGCGAGGATCTCGTGCTCGCCGGTAGCGGGCGAGATGTAATCGGCGACAATAGCAACCTCGCGGTCGTAGTCGATAAAACAGATTCGTCTCAGCCGGTCGTGAGCGACTCGCTGGCTGAGCTTGGACCACTGAAAATAGCGGAGAAAAACGCTGCGCTCAGAAAGCGCTTCGTGGAACTTCACCATGAGTGGTTCATCTTCAGGGCGGATAGGCCGCAGGATCACGGGTGTGCCATCCTTCATCGTCCACGGCGAAACGTATTGTACTGGATATGGCCGGATGGCAGGCTTGGGGAGCGCGGTGGTAGAGACACTCTTGTCGTGCAGAACGAAACGAGCATCGAGCGCGATGATCTGATCGGCGGAAGCGACTAGTGGATTGATGTCCGCTTCCTTGATCGCAGGATTCTCGACAATAAGACGGCTGAACCGCACTAACAAAGCCTCAAGCGCCCCGATGTCGACCGGTTTGCGGCCGCGCACTCCGGACAGAGCTTTGAAAATCAGAGTTTGCTCGAGTAAGCGATGAGCCAGCGTGGTGTTGAGCGGCGGCAATGCCAATGCCCGATCTCGATAGACCTCTACCAATTCTCCGCCCGAGCCGAAAGCCACGACCGGGCCGAATTGCGCGTCGGTGGCGCTGCCCACGATTAACTCGTAGCCCGATGTTTTGCACATGGGTTGTACGGTCACGCCCTGGAAACTCTTGCGACCCGCGCGCGCAGTGACGGAAGATTCAATCGCGCGGTATGCCTCGCGCACAGCCGCAGCGTCAGGAAGATTCAGCTTCACGCCGCCGACATCACTTTTGTGCGTAATAGTCTCGGAATGCAATTTCACAACGACCGGAAACCCGATTGCCGCCGCTGCCCGCTCGGCTTCCTCTTCACTGTGAGCGATTCGTGTCTCTACGGCTGGAATTCCACATAATGCGAGAATCTGTTTTGATTCGTACTCCGTGAGCAACGTTCGTCCACGGCTGCGGGCTTCCTCGATGATCGCGCGTACCTTTCCTCGCGCTTCACTCTCTTCTTGCGGGCCATCTGCGAGAACCGGGGTTTCATAGATGCCGCGAAGGTTGTACGCATAGCGCCACATCAGGGTGAAGATTCTGGTTGCGGTATCAGGAAAAGTGAATGTTGGAATTCCAGCGCTATTTAGAATTGCGTCGCCGGCGTCAACACTTGCTCCCCCCATCCAGCTTGCGAGGAGCGGTTTCCCGTGCGCATGGGCGTGGAGTTTTAAACGCTCCGCAACCTCGGCGGGATTGGTCATGCCCTGCGGGGCGAGGATGACAAGCAGGCCGTCGCTATTGGGGTCGGCGAGTGCAATCTCGGTGGCTCGCTGATAGCGCTCGGGACCGGCGTCGCCGAGTATGTCAATCGGATTGCCATGGCTCCAGTGAGCCGGTAGAAAACGGTTGAGTGAGTCGATGGATTCCGCTGAAAGGGTCGTGAGTTCGCCCCCAACGGCGATGAGCGCATCTGTGGCCAGCACGGCCGGACCGCCGGCATTCGTCAACATCGTGAGCTTTGGGCCGCGCGGCCGAGGCTGTTTGCTCAGTACCTCCGCCATATAAAACAGATCCGCAATGCTGCTCACGCGCAGGACGCCGGCACGTCGAAACGCCGCCTGAAGAACGTCGTCGCTCCCGGTCAGAGCGCCGGTGTGAGAAGCCGCTGCCTTTGATCCGTCTGGCGACCTTCCCGCTTTCAACACGATAATCGGCTTAGCGAGCGTGACTTCACGAGCCGCCGATAAAAATGCCCGCGCATCGCCAATCGACTCCATATAAATGAGGATGCTCTGGGTGTAAGGATCATCGCCGAAGTAATCAATCAGGTCGCCCCAGCTGATATCGAGCATCGAGCCGGTGGAAACGAATGCGCTGAAGCCCACCTGTTCACGCAGGCTCCAATCGAGAATCGCCGTCTGCAGCGCACCACTCTGGCTCAGAAACGCGACGTTGCCCGGGCGCGCGATGGTTTGCGCAAACGTCGCATTGAGCCCCACCCGCGGGTTCATAACCCCGAGGCAGTTCGGGCCGAGCAGTCGCATGTGGCCGCGTGCTAACTCTTCGGCGATTTGCTTTTCCAAAGCTTGTCCCTCAGCCCCGTGCTCGCGAAATCCCGCAGAGATGACAATCGCTGACTTCACATCGGCAGCCACACATTCTCTGACAATCGCGGGAACCGAGGCTGCTGGGGTCACGATGACAGCGAGATCTACCGCCTCGGGAACTTCATGGATGGAGGGATATGCCGCCAGGCCGAGAATATTTGAATGTTGCGGGTTGACCGGATAGATCTTTCCTTGAAAAGTAGCGAGGTGGAGATTAGAGACGACCGCGCAGCCAACGCTTCTTTCGCGTTCTGTAGCACCAATGACGGCGACAGCACCAGGCTTGAAAAGAGAGTCGAGGGGCCGTGTTTCCGAGCGCAGGACGTCGTGCGACTTATCTTGTACTTCGCGCGCTGGCTTAGCCACATTCTCGGTCACATGATGCTCCCAAGGAACCGAGTTCATTTTCCACTATGCCGTACGACGAAGCTAGCGTTAACCTGAACGCGGGCCTAGCCAGTCATTAATCTTGGGCCAGGTACGTTTGTTGGCTCCACTCCCCGCCATGATTCCGATATGGCCGCCAGGAACACTGAAGAGTTCTTTGTCTTTGCTGCTCACCTTCGACAGGATGGCTTTCGACTGGCAGGGCGGTGTGATGTGGTCACCCTCCGCGATCACTGTCAGCAGGTTCGCCCGCACGCGGCTCAGATCCACGCGCTCGCCCCGGATCATCATCTCTCCCCGCATCAACCGGTCGTTACGGTAGAGGTCGACGATGAGTTGCCGGAACACACCGCCCGCCAGCGGGATGTTGTCGGTCACCCAGGTATTCATGGCTTGCCAAGCTTCTATGACTTGAGGATTGTCCAGATTGTCCCAAAGCTTCAAGTAATTGACCACGTAATTCTCGACGGGCTTTAGTGCCCGGGCGCCGTAATCGATCATTTCCCCGGGCATGTTGCCAAAGGCCGCTAATACTTTGTCAACATTGAAATAACGCTCGTCGGTCCAGCGGGCGAAGGTGAGGGATTCTTTGTCTGAGAAGTCGAGCGGAGCAGTTAATAGAAGCAGGTTGCGCAATCCGTCATCGGGCCGCAGGGCCGCATAAATCGTGGTGAGGATAGCCCCGATGCACCAGCCGAGCATGCTGAATTCTTCCACTCCTGCGACCGACTTCAGTTTTCGGATCGCGCGCGGCATGTACTCGAGCGTATAGTCGTCGAACTTCAGATTCTTGTCTTCCGGACCGGGAGATCCCCAATCAAGCAGGTACAGGTCATAGCCGCTGTTGACCATAAACTCGACGAAGCTGTGGCCCGGTCGAAGATCAAGAATGTAGGGTCGGTTCATGAGCGCGAACACCATCAGCAGTGGAACCGGATGCCGCTGTTCTTTGGGCAGGACAGGAATATAGCGGTAGAGTTTTGCCTTGTTCAACGTCCATATAAGCTGCTTGGGGGTCTGAGCAATGGCGGTCCGGGTGGTCACTGCGTTGCTGAACGCGCTCAGTTTCTCCACCAGGCTTGTAAGCTGGTCTGTGAGAACCGTAGCGTCTGCCATGGTTACTTCGCTCTCTTCCTTTTCTGCTTGCTCTGACGGCTGCGTTCCGCAGATCTCGGCTTTCGATTACTTGGCGCAACTCCGGGCTTGGTGAGCAGCCTCTCAATCCGGTCCAGCTTGGCATCCATATCGTCGAGCCGCATTTCAATATTCGTGACTCGATCAGCCAGTCCCACAAAATCAGCCCGAGAGGGCATGCTCAACTGCTCGAGCGCTCGCAGCATCGCCTTTTCGACGGTTTCACGAAACGGGGAGGACGCAGAGAGATAGGTGTCTAGCATGGTCCCGGTAGCTTTTGCGTAGGCATCCGTATTCACCGCGTCCACCATTGATTTTGCCCAGGCGTCGAGGTAAGTATCACGCATATCACGGAAAGCGTCCATAGGATCGAACGGCTTTCCGTTAGCCGCTTGTTCATTGCCCATTTGCAACTCCCTTTTTAAAACCGCAACCGGAGACAGCCCCGGAACTCAATTCCCCCGAAGATACACGTACGCCGAACCGGTGGCCGGGCTGTCTACCCAAATCGCGTTACAACGCCGCTTTAGGCGGCTGCGCTATGCTTGAACGGCTTGGAGACAATGTCAAGCATCGTCTTCTGCGTCTCGATCAACGCATCGATGCCGCTTTGGAAAGCCTCGGCGGCAGGGTTGCTGGGGATCCGGAACTGCTTCTTGGCGGCTTCGCAGACCGTCTTGTGCTGCTCTGCGTAATAATCGAGGGCTTTCTTTTGCGCTGCAACAGAATGCTCGACCGACTGCTTGAACAGGGCGGTTACTCCTGCAGCTACTTTGGAGGCCGAGGCGCCACGCTCTTTGGCGAGGCCGGCGACCGCATGGCTTTGCTCAACCGCCAGGTCGATCGCGCCTTTCTCGGTTTCCACAAATCGCTCGAACGTCTGACCAATCAGGTCGAACAGGAACAGTCCTGGAGCATTGGGAATGAAGCTGACAGCCTTTTTGCAGGCTTCGATCAATTCGCCATTCTGCTCGGCGGCGATTTCAAGCGACTTCTTCTGGAATTCCGCCAGGCGCTCCACATTCTTTGTGTACAGGGGGATGAAGGTCTCAACAACTTGGTTTTTCTCGGCTGCTTCCGCAGCGCTTTTGGTTGACTTGCGGGCGGTGCTCATATTTGTTCTCCTTTTCTAAGATTAAGATCGTGATGTTGCATGAGGTGCTGCAGTGCAGCATAAACCTATGTTAATCTCTTTCTGGCGGATGTCAAGCAAAAAATGGGAAACAAATGAACCCGAAAACTGTGATCATCAAGAAGTACGGAAACCGCCGTCTCTACGACACGACCCATAGCCGCTACATCAACCAGGATGAAGTGGCCCAGATGGTCCGGGAGGGTCACACCGTCCAAGTGGTGGACGCCGCTACCGGCGAGGATTTAACCCGTTTGGTGTTGACGCAGATCATCGTTGAGGACGCCAAAGAACCCGATTCACCTTTCCCTCTAGATATATTGCGCCAGATGGTGGTCGCCTCCGGCAGAGCAACCCAGGAGACTACTTTGAAGTACACCAAGGCCGTTCTCGATATGTACCAGAACGCGTATCGAGCGATGGCGACGCCGATGAGTCCTTTCGAATTTATCCAAACGCCGGCGTCGCCGCGTCCGGCGACGCGAGAAGTACCTTGGGGTTCTCAACCGCCGGAAGGCTCACAACGAGCTAGTACGGCTGAGCAGAAGAAACACGAGGTCGACGAACTGAAACAGCGTGTGGAAGAGTTAGAGTCACTGGTTTCCAAGATGGGAGCTGGAAAAACGCTGCGCAAACGAAAAGGAAAATCGCGCAGAAGCCGTTGACAGCGCGATCAGCGCCGGCACCGGAGGCCTCGACTCAGACCACGGCGTGAATCGCGACGATTAGCGTTTCACCGATCTTCCGCAACCGCACTTGACTATGCAACCAATATCTTGTCGAACGGATCATCATGATCCGCCGGTGCGGCAACTTTCACAACCCGAGTTTCATACCGTTCTTCTCTCAACACCTCTTGCAGCCGGACCACAAGGGATTGCAACTTTTCCCGATCATCCACTCGGTTGTTGATGTCCCGGCAGAGCTGCCGGACGTTATCAGTCATGCGACCATCCACTTTCTTCATATTTCACCCCACAGATGAAATCGACAGGGCTTCTGGCGACAACCTTGACCAAGTACCATCACCTTATGCGTCGGCGGACGTTTCCGGAAATTCAAAATAAAGATTCGTGCTATCGACAAAACTCCAGGTGACAAATCGCACCGATAAGAGTGATGGTCGTCACAAAGTTTCCGCAGGTTATGGAATAGACTTTCAGCAGTCGCGGTCATCCACCTTGAGTTTTGTTACTGGGGGTGAGCCGGTGCACTCGTATTAGGAAGGAGAAGTCTCATGGCCCAGGGAATCGCATCCAATTTATATCTCCCGAACCAGACTTTCGCTCGGCCTCTCATCACGTCCTACGACTCGGGATACGAGCACAGCCTCGATCACTATGTCGATATCAAGGTGCTGCTGCAGGATGCGGACCAAGAGGCAAATTGCTCTCCCGCGACCTTCGCTTCCGCAGCCTAGGTACGTCGCTGCTCCGCTAGAAGTGGAAGCCGCCACCGCAAATGAGTACCTCGCCGGTGACGTAATCGGAGAGCGGCGAGCAGAAGAAAAGAACTGCGCCTGCTGCCTCCGGGGGCGTGCCCAGCCTTCCCAGTGGACAAGCGGTTTTCACCGATTCCAGCATCTCGGCCTGTACGCCAACCCGGATCGAATGCCCGCGCATTTCGATGTTTGATTCCTGGTCGGTGAGGACCTGGGTGAGGCGAGTTTCAATCAATCCAAAGCCAACAGCATTCACGTTCACGTTGTAGCGGCCCCATTCCTTCGCCAGGGTTCGTGTGAGCCCGATTACGCCTGCTTTTCCGGATCCGTAGCCTGCCTGTCCGGGGTTGCCGTCAGTGCCCGCAATGGAGGTGATGTTGACGACCTTCCGCATAACCTGCTTGCCGGCCGCGATCTCGCGCTTGGCCGCTTCCCGGATGTACTTTGAAGCCGCTCGCAGCACGCGGAAAGGCACGACCAGGTGGATTTCGAGCATCGCCTGGAATTGCTCGTCGGTGGTCTTTTGAATGACATTATCCCAACTGTATCCGGCGTTATTTACTATTATGTCGATGGAGCCGAAAGTGTCTAAAGTAGCCTGGGTCAGTTTTTCCGGAAAACTCGGCTGGGTGAGATCGCCGGCGAACACCTCGATCTTCTTGCCCATCGAGCCCAACAGACATTTGGTCTCCCGCAGTGCGGCTTCGTCCAGGTCGTTCACCATCACCGCGGCGCCGCATTCGGCCAGTTTCTCCGCAATCGCCCGGCCTATACCGCGGCCGGAACCAGTTACCAGAGCTGTTTTGCCATCAAGCGTAAAGGACATTGTGATTTACCGTTTTTCGATCTCCGCTGCAGCGCAGCTAACATTTGCTGCACTGCATCATTAAAGCACAATTTGTCCTCAAAAAACAGTCCCCCTTACATGTGGTACCCGCCGTTGACATTTAACTCTTGTCCCGTGATATAGTCCGCATCCGATGCGAGGAAACCGGCAGCTTTGGCTATCTCTTCCGTCGAGGCGAATCGCCCCAGTGGAATTTTTGCCTTGATCTGAGCAGCGATCTCCTCGGGAATGGCGTCGACCATTTCCGTAGAGGTGAATCCGGGCGCAATCGCGTTGGCAGTGATGTTAAACTTTGCCATCTCCAGCGCCAGGGTCTTGGTGAAGGCAATGATGCCGCCTTTGCTCGCCGAATAATTGGCCTGGCCGAAAGCGCCCATCTGTCCGACCACCGAACTGATGTTGATGATCCGCCCGAACCTCTGGTTGATCATCGCCGGCAAAGCGGCGCTGGTGCAGTAGAAGGTGCCGTTCAAGTTGACGTTGATCACCTCTGCCCAGTCGTCTTCGGTCATCTTGCGCATCGATCGGTCGCGGGTAATGCCGGCATTGTTGACCAGGATATCGAGCCGCTGCCACTTATCCAGCACTTCTTTCACAATGCGGCGCGCCTCTCCCTTTGTCGACACATCCCCCTGAATGACAAGGCACTCTACACCCAGTTGCCGGATTTCTGCGGCCGCGCTCTCGGCGTGGGTAGAATCCGACCTGTAATCGAGCGCCACGTTCGCGCCGCGCCGCGCGAGTTCGAGAGCGATCGCACGCCCAATGCCTCGCCCCGCGCCTGTAACCAGCGCGACCTTCCCTAACAACGAGTGCGTTCCATTATTTCCATTGATGCCGTTGCTTTCCATACTTGTACTCCTCTCTTGAGAATTGCAATGCACGATAGCCGGATCCACCCGCATGACTACATAGCCGCCCACAGCCCCGGCGCCGAAGCCAGGTGCGAACACACGCAGCGGCCGGTCGATTCGTTTCTCCCGCACTGCGTCATGAATGGCGAGCAGGATACTCGCGGAGGATGTGTTCCCAACCCTTTCAATGTTGAAGTAGAGGCGGTCGGGAGCAACACCAGCAGCCTTGGCCAGATCCAGCACCATGTTCTTGTTGGCTTGATGAGGAATGACGAGGTCAATCGCATCCATCAGCGTGCCCTCTCCGCCATCAGGGTTCGGCAGCGCTTTGAGTTCACCGATCATTTGTACGAGGTAGCGCCGCGCCAGCATCTTCACTTCGGGGCCATACACGGTGATGTTGTTATCGAACTCCGGATTCGGCCAGATGATAGAGTTCACTTCGGACCATGGACCACTGGCATAAGTCTGGAATACGTCGATGTCCGACGATGCCCCCGCGGGCGCAGGGCCCACCACCATGGCAGCAGCTCCATCGCCGAAGATCATCCGCGAAGTTCGCACCGTCCCGATCTTGTCCGAAAACTTTTCCGCGCACACGACGATGACCGGCCGTTTGATCTCCTGCAGCAGCCGCACCGCCTCGGCCAGGCCATAGGACATGCCCGCACACGCCGCTACAATGTCGCACGACGAATGGGTCTGTTGGAGTCCCAACTCTCCCGACAACCACGTCGCAATGGACGGGATGAGCGTGGTGCTGGTGCAACTGCAGAACAGCACCGCCCCGATCTCCGCCGGCTTGCGACCCGATTTCGTTAGCGCCGCGCGCACTGCCAACAATGACATGTCCTCGAGACTCAACTCGCTGTAGCAGCGCGACTCGATTCCCGTTTTTCCGGAAATATCCTCTTTGGTCATTTGCGACCAGCAGTAAGCATGGTTGCTGATCAGGTCTTTATTGGTGCAGGGTACTTCGCCCTCATAAACTGCAATCGCCTCGATTCGCGGCAGGACCGCGAAATTGTCGCGCACCAGTACCGGAGGATATGGTTTTTCGGGCTCACTCAACGCCAAGGTCTCGGGCCGGGGTGGGTGCGACCGATGCGCTGAGTGCCCGTTTCCGTTTCCGTTTCCCTGTGCTGAGCTCCCGTTCCGTTTCACGCGCCGCAGGAATTGCAGCACATCACTATTGCGCGGATGGTATGCAACGACGTAATCGTCGTCGCGCAGATTGCCAACCTCGGAACTGCTGCTCGTCTTCGGGTCCCACCGGTACTGATTGTGCAGGATCATGGACTGCCGCATGAGCGCTTCGAGCTCGGGGACCGTATGGACGCAATCGATTACGTCGTCGTAATCATAGCCGGGGTAATCGCGGTCGTAAGTTGCCAGGCGGTAGGTGAGATTCTTAGGATCGGACAAAATCTCATCCACCGTAGGTTTAATGCCCCGAAACTCTCCTCCTGCTCCCTGCTTGTTTCGAAATACGTCCATCAGGATGCGGAAGCTCTTGTCCTCCGTCTCTTCATCCCACATCGGCGGCAGACTGAGATAACCCGCTTCGATGGCCGTTGTCAGCCCAGTTGCGTTCCGCGGCTTGTAAACCGGCAGGAAAATGTCGTTTCGATGCCGAGGCAAATCTGCCCAGCGCGTCGGCCGTTTTTCGTACATGGTCAGAACATAGCGCTGGGCCCAGAACAGATTCAGAGCCAGGTCCCGGCAGATTTCGTAGCGGTTCTTGTACGCGCCAGCCTGCGCCCGGGCCACGATCTCCGCTTCGCCAGGGGCTTTCTCTCCAAAGTCCCGCCGGATCACGGCGTTGAACTGGTTCAGTGTTGCGAAGACGGAAAAATCCAACTCCGGAAAGAAGTTGCACGGGAAGACCATCCGGCCATAGCGATTTATCACAAACGGTTTGAGTAACATAAAACTTCTTCTTTCTGCCTGGTTTTGGGCAGTTATTCGAATTCAACCAGTATCTGGTCGCGTTTGACTGCTTCCCCTGGCATTACTTTGACTGACTTCACTGTGCCCGCAATTGGGGCCGTAACGCTGGTTTCCATCTTCATGGCTTCGAGAACGACAAGTAAATCGTCCAATCCCAGCTGTTCTCCGGGCTGCACGCAGACCCGTACTACAATTCCAGCTACTGGACTGCGGCATACCCTCGCCTCATCAGCATCCACTCCCGACGGAGAGTGCGGTCGAGGGGCGGTGGGCACGCGCGCGGACTGAATCGTCGCCGCGCCCGGTGGAAGGTGGCCCGGCACTCCGAGCGAATCCTCCCCACCTTCAACCTCGACCTCAACTTCATACGCCTTTCCGCCAATTACGATCTGAATCTTCACGGGCGGCTCCTGTGGAATATCGCGCCATTCGATACTCCGATCGCAAGTTGCCCAATCATTCATTCGCGCCCTCGCTGCGCGACATTGTGCGAAGCCTGGACTATGACTCGCCCCTGTTGTGCCCACGGATTGGCGACTGCGTGCGGGTTTTCCAGGATCTTCACCGAGAGAATGCGGACCTTCCTGCCGAGCAATGCCGTGATGGTTTCGGCAATCGTTGCTAAAGTCTCTGACGTGACATCTGCCGATGATTGTGTGACGATCGCTTGCGGCTGAGCGCTTGGGGCAACTGCGCCTGCGGCCAACGGCTTCATCTTCCCGGGCAGTCTGACAGCAGAAGGCAGAGCCGCAGCAATACCAACGGTTCGCTCGAGAGCCGTGACCTTTGCAGACAGTGCGTCTATCTGTGGTTGGAACTCAAGTCGAAGCTCCGCGCTCATTCGCCTCGACATACGTCGCGCGCCGATATACACCACCACCCATCCTGCAATCACGAGCGCGGCAATCAGCATGTATGCCATACCCATGTTCCTAGAGCGGAATCAAACCGTGCTTCTTCGGCGGACGAAGTTCTCGTTTCGAGCTCACAGCCGCAAGAGCCTGGGCCAAGTACTTTGTGGTCTCGGCGGGCTCGATGATGTCATCGACCAGTCGACGACCAGCCGATACGTACGGATTCGCAAAGGTGCTTCTGTAAAGCTCGATGAGTTCGTTGCGCCGATGCTCCTTGTTTTCCGCCGCGTCGATCTCATGGCGAAAGACGATTTCGGCCGCGCCTTCGGCGCCCATGACTGCGATTTCAGCCGTGGGCCATGCCACCACGCGATCCGCCCCCAGTTCCTTGCTGCACATCGCGATGTAAGCGCCGCCATACGCTTTTCGTAAGACGATGGTTATTTTGGGAACCGTCGCAGCCGAGTAAGCGAAGAGTATTTTCGCTCCGTGTCGGATAATGCCCCCGTACTCCTGCTCAATGCCGGGCAAGAAACCGGGGGTGTCCACGAAGGTCACCAGCGGCGTATTGAAAGCGTTGCAGAAGCGCACGAACCGCGCCACTTTATCGGACGCGTCGATATCCAAGACCCCGGCCAGAACGCAAGGTTGGTTCGCCACGATGCCCACGGAGCGCCCCTGGATGCGGCCAAAACCAATTACCACATTCGCGGCGAATCCTGGCTGGATTTCGAAAAAGTCCTGATAATCCAGCACCCGACTGATCACCGTACGCACGTCGTAGGCAACTTTCGCGTCTGCCGGGATCGCATGATTTAACTCCGGGTCGGTCTCCCGCGGCAGGTTGTAAGGCAGCCGGGGAGCTTCTTCTAGATTGTTCGAAGGCAGAAAGCTCAGCAGTCGGCGGCACAATGACAGTGCTCCCTCATCGTCTTCAGCGATCAAGTGAACCACCCCCGAGCGATTCATTTGCGCCGCAGGTCCGCCTAATTGCTCGTCCGTTACCACCTCTCCGGTCACCTGCTTGATGACCGAGGGCCCGGTGATGAACATCCGCCCGCGCTTGGTTTGAATAATGAAGTCGGTCAGCGCTGGACTGTATGCGGCGCCGCCCGCGCAGGGACCGCAGATTACAGAAATCTGTGGAACAGTACCGGATAGCAAGGTGTTGTTGTAAAACACACTCGCATACCCGGCGAGGCTGTCGATTCCTTCCTGGACGCGCGCACCGCCGGAATCATTGATGAAGACGAAGGGGCTGCCGGTCTTCAGCGATAACTGCATCATCTCCGTAATCTTGGCGCAGTGCACCTCGCCGGCCGCGCCCCCGGCAACCGTAAAGTCCTGGCTGGCGAGATGAACCAAGCGGCCACCCACCGTCGCGCATCCTGTGATCACTCCGTCCGCAGGCAGGTTCTTCTCCGCCATGCCGAAGTAAGTGGAACGGTGCTTCGCGAAAAGGCCTATCTCCTGGAAGCTTGCTTGATCCACAAGTTGTTCCACGCGCTCGCGGGCTGTGAGCTTACCAGCCGCGTGCTGCGTGGCGATGCGTTGCTTCCCGCCTCCTTGCTCGATCTGCGTTCGCTTTCGGCGAAGTTCGGCGATCCTTTCCTCGATCGTCGTTTTCTGCTCAGTAATTAATTTCAATGCGGGGGTAAGAACAGGATTCGCAGCCATACAGACCTCCTGGGAGTGCGTCTGGGAGTCTCGCCGTGACAACGTCTGAAGATTCCGTTCGGGTCAGTTCCGCCACATGAGACAGCTCATTGTGAGCGAGGCAGGCGTTAGCCTCTGTGACGTGGAGCACAGACCATTGTGACGCGGACACCGTTTCTTGGGATTGGCGTGGCAAAACGCAAAGACACGAGGTTCGCGGGGGAAGACGTGAAGACCGAAGACTGAAAACTCGAAACGCGTCACGCGCGCGCTTTATCATCAGATCTGCAACGCATGTGAAAGACGAGATGGTCCATAAAGGCCATCGCCAGAGCCCTAGCCTTCCATAGTGGAGACGTCCCCAGCATCCACGCCTGCTTCCTTCGCCTTGAGGAAGCGCCGGAGAATCTTCCCTGACCGAGTCTTGGGCAGGGCGGCGACAAACTCCAACGCCGCAGGAGTAGCAATCGGGCCCAGTTCTCGTCTTACATGTTCGATCAGTGCGCTGGCCAGTGCATCCGACGGCGTATGGCCAGCACGGGTTTGCACAAAGCACTTGATGACCTCGCCCTTCATGGAATCGGGAACGCCGATCGCCGCAGCCTCAGCGACCGCCGGATGCGAAACCAGCGCGCTTTCGACTTCCGCAGTCCCAATACGGTGGCCAGCGACATTCAGCACATCGTCGCAGCGGCCGAGAACCGTGATGTATCCATCTTTATCTTTCAACGCAACATCGCCGGTCACGTAGCAACCCGGAATCTGCTGCCAATCGCGTTCGTATCGCGCCGGATCTCCCCATACCGTTCGCAGCATGCAGGGATAAGGCCGCTTGAGCACCAGGCGCCCGCCCACGCCAGGAGGAACAGAATTGCCTTGCTCATCCACAACGTCGGCCGCCGAACCCTCCAGGGCGACACCCACTTTACCCGGCCGGACCGCCATGGTAGGCGGCGTTCCTAAGGCTGGACCACCCAATTCAGTTTGCCACCAATTGTCGATCACGTAGCCCCATTTGCCGTCGCCTGCCAGATAAGTCTGCGCCCAACGCCAAGCTTCCGGATTCAGCGGTTCACCAGCGCAGGCAATCACTCGCAAACTGGTAAGGTCGTACTTCGCGGGATACGCTTCCCCATAGCGCATGAACATGCGCAGTGCGGTCGGAGCGGTAAACATCTTGGTCACGCCATAACGTTCCACGATCTCCCAGGCGATTCCTGGATTGGGGTAGTCAATTGCGCCCTCGCGAAACAGCGTGGTCGCGCCCGCGCACAGCGGGGAGTAAACGATATAAGAGTGGCCCACAACCCATCCGATATCGGACGTGCACCAGAAGATGTCCTGGTTGCCGACATCGTAAAAGTTTTCCAGGTAGTAAGTCGTGGCAACCATGTAGCCACCGTGAACGTGCAATACGCCCTTCGGTTTTCCAGTTGAGCCCGATGTGTAGAGCAAGAACAAGGGATCTTCGGCGTCCATTTCTTCTGCGGGACATTCGGCGGGAAGCTTCATCAAATCGTTGAAATCAATCTCGCGCTTACTGGCTAGCTCGGTGGGACGGCGGGAATAAACTACCACCTTCTCTACGAAATCGAGCGTATCGATCGCCTCATCAACAATAGCTTTCAACTCCACCGTCTTGCCTCGCCGGAAACCAACGTCGCCGACGATCACAACCTTGGCTTGCGCATCCACGATCCGGTCGCGCAGCGCAGTGTGCCCCAGTCCGGCATAAACCACGGAGTGGATGGCCCCGATCCGGGCGCAGGCCAGCATGGCTACAGCACCCTCGATCGTCAAGGGCATATAAATGACAACGCGGTCGCCTTTTTTCACGCCAAGCGATTTCAGCCCATTCGCAAAACGGCACACCATCCGGTAGAGTTGGCCATAAGTGACGATCCGCTCTGTCCCGTCTTCGCCTAGCCATATAAAAGCCGCGCGATTGCGCCGCTCAGAGTTGGCATGGCGATCGAGAGCGTTCAGCGTGATATTGGTCTTGCCACCGACGAACCATTGATGGTGGACACCATCCCAATCGAGGACCTTGTTCCAAGGCTGCGTCCAGACGAAGCGCTTGGCGTAGTCTCCCCAGAAGCCTTCGGGGTCCTGGACCGATCGCTGGTACTCGTCCGTAAAATTTTGCTGGCGGCAACTCTGCGCCACGATCTGCGGCGCGGCATATTCCTCATCCATCGACAACAGGTTGGAAATTCCTTCGGTAACAACAGGTGAACTGCTCATGACGTTCTCCCGCGAAAAGAGATATGGAATTCTATTTACCTTGGGAAAAGGCTCGCAGTGACCTGGATCACAAGGCGATGTGAGGTTGAACGAAACAGCGCAAACGGAAACTGAACCTCATTTCCCAATTTACTCCGAAGTAATACGAAAACAATTTACTGATGGGATGTTTCGCTTGCAAGTGCTCTCCGCTTAATGCCTGGGCATTACATGTGATCTCGCTCGCCCTCACGAGTGACTCTCATCACAGCCACTTGGCCTTGCATTCCGGACAATAGATTCCATGAGGCATTTCATGGGGGGACATGTTCAAAATCCTGCACGCTGAGTTCCTGGCGCCGGGCATCAAGCGGTTCGTCATCGAGGCGCCACGTATTGCACATAAGCAAAAACCGGGACAGTTCGTAATCCTGCGGCTGAACGAGCAGGGCGAACGTATTCCGATCACCATCGAACACTCCGACCCCGAGCGCGGCACCATTTGCATCGTGGTGCAGTCGGCCGGCAAAACCACTCACCTGCTCAATTCTTTGAACACTGGCGATCACATCCTGAATGTGGTTGGGCCGCTGGGGAATCCGTCGGAGATTGAAAAATTCGGCACGGTGGTCGTGATTGGCGGCGGCGTAGGGACGGCGATGGCCTATCCAACGGCGGCGGCGCTGAAGGACGCAGGCAATCGCGTGATCACAATCGTCGGCGCACGGAGTAAAGAACTGGTCATTCTGGAGCGTGAACTGCGCGAGGTCAGTGATGCCCTGATGATCACGACTGATGACGGAAGCTATGCCGACAAGGGTTTTGTCACGGACAAGCTGCGGCAGTTGATCGAGAACGGCACGCGCATCGACCTGGTGCTGGCCATTGGTCCCATCCCGATGATGCGAGCCGTGGCGGAGATGACGCGAAAAGAGCGCATCCGCACCATCGTCAGCCTGAACCCGATCATGATCGACGGGACTGGCATGTGTGGCGGTTGCCGCGTGCTGGTCGACGGAAAAAGCGAGTTCGCATGCGTCGACGGCCCCGAGTTCGATGCGCACCGCGTGGATTTCTCCGTTCTCGTGCAACGCAATTCCATGTACCGGGCGGCGGAACAAAAGTCGATGGACGAGTTTAAGCGCGAGCCTGTTCATGCCGGCGTGTGCGCGTTGCAAGGAGGTAGTCGGTGACACCATCCACCAAGCAGGCTTCATTGAATGTCTTGCGACTGAAAGAGCGCATGAAGGTTCCGCGGCAGCACATGCTGGAGCAGCCTCCGCTGCTGCGGGCTTGTAATTTCACCGAAGTGAACTTGGGTTACTCCGAGGAACTGGCGCGGCAGGAAGCGCTGCGCTGCCTGGAGTGCGCCAAGCCACAATGCACGACGGATTGTCCGGTGGGCGTCAAGGTAAAAGATTTCGTCCAGTTAATAGTGGCTGGCGATTTCCTGGGCGCAGCCGCAAAAATCCGCGAAGACAACGTGTTGCCAGCCATTACAGGACGTGTCTGCCCACAGGAAGATCACTGCGAAGGCGGATGTTTGATGGGCAAGAAAGTTCAGCCGCTGGGGATTGGATACCTCGAACGCTTCGTCGCCGACTACGAGCAGCGCCATCTGGATATCAGCAATCTGCCCAAGGCGACGCCGACGGGAAAGAAGGTTGCTATTGTGGGCAGCGGCCCTTCTGGCCTCACTGCGGCGGGCGATCTTGTGCAGAAGGGGCACAAAGTCCACGTATTCGAAGCGTTGCACACGCCAGGCGGCGTGCTGGTGTATGGAATTCCCGAGTTCCGGTTGCCCAAACAAATTATCCGCGAGCAGATTGATTACATGAAAGCGATGGGTGTGGAGTTTGAAACCGACGTGGTGGTCGGCAAAACTGTGACCCTCGACGAATTGCTGGAAGAAGAGGGCTACGACGCTGTGTTCATCGGGACGGGCGCGGGATTGCCTCAGTTCATGAATATCCCCGGAGAACATCTCAACGGTGTCTACTCAGCGAATGAGTTCCTGACTCGCATCAATCTGATGCACGCTTATGAGTTCCCAAAATATGACGAGCCTATGCTCGATCTCCACGGAAAAAATGTGGCTGTGATTGGCGGCGGCAATACGGCTCTTGATGCCATTCGCTCGGCGCTGCGCCTGGGTGCAAGCAAGGCTTACGTGATTTATCGCCGCAGCGAGGCTGAGATGCCGGCGCGCAAGGAAGAAGTGAAGCACGCCCAGCAGGAAGGCATCGAGTTTCGCGTGCTGACTAATCCCATCGAGTTCCTTTCAGATGGCAAGGGCTGGCTGAACGCGGTGCGCTGCATGCGCATGGAACTGGGCGAAGCGGATGCCTCCGGACGCCGGCGCCCGGTGCCAGTTGAGGGCTCAGAGTTCGATCTGCCGCTATCGGTTGCCGTCATCGCGATCGGCACAGGCGCGAATCCGCTAATCCAGAGCACCACACCCGGCCTGAAGACAAATAAGCGGAACTACATCGAAGCTGACGTAATGACGCAACGCACATCGCGCAGAGGCGTGTTCGCCGGCGGTGATATCGTCACTGGAAGCGCCACGGTCATCCTGGCCATGGGCGCTGGACGGCGTGCGGCGAAATCCATCCACGAGTACTTGTCCACAGGCCACTGGTGAGCCCCCGGTTGTGACGAGGATCACAATCACAAGTGCCAAAAATCACCGCCCCAGGACCAGAGAAGTTTTCTAATCACAAGTGACCGGATGCGCGGCGGCCGCAAGACAGGAATCTCGCGCCGGGAGTAAGTCATGAACGACCAGGATCTTCTAAGGTGTCCATTACTCCAGGGACTCGACCGGATGCATCGGGCCGAACTCATAGGTCTGCTGAATGACAGCGGAGTCCGTGAAAAACTGGAGAAGTGTTTGGCCGAACACATCAGCACTGCCGAGGCTTCCGGGCAGCCCGTCACGGCTTGTACCCACGAAAAGCAGCCTGGTGATTTTGACAAGCAAGTTCACAGATGGAACCCGCAACTCTCCCCCTGGAACCGAAGCCCGAAGGAGTGAAGGACTGCGACGAAGAAGGAGATGGTGACAATGTTGCTGGCATACAGGCTTCTCCGGTTGGTTGAGACACACTCTGATGCGCTGGCGGCGGGACTCCTCGTAAAAACGCAGGACTCTGCTTTGCTCCCCGACTACAAGAACGTGCCACCCGAAGAACTCAGACAACGCGTGCACGAAATCTACGGACACCTGGCAGAGTGGCTGCTGGGTCGAAGCGGGCTGGATGTGGAAAAGCGTTATCTGGAGATCGGCGCCAAACGGGCCCAGCAGCGCGTGCCCCTCAGTCAACTCATCTGGGCGATCATCCTGACCAAGAACAACCTTTGGGATTTCCTGAAGAAAGAAGCAGTGCTGGATCGGCCTGCGGAAATCTCGGGCGAACTCGAAGTAGAGCAGTTGTTAGATCAGTTCTTTGACCGCGCCATTTATTTCGCGGCGAGGGGTTACGAGCGGGCATGTGCGCCTGCCGAGCCGGTGCAGAGAGTGGGCGCAGCTGTATAGAAAGGCAAGAATGTCCTGGGAGCTTGAGTACAAGAGAAAGTTGCGCTCTGCGGACGAGGCGCTGAGCTGTGTGCAATCGGGAATGCGCGTCTACATTCATCCCGGATGCGCCGAACCTGAGACTCTCGTAGAAGCGCTGATGCGCCGCGCTCCCGATGTGCGGGATGTCGAGATTGTCCACATGATGACCATGGGCACGGCGCCTTATGTGGCTCCAGAGATGGCAGGACACTTCCGGCATAACGCGATGTTTATCGGCGGCAATGTGCGCGCGGCCATCAACGAAGGCCGAGCCGACTACACCCCAATCTACCTGAGTGAGATCGAAGAACTATTCGAGAGCGGCGCCATGCCGATCGATGTGGCCCTGCTGACACTCTCTCCTCCCGACCCGCACGGCTTCTGCAGCTTCGGCGTGGGAGTGGATACCTCGCTCACCGCCGCCAAATGTGCCCGCTATGTAGTCGCGCAGATTAACAATCAGATGCCGCGCACCTTTGGAGACAGTTTTATCCATGTGAGTGAACTTGATTCCATCGTAGATTCCTCTCGCCCTCTGTGCGAGATAAAGCAACCGCCAATCACCGACATGCATAGGGCCATCGCACGCAACGTTTCCGCTTTAATTGACGACGGCGCTGTGCTGCAGACTGGCATTGGCGGAATTCCGGATGCCGTGTTGCCGTTTCTAATGGATCGAAAGGATCTCGCGGTTCACAGCGAAATGCTTTCCGATGGCGTGATTCCTTTGATCGAAGCTGGGGTGATCACAGGCGCGCAAAAGAACTTCAAGCCGCGGAAGATTATTCTGGGATTTGCCATCGGCACCAGAAAATTGTTCGATTTCGTTGACAACAATCCCGTTTTCGAGTTTCATCCCACCGCTTATACCAACGACCCGGGGCTCATCGCCCGCAACGACAACATGGTGGCGATTAACTCGGCGCTGCAGATCGATCTCACCGGTCAAGTCTGCTCCGATTCAATCGGAAGCCAGTTCTACAGCGGCATTGGGGGACAAGTGGATTTTCTGCGCGGCGCCTCGCGCTCCAAGGGCGGCAAGTCGATCATCGCCATATCGTCGACCGCGAAAGATGGCACCATCTCACGAATTGCACCCATGCTGAGTCCGGGGGCAGGCGTAGTTACTTCGCGCGGACTGGTCCGCTACGTCGTAACCGAATACGGGGTGGCGTATCTGCATGGCAAGACCATCCGGCAACGGGCGCAGGCGCTGATTGATATTGCACATCCCAAGTTCCGGGAAGAACTCTATCAATTTTGCGAAAAGACGAAGTGGTTGCAGCGGCCTTTAGCCGCAGAAGCGGCGGTTACGTCGTGAAGAGGGCAGATGGCAACGATAGTGCTGCTGAGTTCTCTGACATCAGGTAGCTAGAACTTTATAAGGAGACGAAACGAAATCATGAAGACAACAAAGCTGGTGATGCTGGTGATGACGATTGCAGTAGCCCTTTTCATTTTGTTCCCCAGTCTGTCCTGGGCCTCCGATGACGGAGCCACTCTCTACAAAGCAAAATGCGCAGGCTGCCATGGCGCGGATGCAACTGGCAAGCCGGCGGCCAAGATTCCGAGCCTGGTTTCGGAGGACGCAAAAAAGATGTCAGATGACGACCTGGGCAAAGCTGTTGCCGAAAAGGCAAAGCACCCAGGCACTGTGAAGACTCTACCCGCTGACCAGATAAAGGCGGTCGTGTCGTACATTCGTAGCCTGCAAAAGTAGCTGTTCTAACTTCGCGTCAACAGTTCTCCGACTGCGCGATACGCCTGATCAATGGCTACGTCGGTGTAGGCGCTGGCCCCGGCATCGGAGTTCGCGATTGCAATCCGGCCAAAGCGTTTTCTGCCCAACACCCATGGACTCTGGTCCTCGGCCAAGTCCGGATCGAACAGGGAATTGGGGCCATAAGCATATCCATGCGCCCACCGGTTTACGGTGATTCCTTCAACATCGCGCGCCGGATCGAAGCCGCCGGAACCTAGCATTCTGGCTAGTTGATCCCTCACATTTCGCTCCAAAACAGAAAACGGCGTTCGCATCAGCTCTGCCCGGCCTGAACGAAATTGATCGCGCGCTGGCAGCCCTGGCTTACAAGGCGTCCGCAGCATGAACAGCACCATAGGTTCGTCGGGCTTGTTGGAAAACTCGTACTGACCAAGGCTGACGGGAAAATCCAGAGCCGTATAAGTATGGTAGCCGCCTGGCGCAACGATCTGGTGTACGCCCAGGGTTTGGAAGGCAGTCCAATTGCGAATGGCTACGTGGGTGTAGACCAGGGGAACTTTCACCAGGGAGTGAAGCGCCTCCTGCTGTTTTTGGGGAAGCTCAGGACACAGATACGGAATCATCATGTTGTAACAGGCCAGAACACACGCGCTCGCCTGCACACCCTGCAGCTTTCCCCCGCGCATGTACGCGACCGTGACCTCTCTCGCCGAATCCGCCGATCCATCGTGCTGCACTTGCACCACCGTAGAATTCAAGCGAATGCGGATTTGACTCTTGGCATCGTCCAAACGGCTGTAATCGGCTCGGGCGGAGACTACATCTTCCATGCTGTGGCCGGGAATGGCTCCGGGTATCAGGGAACGAACCAGCAGGCGCGCGATGGAGGCATTGCCGTCCGGAAAATGAAAGATGTAGGGCTCTTCTTTCTCCGGTTCGGTCAGGTTCAAGCCGTCAAAACCAGGATAGGTGAACGATTTGTAGTCATCGCCATTTTCGAAACACGCGAGAGCGGAAACCGCATCAATACCAACTCCGAACAAGTCATGGGGATATGTCTGGAAAAAAGGCAGCGCCTCCGGATCAAGTTTGCAATTCTTGGTCAGATAATCGCCATAACTGATCCTGGCCAGGCGCGCGTACTTTTCTTCTTTCGATAAGCCTGACAGGTAGTCAACTTTCTCGGCATAGACACGAGCGATGTCGCGACGTACGGATTCTGAAAGCGGCGCTTTGGCGAGGAATTCCGGCCACGGCGTCAATCCCATACCCAGTACCAAACGATCTTCGCCAAACGTCTGGCGATCGAAGAAACACGCAGTATTTAGTTTGGCGTACAGCTTTTGATCGTATGCTCCATAAAAACGCTGGGTGTCGATGCCCAAGTCATGAATGAGACCCTTCGCCACTTTGCTGTATCGCGCCGGGCTTTCGATCGATTGTGTGCCCCCGTAGCTGAGTAGGACTTTATTTCCGACGCGGAATTCGTTGCGCTTGGCGTGCCCGCCGAAATCGTCGTGGTTGTCGAGGATGAGAATTCGCGCGTTCGTCCCTACCTGTTGGCGATAGAAGTAAGCGGCCGCCAGCCCGCTGATGCCGCCTCCCACAATCACCAGATCATATTTTTCGCCCGTGCTCTCGGGTTTGCCGGCAGAGTTCCAGAACTCTCCGTCACGCAGGCTATGGGCCGACGCGTAGGTGCCTTCATGATTGCCGCGCATCCCCATTAAGGCTGGCGGATAGTAGTTCGGATCTTTCTCCGGGGCGAGAGCAGAATCCGCCAGACCCTGCAGCCACGGAGCGTTCGCGGCCAGAACTGACCCGCCCACCGCGACGGCAAGTCCATCCAGGAAGTCACGCCGCGTGATTTTTCGTTGCATCCCCAGGTCGCGGTCGCGCGAATCATTACTCATCGATGCTCCGGATGTTGCAGGAATGAAAGTCAGGCGAAAACAGAAGCATCCTACCACGCACGAACTCTGTAGAAGGATGACCCTCTGGCAGTCCGCAGCGCCTGAAGGTGCAACTGATTGCGGCGGTTAGAGCTTCGCTAAAGAGGCTGCGCAAAAACTGTTGGCGTCGAGAGTTTTGAGAAACGGCACGGCTTCCTAGCCGTGCCGTAAGTCCTTAAGAAAGATGTACGGCGCAGCTAAAAGCCGCGCCCCCTTCAAGGCTTTCAGTCGCTTGATTTTGGTGTTTTTCCTCAACCTTTAAAGCCATGCCCTGATACGAATCAAATTGTTCGGTAGCACCTTTACGAGAAGCTCCGCGGATTCACTTCCACCAGATGGAAGTGCCAATCAAGGCCAGCACTTCGAGAACGGCGAGCGAAACCCACAAGCGTTGGCGGAAAACGGAACGCCGCAAGTCTCTTTTCAAATCGGCTTCGAGGGTGTGAACGAATTCAACTTCAGCTGGATCCGGTTTGGGCGGCGGCGCCGCGACCCGAGCAGCCGGGACAAACGCCGCCTTCGGCTTATCCGGATAAAACACCTTGGGGGTGCTGATCACAGAGGACCAGCGCGGCAGTTGCATTGCCCCCGCAGTCAAGCTGGGATCGTCCATCGGAGCCGACGTCAGCTGCAAAGCCGGCAATCTCTCAGGCGCAGCCACGTCGGCAAGGCTGCGCAGCAGCGAACTCCACCACATATGACTCATTTGATCGCCGATCAACTCGCCCACATCCACTGGCCGCGACTCCAGTTGCAATGGCGGCAGCGTCTCCGGCGAAATCACGTCGCCCAAATTCGTGAACACAGTGCGATACCAAGGCAAACTCAAGATGTCGCCCGCCAGCATACCCACGTCGACGGGCCGCGAAGTGAGACGCAACGGAGGCAGCTTCTCCGGCGATATAGCGTCTCGCAGGTGGTCGAACAACCGCTTGCGCAGAGGACGGTTCCAGCTGTCAGCCAGCAAAAGCTCGAGTTCGGGGCCCTCTGCCGAGATGGTTGATTCGGGTTTCTTTTCCTCGGGAGATTCCGGGCTGGTGGGCGGAGAAAACACGGGCAATCGTAGTCCTTGATTGGTTAGAGCTTTAATTATCAACTCGGGTTGCCATTACAGTTTAACCTTGTTTAGCGAGTTTAGCGATTCACAGAAGTCTGATAATGAGCGCTAGAGCAGCATCAGGCTCTGGTGATCAGAACTCCCGTCACTCTGTCGTTCACCGATTCGGCGAGTTTTCTTGCCTGATCCATCGTCGTGCCATTCAGCAATTCAAAATCGACAGTTGCGTCCTTCAATAACGGCAGGGTTTGGTGGAACATTTCCATTCGGAGAACGAACTTGCCGTCCGCCTCCTGAACTGGTTTGAAACGGCAGCTACCGCGCTCAATGTTTGCCATAAAATTTAGTGGATTCGACGCGATATTATCATATCGCGCCATGCCCTGACGGTCCGACAAAATGAACCGCATCCGGGTCAAATAGTGTCTAATGCATACAGTGGATTCCAGTCGCACACCAGCCCGGCCCAAGCGTCCTGCCCGAGAAAGACTTCTAGCGATTCTTCCTGAAGTCTGGGAACTCATTCGTCCGCGCCGTGGGATGCTTGCCCTGGGCTTTCTGCTAATGGTGATCAATCGTGTGTCTGGCCTGGTTCTCCCCTATTCCACCAAGTATTTGATCGACAGCGTAATCATCAAGCACAACTATCAACTGCTGAAGCCGCTGGTGCTTGCCGTCCTGGGAGCGACGGTGATTCAGGGGATCACGTCGTTTTCGCTGACACAACTACTTTCAAAAGCTGCACAGCGGTTGATCACGGAACTCCGTCAAAAAGTTCAGGCGCACATTGGCTGGCTGCCGGTCTCTTTTCACGATTCGACCAAAAGCGGTGTGCTCGTTTCGCGCATCATGACCGACGTGGAAGGCGTCCGCAACTTAATCGGCACCGGCCTGGTAGACCTCGTCGGAGGGTTGATGACTGCCGCCATCGCGCTGGTGGTGCTGTTCCGCATCAGCGCTCTCATGACCGTCGTTGCTTTCGGATTCCTGTCCTGCTTTGCGCTTGCGCTCTATAAAGCCTTTGGCACGATTCGTCCCATCTTTCGCGAACGCGGCAAGATTAACGCTGAAGTTACGGGCCGCCTCTCGGAGTCGCTCGGCGGGGTTCGTGTGGTCAAGGGTTATCACGCTGAAGAGCGCGAAGAGAATGTTTTCGCCCACGGTGTGCAACGTCTGTTGGACAATGTTTTGCGAAGTCTAACCGCCACCTCGGTCATGAGCCTTTCCGCCAGCGTGCTCCTGGGCGTGGTCGGAGCCGTGATCATGTACGTGGGCGCGCGCCAGATCGCGGCCGGAATGCTGACCATCGGAGGATTCTTTACCTACACGCTTTTCCTGGGCTTCCTGGTCGCACCTATCATGCAGATTGTTCAGATCGGCACCCAACTCACCGAGGCGCTCGCGGGTCTCGAACGTACGCATGAAATTATGAGCGAGCGGCGGGAAGATCACGATCCCAAACGGACTGTAGTTTTGAACGAGATTCGCGGCGATGTTGATTTTGACCATGTCAGCTTCAGCTACGACGGCCGCCGTGTGGTGCTCAACGACGTTTCATTCCACGCCGCGCCTGGTACGGTCACCGCCTTAGTCGGTCCATCCGGTTCAGGCAAATCAACCATGATTGGATTGATTACTGCTTTTCACGTGCCCACAGCTGGTCAAGTCTTGGTGGACGGCGTCGACCTCAGCACGGTGCGACTGGATTCTTATCGCACCCGTCTAGGTGTAGTTCTGCAGGAATCGTTTCTCTTTGACGGCACCATCCGCGAGAACGTCGCTTTCTCCCGCCCGGATGCCAGCGAAGAAGATATTCTGCGAGCCTGCCGCATCGCCCGCGTGGACGAGTTCGCCGAAAGCTTCGCCGACAAGTACGACACCGTAGTCGGCGAACGCGGAGTGAAACTCTCCGGGGGGCAACGTCAAAGAATTTCGATTGCCCGTGCAATTTTGGCCGAGCCGCGGATTCTGATCCTTGACGAAGCCACCTCCAGTCTTGACTCTGAATCGGAGCAACTCATTCAGCAAGGTCTTTCCTACCTGATGCAAGGACGCACGACGTTCGTTATCGCGCACCGCCTTTCCACCATTCGCCGCGCCGATCAAATTCTGGTCGTCGAACAGGGGCGAATTGTCGAGCACGGCACTCACGAAGAACTCTATGCCATGCGGGGCCGCTATTACGATCTCTACACCAGGCAGCATGGCGTCGAAACCAATCTATTTCTGGCTCCCGGTGAGGGTGATGCCGTGCCGGTCTCGGCAGCAGATGGACAATCCAAAGCTGGCGCCAACGGCGATCCCGACCTCGCCGACACGCTACGTCTGGTGCGCGGAGAGACGCGTTAGCCCATGTCCACCGCCCGCCGTGAATCAGACTTGAACGGCTCCATCGCCATCCGCACGGAGAATTTATGCCGCCATTACCGCATGGGCGAAGCGTTGATCCGCGCCGTGGACGGCATCTCAGTCGAGATTGCCTCGGGAGAATTCGTCGCACTCCTTGGCACGTCCGGCTCGGGCAAATCGTCGTTGCTGAACCTCATCGCTGGACTTGATCGTCCTACCTCTGGAACTGTGGTCGTTGAGAAAAGCGATTTGGCCAAGCTCTCACGCGAGGATTTGGCCAAACATCGTCTCCACACCGTGGGGATGGTATTTCAATCCTTCAACTTGATTCCCAGCATGACCCTGCTGGAAAACGTTGAATTGCCGCTGCGCTTTGCGGAAGTGGATCGCGGCAAACGTGAGGGTCTCGCCAAGCAGGCGTTGGAACGCGTCGGTCTGAGTGCCAGGTTGCGACATCGTCCCACCGAACTTTCCGGTGGTGAGCAGCAGCGCGCCTCGTTGGCTCGCGCTTTGATCAATCGGCCGCAGTTCTTGCTCGCAGACGAACCAACCGGAAATCTTGACAGTCAGACCGGCACAGAAATCATGAACTTCATTCGGGAGTTCAATGAAACCCTCGGCATGACGATCATCATGGTCACACATGAACGCACGCTGGCCGAGCGCTACGCCAGCCGAATGATCTTTCTGGCCGACGGCAAGTTGGTTGGCGATCAATCCAATGTGGCCGCTACGACTGGGCGCGGAGGCGGGTTGTGAAGACTTACGATATGGCCGAACTGGCGGTACGAAATTTGCGCGAATCCATTTTGCGCAATTCGCTCACCACGGTTGGCATTTCCGTCGGCGTAGCTTCGCTGGTGGCCATGCTTTCGCTGGGCATTGGGCTGCAGCAGCTGGCCGGCCGGCGTCTAGAGAAATCCGGATTGTTCGACACTGTGGTCGTGACTTCGCGACGCGACCTGCGCAGCTTCAACCGTGAGCAGGAAGAGAACGGCCCTGCTCCAGCCGAGAGTCCAACGCTTAACGAAGACGCGCGGCAGAAGATTGCGCAACTCCCCAGCGTAGTGGAGGCCTATCCGGACATCCGCTTTATCACCGAACTTCGCTACCAGGACAAGCCCTTTTTGACGATGATGGCGGGCCTGCCTTTTTCAGCGAAGAATAACGATGCCTTCGATGGCATGCAGGGAAGTTTCTTTTCTTCAGATACGGCGACTGAAGTCATCCTACAGAAATCGTTCGCCGCACAATTGCTGGGCAAGGCGCAGAGAGCAGGCGCAGACGAGGTGAGCGTTGCCGACCTGGCAAACCCCCTGCTCGGCAAGCAACTGACCATGCGCTACGCGGAACGAACCGCGACTCCCGCCTCAACAGCGGATGCCAGCACGTCCGCGGGAACTGCGTATTCGGTGGTCTCGCGCGAAGCTACTTTGAAGATAGTCGGGGTTTGCGATCTCGATCCCGATAGTATGCGCGGCCAAGCCAGGGCGCGTGTTTTTCTGCCGCTCAAGCTAGCACAAAATCTCCACGTGATGCAGCCTTCCGACCTTCGCGATACAACCAACATGGCGGGAGGTACGCCCGCCTATACAACGGTCGAGGTGCACGTTAAAAGTCCCACCCAGGTTCAAACTGTTGAAAACGCAATTAAGAAGATGGGGTTCAACACTTTTTCGATCGTCGATGCGACCCGGAGCTTGCGGCAGTTTTTTGCCGTGCTTGATCTGTTTCTAGGAATTTTCGGCAGCCTGGCTCTGGCAGTTGCTTCGATTGGAATTATCAATACGCTGGTGATGGCAATTCTCGAGCGCCGCCGCGAAATCGGAATCATGAAGGCCATCGGCGCCAGTGACAGCGATGTAAAAGGATTGTTCTTCGCTGAAGCTGGCGTGATGGGCGTGTTCGGCGGCTTTGTAGGCGTCGCGCTGGGCTGGACCATCGGACGAGTGATCAATCTTGGCACCAACGTGTATTTGAAGCGCCTGCACTTTCCGCCGGAACAGATTTGGTTCGTGCCGTGGTGGTTGGTGATTGGCGCCATCGCGTTCGCAATTGTAGTCAGCTTGCTGTCTGGTCTGTACCCTGCAAGCCGCGCTGCGCGCCTCGACCCCGTACAGGCCCTGCGCTACGAGTGAGACGTTGCCAGCAACTTCTCGGCCGTGGACAAATGCCAAACCTGTAGACTGTCCTTGATGCTTCGACTGCGATTTTGTTTTCCATTGCTTCTGGCGCTCAGTCTCTCCGCATCGGCGCAGAGCCGCATCGATTGCAATGCCCTGAAGAGCCGTATTCTCGGCGAAGCAGTTCACTATTGCGTTCTGCTTCCACCGAACTATGATTCCACGCCCGCAAAGCGTTACCCGGTCCTCTATTTCCTCCACGGCCTCGGGGAGAATGAACAGACCGTGTTCAAAACCGGGGGATGGAATCTGATCGAAGACCTGCGCCAGCAGCACAAGGTCACTGATTTCCTCATCGTCACACCAGATGCGAAGGCCAGCTTCTACGTGAACTCCGCTGACGGCAAAGTCCGCTACAGCGATTTCTTCCTGCAAGAGTTCATACCTTACATCGAAACCAACTACCGCATCCGGCGCGAGCGAAAGGCAAGAGCCATCACCGGAATTTCCATGGGAGGCTACGGAGCACTGCGTTTCGCGTTCGCCGATCCCGAGATGTTTTCAGCAGCGAGCGCGCAAAGTGCAGCGCTCATTACCGATTCGCCGCAAGAACTCAACGCCGCGCTACGCTCCGGTACTCCGCTGGGCAGATTGCTGGGATCGGTTTTCGGTAATCCCATCAATGTTTCTCACTGGAACGAGAACAATCCCTTTTCCTTGGCAAGGAAGAACAAGGTTGGGATCAGCAAGCTAGCCATCTATTTCAACTGCGGACGGGACGACGAATATGGTTTCGAAGTTGGTGCCACGGCTCTCGACAAGCAGCTTCAAGAAGAGCACATTAAGCGCGAATTCCATCTCTATCCCGGCAATCATGGCGCGTCATATTTTGGCGCCCACCTTGGCGAGGTCATCGAATTCCACTCAAAGTTATTTGGAGCCGGGAAGTAAACCGAAACATTCTTGTCATCCCGAGCAAAGCGAGGGATCTGCAGTCTTGTGTTCCCAGGCAAACTGCAGATTCCTCGTCGCTTCGCTCCTCGGAATGACAGAGTGGGTTATCAACGGCTCCGGTTACTTATTTTCTTTTGCGTCCTTCTCTTCGACTTCGACAGCGCCTGGCATCAACTTCTTGAGCGGTGCCTTGCGTTGCTCCTCGAGTTCCGGATGCGGTAGCGGCTTGCGGGGCAGCATCTGGTCGCGCATGGCGGTGTTGTACACGAAGATCGCCTCGACCGTCGCTGCCTGCGCGAGATCGCCCGCCTGCAACCGTTCGTAGGTATCCATGTTCGAGTGGTGAGTTCGCGAGCTGTAGTCGAGCTTGTCCTGAATGAACTGGAAGCCCGGAATGCCGACGGCATCAAAGGACTCGTGATCAGTTCCGCCTGTATCGCGCACGCTAACCGCGGTCACTCCAAGATCTTTCAACGGCTCAATCCATTGCGAAAAGATTGGCGCTTCGGCGACATTCTCCTGCAAGTAGACCCCGAGGATTTTGCCGCTGCCGTTGTCGACGTTGAAGTAGCCGGAGATCTTTTGTTGATCGGGCTTCAACTGGAGCGGTCCAGCAGGCTTGCGCATCCACTCCGGCAATTTAACCTGATCGGGCGCGGTCGATAGCGACACAAATCCAAAATGCTGTTTCACGTAACCGACCGAGCCAAACAAGCCTTGCTCTTCCCCGGTCCATAGCCCGATGCGAATGGTGCGCCGCGGCTTTACCTGCAGCGTGTTGAGGATGCGCATGACTTCCATCGCAACCACCGTGCCCGCTCCGTTGTCAGTTGCGCCGGTTGCGGACGCCCATGAATCGAGATGTCCGCCGAGCATGACAACTTCATCTTTCAATTTCGGATCAGTGCCGGGAATCTCGGCGATGGTGTCGAAGCCATGCTCGTGATCGCCGGTGAATTTGGCGTCGACATTCATCTCAATCGTGACTGGAACGTTTGCTTTCAGCAGACGGTAGACGCGTCCATAGTTTTCAATGGCTGCGATCACTACCGGAACCGGCTGAATGTGCTCGCGTTGATAACTGAACCATCCTAGGCCCCGGCTGCTGTCCACAAAGATGGTCCCGCCGGAACCCCCGTTGTTCTTGCCATCACGGCTGGGGAGAATGACTGCCAGCGCATGCTCCTCGGCCAGAAACTTCGAAATCTTCTGCCGCAGCTCAATTGATTTCATGAGCTCTGGCGTGAAGTATTCAGGCTCGGGCGCGAGCGGATGCTCGACAATCTTGGCCAGGTCTTTTTCGTCCTCTCGTTCAAACAGCGGCTTGTCCACGGGCTTGACTTCGCGCATCTCACCCAGCAGAACTACTTTGCCGCTAATCTTCCCTTTGTACTTATCCAGATCTTCTTCCTTCTTTACCTCCATCGATATGGCTTGGCCGCTGATGGCCCCGTTGCTTGACGGCGACCAGGGTGCGGCCTGGGTGATGAAGACCGCCGTATCCGGCGAAGTCATGCGCGTCCAGGTATTGAGCTGCTGCCAGCCCATGCCGAATTCGCCCCAGTCTTCGAGATGGGCGTTGCTGCAGCCCATCGCAGCCAGTTGATCGCGGGTCCATTCATTGGCATGCTTCACATTCGGCGAGCCGGTCAGGCGAGGGCCGATCCCATCCATCAGCGCGGAGGCGTACTCCATCACATGGGAGTGGGTCAAACCTTCGCTCCGGATCTGCTGGTACATGCTGAGATCAAGGTTTTCTTTTGGCGGCTGCGGTAATTCGTAGGAGGGTTTGTTGGCGTCGGAAGAATTTGTGTTGGTCTTGTCTTTGTTGGCTGCCGAAAGTGGCAGGACGAAATAGATTAGCAATGTGAGAGCAGTACTAAGCGGCTTTGGATATCGCATTTATGCAGAGTTTCCTCGTTTAAGAAGTGTTAGCAGAGTAGCAGATGTCGATTCGCATCACCAACTGCAGCGGCTGGATTCCAACCTCGGCAGTGCTCACCAAATGCAGCTTTTCCGAGTCTATCCTGAGAGAAGAACTGTCTGGAGGCTGGTTACTTGTTCAAGCGTCGCGTTTTTCTGCTGCTTCTTCTCTTCCTCAATTCGTTTCTGGTTCACGCTCAGAATGCGGCTCCCTCTGTCCAGAGTGAACCTCGAAAAACGAGCAAGCCGTATACCGGCGATCTTTCCGTTTTTGATTCTGCGGGACGAGATGAGCGGCTTCAAATCAATCGCGTCATGGACATCCTCGACATCACGCCGGGCAAGAGCGTAGCCGACATCGGCGCGGGGTCGGGGTGGTTCACGGTGCGGGCTGCTCGACGTGTTAGCGATACGGGCGTGGTCTATGCCGTCGACATCAATCCCGAGGCGGTGCGCTATATCGGCCATCGAGCTCAGAAAGAAGGCCTGCACAATGTGAAGACAATTCTGAGCAAGAGCGATGATCCGGAGCTGCCCGCCGCCAAGATTGATTCTGTCCTGCTGCTGAAGACCTATCACGAGGTCGATAAGCCTGTGGCGTTATTGCGAAATCTGCGGGCTTCGCTTCGACCGGGAGCGAAGGTTGGAGTTATTGACCGCAACGGAAACGGGGAGAATCATGGTGTAAATCGCGAAATCGTGATTAAAGAAGCCCTAGAGGCCGGTTATGTCTTGCTGGCAGAATATGACTTTGTTAAAGGTGACGAGATGGACTATTTCCTGGTGTTCACACCGAAGGAGTGAGTTCGGCACTGACTTTCAACCGTACATTTTGCGGTCCCCAAAAAAAACGCTCGCTTGTCGCTAGATCTATGAAAACAAAAGGTATTCATTTTTATTCCTGCAAGATCTAACAAAGCAAATGACTTAAACCACCTTATTTATCATAGATCTAGGCGGTATGGTGTAAAATATAGAAAACAAAGGGGATTGTTTGTAGTGTTAAGTCCTTTGTTTGTGATATTTTGCGATCCGGGGAAAACGGAACACTTCGTGGGCGCACTCGCCGAGCCTGCCTCTCAGACCACAAGCTCAATCGCACCGATGCGGGGCCTAACCTTTGTACATAGGTTTTGATGCAGTGCTGAAGCACTGCTCCACCTTTGTGCATAGGCTTGGATGCGGTGCTGAGGCGCTGCTCCACCCGCGGCAAAAGCCTTGGATGCAGTCTTTGAGGCCCGCTGAAGCGTTGGTCCAGCCTTACAGTCAGGAAACTGTGGAAGCAATGTTGTCAAAGAGCAAAAGCACCATGCTATTAGCAGATAGATAATGTGCTTTGAAAATATATTAGCTTAGTGGAGGCCTGGAGTCAAAGCAAAAACACGTGCTCGTGAGCTCAATCCCAAATTGGACCGAATTTACTTGGTCTAGCAAGAAGTCTGAGATTCCTGGCTGAGCTGGCCGTATTGTTGCATCTACAGGGTTTACCCGATTTCGGCGGGGTGGAAGTGTTCTGTATCGTACCCAGCATGCCCGCCGCTGTACGGCAAGACTCTGAATTCGCCGAAATACAACGTGAAATCGAGGAGATAGTCTCCAAACTCAGGTCAACCCACGATCCAGAGGTTAGGCGACGGCTATTTCGGCAGATGAGGGTTTTGCTGGGGGATGCGGACAAGCTTCTGGACTAATCGATCCAATGGCCTTTAATAGTTTCCGCCGTTGGCTTGTTGTGGTCGCCCTCACCATGCTGACGGTCGTAGTGGCTCTAATGGCGGCCCATGCGAAGTAGCCTGCGTAGCCGGTAACCGGAGTAATCGGTCTAATCGTGATTCGAGGGGCCAATTTGTCCCGTCCCGTCTGAGCGAGACAAATTGGCCTCTTGGGTCGTAAAGCGCACTTTTCTAACCTGTTGATTCCTCAAATGTGTCTGGCCCTGACTACGGCCAACCGATTGCAATCCAGTGCTGTGACCTCTCCCGCATTCTTTGTCGGGCGTTGGCGCCCGGCTAAAGGACACAAGATATGAAGAAGTTAGTTCTGTTTTGTTTGCTGGTGACGGTCACATTCAGCTATGCCGATGACTCCAAGATTTCACCCGAACTGCGTGGGTACAACTCCACCCAACCGGTGCAGGTGATCGTGCAGTATGCGCCAGGAACGCAACCTGGAGCGCAGACGCAGAATTGCGGCGGGCTGCTCGGCTTCCTCGGGTGCGTGGTACAGGACCTTTTGAATATTGTGGAGCAGTTGCCTCTCGTCAATGGCATTGTCGCTTTGGTGGATGGCACCGGTATCGTCAACCTCTCGAACCAATCGAACGTCGTATACATCAGCTCGGACCGGCCATTGACAACGCTGGATAACGCGCCTTCAGCCGTGAACGCGCAAGTGGCGTGGCAATCTAATTACATTGGCACGGGCATCGGCGTGGCTTTGATCGATAGCGGCGTGAACAGTCACCCGGACCTTTACACCGGGATTCTTCCGATCTCGCGAGTGGTGTACAGCCAGTCCTTTGTATCCGGGACATCGAGCACGGCCGACCAGTACGGCCACGGAACGCATATTGCGGGCCTGATCGCGGGAGATGGCCTGGCTTCGACCGGACTTGCGTTCTCTCAGACATTCAAGGGAATTGCGCCGGGAGCGAACATCATCAACCTGAGAGTCCTGAATGCGAACGGCGGAGCAACCGACAGCCAAGTGATCGCCGCGATCAACCAGGCGATCTCGCTGAAGTCGAAATACAACATCCGCGTGATTAACCTGTCGCTGGGGCGGCCGGTGTATGAGAGCTACAAACTGGATCCGTTGTGCCGGGCGGTCGAAAAGGCCTGGCAAAATGGGATTGTGGTCGTCGTCGCGGCGGGAAATAACGGGCGCTACCTGCCTACTTCTGGATACGGGACAGTGACTGCTCCGGGCAACGATCCGTATGTGATTACGGTGGGCGCGATGAAACCAATGGGAACGCCGCAACGCACGGATGATTTGATTGCGAGTTACAGTTCCAAGGGTCCGACGGCGCTTGATCGCGTGGTCAAGCCTGACCTTGTCGCTCCCGGCAATTTACTGGTTTCAACGGAAACACCAGGGACCACGCTGTATACCTCCGAGACCAGCAACCTTGTTCCTTACAGTTTCTACGAGTATGGGGGCGGTTCGGCGCCATCGACATCTTACTTCGAACTGAGCGGAACCAGCATGGCAACGGGTGTGGTCAGTGGAGCAGTTGCTGACCTGCTGCAGGCGCAACCGCGGCTTACACCAGATCAGGTGAAAGCGCGCCTGATGAAGACGGCTTACAAGTCATTTCCGCAGTCGAGCAGTGTGTACGATCCCACGACCGGGAACACTTATACCGATCAATATGATGTGTTCACAGTGGGCGCCGGGTATCTGGACATTGCAGCGGCATTGGCCAGCACGGACGTGGCAAACGGAACCGCGAGATCTCCTATCGCAAACTACGACGCGAGTACGGGCGATGTTTATCTAAGCTCTGACCCCTCGTCGGTGTGGGGCAATTCCGCCATGTGGGGCAGTTCGGCGGTTTGGGGTTCGAATCAGTTCACTGGCGCAACTTCTGCCATGTGGGGCTCGTCGGCAATGTGGGGCAGTAGCGCGATGTGGGGTTCGTCGGCAATGTGGGGAAGCAGCGCGATGTGGGGTTCGTCGGCAATGTGGGGAAGCAGTGCGATGTGGGGCTCATCGGCAATGTGGGGCAGCAGTGCAATGTGGGGCAGCAGCGCAATGTGGGGTAGCAGCGTAGCGGGCGGAGAACAAAACTAGCATCAAGGACCGGGTCACAATCTAGACTGAGCTCGGGAAACGGTTTCATTATGCTCGATGCGAAGGTGAGATACTCTCCAGCCGGTTCGGCCAGTAGCCTGGCGTTTGACAGCGACATGCTGCTGGAAAAGGTCCAAGATGCATCGATCGCGATGCTGAGGGCGGCGACCGCAGCGATGGCGATTCGGAGGCCTGAGGTGGGGGCCTGCTCGACTGATCTGGCGGGGGCTTGCGTTGCCTACAGCGGTTCCGATGTGCCGTTGACGTGCGCCATCGGAGTTGGAACATCCAGCCCGGTGGATGGCAAAGATATTGCCGTGATCGAAACGTTTTATGATTCGCTAAACTCACCGGTACGGATTGCAATTTCCGGTCGAACTCACGTGGGAGTCAATTCGCTGTTAGCGAGCCGAGGATACAAAGCCGGAGCGCTAATGGAGAATTGGTGGATGCCGCTTACCGGCATCGCCGCCCAGCCGATTCCTGGCAACATCGAAGTGACACCCGCCACCATGGACGATGCTGAATTGTGGGTACGGACGGTGGCTGCCGGTTTCCAGGAAACCGATGAACCGATCGACGAGTACAAGCTTCCTCCCGCGATGATCGATACCTTTTATTGTTTCGGATTCGCTGATGGGGCGCGACCGTTCCTGGCACGACGAAACGGCGAGGTGGCGGGTGGAGGCGTTTTCCACGTCAACGGAGATACCGCCCATCTGCGCACGACGAGTTGCCGATTCTTGCATCGGCGTAATGGGGTACAGTCTGCTTTGTTGAACGTCAGATTGCAATGGGCTTTGAAAGCTGGTTGCCGTTTTGCTTTCTCCAGCACGGCGGGAATCGGAACGTCAGCGCGAAACTTGCAACGCCTCGGGTTGCAACCGCTCTCCATCAGTTTCTTGATGTCCAAGCCGTGCTGATGGCTCCCGGAGTCTGTCGCGCTTCACCGCCCATCGAAGCGCTGCGCTGCGCCAAAACCAAGCCCCACCGATTCTCCAATGCTGGGAAAGGGTGGGGCACACGGCAAGCCACTTCATGTCAGTGGTAGGTTATGTTCCACTTGTCAATCCACAAAGAATAGGGACCTTCTGCGTAATTTCCATCGAGCTGGACGGAAGCGAGGAACTGTCCGCCATCGTTTGGAGTGTCGTATTGGATCCCATAGGTCGTATTGTTGAAAGTGTATTGCACCCCGTTGATCCACATATCGATGTAAGTGACGGTTTGGTTTCCGTGAGAGAAGTGGAAAGTAAAATGGTTGAAAGACTTGGGTTGGAAGGCCACGCACTGGTATGAGGTCGGCTGCCATCCACCTTTGCCGCTGTTCGCAGCGCCGTCCCACAATCGCCATACCTTTCCCTGGAAGTCGCACTGCAGGCTGTAAATGTAGCGAAAATCCTCTTCGTTCGACTGGCCGCAGTTGATCTTGCAGAGATCGTGCTCGACGGTGAACTCCACTGCTTGACTGTTACTGTTGCCAGCGCTGTCCATCATGGCGTAGAAGTCGTCGGTTACTGATGTCTCCATCGTGGTATTGCTCTTGCTGCTTCCTGTTCCCTCCTTCGGCTCCCCGCCAGCGAGCAAAGAGCGAGTGATCTATTCGTTCCAAGGCGGTGCCGATGGGTCAAGCCCACTATCCGACATGATCCTCGATAGCGCGGGGAATCTGTACGGTACAGCGAGCGCTGGCGGAACTGGTTGCGGCACAGGTGGCTGCGGCATAGTGTTCGAGTTGAAACGCACTCAGGATGGCTGGCAGGAGCAAGTGCTTTATAGATTCTCCGGAGGCAGCGACGGCTCCGCCCCGCAGGCAGGTTTGATTTTCGACGCTGCCGGAAACCTTTACGGCACGACTGTTTTTGGTGGCGACGGATACGAGTCGGGCACAGTGTTCAGGCTTACGCCGAACTCGAAGGGGGTCTGGACGCACAGCTTCATCTACGCCTTTGATTTTAGCGGCACCTCGGGAACGCATCCAGCCGCCGACCTCAGCTTCGACGATCAAGGCAACCTCTACGGCACGACTTCGCAGGGGGCGATTAACTGTAGCCAGTTCGATGGCTGTGGCGCGGTGTTCGAGCTAACTCCTCTTCGAAACGGCACCTGGAAGGAATCAACCCTTCATCAGTTCAGCGGCCCACCTGACGGTGCGGAGCCTTCGTCGGGATTGATTCTCGACTCCACGGGTAACTTCTACGGGATCACTCAATTTGGCGGCACGGGACGTTGCGCCAACAATGGATACCAGGGTTGCGGCGTCCTCTACAAGCTTACGCCCGACTCGCACGGGGGATGGACCGAAACGGTGTCGTACAGCTTTGCTTTCGGAGGCGGATTCGGCATCTTTCCGGGAGGCGGAGGCATCTTTCCGTCCGGTGAACTGATCGTCGACAAAGCTGGCTGTCTGTTTGCACCTTCACAGGCCGGTGGTAATGGCCTTGGTAGTGTCTTTCAGCTGAAGGACTCGCAAAAGTACGGCTGGCAGCAAGAAGTTTTACACCGCTTTTTCGGATATCCGCTCGATGGCCAGTCCCCAATGGGAAGACTGGTGAGGACCACGAATGGCGACCTGTTCGGGGTGGCCAGCAACGATGGAGCAAATCGGTCCGGAGTAGTTTTCGAACTGAAGCATTCAGAAGGGGATAAGGAACAGATTCTCCACAGCTTTGCTGGGCCGCCGGATGGAGCGAATCCTTCAGCAGGTTTGGTTCGCGACTCTCAGGGGCATCTGTACGGCACGACAAGATACGGAGGAAGCGCGACAGCGTGTACGGGCGGCTGCGGCACCGTGTATGAAGTTGTGCCATGACGCGGCCCAGCAGTGTCCAGGAAAAGCAAGCTTTGAGGAGGGCAGGTTCGACACGCTCCGGGGAGGACACGAGTATGATGGCGCAGACAAGCGACAAAGTAAGATCAACATCTCGGCTGGGCGCGAGCCTGGAGAAATCACTCGCAGCATACGCAGCGGCGGCAGCGGCGGCGGGAGTTGGCTTGCTAGCGTTTAAATCGCCAGCGGAAGCCAAAATCGTGTATACCTCCGCCCACACCAACATTCCCGTTAACGGTGCGCCTGTGCTTCTGGACCTGAACCACGACGGGATTACCGACTTTTCATTCGTAAACATACAGACATTCAGCGCGGATTCGCATCCGCGTTCCTTGCTTGTGAACGGTGCGCCAAGCAACATGATCTGGGGCAGGGGAAGCCGTCGTTTTCGTTCTGCTGGTGTTTTCGCCTCTGCCCTGAAAAAGGGCTTTACCATCGGCCCGAACCGTTCGTACCTTCAGGGGACGCGCGGATTGATGGCCGCGATTGGAGCCGGCCAATATGGCTTCTATACCTCGGGCCAGTGGTTTTACACCTCGCACCGGTATCTGGGCCTAAAGTTCATAATTAAGGGGCACGTGCACTTCGGCTGGGCGAGGATTGCGGTGACTCTTTCGCAGGCAACGCTCACCGGATACGCCTACGAAACCATCCCCAACAAGCCAATAATCGCTGGCCAAACACACGGCGCGGACGACGCCGAGCAACCACCCTCAGCATCTCTAACCCCACCCGCGAGGAAACCCTCTACCCTTGGCGCGCTTGCCCGCGGGGCGCCGGCACTCTCAGTTCACCCAAAGTAGGACAAAGGCATTTTCCCGGGTCTACGCCAGTCAGCGATATCCATACAGAAAGGGTGCTGGATTAGAAATCCAGCACCCTTTCGTAGCAAACGATCAGTTGGAACTACTTGAACGTAATCACGCCGAACAAGCCATTTACATTGTTGTTCGGTCCAGACGTAAAGTAGAGCGCATTCTTCTTTCCGTTCGCCTTGGTCCCGCCGCCGAAGTCGATTCCCCACAGCTGGTCGATCTTAATCGCCTTGCCACCGGAGTCCTTGACGGTACCGACAAACTTCCCGGTCTTGAGGTTGAAGCCGTTGATCGTCCCAGTGTTGGTGTTGTTCGAGATCAACAGGGTGCTGCTCAGTGGACCGAAATTCTTCGGCGCGATGGCAAATCCCCAGGGCTGGTTCAACGGCGCACCATGCGTAAACCGCTTCACAAAGGTGCCATCTTCCTTGAAGATGTCGATGAATCCGCCTCCGCCGCCCGCCGCGTTGACATATGCGACGTACAGCTTGGCATTGATATCCTGGACGTTAAACACGGTAAATCCCTTCGGAATTGTCGAATCCGTAAACGATTTCACGTACTTGAAGGTGCCGTCATAGACGTCAATTTTGTTGTTCGCGGTGTCGGCAGCGTAAAGGAAATTCCCCTGCTTGTTACTGGTGATGGCCAGGCCGGTATAGCTGGCTTTGTTACCCGAGTTGTTCACCGCAATGAGGGTCGCCGAAGGATTGAACTGTGACCAGCCTTGGATGGTGCCGTCTAAGGTCGCGAACAGGAAAATGGATGTCCAAGTGTCAATCTGAAACTCATTCGAGCCATTGTAAACAATTCCGGTAGGCGAACCCGGCCCGGTACCGCTGGCTGGAGGCACAACTACCTGCAGTTTTTGCGGAACTCCGGCGCCGTCGTAAAGGGTGGACCATCCATTCCATTCGTCACTCACCCAGAATGGGCTGCCAGGGCCGTAGACCAGTCCCCATGCATTCTGCAGCAATGGGTCCTGATGTTTGGCGCCTTTCTGGTTGGAAGTAAGTTTGGTTAGCTGATATTGCGCCAGGGCCGCGCTGGACGTGAAACCCACCAAAAGTCCGACCCACAAGGTTAGAGCAGTAATCCGAGTCAAGAAACTTTGCATGCTGAATTTTCTCCTTTGAATTAGAGGGCGGGGGAGGACCCAATATCCTGCGCAGGTGAACGCTGATATGTCTGACCCGCGAGCACGATATTAGGACCCATTCACCCCCCTTTTGTCAATGGAATGTCACGGCAATGTAAAATCTCGTACTTACGGGGGAATACTCGCCCCGAGACCATGTTGCTAAAGCCTCCACGGGAAAGGGTTTTAATATAATAGCTATAAGATATAAATGATTATGTTCCACGTGGAACATAATGTCGATCACGCGATCGCATGGTTCGTCTCGGCCCCGATGTTACGATGCCAGTAAGCCAATCCTGTTTCCCTATGCCCGAATTCTGTGACGTCGCGCTCCCCGTGCCGCTGGACACTGCGTTCACCTACCGCGTCCCTGACGGGATGCAGCCCGTGGCAGGTGGGCGCGTGTTGGTACCGTTTCGCCAGCAGCGCATGTCGGGAGTGGTCACCGCGCTGCATGATCGTGCGCCAAAGGTGCAGGTCAAAAATATCTTCAGCGTGCTCGATGCTCGTCCCGTACTCGATGAACAACTTATCCAACTTGGAAAGTGGATCGCGGACTACTATCTCGCGCCGCTTGGCGAAGTGTTTCGCACCATGCTGCCGCTGGCTGCGGAATTCAAACGGGCCATCGGCTATCGCATCGCGAACCAGGGACAGATGGCGCTGCACTTAGCGGGAACGTCGGGTTCGTCGGCCCGCTCCCGCAAGACGCCCGATGATCAGTTGGCGGAGGTCCGCGTCCTGGATTATCTGGCGGAGCGTGAGACGGTGCGGGAGGAGGCTCTCCGCGCCGCGACCCGCGTTTCAAAATCCGTGCTGGTTGGCATGGTGCGCAAGAAATGGATTGCGCGAGAAGACTTGTCGGGTGCGCGCGACGCTACCCGCTCCATGAAGGTTGCGATGTTGAAGACTGCGGAGGGCAAACTCAATTCCAATCAGCAGGTGTTAATCGAAACGTTGGTTGCCGCGGGCGGGCGGCTTGCGATGGAGACCCTGCAAGGGCTCGAGGTTCCGCGGACTACGCTCGGGACCTTGGTTAAGCGAGGGCTGATCGAGATTATTGAGGAGGCAGTTGAGTATACGGTCGTGAGTAAGAACAATCGGCCATCTCCTCTGGACTTTCAATTTAATTTCGCGCAGCAGGATGCACTGAAAAAAATTGAGGACTGCGTACGCGCCGGAACGTTTTCGGGCATGCTGCTGCACGGCGTGACCGGGTCGGGCAAGACTGCGGTTTATCTCGCCGCCATGCGCGCGGTTCTCGAGGGGGGACGGTCGGCGATCCTATTGGTTCCGGAGATCGGGCTTACGCCGGCGGTGGCGGCCGATTTGCATCACGTGTTTGGTGATGAAGTTGCAATTCTGCATTCGGCTCTCTCGGATCAGGAGCGGGCGGAGCAGTGGCACCGGATCAAGCGTGGAGAAGCGCGCATGGTGGTGGGCACACGCTCGGCGGTGTTTGCTCCTGTTTCTAATCTGGCCTTGATGATTGTGGACGAGGAGCAGGATTCTTCCTATAAGCAGGAAGAGACGCCGCGGTATCACGCGCGCGACGTGGCCGTGATGCGGGCCAAGATGGCAGGCGCAGTGGTTGTGCTCGGATCAGCCACGCCTTCACTCGAATCTTATTTCAACGCGAAGAAAAATAAATATGCGCTGCTCGAATTGCGGGATCGGGTGGAGCATCGGCCGTTGCCTGAGGTCGAGATCGTGGACATGCGGCAGGAGTTTCAGGAGACCGGCAAAGAGCAGGTGATTTCGCGAAAGCTGGTGGAGGAGATCCGGCAGCGGCTGGATCGCAAGGAGCAGGTCATGGTGCTGCTCAACCGTCGCGGATATTCTCCGGTGGCGCTGTGCCGCTCCTGTGGGAACCGGATGGAATGCAGGAACTGTGCCATTGCGATGACGCATCATAAAGGCTCGAATCGCATGGTGTGCCATTACTGCGGCTTCATGGCGCCGGTGCCCAAGGTCTGCGGCGAGTGTGGCAGCGAGTACGTTTATTTTCTCGGAACTGGATCCGAGAAGCTGGAGGAGTTGTTGCATGGCCTGTTTCCGCAGGCGCGCATCGGGCGTCTCGATCGGGATACGGTTCGTGGCAACGAAGATTTTGAGCGGGCGCTGAACGCGCTCAACGAAGGGGAACTTGATTTGCTGGTCGGTACGCAGATGATTGCCAAGGGTCACGACATTCATGGGGTTACGCTGGTGGGAGTGGTCGGGGCGGATATGGCTTTGGGATTTCCGGATTTTCGCGCGGCGGAGCGGACGTTTCAATTGCTGACGCAGGTGGCGGGACGCGCGGGGCGTGGGCAGACTCCTGGCAAAGTTGTTTTGCAGACTTATTTTCCGGATCACTACGCAGTACAGTACGCGGCGCAACACGACTTTGTCGGGTTCTACGAAAAAGAGTTGCGCTTTCGCAGTTGGATGCACTATCCGCCGTACAGCGCGCTGGCCAATGTTCTGGTGCGCAGCGACAAGCTGGATGAGGCATTGCAATGGTCGGGCATTTTAGGCAAGTGGTTCGAGAAGACTCGGCACGAGGGCATCCGGGTGCTGGGCCCGGCGGCGGCGCCGATTGTGCGGCTGAAGCGAGACTATCGCTATCATTTTGTCTTGAAGTCGGCGAGCCGGGAGAAACTCAACTCGACTCTAAGATCGATGCTCATCCATGCAGCCGAGCACAAGATTCCGCGGACGCAGGTGATTGTGGATGTGGATGCGGTTTGGTTGATGTGAGAAAGAAGGCTCCAGCTTCCGGGTCCTAGCTCTTGGCCAGCCAGGGTGTAGGCCGAGACTAGCTTCTTCCTGCATTGGTTCACGTGATGGAAGAGCTGCCCACTCTTTCGCACGGAGCGCGAAGAAAGGAGGTGCGCCTGAGTAGCGCATTTCGCCGAGGCTGGGCCAGCCTCCATGAGCTCAAAACGCTATGGTGCAGGTACGCCGAAACTGAGATCGGCATCCGCGCCCACAGAGCGGGAAATTACGTCAATCACGCATTTAGCCGGAGTCATTCCCGCCAAATCCGCGCCTCCCATTGAAAGTGATTGAAGCCCGATAATCATTCCTCGGGGTTCTCCGGCAGTCATGTCGGCGCCGGGAGGAAACAATGGGTCGAAGAAAATCGGCGAGCCGCTCGTACCTGGCACCAAGGTTGTCGCAAGCCACCAGACCCGAAGGGGGCGTGGTCGGGAATCTTGCTTGCACGGGAAACCCACCGATTCATCGGGGATGCTTGCAATTTTGCCAAAATGGAATATTGGATTATTTCGCTTCTTGCCCTCTAAGCCAGGGACAAGGCCCGCCGACGCCGTCTGCGAGCCAATACCAATTTTGGCGATTTCTTCTGGTTTCCCAAAGTTTCGAAAATTAAGAAACTTAACGTCGTAGTCGCCCGATAAAAGTTGGTGTGGTGCTTTCAAAACGGCCACGTCAACACTGTCGTCATCGCTCCTTGCCCAAGTCGCTGCGCCGTTTGCAACTAAATCAATAGGAAGAAAGCTGACTCCTGTCTTGTCGGCGTGGGGGTCAAACTCCATGTTGTTGACTCTGATGTACAGTTTTGCGGGGTTGCTTAACGCGCATCCGGCCCAGATAGGGTCGACCACATGCCGTGCTGTTACAAGCAAAGGATAAGTATTCTCGCCATGCTTGTTTGGAACCAGGATAAGAAAGGCCGTTGCAACCAATTTGTCTTTAATCACGTCGCCTGCTGGGTCAGAAGCATAGAAAAAAACAACGCTCCTGGTGATGACGTTGATGTTAAGGGAAGTGACGGCGTCCGCAATTCCGAGTGACACGGCGCACATGAGGAGAAGCAATCCAGGCCGTCGAAACATTTGTATACCCTCCCTTCCTGTCAGTAGCATACTTTATAACCTGCTTTCTGAAATTCCGATTGGAGCCGGGTTGTGTCGTTGCTGGAGCCTGCGATGACACCGTTCGCTTCGCCGTCGCCGGACAGCCGTGCGTGATACTCCAAGCCTTGGCTTGCGCTCGCCGTCTGTGATTCTTTCGATGTTTTCGAGTGTTCCAGTCCTGCTGCGCTCTTTAGACTAAGCCTTACGGGGCGAAGGTCACTTGCTGGTAGGGTTCGCCTTTGTGGCGACGGCTGACCTCGATTGTCACCTTCCGGTTGAGCCGCTTTAGAAAATCGAGTAGCTTGTCCGTCGTGAAGCGGCTGAAATGCCCGTTCATCAAGTGCGACACGTCGGGCTGCGCAATGCCCAATACCTCGGCAATTTCGCGCTGCTTCAGCTTCTTCTCTTCGAGAATTTTGAAGACATGGAATCCTATTTGCGCGCGCGCCAGGAGTTGGTCGGCATCCTTCAGGCCCAGATCCGCGAAGACGTTTCCGGAACCTTCTTCGAACTCAATTCGTTTTGGTCTTTTCATACTCATGCGCCAGTTCCTGTGCTTCGTGGTATCGCTTCTTGATCAGGTCGACGTCGCGCTTCGGAGTTTCAATGCCTTTCTTCGACTTCTTCTGAAAGGTGTGCAAAACATAGATCCGCCTTCCGATCTGTACCGCCAGCACGACCCGGTAGGCCTCCGACGAGTATCGCAGGGCAATCTCAAGAACGCCGCTGCCAACACCCTTGAAAGGCTTGGCGTCCTTCGGCATGCCACCAAACTGGATGAGCTGGAGCTCGTCCCCCAGCAATTTCTGTGCGCCATCTGGGAAGTCCCGAAGGTTCTTTTTCGAGTTTCCGAGCCAGACAACGGGTCGTAGCAGCGGAGGTTTAAGCCTACCCAACCCACACCTCAACAATATATAGTAAATCTACTATAATATCAAATCCTGTCATCCTTAGATTTTGTCATGTAGCCGTTCGATTCCGGGGAAGCCGTCGAAGCCCGCGTCGAAACTCAGGATCTGCTCGATGGTGTGTTGTTCCATTACGGCGAGGTGGACGGCGTCGCGGGCCGACATCTGCTTGTATCCCAGAACAATTTCTTTTGCGCGCTCTGCCGCGGCGCGGTCGATGGGCAGGACTTGGTCGACGATGCCGAGGATGGCGTCGAAGGCCGGCTGGATGGCGTCGCGGCGGTTGATGGCGACGTAGCGGTGGAGGATTTCTTGCAGTACCTCGGCGTCGGTCACCAAGCGCTGGCGGTCGCTGATCAGCTTTTCGAGTAGTCGTTGGGCGTCGCTCTTATGGGGATGAGCTGCGCCTACGAGGTACATGGGGATATTGGAATCAATCAGGATCACGGATGCGCGCCGGTTCCGTATCCCTTCTCGATCTCGGCCAGCATGGTGTCGATGTCGGCTGTGGGATAGTCGTGTTTTGCGGCGGCGCGGATTACTTCGAGTTTCTTGCCGGCCGCTCCCAGAGGTTCGCGGCGACGGGCCAGGTCCAGGGCTTGGCGGACCCACTCTGCCAGCGACATGCGGCGGGAGCGCGCCATTTTTTGAATTTCGCGGTATTCCGGGTCTTGCAGGATTACCTGCAACCTCTTAGCCATGACATGAGTTTAAGTGACTCATTATGATGAGTCAAGATACCGTTCACCTTACCAGTCAAAATCCGCGGACAGGAGTGTCCGCGCCACACGGGCACTACGCTAACGTGGCACGCGATTGGCTGCGAAAAGACCCACCCTTCCGCACCGGACGCGAAAGAGTGGGGCACCCTGTATTCAAATCGAGGAATGTTACGGTTAATAAAGGGCCCGGTCGGGCCCCCTAGGTCTTGTCGCAAAGTTCTGAGTCTCCTACAGGTGACAACGTTCGTCGGTTGTCCGGCTTAGGGTCGTGATCTTCCGTAACCTCCTCTATTATTACGGCGCATGCGATATTCAAGGTGGGCCCATGGCCACGATCTCACACGCGCCGCATGCGGCGGGGCATTAATCAGGACGAGCCGCGCGGAACCAAAGGAAGGCCGAAACCGATGTTGCAGCCAGCGCAGAACCCAGCCAACGACACAAAACATTCTCCGACCCCTTACACACCACCCAAAAACATAACCTCATCCATGGAACAGGCCACGATCGGACGCTCCGTAGTTATCAAGGGCGACGTCAGCGGCGCCGAGTCGCTTTATATTGATGGACGAATTGAAGGCAGCATCAATTTTGCCGACAGCCGTGTCACCATTGGACGCAATGCCGTCATCGTCGCCAATGTCAGTGCCAAGGAAGTGGTTGTCATGGGCACGGTGACCGGGAATATTCAATGCACCGACCGTTTGGATATCCGCAGTGAAGGTTCGCTTACTGGAGACGTCGTAACCCCGCGCGTGTCCATTGAAGACGGAGCGCTGGTGAAAGGCTCGGTTGAGGTTCGCAACGCCCAGAAGCAAGCGCAGAACGAAAAGGCGCAGGCACAAGCGAAAAGCGCCGAACCTCCGAAGGCAGCGGCAGCCGCGGCTGGCGCATCAAGCTCAGCTTCAAGTTCGGCAACCCTGGCGCATGGCAGCAAGGTTATGTACAACGAGTCGAACTAGCACATCGCACAAAGAAATTGGGCACCGGGATTGAATCCGGTGCCCTTATCTTTTCTGGATCCATTCTAAATAGGCGTCCTGTTCACTCCGTAAGCCGCGGCGCACAACCCAAGGATTAGCGCTGCCAGCGCGGACCTCCCCACTGACACTGGATCTCGAATTGTCAGAGGAAAGAAAGCTAAGAAATGAAGGTCAACGAAAGTAGCGACAAAAGCAACCACGAAGAACAAAACGAAGCTTCGCGATCGTGGAGAAATTGGCAAGCGCTGAAAGTCTAAATGTCCACATGGCCCGCGATCAAGCTGGGAGCTATGCCGAGATTCAAATAGGGAGCCCCTACTCTAACTTGGCCATCCAGGCTTCATTCAATTCATCCAAAGCTTGCCATTATTTCTCTGTAGTTCCCTCTTACTTATCGCGCCGCTTCAAATCAAGCGCGGCCGAATTCATGCAGTAGCGCAGGCCGGTGGGCGCGGGGCCATCAGGGAAAACATGCCCCAGGTGCGCATTGCAGCGGGCGCAGCGGGCCTCGGTTCGCACCATGCCGTACGTTTTGTCGGTCTCTTCCGCAACCGCGGCTTGATCGATCGGCTTCCAGAAGCTTGGCCAGCCAGTGCCTGATTCAAACTTAGTTTCTGAACTGAACAGAGGCTGTCCGCAGCAGACGCAAGCGTAGGTGCCTGCGTCTTTGGTCTTCCAGTATTTACCGGTAAACGCTGGCTCGGTTCCGGCTTTGCGGGTTACCTGATACTGCTCCGGCGATAACTGCTTTTTCCACTCTTCTTCAGACTTCATGACCTTCTCAGACATGCACATTCTCCTCGTATTTCTTTCATTGGATTATGGCTGGGATCGAAAAGTTACGAGTGACAGAAACCCATTTCACAGCTACACGTAGAAAATAAATAATTTTCTATACTTTGTTCTCTCTGTGACATTGTGCCTCTGCGGTGAGGCAGTGCCAAGAAAGGAAACTTGACTTCGCCTTTCATTCGCTTACAATGGCGTCATGGCAATCACACGCAGACAGCGGCAAGTGTACGACTTCATTTCCGGGTTCGTACAGAAGCAGGGCTACTCTCCGTCGTTCGAGGAAATTGGAGATGGTTTGGGGCTGAGTTCGCTGGCCACGGTGCACAAACACATCTCGAATCTCGAGAAAAAAGGGTTGCTCACGCGCGATTACAACCGCAGCCGTTCCATCGACCTGCTCCCGCCCAAGGGCCGGTTGAAGCAGGCGATGTCGGTGAATACCACAATGGTGCTGCCATTGCTCGGACGGATCGCCGCCGGCCAGCCTATTGAGGCTGTAGAGAATCCGGAGACGATTTCTCTGGCCGATTTCGTTCGCTCCAAAGAAGTGTTCGTGCTCGAAGTGCGCGGCGATTCCATGCAGGATGAACACATCATGAGCGGAGACTATGTCCTGGTTGAAAAGGCAAAGACTGCGCACAACGGGGATATCGTGGTCGCACTAGTCGGAGGGTCGGATGCGACGCTCAAGCGTTTTTATCGCGAAGGTGACAACATCCGGCTGCAGCCCTCGAATGCGAGCATGCAGCCGATCATCATGCCGGCCGCGTCTGTCGAAGTTCAGGGACGAGTGATTGGGGTGCTGAGAAAGTATTGAAGGCAGCATTTAGCACTTAGCCAACTCAGATCGTCGCACGGCCCTCGAAGCCGGTCCCCATGCAAGAATAAAAACGCCCAGGATTAACCCTGGGCGCTGAATGCTGAGTTCTAACCGCTGACTGCTTACCCCAAATGCTTGTCGAGGGCCTTCTGAATGGTCTCTTTGGGAACGTAGCCTACGATCTGTTCCTTCACCTGCCCACCTTTGAACATGAGCAAAGTCGGGATGCCGCGTACGCCATAACGCATGGGAGTTGCGCTGTTGCTGTCGACATCCATCTTGCCGACCTTCACTCGGCCCTGGTAATCCTTGGCCAACTCTTCGACGATGGGAGCGATGGCGCGGCAGGGTCCGCACCACGTCGCCCAGAAGTCGACCAGGACTAGAGTCTCCGATTTGAGAACATCCTGGTCGAAATTCGAATCTGTTACTTCAACTATTCCATTGCCTGCCATGAATTCCTCCGCTGGCGCAGCCGCTCTGGGCGCGTCCAAACCGAAACAGTATAAAAGCCCATCTAGCAATAAGCGATGGGCCTTTTAAATCTTAACACTGTATTGGATGCAGAGCACCGGTAGAAGTCGCAAAGGTAAGCTTTTGAGCTATCCCGTGGTGTCGGCCGGACCCGCAAGGCTGCTTCGCTGCCGCAACTAAATAAAACGTCCTAAACTTTTCAGTTTAGGACGCCTCGGCAGCCCTCCCCCAGAACTGCCAAACCACGATTGGATCGTAGCTCGGCCCCCTATTTGTGTAAACGTCACTTCGGTAATACACATTTGAATGGAAGTAATCAGAATTGCTCTTGGAAGTAATGGGCTAAGCTTAAAGGCAAATCACCAATCCGCTGTTAGCAAAGAAGAAAGCTCGAAAGCAGAGCCAAATGTCGTGATTACTTCGGGCCACACTGGATTTTTGCACAGCCCGTCTGAATGATGAACTACTGCTTCAGCCAAGTTTGTCCGGCGTCGGCCGTGATCCAGGTTTCTTCCATGGAGCTGGTCAGCCTTCCATGTAGAGCGTCGCGGAATTCGACTCCGATGATGTCATCCGTAAGAGCTTCGCCATTCGCCACCGGTCGCACTTGTGTCCAGTGTTGGCCGGCATCGGAGGAGTGGAAGAGCGCGCCCGCCGCGCCTCCTACCCAGATGTCCAGACCATCCGCTGCCAGCGCTCGAAACATTGTCTGGCTCGAGACTGGAATTGTCTGCCAGGTTCTGCCCGAATCCAGCGAGCGCTGCAGCGTGCCATCCGCGCTTAATGTCCAGCGCGGAATCAGATTCTCTGGCACCATTGCTTCGCTCGCAGGAACGGCCGCCATAGTTCTCTTTGCCGCCAGAGAGCCGCTGATCGACCGATCGGCTTGAGCGCCCTGCTCGCCAAGAGCCTCCTTCGCTCTCCCCGGTACGACGTCAGCGAATGGAGAAGTGGTTCTGGCATCCGCCATTTCGGTTGGCTGATCCGCCACCTTCTGTCTGCCGGGGGCCGGTTTAGCTAAGAAAGCAGTCTTGCCCTCCGAACCGGTTGACTGCAGGGATGCGGCGTTCTTCTCAAGTGTGCTGTTGGGCACAGGGATCTGCGTTTGCACCGCAGGCTGTACATTTGCAATCGCGCCCGCTGGCCGCGATTCCTGCCGCTGATGCAGCATGACCGCCGCACCCACAACCATGACACAAGCCACCGCCGCACCCCAGCGCAAAACAGGCCAGGAGAGCCAACTCGGGCTCACACGAATCACCGGGACGACGTCTGCGATACCGGGCTGTGCCGCCGACAGTGACACGATTTCGCGGCAACTCGTACACTGCGACAAATGCTGCAAGATTTCCACTTGCTCGCGCTTCGCCAATGCCCGCTCAACGAACGCCGCGAGCAAGTTCGGATCTGGATGCTCTGCGAGCGTCGCGACTGCTCGCAGCCGCTGGCCTACGATTTTGGGTATCTCTGCCATTTACCTTTTGTTTTAAACGTCACTTCTGTCGTCACTTCTGTTCTAACTGTTGTCGTCGTTGTTTCTAACTTGTCATCCCGAGTGAAACGAGGGATCCAGGTTTTTGCGTGCCCACAAGAAACCCAGATTCCTCGCCGCTTCGCTCCTCGGAATCACAGGAGAGGATTCTGCTCGGAATGACAGGGTGAGCGGATAGTCCATTCACGCTCACGACCCATCACCCGCAGGAGCTTCCGCCTTCTTCTTAGAGAACGCTGGGCCACCGGTTTCTTGCGCCAAGCGGCTGCGAATATTGATGCGCAAGTCACGAACATCAACCTCAAGCGCCTCGAGCGCCTGCCGGCGGCTCATTCCGCGTCGCCCTAATGAGGCCAAGGTCTGCTTGCGCAAGGACTTAGCCAATTTATCCAGCTTGCGGCTAATCGTAGACTCGTGCACCCCCAATGTGCGCGCGATCTCCGCCAGAGTTCGCTCATCCAGAAAATAGGATGCCAACACAAACCGATCTTCCGCCGGCAGCCCCGCCAAGACCTCGTCAGTTGCGGCCTCAACTCTGGGATCGACCGCAATCGCCGGTTCAGCTTCGGCCGTCGCGAACTGAACGCCCTCATCCGCTTCCTCGTCCAAACTCACCAAACGCCGCTGCCGGCGATAGCGGTTGACGTGCTCCTGCAGCATTACGGTGCGCAGCCAACCTTCCAGCGAACCGCGCCCGGTGTAGGAAGCTAGCTTCGAAGCCCGCTCGCCGTCGCGCGTCGCGGTGCCGTACAGCTCCGCGTAGATAGAGTCGGCCAACTCGCGCGCCGCTGAACTCTCCTTGGTGATGTAACCAGCAATGTCGTAGAGCTTCTCGCGATAACGCGTCAGGAAAAGTTCCCAGGCACGCTCGTGCCCGGCAGCACAAGCGCGAGCCAGAGCCAGTTCTTCCACTCGCAAGCTCGCATACAGCTCGCGAATTTCATTCTGCCCGGCATCGACTGGCAGGTACTTGCGAGCAATTTCCTTAAGCACAAGGTCGAATTGCTGGCGAGTCAGCCCAAACGCTTCGCCTCTACTCTTTTCGTAAATCATGGTCACGAGAGACTCCAATCCCGCGGAACCTTCCATTTCGGATTGGACACCGTCTCCAGGCATAGAGGGCGCAGCCTTTCATGCTACCAACTATTGGACGCAAGTAACGGGAATTTTGCCGTTCACCAACTAGTCAAGGTAGGCAGGACGCTCGGAGATAGGCTCACGACCCGCATCTCCGAGCGTTCTTAAAATTCGAGGAGGCAATATGCGCTCCAAACTGTTAGTCCCAATTCTAGTATCTGCCGTAACCGCAGGTCTAGTGGCGTTCATAGCAGGACGGACCTCCGCTGGCGAACTCTCCTCAACCTCCCACTACAAAGTCTTAGCGCCGATTAAACACGGCAACCTGATCGTGTTCCCGGTAGCCGCAACCACCTCGCACAGCACTGAGGAATTTCTCACACTGGATGAAGGCCTCCACTCGGGTGATGTAGTGGTCAGCGAATCTGGAAACGTTGCTCCACTGATACGCCCGCGCCACGGCTTCCGCCCTACCCGTTACAACCCGGACGGCGCTGAGGTCAACCGCCTGGTTCTGGTCAATAATTCGAAACGTCCATTGATTCTGTTGGCCGGAGAAATCGTGACCGGAGGAAAACAGGATCGCGTCATTGGTAAGGACCGCATCGTCCCCGCCGAAAGCGATCCCATCGAACTGAGTGTCTTCTGCGTTGAGCCGGGGCGCTGGACCGCGACCAAGGCCAACTTCGGTTCGTACCCCGCGGCAATGGCTCAACCTGCAGTGCGAGGACGCGCGATGGCCGACAAGGATCAGGAAATGGTTTGGTCCGAAGTTAGAAAAGCGCAAGGTTCCATGAGCTCTCAGGTCTCTCCGCCCATGGCGGCCGTCATCGGCGGCACAAGTTCCTACGCTCGCGTGATGCAGAACGACGAAGTGAAGCAGAAAGTCGACGCCGTAGCCGAGCCCATGCAGCACGACTATCAAAGTGTAATCAAGCAACTGCGCGATCGAAACGCCGTAGGCGTCGTAGTAGCCGTGAACGGAGAAATCGTCTGGGCCGACATTTTCGCCGACAGCAGACTGCTCGAAAAATACTGGCCCAAGCTGGTGCGTTCCTATGCCGCCGAAGCCATTGTGAACCACTCCAAAAGCTCTGAGTCGGACATAAAAGCCGCGCAACGCTTCATCGAAAATGTGGAATCGCGCCGGGAAATCGTCGAGTCAGAGCCCGGCCTCTATCGGCAAACCGAAATTACCGGAGACGGTTTCAAGGCCTTCGAACTAACCTTGCTGCTGCCGAAAACAGGATTCGATCTTCACGTAGCCAAGATGGCGGAATAAGAAATAGCGAGGGTGGCCCATCCTAACGTCGTGCTCTTCGACGTTAGGATGGGGCGGTTTACTGTGATTTTGTTCTAGCAGTCTCAGCGAGCGAATGGCGGTGATGGAGAACGCGGCGGCCTTTTTTCGCCCACGCGTTGCGATTGCGGCTACGCCTTCTATCTGGGCGATGGGGGCGTCTCCCCACGCTACAGATGCGTTCAACCGAGCGAAAATCCCCGCCCCAAGCGGAGGTTGGACGGGCCACCCGCGAGAGTGAAATGACTACGATAGTCTGGGCCATCCGCCGACAAAAAAAGCTGTTCGATTGAAGCATTTTCGTTATAACATTGTTTACTGCTTCGTCATAGCGCTCCTGGCATTTTCTAAACTGGGTTTGTACATTGCCAAACGAGGGTAAAACTATGGCGACTATCCGTCCGCTCGCCATTCAAATCTCAAAGACGACCGGAATGCGTTTCGCCGTAGCTTTTTTGGCGACTGCAGTGGCTCTACTGGTCCGTCTGGCGCTGAATCCCTTTCTGGGCGACTACGTCCCGTACATCACGCTGTTTCCGGCGGTAGCATTCTGTGCGTGGTACTGTGGGATCGGCCCGTCGATCCTGGCTGCAGTTCTTGCCATCATCGGGGCGCGGTATTGGTTCATTCCGCCAGCACACTCGCTTGGGATCGTCGGCACGCCACAGGTCATCGGTATTCTGGCATTCTTGTTAGTTTCCAGTGTCGTCGTGGCGATGGGAGAAGCCCGCCGCCGTCGCGAGGCAGTACTGTGGGCCGGGCAGCGAGAACTGGAAGAAGCAGTAAGGCAGCGCACGGTCGAGCTCGATGGAACCAATCAAAATCTCCGCGAGCTCTCGGCGCGTCTGCTCCAATTACAGGATGATGAGAGACGGCGCATCGCCCGTGAGTTGCACGACAGCGTCGGGCAGATGCTGGCGGCGCTAGGAATGAACCTGGCTACGGTGGGAACCGACATCGAACGGCTGGCGAAGACCGCCAATGCAATTAACGACAGTGCGGCTTTGGTGCAGGAACTCAGTCAAGAGGTCCGCACGATTTCTCACCTGCTCCATCCACCCCTGCTGGATGAAGCGGGACTTGCTTCGGCTCTCCGTTGGTACATTGACGGGTTCGCCCAACGCAGCAAGATTAAAGTCGATTTGGAGGTCCCCGAGGATTTTGAGCGGCTGGCGCGCGAGTCGGAAACGGCGATTTTCCGGACGGTGCAGGAGTGTCTCACCAATATTCATCGCCATTCGGAAAGCCCGACAGCCAGGATTCGCATTACCGCCTCTGACGGTAACGTTTGCGTAGAAGTCGAGGATCGAGGCAAGGGCATACCCCAGGAAAAGCAATTTGAGATGGCCTCAATGGGTACGCCCGGTGTGGGAATCCGGGGCATGCGAGAGAGACTCAGGCAACTGGGCGGCAGCCTCGACATCCATTCGAACGGCAAGGGTACACTGATCGTGGCGCGGTTACCGGTGGCGGTTGTTTCTGGGAGTCAAGCCGTGGCGTGAAGCGCCGGATGCTCCATCTTTGCATTGCAAAGGTGCGAGGCGACGCCGCCAACACTACAGTCTTGGGAGGGTCCGGCATCAGCCGAGCCGTGGCGAGTTCCGACGAACCCGGGCTTCACTCCCTGAGGAACTACGCGACAAAGAAACGAACCCACAAGAAACCAAATCGCTACCCCATGAACTGTGTGGGGCGGACACTCCTGTCCGCCGCCGTTGAACCCAATCGCCGTCTCTTGGCGATCACATCACACCGGGGGGCGGACATTGGTGTATTCGTAACGCATGGATTGGTGTTTAACCTCTGGCTTGTCCCCGGACTCCGTGATCTTAAGTTCCTGACGCAGAGGCAGGCCTCGGCTTTTGGAAATCCAGATTTGGCCATCGGACTTTATACCGAAATCCTCCCTTTCCGAGTGCGTGCTGTACACGGCTGCGGGTTCAGCATTGACCGGTTCATCGCGCAGATAACGGCAGGTGTATTTGCTGCTCTTGATGTTTTCCTCCTCCATTTTTTTCACTTGTTCCACGGGCACCTGGCCCCGTCTCCAACTACCCGTCCCTTTTGAATACGCCGATCCGCCAACGTAGATCGTTTCGGAATATATTGTGTCCTCCGCCCGGGTTTTGCTTCCGCCCTCTGGAGTCATGGTGCGATAGATGTGAGTCGGCGTCAGGAAGACCTTGCTCATGGCGTCCAAAACCGGCTGGCAGCTGCTTTGGGCCGCCAGCGGTATCGAGCCTATCGACGCAATCCCGAAGGTCAGTGCAACCATGGCGCATAACCGTCGAATCCGTTCTGCATCCGAATAATGAGCTGCCAGACCTTGGTTCCTCATAACCGTCCCTCTTGCGGCGTGCATCTCGTGGTTCAGCGCAGCGCAATGCAACAGCTCTTACGCAATCAAAGATTCTTTCGTTCGCAACTCCTTGATAGTATCCCTCAACTTCGCCGCCTCCTCAAACTCAAATCGTTTGGCGGCTTCGCGCATGTCGGGGGTTTGACTTTGGTTTATCCATCCTGCAACCCCCACCGCTACAGCCGTTCCTTCCAGTATCCGGGGCGGCGGTGGCCATGAGCGAACGCGAGGATTTGTATGGCAGACTCTCGCTCTCGGTAGATGATTGCGAAGGGGAATCGCTGCAATACGAATTTGCGGGTACTGAACTCGCGCCCCGGCCAGCGCCTCGGAGATTCAACCACAAGGGCTAGAGCGCGGTCGACCTCAGCAACAAAATCCTGAGCGGCAGGCTCACTCCGCTCCAGATACCACTCTACTGCGGATTTTAATTCTGTAAGTGCGGCGGGATGAATCTCGATCCGCTTACCGGCCATTGTTTACCGGCGATGGAGGATGGCTGAGATTTGTTGGCGTGCCTCCGCCCAGGCCACCGGTTTTACTTTGCCTGAATCCAATTCCTGGATGCGACGAGCAATCTCTTTCTGCCACTCCGCTTCTGCCCCTTCGTCCACAGTCTCATCCAGACTCTCAAGGAGCGAACCGGCCAAAGCTGCTCGTGCCGCGGGCGGCAGAGCCAACGCCTTTTTTAGCAGTTCGGAAATTTCTTCATTCATAGCTGCATTCTACCTCCGGCAGAGGTCGCAAGACGAAAAGGCTTACGCAATCAGGAATTCTTTCGTCCGCAACTCTTTGATCGTATCCCTTAGTTTCGCCGCCTTCTCAAATTCAAATCGCTTTGCCGCTTCGCGCATGTCGCTTTCCAGCTTGCGGACGTAGGCATCTAACTCTTCCTGCGACTTGAATTCGGGCATGCCCTCGACTTCATCGCCGGTGAGATCAGTGTAGTCGGCTTCGATGATGCGGGCCAGCGACATATCCAGCGGGCGAATAATGGACTCGGGCGTGATCCCGTTGGCCTGGTTGTAGGCTTCCTGGATGGCGCGGCGGCGGTCGGTTTCACCCATGGCCTTTTTCATCGAGTCAGTCATGCGATCCGCATATAAAATCGCCCGGCCGTTTAAATTGCGGGCGCAGCGGCCCATGGTCTGGATGAGCGCGCCGCTCGAGCGCAGGAAGCCTTCTTTATCCGCGTCGAGAATTGCGACCAGGGAAACCTCTGGCAGGTCGAGTCCTTCGCGCAGCAGGTTGATGCCGATCAGCACATCGAACTCGCCCTTGCGCAGGTCGCGTAGGATCTTCACCCTCTCCAGAGTCTCGATCTCGGAGTGCATGTAGCGGCACTTCACGCCCACTTCGCTGTAATACTCGGCCAGGTCTTCGGCCATGCGCTTGGTCAGCGTGGTCACGAGCACGCGCTCGCCCCGGCTGGTTCGTTCGCGGATTTCATGCAGCAGATCGTCAATCTGCCCTTTGACTGGACGCACCTCGACCGGAGGATCCACCAGGCCAGTGGGACGAATGATTTGCTCGACCACCACTCCCGCCGACTTGGTCAACTCGTAAGGACCCGGAGTCGCCGAGACATAAATCATCTGCCCCATGCGATGCTCAAACTCTTCGAACGTAAGCGGACGGTTGTCCAACGCCGAAGGCAGACGGAATCCGTACTCGACTAGCGTCTCCTTGCGCGAGCGGTCACCGTGATACATGCCATGCAACTGCGGCACAGTCTGATGCGACTCATCGATGAACATCAGATAATCACGGGGAAAGTAGTCCAGCAAAGTCGGCGGAGGCTCGCCCGGAAGCCGACCGGTAAAGTGCCGCGAGTAATTCTCAATCCCATGGCAGTAACCCATGGACTTGATCATCTCAAGATCAAACATCACGCGCTGGTGGACGCGTTGCGCCTCGACTACGCGCCCCTGCTTCTCAAGTTCCGCTTCCCACCAATTCAATTCCTCCTTGATCGAATCCACAGCCCGAGACCGAGTCTCCGGCTTCATCACATAATGCGTCTTCGGATAAATCGGCAACCGCACATATTTCTGCTTCACCGTCCCAAACAATGGATCAATCTGCGAGAGCGCCTCAACCTCGTCGCCCCACAACTCCACGCGATAAGCCATGTCGTCGTAGGTAGGGAAGATCTCGATTACATCGCCACGCACCCGAAAAGTTCCGCGCCGAAAATCCCCATCGGTGCGCTCATAAAGAATTTCAACCAGCTTGCGCGTGATGTCCTCGCGCTTGATCTTCTGCCCCTTCTCCAAGAACAACATCATCCCGTAATAAGCCTCAGGCGACCCCAAACCATAAATGCAAGAGACCGAAGCCACAATCAAACAATCCCGCCGCTCAAACAAAGACCGCGTAGCCGAGAGCCGCAGCTTGTCGAGCTCATCATTAATAGTCGCCTCCTTCTCGATGTAGAGATCGGCCGCGGGAACGTAGGCTTCGGGTTGGTAGAAGTCATAGTATGAGACGAAGTACTCGATCGCGTTTTGAGGGAAGAAGTTTTTGAACTCGTGGTAGAGCTGGGCGGCCAGGGTTTTGTTGTGGGCCATGACGATCGTGGTGCGGTTTAGTTGCTCGATCACTTTGGCCATGGTGTAGGTCTTGCCGGAGCCGGTTACGCCGAGGAGGACCTGATGTTGTTCGCGATCGAACAGACCTTTGGTTAGGGATTCGATGGCTTGGGCTTGGTCGCCCTTCGGTTTGTACTCGCTTACTAGTTTGAAGTCCATTTGAAGGCTTTTGGCTCTTGGATATTAGCGCGCCCACGCTGGAATGAATTTCAGCGACTGGGCATCTCTTCATTATAACTTGTCGACAATTGGCGCGATTTGTTGCGGGTAGGTCGCAAACGGAAATGGCGACGACGGATCCTTGCCTGAGCTTAACTTTATTGAACCAAGCGTTTACGTGATCAGCTTGAAATTGTCCACGCTGGATTCCTCGCCCGCTGGTGAAAGTGCGGGCTTCGGAATGACGCTCTTCAAAATAAAATCGAAACTATACGCTTATGGGAGCTTGAATTTTATCGTGATCTGCGTCTGGATTGCGACGGGTTGATCGTCGAGGTAGTACGGCTTGTATTTCCACTGCTTGACGGCGTCGATTGCGGCATGGGACAAAACCGAGTCGCCACTGATCAACTTCACACCAGTGATACTGCCATCTTTGCCGATACTGGCTAGGAGTTCAACCGAGCCCTGAATGCGCATTTGCCTCGCGAGTGCAGGATATACGGGCTCCACCGACTTGATCAGCAGACCTTGCGATACTCCTTGCGATATCTTCAGTTTCTGCGGAGCTTGCTGCGGCAGGCTTGCAGTCGTACTCATGATGCCAGAGATCGCCTGGTCATTGGCATTCGACGCTACGCTGAGCGATCCGGGAGCGGGCGGTTGCGCAGAGTCCGCTTGAAGTGGACTTGGTGAAGCTGGCTTGGAGACTTCATTCTTGACTACCATCGGGGCCGGCTTGGGGGCTTCATCCTTGACAACCGTTGGGGCCGGAGCGTCCTCATCCGAAGGGGTTCTAACCATAGTGTTCTTGGCGATGATGGAAGGCGACTTCTTCGCAGCCGGAGGCCGCGTGGCCGTCGTCGATAGGGTGATGTCGGGTCCCTGTTCGATTGGGGGTGCGCTGGCGGGCTGCGAGAGCATTGCTGTGGTTGCTGTATCCTGCGCCGGACTCGCGGACGGAGGATTCTGTGCCGGAGTTGGGGGCTGAACCGGAGCAGTCTGCGGCGGTGCGACTAGTCTTTGTGCGGATGGAGTTCCGTTCTGTGATTGCATCTTTGTCCATCCGATGTAACCAGCGGCTGCAACTGCAACCAGAACGGCGGCGATCAGAATGATTTTCTTACCGCCAAATGCAGGCTCGCCGGATGGGGCACCGAGCGAAGCAAACGCGGGCGCATCGGTTTGTGTATTTGCCTCCTGCTCGTGTGCCTTTATTTTGGCGGGTGCGGCGGCCGCCGCTTGCCCTGATGACATGCTTGTGGAGGAACGGCTTATTGAGGCGTTAGTCGATGTGGGTACGATTTTGCTCTCGACGGGAGCATCCACTGCGGACCTTCCGGTGGCTTCGGCGGCGCGCCGGAGAGCGGTAGCCATGGGTTGCGCTGCTGGTTTTGAAATCGGCTGCCAGGGATATTCTTTGGCCGGGGCAGATGGCGTCTTGGGATCGGGCATCGACTCCAAGAAGGCTGCTTCTGCGGGCTCTGGTTTGGGACTGGAGTCAGCTTCGATCTCGAAAAGGGAAGCGCTGACGGCGGGAATCGGCGATGGGGGCGGCTGTGCCGGCAAAAATGGGGATGCCGGCTTTGCAGCGGGCATCTGCGGAACGGACGGGACCTTTGCAGCGGTACTGGGGGCAGATTGCGGCGGCGCGGTGGCCGCAGGCACGGGTTTTGCCGCATCGGTCTTTCGTAGCAGGCCGCGGGCTACGCGCAGCGTGCCCTTCGATTGTTCGACATTAATCGGTTTGGTGAGAACCAGGTTGGCGCCGATGCGGAACGCCTTGGCAACTCCACTTTGACCCTCAACAACCGCCACGGCAAGCGACGACTGATTGGATCCCGAGCTGTGCGCGCTTTTGAATAAAAGGGCGGCATTCTGCTCGCTCTCACAGTCGGCCACGATGGCATCAAAGTGCTCCGCCATCAGCTTCTTGACAGCGGCGAAGGGTTCGTTGCAGGGCTCAACGTGGAACTCTAATTCGGTCAGAACCTGCGTGACAACGCGAGCGGTTTTGTCGTCGGGACAGAATAAAAGGGCGTTGTACTTCATACTGGAATCGTAGGTACTGTGGTGGGGAGCATCAAGTTACGTAGGTAATGGGCGGTGATGGAAAAAGTACAATAGCACAACGACTTGGGAGCTGTCTGGGAATGCTTTGTCGTCTTTGGTCATTTTTGAATTCTGTTACCGCGGCTAAGCCTTTGCGGAATGTGAATATTTCTGGCGGCACCGAAAGCGTGGCGAGAGAAGTGTAGTCGCGCCCATGCGGGGCGTCGATCCTTGTATGGAGCGTTTAATGCAGCGCTGCAGCGCTGCTCCACCCACACCAGTCGTAAGGCAGCGCTAAAACCGCTGCTCAACCCAAAACCAGAGTTTCCGGTGGCTTGTTTACTGCCGTCAGTTTTTGGCGGGTACAATGGCGGGCATGCGCATCCCCCTTTGGCTCAAGGTTGGCTGGAGCGTTTGGGTGCTGCTGTGGGCGCCGGTTTATTGGCATCAGTATGGATTGCAGAACTTTCTGTACTTCTGCGATCTGGGAAACTTCTTAATTGCGACGGCGCTTTGGTTGGAGAGTCCGTTGCTGTTTTCCTGGCAGGCTTGCGGGTTGCTGCTTTTTCAAACTCTTTACACGATTGACTTGATTGGAACAGTGGTCAGCGGCCGGCATTTGATCGGCGGCACAGAATTCATGTTCGATTCTCATGTGCCGGTGTTCATACGGGTGCTTAGTTTGTTTCATGTGGTGGTGCCGCCGCTTTTGCTTTGGGCTATTTGGCGGTTGGGGCACGACAGCCGTGGATGGAAATATCAAACGCTTTTGACTTGGATTGTGGTTCCGATTAATTATTTCTGGCGGCCACAATACGATGTGAACTGGGCGCGGGGATTATTTTTTCGCGAGCAGCATTTGGTGCCGGGGATGGTGTATTTGGCGGCTTATTTGGTGGTTGTGCCGTTGGTGGTTTATTGGCCCACGCATTTAGTTTTGCAGTGGTGGACCCGACGCATTCCGGACCTCAGGGGCTAAAGCCCGGTCTTATTGGCCCTGAGCGGCACGGCTGAAGCCGTGCCCTTCCCAAAATCTAGCGCTCGCAGAACTGTGGTGTTGGCACCGTTGCCTCCCACCTTTGCACAGAACGCAAAGATGGGGCACCCTTTGTTTGGTTAGGTTACGGGACTAAGGTTTGGCTGCTGTTAGCGCTTGCTGAGTGGCTTCCAGCAACGCTTCTGGACCTACCGGACGGCCTGTCGCCCGCTCCATCCACAGGTCTGGCGTGATGCGTCCCATCCTTGCCATGCGCTCGAATTCTGGACCTATGCTGCCGGATTTCTTCATTTGTTCTTCTATCTGGAAGGCGATCATGTGGCCGATCGGGTAATCGGGAAGATAAAGGAAGGAGTCGATCATGTGCGAATAGACTCCGAGGAGGACTACGTCGTTTTTGTGGAACACCGGGGCGTAGTAACGGTTCCAGATGTCTTTTGAGATTTGGACCGTGGCCTGATCTAGTTGTTTGGGCGTGGCTTGCGGGTGCTCGTACATCCAGTGCCAGACGCTCATATCGACCAGCGCGACTCCGGCAATTTCGTACGTGCCCCAGAAGTCGTTCAGAGTTTTTTCGGCTTGGCTCTTTGCGTCGGGGGCGGGCAGGCCTAGCAGTTCGAGGTCGTGGCCCTGGAAGACGAATGCCAGCGCTTCGGTGAACGCGGTGTTGGGCACGCCTTGCAGCAGTGTGAAATCGTTGTCGTTTAATGAGAAGGTTTGCTCTACGTTGTGTCCCATTTCGTGGACGGCGATGTTGAAGCCTTTATAGTTCATTCCGGTTTTTTCTACGCGGGTGCGGAGGTGAGCTTTCTCGGCGCGCATGCCGGCTCCCATGGCGTGGCCTGAGCCGCGGGCTGGGTCGACGACGATATTATTGGCGACGTGTTGGGCGCGGTCGGGCGAGAACCCTAGCTTCATTAGGAGGTTAGGAATGTCTTTCTGGTACGCCTCGGCGGTTGGATATTTTTTCGCTACGATTTCGTCGAGTTGCGTTTCGGTGTATTGACTGCCGGGACGGAAGCCGTTGTACCAGATGTCGAACGGCTCGAGTGGGCGACCTAGGCGGACCTGAATCAATTGCGCGGTTTGAGCTACCAGCGGTGAACTTACGACCTGCTCCAGCATAGCTTTTACGCGGGCTTCTGGAATCTCGCGGTCCTCCTGGAAACGGCGATCGATCAGAGTGGGCGCGGTGGGAGAATAGGGATCAGCTTTGCGGGAGGCGTTGAAGGTTTTCAGCAGGGTTGCGTATCGCGTGTCTGGTTCTGGCGCATTCGTGATCAGGCGGCTGTCCGTGGCGGCGACTGCATCTTTTACCGCTGCCGGCTTGACCTCGTTGGTGAATGGATTCCAGTCGACGGTGGGATTGTTGATCACTACCTGGGGAATGGTCTGGGTGACGATGCGTTCCATCACTTGTTGAATTACGCGTTGCTTTGCGGGTCCGGTTTGCGAGTCGGAATAATCGGCTTTTATTTCGTCACGCAGGTTCCAGTGGCTTAGCAGACGCATTTTTGGTGGGAAGAGGCGTTGGCCTTGGGGATCGAGCACGTGGTGCATCCAGATGTTGTATTGCGCGATGTATTGGCCAGATTCGGCTGCTGCCTGGGCGATGGACAGGTTGACCTCGGCGGGGATGCGTTTGTCGAATCGCTGGGCCAGCCGCACTTCCGCCCACTGGCGGCGGGTCCAGGTTGGTCCGTCTTTCAGGCGTTGGTCTAGCGTGGTTAGCGGGAAGTTCAACAGGACTGTGAACGCTAGTTTGTTGTTGAAGAAGTCGTCGAGAACGTGGGCGGAGGGGTCGTAGCCGGCGAAGGTTTCGTCGAAGGGAAGAACCGGGCCGAGATCGAGATCGGATTGCTGGTTGAATTCGCGAGCGATCTCGTGCATGTGGCCATCGAGTTGTTCGAGCAGGCTCTGCATGCGATTGAACATTGTGTCGAGCGTGGTTTGGTCACCGGCAAAATTGGTGCGGACGAATTCTTCGAATGCGGCGGCGTCGCCATCGTCCGCGCGCCAGAACTCGGCTACTTGATGGAGTCCGCGTTCGAGTCGAACTCGTTGTGGGTCGCCATACTTGGCGGTTAGTTCTTTTTGCAGTTTGGCGGTCGAGTCGTTCATCCATGCCGGTGAAACTGTAGTCGCGGATGTTTTGGCGGGGGCGTTCTGCATCAAAATCTCCTCTGAACAAAGTGGGACTGCGACGACGCATGGCAGTGCGGTCAGCAACAGCGTCAGATAGAAATGTTTCATTTCCTGCTCCTCAGTGCGGAGTCGGGCTGCGGGTAAGGCAAAGAATTGCTGAACTGGGAGATGTCGGACGGGGCGTAGTCGGGAAAGGGTAGCTTGCGGTTCTCACGCCATCGTTGTACCTCTCGCGATACGGTTGCGGTTTTATCCTGATCCAGACCGCGATCGCGTCCCAGATGAATGGTGCGTGTGGGAAAAGCGATGCTGGTGCCTGATGCCTCGATGATGTCCATGATTCGTAGCAGAAGGTCTTCCTGGATAGTTAGAAAGTCTGCGCCATCCCTAGTCAGTATGTAGCAAAACGGCTCGAGAATTAGCGCGCCATTCTCGTATCCAACGAATCGGATGCGGGCGCCGTCGGTTTCTACTTTCGGATGCTCATAGAAAAGACGGCGGATCTGGGCGAGAACGTAACGTAGTTGATCGGGCGTCGTTTCGTAGCGCAAGCTAAGCCGGGCATTGAAAAGGATTTTATCGCGGCGGCTCAGGTTCTCGATATTCATGGTGGCGAGTGAGCCGTTGGGGATGGAAAGCTCGGTTCTTTCGGGAGTGCGAATGCGAGTAGAGCGTAGGCTGATGTCTTCGACGGTGCCGAGTCGATCGCCGAAACGGCAGACATCGCCAACCATGATGACCTCATCTCCAAGCAGCGATATGCCTCCGAAAAGATTTTCCAGAGTTTTTTGCGCGGCGAAGGCGATCGCGATTCCGCCGATTCCTAATCCGGCAAGCGCGGTGGTCATGTTGAAGCCGAGCGTGCTCAGGACAAGGAAGATGGCGAGAATAAGAATCAACGCCTTCAGAATGCGTTCGCCCAAGAGCATGAGCGAACCGGTTCCCCGGCGTCCAGCGTAGATGGCGCGCTCTCGAACCCGGCGGGATAGTTGCTGCGTTGTCCGCCAGAGCAGCCAATTGAAGCCGATAATGAACGCAATGGCGACGATCATCTGGTAATAGTGCTGCTGCAATAGAGGCAGGCGTAGATAGTGCACGAAAATACTGTGGATTCCCGCACCGAGCATCAGCCAGAGCGGGGTTGAGATCGCAGACCAAACAAGCTTTCGGGGCTGGCTGCGGTCACGCGACCAGAAATATCGAGGAAGCGCGAGCATCTGGAGTGCCAGCCAGCCCACGCCGGCAGCGAAGGGTATGCCGAGAAGAATCGCGAGCCACTGCCAGATCGGCATCCCAAGCAACTGGTGACGTACAAGAAATCCGGGGAGGCGGGTTTCCGCTTGGCGCACCTGCAATTGCTCGTAAATCTCGGGAACTTTGGCTAGAGAGTCGGAGGAGAACAGCCAGATCCGTGCGCCACCGGGATCGGAGACGTGGATGAGATCGAGATCAGCTTCAGCGTCCCCGGCGGACAAGACTCCGATTCGCTGGCGATCGAGCGGAACGCCTGCTTGCGGAATTCCCTCCGGCTGAGTGCTGATCCGCCTGAGATTTCCAGTAAAGGCGCGATCCATGGCAGCTTGCAGCTTGGTGGCGAGTTCTTCTCCCTGAGCGAGGCGCTTGGCATTGGTCATCTGCAAATACTGCGAGGCAGTGGAATAATTGCCTGCCTGGGCCGCTTGCAGAAACCCGAAGACGGTGCCGCTAGCAGTATCGCGCCCCAGTGGATCTTGCGCCGCCTGCTTCGCAGGCTCAGATGCGGGCTGGCTCAATTGCGCGGGCAGTAGTTGACCGGCCGCAGTTGAGGCCATCACTACACATAAAAGAAGCCCGCGTGCTCGCTTGAAAAGAGAAAACATGGTTTCCTCCCCGGAGGAAGGGCGCGATTATGAACGCTTGCGCCGGCGACTGTTCATTGTACCGAAAGGAAGCGATCGATTACGGCATCCGCGAAATGGCTTGTCTATGGCCGCTTGGGCCGGTACACGTGCGTGCTGGTGCCGAAGAAGACTTCGGCGGATTCCATTACTGTTTCCGAGAGCGTGGGATGTGGGTGGATGGTGAGTGCGATGTCTTTGGCAAGGGCTCCCATTTCGATGGCGAGTACTCCCTCAGCGATCAGTTCTCCGGCGCCAGCGCCGACGATTCCTACTCCCAGCACACGCTCGGTTTGCGGGTCGACGATCAGCTTGGTCATGCCTTCGGTTCGGTCGAGGGTCATGGCGCGTCCTGAGGCCGCCCAAGGGAAGCGGGCTACTTTGATCTCGCGATTTTCTTTTTGCGCTTGAGTTTCGGTTAGTCCACACCAGGCGATTTCGGGATCGGTGAAGACTACAGCGGGGATTGCGTTGGGCTCGAAGGCGACTTTGCGTCCAGCGATGGCTTCGACTGCAATGCGTCCTTCGTGCGAGGCTTTGTGAGCCAGCATGGGTTCGCCTACTACGTCGCCGATAGCGTAGATCGTGGGGTCGTCGGTTTGCAGTTGTTTGTGTACCTGGATGAATCCGCGTTGGCCGACTTTGACTTGAGTTTTTTCCAGGCCGGGGATCTCGGAGTTAGGCTTGCGTCCCACTGAAACCAAGACTTTTTCGAATAACTTCTCGCGTTCTTTTAGTTCCTGGCCTTCGAAGGTTACGCGGATTCCGTTGGATTCTTCTTTCACTCCAGCGACCGTGGTGTTGAGCAGGATGGAATCGAAGATCTTTTCCATTCGCTTGTGCAGTGGGAGCACTAGATCGCGATCGGCTCCGGGCAGGAGTCCGGGCAGCATCTCGACAACTGAGACTTTTGTGCCGAGTGCGGCGTAAACCGTGCCGAGTTCGAGGCCGATGTATCCACCGCCGACTACAAGTAGAGTGCCTGGGACTTCGCTCAGGTCCAGTGCGGAAGTCGAATCCATCATGCGCGGGGTTTCGAGTTTGAGGCTCGGAATGACTGCTGGGCGGGAACCGGTAGCAATGACGATGCGATCGAAGGTCAGCGACTCTTCGCTGCCATTGATTCGGTTGACATGGAGCGTATTCGAGTTTTCGAATGCTGCGAGGCCTTGGATATATTCGACCTTTCTTTGTTTCGAGAGCTGGCCCAGGCCGCCGGTAAGTTTCTTGATGACACTTTCTTTCCAGGTTCGCAAGCGCGGAAGGTCGATCTTGGGGTCGCTGTATTCGATCCCCCAATTTTTTGCGTGGTGGGATTCGTCGATGAGCTTAGCTACATGGAGCAATGCCTTCGACGGAATGCATCCGCGGTAGAGGCAAACTCCACCGGGATTAAGTTCGGGGTCGATTAGAGTTACTTTCATTCCGAGGTCGGCGGCGAGGAAAGCGGCGGCGTAGCCGCCTGGGCCTCCGCCGATTACGGCGATGTGTAAGTTCGAAGCGTCTGCCATAGAAAATCTTTAACCACAGAGGACACAAAGGAAATCAAGTTGCCCAATTGGGTTCAGGTTTCCTTTGTGTAACTTTGTGTCCTTTGTGGTTTCTAGGTTTATTCTTTTATCCTTGAACCGACAGCAGAAACGGTTGCTCGAAAGCTTCCGCGATCCAGCGCAGGAAGCGGGCGGCGTCGGCGCCGTCGATCAGTCTGTGGTCATACGACAAAGAAAGCGGGAGCACGAGCCGCGGCTCAAACTTGCCATTGACCCACACGGGCTCTGTGCTGGAGCGCGATAGGCCCAGGATTGCGACCTCGGGATAATTTACGATGGGAGAAAATCCTGTGCCACCGATTCCGCCGAGGTTGGTAATGGTGAATGTGCCGCCTTCCATTTCGGCGAGGGTAAGTTTCTTTTCTTTCGCCTTCTTGGAAAGTTGGGTGAGTTCGGCAGCGAGCTCGACAATGTTCTTCTTATCGACATCTCGAATCACCGGCACCAGCAGACCACGGTCCGTATCCACAGCAACGCCAATATTGATGTATTGCTTGTAGACGATCTCATCTTTTGCCAGGTCGATGCTGGCATTGAATTGGGGAAAGATTTTTAGCGCGGACGAGCATACCTTCAGCGCGATGGCCGTGACCGTCATCTTGCCGCCGGCTTCTTGCGCCTTGGGTGCGAAGCGGGCGCGCAACTGTTCGAGTTCCGTGATGTCGGCTTTGTCGTTCTGCGTGACGTGGGGCACCGTAGTCCACGCCTGCCATAGATGTTCGGCTGTCTTGCGGCGGACACCTCGGATGGAAACGCGCTCGACTTTGCCCCATTTGGTGAAATCGGGCAATTCTGGCTGGGTGAATTGCGGGCCACGCGGCGCCTGTGCGGCGGCTGCAACGGACGCTAGCAACGACTTCGAGTAGGACTTGACGTCGTCTTCGCTGATACGGCCGCCCGGCCCCGTTCCTTTTACGTCGTGAATGTCTATGCCGATTTCGCGCGCCAAGCGGCGGACGTGCGGAGCCGCGGGGATGGGGCCCCCCCGCTCGGTGCCGGCCACCTTTTCGAGTTGCGCCGGCATCGCGAAGCTCGGGAGAATTGATTGCGGTTGATCGGGTGGGAGCGCTTGTTCTTCCGTTTTGCCCTCGGCCTGAATAGCAGCCTGAAAAGCCAGGCGTGCTCCGTGCTGTCCCGAGACGTGCTCAACTGGAGCATGCTTGGGCCGCTCGGTTTGTGGTGCGGCGGCGCCCTCGAGCGTGAAGATGACGTCTCCGACTTTGATCTTGTCGCCCTGTTTTACCCGAACTTCTTTGACGACTCCGCTGATAGACGAAGGGACTTCGATCACGGCTTTGTCGGTCTCCAGTTCCATCACTGGCTGCCCTTCGGAGACTTTTGCGCCTGGCGAAATCATTAGTCGCACTAGGTCGCCCTGGGAGATGTTCTCTCCTAGTTCGGGGAGCTTGAATTCGGTGGCAGTTTGCACGGCAGACGACGAACCAGCAGGAGTTGCCCTTCGTTCTCTTGCCGATGGCGCTGGGGACTGCACCGGGCTAGCCTTTGCCGCCGAGGCTGCCGCAGCCGCCTGCTGTGCTTTGGGTTCCTTCGCGGGTGAGGGCGTTCGCGCCACAACACCGCTTGCGCCGTTCTCGAAGGTGAAGATTACTTGGCCAACTTTGATCTTCTCGCCCTCTTTGACGCGAATCTCTTTCACCACGCCGCTCACGGTGGACGGCACTTCAACGACTGCCTTTTCGGTTTCTAGTTCCATCACTGCCTGGCCTTCGGTGATGGCGGCTCCGGGCGAAATCATCAGGCGGACAAGGTCGCCCTGGTCGATATTTTCGCCGAGTTCCGGTAGCTTGAATTCTGTCACTTAACTTTTTCTCCCTTACTTATTGCTTGCCGCGCGCTGCCGGGGGGGCAAGATTCCGGCGTTACTAAGAAATTGCCGGGTTCGGTTTTTCCGAATTAATGCCCAGATCTTTGATTGCTTTCTGGAGTATCTCCGGGGTGATCTGTTTATCGCGGGCTAGCGCGGTTAGCGTGGCTAGCACGATGTGCTTGGCGTCCACTTCGAAGAAGTCGCGCAGCGAAGCCCGGTTCTCGCTGCGGCCGAAGCCATCCGTACCGAGCGCCACCAGCGGCCGCGGCAACCATTGCGCGATCGATTCGGGAAGCACCTTCATATAGTCGGATGCTGCCACGAAGACCCCAGGTGCGTCTTTCAAACTCTGCGTAACAAATGGGACGCGGGGAGTCTCGCCCGGATGCAGCATGTTCCAGCGCTCGCAGTCGTTACCATCGGTATAGAGCCGTTTGTAACTGGTTACGCTCCAGACGTCAGCGCCGACTCCGTACTTCTGTTCTAGAATCTCCTGCGCTTTCAGTACTTCGAACATGATAGTTCCGCTGCCGAAGAGTTGGGCGCGCAGCTTCGCGTCCTTTTTCTCTGAGGCCTTGAAGCGGTATAAGCCTTTCAGAATGCCTTCTCGCACCGCCGCGCCTTGCGGCATCTCGGGCATGGGCACGGGTTCATTGGTGACGGTTAAATAATAGAAGATGGATTCCTGATCCACGTACATGCGCTTGATCCCATCTTGAATAATGATGGCAATTTCGTAGGCAAAGGCAGGATCGTAAGCCAGGAGATTTGGCACGGACAGTGCCAGCACATGGCTGTGGCCGTCCTGGTGCTGCAGACCCTCGCCAGCGAGCGTGGTGCGGCCGGCGGTGCCGCCGACGAGGAAGCCGCGGGTGCGCATGTCGGCGGCGGCCCAGATCAGATCGCCGATACGCTGGAAGCCGAACATGGAGTAATAAATAAAGAACGGAATGGTGTTGATTCCGTGATTGGCATACGCCGTGCCGGCGGCAATGAACGAGCACATGGAGCCGGCTTCGGTGATGCCTTCTTCGAGGATTTGTCCGTTCTTGGCTTCTTTGTAGTAGAGCAGCGTATCCATGTCGACCGGTTCATAGAGTTGGCCAACGCTGGAGTAGATTCCCACCTGGCGGAATAGGGCTTCCATGCCGAAGGTGCGGGCTTCGTCGGGAATGATGGGGACGATCAGCTTGCCGATCTCGGGGTCGCGCAGCAACTTTCCCAGCAGGCGGACGAAGACCATGGTTGTCGCCACATCGCGGCCTTCGGTGGCTTTGTAAAATTCCTCGAAGTGAGATTCGGACACCGGGTTGATAGGTTTGGCCCGGACTTTACGCTCTGGGAGATAGCCGCCGAGCTGCTTGCGCCGGTCCTTCATGTAGGTGATTTCTGGGCTGTCGTCCCCAGGGCGATAGAACGGTGCATTGTGGAGTTCGTCGTCTGGGATGGGAATTCCGAAGCGGGAGCGGAACATCTGCAATTCGTCGTCGTTCAGCTTTTTCTGTTGGTGGGTGATGTTCTTGCCTTCGCCTGCTTCACCGAGGCCATAGCCCTTAATGGTTTTGGCCAGAATGATAGTTGGAGAGCCCTGGTGTTCAACTGCGGCCTTATACGCCGCATGGACTTTAATGGGATCGTGGCCGCCCAGTCGCATGCGGGCGATCTGCTCATCCGAGAGATGCTCGACCATCTTGAGAAGACGAGGATCGGTGCCGAAGAAGTTTTGCCGGAAATAGGCTCCGCTCTCGACAAAGTATTTCTGATACTGGCCGTCGCTGATCTCCCCCATGCGCTTGACCAGCAGGCCGTCGCGATCACTCCGGATGAGGCTGTCCCAGTCGCCGCCCCAGATCACCTTGATGACGTTCCAGCCGGCGCCGCGGAAAATGGCTTCGAGCTCCTGGATGATTTTGCCGTTGCCGCGGACGGGGCCATCGAGGCGCTGCAGGTTACAGTTGACCACGAAGATCAGATTGTCGAGACGCTCGCGCGAGGCCAGGGTGATCGAGCCGAGGGATTCGGGCTCGTCCATTTCGCCGTCGCCTAAAAAGGCCCACACTTTTCCGTCGTTGGACAACTTCATCTCGCGATTTTCCAAATAACGGATAAAGCGTGCCTGGTAGATTGCCTGGATGGGTCCCAATCCCATCGAAACCGTGGGGAACTCCCAGAAATCAGGCATCAGCCAGGGGTGAGGGTAGGAAGAGAGGCCGCCGCCGGGTTTGAGTTCGCGGCGAAAGTTCTCCAGTTTCTGCCGCGGGATGCGCCCTTCGAGATAGGCGCGAGCATACATGCCGGGTGCGGCGTGGCCTTGGAAATAGACGAGATCGCGATCGCCGCCTTCGGTCTGGGCGCGAAGAAAATGGTTAAAAGCCACCTCGTACAAAGTGGCTGCCGAAGCAAAAGTTGAAATATGTCCGCCGATGCCTTCCTGAAGCTTGTTGGCGCGCACTACCATGGCTAGCGCGTTCCATCGCACCAGACTCTTGATCCGGCGCTCCATTTCCTGGCTGCCGGGAAAGGGTGGCTGCTGGACCGATGGAATCGTATTCTGGTACGGGGTGGTAGCCGTGAACGGCAAATTTACGCCAGCTGCGCGCTTGGCGTGCAAGGACAACTGCTGCAGCAAACGCCCTGCGCGTTCCGGGCCGCCTTGGGCTAGCACGTAGTCAAGGGAATCGAGCCACTCCCGGGTTTCGAGCACTTCCAAGCCATTCGTCTGGGTCTCAGCCACGTTCGGATGTCTCCGTCTGTCGAGTAGGAATATTCCATGATAGACAATCGCGGGGAATTTTGCTGGCGGGCTTCTCGAGAAGAGAACCCGAAGGCTACATTTTGTGCTCAAACGGGAATCTTTCAGGCGATCGGAATCATCGATAGTTGGCAGCTACAGCAGGCCGCTACACTAGTTTCCGGTCGTAAGTGTCACCGATCACTGTCAGGTTGCATCCAAGTCAGTCGGAATTAGAAATGGATTAAATTCGAGATCAGAACAGGAGAACTCCCATGGCGAAAAAACCTGCTTCCAAAATTACCGCCCAGCCACGCATTCATCAAAGGGCGCGCGAAATTCAGGAGTATGGCACTGTAACTCATGCGTTGCCGTTGGAATTGGAAGAGCCGGTTCGTCTGGAAATGACAGAACGACTCAACCAATTGCTTGCCGACACCATGACCCTGCGCGATTTGTATAAGAAATCACATTGGCAGGTGGCGGGACCGACTTTTTACCAGCTACATTTACTTTTTGACAAACATTTCGGCGAGCAGTCCGAACTTGTCGACACGATCGCCGAGCGGATTCAGTTGCTGGGCGGCCTCAGCATCGCCATGGCCCACGATGTAGCGGAGGCCACGCAGATTGAACGGCCACCCAAGGGAAGGGAAGAGGTTCCGGTACAGATCTCGCGTTTGCTGGATGCGCATCAGATCATTATCCGGGACTGCCGAGAGTTAGCGAAACGGGCTTCCACCATTGGAGACGATGGTACCAACGATCTCGCCGTCAGCGACGCGTTGCGCTTAAATGAGCTGCAGGTATGGTTCCTTAGCGAGCATCTGGTGAACATGCCGCTGGTGGAAGCCGAAGATAGCTCCGCTGCCGCGGACTGATGGGGATTGCCGAAATCGGTTGTGGATGCAGGGCCGGCTCGCGCCGGCCTTGTTTTTCGCCCTCTATATGGGCCTAATCTTCTTGACTTCACTGAGACTGGCGTGCAAGATGGGAACACTTTCGAGGATCGGCAGCGGGCATTGGTTTATTTACGAATTCAGAACAGAAACGGTGAGCCGCGGTACTTGCTCTTCCCGGAGCCCACTTTTGCCGGTTGCGTAATATTATTAAATTACTTGAGCCGAAGGTAGGAGGGGGGCAAATGTTTCCTGGGGGACAGAACCTACGGGTCTTGCGCGAGCAACTGGGGTTGACCATGCGGGATGTGGAACACGCCAGCACCCAGATCGCGCAGAAACGGGCGAATGACGAATTCGCGATCGCGCCGAGCCGGCTTTCGGATGTTGAGACAAAAGGAGTGGTCCCAAGCATCTACCGCTTGTATTCGCTGGCGGTGATCTACCGCCGCGACATCCGGGAACTTCTCTCGTGGTACGGCGTCGACTTGAACGGCATGGCGGCGGATCTGGACTTCGTACTTCCGCCAAAATCGCATGTTTCCAACGCTCTGGCAAACCTCTCCAGCATTCAAATGCCAACCCGGCTTGATCCCAGCTTCGACCCCCGTCGCACCGTGAACTTTGGAAGAATGGTGGAACAATGGGGACAGGTGCCGCTCGCGTACCTCGCGCAATTTGCTACTTGCCAGTACACGTATGGTTATATTGGCAGCGAAGATTTGACCATGTATCCGATTCTGCCGCCTGGCAGTTTCGTGCAGATTGATGAGTCGAAGAACAAGGCGGTTGATGGAGGCTGGAGATCGGAATACGAACGCCCGATCTATTTCGTCGAAACCCGCAACGGCCACACCTGCTGCTGGTGCACCATGACACGCGATGAGATTATTCTGCAACCTCACCCGCTCTCGCCGGTTGCAGCTCGCGCCCTGCGGTACCCGCAAGAGGCCGAGATCATCGGCCAGGTTGTCGGGGTCGCGATCCGCTTGGGGGACTGGCGTCCCCTTTTGGATTCTTCAATAAACTCGAAAGGGCGTGAAGCACTGAATTAAGATGGCGGGCGGAGCCAGCCCCGGGCCCCTGGGGCAACAAGCTAGGGCTCGCGGTGGCCAGCCGTTCTACGTAAGCCTCAGGCGGCACTCCCGCAGCTTCGCTGGATTGTTTCGCGTCTTCCGCTAATTTCCTGATTGGCATCGCCAAGACCTTGGAAAGCAGCGAACGGTGTGCCCGCGCCAGCGCTTTTCTGGCCGCCAAATCCCCGTAAACCCGGGCAAGTCCCCAATGCTCATAGCCTCCTCCTTTGTCTCGCAAGCCCGCGAGATATTCAAGCTTGTTCAAACAGCCGGCGAAGGCTCGCAGCGTGGTTTCTTGAAGGTCCTCGAGTGCAGAAAAGAGGGTCATCGTTACATTTTTGGAAACACGAAATTACCATCGTACTCTGTTCACAAACGAGCGCGCGAATACATTATCACGGGGTAATCCCACACTGGAAAGGAATTTACATCGTGAAAATGAACCCCCGTTTGTTGGCTGTTGCTGTTCTTTTGGCTACTCTTTGCATGCCAGCGAGTCTCATGGCTACTTCGGGCATCGGCCCGGACGGCAACCCCAATGATCCACCCCCAATTGTGCACCCAGCGCCACTGCCGCCGGACGGCAACCCGTGGCCTCACATGAAAGGTGCCCAGGCACCGAATGTGGAACAGCCCGCGCCCCCGCCGGACGGCAACCCTTGGCCTCACTAGGCGCGTAGGCAAAACCGTAAGCAAGGGCTCAGGGCGGTGAAGTGGGACCGAAAATGATTGTGGGCTACCGATAAAAGCGATATATTGCTTCCGGTAGCCCATGCCTCCTTCGCTGCAGCCGCTTTTCTATTATCTGTGGTGTGCGCCCCACATTTTGCTTGCGGTCATTTTGGTGCTGGTGATCCGCCGCAGATTGTACAAGCAATTCCCCAGCTTCCTGCTTTACACCGCCTTTGAGTTGTTTCAGTTCACCGTCTTGCTCGCTGTGTTTATTTACGCTAAGTCGCTCGCGGATGAGCGATATCGCGGCGCATTTTCGCTCGGGACTGCGATCAGCACAGTCGTGCGTTTTGGTGTTATCTACGAGATTTTTGCCGAGGTGTTCCGCAACTACAATGCACTGAGCGAGTTGGGCAGCGTATTATTTCGTTGGACGACGATCATACTCCTGCTGATCGGTGTCGCACTGGCGGGTACCCATGGAAGCGGCCCTGATGGGTTTCTGGTTATGGTCTCCATTTTGAATCGAACTGTCAGCCTCATGCAGTGCGGTTTGCTGATGTTTCTATTTCTGTTTGCCCGATACTTTGCCTTGTCATGGCGGAATCACGCGTTCGGCATCGCTCTGGGCTTTGGAATACTGGCCAGTGTAGATCTAGCCAATTCCGCGATTCGCTCACAGATTGCCGTTGGATCTTATCTTTTGGACATCCTAGGGATGGCCGCTTACCATGTCTGTGTTCTAATCTGGATCTTCTATCTCGCAGCTCCGGAGCGAGTAACACATCGCATTCCCAAGCAATTACCGGAGGACGAGCTAGGGCTCTGGAACGAGGAACTGCAGCGTCTCTTACAACAATGACTATCGCACTCATTCTCGTCGTCGTTGCATTTCTAGCGCTAGGCTTTTTGATCAGGTTGACCAAGGGCCGCGCTCTCCCGCTGGAACGGTTGCAAAACCCGACAGAGCACCTCCGATCGGTCGACGTTGAGGCATTCCGGAACCTCGTTGATCCTGACGAAGAGGAGTTTTTGCGTACCCACCTGCCTCCGGCAGAGTTCCGCAAAATTCAGCGTGAACGGCTGCGCGCTGCGGTGGATTACGTCTCCTGCGCGGCTCAGAATGCGGCGATATTGCTGCGTCTGGCCGATGCCGGACGGCATAGCTCGGATCCCGCGACGGCGGAAGCGGCCGAGAAGTTGGTGGATAACGCGATTCGCCTTCGGCTTTATGCGTCCTTTGCCATTCCCAGGCTTTACTTGGGCATGATTCTCCCCGGCGCTCATATCTCTCCGGTTCACGTAGCGGAAAGATACGAGCAGATGACCCGCCTCGTCGTGTTGCTTGGATGCCTGCAGTATCCTACGCGGGGCATCTCCGCGGCGCTCTAGTACGTGTAGGCGCGCGGTGCCCGCCCCGTGCGGGGGGTTAGCGACAATCTACGCGGGAGCACGCCGTGCCTACATCTTCCGAGAAATCATTATTAGAAGCACTACCGGCAGATAGATGACCGAGGCGTGAACTACCCGGCTGGCCAGGACTTTCGAAGTGGACTGCGCGAGCTTGGTAACGTGATACAGCAGGAAAGCTCCTGCCAGCAGCATACCGACCATATAGATCGGTCCGCCACGTCCCACGAACGGCAGCATCGTCGTGGCGATCAATACCAGAGTGAAGCCGACAATTTCCGCGCGAGTGAAGCGAGAGTCGAGATCAAAGTCGGGGAGCATCTTGTAACCCGCGCGCGCGTAATCGTCGCGGTACATTAAGGCAATCGCGAGGAAATGGGGAAACTGCCACAGAAAGAGAATCGAAAAAAGATACCAGGCATGGCGGTCAATACCGGCCGATGCTCCCGCCCATCCGATCAGAGTCGGCATAGCCCCAGGGAATGCCCCCAGCAGAGTGCACAGCGGCGTTTTCCTCTTCAGTGGCGTGTAGACGAGGAGATATGACAGAAGGGTCGAGACTGCAAGAAATGCCGACAGCCGGTTCACGCTAATCGCCAGGTACAACCCTCCCGCGACGCTCAACCCCATGCCAAACAGAAATGCCTCGCGCGTGCTGAGCCGTCCCGAAGGCAGAGGGCGATTCGCGGTTCGCCGCATTTGACCGTCCCAGACCCGTTCCATCCATTGATTAAGGGTTGCCGTCCCGCTGGCGACCAGGAGGGTTCCGATCAGCGTGTTAATTAAACCTGCGATCCGAAATGGTCCACGAGACGCCAAGTAATATCCCGCCGACGTGGTCATCAGAATGAGCAGGTTCACTTCAGGCTTGGTTAGGGTGTAAAAATCACGAAGCTTGACAGTGAGAGTCTGGGGAGCGATGGAGTTTGCCATTAGATTAGTGGTCGCCATTTTACCAGTCTTGACCGGATTCGTCTGTCTCTGCGCTCCGCTTGAACTGATTTCGTTTGTGATGAACAATGAAAATCATACACACCGACATAAACGTGGGTGGAATAATAAGGATCAGAATCCCGCTTCGCAAGGCCTGAATCATGCGAGCGCCCGCGGAGGCCGCCTGGGTATAGCAGAGCGCGCAGCTTTGGCCGAACGCCGGAACTGGGACGGCTAGCATGATCAGTCCCACCAGCGCGATGCCAAGAAACAAGTGCGGTCTCTCGATCTTCATCTTTCCTCTTCGTTACTTGGTTACTTGGAATAACTGGAAAAGGGTGCTCCGCCCATTCGCATTCGAAAACTGTCGGTCCATCCGTATTGCATCGTGAGCAGAACAAAAATCGTGAAGACAGCCACAAACCACAAAAAGCCCCGTTTTTCCGCCCACAGATGCATAAAGACCAGGACAGCCAGCACCCCCTCGATCAGGGCGACGATCAGCATGCGCGTGACCATTTGCTGTGCGTCAATATTCTGATAGGCAATGATGAATTGCAAGCCCGCCAGAGCCAAAAGGCAAACATAAGCTCCTACGTACTTACCGGTTTCACTCTTGTGCTGTTGCGCAATTGCCATAATGTTTGGCTCCAGAACTCCGCCCAGCTTTCGAATTAGTGGGAGAGATTCATAAGATAGACGAGCGGTACCACAAACATCCAAACCAGATCGACGAAGTGCCAGTAGAGGCCCAGAATCTCGATGTCGTCGGCTTTGTAACGGCCAGCATTGTACCGCACGCCCACAACGATCAAAGCGATGATGCCACACGTAACGTGAGTGAGGTGCAAACCGGTAATGCTGAAAAACGACGCGCCGAACAGCCCGGTTCCCCATGGATTCTTCAACAGCGTCATGCCTTCGCCGATGAGGGCCAGCCATTCACGGATGTGCAGCAGAGCGAACACAATACCGGCTGCCGCCGTAACCATCGTCCATCGAAATGCTCCAGCCTTGTCGCCGGCCTTCGCAGCCTGCACTCCGAGCAGCATGGTCAAGCTGCTGGTCAGAAGAATGAAGGTCATTATCGCGACGTTGGTGATGCTATGAAACGGCCGTGGCCAGTTCGGAGTGCCAATGCGCAGGAATCCGTAGGCCACCAGACACGCGGCAAACGTCATGGTGTCAGCGATGATGAACAGCCACATCGCCAACTTTTTCGTGGGCATTGAAAACGGCGTTCCCGCTGTTAGGGCTGCGGAGTGCCCTTGCATGGTCAAATCGGCTTGGCTCACGGCGCCTCCAGTGATTTCAGTTCGTTAAAGCTTCATCCAAAGCAGCAACAGCAGGTAAACCCAGAGCACATCCATAAAGTGCCAGTAGCGTGCGGTCGCATCCAGTGTGCTTCGGCGCAGTACCGCCTTGTCGAGCTTACGTATAACGTAGGCAATCCCCGTTAGGCCTCCGAGTATGTGCAGGGCGTGGGCCGCAGTCAGCACATAGAAAAATGAGCTGCTGGGATTGGTAGCCAGAAAAAGTCCTTGCGCACTCAGTTGACGCCACGCGATGTACTGACCCGCGACAAAAAGCAGGCCTAGAGATAAAGTGACGTACAGCCAGCGGGCAGGGCTTTCAACCTGACTTCTCAAACCTCCCATGAAAGTGGCAACGCGGCGACGCGCGACTTCAAGGGTCAAGCTGCTGGCCAGCAGCAGAACGGTGTTGAAATAGAGAATCGAAGGCAAGTTGAAGTGCCGCCAATCCAGCGACGCGCCTTTGCGGACGACCAGCGCGCTCGTGAACGCAGCAAACATCATGGTAATAGCGAAAAGCACCACCCAGATGGCAGTTGAAGACGCCGGCGGCGAGTACTGCTGCACCACCCGCAGATCGCCATCCGCCGGAGCCAGGTTCCGCCACCCGCCGTTCCCGGAATGTGTTGTCTCCGGCGAACGTCGCTGATCGATTTGTGGTGGCTCAGGTACCGTAGTTGCCATAACGCACTAATGTCCCTTCTACAGATCTGGATTACTTCTCTTCGTTAACGGTTGCAACTTGCTCCGGCGAAGCCTGCATAACGTAGTCGCCAGTCGAACTCTTGACCCCGTATTGGTAGGGATCGTGGTAGACCACGGGAAGATGGTCACCAAAATTGTTGTGCGGCGGAGGCGTGGTGGGCGTGCTCCACTCGAGCGAGGTGGCTTCCCATGGATTATCTGTTGCCGGTGCGCCCCGGAACCGGCTGTGGATCAGGTTATAGACAAAAATTAACTGGGCAAAGCCGGTGATGAGGGCTGCGACCGTGATGAATTGATGCACTGGGATCAGCGGTCGCATAAAGTCAGCCACGAACGCTGAGTAGCGGCGAACGTTCCCTGCCATCCCCAGGTAATGGAATGGCATGAAGATGCAATATGCGCCGATGAAGCTGAGCACAAAATGGATCTTCCCCAAAGGCTCATTCATCATTCGCCCGGTCATCTTGGGGAACCAGAAGTAAGTTCCTGCGAAGATGCCAAACATCGCCGCCACACCCATGACCAGGTGAAAGTGGCCAACTACGAAGTAAGTCGCGTGCAGCATGATGTCAATCGAAGGTTGCGCCAGGAAGAAACCGCTTACGCCGCCGCTGACGAACATGGAAATAAAACCCAGGGAAAAGAGCGAGGCCGAGGTGATGCGCAACTTGGCACCGTACAGGCTTCCGATCCACATCAGCACAATGATGGTGGATGGGATCGTGATGGCCAGAGTTGGGAAAGAGAACGCCAGCGAGGAGAACGGGTTCATCCCGCTGACAAACATGTGATGCCCGTAAACCATGTAGCTCAGGACGGCGAGCGCTCCCATGGAATAAATCATTACCCGGTGGCTCAGCATCGGCTTGCGCATGCTGGTGATCAGAATATGAGAGACGATGCCCATGCCGGGGACGATTGCGATGTAAACCTCGGGATGGCCGAAGAACCAGAACAGATGCTGCCAGAGCAGAGTGGATCCGCCCGAGTGGGGCTGCAGTTGGTCGTTAATCACCAGGTTGGAAGGGACAAAGAAACTGGTTCCGGCTACGTGATCGAGAATTAGCAGGATGCATGCGGGCATCAGAACCGCGAATGCGGTGAGGCCCATGCAAGAAGTAATGAACCATGACCAAGCGCTGAGCGGCAGGCGCATCATGCTCATGCCCTTGGTGCGGAGGTCGAGCGTGGTAGTGATAAAGTTCAGTGCGCCCAGCAACTGGCCAACACAGAAGATAGCAATCGAAGTCGCCCACAGAATCACGCCCATACCTTCGCCAGGCCCCGCTACCGCGCCTACCGCGCTGAGCGGTGCATATTGGGTCCAGCCACCGAGGGACGGTCCATCGCCCACGAAGAAAGCCGCGAACAAAACCAGGAAACCCACGAACGTGACCCAGAACGACATCATGTTGAAGTGGGGGAAGGGCATGTCTTCCGCGCCTACCTGGATTGGCAGGAAATAATTTCCGAAGGCGGCGAAGGGCGCTGTGGTGAGCACGAAAAAGACCATGATCGTGCCGTGCATGGTCATCAATTGCAGGTAGTACTCGGGCGTCATGACGCCGCCGGGCGCGCCGTTCTTCGAGAGCAGTTGCAGGCCAGGAATCGCCGCGTTGGTCCAGCCGAGGTGGATGCGCATCATCCAGGAAAGCACCATACCAACCAGCGCAGCAAACAGGGCCAGCGCGTAATATTGTTTGCCGATGACTTTATGGTCCAGGCTGAAAACGTGCTTCCGAATGAAAGTTGTCGGCGCGTGATGTTGTGCCGCATGGGCTGACGTATCGTGCATGGCATTCCCTCAAAGGAGATCTGGTCCACTCGAAAGTGGACTCGAGCTACTGCATTGCCTGTTCTTTCTTCAGCCAACTATCGAAGTCTTCCTGGGACATGACTTCGAGATACGCCTTCATGTTGTAATGTCCCAAGCCACACAGTTGGGTGCACACGATTTCGTACTTCCCGATCTTGGTTGCGGTGAAATGGAGAGAGACATCCAACCCTGGAACAAAATCCTGTTGAACCCGCAGCTCCCGGACAAAGAAGGAATGTCCAAGATCCTTTGAGTGCATGAGGAGATGGATTTCCTTGTTGACCGGAATCGCCATTTCAGCGGTGACAATGTCGTCTTTCGAATCGGCGTCGTGGTCGGTATCGAGACCAAAGAAATTCTGAGTGCCCTCATTGATCTGTTCCGGGTGAATGGGGCCGAATGAGCCATCGGGGCCGGGATAGCGGAAATAGAACGCGAACTGTCCGGCCTGGACCTGAACCGGCATGGCGGAGGCCGTGGGTGGCGTGAAATATACGTCAGCCCAAGCCTTCACGCCGAAGATTCCAAGGGCCACAACTTCCGCCCCGACCAGTAGAAAAGCGGCAATCACCAAACCCTTGGCGCCGCCGGGAAAGATCTTAATCTTTGCGTCCGGGCGGGGATTGGAAAACTGCCAGATAAAAATCGCCAAAATGAACTGCGCGGCGAGGAACGAAATTCCGGCCTCGGCCATGGTTTCCGACATCTGCTCGTCAATCAGAGCGCCATGCGTCGAGATGTCCTCCGGGGCCACCCAGGTGTGCCGGAGGATGGGAATCGCGGACGCTATTGCGATTACGATAATAATGACGGCAAAGAATTTCGCCATGATGCTTCGCCTCCGGCCGGGTTTCGGTCCGGCTTAATGAGCTAGCGATAAGGCCGCCGCGTGGTGGTGCGGCGGCCTTATGCAATTAGCCTTGCCAAAGAGCTAAAAACCAGGAGCGTTGCTACTTCGCCTTAAACGTGAAATCCACCGTCGCCGGCTTTCCGGCGGCTACGGTTACCTTCTGGGTCTGCGTTCCAAGTTCCTCTTGCCAAGCGGTCACGGTATAGCTTCCCGGCGGCAGACTGACTGTGTAAGCACCGCTGGAATCGCTAACCCCATTGGGACCCTTTACAACAACGTGGTAGCCGTGCATCCAAGGATGGATGTTGCACTTAACTGGAATGGCGACTTCCTGGGCTTCCCAAGCCACGTCGAACGGCGGGGCTCCAGGAGGCTGCGACTTATTCCACTCATGATTTGGGCCGCCCGGCTTGGGCATGGGGTGAATGTTGTGCGACGTCTGGTCGCTATTGACGACCTTGAAGTGCTGATTCGGATTCAAAGCCAGCACATGAGGAATGTACTGGCAGCCCTTTTGGTTGAAATCCGGAGTCGCGGATGACGGTGTAGTGGCTTCGTTCCCCGTCAACCCTTCAGAAATGTAGACAACAACGTTTTGCAGGCCTCCGTTTGTGCCCGCAACCACGTTTTCGGTGTGAACCGGGTTGCTCTCGTGGATCTTGGCGCAGCTCGGCTCCTTGGACATGTCAATGGGCCGTTGGCGTGGAGGCGTGCCATCCAGCTTTATGGTTCCTGTAATTTTGCCTTCGGCGGCAGCGCTAACACTCTTCCCCGAGTACAGGAATCCGAATGCGAGAACCATCAAGGCCAAGCTCATTGTCGCGATTTTGTATCCAGCTTTCATTGAATGCATCTCCTCTTTCGAAATGGCTTCGCGCGGATGCAGCCTCATTGCTGAGGGGGTGCTGCCGGCGCTGGTGCATTGGGATCAACCGGCTTCAGACCGAGTTGCCTGGCGATCTCTCTTTCTTTTGTTTTCAGCGGTTGAAGCGTGCGCAGATAAAAAACCAGGTCCCAGGCTTCGTCCGGTTTGACGTTGTCGGCGAACGACGGCATGGGCGTACCGTCCAAGCCGGTCATAAAAATTCTGTAAAGATCAGCGTCGCTGGTACCACATTTGAAACGGGTTCCATCGTGGAAGTTGAATGGCTTAATCGGCCGGTTCTGGTCGTCGGTAAGCGTGTCTGCTGATGGACCATTGCCTCGGCCTTCGACTCCGTGGCACTTCCAACACTCCAGCCGTTTAAACAATGCCTGGCCGGCCTTGATTCGATCGGCGGTAACTTCCGGCTCTGGGGGAATCTGAATCGGGGTTCCGGCCTTTTCGGTTTGCCACTTGGCCGAGAAGTGCTTGACGTAGGCAACCAGATCCACGCGCATCTCGTTAGTGAATGTGTTCCACGGAGGCATGTTGGAGTTGACCAGGCCGCGGGCAATGGTGTTGTAGAGATCTTCGTCGGTGGGCAAAGTTCCAGTTGGGGTGGACCGGCACTTGAACTGGGCTATGGTGAAGTCGCGTGGCTTGGGATCGAGCCACGGAGCGTTTTCTCCCTGTCCATCACCCTGGTCGCCGTGGCACCCCGTACAATACCTGCGATAGTCTTCCTTGGCGTTGGCGGCGTGCCCAGTCATATTGCCGACATGACTTTCCATCCCCAACCACTGATTCTCCATGTACGGGGTGTTCTGTGCCCCCGAGAGCGAAGAAAAGGCAACTGTAACCGCGGCACTCATCAACAATGACTGGAATAATCTAACGCGCATTGCTGTTCCTCTCTAGAAGTCGAAGTCAAAGCCGATCAACAATTCGCTTGAGTTTACGTTGTTGCCAAAGTTTGACGTCAGGTCCTGATGCAAGAAGGCATACTCGTTATGCCACGCAAAGCCAGCACGGCTGGTCATGAACGGGTTGTAGCGATAGCCGATGGTATAGGTAGTGAGGTTTCCTAGATTCGAAGGAGAAGGAGTGGCCGACGCAGACCCGTTTGGCTGTTGCGAAACCCGCTCCAATTCAAACCTTCCGATAAAGATGAGCTGTGGACTGTACACGTAGTGAGCTTCAAACAAGGCGCCATTCCAGCTTGGAGCCTGCGCCCCTACGGGTAGAGTCGTGCCCGGGACGGCGTTAAAAGGCGCTCCGCCGCCATACCCTTGCCCGAACCATGCATTGTCCCATCCGTGTTGAGTAACCACCTGAAGGTCAAAATGCGGACCGAAATAGAACTGACCTACGAAGCCCTCACGATGGAAACCTTTATTGCCAATACCCGATCCCGGTATAGGAACCCCGCCTATGGTCTGGAACGTTACGGGCGCTTCTCCGACCATGGCATAAACCCCGATGCGCTGCACCCCTAGCTTGCCGGTGTCAAAGGCTTGGCTGGCGGTAAAGAAACCGCTATACGCATTGGAACCGTAGGGTAGCCCCACCTGTCCGTCGACCGAACTCAGCAAAGCTGCCGAGTAACGAGTGCGATCGTTGGCCGAGTGACCCATTACTTCGACACCGAGTTGGTTATCTCCGATCTGGCCGAAGAAGTTGCCGTCGCCAACCGGGGTGAAGTGATAGGTGTGGTAAATACCACCGATGCTCGTCAAGGTCAGAATGCGCTTTTCGGAGAGCAGATTATCAAGTTCGAATTTACCGAACTTCACGTTCAGCCATGGGCTGCCGAACAAATTGTCCAAACGGCCCATTACTGTCTCAAAATGGAATGATGCGGTGTTGTCGGAAGATGGCAACACGTAGAAGGAGATATTTTTCTCCAGCGTGCCGCCGGTATGAAAGTCGAGACCGCTGAGGTCGAACCCGGAGGATTCCAGCCTTCTTTCCGTTGTGGCAGAGCCGGGAGTGTTTGTGGCCACGACATCTTCCAGGACTCGGTTGTTGCTCACGCGGTGCCAGATTGGGGTAATGCGGAAGGTGACCGGCCAATAGGACGGGTTTTGCCATATCGGAGCATCCCGATCGTTCATGAGTTGATAGCCGTTGTCTTTGAACTTTTGTCCAAAGTAATTCAGCATCGGCCAGGATTCGTGGCAGGCCGAACAACGCAAGCCATACTTGCGCGCGAAGGCGGGTAGCGCGTGAGCATTTTGGAAGCAACTAAAGACAAGCACCAGCAGCAGCAAGCGACCCGCAAGCTTTCTCCGGGACGAGATCATCCACTCCTCCTGAATGCGAAATCACAACGGCAACAACTAGCGGCAATCCTACGTATGCCACAATCGAACGCAGCGAGCACCCTTTTGCGGTCCAACGATGGCATTAGTCTTTTAAGGTTTCGCCGAAAAACGGTCGTATTCGACCCGGCATACGCGACAGGAAAAGCAGCAAATCCGCCTTGCTCTGGTTAAGGACACGCACCAGCAGGAGCGGACATCTGGTTCACCCTGATACGAAATGCAAGTCAAACCATCCCTTACCTGTAAAGTGCGCGTGGACGCAGTAATTATCACGTTCGTTTAAGCGGTGTCAAGAAAAAATAAGAAAAACAAATCTTTACAATGCGAGGAGCCAATTTGATGGCTTACGGTAGGATCGGATTTAGATGACTAACGACAGGGCTGCCCACTAGAAATCTGGCGATCATGGCAGCCATTTTTCTTGCGTGAAGGGGATCTTGCCCAAGCAGTACCGGTTGGACAAAGCCAAATACGAAACCCAGCATTCCCACCGCTTGCGCCAAGACTTGCATCGCGTCACGCGGCAGGGTGATGTTGGATTCGTAGTGCTTAAGGCGCTCCGAAATTTCTTGGCCGCGGACCGGAATGAGAGCCGTATTCATTACTTTGCCGACGGCAGGATCGACAATGGCCCGGGGAATGACTACACGAAGAAAATCGCGGCTTTCCCACACGCGCTCGACCTCGCGTTCGACCAACTGTAAGAACTCATCCTCCAGAGTGGGAGCGGGCCGTGGCTGATGGCTCAAGTCCAGGATTTCTCTTGAGACTCGATGCTCGAGCATCGCCGCAAGCAGCCCTGGCTTGCCTTTGAAGTAGCGATGGATAAGCCCTTCGGCGCAGCCGGCCGATGCCGCAATTTCGCGAGTGGTGGTGACCTCGTAACCTTTCGCTGCGAACAGTCCGCAGGCGGCCTGAATGAGCGCGTGTTTCTTGGCGGCCCGATTGCGGGTCCGCTTGGCCGCGGGCCCCTTTCCATTTCCGGAGAAGGTGAGCTTGGTGTGGCGCGTTGCTTTCTTCCTACGTTTTGTTGCTGTCTTCATGCCCTACCTGAAAAACACTTACCGCAAGCGACGGTACCATTCCTCTCGAACTCGAGTGTGATAACTTCGTCTATATTTTGTAAAAAAATTGTCAAGGAATTGTCAGGGCGGAGTTGGGCTTAGAAATGAATTTCGGCAATGTCTCACTTGTCGGGCAAGTTGACAGCTGACCTTGGTCGAGAGTATCAGAGCTAATATCGGGTCAGTCGAACGCCAAAGCATCTAAGAATTGGGCCGGTAGTTGGAGTGCATGCGGAATATCGATTCAAGGACAGGGATTCTCGATTTTGTCGCCAGGAGAGACTCACTTGCAGGGAATAACCACGCCGTCCGCGGCCGCAGGCTTGCTTTCGCTGTGCTCTCGGTTTTGTGGCTAGCCTTTACCGTTGCTCCGCTCCATGGTCGCGCCCACAAGAAAAAAGAAGAATACGGCCTGAGCTTCTCCACCGAAATCGCGGCTCCGGAGAGCGAGGTTCTCGAGGCGGTCCAGGCTGTTGTCGAAGACGGCATCATCAAAGGCAGCTTCGAATACAACAAAGACAAGTACATTGGACAGGCTAGCTCGGCCGAGTCCTCGCCATTGTTTCCGCAATGGAGTGATCCAGGCAGAGTCTTCTACAAGGTTCGCACCAAGGTTTTGGCTCCGGCTAATTTCAAGGAAACCGCAGACGAAGGCACGCTGGCGGTCCGCTACGTGGTTCAGAGTCGAGATGCAGGCAGAACGATTTTGAAAATCGACGCTGTTTTTGCCGAGGATTTCCGTCGAACCGTGCATGTCTCGAACGGCAGTGTCGAAGGCGCCGAGTATAGCGATATTCAGGATCACGTCGACGCCCAAGAATTGCAGAAGACTCAGAATCAGCAGAGCGAAAGTGAGCGCCAGGAGGAGCTAGCGCGGCGGGCATTGGCGCGCAAGAGTGAAGAGGACGAAGCTGCGGCCCTCGCTACCGCGCAAACCTCGGTCCAAGGATTGGAACAGCACGTCCAGGATCTTCGCCGGCAGGCGGAACGGGTGATTAAAGCTCCCGGCGCCCAGCTCAAGTCCGCGCCCTTTCACACCGCGTCAAATTTGAAGTCGCTGGATGCCGGCACCGAAGTTGTGATTATCGTTGCCACGCCATACTGGTACGGCGTCGAAACCGAAGACGGGCAGCACGGTTGGATTCATCACGAGCAACTGGAGCCGCTACCGTGAAGCGAACGCATTTAACGGCGGCTTCGAGACCAGTCTTGTTTCTTGTGTTCTACGCGGCAGTCTCGGCGCTATTTGCGGGAGCCAGCGATGCTCCGGGCGCTCCGTACGAGCGCACCTTTGCACAATCGAAGCTGGCGGTAGAAAAAACTCTGAAGCAGCTGCAGCCTTCGGCCTCTGGACCGCTGCCGGTGCTGGACGGTTTCACCCGCCCCGGCGATCGGCCTTTGGACCGCTTCCAGCGTGGCTACTATCAATGCACGGTCCAGGTGAGTTCCACACCCTCTGGCCAAGCGCTGGTGCGAGTCAGCGCGAAGATTACCGCTTGGTACGCAGATCCCACTTCATCGAAATCCGGGTACCAGGAACTGCCCTCCAATGGTCGCCTGGAAACCGATTTTCTGGAGCGCCTTCAGGATGCGCTCGGCAGCAAAGCATCGCTTGCGGCGACGAATTCTCCTCCTGTGAGTTCCGCACCCTCACAGCCCAGGAATGCGGCTGCGGGTCCGGCTCCTACCATCTCAGCCCCTGAACCAAGCAACGGGCCCCCGTCTTCGTTTAAAATCCGGAACCCTGTAAGTTCGGACATGGTCGCCTCGTTGGCGACCCAAAAGGCGATGGCGGATAAACACATGGAAGACCTGACGAAAGAAGCCAAGGGTCTGGAAGAAATTCTCCGCAACCAAGCGCACCCCAACAACCTGGTCGTTGTAAAAAAATCGGGCACACCGGTTCTGGTAAGTCCGGTCGAAGGAGCTAAAGTATCGTTTCTCGCCACCGCCGAAGATGAGTTTGAGATTCTCGATACAAATGCGAACTGGGTACACGTCCGCATCTCCGGCCTCTCGCGTGGATGGATTCGGCGCTCGGGTCTCGAAATGCCCAAAACTTTCGCAGCCGAAGCAAAAGAAAATTCCGCGCCCGCAAGTTTTCAGGTGAAGAATGAAGAGATCGCATCTTTCCCGGGCACGTGGGAGCCGCTTCGGGGAAAAACCGTGAAAATCTTAACCGTGCAAAACGTCAGCGCGAGCGCAACGGACACCGGCTCGCGAGCAAAGTTGGAGTTTGCGAAATCCCTGTTCGACAAGGAATACGCCGAGCTCACTCAAGCCCCAACCACAGCGGCGGGAGTGGTGTTGATTTTCGATTCCGAAGATGGCGGAATGGCGGCCGCGACCATGCCCGCGCTTCAGCAATGGAAGGCAGGCACACTTTCCGACCAAGCCTTCTGGCGCAGTTGCTTCTTCGATCCCCCGGAAACATTCATTTCGCAGAATCGATAATCGAACGGCTCCGAGCCGATGCGTCGCTCTTTGGAGAAAGTCAAACTCGTCCTCTTCTCGAAAACGTGTGAAGCTGAAGGATAGTTGCACAAGAGTTTTGCAAATCCTGCGCAGAGTTTTGCACTATAGTGCTTCAAATCCCGCTCTGGAAAAGGATTCTCCTTGACACCGGCGCGCACCGGGGCAAAAATCCGTTCACTTTTGGCGTTTAACTTTGTGGCCACCCGGAATTCGAGATGGTTTGGTTGCGGATTGGAAGACAGCCGTCGGTCGTCTATTTTTCCCACGACTTGTCACAACTGAGCTGTTCGCAGATGCACACCGAGCGGAGAGGACTGGTGGCCGCCATTACCGTCAAACACACCCGACCCAGGTTCCAACTTCCGGTTCCACTTCAGCCAACCCAATCTGACAATCCAATGGAGGCGATAAAAAAATGATCAAGAAAACGCTACTGACATTAACCGTGCTAACCCTCGCCAGCCTGACAGCGTTTGCTGCTACGAAAGATGGAATTGTCCTGAGCAAGGACGGAAGAATGGTGACTGCGACGAAGCCGGCCACCGCTTCCGTCAAGCGAACGGATTCCTCGGATGCGGGACTGGTGAAGATTTATAACAGCCTCTCGATATACGCAAAGGCCACATATTGGTGCTGTTCGGGCTACACAATCGCGGGACCGGCCGCCGTATCGGGCTTCCCTGAAATCTGGACTGCCGCTGCGTTCACACCCAGTGCCAATCACACCGTTACCAAGATCAAAGTCGGTGTCGGCTTGATTCAAGGGACCAACTCCCTGGTGCTCAGCCTTTACAGCGATTCCAACGGCCTCCCCGGCACAGCCCTTCAGACTTGGACTATCTCCGCTCTGCCCACCTTCAGAAGTTGCTGCGTCGTCGAGACGAAAGTTGATCGGGCTGGCATCGCAGTCACCGGCGGCACCCAATACTGGGTAGTTCTGCAAACTGACACCAACGACACTAATGCTTTCGCTGCCTGGAACGTCAACGATACAGATGAAGTCGACCCCGCACCTGTGGCCCAATACTGCTCCGCCGACCAGGGCGGCTCGTGCGGCACGAACGACGCTTGGACCGCTTTTCAAGCGCAACCCGGGCTGGCTTTCGCAATCCTAGGCCAATAGTTACAGAATCCTTGGTTTGGATTGCATTGTGTTGAAGCAGTCGAACAAATTCAAACGCGCCGACTCCTGCAGATCAAAGGCAAGCCGTCGGCGGTTTCCCTCCTCACGATTGCTGCTCGGCATCGCTCCATTGCTTCGCGCCCTGCGCACTGGTAGGGGAAGCAGCAGGCGTAACAACATCAATAGCGCTCCCGCTCCCGCCTCACCACAGTCGCGAGCACTCGTGGTACAAACACTGCATGCAAAGACCGCCCGACGTTAGCAGCAGCAGAACGATTACCGCTCAGGCGCCGTGCCGGGCTGACTTGGCAGGTGGCACGTTGGACCTATGGCCGCTCTACCTGTTCCACCCTGGGGCGTTGACTTTGAATTTTGCGGTCAACATCCAGACTACCTGCCGGATTACGCCGCTCAAGGGTAAGCGCATTCATGTGCGATCGCTCGATACTAAAAAGGAGGAGTTCTTTCCCAGCTTCAATGCATTGCGTGTCGCGCGCCGCTTCCGGCTCCCGCTGGCAGCGCGCCTACTGCAATTCTTCGCTCCGAGAGAAGGATTGTTGATCGAGACCGATTCTGAATCTCCCGCCGGCGCTGGCATCTCCGGATCTTCCGCTCTGATGATCGCAGCCACATCAGCACTGGCGCGATTTACCGAACGCAATCTAACTCTGGAACAAATGCGAGTGATTGCGCAGAACGTCGAGGCGCAAATAATTGCCGTGCCCACTGGCTGTCAGGATTACTATCCGGCTCTTTATGGTGGAGTGAGCGCGATTCATCTCGATGCCGACGGCATTCACCGGGAAGCAGTTCCGGTTATGCCGGAGGAGATCGAGTCCCGCTTCGTGCTTGCATACACCGGAGCGCCAAGGCAGTCGGGGATCAACAATTGGGAGGTGTTCAAAGCGCATATTAATGGAGACCGGCATGTATTCCGCAACTTCGAACGCATTTCCGAGATTGCTCGCGCCATGCACCACGCTCTGGCTCGCGGTGAGTGGGAGGATGTCGCACGCCTCTTGCGCGAAGAATGGAAGCTTCGGCGCAGCAACGCTCCCGGAATCACGACGCCGTTGATCGATAAGTTGGTCGCAGTGGCGGCTAGGCATGGAGGCAAAGCGGCAAAAGTTTGCGGTGCGGGAGGTGGAGGGTGTGCGATTTTCCTGGTCGAAAAAGGTGCCGCCAGCCGCGTCGCAACTGCCATTGGAGACAACGGCGGCCACGTTCTGCCGCTGCAAGTGGCCAGGGGCGGCGTGCGATTGTTGGCCGAGGCCTAGGTGAAGATCCTTCAAGTGAATGAAGACTCGAAACTTGCGCCGGGCACGAAAAGTCTTCATCCTAGCCTCGTCGACGGCGCTATAATCAGCTTATTAGTGCCTTGGGTGCCTCGTGAAGCCTTACCGCGTTCCCGCTCTGGTTCTGTTGCTTTGCGCTTGCTTGAGCGCGGGTGGTTCTGATCAGAAATCCTCGAATGACGCTTCTTCACTCCCTCATCTTTCCAAGCAGACGCGAATGGATCTGATTCGTGGATTCAGCTCCGAACTGGTATACATTCGTACGCTATTTCCGATGGGGAAGACAGGGCTGACTCTAAAGGACGGCGTGGTCTCACCCAAGGCAGAGGACCTGCAGCGGCTGATCGCCATCTGGGGTCCCGCTTTGAAGCCTGGCGACGAAGCGCGGATTAGCGCCGTTGTGATCAAGAATGATCGAATCCATTTCGAAATCAATGGAGGTCCGATCAAGAAGCAGAAATGGTACCAACATATCGAAATTGGGGGAACTACCGGTACAGCCCCGGTCGCTCCGAGCGATCAGAATGCGAATCCGCGCGGTACTTACGTGGATCTAGTCTTCGATCACTACGTCCCGGATCTGAATGCACAGAAATTCAAGGATCTGCTCCGTCCGGTTCTTGACTTCGATGCCAAGTCGGCGATGGAAGCTTATCTCGACACCGTCCCACCCAAGGTCAAAGAAGCCATTCAGAACCATCACGTATTAGTGGGCATGAACCGCGAGATGTTGATCTACGCCAAGGGTCGCCCACCTAAAAAGATTCGGGAGAAAGATGGAGAGATTGAATACGAAGAGTGGATTTACGGGGAGCCGCCCCAGGACGTGGATTTCGTGCGCATGGTGGGTGACGAAGTCGTACGCGTCGAAACCATGAAGGTTGATGGCACAAAAACTCTTCGCGCGGAGAAAGAAGTGAATCTCGAACCGCAGCCGAGTGTAGCCAAGGCCTCGGACCAGCCCAGGCCGGCGAATGCTCCCAGCCTTCGGCGTCCGGGAGAACCCGCGCCGGAGCAGCCTACGGCGACAGGCAGCAAGGTACCGATTCTTCAGCCTCCGCCGCCCGTCTCCGCGCCCGGACCATCCGGTGGGCCGAACTAATGTTGGATTGCCATTTCTTTCTGCATTTCTTCTAACGTGAATCCTTTGGTCTCCGGATATACAAATAAGACCACGAAGAATTGCAGCACCATCATGAGTGAAAAAAACACAAACGGGTACGCGCCCGAGCGTGCTGCCATAAGAGGAAATATTCCCGAGATCAACGCGTTCATAAACCAGTGGGAGAAACTACCGAGGCTCTGACCTTTTGCACGAACCGTGTTGGGAAAAACTTCCGAGAGATAAACCCAGATCACTGCGCCCTGCGAAAATGCGAAGAACGCGATGTAGCCCACTAACAGCCACACCAGAAGGTTCTCATGGCTGTGGGTGAAGAAGATGGCCGAAACTCCGGCCAGGCATAATGCCGTTCCGACCGAACCAACCAGCAATAGCGTCTTCCGGCCGATTTTGTCGATCACCGACATCGCAATCATCGTGAAAGTGAGATTGGTGGCTCCGATGGCGACGGCCTGCAGGTTGCCGGAAATTCGACTGTATCCAGCGTGGGCAAAAATGTCATTCAGATAATAAAGAATGGCGTTGATCCCCGACAGTTGATTGAACATGCCAATGCTAACCGCGAGGAAAATCGGAAACGCATACCTTCGAGAAAACAATTTCTCGGCTGCCTGCTTTTGTTCTACATCGATGGATTCGACAATCTCTTGCAGGTCCCGTTCGTAGTTCTCGTCTCCTGTCGTCTGTAGAACGGATCGTGCCTCATCCACGCGTCCTTTCTTGACCAGCCATCGCGGACTTCGAGGAATCGTAAACAGCATGACAAAAAATAGGGCTGCGGGAAACGCGGCCACACCCAGGTCCCATCGCCATTCCACGGCGCCTGGACGCACCAACGCAATAAGGTAATTTGAAAAATATGCGAGCAAAATGCCGAAGACTACGTTGAACTGAAACAGCCCTACCAATCGTCCCCGCCATTTCGCGGGAGCCACCTCGGCAATGTACATCGGTGCCAGCACGGACGATCCTCCAATGCCCAGCCCGCCGATGAAGCGAAACACTACGAGAGACCACCAGTTCCAAGCCAAAGCACAGCCCAAGGCGGAGACTAAATAGAAAAGAGCCATGATTCGCAAGCTGTCTCGCCGCCCAAAACGCTCGCCGGCGATCCCTGCGAGCATCGCACCGACAACTGTGCCCCAGATGGCGATGGAAACAGTGATTCCCAAGCTCTTCGACGATAGTCCGAAGACCTGTGTTAATGCGCCTGTGGTGCCCGAAATGACGGCGGTGTCGAACCCAAATAGCAGACCGCCTAACGAGGCCACAATCGTGCTTTTCAATAACACCGGGTTCAACTTCATGCCGTCTCCAGACGTACGGTTTTTGTTTCAAGGGCATTGGCTTCTGCAATTGTCCAATCGGGGATTGCTCCGCGACGGCTCGCGACGAGGGCGCCCACACGATTCGCGAAGTCGGCAATCCTAGGGATGGGCCATCCATTGCCCAATCCGTGCAGGAAGGCGGCTGCAAAGGCATCGCCTGACCCGACGGTATCCACAACCTGAACGGGATAGCCGGGCGCTTCGATGTATTGTCCGTCAATAAAAACCGTGCAGCCAAGGGAACCGCGGGTTACGCACACGCCAGCCCATTTGCACGCATCGGCATAATTCCTGCAGAATTCCTCGAGCGAACTGTGCCGCGAGCCAAGCATGAGGGAGATTGCGTCAACCTCTTCATGATTCAGTTTCACGATAGTTGCTTTCGACATGAGTTCCTGGATCAAGGTTGGCGTGAAACCGTCGGCGCGCAGATTCACGTCGTAAAAGCGGCGCGCTCCCGACGCTCGACCGAGAAGATCCGACGTCAACTGACGGGCCTGAGGATAAATCTGGTGCAGCGTTCCGAAGTAAATCCAATCCACCGGGCGGGAAAATAATCGATCATATTGTGACGTCGTGAGCCGCGGGAAATCGTATGCCGCAGGCCGGTGGAGAACGAATTTCGGTTGGCCATCGCTGGCCAATGCGACTGAAGCGGTGCCGGTTGGATGATCTTTGTCTATACCGAGATAATCGGTCGTCAGGCCAAGCCCCGACATTCTGCCGATGACCTTCTGGCCCAGCTCGTCCGAGCCCACAGCGCTGACGAATGAGACCGAATGTCCCAGTCTGCTAAGGTGGGCTGAAAAATTAAAGGTGGCGCCGCCTAAATGTTCTTCCTGACCGACGATGTCCCAAAGCACCTCACCGATACTGATTACGTTCACGGCTAATCCTCAGAGTCCACGTCTGGCGTGCGCGGGGCAGCTTGAAATTCTGGCACAGTATACACTTCGTCAAGAGGCCGAGACCGGGGTTAAGGGATCACTTCGCGGTGTACGCCTCGGTTAAAGACATGACTTTCAGCGCGCCTTTTAGCTGATCGACGGTCGCGCTGGACTTTAGCGTAACGGCTGCGGACTCTCCGGGAAGCAAATCAAAATAGTTATCCGAGCTTTCGACATCGAGATCGCCGAAGGCGATATAGACCCCACGAGCCAGTTGTGATGATTGCAAAGTGAGCGTGTAACCTCCGCCAGTTTTGCTGAGAGTAGTTTGAATCTGGGGCATCACAGGCAATTCCAGGTTGTGCGTGACATCAAAAAATATAAGGTTGCGGGAGACTTTCTTTCCCGCCACTTCCAAGTCGAAAACCATAAAGCTGCGACGAGGATCGGCCTTCGCCGTCAGCTCCGCTTTATCGAAGGTGAGATAAACGCCGCTGGATTGTGGGGGAAGTTGAACATCTTTGGTCTGATCGAGCAGAGCCTTTCCTGAGAAATCGAGAAGCCGCGTATGAACGGTTCCGGAAACAGGCTGCAACTTGTCCGACACAATGTAGACGTCCACCTTGTCTTCGTGAGAAAAGGGCGAGATCAGCACGTCGTCATAGAACCGCCGGGCGTAGTAGTGAAGCGCTTTCCAACGACCGTAATAATCGATGCTCGCCCACGAAGCCACCGGCCAGCAGTCATTCAGTTGCCAATAAAGTCCACCCATGGTGCGCGGCCGCTGCCGGCGCAAATGCTCGGCGCCAATCTTGATGATCTCCGCCTGTTGCACCTGGCTCAGGTACACGAACGACGCAAAATCCTTGGGCTGATTGTACTCACGCAACATGTAAGTCAGAATGCGTTCATTGCCGCCCTTATTTTTCTGATGCGCCTGCATGACCGTGGAATGAATGTCGAAGTCCTCAGGCTTATTGGCAAAAGTTCGAATAGTTCGCATCTCAGGAAAAGACTGAAATCCGTATTCCGTCATGAAGCGGGGAAATTGTTTGGTGTAGTCTTCCGCAGGCGCTTGCGCGTGCCACACTTGCCAATAGTGCATATCGCCGTTGTGCTGATTGTCGGGAATTTCCTCGAAGTTCGCGCTGGGCGAACTGGGCCAGTAAGGAACAGGGTCGGTATATTGCGTGACCGCGCTCTTGAGGATATCGGCAAACATAATCACGTAATCCTGCCAGACGCGATCGCGATTTTCCGCCGAGATGGATTCTTTGAATTCCTGGCGATCGCCCCAATGGTACCAGCCGGTTTCGACTTCGTTATTGCCGCACCAGATCACAATGCTGGGGTGATTTCTTAATCGCTTGATCTGATCGATCGCCTCTTGCCGTACGTTTTCTTGAAACGCAACGTCGCCAGGGATCATGTCGCCGCCGAACGCGAATTCTTGCCAGACCATGATTCCAAGTTCGTCGCAGATATCGTAGAAATCATCCGACTCGTAGTAGCCCCCGCCCCACTCGCGAACCATGTTCATGTGCGCGTCGCGAGCGGCCTGTAGGATTTTGCGGTGAATCTCGGGCGTGACTCGATTGGGAAAGCTATCGAAGGGAATGACATCCGCGCCCTTCGCATACACGGTGATGCCGTTGACCACGAATTCGAAACTCTTTCCCCATTGATCCGGAACACGGCGTAGTTCCAGCGAACGCAGTCCGGTTCTCGATTCTGCTCGCGCTGCTACTTCGCGACCTGACTTGATTACGGCGGAGAACCGATAACGGTTCTGGCCGCCATAGCCGACGGGATACCACAACTTCGGTGACGCGATGCGAATCGGAAATGAAACGTGATTCATACCCCCATCGAGTTGCAGCGTCTGGGTTCCGTCAGACGATTGGGCTCCAGGCATTTCGTCATGAGCCAGGGTAATAGTTGCCGTTGTGGGCTTACTGGCTTCGATGTCGAGTTCCGCCGTGAGACTAGCGGTGTCGGCGGCGACTTTGCGTTGGTGGATATGGAAATTGTCAATCCGCAACCCATCCCAAGTTTCAAGGCGCACGGGCTGCCAGATGCCTTCGGTCATGAAACGCGGTCCCCAATCCCAGCCGTATTGGTACGGCGCCTTGCGTGTGTATGGGGCGGTCGCGATGTTCTCCTCATTGCCATAATTATGTGTTGATATCGAGGGCAAAATGTAAGGCAGGGACTTTGCGTAGGGAATCATCTTCGTGATGGCAGAATGAAATATGATTCGGAGAGTGTTCTGACCGGGCTTCAGCAGCGGCTTTGCGGGGATCCGCCAGCAGCGGAACATATTGTCAGCATGGAGAATCGCCTGATCGTTAAGATACACATCCGCAAATGTGTCGAGGCCATCGAAGACCAGATCGATGTGCTCGTGCCCGAGCGCAGGCGAATCCACTTGAAGTGTGGTTTGATATTCCCAATCGGTCAGGCCGATCCATTGCAAGCGAAATTCGTTATCCCGGTCAAACGGGTCAGGGATGAGGCCATTGCGCAGCAAATCGGTATGCACTACGCCGGGAACCTGCGCAGAATGCCACTGCTGAACGTCCGGCTTATCGGTGGTTCCGACGGCGCGAAACTGCCAATCCGCATTCAGGTTTCGAGAAGAAGGCTCGGCTGCTGCAAGCGGCAACGCTATTATTAAGGGGAAGAAGATCAATGAAGATACGGCAGCAGCGAGACATCCAAGAATTCGCGGAGAGGTTAGCGTCATGCAAGGGCTCCTAATTTGAGTTCAAGTCGACATTAGTCGGCGCTTTACCTTGCCGGCTAATTCCGGCTCGTGCGGCGGTTAAGTCGGGTATTCCGAGCAAAGCGCCGCCCCGCCGGCAATTCCAGAATCTTTACCATAGTGGGCCTTGAGCAAGGGAATTTCCTGCCAGCGTGAATTGATGCAGTATTCCGAAAGCCACTTGGAAATCTCGCCGAAAAATGAGTTGAGCATCGCGGCTACGCCGCCCCCGATGATGATCACGTCCGGCTCCAGCAGATCTATAATATTGCTCAGCCACAGCGAGAGCAGTTGTACCGTTTCTTCCAGTGTCTGTTTGGCAAGTTCATCCCCTGCGGCATAAGCATGGCCTACCATTTCACTGGTTACGGCATCGATGTTCCCATTGGCAAGATCAAGAATGCTCGAGCGGGAGCTTGGCGCAGAAGACAACTTGGCGCGGGCTCTTCGGGCGATAGCGGGTCCCGCGGCTAACACTTCGATACAACCCGGCTTGCCGCATCCGCAGAGCGGTCCGCGATAATCAATGCTCATGTGTCCGCCTTCGGCTGCAGCCCCCGTGCGTCCGTTGTAGATGCGTCCTCCGAATACAATGCCCGTGCCGATTCCCGTACCGATGCCGGCGTAGAAAATATGGCGATAGCCCCGACCCGCACCCCAATAAGCTTCAGCCAGCGCCGCAGCGTTGGCATCATTCTCGACCTTTACGGGCACACGATAAACTTTCTCGATCTCGGCCGCGAGAGGAAAATTGCGCCAACACGGAACGTTAGGGGGATTGATCACAACTCCTGTCGTCGGATCCAAGGGGCCGGGCGCGCAGATACCAATTCCTCGAATCCTGGCTCGCGCGTCCGCGTCATTGTCTAAAAGAAGATCGATTGCGGAAAGCACCGCCGCAAGTCCCTCGCCCGCTTCCCGGTTCGCCACCATCGGCGTTCGGACATGAGCTTTGATCTCACCCTTGCGGTTCACCAAACCGGCGGCGACCTTGGTGCCGCCAATATCCACGCCCACCACGAGAGTATCGTTCGTTTCGATCAACGCCGGCTGCCTCGGCGAAACTGGCTGCGCGCCACTCAGTCCAATCCGAATCGCTCGGACCTGTCCCGTGTGTTTGCCATCGTCTATCGCACAATCCAGCGCTCAGAGTTCGCACAGTATACCCCGACATGGAGATCGCGGAAACCTTCTCTTCGACTGAGTGGTTCTCGTAACCGATAAATTCATTGGACGAAAAACTGGGGGAGAGGAGAAGATAAAAGGATGCTCGAGAAGAGTTCGTTGTCTACGGAGCGCCGTAATGGTTTTCCGCATATCGATGCGGTAATCCTTGATTACGGCAAGGTCTTGGCTCGGTGCCCCACGGTGGAAGAGTTTGGACGCATGGCGAGAATGTTTAATGTGAGTTTCGAGGTGTTCTACGCACTGTGGGAAGCTGGAAGAGGTACTTATGATCGCGGCGATCTTACCGCGGAGGAATACTGGTTGCAACTGGCGGCGCAAACCAATACTTTGCTCGATCACGGACAGATCGAGGTCCTTCGCAAGGTCGAGGTTGAAATCTGGACGCATATGGATCCCGGCATGCTCGCGTGGCTGAGAAATCTTTACGCCGCAGGAATCAAGACTGGCTTGCTCTCCAACATGCCTATGGATCTTGCTACCCATGTGCGGACAAGCTGCTCGTGGATGGAGAACTTTACTTTCAAGACATTCTCTGCTGAAGTGCGTTTGATCAAGCCCGGGGCGGCCATTTATCAACACACTCTTGACGGCCTCGGCGTTCTGGCGGAGGCCGCATTGTTTGTTGATGATCGCGAGAACAATATCCAGGCTGCCCGCGCGCTTGGGATGCATGCGATTCAGTTCCGTTCGATCGGGGAACTTAAGCAGGATCTGGAAGCGTTGGGGTTTCCAATACTTCCGGCCGGCACGCAATCATCGTCTGCGACCTGCAGCGACGAGGGCCCTTTGGATTTATGACCTATTGGATCAGTCGGCTAGACCAACTCAAGAGGCTACCTCCCATCCTTAATTGTCGTCCCGAGCAATGACTTTTTGCGTTCGTCAGCGATGAGGTTCCGCAGCCAAACACCCAGATCCCTTGCGTTACTCGGGATGCCGAGAATATTTAAGTCGTGTTTGAAAATGCGCTAATGCGGTTGTTCTTGTTTGCCAGGTGATGGAGGCGGGTTTGAGCTGGGTTGCAATCTTTGAAACTCCTGCATTTCACGCTTTGCGTCCGCCGTCTTTCCCTGTTTCCGATACAGGCCGGCCAGCCCGAAGTGCGCTTGCGCAGCGAGTGAACTTTCCTTCTCGATCGAAAGAAGTCTGGTCCATTCCTTTTCCGCAGCGGCAGCGTCTCCCTCAAGGGATGCGGCTTTTCCTAAGGAATAAAGCGTCTCGGGCATGTCCGGCAATAACTTGTCGGCGCGCACAAGTTCGGCTCGAGCCTCGTGCGCTTTGCCTTGTTCCAATAACGCGGTTCCCAGACGGTAAGCGGCCTCGGCGTTTCCTGGCTGCAGCTTGGCTTGCGTACGAAACTCTTCTTCCGCTTTAGCCCATTGAAACGCGCCCGCATATACTTCGCCCAACTCCAAATGAATTTCGGGCGCATCCGGTCGCTGCCGCAAGGCCTCGCGGAATTCCTTTTCGGCTTCCGGCATTTGCCGAAGCACGAAATAATTTTCCGCCAGGGCCTGGTGCGCGCGGGCGGAGTCAGGATAAGCCGCCAGTAAGGTATCAATCGATTGCTTCGACAGCAGACCGCTGGCCCGGCCGAGATAGTACAGAAGATCCTGATCATTCGGACGCGCGGCCAACGCGGCCTGCAGATTCGCGACTGCCTCCGGCAGTTGCCCGGTCTGGATCTGAGCGATTCCCAACCCAGTCTTATCGTCCACTCGTTGTAGATGTGGAATTGCCTCCGCCGCGTAGCCTTGCGCGAGCAGGGCGTAGCCGAGCAACTGGTGAGCCGGCGCCAGGTCCGCGTTCACATCCAATGCACGCTTCAGGGGTTTGATTGCGGAACTGAAATCGTGCTTCTCCATGTACGTCTGCCCGAGGGTGACGAAGCCGTCCGCATAAGTTGGCTCCAATTCGGTGACCTTCCGAAACTCGACGATGGCAACATCGAATTGGCGTTGTTTGTCGGCCGCGATTCCGGCCTGCATATGCTGCGCGGCTTCTGGAGATAGAGTCTGCCATGCGAACCACAAAAGTAATAAGGCGCGGATCACGGTTTCTCCGGCTCCCGGACTTCTAAGAATTGATCGGCGTGAACATCATTCACTATCTGGTGAATGCCCGACGGCCAAACGATTTCCACGTTAGCTTTCTCCGCTGTTCCGAGGCCAAAATGCAGACGTTTATCGCTTGATGAAGCGTAGCTTCCAGCGGAGGTCGCGAACCGGGTCTGCCCGTTCACCTTGACGCGGGCGCCGAATCCATCGCGATTGCTGCGTGTGCCGCGCAGTGAAATCACCAGCCAGTGAAGCTTGCCACCATGGTTGAGGAACACTTGCGGGTGGCCACCGAGATAGGTCATCACCGCGTCCTCCCATCCGTCGTTGTTTAAATCGCCAAAGGCAGCTCCGCGACCTGCTACTGGAGTCGTACTCCCGGAATCGACGCGTTCGAACCTTCCATTATGATTCATCGCCAGCAGCGGCAGTTCAAGATAGTGCAGGGAGGGATCGATGCGCTCGACGTTGTCGAGCACGTGACCTTGGGCGACGAACAAGTCTTTCCAACCGTCGTTGTCGAAATCCTCCAGGCCAACTCCCCAGCCGGAGCTCCCACTCGACAGAACCCCGAGGCCAGTTTCGAGACTGCGATAACTGAACGAACCGTCGCCGTCGTTGTGATAAACACCGTAAATTTCCCTGGGTAACTCGGTCACGATAACGTCAGGCCGGCCATCGTTGTCATAGTCCTGAAAGACGACGCCCATGCCCGATAACCGCCGCCCGTCTTCAGAGAGCCCCGCTCCGGCTTCAAGCCCAAGCTCCGTGAACGTTCCATTTCCGTTATTGTGAAACAGATACTGCTGCATGCCGTCGTTAGCTACAAAAACATCAGTGAACCCATCCTCATCGAAATCAGCAAAGGCCACACCCAAAGCCCGCCCCTTTTTTGCCGCGATGCCCGAGCGTTGGCTCACGTCGGTAAAGGTTCCATCGCCGTTGTTGTGATAAAGGATGCTGGTGGTCGCGGGAAATTCTTCCGGCGGACAATACGTATGAAAATTTCCGCCGCAGTCTTTATTATGCTTCGTGTCCCACTCCATGTATCGGGTTACAAACAGATCTAGCTTTCCATCATTGTCATAGTCGAAAAATCCGGCGGAGACGGACCAGCCGCCGGCAGCGACTCCTGACTTCGCAGTTACATCAGTGAAGGTGCCGTCGCCGTTGTTGTGATACAGAACATTTTTTCCATAACTAGTAACATACAGATCGGGATAGCCGTCGTTGTCATAGTCGCCCACGGCCACTCCCATGCCATAATTCCCATCTCCCGCGTTCGTCAGTCCTGCTTGCTGAGTAACATCCGTGAAACTTCCATCTTTGTTTTGGCGGTAGAGCCGATTCCAATAACGGGGATCGTGACGGTCGAAGCTCTCTGGCGTTTGCATCGGACTGGTTATGTGTCCGCCGTTCACCAGAAAAATGTCCAGCAATCCGTCGTTGTTGTAATCGAGCAGGGCAACGCCTCCGGGCATGGTTTCAATCAGATATTTCTGTGGGGTGGGGGAATTCTGCAGCGTGAAATCCAGGCCGTGCGGTAGATTCACATCGAACACAGGCGCGGCGAGGGCGACCCCCAAGAGCACTAGTGTCATGACGAATGATGTGCGTGGCAAAGCGTTCAGCAATCTGGGATTCCTTGAGACCCTAGCATATCGCGCTCATGGCTCCAATTGCACACGCTTCGTCCGCTGTGTGCCCACGCTGCGAATTTGCGAAATCCGTATCTGCAGAGAGCCGCCGGAAATTCGAATGCGCGAAATTGCGTTGCCTGAGAATTTCGAAGCTTACCGCCGGGTCGATTCCCGTTCCACCACTTTGGGTGAAATCAGGATTTTCCTGGGTCGTACCGAGCGCTTCAGCAAGATTCGCTCCATGAGAAGCTCGGCCGCCCGTGCCCCTATCTGGCACGTTCCTTGATCGACGGTCGTGAGTGGAACCGCTAACCGGTCAGAGTATTGAACATTGCCCGCCCCGGCCACGGAAATGTCGTATGGCACTCTCAGTCCGGCATCGAGGATAGCCTGGATGGCGCCGATTGCAACTGGGTCGTTGTAACAGAAAACTCCGTCCGGAGTCGGGCGCACTCGCAGCAATCGCTGCATACCCAGATATCCGGTCTCATCTCCATGCCCGCCCTTTACGACGTAACGTGCGGGTATACGCAACCCAGCTTTCGTCAGAGCGCTGCGATACCCTTCCATGCGTTCCGTGGCGATTCCAATTTCCGGACCACGCAGGTGGCCGATGCGGCGGCATCCGCGCGCGATAAGATGCGCCGTCGCCAATTTGCCGATGGCGCGGTTGTCCACTCCAACGAAAGATGCATTCAGCCCAGCAATCGGACGGTCAATCAACACATAGGCTACCTTCCGTTTTTGAATTCGCTGGAATAGATCGAGGCAACGGGAGGACTGGGCTGAAGCAATAATTAGCCCATCCACCTGCCGGGCCAATAGGGAATCAGCTTCGCTCACTTCCAATTCAGGGTCTTCTTCGAAATACGAAATAATCACGTGATACCCGTGTGGTCGCACAGTCTGCGCTACTGCCCTGGCGATCTCCGCAAAAAAGGGGTGGGTGAAATCGGGCAGGAGAAGGCCGATCGTGTAGGTGCGCCTCGTCACCAGGCTACGAGCGACCCAATTCATCTGGTAATGCAATGCCTTGGCGCGCTGCAGCACGCGCTTACGAGTGGTCGCGCTGATTCGGCCTTGGTTTCGCAGGACCTTGGAAACCGTCACCACCGAGACGCCCAGGTCTCTCGCTATGTCTACCATGGTGACCGACACGGCCAGCCAGCATACCACTGCGCAGCGTTGAAAGTAATCGATTCTCGGGTTAACGATTACCCTCATGCAAAAAACCGATTACTCTATGTGTTCGAGAGACCGACTCTCTAATGCAAAAACATTACTTTTTGCTTGACAACGACCTTCCTCTGCTTCAAACTTTCGCGGTTCCTCAAAATCTGCTGTGGGGGTTGTGTATGCCGTCTCGTCGGTTGTGGATGCTGCTGGTTTCTATGACCTTAGTGGTCACGACTTCTCTTTTCGTTCACGGCCAAAGCACCTTCGGCACAGTAGATGGCTCCGTGACCGACTCCTCCGGAGCTTCTGTCGCCGGCGCTCAAGTAACCCTCACCAACACCGGCACGCAGGAGAAACGTACTCAACCCACGGGCAGTGAGGGCCTCTACCAGTTTGTGAACGTCGTGCCTGGTCAGTATCGGTTAGACGTTGAGAAAGCGGGCTTCAAGCATTTCACCCGAAACGATGTCACCGTCCAAGTTCAGCAGGATAGTCATATTGATGCCGTCCTGCCGGTTGGTCAGGTCACCGAAACCGTGGAGGTAACAGCGGAAACCCCGCTGTTGCAGCCGGAGACTTCATCTCTCGGTCAGGTGGTCGAAGAGCGCAAGGCCAACGAACTCCCCCTAAATGGCCGTAATATCTTTAACTTAATCACGATTTCTCCCGCAGCAGTTGCCCAAGGCGGATCCGGCGGTACTCCTGTCGGTCAGAATCCATTTAGCTGGGGCAATTACCAGGTGGGAGGCTCGTTTGCCAATGAGAGCGCAGAGTACCTGGATGGACAGCCTCTCAACATCGGCTACATCAATCTGCCCATCGTTATTCCAACCCAAGATTCAGTTGGCGAATTCAAGGTTCAATACAACAACCTGGGGCCGGAGTTCGGCAAGTTTTCCGGCGGCATTATGAATTTCAGCACGAAGTCGGGCAGCAACAAGTTCCACGGCGAGGCATACGAGTTTCTCCGCAACAAGGTCTTGAACTCGAACGAGTACTTCTTCAAGAAGAGTGAACTGTTGGCCGGTCAGACCAACACGCCTCCTCCATACGTTCAGAATCAGTTCGGATTCAACGTTGGCGGACCGGTCATTAAGGACAAGACATTCTTTTTCGTGAGTTGGGAGCAGTTCCGGCTCCGCACTGGTGGTGTCGTGACTACAACGGTGCCGATCCAGGCGTTTCGACAAGGCGATTTTTCTTCCTTGCTCGCCCAAGGAATTCAGCTCTACGACCCTTATAGCGTGGTCTCGGGCACGGGGCAACGCACCGCTTATCTGAATAACCAGATTCCGCAAGCCGAATGGAGCAAGGCCGCGACCACCCTGTGGGACAAGTATTACACTCCAGTCGCTCCGGGTGGCAACAGCTTCACAACTGGGAACTTTACTTCGGCAACCAGTAGCGGTGGAAACAACACCGAGTTCGTAGCCCGGGGTGACCAGAACATTTCGGACAAGACGCGTTTGTTCGGGCGCTTCTCTTACTTTGGCCTGCTTGATCTTCCGACCAATCCTTTGGGTACCGGTTTGTGTCTGGACCGCTGCGCCGAGAACTATCACACCAAAGCTCTCGCGATCGATTTGAACCACGTATTCAGCCCGAACGTCGTTGGAGATTTGAATGTTTCAGGAAGCCGTTTCGTTTACGCTCGTGCGCCCATCCTCGCCGGTTACGATCTCACCCAACTCGGATGGCCAGCGAGCTACAACAGTACAGTGCCCACCGTTATGCGGACGCCGCCAACTCCTGCGTTCCCGTTCCCGGGCGACGTAGGCAAGAGCCAAGGCAACAGCGTAATCGGGGATCACAACACCCAGTATAACGTGTCGCCATCTCTGACTGTCATTCGCGGCAAGCATACCTTCCAGTTTGGCGGTCAGTATGAGTTGGGTTTTGATAATTATTTTCAAACCAACATCGCCAGCGGGGCGTTTGGTTTCTTGGGAAGTTGGACGGCGAACAATGCAATTACTCCCTCCGCAAACAGCGGCTTCCCATTCGCTGATTTTCTGCTGGGCTTGGCCCAACTTGGCCCGGCTTCTTTCGTGAACCAGACGGAAGGCGCGGCTCAGGTTCCAGCGCAAACCGCTGGCCGTCAGACCTATCGCGCGTTTTATGCTGGCGACACCTGGCACGTCAATCAGAAATGGACTTTGAACGCGGGACTCCGCTATGAACTTCAAGGCCCGTGGTCGGACCGTTACAACCGTTTGAGTTACTTTAATCCGACCTTGGTCAATGCCACCGTCACAGGTTGCAACGGCACTCCTCTCTCTCCTTGTATAGGCGATGCATCGTTGGTTGGGACGCCTCCAAACAACACCAGGAACAACATACCGTTGGATAAGAAGCAGTTTTCTCCCCGGCTTGGGTTTGCCTATAGCTGGGATCAGAAGACTGTAATTCGTGGTGGATACGGAGTATTTTGGATTCCGAACTATGTTTCCTTCCAACTCAATCCGGACAACGATTTAATCAACCTGGCGACCACGCCTTTCTTTGGCACCATCAACCATGGCCTGTCGCCAAATGCCAGTCTCGACCTCAGCGGGTGCACGGCGGTCGGCGGAGGATATACCGCCTTTGTCGGTTCATGCACGGCTACGGGTCCTTTTGGCGCGAATGGAATCCTGCCGCCGCCCGGCAGAAGCGGAAGCATCTCAAACTTTGCGGCTACCAACGGCGCTCCCACATTGGCGCCATATACCACGCAGAAGCCGGGATACGTGCAGCAGTACAACCTCGACATTCAACGCCAGCTAGGAGCCGGGTTCTTCATAGATGTGGCTTATGCGGGTTCGCACGGCGTACATCTTCCGCAGTACAACCCGAATTTTGTTGCCGATCAAATTCCAGATTCGTTCGTTGCCCAGGCGGCCGCGCAATTCGCCGCCGGACAGCCCGTGGCGATCGACCAGCCGCTTACGAAAGGTGGGCAACCGTTTAATCCCCTGTCAAGTCCAAATCCTTCACTCAGCGGTGCCTCGATTCTCGCCGGACAACTGGATCGCCCGTACCCGCAGTACACCAACCTGAGCTTGGCTGGATATGGATGCTGCAGCAGCAATTACAATTCCCTGCAGGCGACCGTAACTCGCCGATTCCAGGGTGGTGGCACGCTGCTGGTTGCTTATACCAACGCTAAGCTCCTGAGCAACACCGACACGCTCACCAGTTGGCTCGAAGGATCAACTGGCGGGGTTGGACAGGTGCAAGACTGGAACAATCTTGCCGGAGAGCGGTCGCTTTCTTCTCAGGACGTCTCTCAGCGACTTGTCATCAGTTATGTGCTTGATCTTCCTTTCGGCCACGGCAAGGCGTTCCTTAACGGATTCTCAGGATTTACCGACAAAATAGTGTCCGGTTGGGGAGTCGACGGCGTAACCACCTTCCAGCGCGGCTTTCCGCTCAAGATTTCATGGGGTGGCGCACAGACTGCCTTGGAGCAGGCCAATTTCGGTGTAAGCAATGTGCGTCCGGACGTCGTGCCCGGATGCAGCAAAGGCGGCAACCGCAGCCTTACCGCGTGGTTCAATACAAGTTGCTTTGCTGCCCCGCCGCAGTGGGGTTTTGGTAACGAGTCGCGCGTGGATTCTTCGTTACGTGCGCAGGGCATCAACAACTTTGATTTCGCTGCGTTCAAACGGACCATGATTGGCGAACGGGTTGGCTTGGAATTCCGGACGGAGTTCTTCAATTTGTTCAATCACACTCGCTTTGGCGTTCCGGGGACTTCCTTCAACGGCACTGCCACGGGCAACGGATTCGGGCAGGTGACGTCCACCAATCCGGACGCCAACCCGCGTCTGATTCAGTTTGCACTGAAGCTTGTGTTCTGAGGTTGTGCGAGATAAAACGGGCTGGGCATTTTGCCCAGCTCGTTTTTTTTCGTCGCAGCTAGTGTTCAGGAGAAATTCGCCCCTTGTAGTTGTGCCTCCGTTCATTTAGTTTTTCTTCGGTCCCATGAGGAATGTTCCCGTTATCGACTACTGCGAGGCCAAGAAGATCATCGATCTGATCGTCGAAAAGGCCGAACACATGCAGAAATCGGTTGTGGTCGCGGTCGCCGACTCGCATGGGGAACTCATCGCTTTTGCCCGGATGGACGGCGCTCCGATTTCTTCCATTCGAATCGCTGCGAACAAGGCGTGGACTGCCGCCCGGGAACGGAAACCGACAAAAGAAATCGGAGAGAAGGTGCGCCACCCCGAAAAAGGCCATGACATTGCCTACTACGGTGATCCCAAGTTCGTTGGATGGGGTGGCGGCATTCCTATCTGGAAGGATGGGGCGGTTGCGGGCGCGGTCGCAGTCAGCGGCCTTTCGTCACGCGAGGACATCGAGTTAGCCACCCTTGCTCTCGAATTGGTGGGCGCGCAAAAGATAGCGTGAGAACGCGACAGTGGACGCCGACTAATCTCTCAACTTACACCTGGAGGTTTCGCATGACCCGCAGACGCCGGCCTTTTCTTATCTTACTGGTTTTGCCTCTTTTCCTGACATGGTCCCAGTCGCAGACGCCCTCTTCCGATGCGGAAGCGCGCGTTGAGTCAATGCTTAAGAAGTTGACTCTCGAAGAGAAGATTGACTTGATCGGCGGTGTGGACGATTTTTACATTCGTGCCAATGAGAAGATCAGCTTACCCCGGTTGAAGATGGGGGACGGACCACTCGGCGTGCGCAATTACGGTCCGTCGACGGTGTTTGGCGGCATCGGCCTGGCAGCGACTTGGGACCCGGAACTGGCGGTTCGGATCGGAGCCACGATCGGCCAGGACGCTCGCGCCCGCGGTGTCCATTTCATGCTGGGCCCGGGCGTGAATATCTATCGGGCCCCGCTGAATGGCCGCAACTTCGAATACTTCGGCGAAGATCCTTTCCTCGCTGCGCACATTGCGGTTGCTTACATCAACGGCATGCAGAAGCAGGGGGTCAGCGCAACCATTAAGCACTTTATGGGCAACAATTCAGAATTCGACCGTCAACACACGGATTCCATTATCGACGAGCGCACCATGCGCGAAATTTATCTTCCCGTGTTCGAGGCAGCAGTCAAGGATGCCCACGTTGGTGCGATTATGGATTCCTACAACCTGACCAATGGCATGCACATGACGCAGAACGGCGCCCTGAACACGGACCTTGTGAAGAAAGAATGGGGGTTTCCCGGAATCATCATGTCGGATTGGGGTTCCACCTACGATGGCATCGGCGCCGCGAATGGTGGCCTCGACCTGGAAATGCCGTCTGGGAAGTTCATGAACCGCGCGACTCTGTTGCCGGCCATCAAAGCCGGCACGGTTAGTGAAGCAACTATCGACGATAAGGTCCGCCGTATCCTGCGGACCGCCACTCAGTTCGGGTGGCTCGAACACGACCAAACCGACCTTTCAATTCCGCTGCTGAACATTTTCGGAAAGCAGGCCGCCCTGGAAGCCGCTCGTTCGGGCATGGTTCTTCTTAAAAACGATGGCAATCTTCTACCTCTGGACAAGGGAAGCATCAAGTCGATCGCCGTCATAGGTCCCGACGCTTATCCCGCGCAACCCGGAGGAGGAGGTAGTGCGGAGGCCAAGCCTTTCACGCCGGTGAGCTATCTCGAAGGAATCGTGAACTACCTGAGCGACGGCGCGAAGGTTTACTATTCGCCTGGAATCCCGACCCTTGACGAAATTTCAAAGCAGATGGAATTTACTACGCTGGCGAGTGGCGGCGAGAAAGGTCTGAAGACCGAGATTTTCAACAACGTGGATCTTAGCGGCCAACCCGCGATCGTGCGAACCGACGAGTACGTGAACTACGACCCAGCTCGCGGTGGGAAAGGCGCGTACAGCAATGTCTCCATTCGTTGGACCGGCTTCTTCACGCCGAGCGCTCCCGGACAATATCACGCATTCGTGCAAGGTCCGGGCGAAAACGGCGGCTACCGCCTCTACGTCGATCAGAAGCTCGTACTCGACAATTGGAACCAGGCGTATGCCTTTGTTGGGGAGGTTCCCATCACTCTGAGCGAAGGCGCGCATCAGATCGAACTCGACTACTATGCCAAGGACGGATGGGGCAAAACCACGGCGAACCTGGGCATTGTCCGTCCCGAAATGCTGGTCACGGCGGAGGCGAAGTCGCTGGCCGCTCGAGTTGATACGGTAATCGTCGCCCCGGGTTTCGACGCAGCCACGGAAGGCGAAAGCGCCGACCGCACCTTTCGTCTTCTTCCGGGCCAGGACGAACTAATCAACCAGATTGCGGTCGCGAACAAGCGAACGATCGTCGTCCTGACGTCCGGCGGCGGGGTTGACATGACCGCTTGGGTCGATCACGTCCCAGCGCTGCTCGAAGCTTGGTATCCCGGTCAGGAAGGCGGCACTGCGGTCGCCCAACTACTTTTTGGTGAATTCAATCCCTCTGGACGTTTGCCCATCTCGATCGAACGCCGATGGGAGGACAATGCCACGCACGATAGCTACTATCCGAAGGACAGTACGAAGAAAGTCGAATATAGTGAAGGAGTTTTCGTCGGCTATCGCCACTTCGACAAGTCCACGGTCAAGCCGCTTTTCCCCTTTGGCTACGGACTCTCCTACACATCATTCGCGTACAAGAATCTAACAATTTCTCCCTCGTCACCCGACCAGCAAGTCAGCGTCGCCTTTGACATCACCAACACCGGCGCTCGTCCCGGCGCGGACGTCGCAGAAGTTTTCGTGGGCGACCATCACGCTCCAGTTCCTCGCCCAGTGAAGGAACTGAAGGGCTTCACGAAAATAAACCTTAATCCGGGTGAGACTAAGAATGTCACTGTCAAACTCGACCGGCGAGCGTTCTCCTATTACGACGTCAAGAATCACAAATGGACGGTGGCGCCGGGGGACTTCGACTTATTTGTCGCCCGTTCGGCAGTCGATATCGAACTGACCGGGAAAGTAACTCTGCACTGACAAGGTGGCCAATACTTCTTACACGGCTCGCAACACGATCATGCTGGCATCGTCCTGAAAACGTCCGCCGCAGTGCTCCGAGGCCGCGCGCATAAGCAAAGTCTTTAATTGCTCAGCGCCAGCGCCGCAATTCTGCTGCGCGATTGTGATCAGGTGCTCTTCACCAAATGGCTGCTCGTCCTGATTGCAAGCTTCAACCAACCCATCGGTAAACATCATGAGCCGATCGCCGGGGCGAAGGTGCACATCGCTCTGTTCATAAACCCAGTCGGGGAACTGTCCCAGGACGGCTCCCGCCGCATTCAATTCGCAGGCCGTGCCATTCGCGCGAATCAGCACAGGAGGGTTGTGTCCGGCATTGCAGTAGGTGAGACGATTGTCTTTGCTATCGAGTACAGCATAGAAAAATGATACGAACTTACCTATGGGCGCGATCTCACACAGAATACGATTGAGCCTGCGGCACAACTCGCGTGGCGACCGCGTGTCCCACATCAGAGGTCTCAACGCTGCCTGCAGGCTGGACATCAGCAGCGCCGCCGGCATGCCTTTGCCCGACACGTCGGCAATGCACAGCACGGTCTGGGTCTCGCTAATGCGCGCCACGTTGTAGTAATCGCCGCCTACGAATCGGATGGGCTGGGTTACGCCTGCAATTTCGTAGTCCTTTACCTGAGGGATGCTCTTTGGCAGGAGTTGGTTCTGGATTTCGCGTGCGTCCCGCAGTTCATCCGCGCGTTGACGCTGTGCCTGCCGCAACGAACGGCACCGCTCCACTTGTTTTTCTAACTTTTCTAGCAGCTGTCCGTTGTGCCAGGGCTTCTGCACGAAATCAGAGGCGCCTCGCCGCATCGCCTCCACCGCAAGGTCAACGCTGCTCCAGGCCGTCATCACCACCAGCGGTAGGTTTTCGTCGATCAACCGGATCTGTGACACTAGCTCCAGACCCTCGCCGCCTGCCGTCGTGTCGCGGGTGTAATTCAAGTCCAGGAGAACTACATCGAATTCACCGGACTCAAGTGCCTGCAGCACACGCGCCGGATGAGTCACAGCTTCCGTTCGGTAACCACGATTCTTGAGCAATAACTCCAACGCATCCAAGACGTGCGGTTGGTCGTCTGCCACTAGAACACGGGCCGTGGGCATGCTCACGGCTTGATGCGCAACCGAGGTTTGTATGCTTTCCATGGAGAAAGGAAGTGCACCCCATGGTCCAGCCTTAAGGGATTGCAAGATGCTGATTCGAAACGAAAAAACCATCGGGCAACAGGAAAAAGTCACGAGATGATTGTGCGGCTGCGGAATGAACTGTCCGAAAATGAACGACAGTTTATGGCCAGAAAACTTAGAAAGCGTAGCGCAAAGATTCAGTCAAAGCGTTCGCATGAAAATAGCGCGGCGCCGTAGGCCCGACAAACGAACCCTCGTTATACTGGTAATAGTTCCAGCCATTGTTCCAAGCCAGCTTGTGGCCCAAATCCACAGTCAAGCCGGCCACAGGTTGCGAGTAGTTGTATTGTGAGGAGCCGAGAGGCTGCAGAATGTTGAATTGTGGGATGCTGCCGTCAACCTTGGTGATGCTGTACCCAAGGTTCGCCGTCACCCGCTGTGCCGGCTTTATTCTGAAAGTGGCCATTCCGAAATTGGTATGGTTAGTGTAGAACGAGTTGCCCAGCAGAGGATTGGCGGAATCGTTAACCGCGCAAGAAGCGGCATTGGTCACGAACGGAAGGCTCACCCCGATTGGCGGCGTATCGTTGAAGCAAATCAGCGCGTTCTGTATTACATCATTGTAGTTGTAACTCAAGTCCATCCCGAACCGTTCGCGGGGGGTGAGCGAGGCGGTGAAGCCGTAGTTTCGATTGTGACCCACGTAATCGGTCAATGAGTTGGCGTTGGCGTCTTGCAAAATGTTGATGGACCCGCCCAGGAGCGCCCACGGCCGTGGTGCATAGGTTGTTTGCAGCCGGTAGCGTGATTCTTTGCGGGGCGCGATGCGCACGATCACGTTGTCGTAATTGGTGCGCTCGAGATCGAAATTGAACCGTAAGGCACGATTAGGGCGAGCCCAGAAACCCAACAGCGCGGTATTCTCGTGAACTACGATTGGACTTTCATCGCCGGGCAGAAAATCTTTGAAGTTGTTGAAGACCTGATCCCCGTAGCGGTAGCCGATGCGAGTTCCGACTTTCTTAGAAATGTCCCAAGCTACTTCGGTCTGATTCCTCTTCCAGTTCTGGTTGAAAGACGCCAGTGTCAGGGTGGTGGCGGTCGCGGGCGCAGTAGCGCTCAGCGGAGTCAACAGCGTACACGCACCCGTGCACACGCTGTCGACCTCGGTGAAATTAGCATTCTGCGGCATGCGGAATGCCCAAAAATAAAACTTCTCGATCAGGCGCACATGTTTGCTCAAATGCACAGTAGCCCCAAGATCAAGCACGTCGGAGATTCGGCTCGCGTCCGCCGTCCCGGTTCCAAGAAAGGCGCGGTTGCTGGTACGTGTTTCCAAACCGTTGAAGGCCTCGTTCAAAGGCGTGCTCATGTGGGCGGAACTATAGGAAAAGGAAGCGACGAGGTCGACTCGCTGAAAGTAGTTGCTGCGCATACTGAGGCGCTCGGTTGGCGTGGAAGTACGAATCCGCTGGTCGCGCAGGTAGCTGAAGTAAGCGCTGCAGTTGACATTGGTCAGCGTGCCTGCGGCATTAATCAGACTAGTGGCCGGCGGCTTCACGCCACAGGGCACTTTGTTTCCAGTGTCGATCGACAAGCCCAAATCAACCGGCGTTCCACCGGGCAGAAGCGCGGGCGCAAAGGAAGCCAGTTGGGTGTCGGTATCGCCTTTGTAGTAATCGAGGAACTGGTCGTAGCTCAACACGGTTCGTGGCGCGACCCTCCAGTCCACCCCCAAGCGGTAGGAGTTCATGGTTGTATTCACCGGTTGGAGGAGCAGGGCCTCCGTGCCCAAGTGAAGGCTGCTGAACGAAGGCCCAGTCATATTATTGTGGGAAAAGCCCAGCCGAATATTTATCCGCGATTGCGGCAGCAGAGTAAGGTCGATGTCCGTCATGCGCCGCGTGGTGTCAAAAGCGTGGCCTGAGTTCAGCACCGGAATCGACGGAGTGGAACTCGGCGGGTTCAGCGGATTTACCAGCAAGTTGTAGTCGGAGAAGCTCTGATCGCGACGGAAGCTGCCTTGCAGCTTGTACCACTGGTTCTTGTCTGCCCGAAGCCGCAAGGCGTTGTTGGGATCGCCTCCCCAGCCAAAGCTATTCAGGTTGAGGTCGTCGAACAGCAGGCCTTGGTGATCCAGCGATTGCATGGAAAGCGTCTCGTTGAGAAAGCGCGGACCTGTCTGCAAATTGACCAGCGTGTCGTACATATCGTTGCTGCCGGTGCGGTCGGTAAAGCGGTAACCCATCTCAAGCGACGAGTGCACGCGGTAGCCGCCGGTATTCACGCCTTCAGACTCCCCCGGCGGGTTCTGGCTAGGACCGGAAGATTGCGCAAGCAGCATTCCGGGCAAAGACACCATCAGCAACCATTGCCAAGCGAGTTTTCTAAACGAAGCCATCAGTGCTCCTTCACTTCAAAAAGGCAAGATTGAAATTGGATCCGTGAATCTGCGTATGGCACATTGTGCAGGCCTGATACTTGGCCGACTGGTTGTGGGCCGGTCCGATTGGCCCTTGCGTCGGGAAGGTATGACACTGCAGACATAGCATGTTCACCAGGCTGACCTTCAGCAGCCGCGGATTGGTGGAACCATGCGGCGTATGGCAACTGCTGCAGCCCTCGGTTTTCACCGGTGTATGTTCGTAGACAAAAGGCCCTTGCTTGTCGACATGGCACTTCGAGCAAACCGCATCCCCGCTCGCGACGTTCTGCAACTGCCGCACGGTTCCCGTTCCATGAGGGTTATGGCAGTCGGCGCATTGCACCAGACCCTCGTTCACCCGGTGGTGAAAGGGTTTAGCAAAGTCCGCCTTGGTCGAGGTGTGGCATCCGTAACACAACTGGGGTTGGCTCTGCACCAGGAGGTGTTGTTTCTCCTGGGCGTGATGGGGAGAATGGCAGTCTAGGCACCCGACGTCGCTGCTGGCGTGCGCCGATTCGGCAAAATGGGATTGCGCATGCGCTTCTCCGTGGCAACTGAGACAGCGCGCACTGCTTGCCTGCCGCGACTGCCCCTCGAAGCTGAATATCTTGCTCTTGTCACCGCCGCCCGCCACATGTTCCGCACCCGGACCATGGCAGCCTTCACAACCTTGCTTCGCGGTGCCGCCTTCTTTTTTATTCAGAGTGGTCTTCCAATGCGGCGTTTTCTCCCAGCTGTTGTAAATTTCCTCGTGACAGGTTTTGCAGGTCTGGGCGCCCACGTACTTCGAAGTGTCCTCGACCGGAGCGGAAGGCGGTTCGCTCTTATCGCTCTTGTCTGCCGCCAGTGCCAGCAATGCAGTCAGCGCCAGCCCCGCGAGCATCAAGACCGCGGCTGCGATCGGCAATCGGGCCAGGAAGCCAGGACGTCTTTTTCTAAGCTTCGTCATGTTCATACGTTTTCCACAAATCGTTTTCGTAACTCAGCACTCGCAAGCTGAGTGGATTATCAGGACAGAAGACGAAAATCTTTGTGAGAATCGTCACATCTTTCTTTTTTATTGTCGGAGAAGTTTCATTCCGGGACGTCGCAGGCGGGAATGTCGGGCGTGCGATTGAATCTTGCCGATAGCTATCAGGCAGGCCGGGGACGAATCGGCGATAGCTTTCTGTCAATTAAAAGCAGGATACCGTCATAATCGAATTATGGACTGTGTCGGCCAGCAGGTCATCGCGGCGCCCTACTATGCGAGCAGTTTGAAGGATGGAAGCCACGTAGGGAAAATCGTTCCTTGACGTGGCTCCTTCAATGCGAGACGTTATCGCTAGGCGATTCCTGGTTGCTCTTTTCGCCGCCAGATGGAGAGTCCGGGCGCTCCCACAGCGAGTAGGCCAAGCGCCGCACTAATGCACCGGCGTTGAAAAATCCGTGCTGCAGCTTCGGCCCGATCGGGAAACCCTTCCCAAGATCAGCAGCCAATATTTTTTTGTGGTTGTGAACCGCCACCAGGCTGTTTCGTTTGTTGTCCGGAGAGACCGACAGGACCGAAAGGGCGCAGCAGCTTCCACTGATGTTGTAGTTGAAAAACGCGAAGTCGGGTGTGCCGTCGTTATTGACGTCCATCTGGACAAACCCAGCCCCGGGAGCGATGTTGACGTGAGTGGGCGTGTAAATGATTTTCGCGTCAGCTGGCCGAGCCACGGTGGCGATTCCCAACCCGGCGGCGCTGGCCGCGAGCACGTACATGTTAAGTCGATGTTGAGTTGATTCGGAAAGCTTGGATGGTATGCAGGGGGCCCCGAGAGTCTGCCGCATAAAGACCTCCTTTTTGTATCGCCAGATTATGCTCCCGAAATTCTAAGTTGTCATCAAGATTTCGACCTGGTTTTTCACGCGAAGTTCGGGCCATCACAAGCGAGTGTGATGGGGTCAGAACTGGCGCAGATTTCCACGGATCGGATGGGAGGTTACTGAGTTGGGCTAAACTGCCAACGCGTAGCCGCATTCAGTGACTTTTTCTCGTCGAGCCCAAACACCACCACCGGACGCACAGAATAAATCGGCTCTTTCAGGCTCAAGATGTCCTGCTCCATTCCGGACATATCAAATTTATACTTGCGTTCAGACCGCTTGAGGAACGAGCGGCGCAGTTCTACGTCGGATACTACCTCTGCTATTCCTTCGACGATCACTGCCTGATTTGCCTGTTCCGTGCACACCACGCAGTGCTGATTCTTTGCCAGGTTGCGGGCCTTGCGCGACTGTCGTCCGGTGCTGAACAGGAAAACGCCATCGAGCCACAAGCCCCAGACGATCATAGTGTGCGGAGAGCCATTGGGCTTCGCCGTCGTGATCCAGTAATTGTGAGATTTCTCCAGCCGTTGTTGCGCCCAACTCCACGGCAGCAAGCCCTTGGTGCCTTTGGGCAAACCATATCCCGGCATGTACGGACGGCCGGCGCGAGGCATCACACTTCGAGTGCCGGCTTTTTTAGATTTCATCGCGATGAAGGTAGGGACGCAGGCCGCTGCGTCCATGCAGCTAGAGATTCTGCTTCGTCCATTGCTCAATCCGCCTGAGCGCGTTGTTCAGATTTTCCAGCGAATTCGCTACGCTGAAACGCAGATAGCCCTCACCATAATCTCCAAATGCGGTTCCCGAAAGGCATGCCACACCGGCATCGTCGAGCAACGCCTCGGCCAGTTTCTTGGACTTCCATCCCGTCTTGGTGATGTTGGGAAAAACATAGAACGCGCCCTTGGGTACGCGGCAGGAGAAGCCTTTGATGCGGTTCAGTCCGGTCACAAAAACATCGCGCCGCTTTTGAAATTCCGTACGCATCCTGTCGACCGTCGACTGATTCCCGGAAATCGCTTCAATGCCCGCGATCTGCGTGAAGCTCGCAGTACACGAAGTCGAATTTGTCATCAGCCTTGCCATTTGAGCAGCGAGGTCCGGCCTCATCACTCCGTAGCCCATGCGCCACCCGGTCATCGCGTAGGTTTTGGAGAAGCCATCAAGGAGAATGGTGCGCTCTTTAAATCCGGGTTCGGAGAAGATCGAGTAGTGGCGGGCGCCATCGAACATCAGGCGGCTGTAGATTTCGTCCGATAGCACCATGATATTTCGATCGCCGATGGCCTTGGTGATGGCCCCGATATCTCGTTTGGTTAGCACGCCCCCGGTAGGGTTGTGGGGTGAATTTAAAATGATGAGCTTGGTGCGATCGGTAATCAGATGAGAAAGTTCTTCCACGTCCAGGCTGAAATCTTTCTCTTCCCACAATCGGATGGGTACGGCCTTGGCACCGACATAATGAATCATCGACTCATAGATGGGAAACCCAGGATTGGGATAAATAACCTCATCCCCAATATCGGCGAGCGCCAGCATGGTAAAGAAGATAATCGGCTTGCCGCCTGGGACCACAACCACCCAATCGCTCTTGACTTCAACTCCGCGGCTGCGCGCCACATCGTCGGCAATTGCCTGGCGTAACTCGGGCAGTCCCGCGGCTGGGCCATAGTGTGTCCAGCCAGTCTTCATGGCCTCGGCGCCAGCCTCGATAATGTCCTTGGGCGTGTCAAAGTCGGGCTCGCCGATTTCGAGGTGGATGACATCTCTGCCCTGAGCTTCCAGGGCGCGCGCCTTATTCAACACTTCAAAGGCGGTTTCGGTGCCCAGCCGCGACATGCGTTCGGCCAGGCGGAGTTCGTATTGCGTTGCTCTTTCCATAGCGGCAAAAGTTGTCATTATATCCCTCCGCGATCAAGTTCGCGTGCGGAGCGCAACCGACAGCGGAATAATAGTATGCTACTTTTACCCCTCCTTCCACTGCCTCCTTTTGTGCAGGCCGAGCTGAGACGAAGGCAACAGTAGGCCGATCCGTGATCGGAGAACATCGAGCGGAAAACATGGCCCAGTGCGATTTCGCCGGAATTTTCGCTCAAAACCGTGATAACGTATGCCCGAACATGATTTTCCGGCCTTCTCCCCGGCTGGGTGGCGGTCTTGGGGATCTTAACTCGTGGGAGGAGCGGCCGGTCTCCGATGTCTGATTTACGTCTTCGTTTCGCATCACTGGACCGAACCCTTGGGTATCAAATGATCAAAATGCGCTCTATTTCTGTGTTCGCTATGGTAGTTGCGATGGCGAGTTTCATTCCTGGCCGGGCGCAGAAACGCCCTGCCGCCGAGGAAACCGGGAGCCATACTCAAGCATCCAAACGCGACACTCGTAACCCGCTAAAGCCTGCGTCGCTAACTTGGGATCAGACCGACGGAACGACGAGGATCAAAGTAGGAAGTCAGCCCTACGGCGTTGCCTTTGACGGAGCCAACATTTGGACAGCGAATTTTGGCGACGGCACGGTCACCAAGGTGCGCGCGAATGATGGCGAGGTGGTAGGCACTTTCAAGGCGGGCGTCGCCCCCTATGGGGTGACATTCGATGGGACCGATCTTTGGGTGTCGAATCAGGGGGAAGGGACACTCGTCAAGCTGCGGACCAGCGACGGAAAAGTAATGGGCAGGTTCGCGGTGGGGCATTACCCAGGGTGGATGGCTTTTGATGGCGCCCATATCTGGGTGACAACTGTTCCTAGCCATGGCCCGGGGAAGGTGAGCGAGCTGCGAATCACTGACGGCAAGATTCTTGGAAGCTTCAATGTTGGCAATTCACCGGTGGCCGTCGCCTTTGACGGCGCCAATATCTGGGTGACGAATGGCGACGGCACGGTGAGCAAGCTGCGAGCCACCGACGGCGAAAAGTTGGGTACTTTTGCGGTTGAAGGGGGTCCGATTGGCATCGCCTTTGACGGGGCGAACATCTGGGTGGCCAACCGAGGCTATGCCTCGGTGACCAAGCTGCGGGCCAGCGATGGCAAGAATCTCGGTACCTTTCCCGCGCCCGGAGGGCCCTATGGCGTTGCCTTCGATGGAACCAATATTTGGCTGTCCGGCGAATCCTTTGTGCTTAAACTGCGTCCCACTGACGGTACCGAACTCGGTCGTTGGGCGACTACGGGGGCTGCCGGCATAACCTTCGACGGAAAAATTGTTTGGACGGGGGAATTCAACGACAATGTTTTGGCTGGCTACCACGTGGAAAAGCTGTAACAGCGAACAGAGCGACGCGGCAAGCTCCGTTCGGGGAAGACTGGAATTTAAAACGGAGGTGCTACGGTGAAGCGTTTTGCGAAGCCACGATTTTGTATTCCAGCTGCTTTGGTAGTTATTCTCCTAGCCTGTGCCAGCGCCCCGCTAGGCGCTCAGACCTTGTGCAGTTCAGGCGTATGCGTGCTCACGTGGCAGAATGACACCTATCGCACCGGGGACAACCTGCAAGAAAGCGTGCTCAACCACGGCACCATCGCGAAGAAAATCTTTGGACAGCGTTGCTCGGCACAGTTGGATGGGCAGGTGTATGGTCAGCCTCTTGTTTTGACCAATGTGAACATTGATTCGACGACATATCCTTTCGTGGTTTACGTCGTAACGCAAAACGATACGCTCTACCAAATCGACGGAGATCCGCAGCACAACTGCACCGTCATCAACAAACTGCCTTTCTTGTCCACCCAGGGACTGCCAACCTACGGCCAGTTTCCGAAAAGTTGCAAGGGTTGTATTGCGGTTTCGCCGATCATTGGCATCCTGGGGACTCCGGTCATCAACATTAACAATGGTGTAGGCACGATCTACTTGGTGACGGAAAGCCAAGATCAGCCCACACGCGCATCGACTTCGTACGCGTATCTGTACGCGGTCGACGTCCAGAGCCTCGCGGTGAAACAATCGGTTCACGTTTGCGCATCGGGATGCGGGCAATTTTCTTCCAGCCAGTTTGCCCATGACCACATTCAGCGGACCGGCCTGTTGTTTGCGAACTGTGGCAGCGGTTGCCAAAATAAAAACTATGTGTACGCCGGCTTCTCCATGAGGGATGCCGCTCCAACTCCTTATCCCTTCGGCGCAATCTTCGGTTACAACGCGGACGACCTGAATGATCCCAACGTCTTTTACATTCAGACCAGCCAGGGGACTACAGGCCAGGACGGCGGCGGCATCTGGATGGGTGGGGCGGCACCAGCTTTTGGAACGGATTCCAGCGGGCAAAGCTGGATCTACGTGACTACAGCGAACGGAGTGTTTGATCTGAATAATTCCGCGCCCCCCAACACGGAAATGGGCGACAGTTTCCTTAAGCTGGATCCGAACGGTCTGGCGCTCGCGGCGCCGAGCGGCGGCTACGGCTACTTCACTCCTGTCGACCAGTACTATCGCTCGTTCTACAGCCCCGCGTGCAACAACTTCAGCGGGGACGTCGATTTCGGCTCGGGAGGCGTTATGCTGATCCCGGACCATCAACTGCCGAACTGGCCCAACCTTGCGCTGAGTGGGGACAAGGAAGGCGGATTATGGTTCGTCGATCGTACGAACCTAGGCGGCTTTGATACCTCTTGCAGCAATAATCCCTGCTCCTGTAGACCGACGCAGAGCGGTAATAACATTGAAACCTACTGGACGACTACTCCGTATCAGGGAAAGAACATCCATGGCGGCGAGGCCTTCTGGCAGTTTGGTTCGGCGCCTCCTTTCCGGAATTACCTCTTCGCCGCGGCGGGCGAGGGTCAAGTCATTCGTTATCTCCTCTGTGCTGATTCTCGCGCCAAAGGTCCGATCGATACGAAAGTTTGCCCCACCCGCCTGTTCGGCTCGGTCGACACCCTGGGACACCGGATAAATTTTCCCTACGGAGTTACTCCTTCCATTTCGGCGAACGGCCAAGCCAGGGACGCCGTAGTCTGGGCGATCAAGAAGCCCGACGGCCATGTCTCCCAGGGCACGATCCCAGGTATTTTCTACGCCTTCGATGCGGTGACGATGAAGGAACTGTATAACAGCAATCAGTGCACTATGAATAAGGTTCCCGTCGATCAGATTGCTCCGGCCACCAAATTTTCCGTGCCCACCGTCGCCAACGGGTTTGTGTACGTGGGCGCACAAGGCCTTCAGAACGGCGTGAACAACGGGTCGGGAACCTTCTACATTTTTGGCTCGCTTCCCCCCAGAACCTGCGATTGATTAGCCCGCATCGTGAGCTGAGCTGCATAGCGGCACCAGTTGGATCTTCACGCCCCTAGGTGTCCCTGCTCATCTTCCCACAGACGCTCCTTTGAGTTCACTCCCGCGCAAATAGGGCAGGCCTCTCACAGATATTCCACGTTTGCTCTTACGCGCAGGCCAACGGCTTGACGCGGAATGTGAGCGAGAGGACAATAGGGACCTCTTCTGGACGATCCCGATTTGTGGAGAGAAATGAGACAAGGAGGATTCCCGATGAAGATTAAGAATTCGATAGTGGTTCTCGTAGGCGCAGTGCTTCTTGCGCCTGGCTTGGCGCTAGCTGCGCCGCAATGTTTCCAGGTATTCAGCGGAGTGTTCGTTCGTTTCGAACAACCCATAACCAACACGGAGACGGCGCAGACCGGCCGTACCTGGGGAGCACTCTCCAGTTGCGACGGTCTGGTTTCCTGGCCCGTGATCGGCAGTTCACACCATAGCAAGACCGACGGATTGACACTTTCCTACCGTGCGATGACGGTTGATGCCAACACCTGCGGAGCCGTCGATTTTATTGGTACCCTCTCGGGCAAGCCCCTTTCCGGCCCGTTCCAGCTATTCAACCAACGAACGAACTTCGGAAACTCAGGCACGTGGACCCAGATCACCTGCCCAAAGCCGCCGAAGAATGGCGCACAGCTGCCTTCAGGGGTTGATGCCCTGGGGAATGCCGCGAAATAAAAGGGCAAGAGAATGGAGAACGCCCCGCTGGACTTTCCCATGCGGGGCGTGACCTTCAGTCAAACTTCCCCTGCGAACAGCGCTCTTGTCGACGCAATTTAGCCTTGTCCATCAATCACGATTCCATTGCGTCGTTCTCGGATTTCGATTAATCTTGCCGCACTCGGGGCAACTTACGCTGCAAGCATTTTCCCATCCCCTAATTCAGAGGAGGATCATCCGAATGCGATTTCGCGTGTCCGTTTTGTTTGCCGTGTTGTTATGCGTGCCGTCATTTGCTCAAGACCATTCCAATCACGGCCAGTCCAAGCCCGCGACGCTGATGACCGGAGTGGGCAACGCGCATCATCCGGTCTCTACCAGCAATCCTGAAGCGCAGAAATTTTTCGATCAAGGATTGCGCCTGATTTACGCCTTCAATCACGACGAAGCAGCGCGTTCCTTCCAGCGCGCGACAGAACTCGACGTCAAATTAGCGATTGCGTACTGGGGAATCGCAGAAGCGGTGGGACCGAATTACAACGATCCGGCCAGCGAGGAACGCTTCAAGCAAGCTCACGAGGCCATTCAGAAAGCGGTCGACCTCTCCTCCAACGCCTCGCCCAGCGAGCTAGCGTATATCCACGCTATGGCAAAGCGATTTCCGGCAGATCCAAAGGCTGATCTTAGAAAGGCAGCCGAGGATTATCACGAGGCAATGCGCGAAGTGTCGAAGAAATACCCCGACGATCTGGATGCGGCCACGTTATTCGCTGAATCAGGAATGAATCTTCATCCCTGGGGCTTGTGGCACGTGGATGGCACGCCAGAGGCGGGCACTGAGGAGATTGTCGCGACTCTAGAATCGGTGATCCGCCGCGACCCCAACCATCTGGGCGCGATTCATTATTACATCCACGCCACTGAGGCTTCGTCGACTCCGGAGCGCGCCCTCGCCGGCGCCAACAGATTAGCCGCACTGGCGCCCGCCGCCGGGCATATCGTGCACATGCCGGCGCATGTTTATATTCGCACCGGCGACTATGAAGCCGCGGTCAAGACCAATGAAGATGCCGCCGCGGTGGATCGAGCATACATCAAGGCGAGTGGTGTGCAAGGCATCTATCCGATGATGTATTACAGCCACAACCTCCACTTCATCGCCATGTGCGCCAGCATGAATGGCAACTATGCGGAAGCCAGGAAGAACGCGGATTTGCTGGTCGCGAATGTGGGACCGCACGTGAAAGACATGCCGCCTCTCGAAGGTTTCATGACAATCCCCATGGCGGTGGATGTGCGTTTCCACAAATGGAATGACATTCTCGCCATGCCGCAACCGGATCCCGCGATGAAGATTACGACCGGATTCTGGCATTTCTCTCGCGGCATGGCGCTGGCGGGAACAGGAAAGCTGACCGAGGCCGAAGCCGAGTACAAGATTATCTCAGAGGCCGAGCAGAACACACCGCCAGATCTGATCTTCTCCATGCCGATTAACAACAAAGCCAAGGACATCATGAAAATCTCCGAGGATGTACTGGGGGCGAAGATCGCGATGGCAAGGAAAGATAACGTTCAGGCAATCTCTCTGCTGACCGCAGCCGTCGCGATTCAGGATACGTTGAAATATGGGGAGCCTTCCGACTGGTTTTTCCCCGTCCGCGAGTCGTTAGGGGCCGCGCTCCTGATGAACGGCGATGCCGCTGGAGCGGAGAAAGTCTTTCGCGCGGACCTTGATCAGAATCCGCGCAATCCACGCTCGCTATTCGGATTGCAGCAGACGCTGAAAGCCCAGGACCGAAGCTACGACGCCAGTTTTGTCGAAAACGAGTTCCACGATTCGTGGAAAGGCGGGGAAGTGAAGGTAGAAGATTTGGTCTAACCCGGCAAAGGATTTGTCATCCCGAGCGAAGCGAGGGATCTGGGGTTTGCCTGCGACGGCGTTACTGCTAGCGAGTCAAGAACCCAGATCCGCTTGGCTCAGGATGACAGCATTTTGGCTCGACCTATGTTTCACATCCACACGGGAGTCACGTTGGTTGGGACCTGGATCGTAGTCGTGTTGATTCGTTAGGCAGGGCACAGGCCTGCAAAGCCTCCTTCAGCGCCTGCTCCAGCGCACCGCCCAACGCCGCGAGTTCCTGCGAACTCATGACCTTCTGCATGCCCTCAAACAGTTGACGCTCTTCCTTGCGGATATGCCCCACCAGTTTCTCGCCGAACTTTGCTAGGCTCTGCCGATCAAGCTTGCGAGCGGCCGCGCGTGCGAAATCGTCGCGCAGAAGACTGTGCTCGGAGATAAGTTCGTTCACCAGCGTCCTCAGTTCGGAAAAGCGCGCCACAACCGGAAACAGTTCTTTCTCTTCCGCCGCGAAGTGAATCGCAATCTCGCTGTCAAATTGCTGTTGGATCTCTGCCTGCCAGGCTTCGAGATCAACTTCTCCCGCCTGCATGGCTCGATCAAGCCGCACACACAAAGCCAGCGCGTGCTGGTGCTGCCGCGAAAGCGGGATCAAGCTCGGGTCACGCAGCATATGACAATCTTAAATGACGGGGATTTCAAATTAGGGCCGCACGGGCGCGGACGCCCGCGCCTACATTGATTCGCCTACGCCCGCTGCTAACCAGTCTCTGCCGTCCGAGCGCAGCGTCAGCCAATCCGTACGCACGCGATCCCACTCTTGAATCAGCATCCCGTAGGATTCGAAGAACTGCCGAATGCGCGGCCTCTCCCAGCCGACCACATCCTCCAGGATGGGCGCCAGCACGGCAAGCGCGTTGCTGCTGAGAATGGTTCTTTTCGCCACCTGCGAAACGTGCTTGGCTTCGGAGACGGCGATGGTGAAGCCGTCCCGCACATTGACGTGCAGCATTACGTGGACATCCGAGCTGCCGTCGCCGACGTAAATGATGTGGTCTGGCCCAACTTGCTGCTCCGTCTGCAACTGATCGAGCCTGGCTACTTTGCCGTAGCCGGCGGTGGCGCGAGCGATGGATTCAATCTGGCCTTTATCGTTGTAGAGAAACTCGGTTCCGTAGATATGAGAAGGGGGAACGATTCCCTCCAGCGCAGACTGAATGACCTCCACCGGCGCGGCTGAGAGAACATAAAAATCGAAGAGGTAACCATCAATGCCGCTCTTAAGAATTTCATAAAGCAGCGCGATGTTTTCCTTCAGACGAACCGCTTTGCCAGCCTCAATAAGGTGCTCCCTACGAACCCGATTCTGAAACTCGGGATCATGCAGCAGCAGGTACGCAAGCTCGGCCCCTTGCTGCACCAGGTTGAGCTTCGCCATCCCCTTGGCTTTGCGCTCGAACTCCTCGGTCGGAATTCCCACCAGTTCGCTGAGCACGTAGCCAGAGTCGTTGAAAGTCAGCGTCTGGTCAAAATCACTCGCAAAAATATAGCGTTTCAAAGGCTTTTCACTCATCTTCATATTAGATTCGATAGCAGAGCGAAAGACCAATTAAAAACATTGATTGGTACTATAAGCGTCGAAATTTCATCCCCCATTAACAATAGAATGCACTACCGGCGCCGGCTAGCCAACATCTCTATAAACAAGCTACTTACCTTCGTTCTGCAGCCCGCCTTTACTAATTTCTTGCTACCGTTCAGAATGGTTGGGTCCGCCCTCAAGTGCCGGTTTTTCCCGAATGAGGCGCGCATAAATACTAAGGATCATCGCCCGAACGCGGGCCAATGGAGCAGAAATCATTATGGGAACTTCCGGAGAACTGATTCGCCTCATCAACTACGTAGACGACATTACGACCACATTACGCCGCATCAACGCCTTCGTCGCGGCCATGGAAACCGACGAGCGCAAGCGTCTGGCTGAAAGCCTGAAAGCCGCGGGCTCCAACCTCGATGCCCTCGTCGTCCGGTTGGAAAAGGGTGGGCAGTAATGGCGCAGGTCCACACCATTGCCGTGATCGGCGCCGGAACCATGGGCCGGGGAATCGCTCATGTGGCGGCGCTGGGCGGATATCAAACCATCCTGGAGGATTTGCTGCCCAACGCACTGCGCCGCGCGCAGGGCGAAATTCGTGACAACCTCGACAAGGCGGTTGAGCTTGGCAAAGTCTCAGGCGACGATGCCGACGCGGCATTCGGCCGGTTGCGATACGCGGGAAGCGTCGAAGAAGCGGCTCGCGAAGCGGATCTGGTGATCGAGGCTGTCCCCGAGGAAATGGAATCGAAGATTGAGATCTTTACTTTATTGGACAAAATCTGCCGCCCTGGGACCATTCTGGCTTCGAACACCTCTTCGCTCAGCATCACCGAAATTGCCAGCGTCAGCTACCGCGCCAGGAAATGTGTCGGTATGCACTTCTTCAACCCGGTCCATAAGATGAAACTGCTGGAGATCGTCCGCGGCCTCGAAACCGACGACGACACGCTCGCAACGGCGGCCGAGGTAGGCAGGCGGATGGGCAAGGAAGTTGTCGTGATCAAGGAATCGCCCGGTTTCATCACCAGCCGCATCAACGCCATGATTGGCAATGAAGCGTTTTATATGCTGCAGGAAGGAATCGCTTCCGCACAGGATATCGATAAGGCATTGAAGCTGGGATTGAACCACCCCATGGGCCCCTTCGAGCTCGTGGATCTGGTTGGGCTCGATACTCGCCTCAGCATTCTTGAATACATGCACAAAAGCTTAGGAGAAAAGTATCGGCCAGCGCCGTTGCTGGTTCAGTACGTAAAAGCCGGACGCCTGGGACGCAAAGCCGGACGCGGCGTTTACGACTATCCCGAACAAAACGCCCAACAGGAAAAAACGCCGGTTGCCAAAGCTGGCGATTAAAGTTCAACTAAATCGATGGCACACCGATTTCGGTGGGGCATTGCTTCCAGCGCCGGGTAAATTCGCTGAAGATGGGTGCCCGCTCTTCCGCGTTCTGTGCGGAAGGGTGGGAGGCGAGAACGCCCGCACAACAAAGAACACCCGCAACACAGGTTCGGGCGTCTCGTCAAGCCGTCCGAGACGCCCGTCCTCATCGTCACAAGCCCAACTTCTACTTACAGCGCGGTGCAAACTGCCTTGACTTCGGTGTACTGTTCCAGCACTTCGTGGCCCATTTCGCGCCCCCAGCCGGACTGCTTGTATCCGCCGAAGGGCAGGGCAGCATCGAAAATGTTGTAGCAGTTGATCCACACTGTACCGGCGCGGAGTTGAGCAGCCAGACGATGCGCCTTCTGGATGTCGCGCGTCCAGATTCCCGCAGCCAACCCGTACTCCGTGTTATTAGCCTGTTTGACCAGTTCGGCGGGATCGCGGAAAGGAATCGCGGTCACTACCGGCCCGAAAATTTCTTCCCGCACAACCTTCATCTTCTCGTTCGTGTTCACCAGTACAGTAGGTTTCACGAAGTAGCCTTTATCGCCGTGCCGGCTTCCTCCCGCAACTGCCTTGGCGCCCTCGGCGAGTCCCGACTCGAGGTATCCGCAAACCCGATTCAACTGCTCGGCGGAAACCAGCGGACCCATATCCGTCGAGTCGTCCAGTCCCGATCCCACATTGATCTTCTTCGCATGCTCAGCCACACCTTCTACGACTTTGTCAAAAACACTGTTCTCGACATAGAGACGCGAGCCCGCACAGCAACACTGTCCATGGTTGAAAAAGATGGCGCTCGCGGCACCAGCAATCGCGGTATCAAGATCAACATCGGCAAACACTACATTGGGAGACTTCCCGCCCAGTTCGAGCGAGACCTTCTTCAGATTGCCCGCGGCCGCCTGCAAAATCAGTTTGCCAACTTCGGTCGAACCGGTGAATGCAACCTTGTCCACGTCGGGATGAGCAGCCAGCGCGGCTCCAGCCGTTTCTCCATAGCCCGGGACGATGTTGACCACGCCATCGGGAAATCCAGCTTCCTGAAACAGTTCACCCAAACGCAGAGCCGTAAGCGGAGTCTGCTCTGCTGGTTTCAGCACGACGGTGTTTCCCGTAGCCAGCGCCGGCCCCAACTTCCAAGCCGCCATAAGCAAGGGAAAATTCCACGGAATAATCTGCCCCACCACGCCAACAGGCTCCCGCAGCGTATAGGCTAAATATTTCGCCCCAGGCGTATAGGGCACAGAAATCGGAATTGTATTTCCCTCAATCTTCGTAGCCCATCCAGCCATATACCTGAAGAGATCTACGGCCAGGGGGACGTCGGCTGCGCGGGCTATTTTCAGGGGTTTGCCGTTGTCGAGAGATTCCAGTTCGGCAAACTCTTCCAGGTTTTCTTCGAGGAGGTCGGCGAGCTTCCAAATCAGGCGGCCGCGCTCGGAGGCGGTTAGCTGGGACCAGCGGCCGGTCTCGAAGGCTTTGCGGGCGGCTTTGACGGCGCGGTCGACGTCCTCGCGATCGCCTTCGGCCACATGCGCAAGAACTTCGCCGGTTGCCGGATTATACGTAGTGAAAGTTTTGCCGGATGCGGCCTCGACCCACTTGCCGTTTATCAGTATTTTATGGGTTCTGGAAACGAAGCTGTTAACTTTGTCTTCGGGTGGAACGATTTTCAGAGCGGTTGCCATATTTTTCTCCTGGCGTGCGGATATTAAGTCGCGGAGTCGCGGGCTGGATCGATCAATGTCCGATGAGCGATCAGTCGCGGCGGCAGTTCCAAATTGTAACGCATTTTCGTGGAGATTGATTTGTATTACACGAAATGAGACGAGGCTTCCTGTCCACCGTCGACTTTGGAGGAACTCAATGTCCCCTATAGCCGGATCACTCATCCAAACATCCACGATGCCAAGCTCGCGCAAAGCCGCCAGCCGAACTCGAAACCATACAAAATCGGGCGTGGTTGCCCTGCTCTCTCGATAGCTTGACCCCTCCCAAGCGGAGGAATAGAGTTTTATATAGGGCGTGGAGTGTTGTTATGTCCAACGAAACCGGCAGATACCTCAAATTCGGCGGCGCAACAGTTGTCATCCTGTTAGCGCTCGGATACCTGGCCTATACCGGCGTCCAGGAGAGCAAGAGCTATTACGTCACCATCAAAGAATTGCGTGGGATGGGAGACTCCGCTCACACCAAGCGGCTGCGCGTCGCGGGGAATGTTCAACCTGGATCGATCAAGCGCAACGGCACAAAGGTTGAGTTTGTTCTGATAGAGAACGACCAGACGCTTGCGGTTTCGTACAGCGGCACCGAGCCTCCGCCCGATACCTTCAAAGACAACTCCCAGGCGTTGGCCGACGGCAGTTTCGGACGCGATGGCGTTTTCCACGCCAAACAACTCCAAGCCAAATGTGCTTCGAAGTACGCACCGCAAAAGCCGGGAGAGCCGGCGACCGGAACTCCTGGTGCGGCCCCGAAAAGCATGACCCAGGTCGAAACCAATAGCTCCAGCGCAATGTCGAACTGATTTCTCGGGTACTTCGGCCCCTACCTGAGCATTGTGCACAGCTTCCCATCTTTCTGCGCTTCGGGTATCCTTCTCCGAATCGAGGAGGATGGGATGAAATTTCTCCGTATCGCTGGCCTTCTTCTCATGTGTGGCGTCGCTTTCGCTGCTGTCGCGAAATCTGGAACGCCACAGAAATCCGCAGCCAAGCAAGCCACCCAGAAAGACGATATTCCCAAGTCAATCGCGGAAAGCGTTAGCGGCACACTGCAGTTCACGGAAGGAAATTTTCTCGGCATCGCAGAGGCCATGCCTGAGGACAAATATTCCTTTATCCCCACGGCTGGAAAGTTCGACGATGCCCGCAGCTTCGGCGAACAAGTGAAGCACGTTGCGTGCGCCCAGTTTGCTTTCTTCAACGAATTTGAGGGCAAGAAGCCGCCCGACGACTGCGAAAGGGGCGGCCACGATCCGGCGAAAACCAAAGCCGAGCTGATCAAGTATCTGAAGGATTCGTTTGACTACGCCAACAGCGTCCTTGCCACGCTCACGGCGAAAAATGCGCTCGACCGCGTCGAAGGCCGTTATGCCGGGCCGAGCACAAAACTTGGTATCTCCGTGATTGCCGTCTGGCATATTACAGACCACTACGGGCAGCTGGTCGAGTACCTACGATTGAACGGTATTGTCCCACCGATGACGCAGAAATACGGTCTGAAGGTGCGGTGAGCGGCGAGGGGGTACTGCAATCCAACCGCAATGAACACGTGGGCCCGGGCGCCCTCGTCCGGGCAGCGAACGAAACGAGCCACGGATATGGTCGGCGAGCTGCGGTGCTTCGCACGTCTCCTGCTGGGTGTATACTCGTGCGGCCAGAAGTGGGCGTTTGGCGAGATCCTCCCGATCCGAGGGTCCTTAGTACTTCGCGAATCCTTGCCCGCTCTGGAGGAGCTATTTATGCGGATCGCAAAATCCTTCATTGTTGCTCTCGCAGCTTTGGCTATAGTCTGTGGGTTTCTGACCTTCGTGCCGCGACTCCAGGGGGCCAATAAGCTGGAAGTGCTGTATGAGTTTCACGGTAAGGACGGCCAATCTCCCTCGGCAGGTGTGACCTTTGACTCGACAGGAAACTTGTACGGGACAACCACTTGAGGCGGCGATTCGGACGCTTGCGGGGGTGGTGGTTGTGGGACCGTGTTCCAACTTACGCCGGGTGCAAACGGCAAGTGGACCGAGAGGGTTCTGCATTCCTTCAACAATGCGGACGGATCAGATCCCTATGCCGGCGTGATCTTCGACGGTGCCGGGAATTTATACGGCACGACATCAGAACTTGGCTATGGCAGGGCAGGTAACGTCTTTAAATTGGCACTTGGCGACAATGGTAAATGGTCCGAAACCGTACTGCACTCCTTTGAGCTCACCGACGGACAATACCCTTTCTCGGGTGTGATTTCCGACGCGACGGGGAACTTGTACGGGACGACACTCCAGGGTGGTAACTACGAGGGCTATTGCTCGGACGCTGGTTGCGGTGTTGTTTTTAAGCTGGCATCCGCCGCCGGAGGTAAATGGTCTGACACGACGATACGTGCTTTTAATGAGCGGGACGGCGAGTTCCCCACAGGCGGTGTGGTTTTCGACGCGGCTGGGAACTTGTACGGTGCCGCTGCCGGCGGCCCAGGCAAGGGTGGTGTCCATGGGGGCGTCGTGTTCAAATTGACCCCCGGCGCGGATGGCGGATGGACCGAGACGTTGTTATATTCCTTCGGCAAAGGCGATGTCCTAAGGGGTTATGACCCGGTCGCGCTGATCTTTGACCGGACGACGGGGAACTTGTACGGCACGGCCTTCCAAGGCGGCTCCGGTGAATGCGCAGCCGGTTGCGGTGGCGTTTTTGAACTGATACCGGGCGGCGACGGTAAGTGGACCAAAAAGGTGCTGTATATTTTTCATGGAAGCGATGGGGCAACCCCGGATGCCACCCTTACCCTCGACGCCCTGGGAAACTTGTACGGCACGACTGTGCAAGGAGGTGCTCACAACGATGGTACTGTCTTCAAATTGACACCGCATGCGAATGGCAAGTGGACCGAGACGGTTCTGCACAGCTTTAACGGCAAGGACGGGTCCTCACCTTACAGCACCCTAGTCTTCGACGCTGCGGGATCTCTTTACGGAACGACATTTCTGGGTGGCAATTTCAGCGACTGTGACAATAGAGACGGCTGTGGTGTGGTTTTTAAGATTACGCCATGAGTTGGACTTCGGGCCTCTCTCGCTCTACTGATTCTTCAGCTCTCGACTTCGCTCTGCGCTTGGTCTATCTTCACTGATTGCCACCAAGTCCAACGATCTCAGTGACCACTCCGCCTAATTCGCAGGCTGCTCCCGTCATCGTAATTACTAACTTGGTCAAGCAATTCGGACGATTCGCTGCCTTGCGCGGCGTGAACGCAGAATTTGCCCCGAGGCGCTTCTACGCCATTCTAGGCGACAACGGGGCAGGGAAGACCACGCTCCTGCGCGCCCTCGCGGGGTTGACGCCGCCCACTGGTGGAAGTATCTCGATGTTAGGAACAACCGATCTCCGTTCCATCTGCGGCCAAATTGGCTACATGGCGCACCCTTCATTGCTCTATGACGAAATGAGCGGAATGGAAAACCTCGACTACTTCGCGTGCCTGTACGATGTGGCCGACGGTGACCGTCGCTGCGCGGACGTGATTCGAGCGGTAAAGCTTGATCCATCCCTGACGCGGCCTGTGGGGCACTATTCGCAGGGGATGCGGCAACGGATGTCGCTGGCTCGCGCGCTTTTAAACGACCCTAAAGTCCTCCTTCTCGACGAGCCCTTCTCTAACGTGGACGTGCGTTCCGCGCGCGAGATGGTGAGCCTGCTGACGGGCTTGCGCGATGCCGGAAAGACCATCTTTGTGGTCACGCATCAAGCCTCTCTTCTCGAAGGCGCTGCCGACGAGTTCGTATGGATGGAAGCTGGACAGATTGTCAGTCGCACTCCCGACTTGCAGAACAAATCGGAGACGCGATGAGCACCGTCGGCGGTCTCACGCGAGCGACGCTGGCGAAAGATCTCCGCCTGGAGTGGCGCTCGAAAGATGCCATCAACTCCATGTTATTTTTCTCTTTGCTGGTGGTGGTGATCTTCAGCTTCTCTTTCGATCCGACTGCAGAAGAGTCGCGGCGCATAGCTGGAGGGCTGGTCTGGGTGGCTTTCTTGTTTGCGGCAGTGGTGGCTCTAAATCAGACGTGGGCGCGGGAGATGCGCAACCAGGTGCTGGATGCGTATCGAGTCTCGCCGGCACCGCCGAACGCGCTGTTCCTGGCAAAGGTGATCGGAAATTTCATTTTTGTTACTGTGCTGCAGGCATTGATGACGCCGCTTTTCATTGTGTTTTACAACCTGCGCGCGCTCGGACCCGCATACCAGTTGCCCATAGTGGCGGCCTTGGGGACGTGGGCATTGGTGGTAAACGGAACGTTTTTCGCCGCCATGTCTTTGCGCACGCGCAGCCGCGAAATCATGCTTCCGCTACTGTTGTTTCCCATCTCCATCCCAGCGCTGCTCGCCATGGTCGAGGCTACGGGCGCGATCCTCACCGGAGAATTTTCCGCCAAGTTCTGGATCGTGTTGCTTGCTGCCTATGATCTGGTGTTTACTATCGCTAGTCTCTTCTTGTTCGGGTTCGTGTTGCAGGCGGAATGAAGCGCGTCTTCCCCATCCTCGCTGTGCTGACCGGTGCGCTCCTTAGCTACGCCTTGTACGAGGCCCTGATCGCCGCTCCGACAGAACAGACCATGGGCAACGTGCAACGCATTTTCTATTACCACGTGCCCTCGGCATGGACGGCGTTCATTTTGTTTTTCATCAATTTCTTCGCCTCCGTTGTTTACCTCATACGGCGCAATGCCAAGGCGGATATGGTTGCCCTGGTGACGGCGGAAGTCGGGGTCGTATTCTGCACGGTGGTTTTGGTGACTGGGCCGATCTGGGCGCGTCCGGTGTGGGGGATCTGGTGGACCTGGGATTTGCGTCTTACCCTGACGCTTGTGCTGTGGCTGATCTACGTCAGCTATCTGGTCCTGCGAAGGTTTTCCAGCAGCGGGCAGACTCCATTGTTAGCGGCGGTTTTGGCAGTTTTCGGCGCCTTCGACGTTCCCCTGGTGTATTTTTCGATTTGGTTTTTCCGGACTCAGCATCCCCAACCGGTGGTTGGCGGAGGCGGTTCCATTGATCCCCGCATGCTGCACGTGCTGCTGATCAACTGGCTGGCGTTCTCGTGTTTCGCGGCGTTGATATGCTGGTCGCGCTATCGTTTGGAAGTGCTGCGCCGTGACGTAGAAGAAACCTTGGCCTTGGAGGCTCTGCTCGAACCCCGCAGTTCGCAACCAAGGACTTCGCAGACTGGAAGTGCAGGATGAATTATCTTTATGCTGCTTACATCGCCACCTGGGTCATTCACATTACTTATCTGGGCAGTCTGCTGCGCCGCTACACCCGACTGAAAAATGAAATCGCAGAATTCAAGTCGCGAATTGAATGACAAGAATTAACCGACCGCTGACAACTCCTTATTGCGTACCCGACCGCAGGAATTCGTAGTCCTCGATAACTGCAGCAATGCCAACGCGGGATGCCGGCAAAGGCGCTTCGGATCGCAAAACGCGCGCGGTGAATCGGACGCGCACCGGATCGGTTAAGGTGACGTGCGGTGGAAGAGTCAAAGTTACATGAATGCGGGAGCCTTCGGCGAGCGGCCGGTCGAGGTAGAGAAAAACTCCGCGAGCGCTCACATTCTGGGTCTCTGTAAGAAGTTCGTCGATGCTGGCGTCCTCTAATTTGACGATCGCAGGCAGGCGCATGTCGAAGCGCCTCATCAATCTTCGTTCGTGGGACGTTTCGGGCATTGCGCTTTGTTGTTTTTCGAGCAATCCAGATCCACCTCGGTCACTGAAATCACTCCGCAAGTCCAAGAGACGCAACTAAGTCGTGCGCTTAAGGCAAAGATACTTAATTGTCAGCAGTTTGCAAGATCAAAGGGCTGAGGGAACTGACTCGGTTAATGGCGAGGCAAATTGTGTTGCCACGAGATTGATGCGCTTATCATCGCGTTGAGTAAATATTGAAAGGCTGAAGCCCGGATCATCCGAGGAGATTTGCGCCCGCGTAACCTCTCATATCACGTCTAGCGACCTGGCTTTTCTCTTCCTGGACGGCATCTCGAACCAACCGCACCTGCATCTGACAAATCCTAACGCGAAGAATGGGGTTCCGCATCTTGACAGGCTATCCGTCAGATGTTTAAGTAGTTAATTCACGTTTGCTCTTAATTTTGGTGACTAGTAGGCAAGCCGCTTCGCGGGCGCGACTCGGGGTGCTGTTTGTGCGCCGATTCTTCTTCCTCTCCCTGAAATCGGGAAAGACATCGCGGCAAATCGGAGGAGTTCAGTGAGATTGGATCACCGTCAGTCGGGAAGGACTTGTTCGCCAGCCCGCGTGCTCGTGGCAATTGCGCTGTTGATGGTGCTTGGAGTTGTCGCGCTGACCGTTGGTTCGGATGCGGCAAAGCTCCGGTTTGCCAACGTTGCGAATTCCACAAGGCTGTTTGACTCAAGTCCGGTCCGGGATACGAAGCGAGTTCTAGCCGATTACCGCCACCTCCCACTTATTTTTGAGCCGAACCGGGGACAGACCGATGCGCGAGTGAGATTCTTGGCTCGAGGAAACGGATACGGCCTGTACCTCACCGCGCAAGAGGCGGTTTTAGCCTTGCGTCATTCGGACTCGGCGTCCCAGGGGACTTCCGCGGTGACAATGAAGTTGGTAGGGGCGACGTCCGCGGTTGAGCCGGCTGGTGACGTCGAACTTCCCGGGAAAAGCAATTACTTCATTGGCAACGATCCCGCCAAATGGCATCGGGATATTCCTCAGTTTGCGCGGGTGCACTATCGCAACGTGTATCCCGGCATCGACCTGGTGTACTACGGCAATCAGGGGCGGTTGGAATATGACTTCGAAGTTGCGTCCGGTACCGATCCCAGGATCGTAGCGCTAAAGTTTCAGGGTGCAGATAATCTGAGAATCGACGCGAGTGGTGACCTCGTTGTGGCTGTCGGCGGAGGCAACCTGCGGCTACAAGCCCCGCGGGTGTATCAGAAGTTTGGTCCAGAAGAGCGTAGCGTCGTGGGCCGTTTCGAACTGCGCGGCCAGCAAAAAAACGAAGTCGGTTTCAGGTTGGGCGATTACGATCGCAACCGGACATTGATCATCGACCCGACGCTCACTTACGCCACCTACCTTGGAGGCAGCGGAGATGAAGCCTGTTCCGTGATCGCGCCGATCACGATTTACCAAATCCCCGCGCCGCCCCCCGGCTGTCCTGCGATTGCCGTGGATGCAGCCGCTAACGCCTACGTGGCGGGCTCGACCACGTCGAGCAATTTTCCCCAAACAACCGGAGAATTCCAGACCGGGTTGGCTGGACACGCCAATGCCTTCATCGCCAAGTTTAGCCCCACCGGCACGTTGCTGTTTGCTACGTATCTGGGCGGAGACGGTACGGACTACACCACCGGGGTGGCGGTGGATACCGGATTTGACATCGTCGTGGCGGGAACAACCAGTTCGAGCACCTTCCCCACCACCAATGGCAGCAACGGAAGCAATGCAGCTTTCCAAACCACGCGTGTCAGTAGCGGCAATCATGTTTTCGTAAGCAAGCTCGACCCCACAGCAACGAAGCTGCTGTACTCAACTTATCTCTCCGGCAGTGGCGCCGACATTGCTTCTGGCTTGGCACTCGATTCCGGAGGCAATGCCTACGTAACCGGAACCACTGCATCCACGGAGGTCCAAACAGGATTTCCATCCACCGTCGGATCCTATCAAGTCGCTCCCGCGGCGGGATCGACCATCCAGTTTTTCATGAGCAAGGTTAATCCCAATCTTTCGGGAACGTCGAGCGTTCCGTATTCCACATATTTTGGCGGAGCAAGTCACCCTGGCTCCGCGGATTTGGCAACGGGCGGTGGGATTGCGGTAGATAGCACCAGCAACGTCTACATTACCGGGGGCACGAACTTCACCGACCTGCCCTTGCTGAATGCTTATCAGGCAACGAACAAAGGTGGATTGGACGTTTTCGTCGCCAAGTTCAACCCGGCCGGCGTCACCGGAACGCAGCTGTTGTATTCGACGTATCTTGGCGGCTCGCTCGACGACATAGGCTACGCGATTGCCGTGGACTCAACCGGCGATGCTTACGTAACCGGCTCGACTGACTCCTCGGATTTCAGTGTTACGGGCACAACGGCAACAGCACTACAGCCCACCAAAGGCGGCGGAACTGACGCCTTTGTCGCGAAGCTTGGCGTGCCGTGTACAGGCACGAGCTGTACCACATTCGACATTCCTCTGGATTATTTCAGCTACCTCGGCGGCTCGGGAACAGACGTCGGTACGGCGATCACGGTGGACAGTACTTCCGGAGCCCGCATTACGGGCTGGACCAATTCCCCAGACTTCCCCATAGTCGGCGCTCCTCTGCAGTCAACGTACGCGGGAGGCGCGAGCGATGCATTCTTTGCCCGCCTCGACACCATTGCGACTTGCACCCCCATCAACAATCCTGGCTGCACCACCTCGACCAGTTCTACGAGTTACTTTGGCGGCACGGGTGCAGATTCAGGCACCAGCATCGCATTGGACCAGCAAGGCTCCAGCTACCTGGCGGGAGAGACTTCCTCCGCCAATGGCTTTCTCGGCCACCCCTTCCAGGGGCAGCTCAGCGGAAACACTGATGCCTTCGTGAGTAAGTTTGCGCCGCTTTTGAACTTGACCATGCCGGCGCCGAACCCCACTCCGTTAGTGGTTGGTATGGGAAGCCAGGTAACTTTCCCCTATGTGATTACGAACGCCGGTGAGTTTACCAACGGCGTTACCTTCGTCGACTTCTTGCCCGCCTCCGGAGTATCTTTTGTGTCCGCGACCGCGAGCCCGGGCACCTGTGGCGCCCCTACCAACAATACGGTTTTGTGCAACATAGGAACGCTGAATGCCGCCGCGACCGCGACCGTGACGGTGATTGTGGCGCCCGTTGCCCCGCCCTTGCCAGGAGGCCCGGTGAGTTTGGGGAATAGCGGTCAGGCCTTTGTCGGGCAGTCGATGTTAGCCTCGGCGAGCGCGAGCGTCACGGTAAATGATTTCAAAATCACGGCTGCCCCGGCGACAGCTACGGTTCCTGCGGGTGTGCCTGCGGTCTTCACCGCTACAGTCACACCCAGTTCAACCAGCGGATTTCCTGACAGCGTCTCGATCTCTTGCGGCAGCGGTCTGCCCACCGGAGCGACCTGCGTGCCGGGTAACAACAATCCCATCCCGAATCTCAACACCGGCCCGCAAAGTTCGCAATTCGTGATCAACACGACAGCACGAGTGACCACCACCACCGACTTGCGCCGTGGCGGCGGCCCGGGAGTTCCGCTGTACGCAACCTGGCTGCCTGTCTCAGGACTAGCCCTGTTCGGCGTGGGACTCGGCGGCCAACGCTCGCGTCGGCGACGATTCCTGGTGGCGTTGCTCTTGGGTGGCTTGTTCGCGATGGTCCTGTTTCTGCCAGGGTGCAGTTCATCCAAGACGACAACCACAACTACCGGTACTCCCGCGGGAACTTACACGGTGACGGTCGATGCCGTGTCAGGCAGCGCAACGCGCAGCACGGTAGTGACGCTGGTTGTGCAATAACCTGACTTCAGAACCTTCGAGCTATTGTTTCGTTCCTGTTAAGGCGAAGGAGAACAGGTCGCACCCAATTCCGCCGCAGGCTCCGCTGCTACCCCAGGTGGGGGAGTAATTGATGTCTCCACTCGCCGCATAGAAGTAGGAATCGTCCAGCACGTTTGGCCAACCGCGGTGGTTGGGAGCGGGAGGATACTCCACGTCCATCAAGAAGGCGGAGTTGGAGTTGTTGAAAGTGGGCAGCAAGTTCAGGAAGTAAATCCTGCCCTTTTTCAATTTGCAGGATGGCATCAGTTTCTTCACGGTAACGCTGAACTGGATCAGCCCGAAACCGCCTTCACCATACCCTTTAATCGTGGCAATTCCCTGGCTCGTGCAGAATTTCTTGCCCCCGTTACCCGCAGACATGCCGACATTGATCTGAAACGGGGTTGGATTGATGTCTCCATCAATCGAACTGAAGAGCTCGTTGAAGGTGACGCCTGTCACGGTGACGTTCTGCGTAGGTTTAACTGCCACCCACACCTCGGCAACACCGGCAAAAAAGCTATTCACATTGAGCAATCCGTTGGCTAATTGATTGTTGGGGTCAAAATCGCCGGAGTAGTACAGACACGTCTTCGGTGGACAAAATGGCAGACGCGTCTTGGGTGCAGCTACGCTGTCTTGCGCCGCGCTCAACGAGAGAAGCAGTAATACGGAGCCAAGGGCGAAGAACGTCTTCCTCATCGTGTTCCCCCATCGGACGAAGGAAGTCTAAACCCAAATGCTCGCCGGGGCCAGCCCGGTGCTGCGTTTTAGGCTCGGGCCGCGATTATCAAGCTTGTGTCGCCATGGAAGAAAAACGCAGCTCCAAAAACTTATGCGTTTATGCGCCAGCGGAAAGTTTGTGGCTTCTGGATTGGGCAATCCCGTATTGGCGAATCTTGTACAGCAGTGCTGGTTGTGCAGTAACCTGACTTCAACGCCGAAGCGACCGACTGTCGGCGCCTTCCCATTTTCCTCTGGCAGGAGTCCGAAGAAATAAAGGGCGACCTCTGCGGTCGCCCTGAGCCTTGCCAGCTTGCGAGCTGCTAGTACCGGAACAAAAGTCCGGTAGAGATTCGCATGTTGTTGTTATCGGTAGCTCCATTGGAGTGCAGCGAGAGCCAGTCAAACTGAATCGCGCGCACGGCGAGACGCCGGGACGCCTTTACGTCCACTCCGCCTCCGAACATCATAGCGAACCCGTTATCCGACGCGGACACGCCACTAAATGCGGCCGAGCTGCGGACGCCGCCTGCCAGGAAGTGCGCGAACGGGGTGAAGGCCTCATTGTGACGATAGGAAAGCACTGGCCCGAAAGTATAGGTGTAATTGTTGAAACTTACCCCATTTTGGGACTTGTAGGCGCCGCTGAAGTCTGCGGCTACACCAAGCCAACGATTAAAGTTTCCGGTCAGAGCGGTATCCCAGCCATTGGCGTTCAGGCCACCGTCGAATCGAGTGTACTGATAGCCGCCGAAGAATTCCGCCTTTGGCGCACTGCCTGATTCCTGAGCCAATGCGGCCAGCGAAAACATGCCCAAGAAAAGAGCGAATCCGACAAACTTGCGCATAGTTGTGTTCCTCCCAAATTGAAATTCGCACTCCTCTTCGGTCGTCATACCCGGCGGCCTCAGAGACCACGCAAGATAAGGCGTCAGCCTGCTGGGCTGAAGTCAAAGTGCTATGGACAGTGGAATTCAATATGGAAAGGTGGGCAAGTAACTGAAGACAATAGCACTTTGGTAATTATCGGGCAGCCAGATCCAGTGTAGCCAGGGAAGTCTCTTGCCGATAGGGTGCGAACTGCTGCTGTGGCTCCGGTGGCCGACGGTGCAGTACGGGAGCGTTGGCCACGCCGTCTCCCGGGCGATGGCGGCGCAGGATAGGCCGGTCGGCCCCCGCGAGCTTGGCTTTCACTTCCTGGAATTCGTTGGTATCCACCACGTAGTCATCCCGGCTGGGAAGCAGCGTGGAAATTTCTGTTTGTGCTTTCTGAATGCGCTGTTCGGTCGGCGGATAATTGGCGTATGCTCGAGCAATCTGGGCGATGAAACCGCCTTTAGGCTGTGCGTCTATGCGTGCACGCATCTGAGTTTCCTTGCTGTGCAATTTTTCCAATACCTCAACAAAGGCCTGAGGATCGTAACCGGCGGCATATTGGTATTCGATTCCGAGAAGGTCGGCTTCCATTTCTGCATCGCGGCTGAATTTTCTTAAGCTAAGAGGACCTATCTGTTTTACTCCAAGGCCGGCTGGGCCGCCGAGGTAAACCAGGGGCAACGAGATCATGTTCCAGGCATGCTTTCGGGTGGCGTAGCGAGTCGCGTGCCGCGCCGCGACATGTGCAATCTCGCGCGCCATAAGACCGGCGAGCTCCGCTTCGCTATCAACTTCCATGATCAACCCCTTATCGACATAGAGGAATCCGCCCGGCAGAGCAAAAGTTCTGAGATCCAGACAATCAATCACTTTAATTGTAAAGGGCACCTGAGTATCGGAGCTACGGACGATTTTTTGAGCCAGGCGATTTATATAGTCGTTGATATCTTGGTCGGCGACGAATGTAGTGTGAAGATCAATCACGTCTGCCATCCTCTTGCCAAGAGCACGCTCTTTCTCCAGCGAGTAGAGATTCACCCCTTTGCCAATGCTCCGCTGTCCAATGCGGTCAACGTCGTACTTACCAGATTTCTGTGGTTTTTCCTCGGTGCCCGCCGGAGGCTGAGACGTCGAGGGAACAGAATTTGAGGTTCGCTCCGCAGTCTTGGATACAGGTACTGGAATGTCCGAAGCCCCCACCTGGAGCACGCAGAAGAGGAAGCCAGTCGTGCAGATTGCAAGTCGCGCGTAACAGCGAATAGGGGCAGTGAAATAGTTTTCACATATGGGTAAAGTCTTTGGCTGGGGTGGTTGAACGGTATGGCTGACATTAAGGCGGGCAAGCTGGCTGCGGGGACTTACGCCAGCCTCAGCTTCTTCGAAAGACGGGCGATCGTAGGCGGGTAGAGCCACTTATGCACCCTCAACGCGAGGCTCCTTCTTCTGAGAGACCCGACACGTTGCAGTTCTGGGAAGGTATAGAGCAAGGATCGGTCCAAACCACGGGGGGCGAAGTCGTCTTGGCCTAAATCAACCTCGTGACCGCCATAAGCGCCTCATCCAAACCATGCGGGATTGTTTCGGGCTATACGATTTACCGGGAGCTTTTGTATCCTAACCAGTAGGTTTGGTTGAAGTCTACGCGCCGGCGGAAAGTTTGTGGCTCCTGGATTGGGCGATGCCGTATTGGCGAATCTTGTAAAGCAGTGCTTTGTAGCTGATCTTCAATAGTGCGGCTGCCTGCTTGCGATTCCAGTTGGTTTCGTCCAGAGCTTTGCTGATGGCTTCGGCCTCGGCTCCGTCCTTGGCGGTTCGTGCTACAGACTTCAGGCCGCCGGATCCATCGCCGGAGTCTGGCGCAGCCGGTTCGAACTGGGCTCCGTTGCTGTCGGTTTTCGGACTGAGTTCCTGGATCGCCAGCTTCTCGTCCCCCAGCACCAGATAGCGCTTCACGAAATTATTGAGCTCGCGCAGATTGCCCGGCCATGCGTAATCCTGACAGGCTTGCAGCAACTCGGTCGAAAGCGGTAACGGTGGGCGGGCATAGCGCTCCGACATATTGGCCATGAAATGCTTCAGCAGGATAGGAATTTCTTCCTTGCGCTCTCGCAGTGGAGGGACCGATAGCGTAAAAGCGTTCAGACGGTAATAAAGATCTTCACGCAGGCGTTTGTTGGCCAGTGCTTCGGGAATATTGATATTCGTCGCGGCCAGAATGCGCACATCCACTTTGATCATGGATCGGCTTCCCAACCGCGAAAATTGCTGGTCTTGCAAAACGTGCAGCAGCTTCGCCTGCAAGCTGGGTGGCATCTCTCCGATTTCATCCAGCAGGATGGTTCCCTTGTTGCACAGTTCGAACTTGCCGGGTTTGGCATGATTGGCGCCGGTGAAGGCTCCGGCTTCGTAGCCGAATAGTTCACTCTCCAGCAAGTCGGCGGGCACTGCGGCGCAGTTCACTTTCAGGAAGCTGCGGTGAGCGCGTGGAGAGAGCTTATGGATCAGCCGCGCCATGACTTCTTTTCCGGTACCGCTTTCGCCCAGCATGAGCACGGGGATATCAACGTTTGCCACCAGCGCCGCCTGAGAACGCAGCTTGCGCATCACCGGGCTGGCGGCGACAAAGAATACTTCGTCGCCAACTTCTTCCACTTCTCCCGGATAGTTCTTCTGATTAATCCCTAGACACTGATCGATCACGGTGTCGAGTTCGCTCTTCTGGAATGGCTTGGTCAGGTAATCGTGTGCGCCCAGGCGAATGGCCTGCACCACCTTGCGAGTATCGCTGACGCAAGAGAGCATTACGACTTTAACGCCGGGCTGAAGCTTTCTCAGTTGCTCCAAGGTCTGGAGGCCGTCAATGCCGGGCATGAGCAAGTCGAGCAGCACCAGGTCGGGACGCAAACCTTTCTGCACACGCTCAACTGCTTCTTCGCCGGTGCTGGCAGTCTCGACTTTGTAGTTGTCTACTTCGAGCAGCGTTCGTATGTAGCGCAGCATTCCCGGTTCGTCGTCGACCAGCAGAATGTTGTTGGCTGCAGCTTTCATTTGCTTTTCTCTGGGTTGATTAATTTGTCGGCAACAGTCGAGGGAGGCAGCAGTGGAATGATGAAGGAGAATTTACAGCCTGCCCCGGGATCACTTTCCACCCAGATCTTGCCGCCCATAGCGCCGACCAACCGGCGGGCAATTGCCAGGCCGAGTCCCATCCCTGACTGACTTTCACTCTGAGGCATTTGAAAAAAGTCGTCGAAGACTTCGATATGGTATTCCGCGGGAATGCCAGGTCCGGTGTCGGACACGCTAACCTTCACGGAATTAGGATGCGAAATCATTTGCCGCCGGCGTTCCATCGGATTGTCGGGATTCGTCGCGCTGCGGCGTTCCCACATGTAGGGTTCGGCATGCAACCAGACCGTGCCTCCGGCCGGAGTGAACTTGGAGGCATTCTCCAGAAGGTTCGAAACCACCCGCTGCACCTTGGGAACGTCGAAAGCAAACTCGTTCAGCTTGTCGTTCGCCAAGAAGTACAAAGCCAAGCCCTTCTCCTGGAAGGAGTGCGACCACAACCGGCAAACTTCGGAAAGGCACGCGTTGAGGTCGGCGGGCTCGAAATGCATCTTCATTTCGCCGATCTCAAGAATGCTGAAGCTCAGAAAGTCCTGGATAAAATGCTGTAAGCGCTGGCCGCTGGTGCGCATGTCGGCCAGTATCTCGCGTTGCCGTTCGTTCAATCCGCCCAGTTTTTCGCTCTGCAATAGTTCAACATAACCATTAAGTATAGCCAGTGGAGTCTTGAGATCATGGGCGGCGGAGGCGAGCGCGTTGGTGGTTCGCTGAAAACGTTCCTGCAGTTGATTGAACTGCTGCAACAGATCCTGGCTGCAGCTCGGGTCGGGACAACCAGTGTCTCCGTCGGGCCTGGATGGGCACAGTTGCGAGTAGTCTACCTTCGACTCTTTCGCTTGGGGCAGACACGTCTTTTCAGGCGTCGCAGCCATGGATTGGAGCTCAGTGGTTGGTACGAAGAGGGAGGAGCACTCAACTCGCTGAGGTGAATGCTAACTCTGCTGATGCTATGACATGGGTTTCTGTCTGTCAACGGAAAACGCAAGGAAGTAGTCACCGAAGGCAAAAAGCTTGCAGTCTAAGGTACTCAGAGGGCCGGCAGAAGTTTGGAGAAACGGCGAAGAAAGGGCAAATATAGGACTGTCGGAAGGGCTGTGTTCTCAGGTCATTTCTGATGACCGGTCGGCGGTTAGTGACTTGATCCACAAATCCGTCCAAAAGCGAGACATGGTTTGGCCCCCAAGGTGCGGGAAAGAATGAGTTAAGTTCACTTTTGAGGGATGCGGTTGAAGCGACGAAGCCCGGAAACAGAAAACCGGAAGTGGCCCCGCCTGCCACTGGCAATTCCCATCTTCGTCCGCAGCCGCGACGAGGAAGGGAAGGAGTTGTTGGAATTTGCAACAGCATTAAACATCTCGGCAGGAGGAGCTTTGGTCGCAGTGCGCCGCTCCCTTCCGCTTTCGGCGCAGGTTTTGCTTGAGATTCCCAGTGCCCCCCTGGTTTCAGGTAATTCCTTTCCTAAGGCCTCCCGAACCTTGCGCGCTCGCGCCGTGCGCGTGACTCACGTGGATGGCTATCATCTCCTAGGCCTTAAGTTTTCCCATCCCTTGGTTTCGGGCGGCCGATCGGGAACGCAGGCTCGTCGAAGGAAAGTTAGTTCTCCTGTGTGAAAAGTTTTTCCTATCCAAAAACTCTACTGTAGGCCCTACTTCCAGGGTCTTTTGCGCCTCATATCGGATACCAAAAGCTCCGTTAAGTCATTGAAAATCCGTTGTTAAGTTAACATCTGAAGTACCTGTCCGAAGCTTGCCCCATTTGGCTCTCGGGATGCACAATAACAGCCGGGTACAGGAGCCGGACGCAATAAAATGCCTATTCCAATAACAAATTCTGTCAGTTCTCTTGTCCATCCTTTAGGCGAGTTTCCCCCCGACGCAATCGTATTTGGCAAGTCGGAGGCGATGCAGGCCCTTCGCGCCCGCATGGACAAAGTTGCGAGTGCCAATGTCCCCGTCCTGATCAACGGCGAAAGCGGTACCGGCAAAGACATCATCGCCCGCATGATCCACGGCCTGTCGCCGTGGAAGACCGGCCCCTTCGTAAAGGTAAACTGCCCTGCGATCCCCGGAACCCTGCTGGAGAGCGAGTTGTTCGGGTACGAAAAAGGAGCCTTCACCGGAGCTTACGGTACCAAGCCCGGACGAGTGGAAATGGCCCACCGAGGCACGCTCTTTCTCGACGAAATCTCGGAGCTGGATCTGGCGCTGCAGTCGAAGCTGCTGCAGTTGTTGCAGGATGGCCAATTCTGCCGCATCGGCGCGCAGGAAGACAAGAAAGTGGAAGTCCGCATTGTTTGCGCCACCAACCGCCAACTGGACGTGGAAATTGAAAACGGAACTTTCCGTCAGGATTTGTACTACCGCATCAACGTAGTCAATTTGCGTATGCCGCCGCTACGCGAGCGTCGCAGCGATATCGAAGCCCTGGTGCACTATTTCCTCGAATATTACAACCGCAAATACAACTGCCGGGCGCGGACACTGTCTCTCGATCTGATGGGTGTACTGCAGAAATATCATTGGCCGGGAAACATCCGCGAACTCGAAAACCTGATCAAGCGGTACGTAATCCTGGGCAGCGAAGACGTGATCAGCAACGATCTGGTGACGCGCAACGAGCAGGAATTTTTCAATCCTGACATCAACCTGGACGGCCCAATCTCTCTGAAAGCCCTGACTCGCAAAGCCACCCGCGAACTCGAACGCAAGATTATCCTGAAAGTCCTGCAGGCCCATCACTGGAATCGCAAACAGGCGGCACGAGCTCTGTCCATCAGCTACCGCGCTTTACTCTACAAGATTCGCGATGCCGGTCTACCTCCCAACCGCTCCACCCGCCGCCGCGAGGTCGCCATCGGCGCCGGCGTAGCTGCCGACTAAAGTCGCGTTCCTCATGTGGGGACGGGCGCCCTCGCCCGTCCAGGCGTAGCAAAGCTCCGCAGCGCATTTGCTCGGACCGCCACATACGCTGAGCGTGGCGAAATTAATCCCGGAGATTCATGGAAGGGCGTGGCTTAGCCATCCCGCCAAGCCCGCAAATCTAATCCAGGCCCCGCAAATCGGGAAATAGGCGGATTTTGCCGGCTAGGACTTCAACTGCGCCAACTGCTTCTTCACGTCCGGCGCTTCGCTGTAGTTGGGATTGATCTGCAGCACACGTTCGAGTTGCTGGCGGGCGAGATTGTTCTTGCCGGTCTTCTCGTAGGCCAGTCCCAAGTGATAATGGACGGTGGCGTCGTCCGGAGTTTTGTTTTTCTCTCCCAGCTTGAGCGCTTCCTGGAAAAGATCTACCGCTGACTGGTAAGCGCCTTTTCGGTAAAAGACCCAGCCTAAGGTGTCGGCGGCGCTGGGTGAATCGGGCATGCCGCGGCGAGCGGTTCGCGCGAGCGAGAGGGCCACGTCCACGTTACCGCCGGATTGCAACATCACGTAAGCGAGGTTGTTCGAGGCCAATGGATTTTCGGGCCTAATCTCGAGGGCCTTCTGATACGCGTCTTTGGCTTTGTTCCAGTCTTGCTTCGACTCGTAGAGTTCACCGGTCAGAATGTAAAACATGGCCTCGCGAGGATTGTCCTTGAGCGACTGTTGGTACGTGGCGATGGCCTGGTCCGCCGAACCCTTGGCAACCTGTACCTGGCCCAGCTTGAGCAAGGCGTCGGCATTAGTCTTGTCGAGCTCAGCCGACTTCTTGAAAGCAGTTTCGGCTCCGTTTAAATCTTTCTTGCTGTTGAATAGCACTGTGCCCAGCAAATCGTAGAAGGCGCTGCTGTTCGGCGATTTGGCAATTTGGACGTTCGCAGCTGCGACCGCTTTGTCCGGTTGGCTCTGCGCCAGATATGTGTTCACCAGGCCGCTGAGAGCGTCGTTAGAGTTGGGATCGCGGTCGAGAGCCTGTTGATATGCCTTCGCGGCTTCACTGTACTGCTTTTGCACCAGCTTCAGATTTCCTGACTGGATGTAACCGGCTGCGCTCTGGGGCGCGACGTCGATGGCTTTTTTGATGTCCTCGTCGGCGGCAGCGAACTGCTTGCGATTGATCTTGGAGAGCGCACGCATAGCGTATCCATCGGGCGAGGCGGGCTGCTGCTTGATGATTTGTGTTGCCGTCTGGTCGAGCGTGTCCATGTCTCCCTGCTGAATCGCGGCAGTCGCGAGGACTCGTTGGGCTTCGACGAGATCGGGACGCAACCGCACTGCGTTGCGCCACTCCTCCATCGCGCGCTCCCGATTTCCCATTTGATCAAGCGCCAGTCCGAGATGATAGTGCGCCAGTCCATTGTCTGGATCATTCTTGAGCACGTTTTGTAGAGTCTGGGCCGCGTCGCTGGGGTGTCCTTTGCGGAGCTGAATTTGTCCGCGGTATATCAGGGCTTCATTGTCATTGGCATTGCTGGCGAGAATTTCATCATTCAGCTTGCCGGCATCGTCCAGGCGGCTCTTCAAGATGAGCAACTGAATGTAGTTCTTCTCGACCTGCAAATCTTTGGGGTGATCGTGATAGACGGCAGCGTATTCGGAGGTCGCCTTATCGAGGTCGCCGGTGGCGAAGTAGAAGTCGCCGAGCATGCGGTAACCGGTGGAATTGTCGGGAAACTTGGTCTTGACTTGCTTGAGAAATGATTCGGCGTCAGACTTCTTTCCCTCCGTGATGTAAAGACGCGCAAGCGCGGCGGGTGCGTTGACATCTTTGGGGTCGAGATCAATGGCGTGGCGGAATTGCTGCTCAGCCTCCGGAAAGCGGCTGCGAGATTGATAATATTCGCCCAGTGCCAGTTGCGGTTGCACGGCTTGGGGATTAAATTCGACTGCCTTCTTGAAATTAGCTTCGGCGGCGTCGAGCTGATTGGCTTTTATCTGCAGGAGCGCGAGATCGAGATACGGTTCCGCGTTCTTGGGACCGAGAGCGATGGCCGTCTGCATTTCTTGCATCGCTGCGGGAAGATTGTCCTGGCCGATCAGGAGGTTCGCAATCGCCACGTGGACCTGCGGGTTGGTGGGCTGCTTTTGCAGAAGCAGGTTGGTCTGCTCCTGCGCCTGCTTAAAATCGCGTCCCGCAATCAGCAGGTTCGCCAGGTCGATGCGTGCCGGATAATTGTCTGGCTGCAGTTCGATGGTACGCGCAAGCTCCTGATAGCCAGGATTCCACTGCTGCAGTTTGAGCAAAGCCTGCGCCAGCCCGTAATGCGCATTGCCATAGGTGGAATCGATCTGGACGGCATTCTTGTACTGGATCGCCGCCTCGCGATACTGGCCTTTCTCGAAATAGCGTTGTCCGCTCTCGAAGAACTTCTGCTTGCGCACGTTGGGATCGCGGGAGCATCCCGCCAGGACGGTTGCGATCAGTCCCAGAGCGAAAATCAGACGACAAAGGGAACCATGCCTCATTCCAAATCTCCAGCAGCAGGCGCGGTCAGCGCCCAGGCTATTTTATTGGGTCTCCAGTTCAAGGTACTGCAAATTGGATGGCGGATAAAGTTACTCATGGCACAACCCCGGTGCGGGGTTGGTCAGCCTCGGTCGGGTTGAGAACTTGCGGGCTGCATGTGACTGTCTAAAAGGGCGAGGAGTGGTTCTCGTAAAAAAGGCCCGCTGGCGATCAGGCCTGAGATTAGCGGGTTGCGCCGGTTGCACTGCAGCGCACCGTTTTCGAGCGTGCTGACGAATCCGCCAGCGCTCGTGACGAGAGCTACTCCCGCCGCCACATCCCATTCATTTTTCGGGACGAGGGTGAAGGTGATGTCCACGAGCCCGGCCGATACCAGCGCCAGTTTGTAGGCGACCGATCCCATGGGACGAACCTTGAAATTTGCGCCTTCAAATTGTTTCCATTCTCCGCGCTTGGTTTCGCTGCGGCTGGCCAATACCGTGGCTCCATCCAGAGTAGTGCGCTGGCTAGGATGGGCAGGCTTGCCGTTGTAGGTCACACCCGATTCGAGCGAGCCGAGAAAAACCTCGTTGGTGGCCGGGTTGCATATTCCCCCGGCTACCGGACGACCATTCTCGACCATGGCGATAGAGACGCAGAATTCGGGAATGCCGGCAACGAACTCGCGAGTGCCATCGAGAGGATCGACGACCCACACGCGGCTCTTGTCCAACCGCGTGTAGTCATCGACACTTTCTTCGGAAAGCCAGCCCTCGTCGTCACGCAGCAATTCCTTGCGAAGCACCGCGTCAAGGGCGCGGTCAGCCTCGGTGACGGGATCATGTCCAATCTTGTATTCCGCTGCAATCGCGCCGGCGGTGAAGCGGCTGAAGACGATTCGCGCCGCTTCCATGGCAGATTGAATACGCTGCAACGTTTCGATGTTGGAGTTGTTAGTCATGAGGGTTTGCGACTGGCTCAGGCCCAGAGCATGCGAGCCCCGGTTGCCAGAAGGACGGCGCAAAGCAGACGTCTCAACCACGGTACAGGAAGGTGTGTGCTCAAATGCGAACCCAGCAGCCCGCCTGGGATCGAACCAATCAGCAGGGAACCCACGAGATAGGGATCGATATTGCCGAGCCGGAAATGCAGCAGACTGGTCACGCCGGTTAAGACCACTGCGTGGACAATGTCGGTGCCCACCATGACTTTGGGCGAGAAGCTGTAGAACAAGAGCAAGAGCATCATGATGATGCTGCCCGAGCCTACGGAAGTCATGCCGACGAGAAAGCCCGCCAGCAGCCCAATCGCCGACATCCCGACGAAAGACTGCAGAGTGGGAGCACGATGCGCCATGTGCTCCTCGATCCGGCTCTGAAAAAGAAGCAGTGTCGGAATGCAGATCAAGAGAATTCCGACCGCCGTCGTAATGAATGTATTTACGCCCGTGCCGTAGACAGTTCGCAGATGACCAAGCAGACTTACCCCAAGAATCGATCCCGGGATACTTCCGCTGGCCAGCGCCAGAACAACTTTCTTTCGAACCGTTCCTTTGTTCAGGTGAACCCAGCTCGAACCGATCTTGGTAATAAAGTTGAAGAGGGCATCAGAACCGACCGCCAGGATTGGGGGCACCCTCAGAACAAAAATCAGGACAGGCAGCAAGAGCACGCCGCCGCCTACCCCGGTCATTCCGATCAGAGTTCCTACTACGAAGCCGATTAAGACTTTTGCGATGAGCATCCGAAACCTTACGACTTTGCTTTGAACGGTGGTCCGTGATCAGGCTGAGTGTCCATTAACTCCGATGAATCCCTCACGCTCCAGATGCAAAATGATTTCTTGCGCTGCTTCTTCGGGACTCAGCTCGGCCGTATTGATTACAACTTCAGCATCTTTAGGTTCTTCATACGGGTCCGAAATGCCGGTAAACTCCTTAAGAATACCCGCGCGAGCTTTGGCGTACAGACCCTTGCGATCGCGCTGCTCGCAGGTTTCTACTGGCGTCGCGATATGCACCAGGATGAAGCCGCCAACCGGTTCGATCATGCTGCGTACAGCTTTGCGAGTTGCGTCATAGGGAGCAATAGGAGCGCAGATCGCGATGCCGCCGTTCTTTGTGATCTCGGAGGCTACGTATCCGATGCGCCGGATGTTGATGTCGCGATGCTCCTTCGAAAAACCCAGTTCCGAGGACAGATGCTTGCGCACCAGGTCACCATCGAGCAACGTGACCGGACGTCCGCCAGTCTCTAGAAATTTCGTCACAAGAACGTTGGCGATGGTCGATTTGCCCGAACCCGAAAGTCCGGTGAAGAAAATGGTTACACCCTGCTTGTGCCGGGGTGGATAGCTGCGGCGCAACTCCTGCACGACTTCGGGATAAGTGAACCAGCCCGGGATGTCGCGTCCTTCATTGAGTCGATCCCGCAGTTCGGTACCTGAGATGTTAAGGACGCGTGATCCGTTGGTTACTTCGTTGTCGGGCACGTACTGGTCTTGATCTTCCAGGTAGACCATCATGTTGAATGGAACCATGGTGACGCCGATATCCGCTTCATGTTTCTTGAATAGTTCCTGGGCATCGTAGGGGCCGTAGAAGTTCTTGCCGTCCGAATCTTTTCCCGGACCAGCGTGATCGCGGCCCACGATGAAATGAGTTACTCCGTGGTTCTTCCTGATGAGTGCGTGCCAGATAGCTTCGCGCGGTCCGCCCATGCGCATCGCCAGCGGCAGCATGGACAGTTTGACGCTTCCCGCGGGGAATTTCGAAAGAAGCAATTGGTAGCAACGCACCCGCGTGAAGTAGTCGACATCGCCCGGTTTGGTCATCCCGACCGAAGGATGAATCAGCAGATTGGCCTCAACTTGCTTCGCCGCGCGGAATGTCAGCTCGACGTGGGCACGGTGCATTGGGTTGCGGGTTTGAAAAGCGACTACGCGGCGCCAGCCCAGACGGGCAAATTCGGCTCGCAATTCGGCCGGAGTCAGGCGCAGAGTGCGGAAGTCGTAGTGCGAAGGCATCTGCAGGCCTTCCACGCGCCCTCCGACGTACCAGGAGTTGCCCTTGTTCAGCAGGTAATCCACGCCAGGATGAACCGCGCTGGTGGTGCCAAATACGGACTGCGCTTCCAACTTGCGGTCGGGTTGCCAGACTTCTTCGACGTGCAGAACCGCCACCATCACGCCTTCGGGATCGCGCAGCGCAACCTTGCTGCTTCCCGGCTTCAGCGACTTGGCAAAATCCTCTTTAACGTCCAGCGTGATCGGCATCGGCCACAGAACACCGCTGCTCAGGCGCATGTTGTGGCAGACGCCCTCGTAATCCTTCTGCGTCATGAATCCTCGCAGAGGAGAGAATCCTCCGCTCATCAGCAACTCGAGATCGCAAATCTGGCGCGGCGTGAGATCCCACGACGGCCACTCGCGCGAGTGGGCCTTCAGTTCTGCAATTCGTTCCGGCGACGCAATTAAATCAGTGAGCTCTCCGCCGTGCGGGGCAATGATGTGACTGGTTGAAGCGATCAAATCCTAGCTCCTTATTGATTATGATGACATTCATTCGCACACTACGTTGTAACTGATGCAGGCATCAAAATGATGGCGCTTGCGGCCGACGGAAACTAAGCGAGAGGAACAAAACAGCGATGCGCCAGAATACCGCGTAAGCAGCACGGTAGCAAGTTCTGACTGGTTAGAGCGAATCAAACTTCAGCACCAGCAATTTAGCTGCCTTTACCGTTTAGGATTCATGCCGCTATGTACTTATAAAATTATGCGGTTAAAAGCAGGAATGACTTTCTGCCCGGATTATGGCCGCGGAATGTGAAAAGCTTTGCACTCGAGATGCAGTTCCGATACCGTAGCAAATCAACCACCATCGCTTGAGAGCGGCGTTTGAGAACCGGAACCTGGCAAAGATTCAACTTGCTGGGCCGCAACCGCAGGTTCTTTGATGGAATACTTCAACAGACACCACAGGGCGCGCACGCCATCTTTCCAGCCTATTTTTTTTCCCTCTTCGTAGGTTCGGCCCCAGTAGCTGATGCCCACTTCGTAGATTCGCAGGCGGCGCTTTGCAATCTTGACAGTGATCTCTGGCTCGAATCCGAAGCGATCTTCCTCGATTGGAATGGACTGGATTACTTCGCGCCGGAAAACTTTGTAGCAGGTTTCCATATCGCTGAGGTTGATATTCGTAAGACAATTGGAAAGCAACGTCAGCAACCGGTTTCCTACTGAATGCCAGAAATAAAGCACTCGGTGAGGAGCTGCGCCCAGGAAGCGGGATCCGTAAACTACATCCGCCTTGCCCTGGATCAACGGTTCGAGAAGCAGGGGATAATCCGCGGGATCGTATTCCAGATCAGCATCCTGGATGACCACGAAATCGCCTCGAGACTGCTGAATTCCTCGGCGCAAAGCTGCGCCTTTGCCCAGGTTCTTCGGTTGCAGAAAGACCCGGACTTGCGAATATTGGGTCTGCAACTCGGCGAGAATCTCCCGTGACCCGTCCCCGGATCCATCGTCCACGCAAAGCACCTCAAGTTCAAGAGGCAGCGCCAACACGCGTTCTACGACAGAGCGCAAGGTGGGGCGCTCATTATAGACCGGTATGACGACCGATAGTTTCATGGGGAGGGGCCTCGATAGTGTAAAACATTCCTTTGGTTTGGGGCTTTGGCGTTCGGGACGAGGGCGGTGGGGTTGTTTGAGACATAACACTGAAGTGTAATTAGTTCTCAGGAGTCCTACATGATCGGGGAATTTTGTCCTAAGAGTTTTGCCTTAAGGAGGCATCTGGCGATTGGGCTAGATACTATAGTTCCGACGCTCCCTGCCGATGCCTCGGCAGACAGCGGCAGTTGATCGGAAATCAGAGCTCAATCCACAGGCAAAACTGTTCAGAAGTCACTTCTATAAGCAACCTGATTTCCTAAGTGTTTTCAATGGCTTAACTGGATTTTTCCCTCTTTACGTGCGGAGTCGGTTGAACGCGCCGGCCGAATGCATTTATTCTATCCCCTATCGCCTGAACGAGTTCGTCAGTATTCTTATCCATCGTGAGTTCGGGTACGGAAAACCGCTGAGGAAATTCGGCTCACTTGGCAACCTGAATGCTATGAATTTCTGTAGCCAGCCAAAAACCTGTATTTCCTTGTGGCTGGATGGCGAAGGCGCTTGCAATTAGGGACCTGTGGAAAACTGCCCTTGCGGCGTTGGTTATTTATCTCACCCTTAGGGAAGTGACATGGAGGAAAAGCCTGTTCGTTTGGGCCCACGTGAGCGGCAAATCGCCGAGTTGCTGTTGCAGGGCTGCGACAATCAGGAGATTGCGTCCCAGCTCAAAATGGCCCGGCGCACGGTCAAGGCGCACTTCAACCGTCTCTTCATGCGCTTTGGAATCCGCAGCGGTATTAAGCGAGTGAAACTCGCGACAACTTTATACCGGAGGCAACTATGTTTGGAGGAGAGCGATACGGAAAACGAGTTCCGAACGAACGGGAACGGCGGGTCATCGAACTTGTCGCCCAAGGACTCAAGAACAGTGAAGTCGCAGAAGCCATCGGCACCACTGAACATGTCGTAAAGAATTACCTTCGCGCGATCTATGACAAACTTGGACTGTGGAATCGGGTAGAACTCGCTCTCTGGTACGAGGCGCGTCGGCACGAAAGTCTGGTTCACGCTTAAGGACGTTGAGCTTTTTAAAAAACCTTAACCCCCTGCGTCAACGCGGGGGTTTTGCTTTGGCGCTGAGTTGCGAGCGTTTGTCTCGGTATGTGTCTGCGATTAATCGCAAATTCTTCGGGCGGCTGGTTCAAACTGATCCATCTGCGCGTCGCGTTGGCTGGTGAATTTCCCCCCAGCAGTTTTGCCGTACAAATCCGAGTCGGAACAATAGTACTGAGCGGTGTGCAGGTCGACCCAGACCTGGGCATTGGGGTTGCCAAGATAAACCGGCGCCGGCGGCGCTTCGGCCAACCCTAAACTCACCAGCAGCTTTTCAAAAAGCGTGAGGCTGGGCTGCGCAGAATTCTTCACTGCCGGATGATTCTCCGCGGGGCGCATTCCCCATCCCGATAAAACGATCAAAAGCATAAGGACCGCGGCTCCGACATAAAGGTCGGCGCGATGTTTGGCCAGCCAAATACCGGCAGCTGATTTCGGGTTTAACGATTCCAGCCACTGGTGAGCGTGGGAAGCTGACGCCCAAGGCGAGGGCGCTTTCGGATTTTCTCGAAGTGCCGGGGAAACGGCAGCCGTGTCGTCCACGGTGTCATCAGTTATCAGTAATGCCGAGTCGCTTTCCGGTGCCGCCTCCGGTTCGCCCGGTTGGTGCGAAAAGTACGCGTTCCCATCGGTCGCTTCAGGAGAAATTATTTTGAAAAGGTCGGAAGAAAGCCGAGGCTCAGTGACCGCCGCCGAACTGACTTCGGTTTGAACGCTGTCCTCTTGCTCATCATCGCGCTGCTGGTCCTGCGCCGCCTGCAAATGCCACATGGATGCCCAGTGACTCTGCAGTTCGCCTGAAGGCAAAGCTTTTGGCCTGGCGGTTCCGCACCTGCCGCAGAATAATTCTTGTTCTCCGAATTGATAGCCGCACTGAGGACATGTTGTTTCGCGGCCTGACTTCGCGCTCGCCTCGCTGAGAGGAATAAGCGGTGCTTCGCCAGGTTCTGCCGATTCGACAAGATGCTCCGCTGGTTCGACAACTTGCTCTTCCGGCGAAGCGACATTTTTTGCCGGACCCACTGCAAGACGTTCAAGCTGCGGTTTAATCCGTTCCAACGCCTCAAGCATCGCGGCCCGTTCCGCGGCCAGCGTTTTCCGCCACTCCTTGTCCGCGGCTCTGGCGATAGCTTCAGTCATCAATCCGGCCATGAGTTGGCAACTTCGCATCTCGGGAGCTGGAATGGAATCACCATTCTCAAAGCGAATTTCGAGCAGGCCGGTGAGACTGCCTTCATGGTGAAGAGGCAAAGCGATCGACTGTTTGTCGGCGTGCTCCCGGCTGAACTCGGTAGAAAGTTGTCCTTCAGCGGACAGACTGGAATCCATCGGCAGGCTGGTTCCTGCGAGCCTCGCTGCATCTCCGGTAGCTGCGCAATACTCGAGTCGATTCTCCCGCACTATTGCGACGGCAACACCGGTAGCATGCGTGATCTTTTGCAACCGCTCCACAACTACATGGGCGGATGCCTGCAAATCGGCGGGTTGTGACCGCAGGAACTCCTGCGTCTCCAGGATTTCGGCAAGCGCTTCGGTGGGATCCGGTTTCCGGGGGCTCGGAAGTTCGAGGCCCTTTTGCTCCTGAAGAATATGAGCGGCTTTCAGCAGTTGCTGGAAGGTTGCTTCATCCAGGGCCGGCTTTTCCCGCTCGCTGATGATGGCTTGCTCCAAGGGATTACGCGCTTCGGGCTTGTGTGACTCTGCCATAGCAGCCAGTGCAATTCGCCGTCCACAATATTGTGGCGGGCACTCGCAACTCCGTGATTCTAGCAGCCTTGACTAGCTCGGACCATAGGCTAGCGGTTGCACTCAAGTACTTGACCTTCTTGGGATTATGGGAGCAATCGGACCGGACGCGAGGGATTAGGCTAGCGAATCTGAAATGGTCCGAGGAAAGACCGCTTTGTGGGATGTGCAAAGTATTGCATTTTCCGCCCTATAGATCGTGTGGGGCTGCTCTTGAATGCGCGCGACGCTTAAGCTCGCGCGGGTGTCAGCTCTTTCTGCTCAGTCTTTTCGTGGCTCAAGTAGTAGTGAACGGCGGGCGTGATGACCAGCGACAGCACCATTGAGATGAGGATTCCACCGATCACCGCGATGGCCAAAGGCTGCAGCATTTGCGAGCCCGCGCCTAACGCGAATGCAAGGGGCAGCATACCCGCGACCGTTGCCATTGCGGTCATCACGATGGGACGCAACCGCCGCCGGCTGGCTTGCAGCATGGCATCTTCGGCTGAGAGTCCTAGCTTGCGGAACTTCTGATCTGCATCCAGCAGCAGAATTCCATTCTTGGCCACAATGCCAATGACCATGATCATTCCCATGAAGGAAGAGACGTTGAACGTCGTACCTGTGATCAGCAATGCGATGAAGACGCCGGAGGTCGATAGCAGAGCGGAAGCAAGGATCGCAAGCGGCGCGGCGAAGTTACGAAACTCGAACAGCAGCACAATGAACACCAACAGGATGGCAAGTATCAGCACCAACACCAGGTCACGGAATGATTTTTGTTGCTCCTGATAAGTTCCGCCGTAAACCACGCGAATGTTTCCGGGGAGGTGAAGGCCCTCGACGGCTTTCATCACCGCGTCCATTCCACTGCCCAAGTCGGTTCCTTCCAGGCGAGCAGTCACTGCCACATCACGCTGCAAATTCTCGCGACGAATCTCGGTTTGTCCTGGGAGTTCGGTGATGGTGGCAAGGCCTCCTAACGTGGCCGTCCTGCCGGTGCTGCTGGTCAACAGCGTATCCCTGATCGCTTCGAGCGAAACACGGTTCGCAGATGGGAAGCGTACTCGCACAGTGTAAGCCCGATCGTTGCTCACCACGGGAGCAGTAGTTGGCTCGCCCGAAATAATGGCAGAAGCATCGGTAGCAACTTCTTCGGGAGTGAATCCGGCGCGTGCGGCTACACTCGGATCAACCTGAAAAGTGGTCGCGGGACCGCTGATGGTGTTGTCGATTCCGTTCAGAATATCGACTACGCCCGGAATCTTGTGAATCGCATCGGCAACCTTGGGCGCCCACTGTTGGAGCGCGGCCGCATCCGGCGAGAACAACTTGATCTGAACCGGTTCAGGAGCGCTGGTCAAATCGCCGATCATGTCCTGCAACACCTGGATGAACTCCACGTCCAGCGACGGCTCCTCTTGCGTAACTTTTTCGCGCACATCGGCGATCACTTCGTCGATGCTGCGCTTGCGGTCCGCTTTCAGCTTCACGGAAATATCGCCGGTGTTAGCCTCGGTCACGGCAGCGAGCCCCAACTGCAAGCCGGTGCGGCGAGAAGTATTCTCCACTTCTGGCGTGTTGTGGAGAATCTGCTCGACGTGAGTGATAACGCGATTTGTCTCCGCCAGCGAACTGCCCGCGGGCGTAATGTAATCGACAATGAAGCCCCCCTCATCCATCGCTGGCAGTAAGTCCGATCCGGAATAGCGATAGCAGACATACGAGGCAGCTACCAGCACTGCAGCTCCGCCCGCCAGCCAAATGGGCTTCGCCAGGGCCCGGCGCAGCCAACGCTCGTGAAAGTCCACGACCTTGTGAAAGAATCCGCCTAGAGAAGCTTCTTCTGCGGCTAGCAGTCGTTTCATCTCCTCTTCTTCGCTTGGTTCTCCGTTTCGATCTTCCTCAGCCTTCCCGCCTTTGTGCTTGATGAAGTATTGGCTGAGATTTGGCGTCCACGAGAGCGCCAGCGCAAGCGATGTGAACAGCGAGATCGCCATAGTAACAGCCAGCGCTCGAAAGAATGTTCCGGTAACTCCGGTGATTGAAATCAATGGCAGAAAGACGACGACCGGTGTAACTGTCGAACCGACTAGGGGGATCGTGATTTCGTTGAGCGCGCTGTGAATGGCCTGCAGGCGGCCCTGTCCGGAGTCGCGATGGAGCACGATATTTTCCACAACTACAATCGCGTCATCGATCACCAAACCGACAGCGGCGGCGAGTCCGCCCAGCGTCATCAGGTTGAAACTCTGATGCAAAAGCTTAAGCGCAGCAAAGGTCACCAAAATCGTGACTGGAATCACCAGGCCGGCCACGATCGAAGTGCCCCAATCCCGCAGGAACACAACCAGGATGATCGAAGCGAGAATCAGGCCGAGCAGAATGGCATCGCGCACGCTTTTGATGGAATCGCCAACGATGATGGACTGATCGTAAAACGGCCGAATCTGAATACCGGGAGGAAGCGACTTCTGGATTTGCTCGACTTCTGCGTGGACTTCGTTGGCGACGGCTACGGTGTTGCTGTCGGGCTGCCGGTTGATGTTGATCAGCACCGAAGGTTTTCCGTTGGCGGTCACGATGGTGTACACCGGCTTGACCGCCCGGGTCACCGTTCCAATATCTCCGACGCGAACTGGAATTCCCGCGGGAGTCGTCTTAACCACGGCGCTGGCGATCTCTTCCGGGGTGCGCACTTGCCCGCTGATCAAGCCCAATACCAGTTGGTGATTGCGTTCGAAAAGTCCGGGCGAATCAATCAGGTTGGTCCGCCTCATCGAATCCAGAATGTCAGTCACCGTGACGTTCGCAGTCAGGAGCTTGGCGGGATCGGGCGTAATGTGAAACTCCGGCTCTTGCCCACCTTGGATCAAGACCGTAGACACGCCATCAAGCCGGTTCAACCGCGGCTTGATTTCGTAGGTTGCCATCTCCCAGAGTTGTGTCTGCGGCACGTTGTCCGCAGTGAGGCTGTAGCCCATGATCGGAAAGCTGGCAAACGTCAACCGGTTCGCGACCACAACCGCGGTGGAGGGAAGCTCGGGTTGAGCCCGCGAGAGCGCTGCATTCACATATTGCAGCGTCTGAAACATATCGACGTTCCAGTCAAAAAACAGATCGATCTCGGCCGAACCGCGGCTGGTAATCGAACGCACGTCCTGCAGGCCGGGAACGCTGTTCACGGCCTCTTCCAACGGCCGCGTGATCGTGACCATCATCTGGTCGATGGGCATCACGCCGTTGTCGACACCGATCAAAATGCGCGGAAAATTAGTTTCCGGAAAAACTGAGACTGGAATGGTGAAGGCGAGATAAGCGCCAAGCAACGCCACGGTGAGAATCAGGAAGATCACCGGCTTGGAGTAGTGCGAAAACCAGTACGAGTTCTCTGGCTGACTCACTTTTCGTCTCCGCCGCTCTTCTTTTCGTCCGCGCCGCTTTTCTTTTCGTTCTCGTCGGTTTGCGGTTTCGGCTGTTCGATCTGGATCTTAGTATTGTCGGGCAACCCGTAAGCTCCGGATGCCACCACGCGATCACCTTCTTTCACGCCCTCCACAATCTGGACGTCATCGCCCTGGCGAACTCCAACCTTGACTGGCTTTTGGTGAGCCCGATTGTCAGAGCCGGCAAGCATCACCGAAGTGGTTCCGTCCTCCGCGGTGAGCAGGCTTGCCGCGGGAATGACCAGCGCATCGGGAATGGTCTGGGCCAGCATGGAGAGCCGGACACTCGTCCCCGGCTTGAGCCGCTGCTCGGGGTTTTTCGCCTGAACCCAGACTTCAACCGTCGTGCTGTTTGGGTCAAGTGCTGGACTGATCACTGTGATTTTGCCCTCCGCCGGCTCTTCACCGGGCGCAGTGATCGTCGCTTTGTCTGCGAGTTTGAGCAACGCGGCATCTTGTTGCGGAATGTGGGCGCGGCCGATGACTTGGGAAACATCCATTACGGTGAGCAGAGGAGTTCCGGCTGCCGCCATTTCGCCGGGATACAACGGGCGGTCGGCAATCACGCCATTGATCGGACTGCGAATCTCGGAATAGCTGAGTTGCGCTGTCGCTCCCAGATATTTTCCTTTTGCAGACTCGAGTTGGCCAGCCGCTGACTTGAGCGTTTGTTGTCTTCCGATCGCCTGCATTGCCTCCAAGTGCTTTTGCGCCATTTCGTACTGATTGCGAGCTTGCGTGAGATCCACCCTGGATTGGTCGAGTTCCTTTCGCGGAAGAGCGCCCTGCTGAAAGAGTTCCTGGCGGCTTTCGTAGACCTTCTGCTGGGCGTCCAGCATTTGTTGAGCGGCCTGCAGTTCGAGTTGTGCCTTCTGCATTTCCGCTGGCAGATCAGCACCTGTGCTGATTTCGTATGTGGCCTGGGCCTGATCGTATGTACCCTTTGTATCCTGCGCCGCGGCGGTGAGATCCTGATGCTCAAGGACAGCCAGCAACTCACCTTCGTGCACACGGCTGCCGCGCTTCACCAGGAAACTTTTTACGGGAGCGCTGATCTTCGGAACGATTGCCGATTGCGCCAGTGGAAATAAAACTGCTTGTGCAACGACCGTGTGCTCGATCGTGGTCTTCTCGACAGCAGCGACTTGCACCGGAACGACTGGTTCTTTGGCAGCCGGTTCCTTCGAGCAACTGGAGAGGCATAGCAACAATATGCAGAGCGCCACGATTGACCACGCAGACCCGGACGGCCTCGTCCGGGGAGTAGGCGCGAGACTGCCGGACCTCGCCGGGCCGGGCGGGTGAGGGAACCCGCCCCTGCGCAGACATCCGGGTTCCGTGCTCCCTGAACTCAATTTATTCCCCCTCCACACCGGCGTATTCTCCATTTCCTATAAGGTCCCCGTCAGTGTTTGCAAGTTTGCCAAGGAAACGCGAAAGCGTACTTGGCCATCGTTAAAGGCATTGCGGGACAGGGTCAGTGTGTTTTGCGCGTCGACGACTTCCAGCACCGTGGATTCGCCTGCCTGATAGCGCATTGTAGTCAGGCGCAGGCTTTCCGCCGCCAGTTCAGCCGACTGGTTCAGCGATTCCAATTCCGAACGCGCCGTCTCAGCCTCGTTGTACAACGTCTGCAACTTGGCGAGCAATTGCCGTTGCGCGAAACTCAGCTCGACTCGTGCCTGCTGCCGGCGCAAATCCGCCTGTTTCACTTTGCTGCGATTCGCGCCCCAATTCCAGATTGGCAACTGCAACGTTGCCGTCGCGGCGTAACCAAGATTACGGACTTGTAGTCCCGTAGTTGGATCGGTCTGATACACGGCGTAGTGATTTGCATCAATGCCATAAAAGTAATCAAGGCCGAGCGTTGGCAGAAAACCATTCCAGGCGGCCTTGACCTCATAGTTGGACTGCTGCAATGCCGCGACCGCAGCGCGCAAGTCAGGATTCTTGTTGGCAGCGGCAGCCTGAACTTCCGGGAAAGCCAGCAACGGCTCCGGCATTTGCAGGTCATCCACTACGGAGAAGTTTTCGTTGAAGTCGGTGAAGACAAGAACGGCGAGCTCGAGACGGCTGCGATTCATCTCCAACTGCGCTTCCTGCAAATCTCGCTGCTGCTGGTTGGTCTGAATCTGTGCCTTGATGACGTCCGAGTGCGCGACCTCTCCGCCGTGTTCGAGCTTCTGACTTATATCGAGAAACCTTTGCGCCTCGGCGGTGGCTCGCTGCACGGTCGAGTATTTTCGCTGCGCCACCACGAAACCGTAGTAAGTCTGCACCACGGTCACGACCAGCCCGCGAGCCGCAATTTCCGCACGTGCTCGTGCTACCGCCTCAGCCGCGGCAGCCCGGCGATAGTCCGCGAAATTAGCCAAAGAAATATCCTCGTGCACATTGCCCTGGCTAATGTACTCATGCACGCCGTTGTTCGCGATAAACCTGGAGGAAGAAGTGCCATTGCCTTCGGTGTACAAAAACGCCGCATTGTAATTCACGCTGGGCAGCAGCGCTGCCCGGCTCTGAACCCGGTCTTGCTTGGCTACTCCGAATTCCGTCGCCGCTGCCCGGTATTCAGGATTGTTCTTCTTCGCCCGCTCCAGCGCGTCCTGCAGCGTCAATGTGACCGGAGCGTTGCTCGGGGCGCTGTTGGCGTTCTGTTGATTGCCGGTTCCCGGGACCACTTGATTTGGGGCAGTCTGACCGGAAGCCGCGAGTGCCACACCCAGCGCCAGAGCCGTCAGCGCTGTTTTCAGTCGTGCCATACTTCTGTCTATTCTTGAATTCAAGCTTTCCATTTTGTCACCGCGCATGGGCTTGGATGAGTCCCGTTTTTCACGGTTGCCCGCGAACGCGGAAGAGTACGGCTCAAAATCTCGAAGGCCGTACCCTTTCGCGAATCGCGTCGGGGAGGACTACCGCTAGATATTCCTGGATTTAAGATTAAGCGAAGCTGAACAGGCGCGAGATAGATGCGACTGCGGAGAGCTGTCGGCGGGACAACACCTTTGCCGCGGCCGCACGGGTGAGGACGGGCGGCCGCGCCTACATTACAACCGGGAGTTGTACCGTCATGCGGGTGCCTTTGCCGGGAGTGCTGTCAGCGGTGATGGTTCCTCCGTAGGCTTCGACTAAGGCTTTTGCGATTGCCAGGCCTAAGCCAAAACCTCCGGTGGTTCGGGTGCGGGACGGATCTCCGCGATAAAAGCGTTCGAAGACGTGGGGCAGATCAGCAGCAGGGATGCCCGCGCCATGGTCTTCAAATATGATTCGCGCCGGGCCGGCGTTTTCGCGAGTAACCGCAACCTCCACCGATCCGCCTTCGGGGCCGTAGCGCACGGCGTTTTCCAGCAAATTGATCCAGACCAGCTGCAAATCCTCGGGATCGGCGCGGAACGGCACGGGACCGTTCTTTGAAAGATAAACCGTCGCTTTGCGACTCTCGGCCAACTGGCGGGTTCGCTCCACCGCCTCTTCACAGGTTGCAGTCACATCGATGACTTGCAAATCGCGGCGCAAAGCTCCATGCGCCCATTGTTCCGCACGTGCCAGGCGCAGCATCCATTGCAAGAGTTGCTCCAGACGTTCCAGGTCTTCCAGCGAATGTTCGAGCCCGGCGCGATATTCCTCCGACGCGCGTGGCCGTTGCAACAATGACTGCAAAGTAGATTTCAGCACAGCTACGGGAGTCTTTAATTCGTGCGCCGCATTGCCCAGAAATTCTCTTTGCTGGTCAAAGGAGTGATGCAGCCGGGCCAGCATCGTGGTCATCGATTGCGTCAGCGGGCGCAATTCTCTGATTTGCTGAGCATCGTCGGGCACGTGCAACTCCCAATCGTGCGTCGATACCAGACCCGCCTGCGCCGCCAACTCTTGCAGGGGCAAAAGTCCGCGGCGAATCCCCCAGAGAGCAAGGAGAACTGTCGCTCCAAGCAGCAACAAGCTCGATAGCGCGATAGAGATTCCTGCCTGCTTGACCTGCGCGTCCAGTTGGATCTTCGGAGCTACATAGACGATTGTCAGTAACTGCGGCTGGAAGGTCTTGCCTTCCTCACGATCGAGAACAGGCACGCGAAAAACCCGTAAGCCCCGGTAATGCACGTGCGCGAACTTGAAGTTCCAATGATCAGGCCCGGTAGACGGAATCTCAAGGCCGGCGGGCCAATTTGCGGAGCGGGTCAGAAGCCCCGACCGTTCCGTCCATACGGCAAACAAATCCGGATGCGCAGGGTCGAGCGACGAGGGCATCAGAGTCTCGTCGAAATACACATTGCCACTTGCGTCTTCCGCATATCTCACTAGCGCTGCCACGCTCATGGCACGAGCCTGCATCCCAGCGTCGAGCGTAGAAAGCAGTCGTTGGTGAGTGTAGAAGATTCCCGTAAACAGAAGACCCGCCGCCAGCAGAGTTTGCGAAAGTACGACGATGGTGATCAGCCGCGCTTTGATCGAACCGCGCAGGAACGAAGCCGACGCCGTCAGCGGCCGTATGACGGAATTGGGTCTTTGGTTCATCCCGCATGCGTTCCATCTTGCAAAATATAACCTTGGCCGCGAAGCGTGTGAATCAACTGCCGCGAAGAGCCGTCATCGAGTTTGCGCCGCAGTCCGGAAATATAGACTTCAATCACGTTGCTGAACTTCTCCCAGTTGTAGTCATAAAGATGCTCCAGCAGTTCGGACTTTGAAACCACAGCCTGGGGCCGGTGTGCCAAATATTCCAGTACGCGATACTCCATCGCGGTCAGCGTGATCTGCCTTCCTCCGCGCCGTACGCTGCGGTTCACCGTGTTCAACTCCAAATCGCCGACCGAGAGGACCGGGGAAGGCTGCCCCTTGCCGCGGCGGATCAGCGCTTTGGTACGGGCCAGGAGCTCGCCGAGATCGAAAGGCTTGGTCAGGTAGTCGTCGGCCCCGGCATTCAGCAGCGCGACTACTGATTCCTTGTCGTCGCGTGCAGTCACCACTAGAACCGGCGTGCGCTGGCCAGCCTGCCGGAGACGGCCGAGCAGTTGCATTCCATCCATCTGAGGCAGCATCAGATCGAGCAGCACGACATCGTATTCGCTGGACTCCGCCAGAAAGAGTCCCTCCTGACCATCGTGGGCAATGTCGACCGCGTAACCCGCACTCTCGCGCAGACTGCGAGCAACATTTTCCGCCAGCCGCGGTTCGTCTTCGATGATCAGAACGCGCACCCGCCAACCTCCTTCGCGTTAGCGTTTGAGGGCACTTTACTTCTCTCAACCTTAACGTGTCCTGAACCCGGTTGGGAAGTGCCAGCAGGGTGCGCACCATGAATGCGGACGGAGCTCAATCTAGTGAGCGCGGCCGATCGACTCGCGGTGCGGGCGCCACAGCGAGGTAATGTTGAAAACCATTCGGACATATTCATAAGTCTGTCCGATTCTGAACATCCTATCTCGCCAGCGGACACACCCTTGGCTCACGTCCGACAGTCTCCTCCGTCAAATCAAAAGCTTAGGGGCTGAGTAAGGGAAGGGAAGTTGCTTCGCACAGGGAGAGATTAACTCCGCTCGGGGATTGAGCCAATGGGAACGCTGATCGAAGACGTTCGTTATGGATTCCGCATGCTGCGGAAGAATCCGGGTTTCACCGCGATAGCTTTGCTTACCCTGGCTCTCGGCATTGGCGCGAACACCGCGGTTTTCTCGATTGTGAACGGTGTACTCCTCAACCCCCTGCCGTTCCCAGACGCTGACAAACTGGTTAGCCTGTTCGAAAGCAAACCGAATTTCCAGGAAGGTTCCATCTCGTATCCCAACTTCCTTGACTGGCAGCGGGAGAATCATGCGTTCACCGCAATAGCGGCCTATCGTCCGGATAGCTTCAGTCTCACTGGCGCGGGTCAACCGGAACAAGTGCAGGGCAAGATGGTGTCCGCAGACTTTTTCTCCGTGCTGGGTGTGAACCCATTGATGGGCCGCACATTTACCGCGCAAGAAGACCAGTTGGGCGCGGGCCGAGTAGTGCTCGTGAGCAGCGGTTTTTGGAAACGAAAATTAGGGTCATCGCCCGACGTACTGGGTAGAAGAATCGTTTTGAATGGCGAGGGCTACACCATTATCGGAGTGATCCCTGCCAGTTTCCACCTGACCCTGCCAAACTTCGGCGATGACGGCGAGGTGTACGTTCCCATCGGCCAGTGGGATTATCCCGACTTCCGCGATCGTAGCCATGCCTTGGGGATGAAAGGCATAGGCCGGTTCAAGCCCGGCGTTACTCTGACCCAAGCCCGCGCCGACATGGATGCCCTGATGCAAAATCTGGCTTCGGCTTTTCCTCAAGCCGACGCCGGAGAAGGTGCCACGCTGGTGCCGCTCAAGCAGAAGATGATCGGAGACATCCAGCCCTTTCTTCTCATGCTGCTGGCCGCGGTCTGCTTTGTGCTGCTGATCGCCTGCGTGAACGTCGCCAATCTCCTGCTTGCGCGTTCGACTAGCCGAACGCGGGAGTTCGCGATCCGGGCCGCACTCGGCGCCGGCCGGGGACGCGTTATCCGCCAACTTCTCACCGAGAGCATCCTCCTCGCAATTGGTGGCGCGGGCCTTGGCATACTTCTAGCTACCTGGGGAACCAGGGCTGCGCTCGGGATGCTGCCCATTACCCTGCCACGCGCTCATGAAGTCGGAATTGACACCCATGTGCTGATCTTCACAGGTGCGATTTCAATTCTCGCCGGCATTCTCTTCGGTCTGGCCCCAGCGCTGAAAACCGCGCAGTCAAACCTGCAAGAAACTCTTAAGGAAGGGGGCCGCGGGGTGAGTGGCGGCCACCATCGCATTCAAGGAATGTTTGTCATTCTCGAAATGGCGATGGCGCTCGTTTTGCTGATAGGCGCGGGATTGATGATCCGCAGCTTAATTCGGTTGTGGAGTGTCAATCCAGGATTTGATCCGCATAACGTTCTCACGCTCAGTGTCGCGCTTCCCGCTTCAGTAGGCGACCTGAGTCCCGACACGGCTCGATCTACTTTTCGCCAACTCCACGACAAACTCGCTTCTGTTCCGGGCATTCGGGCGGTTTCCTTGTCGGTTGGTTCGATCCCGATGAAGGGAGATGACGAAGAATTGTTCTGGATTGAGGGTCAAGCCATGCCTACGAATGACAAGGACATGAATTGGACCCTCCGTTACACCATCGAACCGGATTACTTCCAAGCCATGACGATTCCCTTGAAGCGTGGTCGCTTGTTGACTTCTCAGGACAACGAACACTCCTCCCTGGTTGCGGTTATCGACGAAGGCTTCGCTGAGAAATATTTCGGATCCCAGGATCCGATTGGGAAGCACATCAACTTTAAAGGTGTCGACAAGGCGGTAGAAATCGTCGGTGTGGTGGGGCACGTGAAACAATGGGGGCTCGATACCGACGATAAAGAGACCCTGCACGCACAACTTTACTGTCCCTTCATGCAGATCGCCGATAAAGACATGCATCAGGCTACCGGCGGTGTGGACGTGGTGTTGCGTTCTGATCAAGGACACCGAGCGAGTCTCGACTCGATTCGAAACTCCGTCACCGCCATGAACGGCCAACAGTTCGTCTTCGGCGTTCAGACATTTGACGAAATCATCTCGAAGTCGCTGGCTGCGCAGCGGTTCTCGATGATCTTGCTCGGCGTTTTCGCTGGGTTCGCCCTGCTGCTGGCCAGCGTGGGCATTTATGGCGTCATCTCCTATGTGGTCGGGCAGCGCACCCATGAAATCGGCATCCGCATGGCTCTGGGTGCGGAAAGATTGCATATCCTGCGTCTCATCCTCGAGCGCGGCGGAGTCCTCGCTGTGGCCGGAGTGGCGGTGGGTCTGGCGTCGTCGCTTGCCTTGACTCGGCTAATGGCCAGCTTGCTCTATGGTGTCCACGCGACCGATCCGCTGACGTTTGCCGGGGTGGCTATGTTGCTGGTTTTCGTGGCGTTCGTCGCCTGCTATATCCCAGCGCAACGCGCAAGCAGAGTCGATCCCTTGGTAGCCCTGCGCTACGAATAGCTTTGCACGCCTGGGTTCCTTTTTAATTAATTGCGTAGCGCCGGCATCTTGCCGGGTGCCTCGAGGGCATCCTGCCCTCGGGAGTGGGAGCGGGACACCTCCACGATCACCCGACTTGCGGCAAACTCTCGGCATTGGAAGTTTTGAAGGGGCCCGGCCTTCTAGCCGTGCCGTACGTTCTTGAAAACGGTGTACGGCGCGGCTTGAAGCCGTGCCCCTTCAAAACTTCCAGCCGTGGTTGCGGGGGTTTCCGCAACCTCTACCGCCGACGGCGGCTCAGCAGCCATTCGGGCCCGCAGCTTCTGCACCAGACCCGTTTCAGCACCGTTCCTCCCGTATTGGCTCTCACGAGCGGAACGGACTTCCCTCCAGCATTTCGAAAGTCAAGCATTCAAAGGTCTTTATCCCTCCGTGTGCAAGGGCGAAAGTTTGGCGAATCACTTGCTTTCGATTCATTGCCAGTCAAGTGAAGGTTCCAAAAGCAAAGAGGAAATCGCCATGTTAGATCTCAGAGACATCAAGATTACGCAACGCGATGAACAGGTTCTGCACCTGCTAGTGGAAGGTTGCAGCAACAAAGAAATCGCCCAGCAGTTAAACATCAGCCCCCGGACCGTGAAACAGCATTTGCGTACTTTGTTTCTGCGAGCCGGGATCAAGGACGGCCGCAAGCGCGTGAAGCTTGCGTCAACCCCAATGGTCAACGCAAAATCAAGGATATACAGCGGGTCTTGTACGCTGTAGAGTGGCACTATTGCCGTTAATTGAACACGATTCTGAACACAACTTTTTCCGATCGCCACGGTCACGATTCAAATCATCGTGGGTCGACCTCGCCCTCGGGCCGAGGGGTTTCGAGCCACTAGAAACCTTGACTGAGCTTCGGAGAACACGAAAACGGTGATGACCACCTCGTTGAGTGCATGCTCCTCTTTCATTGCTGCGCCACCTTCCCCGGCAGCAACCTCAGAAGCACGTTCGCGATCACCAACGGCTGGTGCTCACCCGCGCTTCCCGCCAATGTAAATGACCGCTCAAACCCGTTCGGTCCCAGGACCCTCATTTCCCAACTGTCGTTTTCGCGAGATCCAACGATCGACACCCGCCAATCTCCCGGTCTGTCGCTCAGGGCATGCTCGACCAGCGCTCGAACTTCTGGCCCAGTAGTAGTAGCATCGCCGGTATTATGCAGTTCGATTGAGACAGCCATTTCATTTCATTCTACCGTCCGATACGAACAGGTTGACCAGTCCCTCAGTGTCCAACAGCCACGCTTGGCTCCGCTTCGATCATTCGCGCAACGTCCGCCACCCGCCGATACGATTGCAGCCTATCCTCATGCCGATAAGTATCGGTCACGACGATGATCTCGTCTGCGTCCGTTTCACGGACCAGTTCTTCCAGCCCTGTCTTCACCGTTGAATTGGATCCCACAATCGCTGCACGCAATCTGCTCTCCACGGCCGCCCGCTCCTGGTGGTCCTGCCACAGCGGCTCCATGGAATCGACTGGTGGCAACAACTCAACTGGCTGGTTTCTTATCAGTCGCAGAAAGCGCTGCAGCGGGGTCGTGAACAGCCGCTGTGCAGCCACATCCGTCTCCGCCGCAATCACCTGCACCGCCACCATCAGGTAGGGCTTCTGCAGAACCTCGCTTGGCTCAAACTGCTCGCGGTAGAGCTGCGCGGCTGCATGCAGATGCTCGGGAGCAAAGTGTGCCGCAAATGCGAATGGCAAGCCCAGCATCCCAGCCAGCTGCGCGCTGAAGCCACTCGACCCCAGCAATGTAATCGGTACATTGCTCCCCTGCCCGGGAATCGCTTTGACCGCTTGCCCCGGTTTCTCCGGTCCCAAGTATGTCCGCAGTTCCTCTAACAGAGCGGGAAAATCCTCGCTGCTTTGCTGCAAATCCCTCCGCAGCGCACGCATCGTCTGAAAGTCGCCGCCAGGAGCGCGTCCAAGACCCAGATCGATTCGTCCTGGATACAGCGCCTCGAGCGTCCCAAATTGTTCCGCCACCACGAGCGGCGCATGATTCGGCAGCATCACTCCGCCGCTTCCCACACGAATCGTCTTCGTCGCGCCTGCTACATGCCCGATCAGGACTGGTGTAGCGGAGCAAGCCAGTCCGGAGATGGAATGGTGTTCTGCCAGCCAGTAGCGCTTGTATCCCCATTGTTCCACGTGTTGCGCTAGATCAACCGACCGGGCGATTGCGCTGCCGGCGGACTCCCCTGCTCGCATGCCCACAAGATCCAGAACTGAAATCGCTAACCCATTACCCATGCTGAATTGGATGAACTGGCTGGGAAAGCGATGCGACCTACGAGTTGGGGCAGAATGTGGCTGCGAGCCGCAAACACGCAAGACCAAGAGGCGATGCGGAAGCCCCGCCGTGGCCGCGGCCAGAAAAGTGAGGCAGCAGACTGGCCCAGAGGGCCCGAACCCTTTGCGGGGATTTTGGGACAGCTTCCTGAGCACAATTGGGGATGGTGGGCGCCAACACTCCGCCGAGTAACAGCCTGATGCGAGGAATCGAGATTGTGAAGCAAGCCCCCGATGTTCCGGCGGCCTTACATTGAACCCTGTGCTACTTGTGCAGCAGCTCGGCGTTGACGGATCTTCGTTTGGACCTCCGCCAAGTATTGCCGAGCCTGCTCGCGCGTCTTGATTGACCGCACCCGCTCGAATGACCGTCCGTTGCTCTCGCGACATTTCAAGAGCAGAAAACGGTAGAGCGCAGCCTTTTCAGACCTAGTTCAACCTAAACCTACGACCACTTACAGGTCTGCGGAAGACTGCCAAGTTACCTGCAAACGGACAAGGCGGATCAGTCCTGGGCTGGGATCATGGGCTGGTTTCAAGAGAAAGAGAGAAAGGTTCGGCATGTGTTTTACGGTTTGTGGGACGTCGTAGATCATGAGGTTCGTTCCCACAGGGCCTCCAACGACGGCTGAGCCGCGGCGCAACAACCGGAAGCACTACATGCGGTTATTTCACAAGAGTAGGTTAGCGATGCAGTGTCAAGGACAAAGCGAGGGGGTAAGCGATGCGGAGCGCATGCGCTTGCGGGCAAGAGGTATTGCGCACTGCATGCGGATTCCGGCAGGGCATCTGCACTTGAAACCAAGGGTGGTCGCCGGCGTAGTGTTTATAACCCGTAGGGTCTAAAACAATTTGCGACCCGAGCATGAAAAAACAGGACTGCCAAAACAGGGAAGGCTCGCAGTCAAGGGTCAAGTATAGATCCGGCCAAAAAGACATCAGCAAACTGAAACAGTCAACAACGGCAGACGGCTTTGTTTTTCTCCGGTGGAAGATGAAATGCCTCTAATACGGCATCGCTAGACCTCGCCATCCATGCGGTCCATCACCGCTAAGCGGTGGGTTCGCCGGTTGAGCTACAATCTGGACCCCGCACCTTTCTTTCTGTCTTCCGCGAAAACGGGAGATCCCTGTCTCAGAGAGCCAAGGTGACGCATGCTATAAGTGGAACCAGTCAAGACGATGCGCGTTGCCGAGATTGCGGAAAGCAATTTCGACCGAAGCGGCCCTGGCAGAAACAGTGCAGCCCTCGATGCCGACAACGAGCCTATGTTCAACGGCAACCAATTGCAACCTTAAACAAGTCGTGCGAAGGTGAGAAGGTGAAGCCCTGCGCTCCGGAACATAACACTCATCCCAAGGTCATCGAACTGGAGATATATCCCTCGAACGTCGAGGCTACATTGCCACAGAGGATTTGGTCAGTTAAGTGGCTTCTCGAGGTGGGATGTTCCTCCTCAGAGGTTTGTTCGGGTGTGGAATTGTCGCTGGTAATGCCGATTGTTTCCGGTGGTTACATTGCGCAGTTGACTTGAGGGGCATGGCGCAGTTGACTTGAGGGCCGGACTCGCACTCGGTTTATTGGAAATACAAGGAGAGTGGGATTCAAACCCAATTTGAAGTTGGGTCGACGCCTGCTAGGCTTTCGACAGAAGAAGTGATAGGCTCACGCGATTCGACGCGAGTTCTCGAACAAACGCGAAGTGGCAGCCCCGAAGATAAATCCGCCAATATGTGCCAAGTATGCTACGCCCCCGGTCTGCACCTGCGCCACAGCGCCCGCATGGAAGAGCTGAGTGAGCAAACTGAACAGTGGTGGTCGCGGAACCTTTAGCAGGGTCCGTGCCGATCATGGTGAATGGATACTTTATTCCGTGATAGGGGAAACTGCCATTCCACGTTGGTATCGCCTGGCCTTCTGCAGCTAGTGCCTGGTAGGCCGCGACATCGGTACCTGCATAATTTATGACCGTATACGTCGGGATTATTTTGGTTGGTTGATCCTGTGCCGGAAGGATTCCGGCGAAAGACAATGCCATGGTGGCTAACATCGCAAATGCGAGAAGTGCCTTCAGTGGAAACTTCATTTTTTCTGCTCCGTTCATAAACCTTTGATAGATTATTTCGTAATGGTCATCTCAAATCCGACTGCCCACGCCACGTCACAGCCCCGGTACCGAGGACGCGCACAACCCTGACATGAGAAGAGCTGATCGTCGTCCGTTGACGACGTAGAACTCCCACAACCTCACCGGCGGCTTCCTAAGGTGTACATTGACTGGCGATACTTGCTGACTCGCCCGGGACGTTGCACGAGGCCGTCGTTATTGCTGAAGGATCATTACATGCGAGAGGAAAACAGTCGTTGCGCCAGGGCAACCTCGTCCTTACTTTGAACCAGTCTTTGAACACTGCAAGTCAATCCTGCATATCCAGAGTTTTATACATTGTTTCCTTTAAGAAAAAATTATGCGCTTGAGCTGTGTAGTTAGCCCGGGGATCACGACGCGAGTGATAACTAGGCGATGCAAGGGAACCCTGCTAAGATGCCAGCCAGTCGGTAGCACCTGCGAAATGCGGGCAAGCATTGAGGGAAAACGCCATGGGCCTCACAATATCTTTGGCCGCAGTGCTCGGATTGAAATCACGATTCTTGCAGGGATTGGAGAAGCCAGAGCTCGAATCGATCTTGCCAACTGCCTCCCAACGTCGGTTGCTGGCTAATTCTGTAGTACAGAACCAGGGAGAGCCTGCCAGCCGTCTGTTTCTGCTGACCAGCGGCCGAGCCAGATACTTCTACATCACGGAAGACGGACGAAAGATTCTATTCCTTTGGCTTCGGCCGGGAGATATTTTTGGTGGTGGTGCGCTGCTGGCGCAACCTCTCTCATACCTCGTCAATGTGGAAACAGTAAAGGATAGCCAGATGCTGGTCTGGGACCGCACGACAATCAGGAGCCTTGCGGCACGGTATCCGAGGTTGCGCGAGAACGCGTTGTCCATCGCCTGGGACTATTTCACCTACTATGTTGCCACCCACACTGCGTTAGTTTCCAACACCGCTCGAGAAAGACTTGCTCGAGTCTTGGTCAACTTGGCCAACGGCATTGGCCACGAAGCTCCAGGGGGGATTCAACTTGAAGTTACAAATGAGGACTTGGCTAACGAAGCCAACGTGACCGTGTTCACGGCGAGCCGCCTCCTGAGCGAGTGGCAACGGAACGGCGCGATACTCAAAAGCCGTGGCAAAATTCTGCTCCGCTTGCCGGAACGACTGTCGTTACATGCAGCCTGACCACTCTACTTTGGATCTTCTTCCTCACTCGAATCCGCTTTCATTGCTCTGAAGCAAGTATGCGTTTGTCCTTGCGCAACGACTAAGCCGCTCTGCTGTGGAATTCTCTGTTAGCCATGCGACAACCAGGATATAGGCGACCGCTCTGCACATTTATACAGACGGTCCGCGATTGTCGGCAAGTGGCAGGTTTCGAAAAGACTGCATCGCTCGCTTGCAACCAGGGAAGCTTCTCCGCCCTCCCTGATACAGCAAGGGCCGACATCGGGTTCGGAGGCACTCGCCCCAGCGAGGGTCTTGGGCTGTCGCCTTCAGACCTTTATGGCCGAATCGCCGGGGGTTTCCTTGGTAAATCAGTTCAGTACCGCTTCAAAAGTGCAAACGTTGGGACAAACAATACGCAGCTTGGAGAATAGTCGCCCCCGGGCCTTGACGGCGGACTTAGAACTCAATCCTTGGCCCTTCTTTTGGGCGGTAGTGGGTGCTTGGATCTGGTATGGCGCCTGGCACCTTGCCCACATAATCTGAAAAACCTGCTACCCAGCGGCTCTTAAGACGGTTAACGACTTGCCGGCATTGCGACGCTGAGAAAGTTTAAAAAGAGATAAATGTCCCCGGAAATTCGCCAGTTCCCGCGTTTGGATGATTGGGTTTCCGAGCCGACTGTGTTCGGTAAGTCGGCGGCCATGCAGGCGCTACGCACCAGCCTGTGCAGAGTGGCGGGCACCAGCGTGCCAATCTTGATTCAAGGCGAAAGCGGCACCGGCAAGAATATCGTCGCCCGCGCCATTCATAATCTCTCGCCATGGAAGACCGGACCGTTCGTCCGTGTGAACTGCCACGCTATCCTGGGAACTCCGCTGGAGAGTAACCTGTTCGGCTATGAACAAGGTGTATTCCCCGGAGACTACGGCAAATCAGGCCGAGTTGAAACAACCCATCGCGGCACCCTGTTTCTGGACGAGATCTCCGAACTCGACCTGGCTATGCAGTCGAAGTTGTTGCGGTTGTTCGAGGATGGGCAACTCTGCCGCATCGACGGGCAACAAGACAGCAAAGCGCAGTTGCGCATCGTCTCCGGCACCAGCCGTCGACTGCAAGTGGAAATTGAAAACGGAACCTTCCGTCAGGATTTGTTCTACCGCATCAACGTGGTGAATTTGCGACTGCCGCCGTTGCGGGAGAGGCGTGACGATATTGAAGACTTAGTGCGCTATTTCCTCGAACGTCACAACCTCAAGCATAATTGCCGCGCCGGGTCACTATCCGGAGGGTTGCTAGACGTGCTGCAGAGGTATCATTGGCCGGGCAACATCCGCGAATTGGAAAACCTGATCCAGCGCTATGTGATCCAGGGCAGTGAAGACGGAATCAGCGACGAACTGGTGGCACGCGGCGAGCAGGAATTGTTGAATCCCGAAATCAATCTGGATGGCCCCATTTCGTTGAAGAAGCTGACCCGAAAGATTACTCGCGAATTGGAGCACAAGGTCATCCTGAAGGCTCTGCAAGCTAATCGCTGGAACCGCAAACAGGCGGCGCATGCACTCGGCATCAGCTATCGGGGCCTACTGTACAAAATCCATGATGCCGATCTGTGTTCGAGTCGATCTGCCCGCCGGCGACAGCCTGCAGTGGCAGCCAGTCTCTGACAGGCGGACTATTGAATTGTCAGTGCGCCGGTAGGTTGTTGGCTTTGATAGGTGCCCCAACTGTCGTTATCGCCTAGCATGATACCTGCCTGGGCTGAGTTAGAGAAATTCCAGGCTAGGTCGGATTTCGCTGGCGGCTGGATAAGGACCCAGTAGTTTTTCCCCTTGGTCAGTTTCGTCGAGCACTTGAACGACACAACCTGCGTATTGGTGTCGGAGAAAATGGGCATGTTCTTCACCGTTCCCTGACATAAACGCTTCCCGTTAGGAGCGCCATCCGGATTAGTGCATGGCATATTCTTGCAGTCTTTGGTGAGGATAACGAGAGAGCGGTTTTTGCCCTGCACGAAACCGAGACCCAAGCTGATTTTCTTAGTAGTGCCCGTCTTCAAAGACGTGATCTGATTGGCAGGTGTCCATTCCGCGCCGCAGCTGCTGAGGCCGTCGCAAACGGCATAGCCAACGTATGGCTGATAACCGCCGGTACCGATGTTGTTGTAAAAAGGATTGGTAGGCGCGTCGATGCCCTTCGTGTGTGCCAGTTGCTGTGCTGATGGCCTCATGACAACAGTGGTTGCGCCGCCGTTGATGTGGATGATTCCTGATTTGTTGTCCTGAGCCAAGACAGTCATGCTGCCCAGTACAAGCAAGGCAAAACAAATTACAAACGTTTTGTTCACTGTGCATTCTCCATTTTGAAATTAATTAGGGTCTTTGAAAATCGCTCATCACGTCAGAGACCCACGGGTGACGGGAATGATTGACTCGAACTGGCTGAATCCTGTCACCCCACGACTGTGCTGTCAAACCAAATACCGCGCTGCCGCTGAAGTCCGCGCCGGTACGCGGGCTCGAAGGCATTCGGCAAGCAAATAAGTGGCGAAGTATTCCAGACTCTGCCGAGCGGCATTCTCGCCCGGCAACGCTATGTGGTGCTGAACTGATTGACCAGGAAGAATTGCACACGCAAAACAGTTCAGTCGTTGCTCAAAGGCAATCTCGTACTTGCTCCGGAGCAATGCTCAGCCTCACGCGAACTGGGCGTGGTGCTAAGCAAAAGCCTCGTACATGCGCCAGGCAAAGGTTAAATATCAAGGCGCGTTAGGCTCGCGTCTCAAGCTTCGTCTTCCCGGATCGCCTTTGCCGCCTCGAAGGTCCTCCAACTGAGTTCGTAGTCCAATCGAGCTACAGTCAGCCGTTTCTGGTCATCCATCATCGTCGCGCCCAAACGAATAGGGGGCGGGTCAGCTTACAAAAATCGTAGCTGACGTAATCGCATTATAAAAGGGCGCCGTTTTGGAGTAGGTTGTGATCGTTCGCATCATCACCTACGAGAGGAGCACCCTCGTGAACGATGAAAAGTATATTGGGCTGGACGTTCATCAAGCAACCATCGTGGTCGCAGTGATGGATTCGACGGGCAAGTGGGTCATGGAATCCATCCTGGAGACGAAAGCTGCGACCATTCTTCAATTCTTTGCGGGCTTACGTGGAACCATGTCGGTGATCTTCGAAGAAGGAACCTGGTCCGCCTGGCTGTACGATCTGCTGCACTCCCGCGTCGACAAACTGGTGGTGTGCAATCCGCGGAAGAACGCGCTGCTCAACGACGGGAACAAGAGTGATCGCATCGATGCGCGCAAGCTGGCCGAGTTGTTACATGGCAACCAACTCAAACCGGTCTACCACGGCGAGATCGGCGTGCGCATGCTGCGCGAACTATCGCGGAGTTATCTGACCATCGTCAAGGATCTGTCGCGGGTGATGAATCGGCTGAAAGCGGTGTACCGCAGCTGGGCGATTCCCTGTGGGGGCACAGACGTTTATTACCCTCGGCATCGAACTCAGTGGCTGGCCAAGATCCGCGAAGCCGGGGTGCGGCTTCGCGCCGAACGACTTTATGAGCAACTGGACATGTTGCAACACTTGCGGCAGCAAGCCCGCCGCGAACTGTTAGCAGAAAGTCGCAAGCATGCGATCACCGCCAAGCTGCGACAGATTCCGTATCTCGGACCGATTCGAGTGGCACTGGCGGTAGCTCTGATTCAGACTCCGCATCGTTTCCGCACCAAGCGGCAACTCTGGGCCTATAGTGGACTGGCCTTGGAAACCCGCACCAGCGCGGAATACCGTTTTGTCGAAGGTCAAGTGCGACGCTCGAAAAAACTGCTTTGCATTCGGGGTCTGAACAAAGATCACAACCATGATCTGAAAGGTCTATTCAAAGGTGCGGCTACCATGGCTAGTGTGCGTCCTGGACCCTTCCGGAACTTCTACCAAGCTGCGCTGGCCAAAGGCATAAAGCCGACCATGGCGCGGCTCACGCTGGCACGCAAGATTGCCGCCATTACGCTGACACTTTGGAAGAAGGGAGAAAACTTCGACGCCGAAAAACTAAAGTCGCAAGCAGCTTGAGCGTCTCGGGTGAAGAGCCCTTCCATCTCCGGTGATCTTCTCGGGTGGTGGCCAGTCGGTTCTTGAGACGCTCGGGTTCGAGGGTGAGTATGACAATGGCCTGTAGACGACACGGTGCCGGTGGCACCCAGTCTCTGCGTAATCCCTATGCCCCCTCGGACAACCCGAAAAAGCACCAGGCCACGAGCCTCAGATAGATCCATGGTTGACACCGTACAACCGCAGGGCTTGCTCAGTTTCAAAACTGATCGGCGTCGTCACTACTAAAGAAGATGCAGCTGCTGAGATGGAACAACCCAAACCTAGGGCATGACACCAGACCAGCGCCTTCCAATGGCGAGAGGGCTGGATGACGCGAACTATACCGCGCCCCCGGTGGAGGGAGAAAAATGTTCTTGACAACCCCTTTTATAGAACAGGCCGTTGCAGCGGTCCTGCCTCGAACGAAGCAACACTCTGCCCGCAAAGTTCCAAAATTTTGTCGCACACTTCTTGTGCCTGCCGTGCATGCAACACGGCACGTGGCGCCGTCTGGATTGCGGCGATCCCAGGCAAAGTCTGCTGGTTCAACTCCAACTCTGGAGAGTCCTTTGTGTTGGAGATTCAGGTCGCCACTGTGGCCGCCCTTTCGTGCAAGGCTTTCGTTAAAATATCCAGCATGATGCCGAAGGGGATGGTGCTGGTTCTATTGTGTGGGTTGGACGGAGTTCGCCTCGTAGCAGCGGCCGATGTCCCTCTTCCCTCTTCCGCCGTCGCTGACAAGGTGATCGTGCTGAAAAGTGAGCGCAAGCTCATGCTGATGAACAGCAACAAGGTGCTGAAAACCTATCGCATTGCTTTGGGAACAGATCCCCTTGGGCGAAAAAACCCGCCAGGGAGATCACAAGACTCCGGAAGGCAACTACCTGCTCGATCGGCATAATGAGCGGAGCCAGTTTCACCGCTCGATTCACATCTCCTATCCGAACGCAGATGATCGAGCGCGGGCGCGGGGACTTGGAGTTTCGCCTGAGGGTGATATTTTCCTGCACGGATTGCCGAATGGGTACGAACCACCCCCACACCAGACATACCAGGACTGGACCGATGGTTGCATCGCGGTAACCGATTCAGAGATTGACGAGATCTTTCGCGCGGTGCCGGACGGGAGTCCCATTGAAATCAAGCCGTGAATCCTCCCTCAGTTTGGATAGGGATAGCCTTTTGCCAGTGCGGTCTCTAGCACCGCATCGTGGTCATAGATATCTCGATAGAAGTGCACTTTACCATCTTCTTCGACAATCGCAGTTCCGTAAACGATCAGGATGGGCACTGGCTTTGTCAGATTCACCGTGAAGTTATCCCGTCCCTCGTGCATCGCATGTTCCACCCGTTCCAGGTGCCATTGCGACCTTGTCCTTGAGGAGCCAGGCAGCAAGTTCCGCCGGTTCTTGCAGGTGAATGCAACCGTGGCTGAGTGCTCGATGTTCCTCCGAAAACATATCGACGCTCTCCGGCGAATCGTGCAAGTAAACGTGATGCTCGTCGGGAAAGATGATCTTGACCAGGCCCAGAGCGTTTTCCGGCCCGGGTTTTTCCCGCACTGTCAGCTTGCCGGCACGGAGTTGTTGGAGCACACTATCGCTGATGAGGCCGGAAGTGACCACCTGGCCGGCCGGAGTGGTCACCTCCATGCCGTTGTCAACGATGTAACTGCGATCCTCTTCAATATCCGGAATGACTTCGTTGCGGAGAATCCTGGGCGGTACATTCCAAAACGGGCGAAAGACCAGGTAGCGGATACTGTTCTCGAAGACTGGAGTCTGGAAATCGTAGCATCTCCTACATTGACATTCATGGCTAGCCCAACCCGACCATCCCGATCGAAGGCTCTCAAGGGGTATTCGGGAAAGTTGACTACCACAGGAGGCAGCGTGAAGCTGTAGCGCAACCAGCGGTATCGTTCGAGGGTCAGTCGCAATGCTCCACGCGGGAGCGCAAGGGAACGTTAAGTTGCTCGACTGTGTCTAAAGTCAGGTATCCGTTGGGGGAGAGGCCGTGGCGTTCTTGAAATCGCTTGACCGCGTCGACCAGCGACCCCTGATACACTTTTGAGTCGGCCGGGATGACTGCATCCTGCGCCAAATCACCGATCAGGCGCAGCCGGCTTGAAAGCCGCAAAATGCCTTCGTACGGACCTCCCGTGAACAGGATGCCCGGTGGCTGTGGCAACTTTTCGCCATCATCTTCTTTTGCCAACTCCATGTACCTCAGCAAGGCTTGGCGAGTCGCCTTGTATTGCACGAACGGAGGCTCGATGCTTGAGAGCCGTGCCTCGAGGCCACCCTACTCGGAACCGAGTTCCCGGAGGAAGCTCGGCAGGTTGAGTTTCTTGTGTTCGACGTCCAGGCCGAATTGGAAGTGCTTCGGGTTGATCCTGCCGATACGCACATCGGAGATGTAGCGCATCGTGCACACCGTCAGGGCAACATCGAATCGACCTGTGCCGTCGGGGTTGTGCGAGCCTTCCAGGTGAGCGAACCGCTCCGCCCACCGCGGCCCGTCGTAGTCTTCCGGATTGAGACCTTCTGCGTCGGCCCTCTGGAGTATCTCAACCATCTCTCGTGCGCGCTTGGTCGGAGCGTCCCCCTGAATCCACGTCAACGCATATCCCGAAGGACGATAGAGGTTGTCAACATCGGCGCGATAGTCAGAGAAGTCTGGCCAGCGCAAGTCGTCCAAGCGACCCGACTGAACGTTCGATCGTAGTGCCTTTCCTGTTTCGGGCAGTTTCTGTGCTGCCCCCGCGCTCGCCTGACCGTCTTTCGTCTGCGCCGGTCCGATCGGAACCGCCACGACGAATGTCAGGCACAACCCCGGGCCAATGGATAAATTGCGCCACGGCAAGCTACGCGAGCTGGCAGAAATCACGTGTCACTCCGGTCTCCGTAATAGCTCACAACATCGGACGGATTGCCGCTCCCTGAAAGCCATTTGTCCTGTCGGAGCTTAATCGACAATCCATCGCGTGAACCTCGCTGCGCAGACCTGCGCATGCAAGCTAAGACCGTTGAAATACGAAACTCATCCATGAGATTGTGGCTTCTGAATTCACTGAGTGCGGCGGATTCTCCACGGGTTGGTCCGCGTTGTACGTCTGCTTTCATTGCCGTCCACAACAAAGCGGATCTTCAGGGAACCCACAGCGTCAACTCTTGATGGCTGCTCACCATGTCGAAGGCCGCCGTGCCCGCCGCCAGGCACCGCTTGGTAATTAACCTTTACCAACATTCGATTTGTTCTTTGGAGACTTCTTATTGAGCGTAGCCAGCAACAACTCAGCCGACGGAGGCGCAGCCACCGCGCGGTTGAACACGATGTCTTGCGCGCTCACCTGTTTTCCGTACAGACTCTTATTTGCGTCATTGTCCGCGCGAAGGGTGGAGCCAGCGAGAGAGATTCCAGCGAACAATCCCCGAGCACGAGAATACGAGAGGATCTCGGCGCGCAGTGTTACGTCGGTTTCCGCGGAAGCATTCCGCCCCACCGGACCCGCGGCAGCGGAGGCATCACCCCCCAACTTGACCTTACTGGAGAGGATATTCTCGGCTGACCGTGGGCTCATCAGCAGCAGTACGAAGTCGGTCGCCTGCCCACCCAACTGCAAGCCAAAGCTGCCACCCTCGAGTGCAATCATTGTTGGCGCACCCCAACGACCTTCGAAATCCTTGCCGCCGCGGCAGGTCATTACCCCCCGGCCGTAACTCCCGCCAATACCGATGGCAAACTTGAGCACGGAAGGTAAAACGACTACACAATCCGCCTTGTCGAGGACATCCTGTGGAATATTGTCGGGGATATTCACAATTTCTTGCATAACCTTTCCAGCATTTTCGACTCGATCCTGCTCTTTCTTTTGCCCGAAGGCCGGCAACGAAATCGCGGAAACAAGCAGACCTACTCCCAACCAAGAGTTTTTCATAACGTTTCCTCCATACAATGTTGAAAAGCCTTTCCCATCACGTCGCGCGCACCGGCAAGCACGGTGCCACGAGTCAAGCACGATGCAACGCGGGACAGCAGGGGCAAATATCCATGCCGGTTCGGTGAATCCGACCTGTGGTTTCGTCTGAATTATAGAAACACATTCTACTTTCCTTTAGGCGGATACTGGTCAATCATCCCGGTCAGAGCTTTATCCAGTTGGTCCAATCTCTCTTTCCGGGTTTCCTTGATGGTACCTTTGGCTTGGGCGGCCCATACCAGTTCCTTTTTCTGCCGGTCAAACATCTCTACGGCCAAGGATCCCTTTCTTACCTGCCTGGCCACAGAGCCCACCGTGGGTGGGATCGACCAGACTGTTGTATCTATCGAGTTGTATCCCTTTGTCGTCGACAGCGTGGGATTGCCAATACCGCTTATGTTTAGCTCCGTACTCGAAGCCGCGTGATACGTGATCACCAAATCGGCGTCTTCGGTCCCAACTCTGGAAAATCCTTTCCGTTGGAGATTCAGGTCAATTGCTCCGATAATGTAGAGGTCCAAAGGCGGGTTGGGGACCGGTGTCCCAGTTGCCCAGGCATACGTCTTAAAGCGGGAGAAGTTAACCTTCTTGTCGTAATCGACTGAAATCTTCTGAGCAAAGATTGGCTGGGAAAAAGCCAATACAAGCAGGCACTGCACCTGCAACGATGCGGCAAGTCGCAGTCTTCTCCTGGCATGAGATGGGATGCTCCGCGCCCTCCTACCATTTGCCAAATCACCCATGAACATTGAGCTCATCTCAGGATCACTCTTCTTCGCTCTCGTCCGCTTGCGCGAATCCGGGCCGCCCCTGGCGGATGAGCTCAGAGAAAGCGGTGGCATCGTCAGCTGCCTGAGCTGACGGGTTGATGTGGGCGCTTCGCTTTAGCTCATCGAACGGCAAATTGCCAGCCAGATTCCCGCGCTCGTACATCATCTCGTCGGCCTTGCCGTTGAGCAGGATGCGCCAGTCCCACCTCACTGCCTTTCCTGGTCTAGTCTGAGCCACATGAGAGGCGATGTTAGTGGTGCAGTTATTCGTAAGGGCGTTGTACCACTCGGGGTGGTCGCGCATCCGGTTGGCTCTGCTTAGGTAATCCAGAAAAACAGTCCGTGCCTGCTCCGGCGTAGCTCGTATGTGATAAAGATAAACGTCCTCTCCTTTCCGATAATTCGTACGCAGGCGAACCACGTCGCGCTCGTCACTGATCGTATAGATCAACTCGTAATAGCGGAAGAAACCACGGATGGCCGAATAAGTTTCTCCCACCTCCTTCCGCGTCTCTACTGACATGGCCACATGCCCTTGGTCGCCGAAGTCGAAGCTGACGATGGGATGCGCGATCCAGGGGGAACCCCAATAGGTGATGAACACGTCCAGGCCGCGCAACTGGGAAAGATTGACCGTCCTTGTTTCCCAATTGGGTGTGTAGTCGGTCTCAGTGCGGTAATCGCAGTTGCGGAAATTGTGGATCGTAACCTGGTTGCCGTTGACTTCTGCCCAGGCAGTTTGGGCTACGTCAGGCTGCCAGTCCCGTTCGTTGGATGGCCGCAGGGATAACCACCACGTTAATACGCAAGCGAATGCGACAATGCTCACCGCTGGCCCAAGCCAGCGGGAACGAAAGGTCCACATCATGAAAAGGACGAGAATTACGTAAATCAGCGAGACCCGAAGCCTCCACGATGCTTGTGGCAGGTCGAAGTACAAGGCCGCTGTCGCCCACAAGGTGAGCAGGAGTACGACCAACGAGACCAGGCCACGTGCGAGTATCGCGGTTATCTTTCTCCGACCATCTGCCTCCGCCGGCAGGGACATTAGTCCTCCGAGGCATTATCTTTCAAATCTCCCAAACCGTTCGCTTCATTGCTATGATCTCGGACGGACGTTTACGGCTTTGATGTACTGATTCCCATAGCTCTCGATCTCGTAGTGCCCCTTCTTCTTATCGAACCGAATCTTGGCCGCAACCATGATTTGGCCGTTTCCCTCACCCTTGTCGTTCAACGTCACTTGTAGGAATGCAAAGGGATAGTCCTTGGTTCGCCCGCCACGATACAGCTCGACAAACGGCATAACGCGAGCAGTGACAACCGTTATTATCGTGTCTGAACCAACTTGCCGTTTCCGGGCGACGGCAATCGAGTTTCCTACGCTGCCTGTTGGGCTGATTCGCCCTACATCAAGTTTTTCCATTGTTCCGCGGAGTGCGTCCGGACCCTTCTCCTTCAGCAGCGTCGCTAGCTGGTCGACTTCTTCATCACTGGTGTAGCGATTAACCAGGAAGTCGAAGCCAGTTGACTTGGCTCCCACTCCACCCCCTGTACCTACCGCTGTACCGCTATACGCCTCCGGTTTCGTTTTTTCCTCTTGGCACAAGACCGGCGAGATGATGAGAGCCACTCCTAAGATCAGCATGCCTATCCTTTTCACGTAATAGTCTCCTTTCATTCAACTCTCTTAATCGCGAACATCCAACTTTCGAAGCAGCAATTTAACAGCACGGAAGACACGCAGGTTGCCTTGTTCAGGATTTTTGGTCATTCATACAGTGAATAATTCGCACGGCCCTACTTCACCGAATAGCCCCGCGCGTCCATGCACGCCGCAAACGCGCGCTGGAAAGTGTCTAGTCCTTCCTTGTGCGCCAGCAACTCTTGTTCGTGTTCCTTCTGCAGATTCGCTTTAGCCTGTGCGGCAGCTTTTTGCTGTGATTGAGCATTTGCTGAACGTTGCGCTGCCCCACCCCTCATCGTCCCCGCGACGGCGCCAGCGCCAGCGCCTTTGCCGGCACTGCCCCCAATAGCGCCAATCGCCGCTCCTCCAGCAGCGCCCCGAGCTGCCCCTGCAACCCTCGCTCCCTTCACCTGATCCGCATTCTCAGCGGCCTGCTTTTGGGCGGCCTGTACCTGTTCGGCGGTTGGTCCGGCGGGAGCGGGCTTCTGAGGATCAAGTCCGGTGCGCTGCTTGGCCATCCCGTAACAGTCGCTCTCATCCTTCAGTTGTTGGTCTGCGGTTTGACCATTCTTTGGAAACGCAAACATCCCGATGTTCTGCGCAGGTGACCACGCAGGTGCAGCCGATGCCGATGAAGATGCGTCCTGCTGGGCTGAAGCCAGCGATCCTGTGCAGACTGCAAAGAGAAGAGCGGCGATGCCAACATTCCAACGGAATGAGTACATAGATTTAAATTTCCTCCGACGAAAATGGTTCATAACTGTCACATCCCCAGACGGCTTTCGACTTCTTGAGCTTCATTGCTCAATGCGCCAGCCTGACATACATCCATCGACCCCCAGTCGAATTTATGGTTGTAGTGCCTCGCCACTGGGAAAAGTGCTAGTTCCTTTAGTTTATGGCTGCAGTGGTTTCAGAAAATTCTCCCAACCTGGAAGAAGAATTTGGCGTGGCCGTAATCGCCGACAGCGCCCCCGATTTCGACCGGCCCGAATATTGTGTTCACAATCAGCGCTCCGCCCACATCTCCTGGAAGCTTGAAGGGCGTCTGATAAGCCTTGCCAATTTCGAAAATGCCGAGGGCATCAATCGTGCTGCCCAAGAGCGGGGGTAGGCTTTTCAATTTTCTAATGTACCCAGTCTGAAACAGGAAGTACTGGTCGGTCAGCAGTTCATTGGTGCCGAAAGCCACGAACCGGGATACGCCGCCAAGGCCGAACGCCGGTATACCTGTCTTGTAGTTGTAGCTGGTTCCTCCGTAAGCATTCAGAAACACCGAAGTCCGATCGCTCCACTGGAAAAAGTTCTGGAGTTGCAGCTCCGATAGCGGGAAACCGTGTGGCGCTCCGGGATTTTCATTGAAGTACTTAGTATAAAAACGAACGCTCTCTCCGCTCCGAGGAACCACTGGCTGGTCCAAGGTGTCCAGGATGTATTGCAACCTGACGTCACCCGCCGGCCCGGCAACCGTTGGCAACTCGCTGGTTTTCCCGATCTGTGGTTTCAACTGCTCATATCCACCTTCATACCCAAAGCGCAGCTCGCCGGTCTTTCCAAAAGCATAACCCAGGTCCAGCCCACCGAGCGCCACACGCTTCCGGTAGAGCGCAAGAAAGTCGTTGCCGCTGAATAGCGGGAATTGTGCGTTGTTGTACATTGCTCGCGGGGCGACAAACCAGTCACTCGTCGCGGTGAACGGCCGATAATACTCGCTGCCGATTCCGTACTGGGAGCCAAAGATGACGTCCGTGCGCAGCTCGCGGCGGAATCCACCAAAGTTCAGGGACGTAATTCGACCGCCGATGCTGAAGAACACATTGTCGTAGCTGGCGCCATCAATGCTTATCAGCGGCTGCACGATTGCCTGTGAGTAGCCTTTCTCTTCTGCCTGTAGTTGCAAACCGGGCTCGCCATTCTTTTCGATCATCGAGTAGTTCACAACCGAAAACGTTCCTGTCCCAGTCAATTCCCGAATATCGTCGTCCAACTTTGCAGTATCAACAGGCTTATCGACCAGCCGCGAGAGATCTTTGGCGACGGGATCCGCGATCTCCGGAGGTACACCGGTCACTGTGACAAACTGCGGGACGTTCGGCTCCCTGCGCCGCGCCTCGCGCTCCGACAGATACTGCTGCCATGTCGCATCGTCGACCGATAGGAATAACAATTTCGCTGCATTTGCGGCTGCCGCGGCATAGCCCGCCTTGATGATCTCGTCTTCCGCGCTGAAGTCCATTGAGGTGTACTTCCGCAGGTTCACCGTCACCACCAGATCGGCATCTTCCATGGCGCGCCGTTCACTGGCCGCAACGACTGCCTCGATGGACCGTCCCAGAACCGCGAAGCTCGAGAGCGGCGCGTCGGGATTCAGAGGCGCGGTTTCCAGGTGAATACCGAGCACATACCGCGCCCCCATCGCCTTGGCGACGCTGACTGGAAAGTTGTTCAGCAATCCACCATCGACGTATATGTGTCCTCCGGAACGCACGGGCGTGAAAATCCCCGGCAGTGACATGGTCGACCGTAATGCGAGATCCAGAGGACCGCCACGGAAGACGTGCTCGCTGTTGGTTACCAGGTCGGTGGCCACGCAGGCAAATGGTATAGGCAGATCGTCGAAGCTCCTGATATCGGAGTATGGAAAAGCGATGCGGTCGAGAATAAGTGAGACTTCCTGGCCGGAATTAAACCCGGAACGAAACTGCAATCCTTTTTTCAGCCCGAGCTCCACGGTGGCGGGATATTCACGCGCATCCTGCTTACGTCGAAAGGAAAGCTTGTCGAACGGGGTTTGCCCGCTCATCGCCTGGTTCCATTGAATGTCCCTCACGACATCATAAAGCTGTCCGGCGTTTCGGCCAGTGGCGTAAACTCCACCCACCAGCCCACCCATGCTGGTTCCGGCGATATAGTTCACTGGGATGCGATGTTCCTCCATCCACTGGATTACGCCCACATGTGCTAAGCCCAGTGCTCCTCCACCTTCCAGCACCAACCCGAGGGTTGGGCGTTGGGACACCGGCCCACTATTACTCCCCGGCAACTGGGCCAAAGCTGATGGTGCTGACGCGAGCAGCCAACAACAGAAAACCACAGCGAAGACGCGGCCCGCACGCGCATGACACTCACCGCCGTTCGATTTGTTATGGCGACAGCCTGCGATCTGGAAGGCGGAAGAATACATGCCAGAGTCCGGTTCACCGATGCTCTTCTCGTTGAAGGCTGATCTAGTTTGCGACGATGCTCAGAATTGGCGGGCTCCAAAGGGCCGCGATGAGCCGAAGATCATGGCCAAGGAGAGCCGCGGTCGAGCGCGCCACCGGAAGGCTGACTGGTTGTTGGAGACGAAATTCGAGCAAAGACTCGCTGGGCACAGATACCTGCTTGCCTTTGGTAGCTGCAGATGCCGTAGTACCTGCTGCAGCGCCTACTCCCGCGCCGATTGCAGCGCCCTTTCCCCCGCCCGCGATTCCGCCAATGAGCGCGCCGAGTCCCGTGCCGCCGACGACTTTCTTAGCGGTATTACTACCCTGACCTTGTGAGGCCACTTTGTAAGTACTGGTCAGGAGCGGATATGCTGTGCCGTTGATAACGATCTCTGTCAGTTCCAGCGTCAGCTCGCCTCCGCCCGACATGTTGCCCGCCGATTTAGCATTGGCAAGCCGGCCATAAACAGTCGAACCTCTTGGCGCCACTATGACGTCATCCGCCTGCAGATTTGTTTCGAGATTGGCTGTAAAGCGATATCCCACCTGTTGTTTGCTTGAATCCACGGAATTTACCATGCGGATCAAGATCTGCGTTCCCGCGGGGACGGTCGCTTTTGTTCGTGCTGCCTGCGTTTGTCCTACCCCTGTGACCGCGTAACTCAACCCCATCAACAGAACCGCTGCACGGAGCATTGCATATCGCATATCTCTTTTCTCCCTTACCAATCTCAGGATCCTTGCGCCACAATAGGCAAGGCTGACTCAACTTGAAGATCAATAATTGCCAGCAACTGATCTTCGATCTGAAGGAAGCGCGCGGCTTCGATGGCGCCGAGCGAGTCCTTGACACGGCCATAATATTTCGCCAAAAGCTCGGAACGCTGCTTGCGATATTCGAAGGCATTCTGAATCAGTTCATCCGCCTTGGCGTCGGTCATCTGATCATAATTGCGCGCGTATTCCTGGATGTTTGCGAGTCTCGCGTTGTTCAGGTTGGTCAACTCGTGGTCATACGCACTGTAGATGGGCCAAAATTTAGCCGACTGATCTACATCCAGACCCATCATCGCCCCCATGATCTCGGCCTTCTGCTGCCGAACGTTGCTACGCAACAGCTCAACATATTCCTGGATATTTTGCTGTTGCGTATCCGTCACAGACGACGCAGTCTGCTGTGTGTCTTGAGGCTGCGCGGTTTGGTGCGCGAAGGTGACGAGACAGAAAACTAGAAATAGAAGAAGCGCGCAACACACCGCAATTCGTTTCGTCATCGGATAGTCCTCCTAAAAGGGGCGACTGCTCCACTTTTCTCGACACAGATCAACATGACTGTGCGCCTGCCGGTAACGCGAATACTCATCGAGTTTTTGCGCTGTGGCTCCCGGAGTGAGATATTGCCAGTGGCTCAACCCCACTTGTCGTTCCATACCCGCTACAAAAGTTCCGTGGTAGGCATTTCCGCGGACAAAAATACCAATCGAGCCCTGCAAGAAAAACTGGGAGAAGTGCTAGGGGCCGGCAACCCGTCGTCAGTTTCGCCATGCTCCACGCGCTCGCTACCTAGAGGGCTCTGTCACCTAGGAGTTCTTCCAGTAGAAGGGACCATTGTCTGCCTTGAATACTGAGGCTGCGATGAGTGAAGCGGCAGGATATCCCCAAGCAATGCCGACTTCAAACGAACTAGCTGCGCAGCGCACCGATCTGGCGTTGAAGCGAACTCAACTGGCAGCCGAGCGTACGCTCATGGCGTGGCTTCGCACTTCGCTGTCGATGATCAGTTTCGGATTCACAATCTACAAGTTTTTACAGGACGTCACTCGAGCAGAAAAGCTTACACTTCCGGATCAAGGTCCAAGGAACCTTGGCCTCGCGCTCGTAGGACTTGGCACGGTCGCGTTGATCGTGGCTTCGTTCCAGCATTGGAGCTTAATGAAGGAGTTGCAGGGCCACGCCTCCACTCGCACCAGAATCTCGCTAGTGTTGGTCATTTCGATCACCATAGCACTGCTCGGGGCGCTGGTGTTCTTTAGCATTGTGCTGCAAACGGGTCCATTCTAGGAGAGACCTGTTCTGGCCACCCAACTTCAGGTCGAGCTGGCAGTGGTGGTACTGGCATCGGTCTTCGTCATCGGCAAATGGTTTCGCATATCCGACGAGAGTCGATCCCGGCGTTGGATCACTGCCAGCGCTGGTGCTTCCGTCGCCTATATATGGCTGCATGTGCTGCCAGAGCTGAGCGAGGCCCAGCACACGCTCACGCGCCTAACCCAGGGAGCGAGATTGCCGATGCCGGAATTCCGCATTTACATGTCTGGCTTGCTCGGCTTTGTTGTTTTCTTTGGACTGGAGCGCATGACTTGGTTCTCGCGGGCAAATCCAACAGGACAAGGCGCGGAAGCCCGCAGAGATGATTTTGTATACCGCCTCAACTTGGCTGGGTTCCTGGCTTATGGCGCTTTGGTCAGCTACCTGATGGTGCGAGATGCGAAATACGGCGCATTGTCGCTGCTCCTCTACCTCATTGCCATGGGCCTTCACTTTGTGGTGGTAGACCACTCCTTTCGCGAGCAGCACGGGGACGCTTACGACCGTCGCGGCAGGTGGCTGCTGGCTCTGATGGTGCTGCTGGGAGGTTTTTCTGCAAAAGTTGCGGTGCTCCCAGAACAAACGGTCTTGACGCTGCTGGGTCTGATTGCTGGCGGTGTCATATCAAATAACACGTTGATGGAGTTGAGCCGACAAAAAGACGGCAGTTTCTTTTACTTTTTCGCCGGCGCAATGGGATATGCGCTGCTGCTGGCCCTGATCTGAACCGAGAGGGAGGTGCAGTTTGCGAAACTCCGAGCGTGAGAGTCATGGGATGTTGTCGTGCTTTCACAAAAGAGCGTCGGATTGCGGCAAGAGCTGTTCTGCGAGACCTGCGACAAGGCCGCAGGAAGGGGGAAGAGATTGTGGGCTTGATAGGGACCAGGCTGAAGAATGCATTGCACTCCTTTAATTACGCAGGATTCGTCTGCACAACGTTGCTGCTGGTTGCCACCGCCCAGCCCTCGCTGGCAAAACGGAGGGATGACGTGCTCGTGATGAAGAATGGGGACCGCCTCACCGGCGAGATCAGGGGGTTGCAACGCGGCGAACTTTCTTTTAAGTCCGAGTATATGAAAGACTCGGTCCGCCTGGACTGGAACCGGGTCGAGCGACTGGAGAGCCAAGACCAATTCATCGTGGCGCTGGCTAACGGGCGCCGTTATGCAGGCCGTATTGAGAAAATCGAGGGAGGGGAGGGAGCGAAAAGCAAGTTTCGAATTGTCTCCGGCAAAGAGAGTTTCGAAGTATCGCAGTCCGAAGTAATCACGATTCAGCAGCGGGAAGCCAGTTTCTGGAAGCAATGGACTGGTTCAATCGATTATGGTTTCAGTTTTTCCGGCGCCAATAGCCAGGTAACTTCATCTGCTTCCGCCGACGTCGCATACAACACCCCTGCATACACGATTGATTTAAGCACAAGTTCGCAATTGACCGCCCAGTCCAAAGGCCCGAACACTGCCCGTTACACGTTCACCGGACAATACACAAGGAATCTGACACAAAACTGGCTTTATACCGGCCTTTTCGACGCTCTGAAGAGCGATCGGCAGCTTCTGAATCTTCGCACCATTTACGGTGGCGGCCTAGGCAGACGCCTGGTGCAAACGGATACAACCTCGCTGCTCGTATTAGGAGGCTTGGTCTATACGCACGAAGACTATTTTCCTCAGCCCGGTATTGAGCCCGTGCGCAACAATGGTGAGTCCTTTCTGGGCCTGGCGTTTTCTACCTTCCGCTTCAGAACCATGGACCTTACTTCGCACGTACTAGTTTTCCCCAGCTTGACCGATCCTGGGCGGGTGCGCCTCAGCACGCAATCGAACCTGCGCATCGAGATAGTGAGGCGCCTCTTCTGGGACTTCGGTCTCTATGAGAATTTCGACAGTCGTCCACCGATCACCGCTCCACGGAACGATGTGGGAATCACTTCGGCTTTAGAGTGGAAGTTCTGAAGCCTGGCTCCTGCAGCCGTGTAGCATCGAGAAGAAAAGCCGTAACGCGCGGAGTCGTACGGTAACGAACGTCAGAAAGCGATGACTAAATGGATGTGATCCTCGGACCCTTATCCAAGTCCTTGGCGATAGCATTTCTTGTGTCCATGAGCCTGTCAATAGGACCGGAAATGACAAGGCGAGAAGTCGTGGGGCTGCTTCGTGATAAGGGACTGCTTTTGCGAGCCCTTGCAGCCAACATCGTGCTGGTGCCGCTGCTCGGAGTGATATTGGTGTGGATCTTTCCGATGCCGAGGGACTTCGAGATTGCTTTCCTATTACTTGCGGCCGCTCCGGGCGCTCCCTCAGCAATCAGGTATACAAGGAACAAGCGTGAAGACGCTCCGTTTGCGGCTGGTCTTGCAATGCTGCTTATGTGTGCCGCGATTGTTTTTACGCCGCTTCTAATTGAGCTTATTCTTCCCTTGGAGACGCGGGTCACTATCCCGTACGACCAAATCGCGACCGTCCTGGTGCTCTACGTCATCTTTCCAGGCGCGATCGGAGTCACGCTGCAACGCTGGGGTGAGGAAAGCGCCATGATCGGGAGAATATCGTTGATGTCAGCCCGGTTGTTCTTCGCGGCATGGATGCTCATCACATTCTTTGAACAGTCAAGAGCGACGAGGCGGATGGGAGTAAGAACTCTGGCTGCGATGGTTTGTCTTATTGCTGGATCCATGATTTTAGGTTGGCTGATGGGCGGCCCGAAACATGAGAACCGCAGGATTCTAGCGAGCGCAACCAGCATGCGCAATGTGGCGCTGTGTGCGGCGATTGCACTGCGAAGCTTTCCGGGAACCGACGTGGACATTGCCTTGGTGGCATTCAGCAGCATGATGGTGACTCCCGCCTCAACGTTGGTCTTCTATGAAAACTACAAGAAAAGGCGGGCGAAGGGGCTGGACGCCTCCCTTAGACGGAGTTCTTCTTGACCAATTCATGAGCCGCGGCCCAAGCGGTTTTGAACGAACCCCCAACGCTGGATGTGGAATCGAATACGTTGCTCTCGCCCAGTACATTCATCATCCCCGTTCGCTTAAGTTCACGTTTCACGCCAGGCTCCACGCCCACGAGCATAAGCTCGTTCCGGCCGGAGCGGAGCCTGCGAAGATACCGTTCCAGCATGGCGATCGCACTGCTGGTAAGTGCCTCTCGTCCGCGTAGGCCGAAGAGGACAACAGCGTTCCGGGCTTCCTCAGGACGCGGCAGGCTTGCTTCGAGCGCGTACACTGCGGCAAAGAAGGCGTTTCCGTAGGCGTGCAGCGCAGTCACTTCGCCGCTTGCTAAGCGAGCCGGGGCTGCATGCTCTTCAAAACCGCCGCTGCTGTCTGGAACGATCTGAACAAGACGGACCTTCGTGGAGGAAGAATAGATATACAACAACAAAGTAATCGCGACTCCGGCGAAGATCGCCCAGTGCAACGGGATGAAGAGGGTCAGCAGGAATGTAGCAACCATAGCGGCCCGCTCCGCCGTGTGGGTATTCCAGACTCTGGTGATCCGCTCAAGATGGATTACGTTGAAACCGATATAAACCAGCAGTCCCGCCAATGCCGCCATCGGCACAAGCTCCGCCACCGATCCCATCGACAACAAAAAGAGACCGAGAATTAACCCGGCAAAGATGTTCGCCCAGCGGGTTCGAGCGCCCGCGCTGACGCTCGTGGCAGTGCGCGATATCGACCCACCCGCCGGCATTCCCTGAAAGAAACCACTACAAATATTTGCCAGGCCCTGACCAAGGAAATCGCGCGATGCATCGGGCATGCCTCCATCTGGCTCCGGATAGTTTTGCGATACTCCAGCCGCAATGCTCAATCCCAATACTGCAAGCGATAGAGCAGGTACGAACAGCTGTGGAATTATCCGCCAGTCTGGCAAAACGGGAGAAGGAAGGCCGCGCGGAATTTTGGAAATGCCGCCGACCAGACCCACTGAATTCCAGCGCAGCAAGGAAACTAGTGCGGTCGTAAGAACAAGGCCACCGACCAACGCCATGGGCTTGAGCCGCGTACGTTGCAGCGCCACGATGACGACGATGGTCATGATTCCGATGACCGTCGTTCGCCAATCAATGGCGTTCAGGTGGGTCAGCCAATCGCCGGTCTTCACGAATACGTTGCCCTGCACTGTGCCCTTATAGCCGGTCAATTTTTGCAGTTGTCCCAGAATCAGGAGGACTCCCACACCTGCAACGAATCCTGTTGTCACGCAGTGCGAAATGAAACGAGTCACACCGCCAAGCTTCAGCAGTCCCAAACTGAGTTGGATGACGCCGATCAAAAGGGTCAGGGTGAAAAGTGCTCGAATGGAGGTGGCGGACGCGAGAACTTCTCCCGTCGGCATCGCCAACTCGTTGGTCACGGTAATGACCATGAAGGAGGAACCTGCCACGAGTGCTCCAATCAGGGGTGCAAAAACGCCGGTATAGAGGCCGTAAGTCGGACTGACGCCCGCCACGACCGCGTAGGCCATTCCCTGCGGAACATAGGAGAGTGCATTAGTTGCGCCGGCAAGCACGTCGGCCAACAAGTCTTCCCGCCTTATCCTCAAAGGTTGCCGCAAGATGGCGTCACCAGACTCCGCCAAAAATGAAAGATCTTTACCGCGATGCTCCTGATGTCACCCACGAGAAGCAGGCATGCGGGTCTTCTTGGATAGTACCTAGGCATTGTTGACATATTTAGTTGCTGAGTATGGACCATATAGGCTGCTCGCTTAAGCCACCGTGCCGAACCGGAAGATTCTATGCGGCAAGTCCAAAGCGAAACACCTAGGAGTTTTTCTAGCTGACAATCCGCTCATGGAAACGGAAACTTGCACTCGGAGGCACTTATGCAGACCCGCCATATCGTGACAAAGTCGCACAATGGAGAGAAAGTTGCCCTTCGAGGTCCGGATCGCCACGTAATTGGAGGAATATCACTTTCACAGTTTTTGTTTAGGAGTCTGATTGCCGGTTCGTTGCTGCTCATCGGTCTCACTACCCAGGCGCAGGACTCGTCGAAGCCCCAGGAATCTGACTCGAAGGAAGTTTCCGGTTTCTTGGGCGACTATTCCGGACTATACCCTGATCCCAAGAACGGCGACTTGCTTATATACGAGAAGAGCAAGGACACCTTGAAGAATTACCGGAGGTTCATCCTTGACCCAGTAACCGTTTACCTGCTTCCTGGGGCTCAAGACCGAGGTATCGACCCCGACGACTTGGATCGCTTGGCTCGGTATTTCACGGATGCGATCACGGACGAACTGGTGGGGTCTGGCTACGAAGTCGTGACTGAGCCTGGACCGGGTGTTCTGGAGTTGCAGATAGCAATTACCAATGTGGAGCCTACGGGCGGCAAGAAGAATGCAGCCTTGAAGGCGGGTACTACGGCGGCTTCCCTTACGGTAGCCCCAGGCGTCGGCTTGGTGGTACCCAGGCTCAGCGTTGGTAAGATTGGAATTGAAGGGGAGATGATTGATTCAGTCTCTGGGGAGCGAATGGTAGCCTTCGTGACTGGCAAGGGCGGTCGCAGGTGGTTCAGCGGACTTAACGCATACAAGAAGTGGGGGGACATTGAGGCTGCATTTCGCTCGTGGGCGAAAAACTTCCGCAAGCGGCTAGACGAATTGCACGAGTCCTAGCCGGACGAATTGCTACAAGAATCAAACTCAGTCCGGAAGAAACGGTGATGAAAAAGCTTTGGCTCGGTTGTCTGCTGTTAAGTGTGGGCTGCCTGTCTGTCCTTGCACAAGGGCAGAGCACAGGATACCAGGCCGGTAAGATCGTGAACGTCGAAAGGCAGCCCGCGACTGGTGACGGCCGTGGTGGTGCAGATTCCGCGTTGCACCCCGAAACAGCGACGTACAAGATCTCCGTGCAGGTGAACTACACCGTCTACCTTGTCCGTTACCAAGCACACGGTGACCAAGATCTTTCCTGGATTCAGGGTAAGGACGTGCAGGTCAAGGTTGCGGGCAAGAAGATGTATGTGCAACGTGCAAACGGGAAACACGCGCAGGCGGCCATACTAAGCACCAGCAAAGCGAGCACGTCCTAGATGGCTCGCTTCACGAGTCATTTCATGTAGTCGAGAACCTCTGCTCTTGAGTGCGCGGTACCAAAAATCCGAAGAACCCAACTCACGCAGCACTGGCGACGGGGACCGACGCGGCTTCCGAGTTCCGCTGAGCAGGCGTAGACTTCAACGGTACCCATGCGTCAATCTGGGTGCCTTCTAAGAGTCGCGTCCGCATTTCAAATCGTCCTCCTACCAGCCGCAAACGCTCCTTGATGCTTCTGATGCCCAACCCAACACGCCGCAAAGGCTCGCTTTCGTTAAAACCGGCTCCCTCATCGGAGACCCGTAAGTGGATCGCGCCGTTCACATTCTCGAGCCTTACTTGAGCCTTGGAGCAACAGCTGTGCTTCTTTACATTGCGAAGTGCTTCCTGAACGATGCGAAAGAGGCACAGCGCGACGTCGGGAGCAATAGAACGAGGGATATCCCCGTGCGCAAAATCGACCTCAATCCCTTGTTGCTCGGAAAACTCGTTACAAAAGGAACTGATTCCAGGAACCAGACCGAGACTCTCAAGTGTGGACGAGTGTAACTGGTGCGAGACGGAGTGAAGATCGACGCCGATCTCGCACGCTTCAGTCCACAACGCGTACATTTTGATGCCGGTGTCTCCGACAGAATGTTTCATCTCCTCCGCGGCTCTCTCCAGATCGAACGCAAGCGCTCCCAGCCTCTGACTAAAGTCATCATGCAGTTCCCGAGCCAAGCGGTTGCGTTCCTCCTCGTGGGAGTGAATCAAATGTCCACTGAGGTCGCGTAGCGCTTCCTCGGTCTGCTTCCGCTCTTCCACCACGGCTGCGAGAACCATGAAAGGAGCCGCGGCGAGCAACAAGAAGACTTGCAGTGACACAACCTGTTGGAGAGGATCATTTGCTGTGAACGGTCCACGTCCGTGCACCGCGCCCCAAATCGAAAAGAAGGCCACAACAATCATAGAAGTGCTGACTCCGACGGATCCGAAACGCAAAGCGGACCACAGCAAAAGGGGTACTATGGAGTAGAGTGCTGCCGGCCAGTTGCTCGTCTTTGAAGTGGTTAAGGTGATATATCCCAAAAATGATAGAGCGACCATGAGCATCGCAGCTTCGAGATAATAACCGCGCGATTTGTTTGCCCATGCCCGTCCTTCGCGAGCCCAGCCCAAAATTGCGGGAGTCAGGGTAAGAAGAGCTAACGCCTCGGAAAAATAGCTGATCCTCCAGCTACCCCAATACGTTCCGTGGAGCGCGAACGCGCCGACGAAGGCTACCGAAACAGGGGCGACGATCACCGCAAAGAATGAGTATTGCGCCAGAGTCTTCAGGCTGTTGAGATGAGCGAAGCCGTGGAGCAAATAGCTGACGCCCAAAGCAACGGTGAGAACCTCAATCGTGTCTGCAAGAATGAGGATAACGATCGAGCGAATATCTACACCCGTTTGCAAGTCGTAAATGACAAATGCAGTAAAGGCTGCCAGGATGAGTATTGGCCAGAACTTGCGGGGCACCAGCAATAACACGCCTACCAGAATCGCGCACCCAGGCCAGAGTGGCCAGGCGATGGGCGGACGCACTGCCAGCGCTCCTCCCAGTCGGGCCGACAGATAGGACACGCTCGCTACTAGACAAACCAGGGTCGCGGTCTGGAACGAGGGTTTCACCCTCGCCATGTTCCGCGATAGGCCGCTGCGGGAAGTGTTCATCTTGCAGTTCCAAAGGATTCGGAATTCGTTCGCGGCGCGGTTGCTTTGGAGGCTGTGTTTTGACAACGGTCACGAATCGTGACATCTCCACAACCCGTGGGCGAAGTATACGCCTGGCGCAAGCCAGTTCGATAATAAAAAATTCGAACAATTTTGCTACATCTTGGCAAAAGGTGGTGATCCCGCGGGCATTCACCAATAGCGAACGTTGGCTCTCCTCAACGAGCAGACGGGACGAGCAGCTGATCCGTATTTTGTTGGACGGGGAGCAGGGTGCGCTGACTGTGCTTTTCGATCGCTATCATCGCCTGGTGTACAGCATCGACCTCCGAATTGACCGCGATCCCGGAGAGGTCAAGGAAGTCCGAATGATGTTGCTGCAGTGACGCGCTAACGTTTACCCCATCCAGAATTGCGGTAATATTCCTCGGATCAGGATGTCGCTACACGGGAGGGCCGACAACCCTAAGGTATAAGTGAAGGGGAGGAACTCTCGTAGCTGGTACAATGCCAATTCAGCCCACCTTCGGGGTGGCCAGTCTGTTCCTGGAGCCTTTTGCCTTGCCCTGATCGCCAAGAAATCATTCTTGTTTCCTCCTCTTGACGCTGATCGTCGCCAGTGGGTTGGTCGCGCGTGCCGACGCTGAGCGAAACCTGTGGCCAGTTTCAGGTCCTTACAAGCTGCATTTCTTTCACACCCATACTGGCGAGACATTGAACATCGTCTACCGTAATGACGAAGGTTACGACCATGAATCCGTCGCGCGGCTAAACCGATATCTGCGCGATCATCGTACCGGTGAGATTCACGAGTACGATCTCGGGTATTCGACCTCCTCTACGACCTCACTACTGCGCTCGGGAATCCCAATCTTGAGATTGATGTCGTCTGCGGCTACCGCACGCCTTGGAGCAACGAATTCCTCCGCACTCATGGACACGGGTCGCCCGGCACAGTCTCCACATGCAGGCAATGGCCATCGACATTCGGGTCCCCGGTGTTCCGATCGCACGACTGAGGGATGCCGCCTTAGCGCTGCATCGCGGCGGCGGCGGCTACTACGCTGCTTCAGATTTCCTGCACGTTGACGTGGGGCGCGTCCGGCGCTGATAGTTGTGCAACGGATTACAGATACGGACGCGACGTCCAAACTTCAGAGTTTAGGTTCTACGGGTAACCCGTACGCGGTTTGGGTCCGGACGCTTGCCGTGGAGGAAGGCCACCAGGGTAGACGTATCGAAAAGTTTCGCTTCAGCGTTGGTGGTCGGACAAGCAACCGTAATTGCTCTTGGGAACGGTCTGCATTTGTCGCAGGCTGCAGTACAATGTGCCGTGCTGCTCTGGACGTTTTAAGTCCAGCAAGTCCGATTGAAGCGGCACGACGGCGCCGTCGCTCAAGCCTGTAGCTGATCTCAAGGAAACACACCCAGCCGATCACGCCAGCACTGAGAGAAACAGCCACGAGGAAAAACGCAAAATCTGCTTCCATCATAACGGTATCCGTTCCCAGTTTTCGCCACGGTTTCTGGCATGCACAATTTGAGAGTGCGAAGGCACCCCTGGTTGCGATCCGCTCCACAGTAGTCAGCACAAGCTTTTCCGCTGACGTCACTCGAGGAAGCCGACTACAAACAGCCAAGACGGATAAACTTTTGTTGGACGTTCTTGGGCTCTAGTTCTTGAGCTCTAAAAGAGAAGCAAATGTTCTGCCCGAGCCTTAGGATTACATGTTTAGGCCGAAACACTACCGCAGGTCACGATTAATGTCAAGCGTAAATACGGTTGTTCCTGTAGGTCGTTCGTTCGAAGGGGCGAGTCTGAAAGCTTCCGAGCGAAACGCTAAGCGGCTCAGATGGTAGCCGAGCATCTCGGAGTGTAGACGGTGGGCGAGATTCAGCTCGTGATTTATCAAGGAAGGTCCCGCGGAAACTGACTGGCGCTCAGCACGACACTGGGAGACAAGTGCAACCGGATCCGGAAAGCCTATGACCGACATTCGCCCCGCGGATGCTGCCATTGCGCAGCATCGCAGCGTCGTCGGCATTGCGCGGCTTCTGAGTTCGTGCACATCTACGTGGACCGCGTTCGGTTGGTAGTTAAGCGCCATCAGGGGAACGGATAACCCTTCGCTAGTTTGGCCGCCAACTCAGCATCGTGTCCGTAGATGTCATCGCTGAAATGAACGTCGCCGTTTTCGTAGGCGAGGGCCGTTCCGTAAACGATAAACACTGGAACTCGCTTCACGAGGTTCACGGTTACGTCATCTTTTCCGCTCTGCATTCCTTGTTTTATTCGCTCTAGTGTCCAGCCGGGGTTATTGCGCAATGCCCACGCGGCGAGCTCGGCGGGCTTTTCGACGCGAATGCAGCCATGGCTGAAATCACGGCGAGAGCGTGAGAACAACTCGGGGGAGGGTGTGCTGTGAAGATAGACGTTGTGCTCATTCGGGAAGATCAGCTTGACCAGGCCGAGCGCGTTGGCAGGACCGGGCTTCTGCCGCACCGTCAGCTTTCCCGCTCGTAGTTGTGCCAACACATCATCGGAGATACTCCCGGAGGCAACAACCTTTCCGTCGTATGTAACGACCTCGTAGTTCTTGCGGGCGATGTAGTCGCGATCGCGATGGATGGCGGGAATAATCTCGCCGCGAAGAATGCTTGGGGGAACGTTCCAGTACGGACGAAAGACAACGTAGCTCATATCGCGCGTGAAGACAGGCGTTTGCGTGCGCATCGCTTTGCCGACCACCACGCGCATATCCATCGCGACGTTGTTGTTTTCATCGAGTGCGCGCAGCCGGAAGTCGGGAATATTCACGATGATCGGCGGTGCAGAAAACTCCGCGGGCAACCAACGCCAGCGCTCCAAGGTGAGTTGTAATTGGATTACGCGGTGCTGCAGGGGCGTATTCAGCTGTTTTATGGTGCTGGGACCGAGGCGACCATCGTCGTCGAGGCCGTGACGACGCTGAAAGCGTTTGACCGCATCCACCAGCGGGCCGCCGTAGGTATGGGCGTCTTCCGGCACGGCAGCATCCGCTGGCAGGTCGCCCACGAGCCGCAAGAAACGGGTCAGCCTTACGACGCCAGCGTATGACTGGCCGGGGTCGATTGGCTTGGGAACGTCAGGAATCTTTTCTCCGTCGTCGGTGCGTGCCAGTTCGACGTAGCGGGCAAGGGCTTGCTCGGTCCGGCGATAGGCTGCAAACGGAGGTTCCACTCCATCCAAGACTGCTTGCAGATTCGGAGCAGGCATGATCTGGTCGCGTAGAAACTGGGCCAGGTCGTACTTCTTTTTTTCCACGCTCAGTCCGAATTTGAAATGCGTTGGGTTGATTCGTCCAATGCGTAGGTCGGACAAATAGCGCATGGTGCAGACGGTAAGCGCCACGTCAAAACGCGCGACCGCCAGACCACTCGCAGGACCTTGCAGCGCGCGGATTCTCTCCTCCCAGCGCGAAGCATCGTAATCCTCCGGGTCGAGCCCTTTCTTCCCAGCATCTTTGAAAAGCTCCATCAACAACAGGGCCTGCGGTACTGGTTGCGAGCCCTGGACCCAGGCGGGAGCGAATCCTGTCGGCTCGTAAAATTTCTGGAGCCAGTTGACATAGTCGCTGAAGTTCGGCCAGCGCATGTCTTTCAGGTTCCCGCTCCTGACCAGATTCTGGATGTCGGGTTGTTGTCCGGCACTGAGACATGCCAAGGTTATGACAAGAAGGGCGTTCCCCAACGCGAAACGTCTCCCACGGCCAGCGACATGCACTTTGTAGCTCCCTCTCTGGTTACTCATGTTCACTTCGTTTGACTTAGTAACAACGACGGATCCCAGGCGCTCCGAGTAAAGGTTAAATGGACCGAGCAAGGTCCTCGGGCGAAAGCAGGCGTCATGAAGAAAATCACACCTTACAATGCTAAATTCACTATCGCGCGGAACATTCCAACCCGGTCCTTGTTGAGCCGCTGGAACTCGTTCTCAGCGAGGGTGATTCCTTCCCGGTCACTTCCACCTGTTGTCCCAAGTAATGGCTTAGTTTAATCTTGCCAGTCGCTTGAAGTTGATAAGTCATACCTGGGTCCTGTTTCATCAAAATGTAGTCGCCGGCAGATCTGCCGACGCAGCCTTGTACGCTTATCTCTCCTGCGGAAGGCTTCGAGTTATTCTGGCTCGGGTTGCTGGGATTGCTTTGCTTGCGAAAACAACGCTGGCTAAGAACAGCGAGACAAACCAAAATTTTCTCATCCGATTCTCCTTCATGATTAAGAGAAGCAAGTGACAAAGCTATCGCTCTTTTAAGCGGATTGGGCGGTTGCCGCATGGTCAATAGGTTTTGTGTCAGTAACGGCGGTTTTCAGCGGCGCTTGTGCGTTAGTTCCATCTGACGCAGAAGCTGCCGCTGGGTAGACGACGTGAGACTGGAGAGCCATCTGCGTTCCCGCTGCCTGCACAATCTCCATAATTTGTAACAACAATTCCTGTTGGATCTCTAGGAAGTGGCCCCAATCGCGAGCAAAGAAATAAGCAAGGACTTCCACGTCCAGAGAAGACGCTCCAAAGCGAAGAAAGCGCACACGAATCGAGTCGCGTTCGATATTGGGTTGTTGTGCTAGCAGGTTGTTGAGCGCCTCAAGGACAGATCGCATCTGCGAAGCCGTGGTCCCCCAACGAAGACTTAGGTTGGGGTGGAACCAGAACTTGTCCCGTATGGAGATATTTTCAAGGCTTGCATTCGCGATCTGTCCGTTGGGAACGCTGACCACAGTCCGGTCCGGCGTCCGGATTCGGGTAGAACGCAAGCCTATGTCCTCGACTGTGCCCAGCATCTCGGCAAACTTCAGCGTATCTCCTTCACGAATGGGTTGGTCGAAGATGATGGAAGCACCGCCGATCACGTTCTCTAGTGTCTTTTGAGCAGCTAGCGCGACAGCGATGCCGCCTACCCCTAGTCCGGCCAGTGCAGCTGTTGGGTTCACACCGAAATGGTTGAGGCCGACCAGCATGCCCACGAAGACGGCGAGTAGATCGATCACTCGTCGCCCGAGACGCAAGATCGAAGCGACTCCAGTGTGGCGGCGGGCCAAGCGTTGACGAAGGAGCCCTTCTACCCGGCCGTTGATCAGGATAAAAAGCCAAACGCAAGCCGCAATAATAATGATGGTTGCAGCGCTGGACCAGAACTGCCTTGCCAAGAGAGGCAAGCTCACTTTAGAGATTGTCCAAAGAATGACGAAAGCCACTAACAGCAGGCGTAGAGGTCTGGGCATCACGTCCGGATTGGGCAGATCTGGCCTCTTGCTCAGTTGACGGCGCAACTTCCCAGCGATGGGGTTCGCCAAGCGGCTTACGAACGCCGTGAGCACATAGAGAAGCGGCATGCCCACTAAGACCGCGAGCCACTCGAACAAGGGTATGCCCGCGAGTCGAGTCGTCACTATGGCTTCGGGGAGAATGTTGTCCACCGAGACTACATTGACTTCGTCGTACAATCCGGGAATTGATTCAAGAGTCGTCCCGGAGAATAACCACCGGAGCTCACCCTTGCCTATGTCCACGCGGTCGAGGAGGATATCTACGTTGCCGTTGACACTCGCGATCGTTCCGACCAGATCCTGGTCGGGTTTAAGCGGATTGGGCAGAGAACCCTCAGACTTATCACTGAGTTGATTGAGCCGAGCAGGTAGCCTGCGATCGAGAACGACGAACAGTTGGTGAGCCAGTATGGCCGCGGACTTATCACGCAGGCGGGTGTCCAGATACTGGGCGGCGAGTTCATAATTTCCCTTATGAGCGGCGCTCAAAAAACCTAAAACCGCGCCGCGGGGCGTGCTGCGACCAAGAGATTCCCTGGCAGGCTCGGGCTGCGGTGCGGCCGGCGAGGTGGGAGTGACCGGTTGCGCGACAGCGAGAACAGGAAATAGAAGGTTCAAGGAGAGTAGGCAGGCGCAAAACCATCGGTGCCGGATGAAATGCGCTACCCACAGCGACGGCGGATCGCATGAGTTCCTACGCTCTCCTGTTCGAGCAGACATCCAGCTCATGCTCCCGTATTCAAAGATTCCGCATGCTTCCATTTCACAACAGCTGTGCCAGGCTTTTATTTACTCTCTAGCACCACGCGGTCATATTGCGCCTTGCGTCGGGCGTGCATTGTTCGGGTACAATCTTTCGAATTGCGCGATCTCTGCCGCCGATGCCGTGACAGGATGCTTCAATACAAACCAAGTTACGTTCTCGCTGCAGGGCGGCGTGGTAAGCGACGCCGGAAAATTGTAGTAGCTACGATCCGCGGGCAGCAGGTCGGCTACATTGATCTTCACACTGTCCAAGAGTTCTTCCTTACCTGCTTCCTTCGGTAAGTCGCCCCGCAATTTCTGAATCAGAGGATTGGCTTCGGCCTTCTGAAGCAGAACCGCGACTACCGCCAGGTTTCCTTCCTGATCTGCATGCACCAGGTGGACCACCATGTCATAACTTCGCCGTGGATCTTCTCCTCGCTCGGGCGGTGAAAGTGGAATTGTTTCAGTTGATATGTCTTTCCGCCCACGGAACTGGAACTTCCGAGACTGTAATTGATCATGTTGGTGTGGCCGTTATCAATGATATGCAGAGCGCAAGACTCGTAATCGAACTGGATAAGCGGCAGATCTGCCTTGCGGGTATCGCGAATATCGATGGGCGATTGATTATGGCCAGTCTTGCATTTAGCAAACTCCGGTTTCAGGTCGCCCCAGTGGTCGGGTCCTTGCGCTCCGCTATAGTTCCAGGTGTGCTCGGGCTGATGTTCCTGGGCCGAGCCGGGTGCAGAAGACGCAAGCATCCACAAGGTGATAATGAGCAGAAGGTGGTTTATCCTCATATGACCTCCAGAATTCCGCCTCACTAGCTCATGTTCCATAGGCTCTGTGCAGCTTTGCTGCCTTTAACCGTAGAGACTAATGACGGTAAGAGCCCTGCGAAACTGGCAAAAATCCTAGGAACACCTCGAAGCTTTGCTCATGCCGGTACCCTCGCTCGGGAACGTTCAACGACAGACTTCCAACCGAACTAGGAGAATTGCTAGTGCCAGGGGCTCACGATGCTTTCTAGACTTGTCTCAGCCCAGCATGCAAATCCCCACCCCCCGCGCAGCGGGTTTCATTCCGGTTCGCGGATGAACTGACGGGGATTTCTTGAAGACGTACGGGCTGCGTTGTCTAGGAGTACATGATGCGGAGAGTGGTGTTCATTTTCTGCTGGCTATCTTTCGTCAGCTTGTTCTTCGCTTGTTCTCGCAAGCCGAGCGATGACGTTATTGCGAGAGACATTGAAACCAAAGTCTCCGCAGATCCTGAAACCCAGGACTCGCAGGTCGCTGCCGAGTCGAAGCAGGGCAACGTCAAGTTGACTGGCAAAGTGAAAACCCCCGCCGCTCGGCAGAAAGTGGAAAAGATCGCAAAAGAAGAACCCGGGGTTTCTGCGATAGACGATGAAACGTCAGTCGCACCTCCTGCACCCCAGGCCGCGCTCCCCCCTCCGCCGACATTTTCTGCGGCGCAAAAGATCAACATGTTTGCTTATCCCAAGAACAATCAGACCCGCGATCAGCAGCTCAGGGATGAGCTCGACTGCTACAACCTGTCCCAGCAACAAAGTGGAGTGAATCCCGACGCCCCGGCACCCGCGGCTCCCACCTCAGCCGATATTGCCGTTGCCCAACAAGACGCGGCTAGCGGGGCACAGCAAGCGCAAGGCGGTCGAGTCCGCGGTGCTGCGAGAGGCGCTGCAGGTGGGGCAATGATCGGCGCGATTGCCGGCGACGCTGGGAAGGGAGCGGGCATCGGAGCCGTAGCTGGCACCATGCGCGGAGGCATGCAACAGCGGCAGACGAACGCCGCGATGAAGCAGCAGGCAGCACAACAGGGAGGTTCGCAAGTTCAGCAAAACTATGCAGAAGCCAAAGCGAGTTACGACCAGGGCATGAGCACGTTCAAAAGGGCGTTCTCAGCCTGCATGGATGCCCGTGCTTATTCGGTGAAGTGATCAGCGTTGGCAGTAGATGTAATTCTTCTACCGCGTGCTGATGAGCAAAACGAGAAATGAGTTTGCAATTCGGAACGCCGCGCGGCATTTCCGAAGGAAATGAGGCCTTATGGCAAGTTCTTTACGACAAATTCTCGGCGCGTTCACTGGGCTCGTACTGGCTGGTGGTATCGCGGTGGGGCAGGGCGATACCTCGACAGACAAGAAAGAGTTGGTTCAGCAAAAAGTCTCAGCTGTGAAGGAATCGATAGCGCAGAACCAGGCTTCTCTCCGCCAGTACACCTGGACGGCGCACACTGAGATCAGCGTCAAGGGTGAAGTGAAGAACGAGAAAGACGAGTCCTGCAGCTATGGACCGGACGGCAAGGTCGTGAAGACGCAGATCGGCGCACCGCCTCCAGAAAAACAAATGGGCCGCGTCAAGAAGAGGGTTGTGGAGAAAAAAGTCGGCGAGATGAAGGACTACATGGAGCGCGCTGGCGAGCTGATCAAGCATTATGTCCCCCCCTCGCCGGAGAACCTGACTGCGGCCGTGAAGGCGGGAAAGGCCGACGTTAGCAAGGATGAAGCCCAGGCGGTTCAGCTTCAATTCAAGGACTACTACAAACCCGGCGATGCCATGACGCTTGAGTTCGACCCGGCCACGAAGAAACTCCGCAAACTCACCGTCAGCAGCTTCCTCGACGAAGAGAAAGACAGAGTCACGCTTGACGTACAGTTCCAGTCTTTGCCAGACGGTACTAACTATGTCGCCGACACGCTACTGCGTGCCGACGGCAAACAAATCGCCGTGAAGGTTCAGAATCTCGATTACAAGAAGGTCGGCAGCTAGGAAGTTGGCCGCATGTTTGGAGGAGTGAAACATGAAGTATTCATTGATTGCATTGCTGATGCTGATAGCGGCATTTCCTTCTGGGAGCGCCCAGCAAAGCGAGTATCCGATGATGGAGAAGGTCGCTCAAAAGGTGATTGAGAAATACCAGAAGTCCAGCTGCGAAGATTTGAAAGCCCAGAAGGAGCAACCACCAGACCCCCAGCAGGCCGCGATGAAGCAAAAGGCTGTCGCATCTCTGAAGAATGATCCGAAGATGCGTGAACAGTTTTTGAACAAAGTTGCCGGCCCAATTGCCAACAAAATGTTCGAATGCGGCATGGTGCCCTAAATCACCGCGGTGAACCGATCGGCTGCACTCACGCAGTCTGCTGGCGTCCTTGATCGAGATACTTGACTAGTAGAACGTCATTGCCTCGTTCCCCGTAGATGAGTTCGTCCACCAGGTGCCGGGCGACCATGACTCCGAAGCCACCCGGCCGCAACCCTTGCACATCCCGATAGGCGGCGTGGCGCAACGGTTCGTCGGGCGGGTTGGCGAAGGCAGCATGCCGGATTTCGTCAAGCACGAATCCTTCCCCCGGATCTTTGACCCGGCACATCACCATGTGGCGAGCGCGAACGTAGGAGATTTCGACGTACTGTTCGGGATTGAAACGCCCACCGTGTTCGATCGCGTTCAGCAACATTTCGCGGAAGGCTGTGGCCACGTCGGTTCTCTGAGGCTCCCGCAGGTCGCCAACTTCGTGGAGGAACTGCAGCAAACGGTCGGCGCTGTTCGAATCGCAGCGGACGAGCAGACAAAGCCAAGACGGCGTGGCCGACACGATCTCGATGCCATCGTCCCAACAGGGTCCTTCGGTGGCAATCTGCACCATTTCGGCAAGCGCCGCCAACGAAAACGGCTTGGAGAAATAACTGAAAACGCTCTCCCGCATCGAGGCGATCACGTCGGCCGGTGTGCTCTTGTCGGTGAGAATGATCAAGCGTGTATGCGGATGCAAGCTTCTGATCTTGCGAAGTAATTCGAGATCCTCTTTACCGGAGGTGCTTTCTCCGGTGAGGATCAGATCAAACTGTTTCTTTTCCGCCAGCGCGAGAACCGCACGATTGTCGCTGGCATGCTGTATGGTCCAATCTTTGAGGACGTCTGAAAGCATCTCCTCAACCTTGGGATCCGCGTTGACAACGAGGGCAGTTTTTCGTGTCATGAGTGGTACGCTCCTTTCCTCTAGTGACCGGGAGCAGTGAAACAGATTCAAACCACTACTTCTGCTGCAACGCCTTCAACTTCTCTTTCATGGCCGGAGGCAACTTTGGAAACAAGAACGCAATCTGTAACCGCATGCCCCACGGAGAACCATTCGAAGGGTGCGCAGCATTTCCATAAAACTGTGCAGAGATATTGACCGGCTGGAGTCCCAAACGAAGAATTCGGCCCACTCCTCCACCTACAGGCACTGTCCAAACATTTCCCGTGGAAGCCTTCCAGTTCGCCGAGATGACTGGCGAAGACGACAGATACCAGCCTTTCTTCAGGTTGTAGTTGACAAAATACTGAAGTGTCATCTGGCTCACATCGCTGCGATCTGACGGGCCAGCCACCGACCAGACGTTATTGACAAGGACTCCTAATGACCACTTCCCGGGCTGGACCAATGCAACAAGTGAGGGGCCCATACTGAGTTTTCCCTGTCCCAAGACCTTGCTGCTAGCGGTCGGTAGCACGAATACAGGGCCTGCACCCCAAATCAGCTTGCCCGGTTTGGCCGGCGAGAAGAAAAAGGATGGTGTTATATCTCCAAAGCCAAACACGCCTGCGCTTTTCTGCACAGCTTGAGCAACCAAGTATAGCGGGGTGCTTCCTTCAATACCGAACACCTCCAAATTTGCCGTTCCGGGGGCAGGCTGCCAGATGACAGGCACAATGCCACGAATGATCAGGTTCCAGTTTTCGCTGGCGCGAACCGGAACGACCGGCTGGATATTCAGCACATTCTGCGTGCGGTCATTCGGACCAATGCCAAAATTGCTACTGTTCTGAACTGGAACGCTGATCAGGCTGGCCACTGGGTTCTGAACCGCTTTCTGCAAGTCTCCTGCGCCTCCGGAGGGTTGCTGCGGCACAGCGGCTGTTTCTTGTTGGCCAGAAGCAATTGGATGGGTTTCCTCATTGCCCGTTGCTTCAGTCTGCGCGGAAATGAAGGCACAAGACATTAACAGCACCGCGAGCAGCAGTATGAAGCGCAAAAATGCGTCCATCCAAAGCCTCCCTCTTGACCTCGAACGACACGATCAAATACCCGTCTCTTGCCCGATCTCGACATTGCGAAACGATTTTTCTATCAGAGCACCTCCCGCCGGTCTACCAGAGAACAGGCTAACGATTTCGCCACCGACCTGCCGCCGGTCAAGTCTGATCGGCGATACTCCCTAAGATTGGCGCCGCCCGACATCTTGATGTGCCTCGAGGCGCTAGCCGGTTCCCGCCGAAACCGGCGACAACATCTGTCGCCGGTTTGAGCGTTTCATCCTGTGGCCGTACTCTCTACTGTTTCGCCTTTGCTCGCTTCTTCGTGGGATGATCCGGTACCGCTTGAACTTGGGATTCATCCACGGGCTGCGTGCCTGTTTCCGAGAACGTAGCGCCAGCGGGCTCGATCCAGTATTCCGCTGTCTTCGTGCCGGCGCTGTCGGTGCGGGTCTCGATGCGGCTTGGATCGATTCCTAACTGCGCTTCACCGCTAGTGAGATACGCCTTCGAATTGACCGCCCGTTCAGCCGCCAGATACGGACGTGTCTCACTGGGATCGGCATTGCCGACGATGACCAATTTGTTGTCTGCATTCTGCTGCAGGTTCTTGGCAACATCGTCCAATTTGCCCTTGCACTCGTTGTCAACACGCCACGGCTTCTTGATCTTGGCCATATTCGAGAAATCGCAGTCCGTCAGCTTGCTGGCCTGCGGAGGCGGTGGGGGCGGATTCTCCACCGTCACCTGAGTGGAGGCTTGCGAACTCAGCCCACGCGAATCCGTACAAGTCGCGGTAACTGTGATCGGACCAGTAGACGCGCCAGAGGTGTTGAGAGTCCCGGTGTTGCCGCTACCGGAAACGCTGCCACCGGTGGCGGTCCAACTTGCGACCGTGACCGGGATATTATCCGGGCTGCTGCAGTTGCACGTGATGGTCGAGCTTCCACCCCCCTGGAGCGAACTCGGGCTGCCAGAGCAAGACATGGTTGGCGGATTCTTCGGAGGTTCCTTGACGGTGTAGCTTGCCGAGCAACTGGCATCACCGCCCTTCTTCATCTTGGCATCGGTTATGTGGGCGGTGACGGTATAGCTGCCGCCCGCAAGTCCGGTGGTGTCGATGCTGGCGGTATTACCCTTGCCTGTCACGTTTCCGCCGGTCGCGGACCAGGTATATGAAAGTGTGTGTTTCGGATTGAAATTGCTTCCGGTGGCAGTAGCCGTAATCGGCTCGCCTACCATCACCTCGCTAGGCTGCACAGAACAGCTGGCGGAAGGCTGCTCAGTTTCAGGGAATCCCCATCCGATGACGATCCCACTTTTGAGCCGAAAGCTGTTCTGATTATTATTGTCGCTGCAGAGAGCGAATTGGCAGCTATTGCCGAAGCGGGTGTACAGATATTCGGCTTGGATGAGGCGTAACGCGAATTTCTTGCTTAGCTTGATGTCAAATCCCCCGCCTGCCGTCAAGGCGAAAGCGTCTTTGGTATAGGTGATGCCGCTACACGGAGTCCCGCTGTTGCAACTGAGACTTAAGCGATTCCCGCCGAAGTTAACCTCGAAAAATGGCCGAAACGCACTGGCGCTTCGAAAGGTAAACCGCGGTCCGAACATATAGGTAAAATCAGTTCCGCTAAGTTTTGAACTCAAGGCGGGAACTGTTTCACCAAAGTATTTGCAGCCACCCAGGTCAGCCGCGATGCCGAGCAAACTAGTAAAGTTGTAGGCGAACGTCCCCCCGCCACCAGCGCAGTTAAAGCTTTCGTTAAACTTCGTGCCGTTCGGAGCGGTGAAAGAGGTGGGGGTCCGGATAAACATGAATGCTGGCGATGTTTCTATCCTTGGGAAGGTGTTGTCCTGAGCCAGGACCGTCCCGACCGTGAGCAATATCAAAACCACCTGGGCAAGGTATTTAGACATTTCTCTTCTCCTTTTCAAGGCAGCCGTCATTCCCGTTGGAAGGCGCACTGAGGATCGGATAACCTTTTCGCTACAGATATTCGCAACTCATGCTTTCAGAGTCACCTAGGACTTCTGCCAGTAGCTGCAAACAGTCAGGGGATGCGATAACTGGACGCAGAGGTTTCGCGCGCTCACATCTCGGTGGTGTCCAGGAATGAGGTGTCTATGACTGGCACAAGGGCGATCGAACTACACAAGAAGGAGCAAATTCGATGACGAGGGTTTCGCAGAAAATATTGCTATTCGTGACCTTGCTATTGTTGACGATGAGCGCAGGCCTTCCTGCCACAGCCGCAGCGGATCAAGGATCGTCTCAGCAGGACAAAGTCAAAGCTTGTAACAGTGCGGCCGACAGTAAGGGCCTCAAGGGAGACGATCGAAAGAATTTTATGCAAGACTGCATCAGTAAAGGCGGTAATCAGCAACTTAACGACATGAGTCAGAAGGACAAGGTGAATGTCTGCAAGAACCTCGCCGACAAGAAGAACCTCACGGGAAATGACCGCAGGTCGTTCCTCAAGGACTGCATGAATAAGGCTAACCCGAAGTAATCTGACGAGTTTTTGGGCAGGTCTGCAAACTTCGTAAATGCCGTTATCAGGCGATAAACTCCACCATTCCGGTTGCGAGATCGTACATCGCGCCTGCAATCTTGATGCTTCCCTTCTTTTCCAAATCCTGCAAGATCGGACTGCGCCGGCGAATCTCGTCGAGACTGAGCACGACATTCGTTCGCGCAACAGCATCAACATAACTTGCATTTTTGGTCGCCTTCTGGCCGTCAAACTTCGTCCCCGCTACAGCTGGCTTGATGCGCGCCAGCAGTCCGGTAAGATTCCCCAGTACTAAATCGTCTATAGCACCTTTTATCGCCCCACACGCTGTATGTCCACAGACTAGCGCCACTTTTGCGCCCGAAGCCGCACATGCAAACTCCATGCTGCCGAGCATGTCGTCGTCTACGACGTTACCCGCAACACGCGCCGTGAAACTGTCTCCGATGCCAGTATCGAATACGATTTCTACGGGCACTCGAGAATCCACGCATCCAAGGATCACCGCTGCTGGGTATTGCCCTGCTGCGCTTGATCGTTTCTCAGCGAGGTAGTCCCGCGGAGCCATCTTCGCCGTCCGGAATCGCTCATTCCCCTTCTTCAATTCGTCAATGACCTGCGAGGGTGTCATGCCGTCACGTTGATCTTTTGTCAAAGATCCGCTCATGCTGGGTGCAAACTGCATAGATAAGCAACTAAGTGGAGAACTAATGGCGCAGGCGCCGAGGGCCATGCTGAGAAATCTCCGCCGGTCCACGGCTCCGTTATCCATCGAAGCGTGAGATCTTTTCATAACCTTCCTCCTCGTTCCTGAATATCCGTTTACGCCACCTTTGATTGTTGGATCGTCTTACCGTCTCTTGCTCACATGGCCGGAACCCAGACATTGTCCGGAGCGAGAAGCTCAGAATTCGAAAGCTCGGTTTGGACTTTGACGCGCTGCAAGCCAGCCTTTTTCCCCGGCACGGCCTCGAATACCACGTAGTATTGATTGGAAAGCAACTTCTGCAAGCGGTCCAGGTACGGTTTAAAGCTGACCAACTGGGACGTGCCGAGAGAATAGCATTCGCCGCCTGTTTCATCTGCAATCTTGGAGAGTCCCGAAAGCCCCAGTTGCAGGTCCCAGCCGCTTCGGCTGGCTCGGCCGACCCCGGCTGCGTACAGAGAGTGAACAATGACGTTGTAGCGTTGGCTGATCTCGCTGGCGGAGGTCGCGTCGATACTGAGGGTGGGCATACTATGATAGACAGGACCGTAGTTGGGCCCGAGACGGGAAGGCTGAGGCTTTTCACCCCGAAGCCGGTCGATTCCGTCGCTGACCGTCAACACCTCGCGCCGCACTTTCTGCTGAGGCCAGCTCTTCACCAGGCTGATGAGCGAGAGGTACGCGCTATCCATCGAGGACAACGAACCCAGCGGCAACCGCACCGCCTTGACCGCAAGATCATGATCCGCGGTGAAGTTCTGAACAACTTTAACGGTCGCGTTCGACATATAGGCAACGCCGATGAGCGCCGAGGGTGGCTGGGCGCTGATGAAATCTTTGACGTCAGTCAGATTGTTCCCAACGGAGGGGTTGAGCGTATCGTCGATCAAGATCATCAACTGAAGCGCAGCGTTGTCACCTTGGGCGGGGATCAATTGTGTAACTTGAAGGAAATTTTTTCCTTGTTTCACTTTCACGTCTTCCCGCTGCAGGGGCGGAAGTTCCTCTTCATCACGAAGAGCACTGTCCGTGATCACCAAGTGAACCGGAACTGTCTTCGCTGCTGATTTGTCCTGTGAATGGGCGATCGGGCTGATCAATGTCAAGGCAAAGAACGTGCCCAGGAGTGTAAGCGCCAACTTGTAATTTTTCATGTTGCTCTCCTTCGAAAACGTTCTGGTAGGAATACCAGCAATCAAACAGGTACAAACTCAACTTTCAGCCTCACGCTCGACCAACTCGCAATCCAACAATAATTCGCCGCCGATCAAACCACGTGACTTACTTGAGATTCAGGGTGGCACCAAACACCACGCCGGACATAGCGGTCTTGACGATGGCATTGGCTCGGCCCCCTTTTTCATAATCGAAATACAGGTATCGGTACCCAGCCTGTAAGGTCATCTTGGGTTTGAGCTTGTACCCAAGAAGTCCGACCACCTGATATTCGAGTTGAGATCCAGTCCCCCATCCGCCGACGTCACCCGCGATGGTGGTCACGACTTTCGGTGTAAGGTCAGCTTGAATTCTTCCTCCCACCAGAGGATCCACCCAGTTCTGTGATTTTGAAAAATTCAGGCCAAGGCGGGAGGGACTAAAGCTCAGATTCTCTCCGAAGTACCAGTATCGAAATCCTGTCAAGAAATCGGCCTTAAACTTTTCCTGGTTGATCAGGCGATAGCCAACTTTTGGAGCGAGAATAAATACATTCGCGGTAAATTTCGCAGTATTGGCCATCAAGTTCGGGAAGGGGAGCGCCTTGTCCTCCCCTAGCCTCATATACATCAGGTCGAGATTGGTCAAAAACCGGTTGCGACGAGCTTCGACCGCGCCCATGATCCCAAATCGGACGTTAGAGAGAAGGTCGCCGGCGCTCGCTTTAAACGCGACGTCACGGCCAAACGCGCCGACAGTTCCGTGTATTCCCGGAAAGTAAAGGTAAGGGCTCACAAAGAAATGCCACTGGTTATCGTTGCCAGTTCCGCCTGCCGGGTTGCTACTGGAGCCAGATTGACCCGTAGGCGGCATCTCGCTGGGGACAACAGGTGTCGTGGCGGTTGGGTTCACGTCGCTGACTTCTGCATCTGGAATCGCATCGGTGGTAAGTCGCGCCGCTGGTGTCGAGTTGATGTGCCACTCGCTTTGGTTTGCCGGCTTCTCCAGTGGTGATGCGAATCCTGCTGCGTAGAGGTTCGAGTCGTTTTGACAAACCCCGGTCGCTCCAAAGGTTAGGAACAGCAAGATCATGAGCGCCAACTTCTTCATGCAACCTTCCAATCTGCGTTCACAACGCGCACAAGAGAAATGGATCAGCCCTCGAGTTGATCGGGCTCACAATGCTAAGGGTTCGTCAGATGTCGAGAGCACAAACAGCTGTTTTTCTGGTCTTAAGCTCACACTGAGCGAAGCGGAGGATAGGAAACTCCTTCGTTCCCATCCCCGCTTGGTGTCATCGCTACTTACACTGAGAAAGGCCGGGATAATTTATCCAGCCTGTTAAGCTCTCCGTAGCAAACGTATCCCGAAAGACACTCCCGTGAACGCTAGTCCCAGAAGCCCAATCAAGGGCAGCACGGTTCCGGTTTTCGGGAGTTCGTTAGCTGCCATTTCAGGCTCGGCGGCAGCCGGAGCCGGCACGTGTTGGACAAGCACGATCAAAAGCGGCAGATCCGGAGGTGGCGGTGGGGGCATCGTTCCGGTCAATGTCTTCTGATGGGAGATGACCGTTTCGGGGACTTCTACGACTTTAGTCGCCGAGATCTTCATTCCCTTCTTCAGACCCCACGCATCGACCGTTTGTCCGTTAACGTTGAACTTCTGTCCTTTGGGGATGGTGAACTTTTGATTGGTGCCGTCCTCCAGAGTCAAGATAACTGTTGTGGGCGGCGTTACGTGCCATACCTTTCCGGTGACACTCTGCACTGTCGTAATCTGTCTCTCGGTGCTGGTCGTCGTGATCGTGTGCTCCAATTTCATACCCGGTTTCAGATCGTGAATTCCCACTTCCTTTCCGTCTACCGTCGCCCGGGCGCTCTCTGGGACGTTGGGGATGTGCCGGATGGAACCATCATCCATCTTGACCACGAGGTCATTTCCATCAACTAAGACCACTTGGCCGCGTTCTACGTTGACTTCGGTGGACTTGCCGGTTGTAGTTGTGTCGGTCTGAGTTTGCACCTGTGCATTCATACTCAGGGCTAGAAGCAAGCAAAGTCCGCCCAAGGCGAGCATTTGGTATACGAGTTTTGGTGTACTGATTTTCATTTTGTGATCTCCTGATTGTTTTTGTTAGGAACTTTAGAATTCTGAAGCTTAAGTACATTGTTACTTGGTTGATCAGAATCTCTGACCGATGCGTGGACGATGTAACGCCGCGGAGCGCTTCCGATGAAGTAAAACGGATAGCAAGTTACCAGGGTTAACGAGGGCGTCGTGCTTGCTCGCAACACCCAGACGTTGTCGGGATTCACGATTTGAATCTCGTCAACTGCATAGGTGTCTGTTCGGTCGCGCATGACTAAATCAATCGGGTCGCCCACCCTTAGGTCCTTTAGGCCGCGAAAGAAACCGTCTCTGTGGCCCGCGATGCCAATGTTCCCCCGGGCTCCAGGTCGCGCCGTGCCAACGATCCGGCCCACTCCGCGATTCAAGGTGAGATCGTCCGTTCCATCCAGCACGGGCACTTCCAGGTCGATTTTTGCCACCCGCAGCACCGCCAGGGGCTGATCGAAGTGCTGAGCCAGACTCTGCTTGTAGGCCTGTATCCGCTGCTCCGACCAAAGACTGAAGTCAACGTAAAGGGAGCCTTGCCCACCATTAGACTCTTGTCTCAGCGATGATTGCGTCTGCGATGCTTCGAAACTTAAGACCGCCGCACGCGACAGCACTGCGCTATGTATCCGCGCTGCCACGTACAGCGCCAGCAGAGCAAGCCCAAGAACTGACAAAAAGCGCTCAAGGTTTACCCGCCACTTGTCGCTCGCGCTTCGCCGATCAGCCGCCTTAACCGTCGCAGTCTTCATCGTTGAGAAACTGTAGCCCGTCAGGCCCGTCACACGAGAAACCATAGCTAGTAGCTCCAACGGAAGAAACTAGAAGAACTCCTAGTCTGGGTTGGTGGACTGTCAGCAACCCTGTGCGGGGGAAATCGGCGCAAAAATTACGCTCGATAAGATCGATGTCGAATCAGATCACAAATTTCTGTCGGGCTTGTCGGTCTTTCCTCTGCCTTCACAGCAAATTGATCACGAAACTCGCAATGCGGCGCTAACGGCGCGGGTCCGCTTACTTAACCACCTTCCAGGATTTGTCGGGGTTATATTCCGTCATCTGCTGAGCGAGTTCGGCAGTTTTCTCACCCAGGTCTTTTTGATAGATCGTGCCATGTTGGTTGACGAGAAAAGTCATGACGCCGCCGGAGCGATAGTCAGCAGGATAGGCGATCAAGGCGAAGCCACGGGTCATCTTGCCGTCGACGATATAGCTCTTGGCGCCGCCTCTGGCATTAGCTCCCTGAGCCTTGAGGATGCGGTAGTAGTAGCCGTGATACGGAGATTCCTCAGCAGTGTCGCCGTAGTTTTCGGCGCTGGCTTGCGCCAGAAGCGGGCCCGCGGGGCTAGGATTTTCCCCTTCGCCCACTTGCCAGTAGAGTCCGTTCTGCTTGCCGGGTTCGCTCACTAGCCATTGTGCGAAGATTCCGGCCGGCAGGCCATCGTGTCCGTTGGCAGCATAGTCGCGTTGTGCGGCAACCACACCTTTGCAAACCCCAATGGCAGCAAGTTCGTTCTTTCCGATGCGACGGTAGAGGATCTCCTCTTTTCCGGCGGAACCGTCCCAGTACCATTTGTCGTTGGCGTGGACTAAAGGAATGGGAAAGGGCCAAGCGTCTTTGCCAACACTGAGCGATAGTTGGTGAGGGGCGGATTCAGTGAGGGAATGCTTGACGTCATAGTTAACGAGAAATCGATCGCGCGCAGTCTTGTCGGCAACGGCATCGCTGGTGGAGATAATCGCCTCGGTGCCCGGTCCGAGAATGGCCAGGAGGATCGAGGTGTCGCCGTCACGCAAGGCCTGGATGAAGACATCGACTGCTTCCTTCGACGACGAGAAGGTCCTCTGGCCATCGGCTTGAGCATACGCGTGCGGCGGGACGAGAGCCGCGAGAGCGAGCAGTGCCGAGAGCGTAACCAATTTTCCGGCAAGACGGATATTCATGGAATTCTTCATTGCGACCGACCTCCTGGAGCACATGCAAGAATCGAGCTTGATCCTCTGTTCATGGACGCTAGCGGGTTTTGCGAGCGCCTCCCTTTGGCGCTGGCGTTGCGGAAGCGCCCATGCTGGAACGACCGCGACTGCTGTCAGCGCGCTCGGCCTTGGCGCTGCCGCCACTGAAGGCGCCGCCGCCACTGCTGCGATTCTGTGTCTGCGAACTTTCGGAAGGCCGAGCTGCTGTCGCGCTGGCTGTAGCAGTGGATGGACGGGAAGCGTTAGCATATCCGCGATCGCCTCCGCGGTTCGCGGGTTGAGGTGTCGGGGACGCGCCCCCACGATTCATTGATCCGGCATTGCCTCGGTTGGGACGAGTGTTGGCCATGTCACCCGCGCTCGCATTCTTGCCCGCGTTGGGACGATTCATGTTCCCTGCTTGATTCCCGGAAGCGCCTACTTGCTGGTTGCGACGCGCGGTGTTCGTCGTGGGTCCGCCAACTTTCTGATTGCTTCGGTTACCGAGTTGCTGATTGCTGGGTATAGCGTTCGCCATCGAGGAGCCGGGCTTTTGGTTTCCCATGACAGGACGAGCACCCTGATAACTATTGCTGCCTTGTCCTGGACGGTTGTTAGCCGGCAGTGTGCTCGGATTTCCCGGCGGACGGTTGTTAGCGGGTAGTGTGCTCGGCCGGTTCTGGTTATTAAACTTGTTGTAGTAGTTGTTGTTGACGTTAATGTTGATGTTGTTATTTACCTGGGTCCACTGATAGTTGGGCGGTGGGCGGTATCCATAAGCAGGATGGTAGCCCGGATAAGCCGGACGGTACGGGGGCGGGTAGTAAGGGCGGCCACCGTAATAGACTCCACCGTAGCCCCAGGCCGGGTAGGGGTAATACTGGTTGTTGCGGCTGATGGGGCGCCAACTGCCATGCCCACTCCGAATGAGAGCAGCCCAATGCCGACCGCCGTTCCGGTGTTTACGCCGGACGATTGGTTTACAAGCGTGGTGGTCGGCTGGGCCGGAGCGGGTGCGGCTTGCGTGTTATAGATCGTGACCGGGTTGTACTGTGGGACGTAAACAACCTTAGGATTCGCAGGCGTAATCTCGACGTACTGTCGCCCGCTGTCGGTTTTGGTAGCCACGGTCATCTGTGGGGACGAGACAAGGTTGCCCGCTTGCTGGGCCTGGCCGCGTTTGCGCTGCACTGCCTCCATCACACCCTTTTGGTCTGACTGGAATGCTTGGCCGAGTTGAGTGGTCCAGTCCATCTCCTGACACATGTTGTCGACGACCTGTGGGAAGTTCATCAGGTATTGCATGCTGGGGCCAAAGCCAGCAGTTTTGGCAGCGTTGATAAGCGCGTCGCCCTTGAGGTTTTGATTCTGGATGATCCAGTTTCCGCCGTCGAGCACTTCCTGGGGGCTGGTGGAAGCAGTGAGGACCTGCGCAAGGAGCTGGTCGGGGTAAAGGGCGATTGGAGCGACAAGATCGTCGAGGCTGAGCGGGGTCGCCTGCGTTTGGGCCTGCTCATTCTGCGGAGCGACGTGGCTTGGTGATTGGCTGTTTTCCTGGGATGATTTACAGCCAGTCGTTAGGCTCGACACAGAGAAGACCTCGGTCAACAGCAGAGCAGTGGGACCTCGTAGGACTGCGTTCATAACGAACTCCTTTGTCGGTCTTCGCTGGAGGGCACCCACCCTATGTGCGCGAATCGAAGGAAGGATTATTACTGTCAGACCTTACAGCTAAGTTTTGCTCGTGCTCTCGCTCTACTTGATTGAGGCGTTTTCCCACTGTTCATCTCACTGTGTCCCCGCCCGAGAGACCTTGGAGCGATTGCGGCTGGAAGCTATACCTTGATAACCCGCATTTTGCGATTTGGTCTTCGCTGCGACCGGCCTCAGCAATTTTCCCAATCAGCGTCCGCCGGGAGCAGGTGTCGGTACAACCTCGTGTTTGTACCGTCGGTGCAAAATGCGATTGGTTAAGCCACGCGCAGCTATATAAGGAAGCCCGACCAGAAGCACACCTACCAATATGGCGGCAGAAAGAAGAACTCTTTGAAACAGCATCCATTGCACCACGACGTCAATGATGACTCCCACTACGAGCGGTATGGAAGTTCGTCTTAGACCAGCTGCCAGCAGTTGACCTCTGCTATTGGAGTCGAACAGCACAACGAACCCGTACGGACGCAATCCTAACTTTGCATCACTCACGCCGTCGCGGACTCCCGCAATCGCTGCGATCACCGGCTGCAGGATGAAGCGAAAGTTAGCCGGCCCAGCGAGCCGTCTTGCGAGACCTTCAGCAAAACTCAACGGTCCCATCAACACCCACTCCTGCGAGTCGATGATCTAACAGTCTTTCATTTTCTACACACTGTCATATGTGGGGCTCAGTTCGCGCTACTAGAAGAACTCCTAGTAGCCGAGGCAACGGGAGCCAAAATAGCGTAATCGCGAAGACTGGCCTGTGATCCGTCACATCTTAGGAACGTGACGGCGTCAATGCAGCTCTCCGCGCAATGTCGCAGCGCCAGCCCTCTAAGGAGGGCTTGTGCAGAGAACGACGATACTCCTTGCCGACGACAATTCTGGCGTCCTCAATCAAGTCGGCAAGATGCTTGAGAAAGAGAAGGGCTACAAGGTTGTTGCCGCCATCTCCGACGGGGCAACTGTAGTCCGCAATTCCCTGCGTCTGAAACCCGATGTCATCATCCTCGACATTTCCATGGGGGAAACGAGCGGGATCGATATTGCGCGGCAGTTGCGAGATTCGAGCTGTAATGCCAAGAAGCGTCTTCCTCACCGTGCACGAAGACATTGATTTTATGAACGCCGCCATGGGAGCAGGTGGCTCAGCTTATGTTGTGAAATCCCGCTTAAGTCTGGATCTGTTCTCCGCTATCAGCACCGTGCTTTCCAATAAGCTCTTTGTGTCCGCGAGCTTAGGAATGAACCCAGCTAGAAGATGAACTTCAGCGTGAACTGTCGCGAGCGCGGGCCGCCAAGTGCGTACAGTGCGTTACGCCCCTTTTGCGCCGCCCCCGCGAGGTTCGTTGTCGAGCCATCATCTATCTTGCCAAAGGCTGGAAATGCCGGGCCGCCCTGTAGCGCACCTCACTGTGCCCGAAGACGAAGGATCAGGATCTGGCCGCAAGACTGGAAGCGCTAGATAGTCTCCCTAGTAAAGAGGTGCCGAGCAGGATCAGTGCAAACAATGCTCCATAGATAGCCTTGTTCATAACGCCCCTTTCTGTGGAAACAAGATTGCGCCTCAACGTATCGCAAAGCGTATGGACCCGCTGTAGCAGCCTGCCCCTTTTAAGTCGTCGGGGCTGAGTTCGCCGTTCCTTCCATTGTTCGCGTCTAATTAAATTCCGACGTAGCGCTTCCACCACTAGCAGAACTCCTAGGTGACGACCTAGCGCCGCCAAGTTCAGGCTGGGGTCCGAGGCGACGTCCCGTTTCGTTCACAGCGTCGCTGACCTGCAGGAGAAATTGCGGTGAGCCGCATACCGAAATCGAGATCGATCCGAGACAACTTCGAGACTAAGGTAGACCAGTAATGGCACTTGTCGATCACCCTTTGTGGTTATTCGTCTGCCTATTGATAGTTTTGGCAGGAGTTGTTGAAGTTGGCTTCCGGCTGACCCTACGAGCAGCCTCTAATGTGGATAGTGATCGCCATGAGCAGATAGTGGCAACCCGTAATGACGTTGCTGTGCTGCTCAGTCTTTTGCTTGGCTTCACGCTGGCCATGGTCTTGTCGCGGTTTGACCTGCGGAAACAGCTCGTCGTGGATGAGGCTAATGCTATCGGCACGACCAGCCTTCGCGCGCAGATGATACCAGAGCCAAGCCGCAGCAAGGCTCAAGAACTGCTTCGTCAATACACAGAAGTGCGCTTGGAGTTCTTCAAGTCGGGGACTAATAGCGCAAGCTTTCAGCGGGCCTTAAAGCGCTCAGAACAGATGAGGACGGATTTATGGCAGCAGGCAGTAGTGGTTGCGCAGCAGAGTCCGGGTCCCATTACCGCATTGTTCGTAAACTCATTGAACGAAACCATCGACTTGGATGCCAAGCGCCTGGCAGCACTCGAAAACCGTGTCCCCGGCGCGATCTGGGGGATGCTCGCGCTGCTCTCCCTATTGACCTGTTTGATGGTCGGGTACAGCCAACGCCAAAGGTTCCTTCCCGCGATGCTCGTGCCGCCGTTGATGATCGCAATTGTAATGGCTCTAATCTCTGACCTAGATACCCCCGGCAGTGGCATGATCCGCGTCGGCCAGGAGAGCATCGAGAGGTTGCATTCTGAGCTCGCGGCGGGTTCCCCCAGTCAATAGTGCTTGGGTGTCTGCGTAGTCCCGGTGGGCCGAAGATACCGTTTTGTACATCTTCCCAAGGGAACGTCGGACGGGGCAAGTCTCGTGATCGAACATGCGACCCTTCGTCCATCTCGTGTTGTCGGTCGCGATCACAGCATGTTCTCTGCCGTCGCTTCGCGCTCAGGACCTGTCTCCTCGGGCCTACATCATCACTCCCCTGCACTCGAATGCGGTTACCTTGGTCTACTCGTTCAGCGATGGCAGCATCCTCTTAAACGGCACCGTCCCGATAACGGGCGCCACAGGGACCTACCACGTAGCAATCCTTAACTACTTTCACTCGTTCAGCTTCTTTGGCCGCTCCGCCAACATCAACGCCTCGTTGCCTTATGCAGTGGGGAATTTCCGGGGAACAGTGCAGGGCGCGGGCAATCAGATTTACCGCTCCGGCCTCGTAGATTCATCCTTCCGGCTCTCCGTGAACCTCAAGGGCGGTCCGGCCATGCCGGTCGAGAGATTCGTGAAATGGCAGCAGAAGATTCTGCTCGGTGCGAGTCTCAAGGTGGTGGCTCCCACAGGTCAATATGACCCGACTAAACTGATCAATTGGAGCGCTAACCGCTGGGCCTTCAAACCTGACCTTGGCTATTCCCAACGCTGGGGCCATTGGGTTCTCGATGGCTACGCCGGGGTGTGGTTCTTCACCACAAACTCAGAGTTCTTCTCGCACAACGCTTACTTTCCCGGTACACAGGCCCAATCAGAAAACGCCGTTGGGGCCTTCGAAGGCCATGTTAGTTACGATGTCAAGCCTCGCCTTTGGTTTTCTCTCGATAGCAATTATTGGGTTGGTGGCAAAACCAGTTTGAACGGTATAGAAAATCGGCTAACGCGAGAGAAGAACTCCCGCCTGGGAGTGACGGCCGCGGTCCCCATAAGCAAGCACCAAGCTCTGAAGTTCAGCTATAGCGATGGCGTTTACATCGGGTTTGGCGGAAACTACCAAAACGTCTCGGTGGCGTGGCAGTATTCCTGGTTGGGCAAACCCAACTAACACTCCGCCCTAAGGCCCCGCATCCTGTGGAGATTCAACCGCCATTCCTTTCTCGCTTTCGATCGAAGTTAAGCTGAAATCAACGCTTCCCAGAACCCTGCTCCGTCAACAGGACTCGCCCCAGTTCCCAAGCTTCGTTTTTGTAAAGAGCTTCAGCAATCTTTCTTTGGGTCCGTACAGAGAGGTCCTTGGGGCCGTCATAGATCGCCTCCACGTACCAAGCCCCGCCTTTTCCATCCAGAACATTCACGGTAAGGTTGCTGCAAGACTCCGGTTGGCAAGCTCCCCATTTGCTTATCACAAGCTTTCTGGCCGTCTCGTAATCTAGTACAGCAAATGGCTTCTCTTTAAGTTCGTCGTTCTCCACCACGAGGTATCTCGACCGGCTGAGCGAAGGTGGCACTGCAAAGTTTTCCTACGGATATCGTCTCGATAGTTCACGATAATCATTCCGTCAGGGGTCTCTACCGTCTGGGGCGCAATGCGGTCGCCGAGGAGAACTGCGTTGGTACCGCGATATCCGTTTTTAGCTCCTAGAGCTGCTGCGACATAATAAAAGGATCCGCTACCGCCCGCGTCGCGAACCAGCAGCACAACGACGTCGTCCCACCCGTCTCCGTTGAAGTCACCCGTTGTGGTTACATCGAGAATCCTAGTGGTTGTGATGATTGCAGACCCTGTGGCTGCTTGCTCTTCGGCTCGACCTTCTTTCAGCACTACGGAGGCGCCATCTATTACATACTCGCTGTTCGCAGCGTCTTTGCCGATTATGTGCGTTGCAAATCCGGAGACCGGGACGCATTGCATCGAGCAGGGGCTGGGATTCAGCTCATGACGACAAGCTGAGCCACACTCGTAGAAGTGCCCGCCGGCTGTGCCACACCATTCCCTGCTTACGTATTCGCATTCCTTGTATTTCTCGAGCCATTTACCGTTGTTCTGGGCACATGATTCTGGCAGGTGTTGAGCTGGGACGGAGATTGGCAGCATTGTGCAAAGCAGCACTAAGAAAATTGCGAACGACCCCGTAGATAAGTGTGGACTCGGCGGCACTGACATTAATGTCCTCTTGGGTCTTTCTAAGAAGGTGAGGACCGCGGTTAAGAGGCGAAGCCCCACGAACGGTCATGCAACTCCGCAGGGAACGAAGGACAATGCCGTCCCGAAGCCTATAATCGCGGCCAGCGGAAGGAAACTGGTAGAACTTCTAGGTTCTGCCGAAATCCGCATCGCTGCGCGTGCCCGGGGACTTGCGCCGACCCGAAGCAGGCCAACCTCAGTATGGTTCTGGACGTCTTTAGGTTACTTTTGTGCCAATGTCGACTAGGAGTTACTTGCACAGGCGCTGACCATCGGCAAGAATTTAGGCATAGTACGGAGTGATGCGGCAGATATGCCTCAGGTGACGATCAAAACGGGAATTGCGGGTCCAGACGGACGCGAAGAGGAGCTATCCGAATATCTGTGTGATTGGCCGGGCTGCCCGAATGTCGCAGCACATGTACTGGGTTGCGTTAAAGAATTAGGCCTTTCCGTGGCGGTTTGCGACCAGCATGCGACGACAAATCGCAATGCGGCTCATGATTGATGCCGTCCGTAGGCGTTCTGCCTACGGACGGTGTCGTTACTCAAAGCTAGGCGCGGCCTACTGCCTGGCCATGGCCAAGTTCAGCCGTTCCTCCGGAGTGATGAAGTGATCGTGGGTGTCCTTGCCCAGGTCGATCTGCACCCAGTTGACCTTCCCGTTAAACACGCTGGTTTGGCGGGTGTAGTCTGAGCTGACCGGCGTAGCGGTATCCCGGCCAACATCGGTCGTCTCATCCGCAGAAAACGCCATTGGAACCGTGCGCTCAAGGCGGCCTTCACCTACCTTCTGGCCGTCGTAATAAAGGCTGACGTTTCCGCCCTTCGCGAGGCCGCCGCCACCGTAAGCAAACTCCATTCTTACCTGGTGCTTACCGGCGGGAATCGGCTGGCTCGCCTCTGTGGTAAAAGTTTGCAGACCGAAGAAGTTGTAGGCGAACTTCGCTTTTCCGCCCTTGGCGTAAAGACTCATGCCGCCGAACGCACCGCCCTGGTGAATAATGACGCCTTCCGCTCCTTTCGATGGCACCTCGACCTCGGCGGTGATCGAAAACGACTTGTTCTTCATGTTTAAAACGGTGTTCTCGCTCAACCTCCCCATCCCGCTGAATAGCAGTTGCGAGTTGCCTTTGACGAGTTGTGGCCGGCCAGCCATGTCACTGTTCAAACGCTCGATTCTGCGGTCGTCAAGCGGCAACACGTTGTACTTGGTCGCCTCGATCAACCACAGCCGCTGCAGTTCGTGGAGCTTCTCCGGCATCTCTTTCGCCAGATCGCGGGCTTGGGTCCAGTCCTTGCTGCCATCGTAGAGTTCCCACACATCGTCGTCGAAGGCGGGCAGCTTCGCGGTCACCGCCCAGGGCGTCGAGTGCCGGGTCACTGCGCTCCATCCCTTATGGTAGATTCCTCGATTGCAGAACATCTCAAAATACTGCAGATCGTGCCGCTCTGCCGCCTTGCCGTCGTCGAACGAGTACGCCATGCTTAGGCCTTCCATGGGCGTCTGCTGCACGCTGTTTACGATCGTCGGCTCCGGCAGGCCGGCAACTTCCAGCACGGTCGGGGCGACGTCGATCACGTGGCAGAACTGCGAACGAATCTCGCCTTTCGCCTTGATGCCCTTGGGCCAGTGCACAATCGTCCCATTGCGCGTGCCGCCCCAGTGCGACGCTACTTGCTTAGTCCATTGATAGGGCGTGTCCATGGCGTGCGCCCAGCCCACGGCGTAATGGTTGTATGACTCCGGCCCGCCCATCTTCCCGATCCGTTCCGCCATGAACTCTGGGGTCTCGATGCTAGCCATCCCATTGAGCACAATCATCTCGTTAAACGTGCCATTCGGAGTACCTTCG